>JAESGH010000025.1_pt1 | contig 674304 bp, 581 predicted proteins | sample 9269641 | NCBI WGS metagenome assembly JAESGH01 (sample SAMN14515345, study PRJNA621665) | algae metagenome | isolation source: Phormidium tanganyikae FI6-MK23 and co-occurring heterotrophs from granitic... | place: USA: Fort Irwin, California | collected 1998-05-24
ACAACCTCCGCTTCACGCAGCTTGCCGATAATCTCTTCCGGGCGATGCTTCTTGCTCGGCATTCCATGTCTCCTTCGTAATCCAAAATATCATCAATTTTGGACCACTCAGAAGGGGGCAGATCAGCGCTGTTGCCGTCACTGCCAAAGCCGCCGCCAAGGCGGCTGTCGATCGCATTGAATCGCGACCACAGATCGGCCTGCTCGCGTGCATCGAACCCGCCGCGCTGATAGTTGGCTTCGAGCTGCGCCAACGACCGCCAATCGCTGCGAAGCCGCCTCGCCTCCGCCTGTGTCAGGCTCCGATTTCGCAGCCCCGTCGCTATCCGGAGTTCGAAGTGGTGACACGCCTCGAAGAGGAGACCCGGATCGGCAAGGGCGGGACCCTGGCGGCGCAGCTGTCGCGGCTCGACCTGATAGTGCTCGACGAGCTTGGATATCTGCCGTTCGCCCGCTCCGGAGGGCAGTTGCTGTTCCACCTCATCAGCAAGCTTTATGAGCGCACCAGCGTCATCATCACCACGAACCTCGCGTTCGGCGAGTGGCCCACCGTCTTCGGCGATCCCAAGATGACCACGGCGCTGCTCGACCGCGTCACCCATCACTGCGATATCGTCGAGACCGGCAACGACAGCTGGCGCTTCAAAAACCGCAGCTGACCGTCACCTTCGCCGCCTTCAAAAATCTATCTTGCGCTGCGCGCGCCTCCGGTCGGGCTACGCCCGCCCTCCGCCGCACGCAGCGCAAGGCGCTCCTCAACAAACCAACATCAGATCCGAAAAGGGGGTCCCTCTTCGACGCCGATCGGGGGTCCCGTTTGAACGCCGTTTGACAGTGGAAGGCGAGCCGGGACATGATCCTGCGAACAAACCGGTGCTGCACGTTACCCTTTCAACCACAGGCACTCCTAAAAGCCTCGCGAGTTCGATCCTCTCCGCGATGGGAGATAATTACTCCACCCGGGGCGAGGCCGAACTGCTCCTCCGCCGAGTCCAGCAGGGCATCAAGGATTTCCAAGTCAAGTTGCTCATCATCGACGAGCTCAACCATTTCAGGCAGAAGAGCCTCGCCACCGACGCGGCCAATACCATCAAGAATATTCTCTCGCTCGGCTGGGTCCCGATAGTGCTGATGGGCACTAGCGACGCGCAGTCACTCTTCGCCAACAATCGCGAACTTAAGAACCGTTGTGCGCCGCAGGTCGTCCTTGCCCCCTACGGGGACAACCCCGACGATAAACTGCAATGGGCCGATCTCCTGCGGCGGATCGATAGCGAAATAGTCGCCCGCGGAATTCTGAGTCGTCACTCGGGTTTGTGCCAGCCCGAGATCGCCGAGAAACTTCGCCTCTGTAGCAACGGTCTCATTGGCGAGTTGCACAATATTCTGCTGGCCGCGCTCGAAACCACCCTGCTCGCTGGCGACGACTTTATCAGCCTCATAAGCCTGATCGACGCGGTCGACGCCTGGTGCATCGCCGATGGGACCATCGACCGCAACTTCCTCAGAGACGCTTAACATGGGACCGGTGCTTTGGGGCGTGCCCGCAATTCCCACCGAAGGGTTGATGAGCCTTGTTGCCCGCACGGTGGCCAGGAATATTTTGCCTTCGTCCCACGTCATCTTGAGCCAAGTCGGAGCACCACACGCACATAATCCGACCGCATCTCTTATCCATGATCTGGACGAGGCGGGGCTAGCGGAGATTCTTCGCCAGCCCGTTGCTGAGATACAACGGCGTAGACATCCACCTCGCACGGATGTGGGCTACGTTGACTTCTTCGGTTGCGCGGTTCGGTCAGACGAGATTTTGTTTCGACGCAGGCGCTTCGCCCCAACTGCCGTTGCACGATCCGCCCACGCACGTGCCCTATGGTCTCTTAAGATGATCCCGTGCTGCACCGAAACCTGGGAATATCTCGTGGACACTTGCGCGTGCGGAGCGGTGCAAAGGTGGCAGGCGGCCGATCGGCTCGACCGATGCGACCTATGCAATGCCGCACTTGCGGATACCCCAACCACAACAGTCGAAGCCGAACAGCGCGATGACATCTCATTTATCATCGGCCTAATCGACCCCGACGAATGCCGCCGTGCAGCTGCGCGCTCGAAGCTGCCGTCCACGCTGGCGACGTGGGACGGTGGGATGGTCTTCAATCTAGCCCTGATCGTCATGCCGCTGACGGCCGCTGGCTTCATCCCTTCTAGAAGGGCCGAACCCGCCATTGCGGATCTGAGACAATATACAGCATCGCTCGCGCAAGCTGCAAACATCGTGCGTCGCTGGCCGGAAGGGCTCATTGATGCGCTGGCCGATGCGGTTCAGCGCAGATCTATTTCCAAAAATAATGTTCGTCACAAGGGGGCAGGTCACTATCTTGCCGGCATCGACAGCGAGGTGCTACCACCCGTTGTCCGTTCTGCGATTACCGATGTAATGGCGTCAATCACTTCCACGGCGGATGGCGTGCCGTCGGATCAGATCGACATGCGCCAAGCCGCAACTCTAACGGGGCAACACGAGAATAAGCTCGCCCAAGCTCGTCGCAGCGGACATCTAATCACGCGGATATGCTTTCGCGCCAACCGCGTTTTCCCAACTCTTGATCGCGCCGAAATAGAGACTCTCGACGACTTCTTAGCCAACCGCCTAGGCCCAGAAAGATTCACGCATCTCCTTGGCCTCCCGCAATATGCGATGGCGCAACTGGTGGATGAGAATCTCGTCGTCAGTTGCACTCACCCCTATATTCTCGCTCATTATGGTCCGCTTCAGGCGCACAATGCCGAGCTCCTGTTGTTTCGTCGTGCGCTCATGCACGCCGCCAGCCCCACCGCATCCATTGCCGATCCTAGGCCGCTTCACCGAGTTGCGAGAGGGATGGGTGGCGGAGCGAAGCCCTGGGGTGAAATTATGCGCGATCTACTTAGCGGAAAGATCCTCTACTCTTGCGAGGGCGAAACAATTGGTCAGATTTCTATTTCGTCAGATGACGCCGCGAGGCTGCAGACGCGGAACCTCGCCGCCATGTCGACCGGTGTAGGGTCTTGGTTCGTGTCTCAGCGTGATGCTGCCGAAATCTTAAATTTGCGGCTGAAACATGCGCATGTCCTCCCATCAATTGCTAAGCGGGGCGGCGGCGCGCATCGGATTTCATGGAGTTGGCTGCGCCGAACGGCACGGGACCGCATTACGCTAGGCGAACTTAGCGCGCGAAGCGGAATACATGGCACTCGACTGGAATGGATGCTCGAGCGCGACGGATGCCCACGCCATGACACGCTCGGCTGGATCCGCCGCAAGGCTCTGGCGACGATCGCCAAATACTAAAAACTGAAAAGCTGCCTAGGTGCTTGCGTGTTGCGCGAGCCTCGAAAAGTTCGCCAAAGTAGCAATCGCGAACGTCGTAAGTGCCAATGGCAGGGAAATGGTGCTGCTGGGGAGGATTGAACTCCCGACCTCGTCATTACCAATGACGCGCTCTACCACTGAGCTACAGCAGCCACCGAAACGCCCGCAAACGCCTGTTCGCTGGGCAGGCGCGGCCTATGGCGGGGCGTCCCCCGCCTGTCAAGGTGCGAGGCTTGACGATTGGGCAATTTCGCGGGCATGGCCGCGGATGTGAGCAAACCGCCCTCCCCCGCCGACATCGAACGCGAACGCCGCCTGGCCGAGGCGCTGCGCGACAATCTACGCAAGCGCAAGGCGCAAGCGCGCGATGCGAAGGCCGAAGCCCCGGCTAAAGACTGACCGTCACCGTCACTTCATCGCCCTCAGCCAGTCCCTCGGCCTTGCGCACCGCGGCCTTGACCGGCAGCAGCCAGCCGCCGCTCTCCTTGTGCGGGAACACCGACGTCTGCCAGCTGGTTTCGCCGATTGCCACCTCGACCCGCGCCGATCCGAATCCCTTGCGCCCATTCAGCCACTGACCACTGATCGCCGCGATCCGGATGCCATCCGCGGCGTCGCCTGCAATAGTCACGAAAAACCAAGCTGCGGGGGCCGTCGCGGACTGCCAGCGCCATAGCGGGGTGGTGACGGTAAAACTCTCCACCCCGTTCTCAACCCATTCGTGCCGAGCAAAGTCGAGATACCCGACGTGGGCTCGCAGCTTCCCGGCATCTAGCTTTTGCTCGATGCGAACGGTCAAAAACCGTCATTTGGCGACCGCGCGCACTGGCACCGGAATATTGCAGATGTCGGCCCCGCCAGCAGGTTTTATGAAGAAAGGATCGCGGCGATTGGCGCGCGCGTCGGCGTAGCGCGCGAAGCTGTCGCTTTCCGTCGACAGATATTCGAACCGCGGCTGATCGACCGTAGCCAGTTCGGTGGCGATACGGGTCGAAATGATCGGCACTCGCTCCTTTTCGTCCTCATAGAAGCCCAGCGCGCCGGTCCCGCGCGGCAGGCTCGACAGATGTTCGATCCCGTTGATCACGCGGCCGACGAGGGCGATATTCTGATCCAAATGACGCGGAGCGTGGCCAATCACCGTGTAGAGTTCAGCGCCGCTTCCGGTGTCGGGCGACAGGTTGCGACCGACGCCGACCATGCCGTAACAGTGAACCGCCCAGCGGCTGTCCGGTACCTGCGCGTTCGAATAGCCAATCGGCCAACCGGATTCGAACATCACATTCGGCGCGTAGGCATCCGCCATCGACGGCGGCGCGAAGATGTCGCTCTTTCGACCTCGTTCGAACCATTTCATCCTTCGATCCGCCTCGTCCTTCGACAGTCGGATCGTGGGTTTTCCATTGGCAGTCATATGGCCGCTCGCCTTGTCGGAAGCGACATAGTCGCTTTCGGGCATCTCGGCTAAACCCTCCGGCAACGCTTTCTTCTCGGTCGCATCGCCCCATTGCACGACATAATTGTCCTGCACCCGGTTGATGCTCGTTCCGTCCCACCAATGCGCGGCGGCGATCTTGCGGATATTGCCGATCCACCCTTGGCTGAACGGCGCGGGCATCAACTGGATGACGACGCGGCGGGGCTTGCCGCTCGCGTCGGGCGCCAGGTCCATCACCAGCAGGTCGGATGACGGAATCGCGATCCAGTCGCCAACAGGCGCCGCGGCGGCGATTTCGCCGGGTGACGGGATCGACGCTGACTCTTGCGCGTGGGCGGAAAGGACGAGCGACGCGGCAGCAACCGCCGACAGGAGCACATGTTTCATACCGCCTGTCTGCCATGCTCAACCGACTTGCGAAAGCCCCGCCCAGCGATTAGGGCGCGCGTTCCAAGCATGCGGAGCGGTGGCCGAGTGGTCGAAGGCGCTCGCCTGGAAAGTGAGTATAGGTCAAAAGCCTATCGTGGGTTCGAATCCCACCCGCTCCGCCATTACTTCCCCGATAACGACGGTTTTCCGACATTTTTTTGGTGCTTTTGCTTGGCTTTCGCCCCCATTTGACATTTCGCCGTCTTTCACGGATTTTCGCCATGTTTCGCGGGCCTTCGTGGCGCCGTTAAGAAAAACGGTTGGCTGGCTATTTACTGGCGTCCTTATTGGCGAAATTAACGGATTATGGCGGCTTTGACGATAACACAGGCCAAGCAAGTCGATAAAGTTGGCTCCGGTTCTTATACCGTAGCCTTAAATCTAATCCTTAGGGTGAAATCGACTGGCGCGAGAAGCTGGATTTTCCGTTACCAGTCTGGCGGGAAACCTATGGAAATTGGGCTAGGCAAAGCTGGCACCAAAGAGCGCGGACACGCTGAAGCAGCCGACATTGCCGAGCTAATGCGCCGGGATACTTGCGAAGGCAAAAACCCCAAGCTTAGGGTCAATGCGAAATCTGACGCGAGCGCCGCGACGTTCAACGACTATGCCAAAATCGTCTTTCAAAAGAAGAATGAGGAATGCCGCAACGGCAAGCACCTGAAGCAATGGCAATCCACCATTGACGAATATTGCTCTGGCAAACATCGCGGCGTTCCCAACATCGCAGCCATGCAACCCAAAGAGATTACCTATCTCACATTGAAGCGGTGCTAAAGCAGAAAGCCCTTCGCAATGCTGACGGCTCGCCCACACGCCAACCTGCTCACACACGGCGCCTCGCTCCGTCCGCTTTTGTCAAATGCGGACTTTATCAACAGCATCGGTCGTTTGCGGTCATTGCCGTCATCTCGACGTCTAACGTCTGAAATGGGGTAGAAAGCGGACATTCAATCGCGGTCTGTGGCAGGCCCGAAACCCATCGCTCGGACGCCAACTTCATACGCGTTACACAGCTGTCCAAAGACAGCGCGCCGCCGCTACATGATTTTGCGGCAAACCAGTACGATGCCTATTCCGACGGCGCTTATGAGAACCTGCTTGATAAGAATTGATCCACTCGTACCGTTAAAAATGCCGAGCACAGCAAACAAACCAAAGAACCCGGCGTGGAGGTACGCGAACATGCTCAAGAGCCAAATACCCATTCAACGCGGCGGTTCGTTGACTTGGCGATAATGATGGCACGGCGCATTGGCTGATGAGCAGTGTCATGCAATCGAAATGAATTGCGGCTAAGGCGATAAAACAGCCGGTGGAGAAGCGCGGCGAGGGTCAACTCTGTCGCCCGACGACTGATTAGCCGCAAGACTGCCCTTAGTCCTATCCTGTGCGATCCCGTCGATTCCCCGTCCTCCTCTGGCCCACACGCGCGGGCACTATGCATCCCTGACGAAACGTTCCGGCGCAGCCAGATCATAGATCATATCGTCAGACCCCCGGATCGTATTTGACCCGACCCTTCACCGGAAGCATGAAGCCGCTCATATAAATGTTGCCAGTTGCGGGTATGGACGCGCCGATGATTTCGCCGTTGGTGTCAAAGCGCAGTGTCGTCGGCCCCCCCGCGCCCGCCACGATACTGTACGCTTGCACTTTCGGACGGAAGCCCACCGGAAGTGTGCCCAGCACGATGCCTTTTGAATTGCTAGACGTGCTAATCAGACCCTCAAACAGTAGCTGATCGTCGAACGTCTTTTTGAATCGGAAGCCCGTTCCCGGCGTCGTCGTAGCAGGCAGCGACAAGTCGGTGCCGGTTTTCCAAACACCATACGTCCATGACCCAAGGTCCGAAAACGACATCAGGTCTAGCGAGTTTTCGGAGTTGGCTGATGCTACGCCATCAGTGACCGTGACGCCGCCACGAGATCCCCTCAGCCGGTTGTTTGGGCCGAAACGGGTTGCCCGAACCCCGGCATCGAGAATGCGCCAGTCCAGCCCGGTTGAGCCGGGATTGAAGACGTTTTCGTCAACAAGCGTGTCATCAATAGGGTGCGTGTGCCTCGTACGGAGATCGAGCGGCACTTCGCAGTTCGAACCCCCACCAAAGTTGTTTCCCTTGATGACAATGTTTCGCGAGCCGTAAGTCTGGGGGTAGACCAGCACCTGACACTTTTGCGTGAGCTGGTTCGGGCCATATGCCGGGAACTGCTCAAGCTGGTTGTTCAGGATGTGGACCTGCGAGCCGTTGTAGATCGCAATGGCCCCGTCACGGGAGACAATCAGGTTATCCCGGATGATAGTCTCAAACGCCCCTTCGGCGACATCGACGTGAATGCCCGTCTTAAGGCCGAGAATCAAAGCACCGATGATTTTGACACCATCAGCGCAGCCGGACAGCTTAATGCGGTTCGTGTAGCCGCCGCCAAGGATCATGTGCTGCTGTGTATCGACGCCGCTAAATTCCAGCGCGGAGCCCTTTCCGGTGTCAGGTGCTCCAAAGCCGCAGTTTTCGAAAATCATGCCGAGGTTCCCGGCCATCGGCTTGACGTTATTCACAGTACAAACGCTGTTGCCGCCTTTAGAGAAGAAACCCCGAATGCCTCGCAAGGTCATGCCCCGCGTGTCGGCACTGTCCAGTGCAGCTTCTTCAATCCGGATGTCGAGAAGGTTTGAGGTCGTGTTAGCGCCAAAGTATCCTTGAAGGCGCATTCCCCCGCCAATCAAGTTCATTTGGCGACGAGCCGTCACTGTGGAGAAAATACGCCAGTCGCCAGGACCGAAATGCAGGTCACAGCCAAGCGGAGCTTCGTCGAGCGCGGCTTGAACATAGGGTGCCAAGTCCTCACTATTTGACTGTGCAGCGATGTCACGGCGGATATCGGTAGGTATCCAGTCCAGCGCCTCAACGCGAACGCCGATCCAATCGCGCATGATCCAAGGGTAGGTGTTAGGCTCCGGACGTTTTGCGCCCACCATTTGCCCACCAGTGGGTGAGCGGAGTTCACCGATATATTGCGTTAGCGCGGGGAGGTCTTGCGGGGCCGAGGGCGTGGTGGCGCCCTGCGCCGCCGACGTATCCCATACAGCCAAGGAGCCTGCCGCTGCCAGCAGCCCCCGCCGCCCGATCTTTTCATCGCGATAGTCCATAAAGTCTCCGTCCGGTCGGCCAACAGACCGTCCACGCCAAACATCGAGAAGATAATAGCCGTCGGGACATTTCGCCCATGTGGTGCAAACGGTGTAGGAATTCGTTTCATCGCCTTCATAGGCGGTGTCCCAGCTCTGGATGACGGCTTCGACCTTCTCGGGCCCGGGCCGCTTCTCGTAGCGTTTGATCCAGATGTTCTTGAAGATGGCACCGCCGGGCGGGATTGGGCACTGGTTGAACTGGGCCTCAAAATCATGCTCGCCCATTTCCTTCTTCAGCTGCACAAGATCTTTTTCATCGTGCCGGGATGGCTGCAATATGCGCCCAGCAGCAAAGCGCGCCTTGAGACCATTGGCAACGATATCGTAGTCCTGTTGCTTAGGATTGATAGCCGGCAGAATGAGCGTTTCCCATCCGCCCGTCTCGATGAGATGGCCCGGCAGATCTTCGGCGTGCAGGCGCTGCGCTACAACGATGATCTGTCCCTTCTTCGGATCATCGAACCGCGTGTGAACTGTCGAATTGAACCACTCGATGCTGTTCTCGCGCGCCGTGGGCGAGTGCGCTTCATTGGCCTTCAGCGGATCGTCTATAATAATGATGTCGGCACCGCGCCCTGTGAGGGTCGCACCGATCGAAGTAGCGAAGCGATATCCCCCCGCGGTGGTTCCGATCTCGGTAAGACTCTGCTTCTTTGGGTCGAGGATCGTGCCTGGGAATATCCGGCGGTACCACGATGATCGCATCAGTCGGAGCGTATCGGCACTGAACTTTTCTGCGAGCTGGGCGCCGTAGGATACACAGATGATGCGCGCTGCCGGGTTCTTTCCCAGCAGCCATGCGGTGTAAGCAATCGATATGAGATAGGTCTTGAGATAGCGCGGCGGGATACAAACCAGCGCACGCGAGACGATGCCCTCAAAGATTTTCTGGATCAGGCGGCAGATGATGTCGATATGACGCGCCGCGTCCAGCATTTTGGGTTCGACGACAGAGAAAGCTCGGATCGCGAACACCCGGAAGTCCTGGCGACACAGGCTATCGACGATCGTGCGAAGCTCGATTGGGTCACTCATCGCCGGCCTCCTTCTTGAACACTTTGAACCTCTCGCGTAGCTCCAGCCATGCATCGAAGGCGGCGAAGTCGGCGGCTATTTCGTCGGGGGTTGGCGGCGCGACCTCAGGCGGATCGAATTTTTCGTCGAGGTCCTTCTGGATGGCGAAGGCCTTCAGATCCCCTTCGGCCGACTTTTGCGCGAGCTGGTGATATGCCAACTCCTTCTTGGTCATCGTTTTCGATTCACCGTCGATCATGACGGTGATCTTCTTGTTGAAGGCCTCGCCGTAGAGGGACTTCTGGTTCTTCGAGCCTTTCGGACGGCCCTTGGGGTTTGGCGAGGCGCACCCCTTTTTCCAATATGTGGCGGGGTCAGTTTTCCCCTTGCCCCATTTGGAAGGCTGCTTCGGATCGTCTTTCTTACTCATCGTCGTCGCCCCCTTCGATTTCGCCGCGTTCCGCGGTCAGGTCGGTGAAGGTGAGGCCGCTTTCGACATGGATGGCGTCCTCACCAGTCAGCGCTTCCCAACGCCGGACAGTTCGATCGACATACTTGGGATCGAGCTCGATTCCGCAGACGGAGCGGTCGCATTGCTCGCCCGCAATGATCGTTGTTCCTGATCCGATAAATGGATCGATGACGATGTCGCCGGGGTGGGTGACATCGAGCAGCGCATCGACGACGAGTTCCACAGGCTTCGGCGTTGGGTGATCGGCGAGCGCCTTGCCAGCAGAGGATCCGGCGCGATTGGCGCCGGAATAGGTCCACACATTTGTGCGATCACGGCCATGCACACCAAGAGCGACATTGTTGATGACCGGCGACTTGTCTGTGCAGAAGACCGCGACAAGTTCGTGTGCCGATCTATACAGCCCGCCCATGCCGCCCGACCCTTTGTTCCACACAGCCATGTTGATCCGGTGGAGGTGGGCGACGCGCCCGGCGTCGAGGAGAATATCAATCTGGCGCCAGTCAATGCAGGCGAATATCACCGCGCCTGGACTGCAGAAGGTGCGGCAATGCCCTAAGTATGTCGTCAGGAACTGCCGGAAATCCTCCGTGCTCTCCTGGCCGGCAAACATCACGAAGTCTTCGTGCTTATGCTTCCCGAGGCCGCCCACGAAACCTTTGATTTTGCAATTGTACGGCGGGTCGCTGAATACCGCGTCGGCTAGATGGCCTTCCAGCAAAAGCTCAAATGACGAGGCAGAGAGGGAATCGCCGCAGAGCAGTTTATGCTTACCGAGGCAGTATAGATCGCCGATCCGGCTGATCGGCGCCGCGCATGAAGCGCCATCTCCGCTATCCTGTTCGACCTCCTGCACCAGAGGCTTAACCTTGATCTGGCCGATTTCGGGTAGCGTGAATCCTGTCGAGATTAACTCGATGCCGTGGGACTCGATGGCAATCATCCGATCGCGGAGTTTTTCCAGATCATATTTGCCGATCTCACCGATCCGGTTGAGCGCAAGGCTGAGGGCTTCAAGCTCAATCAGATTGAGGTGCTCGACCACCCGGCACTCGATTGTTTCGAGCCCGAGCCCTTTCGCCGCCTCCCACAAGACGTGGCCCGCAACGATGACGTCGTGTTTGTCGATAAGGATGGGTAGCACGATGCCGAATTTGTTGACCGACCGGATCGTGCCTTCGAGAAGCTGGGGCGTGGTTTCCCGGGTGCGATTAGGCCCAGGGGCTAACGAACCAATCGGCCGGCATACGGTGCGCATCGCGGGCTGCAGATCGTTCCGCGCTAGCCCATACTGGGCCGCTGCGACTAGTGTGTCTGCTTGGTTTTCGGCGCGTCGCTTTCCCGTCTTGGCCTGCAGCTGCTTTTTCAGTTTGTTCGAGTTGAATAAGTCCCTTGTCGTCATCAGTCCCTCCGGTCAAAAATCCGGCGGAGGAGGATGGCGCATAAGCTAGGTCCTGCCTCCGGTCGGAGTGCGAGGACCTGACCCCGGGACTAGGGGCCGACATCTGCGACGACTTGGCGCCGCACTGTTCAGGTCGATCTACTTCTATATAGTGCCGATAGGATTTGCCGGTTGCAAGAGGTTCGATGACGATGCGCGGTGATATTCACTTCGGTGATCATCGGGAATCCGGTCCCTGTTGAACGTCCCGACTTTCCGTGTTTTCAAAATCGATGAAAAGTGAGCAGGGCCTCGCCAAACCGCCAGTATTGCCACGTGGTACGAGCACGATCCGTGTTCTTTTCGCCTTTTTCCGTGTTTATCGGGGTATAACACGGAAACATAACCGGAGACGGGTTCGCGCAGGACTGCCTGCACCGCCATCGGACCCTGCCCGGCCCGCCCCCACGTCAGGCGAAATGCAGGCGGCGATACTTGCCCCGGAAATAGAGCAAAGGATCGCGGTGCGGTTCGAACTGCGCGCGCACGACGCGGCCAACCAGGATGAAATGATCGCCCGCTTCATGGAGAGATTCGCGCTGGCATTCGAACGACACCAGCGAGCTGCCGAGCAGCGGTACCCCCGTCTGCCCCGGCGCCCACGGCAGGTTGGCAAACCGGTCCTCGCCGCGCGTCGCGAAGCGGTTCGAGGCAGGTTGCTGGCCGATTTGCAGCACATTGACCCCAAAAAGCACCGCCTCGCGCAACACGGGCGCGGTGCCGGACGAATTGGCGATGCAGACCAGCAAGAGCGGCGGGTCGAGCGAGACCGACGTGAAGCTATTCGCGGTCAGCCCCACCGGCACCCCTGCGGCATCGAGCGCGGTGACAATGGTGACGCCGGTCGCAAAGCAGCCCATCGCGTCGCGCAGCGTGCGCGGGTCTGATCCCGCCTGAAATTCAGTCGCCTCGCGCGGCTGGCGGCGTTCGAGAAATTCTAGCAACTGGCCCAGCAAAGCTTCGGTCCGATCAGCCTCGAGGATCAGATCGGCCGCGTCGATGTCCGCGATTTCGCCGATCGGCAGCGCGGCGCTGAACGCGTCGCCTGCGGCGCTGGCCTCCACTGCTGCAAAGCCGCCGCGAACCACCATTGTCGGCAGCGCCTGACGCACGGCAATCCCGCTGGCGATGGCGTCGGCATCTTCGGGCATATCGACCAGCACGAGCCCGCCCGCCAGCAAAACACCGTCGACCGCGAGCGCGCGCGTCGCAATCCACCCACCGTGCCGTGCAGCAACCACGACCGGACGCGATCCCATTTGCGCGAGGACCAACCGCAAATCTTCGACATGCGCCGCCAGTTGGTCAGGTCCACCGTCGGCGCGGAGGTCAAGGTTCACGACCCGGCGTCCTGAAAGCACAAGTCCATCCGCCACGGCGCGCCACGCGCCGCGCGCCTGCCCGATGTCAGGGATCAGCAGCACCGCGGGGTCATTGTCGTCGCCCAGCACGTCGGCGGGCAGCGGGACGCCGCCGAAACCCTTATATTCGATGACGCTCAAACATCCCCCTTGGCGCACCGGCGGGCGATAACGCCGTGGGCAACGAACTGATCAAAATGCGAAGAATCGGATCATATCGAAAGCAAGCACGCCGCGCCAGCGTGTCGGCACGCTGCGGCTTACCGCCGAAATGAAGCCAGCCGCTGATCGACAATCACGTCCGCTTCGGCAATAATCCGGTCAATCAGTTGCTGACAGGTCGGAATGTCGTGGATCAGCCCCTGCACCATGCCGGCCCAGAAAACGCCCTTTGACAGATCACCGGTTTGCAGTAGCTCGCGTCCCGCCTGACCATTCACCAGCTCAGCAACGTCGGCAAACGTCGCGTCGGGTTGCGCCAGGCGGCGCACCACCTCTTCGCTGACCGCGCTCTTGCCCACCCGTGCGGTGTTCTTGAGGCTGCGAAAAATCAGATAGGAACCGCGCTCGTCATTATCGACATAGGCCTGCTTCACATTGTCGTGGATCGGCGCCTCGACCGTCGCGCAGAAGCGGGTACCCATGTTGATCCCCTCGGCACCGAGCGCCAGCGCGGCGACAAGCCCGCGGCCGTCGCCGAACCCGCCCGACGCCAGCATCGGAATTTTCACATTGTCGGCGGCGGCGGGGATCAGGATCAGGCCCGGAATATCGTCTTCACCCGGATGCCCCGCGCATTCAAAACCATCGATCGAGATGATGTCGCAGCCGGCGCGTTCGGCCGACAGGGCGTGGCGCACCGCGGTGCATTTGTGCAGGATCGCGATGCCGTGCGGTTTCAGCATTTCCCAGATCTCGCGCACCGCCGGTGTCCCCGCGGTCTCGACGATCTTGACGCCGCCGTCGATGATCGCCTGCGCATAGGCCTTGTAATCGGGGGCATTGATCGTCGGGAAAACAGTCATGTTCACCCCGAACGGCTTGTCGGTCATCGACCGGCACTTCTCGATCTCAGCGCTGAGCGCCGCAGGGCTCGGCTGGGTCAGCGCAGTGATGATGCCAAGACCGCCCGCGTTCGACACCGCGCTAGCCAATTCGGCATAGCCGACGCTCTGCATCCCGCCCTGCACGATCGGATGTTCGATCCCCAGCATGTCGGTGATGCGTGTCTTGAAAGCCATCGTTCGTCCCTCCCCATGATCGGCCGCAACAATTTGACGCTACGTCGTCGCGGCGCCGGAATTGACTTGACGTTTACGTCAACGTCCGGTTCATTGGCAAGACAAGATATATGGGAGCGGGACAGATGCGGCCATGACGATCCTCTATGACGAAGGCCAACAGGCGATTGCGACCGAATCGCGGCGGGTGCTCGAGGCCCGAATCAGCACCGAGGCGCTGCTGCCGCTGCTCGAATCGGTCGGCGAATATCACCGCCCCTTTTGGGACACGGCAAAGGAACAGGGCTGGACAGCGCTCGCGCTTCCCGAAGCGCATGACGGGCTGGGCCTCGGCCTGATCGAACTCGGGCTGATCGCGCATCAAGCGGGCCGATCGCTCAGCGGCGCGCCCTTTCTGACCTCGAGTTTTGGCGCCGCCAAGGCGATCGAGCATTATGGGTCGGATGTGCAAAAAGCGCGCTGGCTGCCTGCGCTGGCGTCGGGTGAAAGCATCGGCGCCATTGCTTTCGCCGCTGGTCCCGACACGCTACCGGCACAGCCCGAAGTGACGTTCACCGACGACCGTCTGAACGGCACCGCCCGCGGCGTCTCCGGCGGACTGGCGGCCGATGTCGCGATCGTGCTGGCCAATGGCCCGGGAATGCCCGTGCTTGCGCTGGTCGATCTGACCGGCGTCGAGCGCATTGCCGTGCCGAGTTTCGACAATAGCCGCTGCGTCGCCGATCTGAGCTTTGCCGGCGCGCCCGCCGAAACGCTGGCGGTCGGAACCGCCGCCCGCGATGCGGCGCTGCACATCCTGGCATTACAGGCCGTCGTCACCGCGCACGAACAGACCGGCGGCGCCGAGGTGCTGATGGAAATCGCGCGCGATTATGCGCTGACCCGCCGCGCCTTTGGCCAACCGATCGGCGCCTTCCAGTCGGTGAAGCACCGCATTGCCGAACTGTACGGGCTGGTCGAACTGGCGCGCGCCAATTGCATCCACGCCGCCTCGCGCGAACGCGCCGCAGACTTCATCACCGCCGCTGCTGCCGCCCGCCTGTCGGCGACCGAGGCTTATGACACCGCGGCGCGCGATTGTGTGCAAATCCACGGCGGCATCGGCGTGACCTGGGATCTGGGGCTCCACCTCCATATGCGACGCGCGCGCAGCCTCGCGATCGAGCAGGGCAGCAGCCTGTTCTGGGAAGATGTCCTCGTCGACCGACTGGCAGGAGAAGCGGCATGAGCGATCTGGAAACCTATCGGACCAAGGCGGCCGCGTGGCTTGAATCGGTGGCACCGACCTATGGCCGCGACGCGCGCAAGGGTCTGGCGGAAGCAGACGATCTCGCGCTCGGCCGCCGCTATCAAAAGGCGAAGTTCGACGCGGGCTTTGCCGGGATCAACTGGCCGACCGAATATGGCGGCCAGGGGCTTGGGCATCTCGAAAAGGTTACCTTCGACGCCGAAGAGATGAAGCACGGCTTCCCCAATTTCTATTTCGGCATCTCGCTCGGCATGCCGGTCCCGGTGCTGATGCAATTCGGCAGCGACCGAGCTTTCGTCAAGGAACGCGTACTCAAGGCGCTGCAAGGCGAAGAAATCTGGTGCCAGCTGTTCTCTGAACCCTCGGGCGGTTCCGATCTTGCGGGTTTGCGCACCAAGGCCGAACCCGACGGCAACGGGTGGAAGATCAATGGTCAGAAAGTGTGGACGAGCTGGGCGCACTATAGCGACTATGGCGTCATCGTCGTCCGCACCGACCCGAGCGTCCCCAAGCATAAGGGGCTGACCTATTTCTGGGTCGACATGAAGGCGCCCGGCGTCACCGTCCGCCCGATCAAGCTTGCGGGCGGTGACAGCCACGTCAACGAAGTCTTTTTCGACGATGTGAAGATTACCGACGATCACCGCATGTCGCCCGTAGGCGGCGGCTTTGCAGTCGCCATCACCACGTTGATGATCGAACGTTATGTCGCAACCGACAGCGCGGGCTTTGGTCCGCACCTCGACCTGTTTGTCGATCTGGCCAAAGAGACTCTGCTCAACGGCAAGCCCGCGATCGAGGATGGCCGAATCCGGCACCAGATCGCGCGCAACCATGCGATGCGCTCGGGGCTTGATTCGATCAACGTCCGCGCTCGCCTGATGATGCAGGCCGGAATGATTCCGGGCGCGGAAGGATCGCTCAACAAGCTCGTCGCGGTCCGCTCGCGCCAGAAGCTTTCCGAACTCGCGATCGATCTGCAGGGCACCGACGGCTTTGCCTTCGACGAACATGCCTCGCAAAAGGAGGATTGGGCGTCGAGCTGGATCAACGCGCCGACCGGACGCATCGCAGGCGGATCGGACGAGACTTTGCTCAACACCATCGCCGAAAAGGTGCTCGGCCTGCCGCAGGACCATCGTCCCGACAAGGGCATCCCGTTCAACCAGATTCCGGCCTGAGGAGGCGCTCGCGTATGAAGTTCGATTCCACCACCGCCGCCATCGTCACTGGGGGCGCATCTGGCCTTGGCCGTGCGACTGCCGAAGCGCTGGCAGCCGTGGGCGTCAAAGTCGCGATTTTCGACATCAACGAAGCGCTCGGCGAAGATGTCGCGGCGTCGATCGGTGGGCTGTTCTGCAAGGTCGACATCACCGATGAACAATCGGTGCTGGGCGGCTATGCCAAGGCGCGCGCGGCGCATGGCAAGGAACGGATTTGCGTCCATTGCGCGATGACCTCGCGGCGCGGCAAGACACTGGCCTATGACAAGGAAACCCGTACCTTCCGCCGCACTCCGACCGAAGATTATGCCTATGGTGTGGCGGGAATCTTGACCGCGAGCTATCGCATCGGATCGATCGCTGCCGAGGGCATGGCGACGCTGCCCGAAATGGAGGATGGCGAACGCGGCGCGATCATCTTCACCGCCTCGGTTGCAGCGCAGGACGCGCAGATCGGCCAAGTCATCTATGGCTCGGCCAAAGCAGGCGTGAACGGCCTCGTGCTGCCGATGGCGCGCGACCTGATGGACCTGGGCATCCGCGTCAATTCGATTATGCCCGGCGTGTTCGGCACGCCGTTGCTGGGCAATATGAACCCAAAGGTTAAGGAAAGCCTCGAAGCTTCGGTCCCCTTCCCCAAGCGGCTCGGCAAGGCCGAAGAATATGCCAGCCTCGCGATGGAAATGATCCGCAACACCTATTTCAACGGCCAGGCGGTCCGCCTTGACGGCGCGATCCGCATGGCCCCCCGTTAAACGCGCCCCGAAAGGAATATCCCATGGCCGAAGCCTATATCATCGACGCCGTCCGCACCCCGCGTGGGGTCGGCAAGCCTGGAAAAGGCGCCTTGTCGCATCTCCACCCGCAGCATCTTGCCGCCACGGTGTTGAAAGCGATCAAGGATCGCAACAACCTCGACACCGCGACCGTCGACGACATCATCTGGTCGACGTCGAGCCAGAACGGCAAGCAGGGCGGCGACCTCGGCCGTATGGCGGCGCTGTCGGCGGGTTATGACACCAAGGCATCGGGAACGACGCTCGACCGTTTCTGCGGCGGCGGCATCACCTCGGTCAATCTCGCTGCGGCGAGCGTGATGAGCGGCATGGAAGATTGCGTCATCGCGGGCGGCACCGAGATGATGAGCTACACCACCGCTTTCGCCGCCGAACAGGCAAATGCCGGATTGCCGCCGCGGCTGATGGGTTCGGGCCATGAAGCGCTCGACGAAATGCACCCGCAGTCGCATCAGGGCGTATGCGGCGACGCGATCGCAACGATCGAAGGCATCGGCCGCGAATCGCTCGACGCGCTGGCGCTGGTCAGCCAGCAGCGCGCCGACAAGGCTATCAAGGAAGGCCGCTTCACCAAATCGGTCGTCCCGGTTCTGAATGCCGATGGCAGCGTCGCGCTCGACCATGAGGAATTCCCGCGCCCCGAAACGACTGCCGAAGGGCTTGCATCGCTGAAGCCCGCCTTTACCGGGCTCGCCGATTTCGACCTCGGCGGCGGCTTCACCTTCCGCAAGCAGGTCAATCGTCGTTATCCCGACGTCGAGATCCAACATTTCCATCACGCAGGCAACTCGTCGGGGGTCGTCGACGGTGCCGCGGCGATCCTGCTGGCGTCCAAAGACTATGCCGACAAGCACGGTCTGAAGCCCCGCGCGCGCGTCGTTGCCTATGCCAACATTGGTGACGATCCGACGTTGATGCTCAACGCCCCCGTTCCCGCGGCGAAGAAGGTGCTGGAAAAGGCCGGGCTGACCAAGGACGACATCGACGTCTGGGAAATCAACGAAGCCTTTGCCGTCGTCGCCGAAAAGTTCATCCGCGACCTCAATCTCGACCGCGAAAAGGTCAACATCAACGGCGGCGCAATGGCGCTTGGCCATCCGATCGGCGCCACCGGATCGATCCTGATCGGCACCGCGCTCGACGAGCTCGAACGCTCGGGCGGTCGCTACGGCCTCGTCACCATGTGCGCCGCGGGCGGCATGGCGCCAGCGATCATCATCGAACGGATCTGAGACATGGCGGGACCGCTCAAAGGCATCCGGATCATCGAATTTGCCGGGATCGGTCCCGGCCCTTTCTGCGGGATGATGCTCGCCGATCATGGCGCCGAGGTGATCCGCATCGACCGCCCCGGCGGCTTCATGGACCCGCGCGATCCGCTAAGCCGCAACCGGACCTCGATCGCGCTCGATATGAAGAACCCGGATGCAGTTCAGATCGCGCGCGACCTTTGCAAGAACGCTGACGGGATCATCGAAGGCTATCGCCCTGGCGTGATGGAACGCCTCGGCCTCGGCCCCGACGTACTGCTCGCCGACAATCCAAAGCTGGTTTACGGCCGCATGACGGGCTGGGGTCAGTTCGGGCCTTATGCACAGGCAGCAGGCCACGACATCAACTATATCGCGCTGTCGGGCGTCCTCCACGGCATCGGGCGCGCGGGTGAAAAGCCGGTGCCGCCGGTCAATTATGTCGGCGATTTCGGCGGCGGCGGGATGATGCTGGCGTTCGGTATGGCGAGTGCGCTCGTTCATGCGGCGCGCACCGGCGAGGGGCAGGTGATCGACTGCGCGATGACCGACGGGTCGGCGTTGCTCGCGGGGATGACCTGGGGCTTCAACGCAATGGGACGGCTGAAGGACGAGGCAGGCGTCAACATGCTCGATGGTGGCGCGCATTTCTATGACAGCTATGTCTGCGCCGACGGCAAGTTCATCTCGATCGGGTCGATCGAACCGCAGTTCTATGCGCTGCTGCGCGAGAAAACAGGGCTGACTGACGACACCGATTTCGACGCGCAGATGGATCCCTCGAAATGGGGACCGCTCAAGGACAAGCTGACCGCGCTGTTTCTCACAAAAACCCGCGACGAATGGTGCGCGATCATGGAAATGACCGACGTCTGCTTCGCGCCGATCCTGTCATTGGCGGAAGCGCCGCATCATCCGCACAATGTGGCGCGTGAGACGTTTGTGACCGTCGGCGGTGCGGTGCAGCCTGCCCCGGCGCCGCGATACTCCGGAACGATCAACGACACCCCGCGCGCCGCACCCGCTGTCGGCGCCGATGGCGACGCGGTGCTGGCGGGGCTAGGCTACGACGCGGGCCAGATCACCGCGCTGCGTGACGGCGGTGCGGTGCGCTAATTATCCGAACTCCGTTCATGTCGAGCGAAGTCGAGACACCATGAAGCCGCACGTGACCGACAGGCATCTCGACTTCGCTCGATGCGAACGGACTACATGGTACGAACTCAACGCGCGGTCATTGCTTCCCACAGCCCGCGTCCGCCAAACCCCGCGACCTGCCGCCCCAGGATCTGCGCCCAATAAGCATCGTTCCCATGTTCCCCGCGCCAGCGCATCAGCGGGATCGTCACCCGGTTCAGGTCATATTCGCGGGTAAAGCCAATCGCGCCATGCACCTGATGCGCGATCGATGTGACGACCCCGACCGCGCGGTTGGCGCGCAGTTTTGCCGCGGCGATCTCGAAATCCGCCGCCGCGGGATCAAGCCCCACTGCATCCAGCTGTGCTGCTAGCGCCGCCGCCGCCGCCTCGACCGCGCGCACCTCGCACGCCATCACCGCCAGCGATTGCTGTACTGCCTGAAACTTGCCGAGCGGGCGGCCGAACTGCTGGCGCGTGTTTACATGCTCGATCGAAAGCGCCAGCGCCTGCCCCATCGCGCCCGCCATCAGGCTGACCATGGCGGCAGGTTGCAGGGCATCTCTCGCAATCAATTCGGCAACCAGCAGGTCGGGAACCATGACCCCGGCGATCTGCAGCACAGCATTCACGTCACCCCAGTCGCCGCCAAAACCGCCCTCGGCCTCTGGCACCAGCAACAGCGCAAAACCGGCCTCTTCGACGGGCGCCATCCCCAACGTCGCGGCCTCCGCAAACACCGCTCGCGCGGTGTCGCACAGCATGTCGCGCGCCGCGCTCATCGCAGGCCCAGTCCGCGCGCGATAATCCCGCGGATCACTTCGCGGGTGCCACCGCGCAGCGAAAAGCTGGGCGATGCGATGAGCAGCGCGCGGAGCAGACGCGCCAGATCGTTCGTGTCATCCCAGCCGCTGTCGACGATCGCCTGCACCCGGCGCGGCATGTCCTGCTCGAACGCATTGCCCAATTCCTTGACCACCGACGCCTCGACCATCGGATCCTCGCCCGCTGCCAGCTTGGCCGCGGTCGACATCGACAGCTGGCGCAGCGTCCACATTTCGGCCGCTAGCTCGCCGATCAGCGTCGCGACCGCGGGGTCAGGATCAGCGCCAGCTGCATCGATCAGCGCGGCGAGCAGCGCATGGCTCGACAAATACCGCTCCGGCCCCGATCGTTCGAGCCCCAGCTCGGCAGTGACCTGTTGCCACCCCTGCCCGCGCGTGCCGACCAGCGCGCCGTGCGGCACCAGGACATCGTCGAAAAACACCTCGTTGAAATCATGGTGCCCCGCCATGTCGATGATCGGGCGAATGGTGATGCCGGGGGTGTCGAGGTCAATCAGCAGCTGGCTCAACCCCGCGTTGCGCTCGCTGCCCTCTTCGGTGCGCACAAGCGCCAGCATGATGTGCGAAAAATGCGCGCCGGTAGTCCAGATTTTCTGACCGTTGATGCGCCAGCCCTCGGTCGTTTCACGCGCCGTCGTCCGCACCGCGGCCAGATCGGACCCTGCGCCCGGTTCGGACAGGCCGATACACGCGTAAATTTCGCCGCGCACGATCCCCGGCAGATAGCGCTCGCGCTGCTCCTCGCTGCCATAGCGCACAATCAGCGGCCCGGTCTGGCGGTCGGCGATCCAGTGCGCGCCAACCGGCGCTCCTGCCGCCAGCAATTCCTCGATCACCACATAGCGTTCCAGCGGATGCCGATCGCAACCGCCGTACCGCGTCGGCAGCGTCATCCCAATGTAACCGGCAGCGCCGAGCGCACGGCTGAAATCACGATCAAAGCTCGCCCAGCAATTCGCCCGGGCAACGACGTCGCCCTGCGGCTGGTTCACCGCAAGCCAAGCCCGCAACCCGGCACGCAGTGCAGCAACGTCGCCGGGTGGATCGAAGGGATAGAGCGCAAAGCCTTGCATGTCCCGACAGCCATGCAATAGCTTTTCCAGAGCAGCAAAGGATTATTGACGATGGGCGAATTTCTGAGTGTCGAACGGCGGGGCAAGATTGCGATCCTGACCATGATCAAGCCTGAAAGCATGAATGCGATCGGCACCCATGAAGATTGTCAGGATATCATCGACACCCTCCGCACCCTCGGCGACGATCGCAGCGTCAGCGCGATCATCCTGACCGGCAGCGGCAAGGCATTCAGCGCGGGCGGCAACCTCAAAGGCATGCAGGATCGCACCGGCATCGGCGTGCTCGACCAGCCCGACTCCACGCGCGCCAATTATCGCAAGGGGGTGCAGGCGGTGATCCGCGCGCTGATGGACTGCGAAGTGCCGATGATCGCCGCGGTCAACGGCCACGCCATTGGCCTCGGCTGCGATCTCGCCTGCACCTGCGACATCCGCATTGCCGCCGAAAGCGCGAAATTCGCGTGCAGTTTCATCAAGGTCGGCATCGTCCCTGGCGACGGCGGCGCCTGGCTGCTCCAGAAGGTGCTCGGCTATCCGCGCGCCGCCGAACTTTTCCTCACCGGCGACCGCTTTGACGCGCAGCAGGCAAAGGAATATGGTCTGGTGACGGACGTCGTCCCCGACGCGGAACTGCTCGACCGCGCGGTCGCGATTGCCGAACGGATCGTGTGCAATCCGCCCCGCGCGCTGCGCCTGACCAAGCGGCTGCTGCGCGAGGCACAGCATAGCCGGATGGGCGACATACTGGAGCTCAGCGCCGCCTATCAGGCGATTGTGCACGAAACGGCCGACAACCGGGAGGCGATCAATGCCTTCGTCGAAAAACGCCCGCCGGTGTTTACAGGAGAATGACCATGATTGCCGAGCGCGTCCTGCCCCTGACTGGCATCCACAACTTCCGCGATTATGGCGGCTACGCGGTCGAAGGCGGCGGGCGGTTGCGCAGCGGCATGCTCTGGCGATCGGCGCATCATCAGGACGCCAACGACGACGATCTGATGGCGATCGACAAGCTGGGGATCGAGACGATCATCGACCTCCGCGGTGACGACGAGCGCGCCCTGCATCCGTGTCGGCGACCCGAAGGCTTTTCGGCGCGTGTTCTCTATGCCGAGGGCAATACTGCGGGTCTCGCTCCCCATCTGCAAGCCGCGGGCGGCACAATCGACAATGACACCGCGCGGTCGCGCATGATCGATGTCTATGCCGGAATGCCCTATCGCCCGGTGCTGGTGAACACCTTGCGGCTCTATCTCGCGGCGCTCGCCGAATATGACGCGCCCAGCCTGGTCCACTGCGTCGCGGGCAAGGATCGCACCGGCTTTGCCGTCGCCGTCGTCCACCGGCTGCTCGGCGTGCATGAGGATGATCTGATGCACGACTATCTGCTGACCAACAGCGCAGGCAACATCGAGGAACGCATTGCGCAGGGCGGCGACCATATCCGCGCCCGCTATAATTCCGAAATCCACGACGACGCGATCCGCACGTTGATGTCGGTGAACCCGATCTTCCTTGACGCCGCGCTGGCGACGGTGCGCCGCGACCATGGCGATGTGGCGACCTATGCCGAGGCGGTACTGAACTTCACCCCTGCAATGCGCGACGCGATCGTGGACAAGCTGGTGGTCTACTAAAACTCGCCGCCCCGCCTTCGCGGGGCCGACGAGCTTATCGCTTACTCGCCCTTCACCAGCACCCCGCCCTTCACCACGGCATCAACGCTTTCCAGCTGCCGCACGTCGGTCAGTGGATTGCCATCGACCGCAACCAGATCAGCATAACGCCCGATCGCGATCACTCCGACATCGTTCTCCCGCCCCAGCGCCTCGGCGGCGTTCTTTGTCGCGGCCTGGATCGCTTGCAGCGGGGTCATCCCATATTCGACCATGACACGGAACTGGCCGCCGACTTGCCCGTGCGGCATGACCCCGGCATCGGAACCGAATACCATCCGCACCCCGGCGCGGTGCGCCTTGCGGAAATTGTCGCGCTGGATCTGCGCGATTTCGCGATCCTTGCGCAGATTATCCTCGAGCACGCCGTTCTTGGCGCCTTCGGCCTGCGTATATTCGGTGTTGTAAATATCCATCGAGAACCACACCGGCTGCTTGCGCGCCACCGCCATGCGAATGCCCTCGTCATCGACCAGACTGGCATGTTCGATCGTGTCGATCCCCGCAGCAATCGCGGCACGGATGCCCGCGGCGCCATGGGCGTGCGCAGCGACGCGTAGCCCCCATTGATGCGCCTCGTCGGCAATCGCTTTCAGCTCGACTTCCGGAACTTGCAGCTGGCCGGGCTCGGTGTTGCGCGAAAAGACCCCGCCGGTCGCACACACCTTGATCACCTCGGCACCATATTTGCGCTGGCGGCGGACCTGATAGCGCAGCTCGTCAGGGGTATCGCCGATCCCCTCTTCCTTGGCATTTTCCTTTTCCATGCTCGGCGGCAGGAAGGTGCTGTCGCAATGGCCGCCGGTGGCGCCCAGCGCGTGACCCGCGGGAACGATGCGCGGCCCGACGGCGTAACCCGCGTCGATCGCCTGCTTCAGCCCGATGTCGTTGCGATTGCCCGATCCGACATTGCGCACCGTGGTGAACCCGGCATCGAGCATGTCGCGGGCATTTTTGACCGCGGTCATGCCCCAGAAACTGTCGGTGAATTCGAGTCCACGATAACCACCGATGTCGGCGGGGCCGTCAAGATGGACGTGCATGTCGATCAGGCCCGGCAGCAACGTCTTGTCGCCAAGATCGATATGCTTGACGTCGCTGCCCCATTTGATGACGCGCGCGTCGGCGATGTTGGTGATGCGGCCGTCGGGACCGACAAAGATCGCGGGATATTCGACCGTCTTTCCGGTCAGCACATCGACATAGCGCGCGGCGGTGATGACGGTTTGACCCGCAGGCGTCTGCGCTGCCGCGGAGACAGCAAACAGCGCCGCCGAGCCCAAACCGATTCCCCGCAGAAAACTGCCGAACTTCACTCGCGATTGCATGTTTGACCCGCCCTGTTGTTGATGCCCGCAAACTAGATGGCAAAGCGGGACTTAATAGGACAGCGGAAAGTTGTGAGTGAGCAAAATTGATTCTCCCTGTCGCGCAGCCATGGGGAGGTGGCAGCGCGAAGCGCTTACGGAGGGGCTTTCACACTACCGTCGCGGCCCCTCCACCCCTTGCTTCGCAAGCGGTCCCCCTCCCCATCGCTGCGCGACAGGGAGGATTAAAAAGGATCAGGCTTTGATCTTGTGCTGCGACAGATAGTCGTAGTCGGGTCGGCAAGCGTCGGCGACGCTTTCGGCCTCGGGCGTCAGCTCGGGCAACGGCTTGTCGGGCGCGCCAAAGCCGGTACTCGCCGCCACCGCGTCATACCAATGCGTCGCCCAGACGCCGTCCGTCGGCCGCAACCCGGCCTCCCAACGCAGCATCGCCGGATCCCATCCGATGCCCAGCGCCGCGCACAATTTCTGCAACATCGCAGGCGGATCCCGCAGGATGTCGGCGCTGTCGATCACCGGCGGCGCGCGGCCAAGCCGATCGGCTTCGCGGTCAAAATATTCGACCTGTTTGTCGGTGCCCAGATGGTCGGGCCGCACCGCGACGCGCTTTGCCGCATAGCTTGCAACGACGCGCGCCGGGTCGCGGATCAGGAAAGCGTGGCGCAGCCCCGGCAGGTCGTCGTGCGCGATCGGGCCGACCATATGGTGCGCCATATGCTTCTGGTACCAGATCGGTGTCGCGGCGGGGTTGGGGCCGGTCATGCTGCGCGCAACGCCGTGCCAACTGCAATCCATCGACGCCATCACATCGTCCGCCATCGGCTGCGGATCATTGGTTTCTTTCAGATACGCGCCGCAGAAAGGCTCATCCGTGACATGGGTATCGGTGCGGCTGCCAAAGCTGCGCATCATCGCGGTCGACAGGTTGCGCGGCCCCGACCACATCGCGATACGGATGCAGTCGGTCACGGGCGGTCGCGCCCCGCAATGTCGCGCTCGATCAACGCTTTGTACAGCCCCTGCAAGCGCTCGACCATCGGCCCGCGCCCCTTGGTCAAGACGCGCCCGTCGACCGTGTGCGCCGGGACGACCCCGGCAAAGGTGCCGGTCACAAACGCCTCGTCAGCACCATGAACCTCGGTCAGCGAGAAATTCTTTTCGAACACCGGAATGCCATTGTCGCGGCAGATACGGATGACATTGCTGCGCGTGATCCCGGCGAGGCAATAATCGCCGCTCGATGTCCACACCTCGCCTTTGCGGACGATGAAGAAATGGGTCGAATTGCACGTCGCGACAAAGCCGTGCGGGTCGAGCATCAGCGCCTCGTCGGCGCCCGCCTGCGCGGCCTGGATGCACGCTGTGATGCAGTTAAGCTTCGAATGCGAATTGAGCTTGGGATCCTGTACCGCCGGATCGCCGCGGCGCACATGCACGGTGAACAGCGACAGCCCCTTTTCGACCGTCGCGGGCAGCGGATCCTTATATTCGGCGATGATCACGATCGTCGCGGGCGAAATGACGACGCGCGGATCCTGATAGGGCGTCGACCGGATGCCGCGCGTGACCATCAGGCGGATGTGGCAAGCGTCCATGCCATTGCCCTCAATGGTATCGTAGAGCCGCCGGGTCAGCGCCGCGCGGTCGATGCCGATGTCCATCGCGATCGCCTTGGCACCTTCCCATAATCGGTCCAGATGCTGGTCGAGGAACGCCATGCGGCCCTTGTGGACGCGGATACCCTCCCACACCCCGTCGCCGAGCATGAAACCGCTGTCGAACACCGACACGCTGGCCTGCGCGCGCGGCACCAGCGTGCCGTTGACGTTGATCAGGATCGCGTCGTTGCGCGGATCGGGGACGAAATCGTGGGTGCCTTGTGCCATGCCCTATTCGTAGCCGCTGGGACGCGGCTGTCGAGAGCGAAGCGGCGGCTAAATTGTCTTGCGGCCAAAGCTTGCCGGGCGCGGCGTAAATGGCGCGGGCGCGGTGTCAACGGGATCGACCGTCACATCGCCGACCACCCCCGCTTCGCGCTTGCGCATATAGCTGGCGAACGCCGCATCGGCGTCGAACTCGGGTTCGACCACCACTTCGCCGGGCTTGAGTTTGGCTTCGAAGCTGGCGCCCGGGACGCGGTTCACGCCGGTCGTGGCGCGCAGCAGTTTGATGATCAGCGGCAGCGCGAGCAACACGCCCACGATCGACAGTCCGATGACCGTCGGACCCAGCCCAATGCCCGCCACGCCTTCGGCGGTGTCGCCACCGACCCCGACGAAATGGCGCAGCATGAAGCCGATGTAGATGAGCGGAATCAGCCCGCCGATAACACCAAGCACTTTGCCAGGGGAAATATTCATGCCGCAGCTCCCGTAATTTCGGGGATGTCGATAGCAGCGAGAGTTTACGATTCCCTTAGTGCGCCGATTTCAGGCGCGCCGCGCGGACCAACCCACCACGCCGCGGCCAGCGCGAACGCGGTGCCGAGCAAAGTCCCCCCGACGATGTCGCTGGCCCAATGCACCCCGAGCATGATGCGCGAAAAGGCGTTGAGGATGATGATCGACGCCGCGAGCGCGCAGGCCGCCCCCCGCCAGCGGCGCGGCGCCAACCACGCGAGGAGAAGATACACGACCGCTGCGCTCGTCGCGTGGCCGCTAGGGTAGGCAAAGCTCGTCTGATGGTCGAGATGCGGCACCAGATCGGGGCGCGGGCGCCCGAAGGACATCTTCAGTACGCTTGAGGCAAAATTGGCGAGCAACGACGCCGCGCCCAGCGCCACCGCGCAGCGCGGCCCGCACCAGTGCCACACCAGCGCGCACAGCAGGATAACGATTCCCCAACGCGGCAGCCCGCCGCCGATCCAGCTGACGCCCTGCATGAACAGGATCCACCAGCGCGGCGCGGTGTCCACGGTCATCACCAGCGCGGCGCTGATTCGTCGATCGAGGCCATCGACCAACCCCGCCATCACGACGGTGCTGACGAGCACGAACAGCAGCAGCGTGGCGATCAGGGCGTTGCGGATAATGGCGGTGCGGTTGAGAGCAGCTTTCACGCCATCGTCTATGGCCAAAGCTCGCCCGCAGCGCAACAAACCGCCGTCAGCGATTGACGCGCGCGTGCGCCCCGCGCCAGATTTCAACCTGCGCGGCAAAGCGCCGAAGCAGCTCGGCCCCGCCTTCAACGTCGTTGTCGATCACACGCGCCTCGCCGCTCGTTGATCCAAACCGATAGTGCAAATAGAGCCCGTGCCGGGTTCTGGCACCGAATTTGGCGGCGCTGGAACCGGTGCCGAGGAACGCCAGCATAGCCGTTGTCGGCAGGCGATCGGCCCGATCAAAGATCGCGGTATCGATGTGCGCAATGGGCAACTGGTCGGGCATCGCGCCAAAGCTTGGGTGAAAGTGCAGGTGGCCGCCTTCGATCTTGATCGCGACCGCGCGCGTGACCGCACGTTTCGTGTAACGCCCGACATAGAAGAGGCTGACGACGCCCGCCCCAAGGAGGAGGGGTATTTTGAGCAACAGAAACGGATCTGGGCGTGGCGTCGGCATCGGGAGTAGCAGCCCGCCCGGAAGCACTTGGGTCTTCGGCGCGCGATCATTGCGCTCGTCCAGGAGCACGAACGACAGCGAAAAGGCCGCCACCGCCATGATCGCAAAGACCAGCGCCTTGAACGCGCTTCCGCCGCGCGAGAAGTACAGGATCGACGGGTTCATCGCGCGGGTCGGTGCAGCATCATACTCCCACGACTGTGGGCCTTGCCGGAATTCGGCGCAATGGCACCGCCGTACCGGTCCATCTTTGCTCTCGTCGGACCCTGATCGTGACCCGGCAGGTCAGCGGCCACTTCCAGTCCCGTCATTGCGAGCGCAGCGAAGCAATCCAGAGTTGCGTAAACCGCTCTGGATTGCTTCGCTGCGCTCGCAATGACGGGACAAGAGTGCAGCGCTGATGAATGAAATCGTCAGATGTGCAGCGGTCGCCCGAATGCCGCCAGCACGCCCTCGTGCATCGTTTCGCTGAGCGTCGGATGCGGGAAGACGGTGCCGATGAAATCATCCTCGACCAGCTCGGCGGTCTTGCCGATCGTATAGCCCTGGATCAGTTCGGTGACCTCGGCGCCGATCATGTGGGCGCCGAGCAGTTCGCCGGTCTTGGCATCGAAGATGGTCTTGGTGAAGCCCTCGGACTCGCCCAAGGCAATCGCCTTGCCGTTGCCGATGAAGGGGAAAGTTCCGGCCTTGACCTCGTAGCCCAGCTCTTTCGCCTTCGCTTCGGTCAGGCCGACGCTGGCGATCTGCGGGCGGCAATAGGTGCAGCCGGGAATGTTGCGCGGGTCCATCGCGTGCGGGTGGCCTCCCGCAATCGCCTCGACCGAAATCACCGATTCGTGCATCGCCTTGTGCGCGAGCCACGGCGGCGCGGTGACGTCGCCGATCGCCCACAGGCCGGGGACATTGGTGCGGCACATTGCGTCGGTGTCGATATGGCCCTTGGTCGTCTTCACGCCCAATGCTTCGAGGCCGATATTCTCGGTGTTCGGAACGATACCGATTGCGACGATGGCATGGCTGAACTCGGCGCTTTCGGTCTTGCCGTCCTTGGTCTTGATCTTGGCGGTGACGCCGTTGGCGGTCGCCTTGAGTTCCTCGACCCCGGCGCCGGTGAAGATCGTCATACCCTGCTTCTTGAGCGATTTTTCGAGGAAGGCCGACACGTCGGCATCCTCGACGGGCACGACGCGGTCGAGCATTTCGACGACGGTCACCTCGGCGCCCATGTCGCTGTAGAAGCTCGCAAATTCGATCCCGATCGCGCCCGATCCGATGACGAGCAATTTCTTGGGCATTTCGGGCGGGACGAGCGCGTGGCGGTAGGTCCAGATGCGCTTGCCGTCGGCGGGCGCGAACGGCAGGTCCCGCGCGCGCGCGCCGGTCGCGACGATGATATTCTTGGCGGTGAGGGTCTCGGTCCCCTTCTCGCCTTTGACTTCCAGCTTGCCCAAACCACCGTTAGGCGCTGCGGTCAGCTTGCCCTCGCCCATATGGACGGTGATCTTGTGCTTCTTCATCAGGAAGGCGACGCCTTGGCTGAGCTGTTTCGCGACGCCGCGGCTGCGTTTTACGACCGCGTCGATGTCGGCGCTGATCTGCTGTGCGATCAGGCCATAATCGCCCGCATGCTGCATATAATGATAAATCTCAGCCGAGCGCAGCAGCGCCTTGGTCGGAATGCAGCCCCAGTTGAGGCAGATGCCACCAAGGTTCTCGCGCTCGACGATGGCGGTTTTCAGGCCAAGCTGCGCCGCGCGGATCGCCGCGACGTAGCCACCGGGGCCGGAGCCGAGGACGATGAGGTCGTAGTTGGTGTCAGCCATCGGTTTTCGTCCTACCCTGAATATAATAATAAGTTGCGACCGAAGCCAACAATGCATTTATAAGAGAAATCAATATAATCAAGCCAGTTGATCGAGGTTGTTCAGTCTTCATATACATATATTGAGGAATGTTAATTGATCTAAATTCTACATTTTCTTGAGGTGAATCCAATGTGGGTGAAAATGCTATGGTGTCTGATTTTACCGATAGGTTTAGACTTCCATCCCTACCAAACTTCTCAATTTTAACTCGGAGATTTCCGTTTTCATCGATAGCGCTACGATTTATCCTTTCTTTCAGTATTACATCATCAAGATCTACATCTATGCTGATCCACTTAGGGTCCATATATAGCTTACTAGTAGCCACTATATCGATGTCTTTTAAAGATCGACCCGAGGCATTGGTTATGGTAAGATGACTTACAACAATCAAGCTCTCTGCATCGTCATTGAATTTTCCAGGAAATAATTCTTTCAAATCATCCTTGGTTATCACGTCACTATTATGGGAGTATATTAGCTGAGCAGGTGGCAATAGAGCTGGTTGACGCCAATTATCTACCGCGACGCCGCCAATCAAAGTAACAAAACTGACTACTATCCCTACAATTATTGGATAGATCAGCTCCTTCTTCATTGCGTTACGCCACAAGTCCGAGCGGGCTTTCGACAAGTTCCTTGAAGGTCTTCATCAGCAGCGCGCCATCCGCGCCATCGATCGCGCGGTGGTCGAAGCTGCCGGTCGCCGACATCACCGTTGCGATCGCCAACGCGTCATCGACGACATAAGGCCGCTTCTCGCCCGCGCCGATCGCCATGATCATCGCCTGCGGCGGGTTGATCACCGCGGTGAATTGCTTGATCCCCATCATGCCCATGTTCGAGATGCTGGCGGTGCCGCCCTGATATTCGCTGGGCTGGAGCTTGCCCTCCTTGGCCTTCGCGGCAAGTTCGGCCATTTCGGTCGAGATTTTCGACATCGACTTGCCGCCGGCGTCGGTGATGATCGGGGTGATCAGCCCGCCGGGGATGCTGACCGCGACCGAGATGTCGGCGCGGCTGTACTGGCGCATCACATCGCCGCCAAAGCTGACGTTGCACGCCGGGACGCGCTCGAGCGCGACCGCGAGCGCCTTGATCAGCATGTCGTTGACGCTGAGCTTGACCCCGCGGCTTTCGAGGCTGGCGTTGAGCTCGCCGCGCAGCTTGAGCAGCGCGTCGAGGCGGATGTCGACGGTGAGGTAGATGTGCGGCGCTTCCTGCATCGACTGGGTCAGGCGGCGCGAGATCGTCTTGCGCATGCCGCTGAGCTTGGTGTCTTCGTGCGGAATGCCGAAATCGGGGATCGGGCCTGCGGTGGCGGGAGCAGAAGCGGGTGCCGCGGCTGCGGGAGCGGCTGCGCTCGGGAGGGCAGCGGGCGTGGTGGCACCTGCCGGCGCGCCGTCGAGGTCATCCTTGACGATGCGGCCGCCGGGGCCGGTGCCGGTGATCGTCGACAGGTCGATGCCGCGCTCGGCGGCGAGGCGTTTGGCGAGCGGGCTCGCCTTGATGCGGTCGCCCGAGGCGGCAGGAGCGGCTGCAGGGGCCGGGGTCGGCGCCGCAGCGGCGGCAGGGGCTGGCGCTGTAGCGGGAGCTTCCGTCTTCGCCTCTTCCTTGCCAGCGGGAGCCGGAGCAGCCTTCGCGCTCGCATCCTCGCCCTCACCCGTAATCACCGCAATTACGGTGCCGACCTTCACCCCATCGGTGCCTTCGGCGACCAGGATCTGGCTCACCACGCCCTCATCGATCGCTTCGAATTCCATCGTCGCCTTGTCGGTCTCGATCTCGGCCAAGAGGTCGCCCGATTTGACGGTGTCGCCTTCTTTGACCAGCCATTTGGCCAGCGTGCCTTCCTCCATCGTCGGCGAGAGGGCGGGCATTTTCAGTTCGATTGGCATGGTAAGGCATGTTCCCTGTCAGTCTTGCAGGCATTGCCTGCCGCTACGGCTTGTTCCTCACCTTTAGCATTGTGGCCGTCAAGGTCCAGCGGGCCAAACTTGCCTTTCATACGAATGTGACGCACTCTCCACGCACAAAAAGCATAGGGGGTCGGGGCGATGCGGACATATCTGGTGGTGATCGACGATAGTCCCGAGGCGTCGCTGGCGCTGCGCTTTGCGGCGCGGCGCGCGGCGCGGACCGGCGGCGGGGTCGCGGTGCTGGCGATCGTGACGCCGCAGGACTTTGTCGCCTTTGGCAGCGTGCAGGCCACGATCGAGGCCGAAGCGCGCGAACATGCCGAGGAACTGGTCGCCGCCGCCGCCGATGCGGTGGTGCAGGAAGCGGGGGTGACGCCGCAGATCATGGTGAAATCGGGAAAGCCCGCCGACGTCGTGCGCGAGGTGATCAATGCCAGCGACGAGATCGCGGCGCTGGTGCTGGCGACCGCAGCGAACGGCGCGCCAGGGCCGCTGGTCGCGCATTTTACGGGACAGGATGCGGGAACGCTGCCCTGTCCGGTGATGATCGTACCGGGCGGGATCGACCTCGCGCGGCTCGATGCGCTGAGTTAAATCTCAGCCCTATTTTCTGTTCGTCATTGCGAGCACAGCGCAGCAATCTCCAGCTATCGTTCATCAACGACCGATGGCAGGAGATCGCCACGTCGCCACGCCGAGCTGCCTAGCGCCGCCGCCCCTTGTGCTTGATATTCGCCGGTCGCCCACGCTTGCCGACGACATGCTTGCCCGCCTTGTCCTTCATCCCGTCGCGCCGCGGCGATCGGTTGCGATATCCACCCTCGGGCGCGTCGGGCAGCTCAAACCGCAGCGCACCGCTGATCGGATTGGCATCGATCAGCCGCAGGTCGAGCCGCTGGCCGGTGGTGAAGCTGACCCGTCCATGCTCGCTGTCGAGCGTTCGCGCCTTTTCGTCGTAGAAAAAACGCTCGTTACCCAAGGTCGATACCGGCACCAGCCCGTCACCGCCGAGCCCATCGACCGTGGCGAAGAAACCGAACGGCTGGACGCCGGTGATCCGCGCCTGGACGATTTCGCCTTTTTTGGCTGACAGATAGGCCGCGACATACCGGTCGACCGTTTCGCGTTCGGCCTCCATCGCGCGGCGTTCGAGCGCGCTGATCGCCTCGCCGATGCGCGACAACCCCTTGGCGTCGGCCTCGCCCAACCCGGTGCGTTCGGGCAGGCCTTTCGGCTTGCCGGGCACCTCGAGTTTGTAGCTATCTACCAGTGCGCGGTGGACGATCAGATCGGCGTAGCGGCGGATCGGTGAGGTGAAATGGGCGTAGCTGCCGAGCGCAAGGCCGAAATGGCCCGCGTTGGCGGGGCCGTAATAAGCCTGCGTCTGGCTGCGCAAAATCGCCTGCATGATCTCGGGCAACCTATCGTCTTGCGAAAAACCGTCGATCAACCGGTTGAATACCGCGGGCGTGATCACCTGCCCGAGCGCGAAGCTCTGTTCAAAGGTTTCGAGATAGTCTTTCAAGCTGACGAGCTTTTCGCGGCTCGGCGGCTCGTGGATGCGATACATCACCGGCGACTTCTTCGCCTCGAGCGCCTTCGCGGCAGCGACGTTTGCCGCGATCATATAATCCTCGATCAACCGCATCGAATCGAGCCGGTCGCGGACGCGGATTTCGGCGATCCCGCCCTGCTCGTCGAGGATCACTTGCCGTTCGGGCAGATCGAGATCGAGCGGCGCCCGCGCGGCGCGCGCGGCGGCGAGGAGTTTCCAGCAGGCCCACAGATTCTTGAGCGTGGGGAGGACATCGGCGTCCCATTCGCCGCGCGCTTCATCGGCATCATACGCCGCCTGCGCGTGCTCATAGGCGATGTTGGCGCGCAGCCGCACGAGAGCGCGCGTGAACCGCCATGACGTCACCTTGCCCTGCTTGTCGATGACCAGGTGACACGCCAGCGCCGCGCGGTCCTGCCCGGCTTTCAGCGAGCAGACACCCGCCGACAGCGTTTCGGGCAGCATCGGCACGACCTGGTCGGGAAAATAGACGCTGTTGCCGCGCCGCCGCGCCTCGCGGTCGAGAGCGCCGTCGGAGCGCACATAAAAACTGACATCGGCAATCGCGACGATGGCGCGAAAGCCGCCCGTGTTGGGGCCGTCGGTGTCGGGCTCCGCCCACACCGCATCGTCATGGTCGCGCGCGTCGATCGGGTCGATCGCGACGATCGGCAGATCGCGTAGATCCTCGCGGCCATCGGGGGTAAGCGGCAGCTTCGCCGCGATCTCGGCCTCGGCAAGCGTTTCAGCGCCGAACACATGTGGGATTTCGTGGCGCGCGATCGCGATCATGCTAAGCGCGCGCGGCGCGAAGGGATCGCCAAGGCGCTCGACAACCTTTGCCTTGATCGCCGGCCCGCGCCCGGTCAGTTCGGCGCGCACCAGATCACCGACATTGGCATCGCCCTTGTCCGCCACCGCAAAATCATAACGCGCGCGCTTGTCGGCGGGGCGCAGCCACAGGATCGGTTTGCCGCCCGGACCCATATCCTCGACCAGCACGCCGATCACGGTCTCGCCGCCCGCCTGCAATTTCTTCATCGGGTGCGCGACATGGCCACCGCCGCGCTCTTCGGTGCGCGCGAGGATGCGGTCGCCCATGCCCAGCGCACCCTTGCGCCCCTGCTCCATCACGCGAAGGCGCGGCGCCGGTCCTGCCCCTTCCCAATGTTCGGGAACCGCCCAGACCGTGCTGCCGTCAATCGCCGCGACGCGCAGCACGGTGACGCGCGGCAAGCCGCCATGCTTGTGAAACGCGCGTCCGGGCGCCAGATCGACGAGCCCCTCGTCGGTCATATCCTTGAGCAACGCCTTCAACGCGATCTTGTCGTTGCCGTGCAGCGCAAAATGCTTGGCGATCTCTCGCTTGCCGACGGCCTCCTTGCTCTCTTCGATAAAGCGCAGGATCTGGTCGGGCGAAGGAAGGCCGGGTTGCGGCTTGGGTTTTTTCATCCGACGTCGCGCAGTTTGTTCGCACGAAGACACGAAGACACGAAGAGGGTCGGGTCATTCAGCAGGCGCCGGACGCCATCTTTAAAGGTTGGAGTACCGAAGTTCATGACAAATCCGTGGGTCAAACCCATTAATCTCAAATAGGTGATGACTTGCTTCGCATGAACGGGGACTGTTGTCTCGGTCGATTTGAGTTCTATCACGACCCGATCGTCGACCAGCAAATCAATGCGAAAAGCGTTGGGCATCGCAATGCCGTCATAGGTCAAGTCGATCGGCACCTGCCGATCGACCTTCAATCCCAACGCACTCAGTTTGGCGGCCAACATTGCCTCATAAGCGGACTCCAGCAAGCCGGGACCAATGTCCTTATGAAGCTTGAAGCCGCAATCGACGACGATAGTGCAGAGCTGTTCAATATCCATAGCCTGCCCCCTTCGCGTCTTTGTGTCTTCGTGCGAACCAAATCGCGCGACGCTTACATCAGTAGGTCCGCCCGATAAGCACGCGTTCGACCGCAGGGTCACCGGTAAAGAAGCAGGCCGCGTCGGCGGGCGCTGCGTCGAGGGGGGTGTTGCGCATCGTCAGCTTGAGCGCTTTCAGCTGCTCGACAATCTTGTCGAGCGCCGCGCCAGTTGGGCGAGACCATTGCACTTCGGCCCAGCCGACGAATTTTTCATCGCCCTTGAAATGCGCGGCAAGGTCGGTGACGTCGCGGCGGATATTGGCATCGAGGCGCTCCTTTGCCGCGGCGTGAAGGCTGGTTTGAATATCCTCCAGCGTCGCCACCGCTTCGGCGACAAAATCGCCTTTCGCGATGAACGCCGAATTAAGCTTGCCATCGTCCTTGTACAGCCGATCGCGGCGGATCACGGCGACATTGCCGCCCGCGACATCGCGCGGCCCGATTTCAAGAATGATCGGAGCGCCTTTCTTGACCCAGCCCCAGCGCTTGGTCTGCGCCTTGTTGGCACCCGCGTCGAGATGGACGCGCAGCGGCTCGCGGAATGCGTCAAGCGTCTTCAGTTCGACTTGCAGCGCGGTACAATAATCGAGGATCGCCTGATCCTCTTCATTGTCGCGCAGCATCGGCACGATCACGATCTGGTGCGGCGCAATGCGCGGCGGACAGCGCAGCCCATCGTCGTCGCCGTGCGTCATGATGACGCCGCCGATCATCCGCGTCGACACGCCCCAGCTGGTCGTGTGGCACAGGCTGTGGCCGCCGTCCTTGTCCTGATACCGAATGCCCGCCGCCTCGGCGAAGCCGGTGCCGAGGTAATGCGAGGTGCCGGCCTGCAACGCCTTGCCATCCTGCATCATCGCTTCGATCGAATAAGTCGCGACCGCGCCCGGGAATCGTTCGTTCTCGGGCTTTTCGCCTGCAACCACCGGCATCGCGAGAACATCCTCGGCAAAGGCGCGGTACATTTCGAGCGCGCGCAGCGTCTCGGCCATCGCGTCGGCCTTGTCGGCGTGCGCGGTATGGCCCTCCTGCCACAGAAATTCGCTGGTGCGCAGGAACATGCGGGTGCGCATTTCCCAGCGCACGACATTCGCCCACTGGTTGACCTTGAGCGGCAGGTCGCGCCAGCTCTGTACCCAACGGCTCATCGCGGCGCCGATCACCGTCTCCGACGTCGGGCGGACAATCAGCGGCTCCTCCAGCTTCGCCTCGGGATCGGGGATCAGCTTGCCCTTGCTGTCCTGGATCAGGCGGTGATGGGTGACGACCGCCATTTCTTTTGCAAAACCATCGACATGGTCGGCCTCCTTCTCAAAGAAGCTGAGGGGAATGAACAGCGGGAAATAGCAGTTCTGGACCCCGGCATCCTTGATCGCGGCGTCCATAATCGTCTGGATGCGTTCCCAGATGCCATATCCCCACGGCTTGATCACCATACAGCCGCGGACGCCCGATTCCTCGGCGAGGTCGGCTTCGGCAATGACATCCTGATACCAGGCCGCGAAGTCGGCCTGCCGGGTTACGCTGAGCGCATGTTTGACCATATTATCCGATTTCTGTCGCTGCGGGCGGGAGAGCGCCCGTCATTTCACTTCTTCGCGAGTTCCGCCTTGAGCGCGGCCACTTCGGCCTTGAGCGACGCGATTTCTGCGTCCTTCGCCTTGGCACCGCCGACGCCCGGAATCAGCGCGCCCGCCGCCTGCTGGAACATTTCCATATTGCGGCGCGTCAGCTCGGCGAGCGGGTTCGACCCGAGTACGCCATCGAACGCGGTGCGGACATCCTGCTGGTTCTTGCGGAACGCGGTCATCGACGCTTCCAGATATTGCGGCACCATCGACTGCATCTTGTCGCCGTACATGCCGATCAGGTGGCGGAGGAAATTGACCGGCAGCAAAGTCTCGCCGCGCGTTTCCTCGTCCATGATGATCTGCGTCAGGACATTGTGCGTGATGTCATCGCCGCTCTTCGCATCAACGACGCGAAATTCGCGCCCGTCGCGGACCATCGTGCCAAGATCCTCGAGCGTGATGTAACAACTGCGTTCGGTGTCGTAGAGCCGCCGGTTGGCGTATTTCTTGATCGTGACGACGCCATCGTCCGCCGTCGTCCTGGACTTCGCCATCTTGACCCGCGCTCCTTGTCATTCCGCACCATGGCGATCGCGCCGCGCGGGATATTTGATTGATAGCGGTAATAGCATCAAATTATGATGCGCCGCAACATGCGCGGGCGGCGCAGCCGAAAGACTGCGGCAGTTCGCAAATTGGCATAGCCTCTCGATCGTCGCTGCACCGACCATCCACCGGGCTCCTCAGCTGAAGCGATCGGCAAGATCACGCGCATCCATGGTGCAGGCATCCAATGACCTGCCCCTGCACTTTTGATTTTTTTCTTGGAATTACATTAGCATATAGACCGAACCCTGCATCAATCCGGGCATCAAAAATGCACGTGGGCAAACGGCGGCTTCGCTGGTTCAGGACCGCAGCTAAGGTGTACTAGCCCGTATTACAGCGCCCCTCGGGCTTGTGTCGTTTCGGCATTTGGTCATCTTATTGCACATCTGCTTCAGCGCACGTTGGACAGCAAACCGGGGAAATATATCATGAAGAAGACTAGCCTGCTCGTGCACGGCTCTGCCTTAACTCTCGCTTTGTTCAGCGCCATGCCGGCGTTCGCGCAGAGCGAAATCGCGCCCGCAGACGATGCGACGGAAACGGTCGACGCAGACGACGCCGACAGAGGAACGATTGTCGTGACGGGCTCGCGCATTCGCCGCCCTAACATCGAATCCAATATGCCCGTCACGTCCTTGGGCGGCGAAGAATTCTTCCAACAGGGCCAGACCAACATCGGCGACACGCTGAACGACCTGCCCCAATTGCGCAGCACCTTCGCGCAGCAGAATCCGGGTGCTGGCGTGGGTATCGCCGGACTTAATCTGCTCGACCTCCGCGGCCTGGGTACGGTTCGCACTTTGGTGCTGGTTAACGGTCGTCGCCACGTTCCGGCGGATATTTTGAACAATGCCGCATCGCCCGACGTCAACACGATCCCGAACGACCTGATCGAGCGCGTGGAAATCGTGACCGGCGGCAGCTCGGCGGTCTATGGCTCCGACGCTATCGCGGGCGTGGTCAACTTCATCCTTCGCCGCGATTTCGACGGCGTTCAGGTTCGCGGTAGCGCGGGAATCTCGGAAGCAGGTTATGGCGGCAACCAATATGCGTCAGCCATGGTCGGCAAGAATTTCGCCGGTGACCGCGGAAACATTACTGCGCATATCGAATTTGCTCGGCAAGAGCGCATTTACGCTTCCGACATCCCGTTCCTTCGTCGCATCGATGGCTTTGCAACGGTCGATGTGGATAGCGCTGGCACACCCAATGCAAGCGACGGCTTCCCTGATGCGGTCTTCTTTCGCGACATTCGTGCCTCCGCAACCCATCGCTTCGGCCTGGTGGCAATTCCGCAGTCGCAGACCGGATCGCGTCCTTGCGGGCAAGGCACGCTTTCCAACAATGGTCCGGCGAACACCAGCGGCACCGCCTTCCACTGTAACTATATCTTCACTGAGGGGGGCCGTCTGACGCCCCAGACCGGAACGCGTTTTGGTTCTGGCCCGGGCGGGACGATCGTCGGCGGCAACGGCCAGACGTCGCGCGAAGGCACCCAGCTTTCCATTTTGCCCTACATGAAGCGCTATAACGGCAACCTGCTTGCGCGTTTTGCCTTCAGCGATGCTCTTGAATTGTTCGGCGAAGCCAAATTTACCCGGATCAACACGGTCGGCAACCAGCTCGGCCCGACGTTCTTGAACAACACCACGGCATCGTTGGGCAACGACGCCCGGATCGCGCCGCGGCTCGACAATCCGTTTTTGAACCCCACGGATCGTACCACGATTGCTAACGCGATTCTGGCATCTGGTTGCGGATACGCGTTGGGAACGTCGCTGGCGACGGTCACCTGCCGTCCGCTCACCGCGACTGAAATCGCCAACGTCGGCACCGGGTCCTATCGCTTCCTGTTTGCGCGCAATCTCACCGACTCGGCGGATCGTGACGAATTCTTCCGTCGCGATACCTTCCGCGCCGTCGCCGGTGCCCGTGGCACCTTCAACGACGACTGGAACTACGAGATTTCGGCAAACTACGGTAAAATGAAGGAACGAGCCGATATGACCGGCTTCGTTAATCGTCAGCGCTTCCTGCTGTCGCTTGACGCTGCGATCGATCCCTTGAACCAGAGCGCTGGCATCCAATGCCGGTCAAAGTTTGACCCCGCAGCACGTGTCGGCGCGCCTGGCTATGCCAATTCGGCAGCAACGCTGGCGTCGGACGTTGCGGCTTGCGTCCCGTACAATCTGTTCGGCGCGGGCGATAATCGTGCAGCGGTTGATTACTTCAGCTTGGCGATCCGTAACCGCTCTTCGATCGAACAGCTCAACCTTCAGGGCTTCGTTTCGGGCGATCTCAGCCAATTGTTCGAGCTGCCCGGCGGTCCGGTGAGCTTCGTTCTCGGCGGAGAATATCGTCGGGAGAAGGCCTTCAACGACAGCGATGGTGCTGCCGACACCGGCATTTCCAACTCTGTCTTCCTCGGTGACGTGGATGCCGAGCCAGTGAAGGTAAAGGAAGCATTTGGTGAACTTCGGATTCCTTTGCTGAAGGATTCGCCTTTCGCTTACGAACTGACCGTAACCGGGGCGGGTCGTGTTTCGGATTACAACACCATCGGTACGGCTTGGGCCTATAATGCTGGCGTTGAATATGCCCCGATTCAGGATATCCGTTTCCGTGCGAACTTTGGTCGCGCGGTACGTGCGCCGAACGTCACGGAAACCAGCTTCCCGTCGGTGCCAAACTTTGCGAACCAGTTCATTGACCCCTGTAATGTCAACGCAATTGGCGCAAACGCGATTCGGTCTGCGAATTGCACCGCGCAGCTCACGCCTGCACAGCTGGCGAACCTGGCTCCCGGTGGCTATTCTCTGGGTATCATCTCGGGAAGCAACCCGAATTTGAATGCAGAAAAGGCTGACACTTACACGATCGGTGCGGTCATCCAGCCGCGCTGGATCCCGGGGCTCTCGCTGACAGTCGATTACTTCAATATCGAAGTGAAGGACGTGATCGTCTCGCTGACCGCTCAGGTTATCCTGAACTCGTGCTATGACTCGGTCAATCTCAGCAGCCCGGTCTGCTCGCTGTTCGCACGCAACCTTGGCGGCAGCAATGGACCGGCGGGTGAACTCCCGGGCCAGATCCTGAACAACTCGACCGTTTCGGGCCCGAACAACTTCGCTAAGCGTGTTCGCGAAGGCATCGATGTCGAACTGGCTTATCGCACCGACATCACCGACAAGGTAAAGTTGAGCACGCGCCTAATTTATACCCACCAGCTGACGAACAGCAATTTCGAAAACCCGACCATTCCGACTTTCGAAAATCGCCTTCTCAACGAATTGGGCGATCCGCAGGACGAATTCCGCTGGAACCTGGACCTGACCTTTGATCGGTTCACCTTCGGGTATGAAATGCGGTACATCGGCCCGATGCTGACTTCGACCTACGAGAATTTCTATGCGCTGGATTCGGCCTGCTCGGCGGCGACCCCGCCGGTTTGTCCGCCGCTCAATGCTGACGCCTTCGAAATCTACAAGTATCCGGCTGTTTTCTATCATGATATTCGGGCTGACTTCCGGATCGGTGAGGAAAAGGATGGCCTGAACTTCTACGTCGGTGTGGACAACGTGCTCAACACCAAGCCACCGCTCGGCACGACGGCTACAGGTGTCGGCACTGCGATTTACAACATTCGCGGACGCAACATGTACGCTGGCTTCCGCGCCAGATTTTAGGTCGACCGCGCGGTGATTGAGGGCGGGACGATGCTGTCGCCCTGACATGCTGAAGCTGCGACCCCTGATCAGCAGGTCGACCGCAAAAACGCTTGAGGAAAGCCAGGCATCCGCCTGGCTTTCCTTTTTGTTTTCGTCACAGACGAATTCTAGTCTCCGGACGATGGTAAATCGCTATCGTCGACCACCGGCACCGAGCGGACGCGACTAGGATCGTCGCGCTGACTGCACGACTGTTGCAAACCGCGGCCGTCCGCCTCGCTCATTGCGTGACGTCCGACCCGCTGCCGTTGATTCGCGTTAATGATTATCGAAAGATGAAGCCGGTTGTCCGGTCGCTCAATTGCGATGCTAGACATACCGCCGTTGAGGTAGTGAGCCCAATTCGCCCCGCGCAATTCTGACCACTCGTAATTTACGTTCCTGGTGAAGCCCTTCAGCGCATTTATCTTCTTCACCCTGCAACGCTAATGTTGGGTAATGTTGCGACCGCATAATTTCCGTGCTTTTGGTTCGGTGATGCCGCCCGAGATCGAGTGTTGCGAAAATGGCACACACAGTCATCATTGAAGCAAGCTTTTGTGAAAAATGCGAGACAGGGCTTGTACTAGCACACTTTTCGCGTCTTTCCTGCGGGCATCCCGTTCGGTCCAACCTGTCGAACGGCAACCGGGGAAAATACATCATGAAGAAGACTAGCCTGCTGGTCCGGGGCTCTGCCCTGACTCTCGCCCTGTTCAGCGCTATGCCTGCGATGGCGCAGGACGATACCGTTCCTGCGGACGAAGCGGCCGAAGCCGCTGACGAAGGCTCCATTGTCGTTACCGGGTCGCGCATCCGCCGCCCGAACCTCGAATCGACCGTGCCGATCACTTCGATCACTGGCGAAACCTTCTTTCAGCAGGGTCAAACCAACATCGGCGACACGCTGAATGACCTGCCGCAGCTGCGCAGCACCTTCGCTCAGCAGAACCCCGGTCTCGGCATCGGCATCGCCGGCCTGAATCTGCTCGATCTTCGCGGTCTCGGCACCCAGCGCACGCTGGTGCTGGTCAACGGTCGTCGCCACGTTCCCGCTGACATTCTGAACAACGCCGTTTCGGTTGACGTAAACACCATCCCGAACGACCTGATCGAGCGCGTCGACATTGTTACCGGCGGCAACTCGGCCATTTACGGCTCGGACGCGATCGCCGGCGTCGTCAACTTCGTCCTGCGCCGCGACTATGAAGGTATCCAGCTGCGCGCCCAGGCCGGCGTCACTGGCGAAGGCTTTGGCGCCAACCAGTTTGTTTCGGGAATGGTCGGCAAGAATTTTGCCGAAGATCGCGGTAACATCACGCTGCACGCCGAATATGCTCGCACCGACCGCGTATTCGCGTCGGACGTTCCGGCATTCCGGACCAACGACAACTTCCTTGTGGTAGATGCCGACGGCGGCGCGGGCATTGTGAACGGTGGCGATGGCGTTCCCGATCGCAATTTCTTCCGTGGCATCAGCAGCTCGACCATCCATTTTAACGGCCTGGTCCCGATCAATCAGCGCAACGTACCCAATGCCGGCCTTTGCGGCAATGCGACGACAGCCAACAATGGTGGGCCAAATTCGGCAGGTGCGGCGTTTAACTGTACCTACATCTTCACCAATGAGGGCCGTTTGGTGCAACAAACCGGCGCCCGCTTCGGTACCGGCATCAATAGCGCAGTTATTGGCGGAAATGGCCAGACTGGTCGCGAGGGCAAGACGGTATCGGTTCTGCCGTTCACCGAACGCTACAACTTCAACCTTCTGTCGCGGTTCGAATTCTCGCCCGCAGCCGAAGTCTTTGTCGAGGCTAAGTGGAACCGGGTTAACGCCCTTGGTAACAACGCTGGTCCGTCGTTCAACCAGGGCACCTTCGGCACGACCGACTTCCGCGAACGGACGCGTCTCGACAATCCGTTCCTGAATACGGCAGACCGTACGACGCTGGCTAACCTGATCTTGGCTTCGGGCTGTAACACGTCCTTGACCGTCATCTGCCCGGCAGCTGGCAACCTCACCGCTACTGACATCGCAAACATTGCCAATGGTAGCTATCGTTTCGTAACCTCGCGCAATCTGCTCGACGTGGGTCTGCGCGACGAGAAGTTCCAGCGTGACACCTGGCGCGTCGTCGGCGGCTTGCGCGGCACGTTCAACGACGACTGGAGCTATGAAATCTCCGGCAACTACGGCAAGTTCCGCGAAAGCGTCACGACCGACGGATATATTGATCGCCAGCGCTTTGCCTTGGCGATGGATGCCGGTCGCAACCCGATCACCGGCGCGATCCAGTGCCGTTCGCAATTCGATCCTGCGTCGGCAGTGCCGCTCGTGGGCTTCACGCCGACGCCGGCCAACGCAAACGCCAACCGTCTGGCGGCCGACATCGCGGCCTGCGTTCCCTACAACCCCTTCGGTTCGCCCGATAATACGGCGTCGGTGAATTATTTCTCGAACGAATTCACGGTCAAATCGGGTCTGTCGCAGTTCGTCGCTTCGGGCTTTGTCTCGGGTGACACCAGCGGCTTCTTCAACCTCCCGGGCGGCCCGGTCCGCTTCGCAGTTGGCGCAGAATATCGCGAGGAAAAGGCATTTTACGAACAGGATCCGTTCGTGACCAATGGATTTACCAACGGCGTTTCGATCCCGAGCTTCCGGCCCGCCACGTTCAAGGTCAAGGAAGCTTACGGCGAAATCCAGATCCCGCTGCTCAAGGAAATGCCGTTTGCGCACGAACTGACCGTGAGTGGTGCCGGACGCGTTGCCAAATATCAGGGTGATGTTGGAACGGTTTATTCGTACAACGCTGGTCTCGACTACGCGCCTATCGAGGATGTACGATTCCGTGCAAACTACAGCCGCGCGGTCCGCGCACCGAACGTGTCGGAAACCGGCTTTCCGCTGGTGCCGAACTTCTTCAACGGCTTCATCGATCCTTGCCGTCCGGACCGGATCGGCACGGGCGTCCGTGCCACGAACTGTAAAGCAGATCTTGGTTCGGGTGCTCCCGGTACGCTGCTTGCCAACTTGGACAATATCGCGCTGTCGATCCCGATCGTTAGTGGTTCGAACCCCAATCTGACTGTCGAAACGTCGGATTCTTACACCTATGGCGTCGTCCTTCAGCCCCGCTTCCTTCCGGGTCTGAACGTGTCGGTTGATTATTACGATATCACGGTGGACGACATCATTGGTACCGTCGGGGTGCAGACGATCGTCAACCAATGCTATGACTCGCCGACACTAAACAATGTCTTCTGTAGCCAGTTCCAACGGTATCGCGGCAACGGCCCTGGCCCGCTTGGTGAAACTCCGGGTGGCATCCTTGGCAACTCGCTGATCAATGCTCCGCTGAACTTCGCCAATCGCGTGCGCCGTGGCATCGACGTTAACGCTTCCTACCGCCGCAACATCGGCGAAGTCGCGTTCAACACGAACTTGATTTACACGCACGTCTTGGAGAACAGCAACTTCCAGGATCCGACGAATCCGAACTTCGAGACCCGTAACCTCGGCCAGCTGGGCGATCCGAAGGACGAGTTCCGCTGGGACGTCGACTTCGGCGTAGGTCCGGTGACGTTTGGCTATCGTATGCGGTATATCGGGCCGATGTACTACAACACCTATGCCACGCTGTTCCCGCTCAACGGTCAGGTTCCGACGGACATCGATGCCTTCCCGGACACGAAGTATAATTCGGTCATGTATCACGACCTTCGCGTGGACTTCGACGTCGATAACAATGCTGGCGGGCTCAAGTTCTACGTCGGTGTCGACAACGTGCTCGACAAGGGCGTGCCGCAGGGCGCGACCACCGCAACCGGCGCAGGCAGCGCGATCTACAGCTTCCGTGGTCGTAACTTCTACGCAGGTGCTCGCGCTCGCTTCTGATCGAGTTCGCACCGGAAAAGATCGGGGGGTCGAAGCCATGCTTCGGCCCCCTTTTCTTTTTGCCGCGGGAAACCGATAGTCGGGCGGGGGACATCGTATGGAACTGACAAATCACGACGCCGAGCGCTTCGCCAGATCGGGTGTTCAGGCGCTTCAGGATGGTCGACCCAGCGAGGCGCGGCAAAGCTTCGAGGCCATCACGCAAAGCGGCCGCGCTAATGCGCAGATATGGCTATTGCTTGCGGTTGCTTGCCGCGCCGACTCGGACGCGGCGGCCGAAGAGGCTGCGCTTGACCGACTGCTGGCGCTCGAACCGCATGCGGTTCGTGGCCTCATCATGAAGGGCGACTGTTGCGCCGATGCCGGTGACGAACGCACTGCGCTACGCCATTACGAAATTGCGCTGCGCATTGCTGAGGGACAGGATTTGCCCGAAGACCTCTTGGGCGAGATGCGACGTGCTGAAGCCTGGGTCGCAGCGCTCAAAGAGCATATCGTCGAACAGCGGGAAGCGGCGTTGACGGCGCGCGGATGGCCGACGGAACGGCGCAGCGCTCGCTTCCAGCAATCGATCGACATATTGGCCGGGCGCAAGCGCATCTTTGTTCAGGAACCGACAGGCTATTATTTCCCCGAATTGCCGCAGATCCAGTTCTACGACCGGACTCTTTTCGACTGGGTTCCAGCCGTCGAGGCCGCAGCGGCGAGTATCAAGGCCGAACTGATATCCTTGTTGGCTGACGGTCTGTCGGGGTTCCGCCCCTATATCCTGTCCGAACAAAATCAGCCGCGCGCCAACCCGCTTCTCGACAGTCGCGACTGGAGTGCGCTTTTCCTCTGCGAGAATGGTCAGCTTTCCGAAGATGTGATCGCGCGATGTCCCGCTGCCTGGCGGGCGGTGCAGGCGGCGCCGCTTCCCTACATCGCCAATTCGCCGACCGTGATGTTTTCACTGCTGCGACCGGGCGCTCGAATCGCGCCGCACACGGGCAATCACAACGCGCGGCTGATCTGTCATTTGCCGCTGATCGTGCCGCCCGATTGTCGATTCCGGGTTGGAAACGAAGCGCGCGAATGGGAAGAAGGCAAGTTGATAATTTTCGATGACACGATCGAGCATGAAGCTTGGAACGACAGCGATGAAGATCGGTTTGTCTTGATCTTCGACATCTGGCGCCCGGAACTCAATGCGCAGGAACGCGACGAGGTTGCCGCAGTCCTTTTGGGGGCGAAAGGCTAAGGTCCGACCCAGATACGCCCGAAACGGTTACCCAACCCGGTCAGCAGTTCATATTGCGACAGCCCGCACCGCGCCGACGCCGCGGGCAAGTCATAATCGAGGTTGAGCCAGTCGCCCTCACCCACCCCCGCCGCCTCGCTGGCGTCGAACGCGGTCAGATCCATGGAGACGCGGCCGACGAGCGGCAGCGCTCGTTCCTGCCATGTCGCACCGCCGCTGCCCGCATGGCAACGCAGATAGCCGTCGGCATAGCCCAAATTCACCACCGCAATGCGGCTGTCTTGCTGCGCCGTCCACGACGCGCCATAGCCGACCGTCTCGCCCGCCGGGACCGCACGCACTTGTAGCACCTGTGCTTCGGGAAAGACGACCTGGCGGATATAGCCCGCCGCCTCATTGCGCGGTATGCCGCCGTACAGCGCGATCCCTGGCCTCGTCAGGTCGAACGCATAGTCGGCGCCGAGGCAGATACCGGCACTGTTCGCGAGGCTGTAACGCCGCGCCGGAATTTGGCCACGCAGCGCGCGAAAGGCCGCCAGTTGCCGTGCATTCTGGTCGCTGTCCTCATCCGCCGACGCCAGATGGCTGTGTAGTGTTTCGATTGCCAATCCGTCCAGCGCGCCGCCCATCGCTTCCTCGACCCGCAAACCAAGCCGGTTCATGCCGGTGTCGATCATCACGTCGCACGGCCGCCCCTCGCCCGCATCGCGCCAGCGACGCACCTGTTCGACGCTGTTCAGCACCGGACGCACCGGGAGCAAGCGCGCCGCGATCATGTCGCTCGCCCCGACGCCGTGCAGAACCGACAGCGATACGCCCGCGGGCAGGGGCATCAGCGCCGCGGCTTCGGCCCAGGTGGCGACGAAAAAATCGCGGCATCCCGCGGCGGCCAGATGCCGCATCACCTCGCGCGCGCCAAGGCCATAGCCGTCGGCTTTAAGCGCCGCACCGCACGCCGCTGCGCCACCCTGCGCCGCCAACCAGCGCCAGTTGGCGACGAGCGCGTCGCGGTCGAGATGCAGGCGGAGCGGTGACGGCACGGCGATCATGGCTGTGGCCCTATACGGGTTCGTGGGTGTCGCCAATGGGCTGGATCAAGCTGCGGGCGGCACGCCGGGCACCGCCTTGTCCCACTGTCCCTCGACCGGATCCTTCAGCATGAAGGCGGCAACCAGGAAAGCGACCAGCACCACGCCCCAAGTGTACCAAAGCCCGGCATAGGCATTGCCCGTCTTGGCGATGATGAAGCTCGCGATCAGCGGCAGGAACCCGCCGAAATAGCCGGTCCCGATATGATAGGGGATCGACAGCGACGAATAGCGGACGTGCGGCGGGAACATCTCCGACAGCAGCGCCGCTACCGGGCCATAGGTAAAGCCCGACAGCGCGCTGAGCCCGAGCAGCGCGAGGAAGATGATCGCGATACTGCCCCAGCCCGGGATTTGCTTGGCAAAGTCATAGCCGCTCGCTTCCAGCGCGGGTTGTAGCAGCGCCGGGTCTTCGCTCGCGACCTCGCGGTCGCCGATGCTGATCGTGACGCTGTCAAACCCGCTATCGGTCGTGGCGACGGTATAAGGCACGCCAAGCTTCGTCAGTTCGCCCAGCGTTTTGCCGCACGCGGTTTCCTGCTTCTGGGCAAAAGGATCGAAACTGCACTGCGATCCGGTGACCGTCACCGGCGCCCGCGCGGCGGCGGCTTGCAACGAAGGATTGGCGACGCTGCCCATCCACCAGAACAACGGGAACAGCAGCACCAGCGTCACGCCATAACCCCACACGATCGGCTTTTTGCGCCCGACCCTATCGGACCAATGCCCGGCCCAGATGAAAAAGCCCATGCCCACCGCCGCCGCGACGCCGACGATGATTTCGGCGGCGGTGTCATCAACCTTCATCGGCCCTTTCAGGAACGACAGGCCCGAGAACATCGCGGTGTACCAGATCACGGTCAGGCCGGCAGCGATGCCGAACAGCGCGATAAAGATGCGGCGCGGGTTGCCGGGATAGGTGAAGCTTTCCTTGAGCGGGTTCTTCGCCAGCTCGCCCTGCGCCTTCATCGCCTGGAACACTGGGCTTTCGGACAGTTTCAACCGCATCCACAGCGAAATCGCCAGCAGGATCAGCGACAGCAGAAACGGCACGCGCCATCCCCAGCTTTCCCACACGGCGTCGGGCATCAGCGCCTTGCACCCGAGCACAACGATCAGGCTGAGCACAAAGCCGCCGACGACGCTCGCCTGAATGAAGCTGGTATAGAAACCACGCTTTCCGGGCGGCGAATGTTCGGCGACATAGACCGCCGCGCCGCCATATTCGCCGCCGAGCGCCAGCCCTTGCAGGATGCGCAGCAGGATGATGATGATCGGCGCCGCGATGCCGATCGTTGCCGCCGATGGGATCATGCCGACCCCGGCGGTCGCGACGCCCATCAAGGTGACGGTAACGAGGAACGTATATTTGCGCCCCAGCCGGTCGCCGAGGAAACCGAACAGCACCGCGCCGAGCGGACGAAATCCGAAGCCGACCGCGAAACCCGCCCACACGAGCAAGGTTTCGAGCGTCGCATTGTCACTGGGGAAAAACGCCTTGCCGATGATCGCGGCGAGCGTGCCGTAAATGAAGAAATCATACCATTCGAACACCGTCCCCGCCGAGGAGGCGGCAATGACCATGCGGATTTCTTTCTGGGTCGGTTCGTAAACGGCGCCCGCGGCACTGGCTTCGGTCATGTATTTCTGGCTCCCCCGCCCATTCGGACTTGATCTTTTTCCGTTCGCATCGAGCGAAGTCGAGATGCCTCTGGAGCATGGACGACGACGAGGCATCTCGACTTCGCTCGACACGAACGGTTACGCTACGTCTAGTTGCCCCATGGCTGTGCGCAAGTCTTCTTGGCGCGGGTGGAATATGGTGCCAGACTGCACAAATGCAGTTCATCGACCTCTCGATCCCGATCACCAACGATGTCATCTCCGACCCGCCGGTAATGCGGCCGAACATCACCTATATGACCCATGAAAATACATGGGAACAGATCGCGATGTTCTTTCCCGGCCTGGCCAAGGATGACTTGCCCGATGGTGAAGGCTGGGCGGTGGAAAGCCTGACCCTGTCGACCCACAATGGCACCCACATGGATGCGCCCTGGCATTATCATTCGACCACCGACAGCGGTGCGTCCCCCGCCCCGTCTATCGACGAAGCGCCGCTCGACCTGTTCTTTCGTCCCGGGGTGAAGCTCGACTTCTCCGACCGCCCGCACGGCCATGTCATCAGCGGCGCCGAAGTTGAGGCCGAACTCGCGCGTATCGGCCACGCCCTGCAGCCGCTCGACATCGTGCTCGTCCAGTCGGGCGCGGTCTATGGTACCGACAATTTCACCGATCAGGGCTGCGGCATGGGCGCCGAGGCGACGCTGTATCTGACGGAGCACGGCGTGCAGGTCGTCGGCACCGACGCGTGGAGCTGGGACGCGCCGTTCAGCCACACCGCGCGGCGCTGGGCCGAAACGCGCGACCCGTCGATCATCTGGGAAGGGCATAAGGCGGGGCGTATCCGGCCCTATTATCAGATCGAAAAGTTGACCAACCTGTCGGCGATCCCGGCGACGGGTTTCACCTTCAGCTGCTTTCCGGTGAAGATCGAACGGGCGAGCGCGGGGTGGATTAGGGCGGTGGCGTTGGTCGAGGATTGATATCCGTCGTCATTGCGAGGAGCGACGCGACGCGGCAATCTAGGGTAGTGTAAACCACTCTGGATTGCTTCGCTGCACTCGCAATGACGCGATAATTTTGGCAGCGCTATAAATTCACCGTCACCAGCATCCACAAGGTCCACGCACCCAGCGCCAGCAACGTACCGAAGGTCGCGACAACCCCAATCTGGCGCGGCACCGGTGCCTTGCCGGGGGTGATCTTGGCATACAGCCCCGCGATATGCGCGACGCGGCCGAGCAGGAAGATCGCACCGATGACCATCAGCCCCATATGATTGGCGCGCGCGCTTTCCAGCAGGCCGAGCAGGATGATCGTGATCGGCGCATATTCCGCCAGATTGCCGTGACTGCGGCTGGCGCTGATCAGCTTCGCATCGCCATGATCACCGAACGCGGCCTGAACGCGCAAGCGCTGACGCACCGTATCGATCGCGGTTGCGAGCAGCAGCAAAGCACAAACGGCCGCGACAAACGCTGTTACCGGTAATGTCATGTTCTATCTCCCCCATGGTCCTGCGCCGCAGCCTAGCCGACCGGGCGCCGTTTACCACTGGCAATCGCCGCTATGGGCTGGGCTTCTTGCCCAGTTTCGCGTCGAGGAATTCGAGGACGCGCGCGGACACCGGCATGCGGCTGACCTTGTCGCCCAGGCTGACCGCGCCCATTGGGTAGAAATGCCCGAACCCCGGCACCCATGCGATCTCGGCGGCAACGCCCTTGCCCGCCAGCGCCGCGGCGGTGTGCCGAGTGCCGTTGATCACCCCCGCAAAATCATTCTGCCCCAGGATCAGCAGCGCGGGGGCCATGCCGCTCTGTGTCGTTTCGTACAGATTATAGCCGCTGATCCCGCCCGACAGCGACACTACCGCCTTGACCGGGACGCCGATACCATAAGCGGTGTTGAGCGCGGTAATCGACCCCGCCGAAAAGCCGCCGAGCGCCAGACGCTCGCCATCGATGCCGAATTCCGCGGCGCGGGCGCGCACGAAATTCGCCGCCATCGCCATATCGTCGGCGGCGGCGAAAGTGGCGTGCCAATAATGGGTCAGCGTGGTGTCGTCGAACGGCGCCAGCCCCATCAACCGCCGCACCTCTTCAATCCGCTCGATATTTTGCGGCGCCATGTTCACCGCCATCGGCACGATGCGCTTGTCGTCGAGCGGGCGGACCAGCCCCGGCACTTCCTGGATCAGGCGGTAGTCGATCGAAAAACAGGCATAGCCCGCGGCGGCGAAGGTGCGGCAATAATTGGCCATCGAGCTGTCCTGCGCGCCGTCGCCGGTGAAATGCATCTCGCCCTTGTCGCCGCGGTGGAACGCGCCGCCGAATGCCATCACGATCGCGGGGCGATCGGTCAGCGGCTTGCCGTCCCTCACCGGTCTATAGGCATCGAGCAGCAGGTCGCGCACCTTGGCGCCGTCCGCCGCCACCCCGACCGGGGCGCGGCCGTAAACGACATCGCGCTTCACCATGACGTCATAGTCGCGCTTGGCCGGTTCCTGCGCCGCGACGCTTGGCGCCACTAGCGCGAGACCGATCGCCGCCGCGATCATCATTGCGCGAAACCCCATTGCCCATCTCCCCTGATTGTCTTTTGCGCCAAGCCTAGGCCATCCGGGCGAAGCTCGACAAGTCGGCGCTAGCTAACCGCTTGTGCGGACCCGCGCCGCATCGAAAATGGTCTAGCCCGCCGCGGCCGATCAGAAAAGGCGCGATCCGTTCGGGACCGGGGTGTCGGGCGCAAACAGGATCACCGCGCCGGTTGCGTCGGCAAAACCGAGCGCCAGCACTTCGGACAGATATTTGCCGATCTGGCGCGGCGGAAAATTGACGACCGCGGCGACTTGCCGCCCGACGAGTTCGTCCAACGTGTAGCGATCGACGATCTGGGCGCTGCTTTTCCTGACGCCGATCGCGGGCCCGAAGTCGATTTTCAGCTTGACCGCGGACTTGCGTGCCTCAGGAAAGGGTTCGGCTTCGACGATGGTGCCGACGCGGATGTCGACGCGGAGGAAATCGTCGAAGGTGATTTCGGGTGACGCGGTCGCGTCGGCGTCGTGATTTACGTGCATTCCAACAAACTCCGTCATTGCGAGCGAAGCGAAGCAATCCAGAGCGGGTTACGCCACTCTGGATTGCTTCGCTTCGCTCGCAATGACGAGAAGAAGGCGCTTACTCCATCTCCAAAATCACCGCATCCACCGCCAGGCTGTCGCCCTGCGCCGCATTGACGCTCTTCACCGTCCCCGATTTCTCGGCGCGCAGGATATTCTCCATCTTCATCGCCTCAACCGTCGCCAGCGGCTGACCCGCCTCGACCTTGTCGCCCGCGCCGACGTGCAGCGCGACGAGGAGGCCGGGCATCGGGCAAATCAGGAAGCGCGACAGGTCGGGCGGAATCTTTTCGATCATATGCTGGGTCAGCGGGGCGACATGCCAGGGCAGCACGCGCACATCATGGATGCGCCCGCGTGTCGTCATCCGCCAGCCGGTGCGCGTCTTCGCGACCTTGACCGCGAGTTCGCTGCCGTCGATCTCGGCGATCACCAGCCGGTCGCCGGGGGTATATTCCAGCGCGATGTCGATCTTGTCGTCGTCGACCTTGATGTGCTTCTGCCCCAGCTTCACCTTATGTTCGGTTCCGCCGACGGTGACCTGCCACTTGGCAGGCGGATCGAGCCGGTCGCCGAGCTGGCCGTCGGTGCGCCGCGCGCGGTCGGCCTCGGCGCTTGCCATGAAGCCCGCAATCGCGGCAAGCGCGCGGACGATGTGATCCTCGGTCGCGGCGCCGTGGAAGCCGTCAGGATATTCCTCGGCGATAAAGCCCGTCGTCAGCTCACCCGATCGGAAGCGCGGGTGCTGCATGATCGCCGACACGAAATCGATATTATGCCCCAGCCCCTCGATCTCGAAACGGTCGAGCGCCGCGATCTGCAGGTCGGCGGCTTCGTCGCGCGTTTCGCCCCAGGTCACCAGCTTGGCGATCATCGGGTCATAGAAAATCGACACTTCGCCGCCCTCTTCCACGCCAGCATCGACGCGAACCCCGTCCTCGCCGCGCGCATTGCCCGCCCAGGCCGGAACCGGGGTGCGATAGCGCACGAGCCGCCCGGTCGAGGGGAGGAAGCCGCGATAGGGATCCTCGGCATAGACGCGGTTTTCGATCGCCCACCCCTCGATCTTGATGTCGTCCTGCGTCATCTCGAGATTTTCGCCCGCCGCGACGCGGATCATCTGTTCGACCAAGTCGATGCCGGTGATCGCTTCGGTCACCGGATGCTCGACCTGCAGCCGCGTGTTCATTTCGAGGAAGTAAAAGCTCTCGCCCGTCGGGTCGGCGCCAGAGACGATCAGTTCGACCGTACCCGCGCTGTAATATCCCACCGCCTTCGACAGCGCGACGCACTGCTCGCCCATCGCTTTACGCATTTTTTCGGTGACGAAGGGCGAAGGCGCTTCCTCGACCACCTTCTGGTGGCGGCGCTGGATCGAGCATTCACGCTCATTCAGATACAGGATGTTGCCGTGCTGATCGCCCAGGATCTGGATCTCGATATGGCGCGGATTGAGGATGAACTTCTCGATGAAAACCCGGTCATCGCCGAAGCTGTTCAGCCCTTCGCGCTTGGTCGCCTCGAACCCCTCGCGGACATCCTTTTCGTCATAGGCCAGCCGCATCCCCTTGCCGCCGCCGCCCGCCGACGCCTTCATCATCACCGGATAGCCGATCTCGTTCGAAATCCGCACGGCATGCTCGGTATCGTCGATCTCGCCGACGAAACCGGGGACGACATTGACCCCCGCCGCGAGCGCCAGTTTTTTCGACTCGATCTTGTCGCCCATCGCCGCGATCGCATTCACCGGCGGGCCGATAAAGGCGATGCCGTCCTTCGCGAGCGCCTCGGCAAAGCTGGTGCGTTCGGACAGGAAGCCATAGCCCGGATGCACCGCCTCGGCGCCGGTCGCCTTGCACGCGGCGATGATCTTGTCGGCGACCAGATAGGATTCGGATGCGGGCGACGCGCCGATATGCACGGCTTCATCGGCCATCTGCACGAACGGCGCGCGCGCGTCGGCGTCCGAATAGACGGCGACGGTCGCGATGCCCATCCGGCGCGCGGTCTTGATGACGCGGCAGGCGATTTCGCCGCGGTTGGCGATCAGGATTTTCTTGAACATCAATATTCCTCGACAAGTGCCTGGAGTTCGGCGGTCCGCGCCTTGGTCAGTCGGGCCATGCAGCCGCTGTGCAGCATCGGCGCCATGCTGCCGCCGCGCGCCGCAAAGCCTTCGTTCAGGCAATGCTGGTCGCGGTAGGTCAGCCACGCGCGCTGCGCGGCGAGCAAGGCGTCATAATGGGCGGGCTGGGTATCGTAACGGCGGTCGATATTCTTGTCGCGCTCGCGCATCGCGGCGACGGTCCGCTTCCACTGCGCGTTGAGCGCAACATCGGCGACCTCATAATCCTTGCCCGCGCAATAGTTCATCTCGACCTGATAGCGCTGATTGTCGCAGTCGATCGACGGATCGTCGGCGGTCGCGACAAGCAGCAGGAGAGATGCAATGATCACTCCGCCAGCTCCATCAGTGCGCTCTGCCGCATCGGCTCTTCACCTTCCATCGGCTTCAGCCCCAGCTTGGCGAACAGCGCCGCGTCCTTGCTGTCGCCCGCATTCGCGGTCGTCAGCAGCTTGTCGCCGGTGAAGATGCTGTTCGCGCCCGCCATGAAGCACAAAGCCTGCGTCGCCTCCGACATGCTCTCGCGCCCCGCGCTCAGCCGCACCATGCTCAGCGGCATCGTGATGCGCGCGACCGCGACGGTGCGGACGAATTCGATGTCGTCGATCTTGGCGAGCGGGGTGTCGGCCAGCATGTCGCCGAGCACGGTCCCCTTCACTGGCACCAGTGCGTTGATCGGGACGCTGCCCGGATGTTCGGGCAAGGCCGCGAGCGCGTGGATAAAGCCGACGCGGTCGGCGCGGGTTTCGCCCATGCCGACGATGCCGCCCGAGCAGACGTTGATCCCGGCGCTGCGTACTTCCTCCAGCGTATCCAGCCGCTCCTGAAAGGTGCGCGTCGTGATGACATTGCCGTAATTTTCCGGCGAAGTGTCGATATTGTGGTTGTAATAATCGAGCCCCGCGACCGCGAGCGTCTGCGCCTGTTCCTTGCTGAGCATCCCCAGCGTCATGCAGGTTTCCATGCCCATCGCGCGCACGCCCTCGACCATCTCGACGATCGCGGGCATGTCGCGGTCCTTGGGGTTGCGCCAGGCGGCGCCCATGCAGAAGCGCTGCGAGCCGGAATCTTTTGCCTGCGCCGCGGCTTGCAGCACCGCGCGGACATCCATCAGCTTGGTCGCCTTGAGCCCGCTGTCGGCGCTTTTGCTTTGCGAGCAATAGCCGCAATCCTCAACGCAGCCGCCGGTCTTGATGCTGAGCAGGGTGCACAGCTGGATTTCGCCGCGCGCGTGGTGGCGGCGGTGTACGCTTTGCGCCTCCCACATCAGTTCGTCGAACGGCAGGTCGAATAGGGTGGCGATTTCGTCGCGGGTCCAGTCGGTCCTGCTCTCCCCTCCCGCTTGCGGGAGGGGCAGCGAGACTTGCGAACGCAGTTCGTTAGTCGCAGCGGGGTGGGCATCTCGGGTGCTGGAGCTCGTTTCGCTCGCGCCCACCCCTAGCCCCTCCCGCAAGCGGGTGGGGGATTTGATCAGTTCTTTACTCACGCAGCGTCTCCCAACGGCGGCATATTATGCCCCAGCAACCGCAGCACATCGGCCGCGCATTCGACAACATTTGATCCCGGCCCGTAAATCCCCTGCACCCCGGCATCGCGCAGAAAATCATAATCCTGCGGCGGGATCACCCCGCCCGCGATCACCTTGATGTCGGTGCGCCCGGCTTCGCGCAGCTTGTGGATAAGTTCGGGGATAAGTGTCTTGTGCCCCGCCGCCAGGCTCGACGCGCCGACGACGTCGACGCCGCTGTCGAGCGCCAGCACCACCGTCTCGTCGGGGGTCTGGAACAGCGGGCCCGACACGATGTCGAACCCCATGTCGCCGAACGCCGACGCGATGACGTTGGCGCCGCGGTCGTGTCCGTCCTGCCCCATCTTGGCGACCAGCAACTTGGGTTTGCGACCGAGCCGCCGCGTGACCGCCTCGACCCCGTCAAGCACCTGCGCCCAGCGCGCGTCGCCCTCATAGGGCGCGGCATAGACGCCCTTCACCGGCGTCGGCTGGGTGCCATAGCGGTCGAAGCTTTCTTCCATCGCCGACGAAATCTCGCCCAGCGTTGCGCGCGCCCGCGCCGCTTCGACGGCGAGCGCCAACAGGTTGTTCTCGATGCTCGACGGCTTCGCCGCACCCTCACGCAGCGCCGTCAGCGCCGCCTGACACGCCGCCTCGTCGCGTTCGGCCTTGGTTTTCTTGATCCGCGCAATCTGCCCCTCGCGCACCTTGGCGTTATCAATGTCGAGGGTTTCGAGCAGATCCTCGTCCTTCAGACGATATTTGTTCACCCCGACAATCACATCGTCGCCGCGGTCAACCCGCGCCTGCCGCGCCGCCGCCGCGGTTTCGATCATCGCTTTGGGCCAGCCAGCGGCGACCGCCTTCGCCATGCCGCCTTCGGACTGGACGCGGTCGATGATCTCCTGCGCCTTGTCCACCAGCTCCTGAGTCAGCGCCTCGACATAATAGCTGCCACCCAGCGGATCGACGACCTTGGTCATCCCCGTCTCTTCCTGGATCACGATCTGGGTGTTGCGCGCGATGCGGGCGGAGAAATCGGTGGGCAGCGCGATCGCCTCGTCGAGCGCGTTGGTGTGGAGCGACTGGGTGCCCCCCAGCATCGCGGCCATCGCTTCGATCGTCGTGCGCATCACATTGTTGTACGGGTCCTGCTCGGTCAGCGACACGCCCGACGTCTGGCAATGCGTCCGCAGCATTTTCGACCGCTCGTCCTGCGCGCCGAGCGTGGTCATCGCGCGGTGCCACAGCACCCGCGCCGCGCGCAGCTTGGCGATCTCCATGAAGAAGTTCATGCCGATCGCGAAAAAGAAGCTCAGCCGCCCGGCGAATTTGTCGATGTCGAGGCCTGACGCCACGCCATATTTCACATATTCCATGCCGTCGGCGATGGTGAAGGCCAGCTCCTGCACCTGCGTCGCACCGGCTTCCTGCATATGATAGCCGGAGATCGAGATGCTGTTGAACTTGGGCATCTCGCGCGACGTGTAGCCGAAGATGTCGCTGATGATCCGCATCGAAGGTTCGGGCGGGTAGATGTACGTGTTGCGGACCATGAACTCCTTCAGAATGTCGTTTTGGATCGTCCCGTCGAGCAATTTGCGATCGACCCCCTGCTCTTCGCCGGCAACGATGAAGAACGCCAGGATCGGGATCACCGCGCCGTTCATCGTCATGGAAACCGACATCTGATCGAGCGGGATGCCGTCGAACAGGATCTTCATGTCCTCGACACTGTCGATCGCGACCCCCGCCTTGCCGACGTCGCCGGTGACGCGCGGGTGGTCGCTGTCATAGCCGCGGTGGGTGGCGAGATCGAAGGCGACGCTGAGGCCTTTCTGGCCCGCGACGAGATTGCGGCGATAGAAAGCGTTCGATTCCTCGGCGGTCGAAAAGCCCGCATATTGCCGGATCGTCCACGGCCGCCCGGCATACATCGACGCGCGCACGCCGCGCGTGAAGGGCGCGAAGCCGGGCAGGCCGGGGTCGGTGGTCACGTCCTCCGCGGTGTACAGCGGCTTGACGGCAATCCCCTCGGCGGTGTGCCAAATGAGGTCCTTGCCTTTGACTTCCTTGTCGGCGGCAGCGGCCCATTGGTCGATGGTCGGCTTGTCGGTCATATGCAGTCTCTAATCCCAAACCCCCTCTCCCCTTGCGGGAGAGGGATGCGAAGACTTGGCGGCTCTGCCGCCTAGTCGTAGCTGGGAGAGGGGTCGCGAGCCGCAGGCTCGCCAACCAACCCCTCTCCAAGTTCCGGTAGGGGACAAAGTCCCCAACCTCCACTTTCCTCCCCCGCAACGGGGGAGGAGCGATCAATGTCCGCCCTTCGGCGTCTCCATAATCTCGGTCAGCACCCCGCCCATGTCCTTGGGGTGCAGAAAGAAGATCAACGTCCCATGCGCCCCGATCCGCGGCTCACCCAGCACGCGCTTGCCCATCGCCTCGAACGCGGCCTTGGCGGCATGGATGTCCAGCACTTCGTAGCACATATGATGCTGCCCCCCCGCCGGGTTCTTCTCCAGAAACCCCGCGATCGAGGTGTTGCCGGGCAGCGGCTCGACCAGCTCGATCTGCGTCCCGTTCAGCGCCCCGTCGGCACCCGGCGTATCGACGAAGCACACCTTCACCCCCTGTTCGGGCAGGTCGAACGGTTCATGAATCTTCGTCGCGCCCATCACGTCGCGGTAAAACACGATGCTGTCAGCAATCGACGGCGTCGCAACGCCGATGTGGTTCAAACGTCCAAGTTTCACGTCACCTACCTCCGTCATTGCGAGGAGCCGAAGGCGACGCGGCAATCTCCAGCGCGCAGGTTAGTGCAAGGTCGATAGCTGGAGATTGCTTCGCTGCGCTCGCAATGACGATGCTGTCGGCAATCGATGGCGTCGCAACGCCGATGTGGTTGAGGCGGCCTAGTTTCATTTCAAACATTCTCCAACTTCGTCATCCCGGACTTGATCCGGGATCCATAGCCACGGCCGTTGCATGGACCCCGGATCAAGTCCGGGGTGACGACAAATCAAAGCGGAATATTGTCATGCTTCTTCCACGGGTTCTCCAACTGCTTGTTCCGCAACTTCCGCAGCCCCAGCGCGATCCGTTTCCGGGTATTATGCGGATGGATGACCTCGTCGATATACCCCCGCGATGCCGCGACGAACGGGTTGGCAAAACGGTCCTCATATTCCTTCGTCCGCTGCGCGATCTTTTCGGGGTCGCCGATATCGCTGCGGAAGATGATTTCCACCGCGCCCTTCGCGCCCATCACCGCGATTTCGGCGGTCGGCCACGCATAGTTCAGATCGCCGCGCAGATGCTTTGACGCCATCACGTCGTACGCGCCGCCATAGGCCTTGCGCGTGATCACCGTGATCTTGGGCACCGTCGCCTCGGCATAGGCAAACAGTAGCTTGGCGCCATGCTTGATTATGCCGTTATATTCCTGCGCGGTGCCGGGCAGGAAGCCGGGGACGTCGACGAGGGTGATGATCGGGATTTCGAACGCGTCGCAAAATCGCACGAAGCGCGCCGCCTTCTTCGACGAATTGATGTCGAGCACCCCGGCGAGCACCAAAGGCTGGTTCGCGACGATGCCGATGGTCCGCCCCTCGATCCGGCCGAACCCGCAAATGATGTTGCCCGCATGCGCCGGCTGCACCTCGAAGAAATCGCCCTCGTCGACCGTCTTCCGGATCAGCTCGTGCATGTCATAAGGCTGGTTCGCATTGGGCGGGATCAGCGTGTCGAGGCTGGGTTCGGCGCGGTCGAACGGGTCGCTCGTCGGGCGCACCGGCACCCCGCTGCGGTTGTTTTCGGGCAGATAGTCGAAGAAATCGCGCGTCGCGAGCAGCGCCTCGATGTCATTCTCGAACGCAATATCGGCGACCGAGCTTTTGGTCGTGTGGGTGATCGCGCCGCCCAGTTCTTCCTGCGTCACCACCTCGTTGGTCACCGTCTTGACCACATCGGGGCCAGTGACGAACATATAGCTGCTGTCTTTGACCATGAAGATGAAGTCGGTCATCGCGGGGCTGTAAACCGCGCCGCCCGCGCACGGCCCCATGATCAGGCTGATCTGCGGCACCACCCCCGACGCGAGCACATTGCGCTGAAACACCTCGGCATAGCCGCCCAGCGACGCGACCCCCTCCTGAATGCGCGCGCCGCCGCTGTCGTTGATCCCGATGATCGGCGCGCCGACCTTCATCGCATTGTCCATGACTTTCATCATCTTCTGCGCGTGCCGCTCGGACAGCGACCCGCCGAACACGGTGAAATCCTGGCTGAACACATAGACCAGACGGCCGTTGATCGTCCCCGATCCGGTGACGATGCCGTCGCCAGGGATGATCTGGTCCTGCATCCCGAAATCGGTGCAATTATGCTCGACATAGGTGTCGAGCTCTTCGAACGACCCCTCGTCGAGCAGCACGTCGAGCCGCTCGCGCGCGGTCAGCTTGCCCTTGCTGTGCTGCGCATCGATGCGCTTCTGCCCACCGCCCAAGGCAGCGGCGGCGCGGCGGCGTTCCATTTCGGCGATATTGGCGGACATTCGGCTCTCCCGGCGCAGTTCATAGCGTCGTCTGCCTGCTTAGAGCCGCGCAAGCAAATGCGAATTTGCAAAGTTGCAAAGTGATATTTTGCAAAGTATGATCTACTCTCTCCCCTTGAGGGAGAGAAAGACTTGGCTTGGCAGCTTGCTGCCTAGCAAGTCTTGTGAGGGGTTCTGAAGTTCAGCCCCTCACCAACTACAGCTAGGTGGCTTCGCCACCAAGCTTTCGTATCCTCTCCCTCAAGGGGAGAGGAGTGGGAGCCGCCATGACTCGCAACCGCATCTTTGCAGGCGCCCGCCTCAAAACCCTCCGCCAGGACCGCGGCATCAAGCAGGCCGACTTCGCAACCGCACTCGCCATCTCCACATCCTACCTCAGCCAGATCGAGCATGACGACCGCCCGCTGACCCCCGCGCTGCTCGACCGCCTGCAAAAGCTGTACCCGCTCGAATGGGAGGAAGTCGCCGCCGACGCGGGCGATCGCCGCGCCGGGGCATTGCGTGAGGCCGCCGCCGACCCGCTGTTCGCCGCCGCCCCCTTGCCGCCCGAACAACTCGAACGCGCCGCGCTGCAGCAGCCGCAGCTCGCCGATCAGTTCGTCGCGCTCCACGCCGCCTATCGCCGCGCTGGACAACGGCTCCAGATCATCGACGAAGCGCTGACCGGCGGCACCGCCGAGGGCAGCCGCCTGCCGTGGGAAGAAGTGCGCGACTGGTTCCACGATGCGGGCAATTATGTCGACAGCATCGACCGCGCCGCCGAGACGCTGGCGGGGCAATTGCGCGGTAAAGATCCCTCGCCCGCAATCGAGACGATCGAGCGGCGGCTGCGCGATGCGCTCGGCATCTCGATCGTGTACACTCAGACACAAAGCCTGCGCGATTTCGACGCAACGATGCGCCATCTGGTGATCGACCCGTCGCAGCCCGCCGAAAGCCGCCGTTTTCAACTCGCGCATCAACTGGCAGCGCTGGCGTTGGCGCGCGAGATCGCGGCGGTCGTCGAGGCGTCGCCGCTGCGCACCGCGGCAGCGCGCCAATTGCTCCACGTCGGCCTCGCCAACTATGCCGCAGGCGCGGTACTGATGCCCTATGCCCCCTTCCGCGCCAGCGCCCGCGCGGTGCGCCACGACATCGACCGGCTGCGGATGGATTATGGGGTCAGTTTCGAGCAGGCCTGCCACCGCCTCTCGACCCTCCAACGCCCCGGCGCACGCGGCATTCCGATGTTCTTTTGCCGCGTCGATATGGCGGGCAATATCACCAAGCGGCATTCGGCGACGCGGCTGCAATTCGCGCGCTTCGGTGGCGCCTGCCCCTTGTGGATCGTTCACGAAGCCGCGGCGATCCCCGACCGCATCCTGTTCCAGCTCGCCGAGACACCCGACGGGCTGCGCTATGTGTCGATGGCGAAGGGGCTGGTGAAACCGTCGGGCAGCTATGCGCGCAGCCCGCGCCGCTACGCCGTCGCCTTGGGGTGCGAGGCGCAATATGCGGGGGATTTCGTCTATGCTGACGGGGTCGATGTCTCCGCGCCGCAGGCGGCAACGCGCATCGGCCTGTCATGCCGCATCTGCCCGCGCGACGACTGCGACCAGCGCGCCTTTCCGCCGAGCGACCGGCCGATTTTGGTCGATCCGGATCGGCGGGATGTGGTGCCGTATCGGATTGGGTGACCGGAGCAAAAGCCGCCCCCCCAAACCCGTTCGTGTCGAGCGAAGTCGAGACACGCCTAGTTCGCGCTCGACTTCACGTGTCTCGACTTCGCTCGACACGAACGGGAAAAATCAGTCTGCGATAGACTATTTGAGCAACACCAACTCTTCCGCCATGCTCGGATGCAGCGCCACTGTCGCGTCGAAATCGGCTTTGGTCAGCCCCGCTTTCACGGCAACCGCCGCCGCCTGCAAAATCTCCGGCGCGTCCGGCCCGATCATGTGCAATCCGACGACCTGATCTGTCGCCTCATTGACGATCATCTTGTACAGCGCGCGCTCGTTACGTCCCGCGAGGACATTTTTCATCGCGCGGAAATCGCTGGTGTAAACGCGCACCGTGCCCAGCTTGTTGCGCGCCTCGGCCTCGGTCATCCCGACCGCGCCGATCGGCGGGTGGCTGAACACTGCGCTCGGCACATTGGCGTAATCGACCACCGTCGGCTTGCCGCCGAACACGCTGTCGGCAAACGCCTGCCCCTCGCGGATCGCTACGGGAGTCAATTGGATGCGGTTGGTGACATCGCCGACGGCATAGATGCTCGGAACCGACGACTGGTTGGTCTCGTCGACCTTGATCGCGCCCTCCTTGTCGAGTGCGACGCCAATGTCCTCCAGGCCCAGCCCCTTGGTGTTCGGCACGCGGCCCGCGGCGACCAGCACGATGTCGGCGTCGATCGGATCGCAATTGCCCAGATGGACGGTCAGCGAGCCGTCCTCCTTCTTCTCGATCGACTCGAATGGCGCGTTGAACCGGAATTCGATGCCCTTGGTCATCGAGATTTGCAGCAGCCGATCGCGGATCTGTTCGTCATAGCCGCGCAGAATCGTATCGCCGCGATTGACGATCGTCACCTTGCTACCGAATTCGTTGAAGATCCCCGCGAACTCGTTGGCGATATAGCCGCCGCCCGCAATCACGACGCGCTTCGGCAGCTTATCAAGATGGAACACCTCGTTCGAGGTGATCGCATGCTCGCTGCCCGGAAACTCGGGGACGAACGGCCAGCCGCCGGTCGCAATCAGGATGCGTTCGGCACTGATTTCCTGACCGTCCGCCAGCCGCACCTTCTGCGGACCGATAATCGTCGCGCGCGTTTTGAACAAAGTGACCTTGTGGCTTTCGAGCGTCTGGCCATACAGCCCTTCGAGCCGGGTGACTTCGGCCAGCACATTGTCGCGCAGCCGGTCCCAGTCGAATTTGCAGTCGGGAACGTCCCAGCCGAAATGGCGCGCGTCCTTCAGGTCTTCGGCGAAATGCGCGCCGTACACGAGCAGCTTCTTGGGTACGCAGCCGCGGATGACGCAGGTGCCGCCAACCCGATGCTCCTCGGCAACCGCGACGCGTGCGCCATAGGAAGCGGCGACGCGCGAGGCGCGAACCCCGCCCGACCCGGCACCGATGACAAACAGGTCGAAGTCGAAATTGCTCATGTGGGAGACCCCTGAAATGGAATTGGCTGGCATTCGCAGCCGACGCCTATGTGGTTACGCGAGCCGCCGATGCCAATCGATTTTTGCGCTTACAGACAGTGGCGCGGTCCTATTCGCCCAGCGCCGCCGCCATCAGCGCCTGCGTTGCGGGGTCGAATTCGACCGTTCCCTCCGCCAACCCCTTCGCCATGTCCTTGCCCAGCTCGACCCCGAACTGGTCGAACGGGTTGATCCCCAGCAGCACGGCGTTGGCGAACACGCGATGTTCGTAGAAGGCGATCAGCGCGCCCAGCGCGTGCGGCGTTACCTGATCGAGCAGGATCGTCGTCGACGGACGGTCGCCGGGATAATTGCGCGCGCCATCGTCGCTTTTGCGTCCGGTCATCAGCGCGGCACCCTGCGCGATGCAATTGGCGACGAGGGTTTCGTGATGCGCGTCATCGAGCTGATGGTCGGGCTCGCGCGCGACGACAAATTCGAGCGGCACCAGGTTCGTCCCCTGATGGAGCAGCTGGAACACCGCATGCTGGGCGTCGGTGCCGACCCCGCCCCAGGTGATCGGCGCGCTATGCTGGGTCAGCGGCTTGCCATCAAAGGTCACCGACTTGCCGTTCGATTCCATCTCCAGCTGTTGCAGATAGCTGGGGAGCAGGCGCAGGCGCTCGTCATAGGCGAACACCGCGCGCGTCTGGCACCTCAGCCGGTTGGCATAAAGCTGATCGACAAACGCGGCGAGCAGGCAGACGTTGTCGGCGCCGTCGCACAGCCGGAAATGGCGGTCCATTTCTGCGGCCCCCTCCAGCATATCCTCGAACGCGTCCCAGCCGAGCGCGAGCGCGGCGGGAAAGCCGATCGACGACCATAAAGAATAGCGCCCGCCGACCGTCTCGTTGAACGGCAGGATGCGCGTCTCGTCGATGCCCCATTCGATCGCGCGTTCGGGCATTGCGGTCAGCGCGATGAAGCGGCCGAGCGGATCATCCACCCCCGCCTCATCAAGCCATTGCAGCGCCGAATTGGCGTTCATCAGCGTTTCGGTCGTCGTGAAAGTTTTCGACGCGACCGCGACCAGCGTATGTTCGGGGCTGAACTTGGCAAACACCTCGTCGAGCGCGGCGCCATCGACATTCGACACCACCGCGACGTCATAGCGGTTGCTGTGGCGCCCCAGCGCATCGACGAGCAGGTCGGGGCCGAGCGCCGATCCGCCGATGCCGATGTGGAGCAGGTGGCGGATCTCGCCGAACGCGCCCGCTTCGATCGCGTCGATCATCATCCGCATCCGCTGGTGCAGCGCCTGCGCGGCATGAACGGACTCGGGCGCGCCATCGCCGCGCTCGGCGCTATGCTCGGCGGCGCGGTTCTCGGTCGGGTTGGCGATCCCGCCCGAAAACAGCGTCTTTCGGCGACCGGCGAAATCCTGCGCCGCGGCAAGGCTGGACAGGATCGCCACCGCCGCATCGTCGAGATGCGTCTTGGCGAAATCGAACCGGATGTCGGCAACGCTGCGGACCAGCGCCTGCAAGCGCGTGGCCGGATCGGTGGCGACCAAATCGGTCAAAGTCCGCGGCTGCCAGTCGGCGATCGCCTGCCAGGCTTGGTCGGCTGTGGTCATCGAAAATCCTCTAAAGTCCTTTGGTGTCGAGCGAAGTCGAGACACCCGGAGCTCCTGCGCCACCCATGGGTGTCCCGACTTCGCTCGATACGAACGGGGATGAGATGTCAGTGCCTCTCTAAGCATCCCGCCCCCGCGACACCAGCGTCATCCGCCGATATTTGCTTGACGTGGCAACCTATTCATCGCCAATGCCGCGGCATGACCGAAGCCAGTTTTACCGCCGATAACGCGCCCGCGAGCTCGCCCGCCCCGTCTGCGCCGACCCCCGCCCCGGTGTCCGCCAAGGAAGAGGCGGTCGACACCGTCCGCTTCCTCGCCCTGCTTGCGATCGCGGTGCTGATTTTCCGCAGTTTTTTTCTGTCGCCGTTTAACATTCCATCGGAATCGATGCAGCCGCGGCTGCTGATCGGCGACTATCTGCTCGTCAATAAAATGGCCTATGGCTATTCGAAATACAGCCTGCCGTTCAGTGTCCCGCTGATTCCGGGCCGCATTTTCGCGCGCACCCCCGAACGCGGCGACGTCGCGGTGTTCAAGGCGCCGCCGGTCGCCGACAATGATTATATCAAGCGCGTCATCGGCCTGCCAGGCGATAGCATCCAGGTGAAGGACAGCATCGTCTGGCTCAACGGCAAGCCGCTGAAGCGTGAAGCGATCGCCGACTTTGTCATTCCGGTGACCCCGAATATGGTCGAGGCGTCCCGCGCGACCGGCACCCTGCCCTGTTACTCGATGGAGTTCGAAGAGGTCGCAGCCGACGGTCAGCGCCAGTGCCGGTACAAGCAGTTCCGCGAAACGCTGCCCAGCGGCAAAAGCTACGCCGTCCTCGACATCACCAACATTGCCGAAGACAATACGCCGCTCGTCGTCGTCCCCGCCGGCCATCTGTTCCTGATGGGCGACAACCGCGACCGCAGCGCCGACAGCCGTTTCCCGGCGATGGAAAATCAGGGCATCGGCCTGGTGCCGGAAGAAAATCTGGTCGGCAAGGCGCTCGTCGGCATGTTCTCGACCGACGGATCGGCGAGCTGGATCAACCCCATCAGCTGGTTCACCGCGGCGCGCTGGAGCCGCATCGGGGACGGTTTTTGACGGATAAGTTAGACACCGGGGCGCTCGCCGACATTCTCGGCAGCACCCCGGCCGATCTGGCGCTGTACGACCTGGCGCTGACGCATGGCAGTACCGGGCGTGCCGATTACCAGCGGCTGGAATTTCTGGGCGACCGTGTGCTCGGCCTCGTCATCGCGTCCGAACTCTACACGCTCTACCCGACCGCCAGCGAGGGCGAGATGTCGTCGCGGCTGCATGTGCTGGCGTCGGGCGCGACCTGCGCCGCGATTGCGCAGCGGCTGAACCTCACCGACCTGATCCGCTTTGGCGCGCAGGCGCGGAGCGATGGCGGCCGCTACAGCGACAATATTGCCGCCGATGCGATCGAGGCGCTGATCGGCGCGCTCTATCTCGATCAGGGCGTCGATGCCGCGCGCGCCTTCATCCTCGCCCATTGGGGCGATATGGTCGACGGACAGGCAACGGCGCCCAAACATCCAAAGGCGGCGCTGCAGGAATGGGCGCTCGCGCGCAAACGCCGCCCGCCCGAATATGAAATCGTCGCGCGCGAAGGGCCGGACCATGCGCCGAGATTCCGCGTTGCGGTCAGCGTCGGCAAGCTCGCCCGCGCGGAGGCCGAAGGAACCAGCAAGCAGGCAGCCGAAAAGGCTGCCGCGACGGCGCTGCTCGCCGAACTCGAAGGAATCAAGGAATGACCCACCGCTGCGGATTTGTCGCCGTCGTCGGCGCGCCCAACGCGGGCAAATCGACGATCGTCAACGCGCTGGTCGGCCAGAAGATCGCAATCGTCAGCCCCAAGGCACAGACGACGCGCACCCGGCTGATGGGCGTCGCGATGGACGGCGAAACCCAGATCGTGCTGATCGATACCCCAGGCATCTTCGCCCCTACCCGCCGCCTCGACCGCGCGATGGTCGCCGCGGCGTGGAACAGTCTCGATCAGGCTGAAGCCATTCTGGTGATGATCGACGCCGCGGCCAAGCTCGGCGAGCGCGCCGAGCGTGTGTTGAAGGGGATCGAGGGACGCTCCGAGAAGAAGTTCCTCGTTCTCAACAAGGTCGACCTGACCCGGAAGGACAAATTGCTGACGACCGCGACCACGCTCAACGAGCGCGTGGCGTTCGACGAAACCTTCTTCATCTCGGCCAGCACCGGCGATGGGGTTCCCGAACTGAAGGCGACGCTGTCGGCGCTGATGCCCGAAGGCCATTGGCATTTTCCCGAGGACGAGGTCAGCAATGCGCCCGAGCGGATCCTGGCAGCTGAAATCACCCGCGAGCAACTCTATCGCCAGCTCCACGAGGAACTGCCGTATCAGTCGACCGTCGAAACCGAGAAATTCACGACGCGCAAGGACGGCAGCGCCGAAATCCACCAGCAGATCCTGGTCGCGCGCGACAACCAGCGCGCGATCATCCTGGGCCATAAGGGCGAGCGGATCAAGGAAATCGGCAGCAAGGCGCGCGCCGAACTCGCCGAATTGCTGGGCCGCCCGGTCCACCTGTTCCTGCATGTGAAGGTCAAGGCGAACTGGGATGAGGACCGCGGCGTCTATCGCGACATGGGACTTGATTGGGTCGATTGAGCCGCGGCGCCGATTGGCGCCGTGCCCGTTTCAGCTATTTGTTTCGCGTTTCAGCACGATCTGCACCTGGCCGTCGCTCGATTTCATCCGCAGCCGGTCGCCGTCGACCCAGTAACGCATGCGCAGATCGCCCTCGGGAATATAGATTTCGCGCTCGTTGATCTGAAAGTCCTGGGACATTTCATCGTCGCCGCGCAGCGGGCGCTGGAAATAGGTGATGAACTCCTCGTTGTCGGTAAATTCGACGACATCGTTGCGCGACAGGTCGCCGACCCCGTTCAGCGCCACCACCCGCCATTTGCCCAGCACCCGCATCGGTTGCAGGTCCTTGGGCACCTCCCCCGCATAGCCGGCATAGATTGCTGCCTTGCCACGCATCGTACCGACCAGTTCGCGTTCCGCGGTCAGGTCGGCATAATCGATCCCGGCCATGCGGCTGTTCAACCCGTCGAGCAGTGCAAAAGCCTTTTTGGGGTTACCTTCGCCGTGGAAGGCGCGCGTCGCGGCATCCATCGCCAGTATTGGTCGACCAACGTCTGCGCGAGCCGCAAATTGGTCGCGGGTTGCACGGTCGGGCTGCCGATACTGAGCGCGTCACCGTGCTTGCTGCCGTCGAGCGCGCTAACATAACTCAGCGACACGTCCATCAACGGCGCGCCGTCGGCCAGCGTCGCGGCGGGCAGATGCGCGCGTTCTTCGCCTTTACCCAGCGAGGCATAAATCCCACCGCCGTTCGAGGACAGGAACGCGGTCGGTATGGTAATCGCGACCGCGCCGTCCTTGCCCTCGGTCATCAGGCCATCGGGAACGCCGAACACGCCGCTGATCCGATAGCCCGCATGCGGGATCAGCGTCATGACGAGGTCGTGTGCGACCTCGCTGACCATATTGCGGAATTCCTTGCGCATCAGGTCACGACCCTTGTCGGGGCCATCGACGAAGAACAGATTGCCGCCCCGGACGCTGGAAATCTCGGTCGCCAGCGCGCCGTCATATTGCGTGCCGACGCCGATGGTCGTCAGGCCGACACCGCGCTGTGATCCTTCCTCGGCCATCGCCATGAAGCTGCCCGCGTCGGTACGTCCGACATTCGGCTGTTCGTCGGTGAACAACATCATGCGTACCTTGCCGGATTTCGCGGCTTCGGCAAAAGCCGCCTCGTAACCCAAAGTCAGTCCGGCCTCCATCGACGTCGAACCATCGATCGCGATCGCATCGATCGCCTGATGCATTGCCGCTTGATTGCCCCCAACTCCCGTTGCGGGCAGGTGGAGGTTCGAATTGGTGCCATAGATGACGATGCCAAGACGGTCCTTTGGACCCAGCTCATCGACCATCTGGTGCAGCGCGGCCTTTACATTGGCGATCGGCGGGCCGGTCATCGACCCCGACCGATCGACCACCGCCATGATGCTGAGGGGTTCGCGTTTCCAGCTGTCGGCGTCGATATTGCTGTCGAATGCCATGCCCACGAACAACAGATCGTCGGGCCGTGTCGGCAGGTTCGCAGCCATGGCCTGAATATTCAGGCAAAACAGCTGGGCGCAAGGAACCACCCCGGCAGGTAAAGTCAAGTCATGCTCGCCGAGCAAGCCCTCGACCGTCAGCGATTCAGGACGAGGTAGCGTCGTCGCGCTCAGCGCGGTCGAGCGGAAGTGCTGGATGTCCTGCGCGCCGCCCTGGCGGATGCGCGCGCCGGTGACCATGACCTCACTCAGCGAGTCCTCTTCATCCTGCATCTCATCTTGCGCATAGCCCGGTGTCGGCATGGCCACAGCCAGCAACGCGAGGGCGGACAGTGATGTTTGGAAGGCTTTGATGCTCGACATAACGACTCTCCCCAAAGCGTGTTTTAGGGACCGAAGCTATCATGAACGCAGGCACTTACGTAACGGAAAAGGTCCCCAGTACGCCGCGTTCAAAACGCTTTGGATCAGAGTTTCGCGCAGTCATTCGGTGCCGATGCTCCGGCAAAACGCTGCCCGATCCAGCTGATCGTCTCGGCAGAACTCTCGCGCGCACTGTTGCCATGATCGCCGGTCATGTCGATCCAGCGCAGCCTGGTGCCGCGCTTGCAGACCGCCTTCGCGAACTTGCGGGTTACGGCGGGCGCCACGATGGTGTCTTTGCGGCTCTGCGCAATCAACAGCGGTCCCGGGACGCGCGCCGCATCGACGCTGTTGGCGCGGGCGAAGCTGCCAAACGGTTCGATCTTTGCGATATCCTTGTTCTTCGTCGCGCGGACGATGGTCAGGATACCCAGGATCGTACCGAGCTTGGGCTTCTTGTCGAGGCTGACGCAATTATTCTGCGCCAGCCGGGTGATGATCCCCTGGTTCGACTTGTTCGCGACGCCGTCCATCGAAAAGCCATAGAGGGTCGACCAGCTGTGGAGCGCAAAGGACAGCAACAGCGCGCGTGCATTCTTGTCGCTGCCGTCGCGCAAATTGGCGGCCAGCTCGGTCGGCGGCGCCGCCGCGGCGGTGCCGACGAGGGTCAGGTCAGGCGCGTATGAACGCGCGGTTGTGGCCGTCCACAGCGCGGCGTGACCGCCCTGCGATTCGCCCCATACGGCGAAGCTGCTGCCCGCCGCCGCACCCGGAATCTCACGCGCCGCGCGCACTGCATCGAGTACCGAATTGGCCGTGTCGACGCCGACCAGGAAGGGATGCATTGTCGCGCTGCCCAAGCCGGGATAATCGGGAGCGACCACGACATAGCCTTCGCGGATGGCGTCGAGCCCCGCGGTCGCGGTGAAGAAATTCGGGCTGAGCGACGGCGCACATTTTTCGGCCACACCCCAGGCGCCGTGGGTCCAGGCGATGACGCGGCGCGGGCGCGGCGGGATCGCCTCGCGCGGTGCTGCGACGATGCCGGTGACAGCAAGCGGCGCGCCGCTCTGGCTGGTGGTCCAATATTGCACCCGCCATGCCTGCATCCCTGCGGGGGTGTCGGTGATCGGGTCGGCCGAGATCAGGCGGCCTGCCTGTTGCGCTGCGGCAGGCAGCGACAGCGCTGAGAGGATAGTGAGCAGGACGGCGGCGAACAGTTGGCGCATGGACGGTCTCCCCGGATGCGTCATGCTATCACGTCCACCTCGCCTCGTCATCCCGGCGAAGGCCGGGATCTCACTGCAGCGTCAGGCACCAACGGCGAGATCCCGGCCTTCGCCGGGATGACGATAGGTGCTGGTTCTATTCCGTAGCAGCGGCTTTTTTCGCAGGAGCCTTTTTCTTTGCCGGCGCCTTCTTCGCTGCTGGCTTCTTTGCCGCAGCCTTCTTCGGCGCCGCCTTTTTCTTCCCCTTCGCCGGTCCCTTCGCGGCGCGCGCGTCGATCAGCGCGATCGCTTCCTCCAGCGTCAGCGTCGCCGGGTCGCTGCTCTTCGGCAGCGTCGCGTTGGTCGTGCCGTCGGTGACATAAGGACCGAAGCGCCCCTCCATCAGCTTCATCTCGCCGCCGCTCGTAGGGTGCGGGCCAAAGGTATTGAGAGGTTCGGCCTTGGTGCGCCCGCGCCCGCCGCCCGCCGCCGCTTCGGCGATCCGCACAACCGCAGCGTTCATGCCGATGTCGAAGATTTCAGCGGTGCCGGTCAGCTTCGCATATTTTCCGTCGTGGAGCAGGTACGGGCCGTAACGCCCGAGCCCCGCCATGATGACCTTGCCGCTTTCGGGATGCGTCCCGACCTCGCGCGGCAAGCTGAGCAACCGTAGCGCATAATCGAGATCGAAATCTTCGCCCGGAATGTCCTTGGGGATCGACGAGCGTTTCGCCTCTTTGCCATCGCCGAGCTGGATATAGGGACCAAAGCGCCCGCTGCGCTTGGTCACTTCCAGTCCGCTGTCGGGATCATTGCCCATCGTCTCAGGCCCGGTGTCGGCACCGTCGCTGCCACCCGGCTGCGCAAATTTGCGGGTGAATTTGCAGTCGGGATAATTGCTGCACGCGATGAACGGCCCGAACTTGCCGCCGCGCAGCGCCAGCTTGCCGGTGCCGCAATTGGGGCAGATGCGCGGGTCGGTGCCGTCGCCCTTATCGGGGAAGAGATAGGGGCCGAGAAATATGTCGAGCTCGGCGGTAATCTCCGACGGCTTTTGGTCCATCACCTCGCCGGTGCGCGGCTTGAAATCGCGCCAAAAGCGTTCGAGCACCGCCTGCCACTGCGCGCGGCCGCCCGACACATCGTCGAGCTCTTCCTCCAGCCCGGCGGTGAAATCATATTGCACATAGCGTTCGAAAAAGCGTTCGAGGAACGCCGTCAGCAACCGCCCGCTCTCTTCGGGACTGAAGCGGTTCTTTTCGACCGTCACATATTCGCGGTCCTTCAGCACCTGAAGGATCGAGGCATAAGTCGACGGGCGCCCGATACCGAGCTCCTCCATCTTCTTGACCAGGCTCGCTTCCGAATAGCGCGGCGGCGGTTGGGTCTCGTGCTTCTCAAGCTCGACCCCGGTCTTTGCGGGCGCGTCGCCCTTCGCCATCGCGGGCAGCAGGCGCGCGTCGTCGTCCTCGCTGTCGTCGCGGCCTTCGTCGTAGAGCGCGAGGAAGCCCGGGAATTTTATCACCTGTCCGGTGGCGCGCAGCATGGTCTTGCCGGTGCCGTCGGTCAGGTCGATGCTGGTGCGTTCGAGCCGCGCCGACGCCATCTGGCTCGCCATCGCGCGCTTCCAGATCAGCTCGTACAGGCGGGCATGGTCGCCGCCGCCAGCTTTGTCCTTGGAAAAATCGGTCGGGCGGATCGCTTCATGCGCTTCCTGCGCATTCTTCGCCTTCGTCTGATATTGGCGCGGCTGGTCGGGAACATAGCCGCCATCGTAGCGGGTCGCGATCGCTTTCCGCGCCGCGCTGATCGCGCTGCCGTCCATCTGGACGCCGTCGGTACGCATATAGGTGATCGCGCCGTCTTCGTAGAGTCCCTGCGCGATCCGCATCGTATGGCTGGCCGAGAACCCAAGCTTACGCGCGGCTTCCTGTTGCAAGGTCGAAGTTGTGAACGGCGGCGGCGGATTGCGCGTCAGCGGTTTGGTTTCGACCAGATCAACGGTGAAATGCCCCGCCTTTACATCGGCCTCGGCCGCGCGCGCATCGGCTTCGTTGGTGATCGTCAGTCGTTCGATCTTGTCACCGCGCCAGCGGGCAAGCCGCGCCTTGAACGGCGTGCCCGACATCTCGAACAGCCCGGTGATCGACCAATATTGCTGCGCAACAAAAGCTTCGATCTCGCGCTCGCGTTCGACGATCATGCGCAGCGTCACCGACTGGACACGGCCCGCCGATTTGGCGCCGGGCAGCTTGCGCCACAGCACCGGCGACAGGGTGAAGCCGACCAGATAATCGAGCGCGCGGCGGGCGCGATAGGCATCGATCAGATCTTCGTCGAGCGCGCGCGGCGCCGCCATAGCGGTCAGCACGGCATCTTTTGTAATCGCGTTGAACGTGACCCGATCGACCTTGGCCGGCAACGCCTTTTTGCTGCGCAGCAATTCCTGCACATGCCAACTGATCGCCTCGCCCTCGCGATCAGGGTCAGTCGCGAGGATCAGGCGATCGGCGCCCTTGGCCGCGTCCTGAATTTCCTTCATCCGCTTGGCCTTGTCGGGATACAGCAGCCACTGCATCGCAAAGCCATCGTCGGGATCGACCGACCCGTCCTTGGGCGGCAAGTCGCGGACATGGCCATAGCTGGCCAGCACCTTGAAATCGCGCCCCAGATATTTCTCGATCGTCTTCGCCTTTGCGGGCGATTCCACTATTACCAATTGCATTGAAAAACTGCTCTCCGGAAAGCCCTACGCATATACGCGCGAGGGTGGCGGGCGCCGCACCCCTCCGTCAAGAGGAGAAATCGGGCGCCCGCCGTCCGATCAGCGCAGCGCGCCGAGGCGCCCGATCAGCATTGTGCTAGCTAGGCTCGCCGCCTTGGCCGCGCCCTCCTCATAGGCGCCCGGCTTGGCGGTGAAGGCGAACTTGCGCGTCTTGCCAAAGCCCAGCCCGCCAAAGCCCGCCACCGCCGCCAGGCCGCCCGCGACGTTGGCGGTCGATTGCAGCGCCTTGTCGGCGCCGCTCGATGCATCGGCTTTCTCGATAAACTCGCCCTCGACCGCGACCGGCGCCTTGACCGTGATCACCGACTGCTTGCCGGTCGGCGCGATCAGAGTGATGCGCGAATAGTCGGCGGTCACCGAAACCCCGCTGTTGACCTGAATCCCGGCGAAGCTGAAGGCTCCCGGGCGCTTCTGCTCGGAAAAGTCGATCAGATAGACGACATCGATCACCCCGACGCCTGCGGCCTTGGCATAGTTTGTGAGCGCCATGCTCGCCTGCCCTGCCGCCATGTTCATGCCCATGCTGCTCATCCCCGATCCCAGAAAATCACCGGGGATCATCAACAGCGATGGCAGAGCCGACGGCTTGTAATAGGTCGCCTTGCCCTTGCTGCCCTTTTCCAGCGCGATGTTGATGTCGAGCGGCACGTCCTGTGATTTCGTTTTCGCCAGCGCGGCGTGAGCAAACAGGTCGGCGGCAGGCTGTACCGTGTAACCGCTCGCGCTTAGCTGCGCGACGAAATCGGCATAGGCGGCGTCCGTCACCGCCTGCATCATTTCGGCCGTGACCCCGACGAGTTCGCTCTTGGCCTTCGTCGTTCCCCCGAACGCGCCCATCAGCCCGCCCGACGCCTTGGTCTGGTCGGTCGATTCAAAGATGAAGCCGACGTTGAACGCGCCGACGGTGACGGTCGTCACGCCCTTCGCATTGGCCGGACCGGCGATCTTGACCGGTTCCGTTTCCTTGGCAGCGATGGCGACAGGCTGGGCAAGCATCGCGATCACCGCGACGGCCGACAGCAATTTTTTCATGAAATGGTCCTCCGACCCCGCGACCGGATTTGTCCGATGGCGGGGTTCCCCCGAAGCAACCCACGCCCCCGCATCGGTCAGATGCGGGGGCAAGTCAATCTCAGATCAATTCTGCCATTTGAAGTCGGCGGGCAGGATACATTTGCCCGCATCATATTTGCCGACGCTGCGGATCACTTCCTGATCATCGGGTTCGATGCGGCGACCGCTGATCTGGCTGTCAACCACGCGGCGAACCAGCGCATCGAGCCGAGTTACCAGATAGCAGTCGATCGCGGGGGCCGCATGGGCGTTGCCGACGCCGCTGTCGTCGGTCAGGAACACGTAGCGCGACTGCGTCGCCGCCGCCATCGCGCGCATCGCATATTCGGCCTTGTCGGCGACGCCCGAGGCGGCAACCGGGGTGATATGGATGCGCTTGGCGCGCGCCGCTTCGGCGGCAGCCCAAGTCCGTCCGAACTTGTCGTCATGCGGCGGGGCGTCGGCGACGAGCAACAGCGACTTCACTGCGTCGGGGCGCCACTCCTGCCCCACCGCACGGATCATCGCCTGATCCATCGCCTCAGGATAATCGCCGCCGCCATTGGCGCTCTGGCGCGCCAGCGCACCCTGCACGCGTCCGACATCGCGGTCGAAAACGACCGTGCGCGTGACATATTCGTCGCCGAGGTCGCGGTAGAAGACAAAGCCGATGCGGATATCAAGATTGCGATGCTTGGCGGTGATCGCGCTGATGATCGACCGCAACTCGGACTGCAGATAGTTGATCTCGTCGCCCATGCTGCCGGTGGTATCAACGACCAGCATCAGGTCGAGCTTGGTTACTTTTGTCGCCGCCTGATTGGCAGTCAGGCCAACCAACTGGCCGCCCGCCGAGCTGGAGACCAGCACCGGGCGCACATCGGCGATCGTGCGGCCCGCCTTGCGCGCTGACACCGTGATCCGTTCGCTCAGCCGGTCGAGGCCGGGAAAGAACACGACATTGCCATCGGCCTGCGTCGCCATCGTGATGCTGTTGCCGTCGGAGCAGGTGACCGTGACGTCGGCAAAGGCAACCGGCTGACCGCTGCGATCGGCGACCTTCACCGTCACCACGCGCGTCGTGTCGACGCGCGGCAGGTCACGGACCTCCTGTGCCAGACTGCCGTTGCGGTTGACATAGGCGGCGTAAAGTTCGGGATTGAGCAGGTCGTCATGCTCGCCGGCCGTCAATATCCCAGCCTGGGGCTGCGGCTGCGGTCGCGGATAGGGGCGCGGCGGTGGCACGCGCGCGTCCATGGCGGAACCAGGAACAGGGGGCGCGGTTGACGGCAACTCACTGATCTCGTCCGAGGTGATGACGGTCACGGGCGTGGACGATTCCAGCGACGGTCGGGCAATCCGCGACCCCGTGACGGAGATAGCCGCTTCATCCGCTCGGCCGTCATAATCGGGCGACGGCGGTGCCATTGGAGGCGGTGGTGGTGGCGGTGGCGGCGGCGGTGGTGGCGCAGGCTCCGGCGCCATCGCGACCTCGGCGCGCTCACGCAAGCTGCCGCCCTTCGTCTTGACCCCGCCATTCGACTGCGGCGTTTGCGGCTGTACCTCTGGATCAAGGCGCGGCAGCGGATCGGCGGTGCGGCAGAAACCTTGGCCTGGCGCCGATTTGGCGTGGGCCATCGCCAAGGGGATCGGGGCAGGTGCCGACGCCAGCACCGCAACCATTGTAACGCTTGTCATCAACCGGCTTCGCATCATCATACTCCCCACCATGTAACACAATATCATGAACTGATGCCCGGCCGCTGAACCGTGGCTGAACCGCGATGAACTGCTAAATGGTGGCGAATTGTCTGGCTGTGCGACGCGTCACACGAGGGAAATTTTCGCTCCGGCGTGCCGTTCGATGCGGCCCGCAAGCTCGAGTTCGAGCAGCACGAGTTGCACCGTCGCGGCCGCCTGTCCCGACTGGCGCACAAGTTCGTCAACTGCGACCGGCGTCGGGCCCAGCAAATCTATCACCGTCCGCCGTTCGTCGGCGCCTGCATCGACGACCGCCGTCGAGGGAGCGGCAAAGCTATGCACCGGTTCGCGCACCATTCGCGTATCGATCGGCCCAACCGCCTCGATCACGTCATCGACGGTCTGGATCAGCGTCGCACCTTCGCGGATCAGTAAATTGCATCCTTGCGCCCGCGGGTCGAGCGGCGATCCGGGTACCGCCATCACCTCGCGCCCATAGTCCCCCGCGCGGCGCGCGGTGATCAACGACCCCGATCGCGGCGCCGCCTCGATCACCACCGTGCCATGCGCCAGCCCGGCGATGATGCGGTTGCGCGACGGGAAATGACGCGCCAGCGGCTCGCTGCCCGGCGGCTGTTCGGCGATCAGCAGCTGATCGGTCGCGATCTTTTCCTGTAGCGCGGCATTTTCGGGCGGAAAGGCGATGTCGATTCCGCTGGCGATGACTCCGACCGTCGATCCGCCGAGCGCGCCGATATGCGCCGCGGTATCGACCCCGCGCGCCAGCCCGCTGACCACCGTCACATCGCGCGCCACCAGATCGGCGGCGAGCTGCCGCGCGAAACGGCATGCAATCGCCGAAGCATTGCGCGCACCGACGATTGCAACGCACGGCCGCCGCAGCATCGCGGTGTCGCCGCGCACCACGACCACCGGCGGGGCGCCTTCGACTTCACGGAGCAGCGGCGAATAATCGGCCTCATCGCTGAAAATATGGCGAGCGCCCAGCGCGGCCACCCGGTCCATTTCACCCTCGGCGATATCGGCGGGCGCGATCCGCGCCTTTCCTGCCCCGCCGCGCAGCACCAGGTCGGGGAGTGCGTCGAGCGCCGCCTCGCCCGATCCAAACCGCTGCATCAGCTGGTGCCAGCTGACTGGCCCAACGTGCGGGGTGCGGATCAGCCGCAGCCGCGCCAGCCGTTCGGCGTGGGTCACGCGTCCTTCTTTGCGCCGACACGCGGCTCGGTTCCGGCACGCAACCGCGCAATATTCTCGCGATGCCGCCACAGCACGATCACCGCCAGCCCGGCGAGGCCAATGGCATAGACCGGAAAACCGAGCGCCAGCGCAGCGAACGGCGCAGACACCGCTCCCAGCATCCCGCCGAGCGACGAAATTCGCAGCAACAACACCGCGCCGATCCATACTGCGGCAAAGATCAGCCCAATCGGCCAAGCGAGCGCGAGGGTAAGGCCGAGCAGCGTTGCGACGCCCTTACCGCCGCGGAATTTCAGCCACACCGGATAGCAATGCCCGATCATCGCCGCCGCGCCCGCGATCATTGCGGCCTGATCGCCAAGCTCGGGCACGAAATGCCGCGCCAGCAGCACTGCCACCGCGCCCTTCGCACCATCGAGGATCAGCGTCGCCGCCGCGAGTCCTTTGCGCCCGGTGCGCAGGACGTTGGTCGCGCCGATATTGCCCGACCCGATCTGGCGCAGGTCACCCGCGCCGAACAGCCGGGTCAGGATGACGCCAAAGGGGATCGAGCCGAGCAGATAGCCCATGGCGATCAGCGAAAAATTCGTCATGGCAATGCTTGCTCCGTTCGCGGTGATACTGGCGAAGTTGGCGGGCGCAATCAACGGATTCGGTGTCGATGATCTCCAGAATGGACGAACATCCCTAGCCATCGTCCCATTATTCTGTCCGTCATCCCGGCGCAGGCCGGGATCTCAACCTTGCCGTACAACGCGTCGTCGAGATCCCGGCCTGCGCCGGGATGACGGAAGAAGCGAGCGCACGGTAAGCAATTGAGCGTCATTCGCCGCCCTGCTAGTCGCGACACATGAACCCCGCCCCCGACGCCCCCATCCTGTTCTTCGACTCCGGCCTCGGCGGCCTCACCGTCCTCGGCCCGACCCGCGCGCTGCTGCCGACCGCGCCGATCGTTTATGCCGCCGACTATGCCGGGCTACCCTATGGCCAGAAAAGCGAGGCCGAACTCGCGGCGCGCGTCCCGGCGCTGCTCGGCCGCCTCTTAGAACGCTATCAGCCGCGGCTCGCCGTCATCGCCTGCAACACCGCCTCGACGATCGCGCTGGCGCATGTTCGCGCCGCGCTAGACCTGCCGATCGTTGGCACCGTCCCCGCCATCAAGCCTGCGGCTGCCCTCACCAAAACAGGCGTCATCGGCGTGCTCGGCACCGAAGCGACGGTGCGTCAGCCCTATGTCGACGATCTCAGCGCGAAGTTCGCGAACGGCAAAACCGTGCTGCGCCACGGCAGCCCCGGCCTCGTCACCGGCGCCGAGGCCAAGCTGCGCGGCGAACCGGTCGATCTCGCCGTGATAGCCCGCGCGATTGCCGGCCTGCGCGACCAGCCGGGCGGCGACGCGATCGACGTCATCGTCCTTGCCTGCACCCATTTCCCGTTACTGGCCGACGAGTTGAAGGCTGCCGCCGGTCCGGGCGTGATGTTGATCGACGGTGCCGAAGGGATCGCACGGCGGATCGCCGACCTGACGCAGGGGCAACAATGGCCAACGGCGGCAACCGCCGGCCTCGCGGTATTCACCCGCAGCGCTGACCGCCCCCCGCCGCCACTGGCGACGCTGGCGCCCTATGGAATTGACCGGATCGAAACGATCTGAGGCGTCATTCGCGTCCGGCCGTGCAGGACGCCAGCCAGGCGCGCTCGATTTCATCGGGTCCGTCGCTTTTGGGTAGCCGACGAACCTTGGGCATCCCGGCCTCGCGGACCGCCGTCGCACAATTGAACGCCTCGTCGTCAGGCCTGCTGTGAAGCCGACCCTTGCAAACATGGAATTTGTTGCGCGAAGTCCCCCAGCCGACCTTTTCACCCGGATCAAGGTGTCGCGGCGCCTGATCGGCGCAATGGGTGTCGGTTTCCGATCCGGGCCGTCCGCAGATTTTGTCGATCCGCGCCGACGTTCCGTCGGCGGTCCCGACAAACCGCGTTCCGTAAAAACGGCCTGACGCTACATAACCTTCGACTCCGCAAATCCGCGTTCCGCGCTGAATCGTCTGGGCATAACCACAAACGCGGTAACCAGCGTTGGTGTCGCAGCGCAACCACGACCCCTCGAACGGAGCGGGCCCTGGCTTCGAGGCCGACACGCCCGGTAACAGTGCGGCGATCGACAGAGAGACAACCGTGACGAGACGCATAGCATAGCTCCTGCGAACCGCGCCGTGGCGGAGCGGCACAAAAGCAATCTCAACCGTAATTTGCATATGCTTGCAATGCGCGGCGGCGGACCGGTACGCGACGATGCCACGATGGGCCGGATGGCAACGCATCGATCACACTGATCGACCAGACAAATTGCGAATCGTTCGCACTGGATTTCAGCCCAATTCACCGTTATTGGCCCGCGTGTTAAGTGCCGCCCGGAACGAGCGGCAAAAATGCCTGGATTTGGCACCTGGACTGCGGGGCTGGAACGTGAATTATAACGATATCTTCGCTCGCGCGATCGACCGGCTGCACGAAGAAGGGCGCTACCGCGTCTTCATCGACATCCTGCGTAATCGCGGATCCTTCCCCAATGCCCGCTGCTTTGCCGGTCATAACGGTCCCAAGCCGATCACCGTCTGGTGCTCGAACGACTATCTCGCGATGGGCCAGCACCCCAAGGTCGTCGAAGCGATGGAATCGGCGTTGCACGATGTCGGCGCCGGATCCGGCGGCACCCGCAACATCGGCGGCAACACCCATTATCACATCGACCTCGAGCATGAGCTCGCCGATTTGCACGGCAAGGACGGCGCGCTGCTGTTCACCTCCGGCTATATTTCGAACGAGGCGACGCTGGGTACGCTCGGCAAATTGCTGCCGAATTGCATCATCTATTCGGACGAACTCAATCACGCCTCGATGATCGCGGGTATCCGCAACTCGGGCTGCGAAAAGCGCGTGTGGCGCCACAACGATCTCGCGCACCTCGAAGAATTGATGGCCGAGGACGATCCCGAAGCTGCGAAGCTGATCGCGTTCGAAAGCGTCTATTCGATGGACGGCGACGTCGCCCCGATCCACGCGATCTGCGACCTCGCCGACAAATATAACGCGCTCACCTATTGCGACGAAGTCCATGCCGTCGGCATGTACGGCCCGCGCGGCGGCGGCATCACCGACCGCGACGAAGCCGCTGATCGCGTGACGATCATCGAAGGCACGCTCGGCAAGGCATTCGGCGTGATGGGCGGCTATATCGCCGCCGACAAGAATATCATCGACGTCATTCGCAGCTATGCACCGGGCTTCATCTTCACCACCAGCCTGTCGCCGGTGCTCGTCGCCGGGGTGCTCGCCAGCGTCCGCCACCTCAAAAGCTCGAATGTCGAGCGCGAGGCGCAGCAGGCCAATGCCGCGTACCTCAAAGCCTGTTTCCGGGACGCCGGCCTGCCGGTAATGGATTCGACGACGCACATCGTCCCGCTGATGGTCGGCGACCCGATCCGCGCCAAGAAGATCAGCGACATCCTGCTCGCCGAATATGGCGTTTACGTGCAGCCGATCAATTATCCGACGGTGCCGCGTGGCACTGAACGGCTGCGCTTCACCCCCGGTCCGGCGCATGACGAGGCGATGATGCGCGAGCTGACGAGCGCGCTTGTCGAAATCTGGGGCCGGTTGGAGCTGGGGCTTCAGCAAGCCGCGTGAGCGAAGTCGGCGGTTTTGACGATGTTGTGCTGGGGCGCCGCTCGATCCGCGGCTTCCAGGACAGGCCCGTTCCGAAAGAACTGATCGCCGAAGTAATCGAGGTCGCGATGCGCGCGCCTTCTTCGTTCAACAACCAATGCTGGAACTTCTCGGTCGTCACCGGCGCCCCGCTCGACGCGATCCGCCGCGGCAACACCGACGGTATCCTCGCGGGTCAGCCCGACAGCCGTGAGTTCCGCCGCTTCGACGGCATCGCCCCCGACCATCGCGGCCGCCAGATCGAGGTCGCCAAACAATTGTTCGGCGCAATGGGTATCGACCGCGACGACAAGGATGGGCGACAGGATTGGGTGCTCCGCGGTTTCCGCCAGTTCGACGCCCCGGTCAGCATCGTCGTGACCTATGACCGCGTCCTGCTCGGCAGCGACATTGCGCCCTTCGACTGCGGCGCGGTCACCAACGCGCTGGTCAACGCCGCCTGGTCGCGCGGGCTCGGCTGCGTCATCAACAGCCAGGGCATCATGCAAAGCCCGGTGGTGCGCGAGCACGCGAAGATTCCGGACGATCAGGTGATCATGATCTGCGTCGCGCTCGGCTGGCCCGACGAAACCTTCCCAGCTAATGCGGTAGTGTCGAACCGCAAAAGCGTCGAAGCGGCGGCGCGATTCGTCGGGTTCGACGACGCATAATCGTCGCCCCCGCGAAGGCGGGGGCCGCTGTCGTTATTGAGCAGCAAAGCTGAGAAACACCTCCTGCGGCCCCCGCCTTCGCGGGGGCGACGCTTTGCGCCGCAATGCGGCCCGTCCCGGGAGGGAAATGGACGGACCGCACCTGTTACCGGACGAAGGGGTTAGCCCGGCAGCAACACGCTATCGACGACGTGGATCACGCCGTTCGACTGCTTGACGTCGGAAATGGTGATCTGTGCCTGGCCGCCCTTGGCGTCGGTGACATACCATTTGCCATCCTTGCCCCACACGGTCAGCTTGGCGCCCTGCACGGTCGTCAGCACGGCCTTGCCGCCATTGGCCTTGGCTTGCGTGGCGAGATCGGCGGCGGTCAGCGTGCCGGGTACGACATGATAGGTCAGGACCGCGGTCAGCGTGCCCTTGTTCTCGGGCTTCAACAGCGTATCGACGGTACCCGCGGGCAGCTTGGCAAACGCGGCATTGGTCGGCGCGAACACCGTGAAGGGACCGGGGCTGGCAAGCGTGTCGACCAGGCCCGCCGCCTTGACCGCGGCGACCAGCGTCGTGTGATCCTTTGAATTGACGGCGTTTTCGACTATGTTCTTGGTTTCGTACATCGCGGCACCGCCGACCATCGGGTTGGCGAGCGCGACACCGCCCCCGGCAACCATCATCAAAACTGCGAGCGACGCGGAGAGTTTGGAAAGTTTCATGATACGATCCTCTTGTTTCTGGCATCCCGGAAATGCGGGATGCGCCGCAGCTACGACAGCGCCCCGCTAGCGGATGCACCGCAACCTCAGATCGTGATGATTTTCCCGGAAGCGACCGCGACGCTGCTCGGTGCGGGATGCGGCGTCGTCGACACCGGCTCCATCGTGATCGCCAGCGTCGCGCCCTCGGTCATCAACAACCGGTGCGGCGGCGGCATCGTCATTTCGGCCTTACCCGCGTGGCCGATCTGCCCGAGCGAGACGGGCGGCCCGCCCTCGGGAATGACCCATAGTTCGGGAGCCAGCGTTCCCGGCTCGAAGCCATGGATGCGCAGCTGCATCAAACCGTTGCTCTGGTCATAGCGCGCCAGCACCAGCGGCCCCGCGGCATCGCTTTCGATCCGCGCAACCGCGAGTTGCGGCGCGGCGGGTGCGGGCGACGGCACGGGCTGGGTGATCAGCACGAAGGCCAGCGCCGCCGCGACGGCCCCCGACAGCAGCGCCCCGGCGCGCCAGCGGCGCAGGCGGATCTCGATCGTGGTGACCTTGTCGATGGGCGCATCCGCCAGCTGCCGTTCGATCCCGCTCCACACCGCAGCGCCGGGCTGCGCATCGGCCCACTCGCCATGCAGCGGCGCCAGCTTCGCCTCCCACGCGGCGACCAGCACCGCAAATTCGGGATCGTTCAGCGACAGCCGCAGCGCATCGGCGCGCGCTTGCCCCTCGAGCAAGCCGAGCGCCAGTTCGGCGGCGAGCGCGTCGCGCTCCTCGGCGGGCGTCAGATGGTCATCCATCGCCAAGACAATCCTTCAGACGCAGCAACCCGCGCCGTATCCAGCTTTTCATCGTCCCCAGTGGCACATTTTCGCGTTCGGCCAGCTCGGCGTAGGTCGATCCGTCGAAAAAGGCGGCGCGGATCGACGCGCGGCTTCGTTCTTCGAGTTCATCCAGACAATGGTGGAGCCGTTCGCCCTCCTGTGCCGCGACCAGCGACTGGTCTGCGCGCGGGCTGTCATCGGCCACCGCAAAGGCCGCCTGTTCGGGCAAGGCATCGCGCACCGCACGCCCGGCAACCGACCGCCGCCAGTCGATCGCGCCGTTGCGCGCGATCGTCGCCAGCCAGGTGATCGGGCTGGCGCGCGCGGCATCGAACTGCCCCGCACGCTCCCACACCTTGATATAGACGGTCTGCAAAACATCCTCCGCGCTGGCCCTCTCGCCACAGATACGGAGGCAAATTCCAAATAGTTTCGCGGCGGTCATGTCATAGACTTGGCGCAGCGCCGCGCGGTCGCCGCGACCGACCGCAGTCAGCGCCGCCGTCAGCTGCGCGCGCGCCTCGTCTGCGCTCGATGACCATTGGGTGCCGTCCACGGCGTCAAGTCGTAGAGAGGTGACGGGAATATTCAAGCGGCGGGCGCCCGCATCATGCCCCAGAAATGCGGCCCGCCGCCCGGCACATCCCATTCGACCTGCGTGACGAAGCCCAGCCGTTCGTAAAGCGGCACATTTTCCGGGGTTGCCGTTTCGAGCCAGCACGGCAGCCGCTCGGCGTCGGCGACTGCGGTTTGCGCTCGGATGATCCGTCCGCCATGCCCCTTGCCCTGATGGTCTGTTCGTACCCCGACATAATGGAGGTACCAGAACCGCCCAGCAGGACGGTGCGCGTCGATGCCGCTTTGAACCTTCAGCCCGCGCGGCAAGGCAGTGCCGAAGGTAGCGATCAGTGGCACGACAGTACGCAGGAATTCCAGCGTCCCGCCATGCGCCTGCCCCGGCGAACGCCAAAGCGCCGCCGCTTCGTCGCCACTCGCCCGCAGTGCAACACCGGCGCGCATGTCGGCGGGGACGAGGGTGCGGAACAGGCTACGCAGCGCCCACGCGCGGTGGGCGGGGTCGGGCAATATCCAGGACAGCGCCGGATCGGTCTGGAAGGCCTGCGCGAGTGTTTCGATCAGCGCGGGTTGGTCGGCTCTTATTGCTTTGTCGATCTGATTCATCCCCGCCTCTCCCATCGTCATTGCGAGCGCAGCGAAGCAATCCAGAGCGGGTTACGCAACTCTGGATTGCTTCGCTGCGCTCGCAATGACGAGGAAGTCAGGTGATCAATCGCGGCAATAGCCCTCGCCATCTTTGACCTTCAGGCAATCCTTCTTGCCCGCGAGATATTTCAGACCCGTCGCATCGCCGGTCGAGGCCGCCAACGTCAGCGTTTCAGCGCCGCGCGTGAACGCGATGCCGCCGTCGCCGTCGCTGCCGTCATAGGTACCTTTGGTGTCGAGGTCCGACTGCATATCCAGCTTATACTTGCCGGGCTCGGCCGCGGTAATCGTGACATACATGCCCTCGACCCCGGTCCATTTGCCCGCCCACGCCGCATAACGGTGCACCGCGGCAGCCGGATCGGCAGCTTTAGCGCCTTCGGGCGCCGTCGTTTCGACAGGCACCTCGGTCGTCGCCGTCTCGGCAGGCGCAGGCGCCTCAGCCTTTTCACAGCCGGTCAGCAACGCCAGTGCCGCTGCACTGGCCAGAATCATGGTCTTTTGCATCTCGCTTCTCCTTCGCCGTCCCAACGCACCAAATGAAGCAGATATCCCGCGCGGCGTCATCCGGCGATTATCTCGGCGTAAAGCTCTGGATCGACATTGCCCCCCGACAAAGTCACGAGCGTCGCATCGCCGAGTGAAACCTTGCCCGCCAGAACCGCCGCCAGCGCCGCCGCACCGCCCGGTTCGACCACCAGATGCAGCCGCTCGAACGCGACGCGCATCGCATGGCGCACTTCCTCGCGCGTCACGAAAACCCCGCGCACCCCGCGCGCCTGCAACACCGCAAAATTGATCGGCCAGGTCTGCGGCGTTTGCAGCGCGTCACACTCGGTCGGATAAGCCAGATCCTCGACCGACAGGATTTCACCCGCCGCGAGCGAGCGCGTCACATCCTCCCAGCCCTCGGGTTCGACTGCAATGATCTCGGCATCAGGACAGGCGAGCGCCAGCCCTGCCGACAGTCCGCCACCACCGCAGCACGCGATCACCTGGTCGGGTCCGGATATGCCGCGCGCCGCCAGTTGCGCTCGCGCTTCAATCCCGGCGCTCCCCTGCCCCTCGATGATCCACGGATCACCATAGGCATGAACCAAAGTCCCGCCGCTCGCTTCGAGCAATTTCGCCGCCACCGCGTCGCGCGATTCGGTGACGCGGTCGTACAGCACGACCTCGGCCCCCAGCGCGCGCGTCGCCGCCAGCTTCATCTTGGGCGCGTTGCTCGGCATCACGATCGTCGCGGGGATGCCCAGCCGTTTCGCGGCCCACGCCACGCCCTGCGCATGGTTGCCGCTCGATACGCCGACGACGCCCGCCGCCGCTTGCTCGGGCGTCAGGTCGGTCAGCCGGTGCCAGGCGCCGCGGATCTTGAAGGCGCCGACGGGTTGCAGGCATTCGGCCTTGCACCAGATCGTCGTGCCATCGATTTCGAGCGGCAGCAACGGCGTCTGCGGCAGCAATGCAGCGACTTTCACCGCAGCGCGTTCAACCCCGGCGAGCGTCGGCGCACGGTTGGGATTGATCAGGGTATCGGGGCTTTGCTGTGTCATGGCTTCGTCCTATAGGGCCGGGCATACAAGACAAGCCGCATAGGTAGGCGCAGGAGATTTTTCGATGAGCAAGGTTCTGGTGATCGGCGCAGGCGGCGTCGGTTCGGTCGCGGTGCACAAGATGGCGATGAACGCCGACATCTTTCCGGACATTACGCTGGCCAGCCGCCGCAAGTTCAAGTGCGATGCGGTCGCCGAGTCGGTCAAGGCACGCACCGGCGTGACGATCAAGACTGCCGAGGTCGACGCCGACCATATCGATGCCACCGCGGCGCTGATCCGCGAGATTGGCGCGACGCATGTCGTGAACCTCGCGCTGCCCTATCAGGATCTGACGATCATGGAGGCGTGCCTGTCGACCGGCGCGCATTATATGGACACCGCCAATTACGAACCGCGCGACGAGGCGAAGTTCGAATATCATTGGCAGTGGGCGTATCACGATCGCTTCAAAGATGCCGGGCTCATGGCGCTGCTCGGCTCGGGTTTCGACCCCGGCGTCACGAGCGTCTTCACCACCTGGCTCAAGAAACATCATTTCGCGCGCATCGACACGCTCGACATCCTCGACTGCAACGGCGGCGATCACGGCCAGCATTTCGCGACCAACTTCAATCCCGAAATCAACATCCGCGAAGTCACCGCGGTCGCGCGGCATTGGGAAAATGGCGACTGGGTCGAAACCCCGCCGATGTCGGTGAAGCAGACATTCGACTTCGAGGCAGTGGGCGAAAAGACGATGTACCTCATGTATCATGAAGAGATCGAAAGCCTGAAAACGCACCTGCCCGAAATCAAACGCATCCGCTTCTGGATGACCTTCGGCGAGGCCTATATCACCCACCTCAACGTGCTGCAGAATGTCGGCATGACGCGCATCGACCCAGTGATCTATGAAGGGCGCGAGATCATTCCGCTGCAATTCCTCAAAGCCGTGCTCCCCGAACCGTCGAGCCTGGGCGAGACGACCAAGGGCAAGACCAACATCGGCGTCATCGCCACCGGTCTGGGCCAGGACGGCCAGGAAAAGACGCTCTATCTCTACAACATCTGCGACCATGAGGACGCCTATGCCGAAACGGGCAATCAGGCGGTCAGCTACACCACCGGCGTCCCCGCGATGATCGGCGCCGCGATGATGGTGTCTAATACCTGGTCGGGCGACGGCGTGTTCAACATGGAACAGATGGACCCCGATCCGTTCATGGACATGCTGAACCAGCACGGCCTGCCGTGGCAGGTGAAGGAACTGGACGGGCCGCTCGAATTCTGATTGCTGCACGAAGTCCCGGTGCTTGCCGGGACTTCGTGCCAGCGAGGGAATTTATGACCGCCTATCTCGCGCCCATCGGGCTGCTCATCATCTCGAACATCTTCATGACCTTCGCCTGGTATGGGCATCTCGGCGACATGTCGCGGCCGCTGTGGCTCGCGGTGCTGATCGCGTGGGGCATCGCCTTTTTCGAATATTGCCTCGCGGTGCCCGCAAATCGCATCGGTTACGGCGTTTACACCGCCGCCGAACTCAAGACCTTGCAGGAAGTCATCACCCTCGTCATATTCGCCGGGTTCGCGGTCTTCTGGCTCGGTGAGAAGCTGACCGTGAACCATCTCGTCGGCTTTGGCTTTATCGCGGCGGGGGCTTTCTTCATCTTCAAGGGACCGATTGCGGTCGCATAGGAACAGAACGACATGGAAACCCGTGCCGGCGATCCCGGAGCTTTCGCAAGCTTCGACCTCAGCCGCGTTCCCTCGCCCGCCTTCGTCGTCGACGCTGCAAAGGTCCGTGCCAATCTGGCGGTGCTGCGTCACATCGGCGACGCGTCGGGCGCCCGCGTGCTCGCGGCGCTCAAGGCGTTTTCGATGTGGTCGCTCGGCCCGACGGTCGCAGAATATCTCGACGGCGTCTGCGCCTCGGGGCTCTACGAAGCCAGGCTCGGCCGCGCCGAATATGGCGGCGAAGTTGCCACCTATTGTGCAGGGTACAAGGAAGCCGACATTCCCGAAATCGTCGCGCTGTCCGACCATCTGATCTTCAATTCGCCCGGCCAGATCGCACGCTTCCGTCCACTGCTCGACGAGCTCAGAACCAAGGGCGAGAAGTTCGACATCGGCCTGCGTATCAACCCGATGCATAGCGAAGGCGAGGTCGCCAAATATGATCCCGCCGCGCCGTGCAGCCGCCTCGGCTTTCCGGTCACCCAGCTGCTCCCCGACCATATGGAGGGCATCGACGGCATCCACATGCACAGCCTGTGCGAACAGGATTTCCCGCCGCTGGCGCGGACCTGGGAGGCCGTCCAGCCGATGCTGCGGCCGTTCTTCGGCCAGCTCAAATGGATCAATTTCGGCGGCGGCCACCATGTCACCCGCGCCGATTATCAGGTCGATGATCTGATCGCCTTCCTGAAACAAGTCCGCGCCGCGACCGATTGCGACGTGATGATCGAGCCCGGCGAAGCGATCGCGCTCGATGCCGGGATCTTGGTCGGCGAGATCCTCGACCTGTTCGACAACGGCATGCCGATCGGCATCACCGATATTTCTGCGACCTGCCATATGCCCGACGTGATCGAGGCGCCGTATCGACCTGCCATGCTCGATGAGGGCAGCGACGGCATGCCGACCCGCCTCGGCGGTCCTTCGTGCCTCGCGGGCGACGTCATCGGCGATTATCGCGTCCCCGGGGGCGCCCGGATCGGCCAGCGCTTCGCTTTCCTTGATCAAGCGCATTATTCGATGGTCAAGACGAACACCTTTAACGGGGTGCCGCTGCCTTCAATCTGGCTGTGGGACAGCGAGAGCGACGAACTGAAGCTGATCCGCGAATTCGGCTATGAGGATTTCAAGACGCGGTTGAGCTGAGATGATCCTCCCTGTCGCGCAGCGATGGGGAGGTGGCAGTGCGAAGCGCTGATGGAGGGGCCATGGCGCAAACGTCGCGGCCCCTCCACCACTCGCTTCGCGAGCGGTCCCCCTCCCCATGGCTTCGCCACAGGGAGGATCAGGTTGCCGCAACCTCCGCCAGCGCCTGATGAATATCGCTGACCACCACCGACCCCTCGCCGACCGATGACGCGACGCGCTTTACCGATCCCTTGCGCACATCGCCGATCGCATAAATCCGCGGCCAGCTGGTCTCGTAACGGCTCGGCATCCGGTCGAGCGACCAGCCCGCCTTCACCAGCTCCACCGGTGCTATATCGGTGCCGGTCTTAACGAACCCGCGCTCGTCGCACACCATTTCCTTCGGCAGCCAGCCGGTATTCGGGCTGGCGCCGAGGAAGAGGAACAGAAAGCGGCAGTCGCAGCCGCTCTCGGCCCCGGTCTCGCGGCTGCGATAAGTAATCCCGTTTAGCCACCCGCCCGCCGCATCGGCGCCGTGCAGCCCGACGACATCGGTCATCGCGTGCAGCTCGATGTTCGGATGCTCCTCCAGCCGCTTGACCAGATATTCGGACATCGTTTCGCGCAAGGACGACCGTCGGAAAATGACATGCACCTTGCGCGCTGCGTTGGCGAGGTAGATCGCCCCCTGCCCCGCCGAATTGCCCGCGCCGACGACGGTCACCTCGGCATTGCCGCACAGCTGCGCCTCCATCGGCGTCGCCCCGTAAAAAATGCCGCGGCCTTCATAATGCTCGATCCCGTCGATCGGCAGCCGCTGATATTGCGCGCCGCTGGCGATCACCACCGCGCGGCTACGCAATTTGCGGCCATCGGCGAGCTTCAGGCAATAGGCCTCGCCATCGCGGTCGATCGCCGCACCGCGCACCGGCGCCACCAGCCGGGCGCCGAATTTCTGCGCCTGCACCGTCGCGCGCCGCGCCAGCTCATTGCCTGAAATGCCGGTCGGGAAGCCGAGGTAGTTTTCGATCTTCGACGATGTCCCCGCTTGCCCGCCCGGCGCGAGCGCATCGATCGCGATGACGGTCAGCCCTTCGGACGCGGCATAGACCGCCGCGGCGAGTCCGCCCGGCCCGCTGCCGACCACCAGCACATCCGCGGTCGCGCCGTCGGGAAGCAGGTCGAGTCCCAGCCCCGCCGCCAGTTGCTCAGGGGTGGGCTGGATCAACACGTCGGCCGCGCCCAGGATCACAGCGGGCAATTGATCCGCTGTCAGATCGCGTTCGCCCATCAAATGCTCTGCGACCGGTCCGTCGGCGGGGTCGAACCAGCGATGCGCGACGCCATGTTTCATCAGCAGGTCGCGCAGCGCATAGACGCTGCGGTCCATCGCTGGCCCGATCACGATCACTGCCGCAAAGCCGCGGCTGTTGCTGAACTCGCGTCGCGCCGAAAGAACGCGGATAAAGATGTCGGAATAATGCGAATTGCCGGCGATCAGCCGCTGGAAATCTGCATGGGCGATTCGCAGTATCTCGCCATCGACCCCCATCTCGACGCGCGACAGATGCAGTTGCCCGGTCAGGATCGACAGATCGCCCGCGAACTGCCCCCGCTCCATCCAGCCGACCCGCTTTGGCCCGTCATCGGTCGATGCGAAAATGTCGGTATGTCCCGACAAGGTGACGATGCAATCGGGCGCCATCGTGCCCTCGGCGACCAGCAATTCGCCTGCGCGATGCGATTCGACGACACCGAAAGCGCGCAGCTCATCGAGCTCGGCGTCGGAAAATGTGTGATTCACGTCGGCGGGTGAGACCATGGGCTGCCAGCTTCTCTTCCTCGTCATCCCGGCGAAGGCCGGGATCTCAACGCCGCGTCACTCTGCATCGACGAGACCCCGGCCTTCGCCGCGATGACGAAACAAAATGGAGCTCGACCGTAACGCGGAACCACGACCTTGTCGCCCATTTGCCCCGCTCGGCGCACATCCGCCCCGGTTCGCCCTCCCTGTTACCGCGCTATTACAAAATTGCGCGATAGGGACTTTACAGGGGGGACCCCCCTCCATATATGCGCCTCCGCTGCCCCAGGGGGACTTCCAATAACCGCAAGGCAGCCTTGTCGTTTACCGTTACACTTTTGGGGGTCCCTTGCATTGCACCAGCATCATAGCGCCCACGGGCTGATTCAGGCACTTTCGCCGGTCGAACCCGTCACGCTCGTCCGCCCGCACGCCGCGCGGCGCGCAGCGCGTTTCTTCATCGACCGGTTTCCCGGCACCACCATGTATGCGGTCAAGGCGAATCCGTCTGCCGACCTGCTGCGTGTTCTGTGGGATTCGGGCGTCACCCATTATGACGTCGCCTCGATCGCCGAGGTCCGGCTGGTGTCGCGCACTCTGCCGCAGGCCACGCTTTGCTTCATGCATCCGGTGAAGGCCGAGGAAGCGATTTCCGAAGCCTATTGGAAACATGGCGTGCGCACCTTCTCGCTCGACACGATGGACGAGCTGGAGAAGATCGTCCGTGCGACCGAAGGCGCTGCCGACCTCAACCTGCTCGTGCGTCTGCGCGTCTCGTCCGACCACAGCAAGCTCAGCCTCGCCGCCAAATTCGGCGCCGAAGCCGACGAAGTTGCCGAACTGCTGATGGCAACGCGGCAGGCCGCCGACGCGCTCGGCATCTGCTTCCACGTCGGCAGCCAGGCGATGACCCCGCACGCCTATGCGCAGGCGATGGAGCGCGTCCGCGCGGCGATCGTCGCGGCGTCGGTCACCGTCGACATCATCGATGTCGGCGGCGGCTTTCCGTCGTCCTATCCCGGCATGGAGCCGCCGCCGCTGGGCGCCTATTTCGATACCATCCATCGCAGCTTCGAAAGCCTGCCGATCAGCTATTCGGCCGAACTGTGGTGCGAACCCGGCAGGGCGCTGTCGGCCGAGTATAGCTCGCTGATCGTCCGCGTCGAAAAGCGCCGCGGCGAGGAACTGTACATCAACGACGGCGCTTACGGCGCGCTGTTCGACGCCGCGCATGTCGGCTGGCGCTTTCCGGTGTCGCTGCAACGCGATGTCGAAAGCGACGCCGAGATGGTGCCGTTCAGCTTCTATGGCCCGACCTGCGACGACCTCGACCATATGGCCGGCCCATTCTTCCTGCCCGCCGACATCAAAGCGGGCGATTTCATCGAGATCGGCATGCTCGGCGCCTATGGCTGCGCGATGCGCACCAAGTTCAACGGCTTTGGCGCCGACGAGACCCATGTCGTCAGCGACGAACCGATGACCAGCCTCTACACCGGCGAAGTCGAGCAGGAACGCCGCAGCGCGACGGTGACCAAGCTGTTCTGAATCAAAGGCGATAAAGACAATGAGGGCTGGTGCAGCGATGCACCGGCCCTTTTCTATCAGGTGACGTCGCAGACGACTCCGACCATCGCTTTGCCATTTGTTCACGATCCCCCGATTGCGTTTTCGGTTTCCTTCTGCAACCATTCCCGCTGAAAAGAAGAATGGAGAGGCAGATGATGGCGTTGAAATCGAACCTGCGAGAGCGCGCCGCATGACGATGCTCACCGGCATCCGCATCATCGACCTGACGACGGTGATCTTCGGCCCTTATGCCACCCAGATGCTCGCCGATCTGGGCGCGGAGGTGATCAAGGTCGAAACTCCCGGACTGGGCGACATCTCGCGTTATCTGGGGAGCGGGGTTCCCGATCCGACGATGGGGTCGATCCACCTGACGGTAAACCGCGGCAAACGCTCGATCGCGCTCGACCTTAAAAAGCCTGAAGATGCAGCGGTGCTGCGCGATCTTGTTGCTGGCGCCGACGTGTTTTTCCACAATGTCCGCGGCAAGGCGATCGCCAAGCTCGGGTTCGACTATGCGGGCTGCAAGGCGATCAAGGACGACATCATCTATGTCCATGGCACCGGCTTTGGACAGAATGGCCCCTACGCCGATTTGCAGGCCTATGACGATGTCATCCAGGCCGCGACCGGCACTACCAGCCTGCTTCCGCGCGTCGATGGCGATCCGCGCCCGCGCTATTTCCCATCGCTGATTGCCGACAAGATCGCGGGCCAGTTCGGCGCGCAGGCGATCCTCGCCGCGCTGATCCACAAGCTGCGCACCGGCGAGGGGCAGGCGGTCGAGGTGCCGATGTTCGAATGTTTCGCCTCGTTCATGCTCACCGAACATCTGCGTGACGCGGCGCTCGACCCGCCGCTCGGCCCAGCGGGCTATCCGCGCCAGCTCGACCCGACGCGCCAGCCCTTCCCGACCAGCGACGGCTATCTTGCGATCGTCCCCTACACACCCGAATCGACGGCGCGGCTGATGACACTGCTCGGCAGCGCAGGACTGACCGAAACCCCCGAATTCGAGGCCGCGAAGGCCGCGGGCCAGCATATGCCGATCGTCTATAGCGAGATCGCTCGCAAGACCCCGGCCAAAACGACCGCCGAATGGCTGGCGCTGTTCGCCGCCAACGACATCCCCGCCATGGCCGCACGCGACCTGCAAGACGTCAAAGAGGATCCGCATTTCGTCGCGACCGGCTTCTTCCGCCACCGCACCCATCCCGACGTTGGCGCCTTCCACGAAATGCAGCCGCCGGTGAAATATGGCGCCGCCCCCGCGCGCGACCTGGGTTTTGCACCCAGGGTCGATGGCGACGGCGCCGCAATCCGGGCCGAACTTGCCCAGCGCCGCGGCTGAAACTCGATCATTGCAATGTCGCTCGCGCACCCTAGCATCGCGCCAAAATAACGAGGGGGAATAATATGCCTGAAAGCCTGCTTGCGCCCGGCGCGGTGCTCGCGCTGTGGACACTCATCATGCTCGGCTGGGTTGCCGCGACCCGTTTTTCGGCGATGTCGAAGGCCGGTGTCGACCTGAAGGCCGCACCGCCGGGCGGCCGCGGGGTCGATCTGGAAAATGTGCTGCCGCCGCTGATCAACTGGAAATCGCACAATTACACCCACCTGCTCGAACAGCCGACGCTGTTCTATGCGGTCATCATTTTCCTGCAGTTGTCGGGCGGCAGTACCGATCTGACCCGCGCGCTGGCGTGGGCCTATGTCGTGCTGCGCATCGTCCACAGTTTTTGGCAGGCGACGGTCAATCGTATCCCGGTACGCTTTGCCATTTTCGGGTTGTCGACATTTTGTCTATTTGCGCTGGCGGTGCTGGCGGTGATCGCCACTTTGGGTTGAGGGGGAAATATCATGGACACCAATGCAATTCTGGCGCCGGTCGCGACGCTTGCGCTCTGGTCGATGATCATTTGGGTGTGGATGTACGCGACGCGGATTCCGGCGATGCAGCGCGCCAAGATCGACGCCAAAAACCTGGTCGGCACGACCGGCAGGGGGCTTGACGAGGTCCTTCCGCCGGAGGTGCAGTGGAAAGCGCACAACTATAACCATCTGATGGAGCAGCCGACGGTGTTCTACGCCGTCGCGCTGGCGCTCGCGGTTGGCGGCATGGGCGGCGGGCTGAATGCCCAGCTTGCCTGGGCCTATGTCGGCCTGCGGATCATCCACAGCCTAATTCAGGTGACGGTCAACCGCGTGCTGTGGCGCTTCGCCGTGTTCGCGCTCGCCAGCCTCGCGCTGCTCGCACTGTGCGTGCATGCGTTCATGGGGTTTGTGCTGCATTGAGCTAGTATGGTCGCCCCCGGCTTTGCGGGGGCAACGGCTATTTCCGGCTGAACCGTCCGGCCAATTCCACATGCGTCGACCAGCGGAACTGGCCAACCGGCTGCACCCAGTCGAGCGTATAGCCGCCATCGACCAGCAGCTTCGCGTCTCGCGCAAAGCTCGCCGGGTTGCAGCTGACATAAGCGATGACCGGCGTATCCGACGACGCCAATTGCGCCACCTGCTCCTCGGCCCCCGCGCGCGGCGGATCGAGGATCACCGCACTAAAGCGGTTCAATTCGGCAGGGATCAGCGGTCGCCGGAACAGGTCGCGATGCTCGGTCGCGACCAGCGCGCCCACGCGGTTGGCGGACGCCTTCAACGCCGCAATCGCATCGCGCGCGCCTTCGGCGGCATAAACCTTGCGTCCTTTTTGCAGCGACAGGGCAAATGTCCCGACCCCCGCGAACAAATCGGCGACCGCCCCGGCATCGCCGATCGCCTTCGCAACAGCGTCGACCAGCGCCGCCTGCCCCGCGGTCGTCGCCTGCAGAAACGAAAACGCCGGAACCTCGACCGTGACATCGCCAAAGCAGACCGTCGGCGGCTCGGGTTGCCACAGCGTTTCCAGCCCATGCCCCTGATCGACGGCAAAGCGCGCCAGCCGATGCGTCCCTGCAAAATCCTGCAGCGCCATCGCGGCATCGAGACCCTCGGCCTTGACGCCTTCCAATATCACCTCGACCCCCTGATCGAGCATCTGCAGCTTGACCTTCACCGGCCGCTTTTGCTGCGCGATCGTCGTCAGCAGTTCGCGCAGCGGCGCGATCAGCGCGAACAATTCGGGCCGCAGCAGTGGGCATTGCCGCATATCGACAATCTGGTTGCTCTGCGCCGCGTTGAACCCGATCGCGACCTGCTTGCCGGTGCGCAGCGCGGTCAGCGCCGCACGGCGACGGCTTTGCGGCGGCGACAGCAACGCGGGCAACACCTCGCCGACCGGCACCTCTTGCCCCGACAGCGCGCCAACCACCCGGTCGCGCACAAAATCAGCGAGCGCGGGCTCAGCGACATGCTGCAATTCGCACCCGCCGCATTTACCGAAATGACGGCACGGCGGTTCGGCGCGGTTCGGTCCGGGGATCAGCGTCCCGTCGGCCGCAATCTGGTCGCCCGGAACGCCGCCAGCGACATGACGGCCGTCAGCGGTCACGCCATCGCCGCGCGCGGCAATGCGCTCGATCAGCGCAGTTTCGCTCATTTCATTCCCTAACCAGATCGTCGGCGACAAGGCCGCGGCCTATACGCGCGGCCTGCGCGATATGCCACCCCACCGCTGCCACGGCAGCGTCAAAGGTATCGCCACCGCGCGCCAGCATCGCGCCGCACGCGCCAGCCAGCACATCACCCGTCCCTGCGGTCGCCAGCCAGGGACTGCCCGGCCAAGCCGCCACGACGCGCCCATCGGGGGCAGCGATGATCGTGTCGGCGCCCTTACAGACGACCACCGCCCCCGAGCGTACCGCCGCCGCCTTCGCGCGGTCGATCTTGCTGCCATAGAGTTCGGGAAAGGCACGCGCGAACTCACCTTCATGCGGGGTCAGGATCGCGCGACACGGCGTTTCGCACAGGCGTGGCAAGGCAGCGGCTATCGCCGCGGCATCGAGCACCAGCGGCTTGCCCGAATCAAGCGCGGCCTCGACATCGAACAGCAATTCGTCGCCCGCCGGAAATCCCGGTCCGATCACCACCGCGCCTACGCGCGGATCGCTCAGCCGCTCGCCAAAGCGCGCGTCGCTCTCGGTGATGATTGCGGACAATGGTGCGCGCTCGCCGCCCTCGAGCACCACATAGCCCGCCCCCGCGCGCAGCGCCGCCGCCGACGCCAGCCCCGCCGCGCCCGGCATCGGTCCGGCAAAAACCAGCACCATCCCGCGGTTGAACTTGTGGGCGGTCGCCGCGGGCGTGGCGGCTTTCAATGGCGGCAAGGTCCGCATCGTGCAGCGCGGGGCAATCCCGATCGGCGCGAGCAGCACGCGGCCGCAGGCTGGAGCAGTGGGCAGCAAGACATGCGCAGGCTTCAGCGCGCCAAGCGCCAGCGTTACATCGGCAGCAAGCGGCGGCATCCAATCGGCGTTGCCGTCGCTCTCGACACCGCCCGGGACGTCAACCGCCAGCACGCGGCATCCGGCAAAGCGCTGCAACAACAGCGCCAGATCATCGGCCAGCGGCCGCGACAGGCCAAGGCCAAACAGCGCATCGACGATCAACGGCGCAGGCGCCAATGCGGCGTCAATTGCCTCGACTGGCCCACGCCACCCCGCGCGCGCCGCCTTTGCCAGTTCTGTCGCGGGTTCCGCCAAAACCGCCACCCGCACCGCCGCACCGCGTTCCGCCAGCAACCGCGCCGCGACATAGCCGTCGCCGCCATTGTTGCCGGGGCCGCACAGGATCAGCACCGGCGCCCCCGCGGCCATCCGCCACGCGGTGTCGGCCACTGCTGCTCCGGCAAGGTCCATCAGTTCAGACAGCGGCGTACCTTGCACCGCGCACGCAGCCTCGGCCTCGCGCATCGCGGCGCTGGTCAGGATCGGGGCGTCAGCGGGAACGGACATGGCGCCAGACTAGCATGCCGAGCAAAAAAGGTCGCGGTTGAAGCACCCCGCCACCTCAACCCGTCATTGCGAGCGCAGCGAAGCAATCCAGAGCCCGCGTAAACCGCTCTGGATTGCTTCGCTGCGCTCGCAATGACGATAGGTGTTACTTCGCACCACCCGTATTCGCGGGCAACCGATACCGGTCGTTCCCAATCGCAACCTGGATCATGCCGTCGGCCACGATCGTCACCGTAGCTGGCTCCGCCCCGTCCGCCGACACGACCCCGCGCCCGTCCGTCGTGATCTGCAACCGACGATAGCCAACGTTAGGCCGCCCGACGACCAGCACCGTCCCGTCCACACCGCTCATCTCCTCGACGGTGCAGGTGCGGTCGAACAATTTGGCGCCTTCCAGCGCGCATTCGATTCGACCGTTCTCCGCCGCCTCGCGCGACCCGCGCGCTTCGGCTTCGGCCAAATCGCCATTGTCAGGCGCGCCGCCGCAGGCCGCCAGCAGCAGCAACCCAGCAAAGCCCCCCAGCTTCCGCATTACTTGCCCTTCAACTGCGACAGGTCGCGCACCGCGCCTCTGGCGGCACTCGTCGTCATCGCGGCATAAGCCTGAAGCGCGACCGAAACCTTGCGCGGGCGCGGCTTGGCGGGTTGCCAGGCGTCGTCGCCCTTCGCCTCCATCGCCGCGCGACGCTCGGCCAGCACGGCATCGGGTACGGCAAGGTTGATCGTGCGGTTCGGAATATCGATCTCGATCAGATCGCCATCTTCGACCAGCCCGATCAGACCGCCCTCGGCGGCTTCGGGCGAGGCATGGCCGATCGACAGCCCCGACGTGCCCCCCGAAAAACGCCCGTCGGTGACCAGCGCACAAGCCGCGCCCAGCCCCTTCGATTTCAGATAGCTCGTCGGATACAGCATTTCCTGCATCCCCGGTCCGCCCTTCGGCCCTTCGTAACGGATGACGACGACATCGCCCGCAATGACCTGACCGGTCAATATGCCCGCAACCGACGCATCCTGGCTTTCAAACACCTTCGCCGGCCCCGCGAATTTCAGAATCGATTCATCGACCCCTGCGGTTTTCACGATGCAGCCATCGACCGCCAGATTGCCCGAGAGCACCGCCAACCCGCCATCTTGACTGAACGCATGGTCCGCTGACCGGATCACCCCGTTCTCACGATCCAGATCAAGCGACTCCCAGCGTCGTTCCTGGCTGAACGCCACCTGCGTCGGCACCCCGCCCGGCGCCGCCATGAAGAATTTCTGCACCTCGGGATCGTTGGTCCGCGAAATATCCCACTTGTTCAGCGCGTCGCCCAGCGTCGCGCTGTGCACCGTCGGCAGATGCGCGTGAAGCAGCCCGGCGCGCTCAAGCTGGCCGAGGATCGCCATGATCCCGCCGGCGCGGTGGACGTCCTCCATATGGACGTCGCTCTTGGCGGGCGCGACCTTCGACAGGCACGGCACCCGGCGCGACAGCCGGTCGATGTCGGTCATGGTGAAATCGACCCCGGCCTCGAACGCCGCAGCCAGCAAATGCAGCACCGTGTTGGTCGATCCGCCCATCGCGATGTCGAGGCTCATCGCATTCTCGAACGCTTCGAACCTCGCGATATTGCGCGGCAGGACGCTGTCGTCGTCCTGCTCATAATAGCGCTTGCACATCTCGACGACGATCCGCCCGGCGCGCAGGAACAGCTCCTTGCGGTCGGCATGCGTCGCGAGCTGCGAGCCATTGCCCGGCAACGATAGTCCCAGCGCCTCGGTCAGGCAGTTCATCGAATTGGCAGTGAACATCCCCGAACAACTGCCGCAGGTCGGACACGCGGCCTGTTCGATCGCCAGCACTTCTTCATCGCTGTATTTTTCATCCGCCGCAGCGACCATCGCATCGACCAGGTCGAGCGCAACGGTCTTGCCGTTCAGGACAACCTTGCCCGCCTCCATCGGCCCGCCCGACACGAACACAACCGGAATATTGATCCGCAGCGCCGCCATCAGCATGCCCGGGGTGATCTTGTCGCAGTTGGAAATGCACACCATCGCGTCGGCGCAATGCGCGTTGACCATATATTCGACAGAGTCGGCGATCAGGTCGCGGCTGGGCAGCGAATAGAGCATGCCATCATGCCCCATCGCGATCCCGTCATCGACCGCGATCGTGTTGAATTCCTTGGCGACCCCGCCAACCGCCTCGATCTCGCGCGCGACCATCTGGCCCAGGTCTTTCAGATGGACATGGCCGGGCACGAACTGGGTAAAGCTGTTGACCACCGCGATGATCGGCTTGCCGAAATCGCCGTCCTTCATCCCCGTCGCGCGCCACAGCCCGCGGGCGCCCGCCTGATTGCGGCCATGCGTGGTCGTGCGCGAACGATAAGAAGGCATTTTATGGTTTCCTAGAAATAATATTACAATTTATTGCGAGAGAAGGCGCCTCTACACGCCTAGCCCGCGATGTTCAACGCCACTTTCTTACACATTTTCGCGAGCCTCGCCGCAAACAACGCCTGCCCCGCGGCATCGCCAACCAGATCCTGCCGCATCTCGATCCCGACATAGGGAATGGCATTACCCTCGGCATGGCGGTTCATCGTCGCGTTGAGCAGCTTGCCCGAATAGGGCAGTTGATCGCCGACGACCATGTCTTCGGCTTCCAACGCCGCAATCGCCGCCGCCGCCAGCCGGTCATCCTCATTGTACAGCACCCCGACATGCCACGGCCGCTTCTGCTCGGGATGCGCCGCCAGCGATGGCGTGAAGCTGTGCAGCGACAGGATCATCGCCGGGCGATGCGCCGCAATCGTCGCCTCGATATGCGCATGATAGGGCCGGAAGAACCGCGCCAGCCGCGCCTCGCGCGCCGCGTCATCGAGCGCATTGCCCGGCACCGCATGCCCGTCGCTCGCGATCGGCAGCACCCCCGGCGCCTCTTCTTCGCGGTTGCAATCGACCACCAGCCGCGACACCCCGCCCAGGATAGCCGCATCGACCGCGCCACTTTCGACCAGCAACGCCGCCACCTCGGCCACCCCGATGTCGATGGCGATATGATTGCTCAGCAGCGCCGGATCGATGCCCAGATCGATGTCGCCCGGAACATGGTTCGACGCATGGTCGGCGATCAGCAGGATGCCGCCCGTCCGCGGCGTCCCCAACTGGCGCCACGCCTCGCTCACCGCAGTGCGCCCTCCAGCTGCCACCAGTGCGGATGACTTTGCGCCAGCGACACCGCCGCGGCATCGCGCTCGGCCGCCGCGTCGAACAAGGCAAAACAGGTCGCCCCCGATCCCGACATCCGCGCCAGCCACGGCCGCAGCGCCCCGAGTTCGAGTAGCACGTCGGCAATCGCCGGACATTGCGCCGTCGCCGGACGCTGCAAATCATTGCGCGCCGCCAGCAGCTGCGCCCGCCCCGCCGGGTCGCCGAACAATTCCCCGCGATCAATCCCATCCCACGCCGCGAACACCGGCCCCGTCGCGACCGGCTGGCGCGGGTTGACCAGCAGCACGGGCGTGCCCGCCAGTTGCAATTCGGGAACCGCGCTCAATTCTTCGCCGACCCCGACGCCCAGACAGGTCGCACTCGCGACGCACGCAGCAATATCGGCACCCAGCGGGCTGATGATCCGCGCCAGCACGGCGTCGCCCAGCTCGGGCAGGAAATTTGTCCGCACCAGCCGCGCCATCGCCGCCGCATCGGCAGACCCGCCGCCGATCCCCGCCGCCACCGGCAAGCGCTTGGTCAATGTCACCGCTAGCGGCGGCACCCGTTCGGCGCCGTATCGCGCGCGCAGCAACGTCAGCACCTGCCAAACCAGATTGTCGCCGCCCGCGCTCAATCCCTCGGCAAATTCGCCGACGACCGTCAGCAGATCCGCATCCGCCACTTCGGCCACAATCCCGTCGCCGCCATCTACAAAGGCGAACAAGGTCTCGATCGCATGATAGCCGTCGCTCCGCCGCGCCCGCACGTGCAGCGCCAGGTTGATCTTCGCCCAGCCGGTTTCCTGCATCATTTCGCTCATGGCGCGGTCGTCGCGGCGGTCAGCCCGTCGCGCAGCTTCGCCGCCAGCCGCGTCGCCATCTCGGCGTCGGCCACAAGCGCCGCGGCGCGCCATTTGTACCGCGCCTCGAACTTGCGCCCCGCCTGCCAATAGGCGTCGCCCAGATGCTCGACGATCACCGCATTGACCGGCTCGCCGCGCTGCGCCTTTTCGAGCAAGTCGACCGCATCGTCGGTGCGCCCGGTCAGGAAATAGGCCCAGCCGAGCGAATCGGTGATACTCGCGTTCTGCGGCTCCTGCGCCCACGCCGTCTCGATCCGCGCCAGCGATTGTTTGACATCCTTGCGCCGTTCGAGCGCCGAATAGCCCGCAAAATTTAGCACCGCGGCATCATTCGGACGCAGCGCCACCGCACGTTCCATCAGCGGCGCCGCGGCACCCCATTCGTCCGCCCGCAACAACAACTCCGCGCGCGCTATCAGCAACGAGCCGCGCAATATCTGGTCGCCTTCGCCCTCACCCAGCGCCGCCTCCAGCCGTTCATACGCCCGCGCCGCGGCTTTCGGATCGTCCGAGCGCCGGGCAATATCGGCAAGCCGCACCAGCAGGCTGCGCGGCGCATCACCCGCCGCCGCGGTCTCGGCGAGCTTTGCTGCGCCCACCAGATCGCCTCCATCGGCCAGCAACTCGGCGCGCCGCATCGCCAGCACCGGCGGCAGTTCGGCGCGCCCGCTGTCGATCAACGCCGCCGCCGCATCGCGCTGGCCATTGCGGTCGAGCGTTTCGACCAACGTCGCGCGCACCGCCCAATCCGCATCGTTCAGCCAAAAGGCAGCGCGCGAGAACAGCAGCGGCAGCTTGGTGTTGCCATTCGGCACTCGCGCCAGCCCGTCGGCGAGCAATCCCAGCCACTGCGCCACCCCGGCCCGCGGCGTCGTCACCGCCTGATCGGGCAGCAACAGCATCGGATCCTCGCGCTGCCCCGCCGCCAGCGCAATCCGCCCACGCAGCCGCTGCGCCGCGTCACCCTGCCCTGCCTTGTCAAGCGTCGCAGCGAGCCGCAGCCCGACCAGCTGGCTCGTCCGGTCGGTCAAAACAATCTCGTCGGTCAGCACCGCCGCTTCATCGGCGCGTTTCGTCGCCAGCTGCACCAGCGCCACCTGCAACGTCAGCGCCGGTTCGGGACGCGCCCGGCCGCTGACATCCAGCAGATGCCGTTCGGGCTGCTTCTCGCGCGCGCCGACGTCGATCCAAGCATTGACTGTCGGCAGGATCAGCCGCGCGATTGTATCGGCGCCCGTCTTGTCGCCGCGCCCCGACATCATATCGCGCGCCGCCTTCCAGTCCGATCGCCGCATTGCGTCGACCATCAGCACCAGCTGCGCATCGAACCGGCGATCACCTGCGGTCCACAGCTGCAACGCCGCGGTGCGCGCCGCCGCGATGTCGCCCGCTTCGATCGCCTGTTCCAATATCCGCCCGCGTACTCCGGGCAGGCCCGGCGCCAGGCTGGACACATCGGTCAGCGCCGCCAGCGCCGCGGCAGGCTCGCCGCCCGCCTCGGCCAGCCGCGCCCGCACCAACGCGTTCAGCGCCGCGCCGCCAGCGTCCGCAGCCTGCACCGGCGCTGCGACAGCGAACGCGCTGACAGCCAGAAACGCCCGCGCGAGCTTACATATTCGGGTAATTGGGGCCTCCGCCGCCTTCGGGGGTGACCCAGTTGATATTCTGGGTCGGATCCTTGATGTCGCACGTCTTGCAATGGACGCAATTCTGCGCGTTGATCACGAACTTCGGATCGCCCGTTTCCTCGCCGACAATCTCATAAACCCCCGCCGGACAATAGCGCTGCGCAGGCTCGTCATAGAGCGGCAAATTGTACGCCACCGGGATCGACGGATCTTTCAGCTGCAAATGGACCGGCTGGTCTTCCTCATGGTTGGTGTTCGACACGAACACCGACGACAGACGATCGAAGGTCAGCACCCCGTCGGGCTTCGGATAATCGGGCTTCGGCATCATGTCGGCGCGGTACAGGCTCTCATTGTCCGGATGATGCTTCATCGTGAAGGGGACTTTGATCTTCAACGTTTCGAGCCACATCGTGATCCCCGACAGGATCGTCCCGCCCAGATCGCCCCATTTTTCGACAAGCGGCAGCACGTTGCGCACGACGCTCAGCTCTTTCTTGACCCAGCTGTCGTCATACGCCGCCTGATAGGCATCGAGGGTGTCGCTGCCGCGCCCTGCAGTCACCGCCGCGAACGCCGCTTCGGCCGCCATCATCCCCGATTTCATCGCGGTGTGGGTGCCTTTGATGCGCGGGACGTTCAGGAAACCGGCGCTGTCGCCGATCAGCGCGCCGCCCGGGAACGCCAGCTTCGGCACCGACTGATAGCCGCCGTCGCTGATCGCGCGCGCGCCATAGGACACGCGCTTGCCGCCCTTAAGGATTTTCGCGATCTCGGGATGCGTCTTCCACTTCTGCATCTCCTGGAACGGGGAGATGTGCGGATTGCGGTAGTTGAGCCAGGTCACGAAACCGAGTGCCACCTGCCCGTTGGCCTGATGATAGAGGAAACCGCCGCCATTGGCGTGCTCATCGAGCGGCCAGCCCTGCGTGTGAATCACACGACCCTCGGCGTGGTTTTCGGGTTTGACGTCCCACAATTCCTTGACGCCAAGCCCGTAAACTTGCGGCTCGCAATCGGCGTCGAGCGTGAATTGCGGCTTCAAAATCTTGGTCAGATGCCCGCGCACGCCTTCGCCAAAGAAGGTATATTTGGCGTGGAGTTCCAGCCCCGGTGCATAATCGGCCTTATGGCTGCCGTCGCGCGCGACGCCCATGTCGCCGGTCGCGACGCCTTTGACCGAACCATCGTCGTTATAGAGGATCTCGGCGGCCGGAAATCCCGGGAAGATTTCGACCCCCAACCCCTCGGCTTGCTCGGCCAGCCAGCGGCACAGATTGCCCAAGCTACCGGTATAGGTGCCCTTGTTGTGCATGAAGCCGGGGGTGATGAAATGCGGCACCCCAATCTTCTTGGTCTTGGTCAGCACCCAATGCTGGTTGTCGTTGACCGGTACCTCGGCCATCGGGCAGCCTTGGGTCCGCCATTCAGGAAGCAGCTCGTCGAGCGACTTGGGATCGATCACCGCGCCCGACAGGATATGCGCGCCGACCTCGGACCCTTTTTCCAGGATACAGACCGACAGCTCGCTGCCCGCTTCATTCGCCAATTGTTTGAGGCGGATTGCCGCTGAAAGTCCCGCCGGCCCAGCACCGACGATGACCACGTCATAGGGCATCGATTCCCGTTCGCTCACTTGGCTTACCCTTTCTGCCGTCCCGGCGCCGATCGTTCATCGTAAGCGGCGCTCATTCTGTCACGAAATGCGATGCCCGCCAATTGACGTGTCCGTCAACAGGCTGTTTTAACAAATCACATGGGTGGGTCACAATCAGCCTTGCTGGCGGAAAGCATAAGCGACTGGTGGTCGCTGGCGGGCGTTGACGCGCTCGTTGGCGAGGAACCGGCGGGCTGGCTCGTCCTGCCACCGGCAAATGACGCTGCGGCACCCCGGCCCAAACCGACCATCGCCCCCGAACCCGACCCGGTGCCCCTGCCCGCCATTTTGCAGCGCCAAGAGGCACCGCAACCGGTGGAAACCAAGGGGCCAGTCGTTTTTCCCGACGCCTGGGACGAATTTCAGCACTGGCTCGCGACAAGCGACGATGTCCCGGGCAGTCAGTGGGACGCGCGCCGCATTTTGCCCGTCGGCCAGACAGAAGCACCGCTAATGCTGCTCACCGCCTGGCCCGAAATCGACGACCAGCGCGACGGCGCGTTGTTCACCGCCGCCGCGGGCCAGCTGCTCGATGCGATGCTGCTCGCGATCGGCACGACGCGCGAAGCCTGCTATGTCGCCAGCCTCGCTGTTACCCGTCCGGCGGGCGGGCGCTGCGACGGCGCCGAGGCTGCCGAACTCGACCGCTTGCTCTGGCATCACCTGCGGCTCGCCCAGCCTGCAAAGCTGTTGCTGATCGGCAGCGACATCGTTCGGATGGCCGCGGCAAGCGAATTGCTCGAAACCCGCGGAAAGTTACTCGATATTAACCAAGATGGCGGCAAGGTGGAGACGGTGGCTGTGGCGCATCCCGCGATGCTCCTGGCCCGGCCCGCGCAAAAGGCAGCGGCCTGGGACAGCCTGAAACTGCTCAACCGGGGACGTTGACAGATGAACATGATGACCAGACGTTTGATTTCAAGTGCGATTTTTGCAGCAGCCGTGGCGGCGACGCCCGCGCTGGCGGCCGATGCCAGCAGCCGCGATATGGTGTCGGCACCGCAGACGGTACCCGACATCCTGACCTCGAAACAGAAACAGCTCTACACGCAGGTGCTGACCGCGATCCGCGGCCAGCGCTGGGCCGATGCCAAGGCGCTGCTCGACGGGTCGGACAACGGCCCGCTCACCGACTTCCTGCGCGCCGAACTGCTCACGGCACCCAGCAGCCCGCGCGCTGAAGTCGCCGACATCCTGCCGATTCTGTCGCGCTCGCCCTACTTGCCGCAGGCCGAGCAGCTTGGCCGACTGGCGACAAAACGCGGTGCGACCGAATTGCCGACGCTGCCCTTTCAAGCGCGCCTCGCCTGGGCCGGCAGCGCCCCGCGCCGCCTGGGCGCCGACGCCGTCAGCGGCGATCCGGCTGCCGCGGCGCTCACCCGTTCTATTCCCGACCGGATCAAGAATGACGATCCCGCCGGTGCCGAGGCCCTGCTGAATGCGGCGGCCGATCGGCTGACCCCAGAATCGCGCGACGAATGGCGCCAAAAAGTTGCCTGGTCCTATTACATTGAAAATGACGATGCGAGCGCGCTCCGCCTCGCTCTCGCCTGCACGTCCGGCCGCGGTGCCTGGGCGACGCAGGGCGCATGGGTGCAGGGCCTCGCGGCATGGCGGCTGCGCGACTATCCGACCGCCCTCTTCGCTTTCGATCGCGTCGCAAAGGAAGCCCCCGACAGTGAGCAGCGCGCCGCAGCCTATTATTGGGCAGCGCGCGCCGCGATCGCCTCCGGTCAGCCCGCGTCGGTACAACCGCGCCTGCGCGCCGCCGCGGCGAACGAGGAAACCTTCTACGGCCTGCTCGCTGCCGAAACGCTGGGTGTCGAAACGAAAAGCCAGCGCGAGAATGTCCGCGCCGACCGCAGCGCATGGCGTGCGCTCGAAGAATTGCCCAACGTCCGCACCGCGATGGCGCTGGCCGAGATTGGCGAGGATAAATATGCCGACGCGGTCCTGCGCCACCAGGCGCTGATCGGTGATGTCCGTCAGCACGAGCAATTGCTCGCCATTGCGGGTGCGCTCAGCCTGCCCGAAACGCAGCTCTATCTCGCGCACAACACCCCGCAAGGCCGCAAACCCGCCGCACAGGCGCGTTATCCGCAGCCGAAATGGGAACCCAATGGCGGGTGGAAGGTCGATCCGGCGCTCGTCTTTGCCCACACCCTCCAGGAATCGCGCTTCCAGCGCACCGTCGTCAGCCCGGCGGGCGCCTATGGGCTGATGCAGGTCCGCCCCGGCACCGCGCGCGACGTCGCGCGCTGGCGCGGCGACAGCATCGACACCTCCGATCTGCGCATTCCCGCGGTCAATATGGATATGGGGCAAAGCTATTTGCAATATCTGGCCCGCGACGCATCGACCGGCGGCCAGCTGCCCAAGGTGATCGCCGCCTATAATGCCGGCCCCGCCCCAATCGCGCGCTGGCAGTCCGAAATTCGCGATGGCGGCGATCCGTTGCTCTATATGGAATCGATTCCCTATTGGGAAACGCGCGGTTATGTCGGCATCGTCCTCCGCAATTACTGGATGTACGAAGCGCAGCAGGGCAAACCCTCCGTCAGCCGCGCCGCGCTGGCGCAGGGCAAATGGCCGCGCTTCCCCGACGGCAAGGACCGTACCCGGCTGACCTATGCGGGCGGCTTGGCCAATGCCGATTGACGAAAGCCTGACGTTCAAACCGGTCCGGATCGCGCTGCTGACGATTTCGGACAGCCGCAGCGCTGCCGAGGACCGATCGGGCGACAAACTCAACGAACTGCTGACCGCCGCGGGCCACATCCTCGCCGCGCGCGCGATCATTAGGGACGAGACCGACCTGATCGTCTCGCGCCTCCACAACTGGATCGACGACCCCGCTGTCGACGTCGTCATCACCACCGGCGGCACCGGCCTTACCGGCCGCGACGTGACACCAGAGGCGCTGCACCGGCTCGACGGCAAGGATATTCCCGGCTTCGGCGAACTGTTCCGCTGGCTCAGCTATCAGACGATCGGCACCTCGACGATCCAGTCACGCGCCTGCGCCGTTGTCGCGCGCGGCACCTATATCTTCGCGCTGCCCGGCTCGACCGGCGCGGTGACCGATGCTTGGGAGGGTATCCTTTCGACCCAGCTCGACAGCCGCCACCGCCCCTGTAATTTCGTCGATCTGATGCCGCGATTGATGGAATAGCCCGACCTTCAAAAACATCGTCACCCCGGACTTGATCCGGGGTCCACTCCGGCGCGGCTGCATGGATGCCGGATCAAGTCCGGCATGACGAAGAGAACATACCGACTCTTTGTTCTTTATTTGTTCCATCCGAACAGATAAACTCGCCAAGTGGAACCCACCAAACCCCTCCCCCCGATCTCCGGCCGCGGCGCCCCCGCCAACCCGCGCCCGACGCGCACCGGATCGCTCGACCGCGAGCCCGACGGCGACTGGCTCGACACCGCCGAGTTGATCGACGGCGCCCCACCGCCGCTGCGCACCACCGTTACCGTCGAACATCCCAAAACGATCATCGCGCGCAACACCTCGCCCGACATCGGCTTCGACCGCTCGATCAATCCTTATCGCGGCTGCGAACATGGCTGCATCTATTGCTACGCGCGCCCGACCCACGCCTTTCACGACCTGTCCCCCGGCCTCGATTTCGAAAGCCGCCTGTTCGCCAAGCCCGACGCGGCCAAGCTGCTGCGCGCCGAACTGGCGAAACGCGGTTACACGGCCCCGCCGCTCGCGATCGGCACCAATACCGACGGCTACCAGCCGATCGAGCGCGAATGGGGCATCACCCGCTCGGTGATCGAGGTGCTTGCCGAAACGCGCCACCCGCTGCTCATCACCACCAAGTCCGACCGGCTGCTCCGTGATATCGACCTGCTCGCCGCGATGGCGCGCGACAATCTGGTCGGCGTCGCGATTTCAGTGACGACGCTCGACCCCGCCCTCGCCCGCACCCTCGAACCGCGCGCCCCGCACCCGCGCCGCCGCCTCGCCGCGATCCGCGCGCTGATCGACGCCGGGGTGCCGACGCAGGTCAATATCTCCCCCATCATCCCCGCGATCACCGATCACGAGATCGAGGCGATCATGGCCGCCGCCGCGCAGGCGGGCGCCATCCGCGCCTCGTACATCCTGATGCGCCTGCCATTCGAGGTCGCGCCACTGTTCCGCGCCTGGCTCGCCGCGCACTACCCAGACCGCGCCGACAAGGTGATGCACATGGTGCAGGACATCCGCGGCGGCCGCGACAACGACGCCGGATTCTTTACGCGCATGAAAGGTCAGGGCGTTTGGGCGCAACTGATCGGCACCCGCGTCAAGCGCGCAGCGCGGGAGCATGGCATGGATCGGCGGTTTCCGTCTTTGCGGAGCGACCTGTTCAGACCGCCCGAGCGGGACGGGCAGATAGAGCTGTTTTGAAATGAGCCGTCGCCCCCGCGAAGGCGGGGGCCGCTGGCGTCATGGAGTGACCTCGAGATGAGACGGGCTTATGTCTACATCATGACCAACAAGCCGATGGGAATCCTCTACATCGGCGTCACGGATAACCTTCCTGCCCGAATTTTCGCTCACCGCACCGAAACAGGTTCGGAGTTTTGCAAGAAATGGCACGTGACGAGGCTGGTTTATGCCGAGCCATTCGACCGGATCGACGAAGCGATTGCCCGTGAAAAGGCGCTGAAGAAATGGAACCGGGTTTGGAAGCTGCGTTTGATCTCGGAAGCCAATCCCGAATGGATCGACCTGTTTGAAACCATCAACGGCTGAGCGGATCCGACAGCGGCCCCCGCCTTCGCGGGGGCGACGATAGTTAAACCCCCGCCAGCGACTTCAGCTTATAATCCTTATAATCATCGCGAATCTGTCGCTTCAAAATCTTCCCCGTCGCCGTATGCGGCAACTCGTCCACAAACACGATCTCATCAGGCAGCCACCATTTGGCGATCTTGTCCTGCAGATATTCGACAATGCTCGCCTCGCTCACCTCGGCGCCCGGCTTGCGCACGATCAGCAAAATCGGCCGCTCGTCCCATTTGGGGTGATAGACCCCGACCGCGGCGGCCTCCTGCACCCCCGGCGCACCCACCGCGGCATTTTCCAGTTCGATCGAGCTGATCCATTCGCCGCCCGACTTGATCACATCCTTCGCCCGGTCAGTGATCTGCATGACGCCATCGGGGTGGATCACCGACACGTCGCCCGTATCGAACCAGCCGTCGGCATCGGCGGCGTCGCTGTCGGCCCGGAAATAGCGCTGGATGATCCACGGCCCGCGGCATTGCAGCCGCCCGCTCGTCACCCCGTCGCGCGGCAGCTCTTTGTCTTCGTCGTCGACAATACGCAGCTCGACGCCGAACGGCGGGCACCCCTGTCGCGCGACGACATCGACGCGCTCGTCAAAGCTCATATCGTCCCAGTTCCACGGCCGCTTGCCCATCGTCCCGATCGGGCTGGTCTCGGTCATCCCCCACGCGTGGCCGACGTCGATCCCCGCCTTCATGAAGCGTTCAATCATCGCGCGCGGGCAGGCCGAGCCGCCGATGATCACGCGGTGCAGCTTGCCATAGTCGATCCCGGTCGCGTCCATATGCGCAAACATCGCGATCCACACCGTCGGCACCCCCGCGCTATGTGTCACGCCTTCGCTGTGCATCAGGTCGCACAGCACCGCCGCATCGTTAGTCGCCGAAAAGACCAGCTTGGCGCCGACCGTCGCCGCGGCAAAGGGGATGCCCCAGCTGTTGGCATGGAACATCGGCACGATCGGCAGGATCACGCTGCGGTTCGACATGTCGAACACGTCGGGCTGGATCTCGGTGATCGCGTGGATGACGTTCGAGCGATGCTCGTATAGCACCCCCTTGGGATTGCCCGTCGTCCCGCTGGTGTAGCAAAGCCCGACCGGATCGCGCTCGTCGAGATCGACCCATTCGAAACTGCCGTCCTCGGCATCGATCAGGTCGCGGTACGCCAGATAGCCATCCTGCGCCGGCGCATCGAACAGAATGAAATGCTCGACCGTCGGCAATTGATCCCGCAATCGCTCGACGATGGGCAGGAACATCGCATCGAACAGCAGCACGCGGTCCTCGGCATGGTTGAGGATATAGACCAGCTGCTCGTCGAACAGCCGCGGGTTCACCGTGTGGAGCACCCCGCCCAGCCCCGCGCTGCCGTACCAGCTGACCAGATGATGGCCGTGGTTCATCGCCAGCGTCGCGATGCGGTCGCCCTTCTGCATCCCCAGCTTGACCATCGCCGCGGCAAAGCGCCGCGCGTCGTGCCCGACCTCGCCCCAGTTCGATCGCGTGACGCTGCCATCGGCCCAGCGCGACACAATTTCGCGCCCCGCATGTTCGCGCGCGGCATGGTCGATCAAGCTGGTGACCAGCAGCGGCTGGCTCTGCATTCCGGACATTCGGGCATTCCTCTCTTGTTTCCTCAAGGGATAAGGCGAGGACGGCGCTTTACGCAAGCGTGAAGGGGGATTAACGCACCCGAAAATCGCGCGGCGTCACCAGCGACAGCGCGGTTTCGCTGATCCCCGCAACCGTTTCGAGCCGCGAGACGACATCGGGGCCAAGCGCGAAGCGGCGGCCCAGGCATATCCTGATCTCACCGCCGGTGTCGGGATCGTCCGCCACGACAATCACCTTGCCGCGCGCATCGTCGCGCTTTTCCAGCAGCCGCGCCATATCGGCGATCGCCTCGGGCAATGCCACGCGGCAGGTCAGCTCGAGCGCCGCGGTCGCCGCAATCTCCGCCAGCGGCTGCGCCCCGCGCACCGTCACGCGCGGCGTCTCTTCGCCTTCGAGCAGGTCGAGCTCGACCGATAGGATCGCACAGCCGCCATCGACGGCCAGCGTCTCCAGCAACTTGCAGGTCTGTTCGTCGAAACAGCTCGACTGGAATTGCCCGCTGCGGTCGGACAGCGTCAGATTGAGGAAGCGGTTGCCGCGCTGCGACACCCTCGCCTTGGCGTTTTCGACCATCCCCGCCATCACCATCGGGATGCGCGTCCCCGGCGTCATTTCGACCTGCGAACAGATGTCGCCATAGGTCCGCGCGCCGCGCGCGGCGACGATTGCCTCATATTGCTCGACCGGATGCGACGAGAAATAGAAACCGAACGCCTCTTTTTCGCGCGTCATCCGCTCGGCCAGCGTCCATGGCTCGGCGGTCGGCAGTTGCAGCACCGGCGCGACATCGATGTCGCCGCCGAACAACCCACCCTGCCCGGTCGATCGCTCGTGCGCCGAGCTATTGGCGCAGGCGAGCAGGCTTTCCGCCCCGGCATAAGCGCGCGGGCGGTTCGGCTCGACCCCGTCGAACGCTCCCGCCCCCGCCAACGCCTCAATCTGGCGCCGGTTGAGCTGCTTGGGATCGATACGCGCCGCGAAATCGTCAAGGCTCGCAAAATCGCCGCGCTCGCGCCGCTCGGCGACCAACGCCTCCATCGCCTTCTCGCCGACGCCCTTCAGCGCGCCCAGCGCGAAGCGCACCGTCAGGTCTTCGCCGCTCTGCCCGACCGAAAAATCGGCCTCGCTCTCGTTGATCGACGGCGGGGCCACCGCAATGCCCGACCGGCGCATGTCGTCGATAAAGATCGACAGTTTGTCGGTCTGATGGCTGTCGAACGACATCGATGCGGCGAAAAACTCGTGCGGATAATGCGCCTTCAGCCACGCCGTCTGATACGACAGCAACGCATAGGCCGCAGCGTGGCTCTTGTTGAAGCCATAGCCCGCAAATTTATCGATCAAGTCGAACAGCTCGTTCGCCGCCTTCGGCGCGATCTGGTTATGCTCGCCGCACCCTTTGACAAAGGTGTCGCGCTGCGCGTCCATCTCCGCCTGGACCTTCTTGCCCATCGCGCGGCGCAGCAGGTCGGCGCCGCCAAGGCTGTAACCCGCCAGGATCTGCGCCGCCTGCATCACCTGTTCCTGATAGACAAAGATGCCATAGGTTTCGGCGAGGATGCCCTCGAGCAGCGGGTGCGGATAGGCGATCGCCTCGCGCCCATTCTTGCGCGCCCCGAACAACGGGATATTGTCCATCGGCCCCGGACGGTAGAGCGCGACGAGCGCGATGATGTCGCCGAAATTGGTCGGTTTTACCGCCGACAGCGTCCGCCGCATCCCTTCGGATTCGAGCTGGAACACCCCGACCGTTTCGCCGCGCTGGAGCAGCTCGTACACCGCCGGGTCTTCCCACGCGAGCGTATCGAGATCGACGTCAATCCCGCGCAGCGCCAGAAGCCGCCGCGCCTCTTTCAGCACCGACAGCGTCTTCAAACCGAGAAAGTCGAACTTCACCAGCCCCGCGCTCTCGACATATTTCATGTCGAACTGCGTCACCGGCATGTCCGAGCGCGGATCGCGATACAGCGGCACGAGCTGGTCGAGCGGGCGGTCGCCGATCACCACCCCGGCGGCGTGGGTCGAACTGTGCCGCGGCAAGCCTTCCAATTGGCGCGCCATGTCAAACAGGCGGCGCACGCCATCGTCCTGCTTATATTCGGTCATCAGCTCGCTGACGCCGTTCAGCGCGCGTTCGAGCGTCCAGGGATCGGTCGGATGGTTCGGCACCAGCTTCGCCAGCCGGTCGACCTGGCCATAGCTCATCTGCAGCACGCGCCCGGTGTCCTTCAGCACCGCACGCGCCTTCAGTTTTCCGAAGGTGATGATCTGCGCGACGGTATCGCGGCCATATTTTTCCTGCACATAGCGAATGACTTCGCCGCGCCGCGTTTCGCAAAAATCGATGTCGAAATCGGGCATCGACACGCGCTCGGGATTGAGGAAGCGTTCGAACAGCAATCCCAGCTTGAGCGGATCGAGATCGGTGATCGTCAGCGCCCACGCGACCACCGAACCCGCGCCCGAACCGCGCCCCGGACCCACCGGAATATCCTGCCCCTTCGCCCATTTGATGAAGTCGGCCACGATCAGGAAATAGCCCGGAAATCCCATCTGGGTGATCACCCCGACCTCGAAATCGAGTCTGTCGATATAGGTCTGCCGCTCCTCGTCCGTCAGCTCGGCATAGAGCGCCAGTCGCGCATCGAGCCCGTCACGCGCATCACGCGCCAGTTGCGCCGCCTCGGCCTCGCGGTCGCCCGCCAGGCTCGGCAGGATCGGGGCGCGGTTGGGCGCCATGAACGCGCAGCGCTGCGCGACCACCAGGCTGTTGCGCATCGCCTCGGGCAGATCCGAAAACGCATCCTCCATCGCCTCAGCGGGCTTCAGCCACGCCTCGGGGCTGCTCATACGGCGGTCGGTGCTTTCGACATAAGCCGACTGCGCAATGCACAGCATCGCATCGTGCGCCGGGTGGAATTGCGGCTCGACAAAGCTCGCCGGATTGGTCGCGACCAGCGGCAGCGCCCGCGCATAGGCCAGATCGATCAGCGCCTTTTCCGCGGCGATCTCGGCCGCATCGCTGCGCCGCGACAATTCGATATAGAGCCGCCCCGCAAACAGCGCCTCCAACTGCTCGACATAATCATTCGCCGCGACCGCCTGCTCGCCCGCCAGCAGCCGCGTCAGCGCACCTTCGCCGCCGGCGGTCAGGCAGATCAGCCCGTCGGTCCGCCCCGCCATGTCGACCAGCGTGACATGCGGGTCCATCTCGACCGGCCGCCCCAGATGCGCGTGCGACACCAGCGCGCACAAATTGCCATATCCCGCCGCGTCCTGCGCATAGAGCGCCAGCCAGTCGATCTGCGGCGCGCCGTTCGCCAGCCGCTGCCCCGGCCGCGCGACGCTGAGCAGCGCGCCGACGATCGGCTGCACCCCCGCCGCCTTGCACGCATCGCCAAACGCCATCGCGCCGTACAGCCCGTTGCGGTCGCAGATCGCAATCGCCGGAAACCCGCGCTCGCGTGCCGCCTTGGCGATCGCTTTCGGCTCGATCGCCCCTTCGAGCATCGTGTAGCTGGAAAAGACGCGCAAGGGGACGAAGGGGCTGTAGGCCATGGGGAGGACGCTAACGTGACGGAGATGATTCGACCATCATCTCAATTCACAAAAACGTCATTGCGAGCGAAGCGAAGGCGACGCGGCAATCCAGAGCGTGCGTAAACCGCTCTGGATTGCTTCGCTGCGCTCGCAATGACGAAATCGCCCACGCTAACCCAACAGTTCCTCAATCTCTTTCCGAAGCTGCTCCGGCTTGGTCGTCGGCGCATGCCGCGACACCACCTTGCCATCGCGCCCGACCAGAAACTTGGTGAAATTCCACTTGATCCCGCTGCCCAGCAGCCCGGTCTTTTCCTGCTTCAGATGCTTGAAGATCGGATCGGCGCCATCGCCATTGACCTCGATCTTCGCCATCACCGGAAAGCTGACGTCATAGGTCAACGAACAGAAATTCGCGATCTCGGCGGCGTCGCCCGGCTCCTGCGCTCCGAACTGGTTGCACGGAAAGGCCAGTATTTCGAGCCCGCGATCCTTGTAATCGCGATAGAGCTCTTCCAGCCCTTCATATTGCGGCGTGAAGCCGCATTTCGACGCCGTGTTGACGATGAGCAGCACCTTGCCGGCATAGGCCGATAGGTCGCCCGTCGTTCCGTCGGCCAGTCGAACGGGAAAGTCCGTGAGCTTGGTCATTTTTCTACTCCTTGTATCGCGCCAGTCGATCGTCGAGGTTGGCGCGCACGCCGCGCCATTCGGACGCGATGATCGAATAAACCACCGAATCGCGGATGTGGCCATCCGCCATCACCAGATGTCCGCGCAGAACGCCGTCGAGCTTCGCACCAAGCCGCTCGATGGCAACGCGCGAGCGATGGTTCAGCCAGTCGGTGCGCAATTGAACAACATGGCAGCCGAGCGTTTCAAAGGCATGGGCCAGCAGCATCCGCTTCGCTTCGGTGTTGAGGCCGGTGCGCTGGACATGCGGCGCATAAACCGTGCCGCCAATCTCTACCCGCCGATGCCCCTCGGCCATGCGCATGAAGCGCGTCGTACCGACAATCGCACCGTCCCGGTCGATCGCCGCAAAAGCCATCGTGCGGTGAGCCGCGGTTTCCGCCCAAATGCGCGCAAACCAGCCATCGTCGGGGGATATCGGGACGCCGGTGGTGAATTGACCGGCTAGCGGAGCCAGCACCTCGACCAGCGCGGGCGCGTCGTCGCGCCCCAGCGGGCGAAGCGTGACATGCTTGCCGCACAGCGTTGGCGGATCGGTCCAGGCGCTCATGCCGGTGTCTCAATCCGCCCGTCATGCAAGCGCAGCACGCGGTCCATCCGCGCCGCCAGCCGCTCATTGTGCGTCGCCACCAGCGCCGCCGAACCATGATCGCGGACCAATGACACGAACTGGTCGAACACCCGATCAGCCGTCGCCTCGTCCAGATTGCCGGTCGGCTCGTCGGCCAGCACCAGCATGGGCCGGTTCGCCAGCGCGCGCGCCACCGCGACGCGCTGCTGCTCGCCGCCCGACAGCTTGCTCGGCTTGTGCTGCAACCGCTCGCCCAGCCCGAGCCGCCCGAGCAGCTCCGCCGCGCGTTCCTCGGCGTCGGCCTGCGCCGTCCCGCGGATCAGCTGCGGCAGCACGACATTCTCGATCGCGTTGAAATCGGGCAGCAGGTGGTGGAATTGATAGACGAAGCCGATCTTTTCGCGCCGCGTCTTGGTCCGTTCGCCCTGATCATATTGCGTCACGTCGGCGCCATCGATGCGGATCGTCCCGTCGAACCCGCCTTCGAGCAGCCCGACCGCCTGCAACATCGTCGACTTGCCCGATCCCGACGGGCCAAGCAGCGCGACGATCTCGCCGCGCTTCAGATGCGCATCGACCCCGCGCAGCACGTCGATCGTCACATCGCCCTGCGTGAAGCTGCGCTTGAGCGCCGTCAGTTCGAGGATCATGTCACTCATAACGCAGCACCTGCACCGGATCGGTATTCGCCGCCTTGAACGCGGGATAGAGCGTCGCGAGGAAGCTGAACACCACTGCCATCAGCGCAATCCCGGCAATTTCGAACGGATCAGGCTTCGACGGCAGTTCGGTCAGGAAGCGGATCGACGGATCCCACAGCGGCTGGCCGGTCAGAAACTCGACCCCACGCAGCACCCCTTGCCGGAAATAGAGCAGCCCGAACCCGAACGCCATGCCCATCAGTGTCCCCGCAATGCCGATCGACAGCCCTATCGCCATGAAGATGCGCAACACCGCATCGCGCGGCGCCCCCATTGTGCGCAGGATCGCCATGTCACGCGTCTTGGCGCGCACCAGCATGATCAGCGACGACACGATATTGAACGCCGCGACCAGCACGATCAGCGACAGGATGACGAACATCGCCACCCGCTCGATCGACAGCGCCTCGAACAGGCTGCTGTTCATCTGCCGCCAATCCGAAACGACCGCCTGCGCCGCGACCTTTTCCTTCAGCGGCGTCAGGATGGCGTCGACATCATCGGGGTCGGTGACCTTGACCTCGATCATCCCGATCTGATCGCCCGAGAGAAGCAGCAATTGCGCATCCTCCATCGGCATGACGACATACATTTTGTCGAAATCATACACCCCAATCTCGAACACCGCGGTCACCCGGTAACTGATTTCGCGCGGCACCGTACCGAATGGCGTCGGGCGCCCTTGCGGATTGATGATCGTCAAATTCGACCCGACGGTCGCGCCCAGATTGCGTGCCAGTTCGCTGCCGATTGCGACGTTGCCCGCATTCGCGGTCAACGTGTTCAGATTGCCCTGCAACACCTTGCCGCCCAGCGTCTGGTTATTGCGGATATCTGGCACCGTCATGCCGCGCACCAATATGCCCTCGACCCGCCCGCCAAAGGTCGCCAGCAGTGGCTGCTCGATCAGCGGCGTCGCCGACACGACGCCCGGCGTCGCTTTTGCCTGCTTCAGCGTATCGCGCCAGTCGTCGAGCCGCCCGCCGAACCCCTGCACCACCGCATGGCCGTTCAGCCCGACGATCTTGTCGAACAGGTCGGCGCGCACCCCGTTCATCACGCTCATCACGATCACCAGCGCTGCAACGCCCAGCGTCACCGCCATAAAGCTGAACGCCGCCGCGACAAAGATGAACCCTTCGCCGCGCTGCGGAAGCATATAGCGTTTGAAGATGGTGCGTTCGTAAGGACGCAGGATCATGGAGCGATGGGCCTTTGCGGCGCATGTGGGATGACACGCATGCGGTCGCTTTAAGCAGAGCCCGCACCGCTGGCAATGGGCGCTGGCATGACGTCATCTTGCGACCGACTCGCAGAATATGTTGCACATCGGCCACAGCGAGGGTCAAAAGCGCCGCCGAACGGCTTGCGCAGGGTGACAAACCGCCCCCTTGCGCCTAGCCCGATGACTTCTGGATCAAGCGGCCCCAAGGCCCGGTTTCAGGGAGTGCAGGCCTTTCGCCGGGCCTGCAACAAAAGGGGATGGCGAGTGTTCGTCAACACGCGCCCGGGTCTCGAAAGAGGCCCGGGCGTTGTGATTCTAGCGCGAAGCTCAAGCAAAAAAACTGATACCCCCTCCCTCTTAGGGAGGGGTAGCGAGACTTGCGAACTTGTTCGTTAGTCGCAGCTAGGGGTGGGGATACTGGATAGCGCAGACGCTCGTTGCGCTCGCCCCACCCCCAGCCCCGCCCTTACAGGGAGGGGAGCAATCACCCCTCGCTCTCGCTAATATCCTCCAGCATATCGGTATCGAGCACCCGAACCCGCCCCTGTTCGAGCGAGATGACCCCCGATTCCTCCCAGCTCCTCAGCTGGCGGTTGATGTGCTCGCGGCTCATGCCCGCGAAATTGCCCAGCTCGGTCTGGCTGAGTTCAACGCGGTGCGACGCCTCGACATCCTTGTGGATCAGGCGTTTCAGATAGCGCGCCAGCCGCGGACCCGACGCATAGGCGCGGTCGCTTTCGATCGTCTGGTCGGCGGTGCGCAGCCGCCGCGCCAGCTGTTGCATCAGCGACCAGGCGAAATCGGGATGGCTTGCGGCAAAATCGCGCAGCGCGTTACGGCCCAGCTGCAAAGCACTCCCGGCGCTCGTCGCGGTCACCGACGCGGTACGTTCGCCGCCGTCGAGCAGCGCGATCTCGCCCAGCACCGCACCAGGTTCGGCGTAAGCGAGCACGATTTCGCGCCCGCCGCCGGTCAGCATCGACACGCGCGCCGTGCCTTGCGTCAGGATCAGCATCATGTCGCCGGGATCGCCCTGGACCAGCAACTCCTTGCCCTTGACGAAATTGACCTGGACCGCGCGGCTGGTGATCTCGGCCCAATCCTCGGCCGACAGGCCGGCAAAGATGCTGTCGGGGCCTTGCAACTCGGCAAGTTTCGCGTGATCCATGCCCCTGATACCCCTTTATCTGTTCGGTCAGACCAACCGGCTCTGTTTCACTGCCGCTTCGATAAAGCCCGCGAACAGTGGGTGCGGATCGAACGGCTTCGATTTGAGCTCGGGATGGAACTGGACCCCGATAAACCACGGATGGTCGGGCCGCTCAACGATTTCCGGCAACATGCCATCGGGCGACATGCCCGAAAACACCAAACCGCCTTTTTCCAGCCGCTCGCGATAGGCGCCATTGACCTCGTAACGGTGACGATGGCGTTCGCTGATGTCGTTCGCGCCATAGACCGCCGCGACATGGCTGTTCGGCGACAGCTTGGCGTCATAGGCGCCCAGCCGCATCGTGCCGCCCATGTCGGTGTTGGCGCCGCGCTTCTGCAGCCCTTCGGCGCTCATCCATTCGGTGATCAGGCCGACCACCGGCTCGTCAGTCTTGCCGAATTCAGTGCTCGACGCATCGGCAATCCCGCTGGTGTTCCGCGCCGCCTCGATGCACGCCATTTGCATGCCCAGACAGATGCCAAAGAACGGCACATCCCGTTCGCGCGCAAAACGGACGCTCGAAATCTTGCCCTCGGACCCGCGCTCGCCGAACCCTCCGGGCACCAAAATGCCGTGCAACGGCTCCAGATTCGCCGCCAGATCCTCGTCACGCTCGAACATTTCGGCGTCGAGCCAGCGGATATTGACCTTCACCCGGTGCGCCAGACCGCCGTGGACCAGCGCTTCATTGAGCGACTTATAGGCATCGGGCAGCGACACATATTTGCCGACGACCCCGATCGTGACCTCGCCCTCGGGGTGCTGCTTGCGGTCCATGATATCGTACCAGCGCGACAGGTCGGGCGCGGGCGCATCATGGATGCCGAAATGCCGCAGCACTTCATTGTCCAGCCCTTCGCCATGATATTGCACCGGCACCGAATAGATGCTGTCAGCATCGAGCGCCGGAATCACCGCCTCTTTGCGGACGTTGCAGAATTGCGCGATCTTGGCGCGCTCGCCGTCGGGCAGCGGCCGTTCGCAGCGGCAGAGCAGGATTTCGGGCTGCACGCCGAGCGAGGCGAGTTCGCGCACGCTATGCTGCGTCGGCTTGGTCTTCAGCTCGCCTGCCGCCGCGATATAGGGCACCAGCGTGACATGAACCGACAGCGTCTTGTCGCGCCCTTCTTCGTTGCGCAGCTGGCGGATCGCTTCGATGAACGGCAGTGATTCGATGTCGCCCACCGTGCCGCCGATTTCGCACAACACGAAATCCAGGTCGTCGAGTTCGGCACGCGCGAATGCCTTGATCGCATCGGTCACATGCGGGACGACCTGCACCGTCGCGCCGAGGTAATCGCCGCGGCGTTCCTTGGTGATGATCTGCTGATAGATGCGGCCCGAGGTGATGTTGTCGCTCTGCCGCGCCGCAACCCCGGTAAAACGCTCGTAATGGCCGAGATCAAGGTCGGTTTCGGCGCCGTCGTCGGTCACATAGACCTCGCCATGCTGGTACGGCGACATCGTCCCGGGATCGACGTTCAGATAGGGATCGAACTTGCGAATCCGGACGCGATAGCCGCGCGCTTGCAACAAAGCCGCGAGGCTAGCCGCCATCAAACCTTTGCCAAGCGAGGAGACCACGCCGCCGGTGATAAAAATGAACCGCGCCATGGGAGGAAAGACTTACTCAACGGGAGGGGGACGGCGCAAGCCGTCGAATCGCAAACGGCGGAATTTATTTCCGCCGCGCGGGCTTATTTAAAACCGAAGCTGTCGGTTATTGCTTGGCGGGTGCCTGTGCCGGTGCCGGAGCGGCTTCCTGGGTCGCTGCCGCAGCGGCAGCGGCCAGCGGATCATCGCTAACCGGTGCAGGGGCCGCCGTCGCGGGCGCTTTTTGTGAAGGCTGCGCCGGACCGGTTAGCGACGACGTCGGCGCCGCGCCGCTCGTCTGCGCCGATTTCGACAGCGAGGTGTCGATCGTCGAACCGCTGCGACCGACCGATGCCATCGCCGCCAAGACGATCGACAGGCCGACGAACAGGCACGCCAAGATAGTCGTCGCCCGGGTCATGAAATCAGCCGCGCCGCGCGCCGACAACATCCCGCCAGGGCTGCCGCCAACCCCCAAACCGCCACCTTCCGACTTTTGCATCAGAATGACGCCGATCATCGCCGCGGCAACAAGCGCCTGCAGGACGAGAATGAAGGTGAAAAGGCTGGACATCATATTTTCCCGAACTTGCGCGATCTCAAACGGACCACGCCCGCGGCGCACATAGAGACGAAGCGGCTTGGCTTCAAGCCAAAGCATGCTTTGCCAACGCGCCCTATCCCGTTCGTGTCGAGCGAAGTCGAGACACGCTTGGGGCGCGCTACGCTGCGGGGTGTCTCGACTTCGCTCGACACGAACGGAACCTAGTGATCGGTAAAAGACCCGAAGTCGCCGCGAACCAAACCCGTCGCCCCCGCAAAGGCGGGGGCCCTTGGCGCCCTTGTCCAGCGCAGCTGCGTAAACCTCAAGCGGCCCCCGCCTTCGCGGGGGCAACGGACTATAGCGCCGCCGCCGCCGCCACAATCGGCGCAAACTTCGCCGCGGTCAGGCTCGCCCCGCCGACCAGCGCGCCGTCGACATCGCCCGCATCCAGCAACTCGGCAGCATTGTCGCCATTCACCGACCCGCCGTACAACAACCGCATATCCTCCGCCTTCCCGCCAAAGCGCGCCGCCAACGCGCCGCGGATCGCCCCGTGCATCGCGGCGACATCGCCGACCGTCGGCACCAGCCCGGTCCCGATCGCCCAGATCGGCTCATAAGCGATCGCCAACCGGGTCGCGTCGAAATTGTCGGGAACCGATCCCGCAATCTGCGCCAGCACATAATCGATCGCGCCGCCCGATTCGCGCACTTCGCGCGGTTCGCCGACGCACAAAATCACCGACAGCCCCGCGGTCAGCCCGGCTTCAGCCTTGGCGCGCACATCAGCATCGCCCTCGCCGCACCCTTCGCGCCGCTCGCTATGTCCGACAATCACCAGCGTCGCCCCGGCGTCGGCCAGCATCGCCGCCGCGACCGACCCGGTAAAGGCGCCCGACGATGCGCTATGACAATCCTGTCCGCCCACCGCTCCGCCCGGCACCGCGGCAACCATCGCCCCGATCAGCGTGAACGGCGGGCACAGCGCCACATCGACCCCGGCATGATCGCCGGCCGCGGCGAAAATCGCCTGCGCATCGGCGATCGACGCCGTCACGCCGTTCATTTTCCAGTTGCCGACCACATATTTACGCCGTGCCATTGCCACATCTCTCCCGCTGTCCGAATGATGCCAAAGCCCTAGCGGCGGGCGGGGGCGATAGGCAAGCCGCGTTGCGCCGCCATGAAAAGCCCCTTTCGCGCCTTGATGCCGTGCCGCCACGTCTCTAAAGCATCGCGCAAACGCGCATGCCCGCGCCCCGCCGAAAGATTGCCTGTCCCATGATTACCGCCATCCGCCGCATGTTCTCTTCGACGCTCGGCAAGATCCTCGCGCTTGGCTTTGTCGCCTTTATCGGCGTGGCTTTTGCGCTGAGCGACGTCACCGGGAATTCGACCTTTGGCGGGATCGGCGGCGCCAATGTCGCCAAGGTCGGCAGCGAAGAAATCGGTGTTGGCGAGCTGCGCGATCGCGTTCGTCTGGCTTATAATCAGGCACGGCAAAACCAGCCCGGGATGACGATGGCGGCATTCGTCGAATCGGGCGGGCTCGACCAGGTGCTCAACCAGCTGGTCGAGGGATTGGCCTTCGACCAGTTCGCGACCGAAATGGGCTTTGGCGTCAGCAAGCGGCTGATCGACGGCCGCATCGCCGACATCCCTGCCTTTGCCGGTGTGTCGGGCAGCTTTGACCAGACCGCGTTCGAGACTTTCCTGCGCCAGAATGGCATGACCGAGGCGCAGCTGCGCCGCGACCTGCGCCAGCAATTGCTGATCGAACAGATCGCCGCCCCGATCGCCAGCATGCCGCGCCTAGCCCCCGGCATGGCGCAGCCCTATGCTGCGCTGCTGCTCGAACAGCGCCGCGGTCAGGCGACCTTCATCCCGTCCAGCCCCTTTGCACCGACCGCCGATCCCGGCGACGCCGCGCTCAAGACCTACCTCACCCAGAACGCCGCCAAATTCACCGTGCCCGAACGCCGCGTGATCCAATATGCGCTGTTCGACGCGGCCAGCGTGCCCGTTCCAGCGGTCACCGACGCCGAAATCGCCAAAGTGTACAAGGACAATGCCCCGCAATATGCCGCCAGCGAAACGCGCCGCTTTGCGCAGGTGATCGCTCCCGACCAGGCCACTGCGAATGCGCTGGCGACCAAGGTGCGCAGCGGCACGTCGCTCGCCGCCGCGGCGCAGGCTGCGGGCCTGTCGGCCTCGACCACCGGCGACCTCACCCAAGCTTCCTATGCCGCCACGAGCACCGCCGCCGCCGCCAAGACAGCGTTCGCCGCCAAGCAAGGCGACCTGATCGGTCCCATTCAGACCGGCCTCGGCTGGAGCGTCGCGCGCGTCGAGGACGTCACCGGTCGTCCAGCGCGCAGCCTTGCCGACGCCAGCGCCGACATTCGCACCGAACTCGCCAAGAACAAGGCTAACGAGGCGATCGTCGATTATTACAATACGATCCAGGACGCCGTGAACAGCGGCGCATCGATCGAAGAAATCGCCGCCGACCGCAAACTCACCCTCGCCACCACCCCGGCGCTGCTACCCAGCGGCCGCGTTCCCGGCCAGCCCGGCTACACCCTGCCCCCCGAACTCGCGCCGCTGATCAGTCAGGCATTTCAGGGCAGCTCGGAAGGCGAAGGCCAGCTTGCAACGCTGGTCGAAAACCAGAAATTCGCCGTGTATGCGGTCAAATCGATCGTCGCCGCAGCCCCGCCGCCCTTCGCGCAGATCCGCGCCGACCTGCTCACCGACTGGCGTTTCGCGCAGGGGCAAAAGGTCGCCCGCGACAAGGCGCGCGCGATCGTCAAGGCGGTCGAAGGCGGCCAAACGCTCGGCGCTGCCGTTACCGCCGCAGGGCCGAACATCGGCAGCGTCCAGACGATCGGCGGGCGCCGCGGCGAACTCGGCCAGAACGGCCAGCCGGTAGCGCCCGAACTTGCTTTGCTGTTTTCGATGGCCAAGAACAGCGTCAAGACGCTCGAAATCCCAGGCAATCGCGGCTGGATGGTGATCGCCCTCGCCGACGTCCAGCGCCCCGATCCCAAATCGATCGAACCCGCCCGCGTCGCCGCGATCGCCCAGCCGCTCGCGCCCGCCTTTGGCAACGAGCTGATCGAACAGCTCGCCGGCGAAGCCAAGCGCCGCGTCGGGGTGACGATCAACAAGGAACTGGTCGAACAGCTGCGCCAGGAACTCACCGGCACCGCGCCGGTCGCCGAATAACGATCCGGTGGCGCTGGAGGGCAAAGCCGCGGCGCTCGAAGCCTTGGCGGGCGGCCGCGGTGCGGTCGTCTGGCAGCGGCTGATCGCTGACATCGAAACCCCGGTGTCGGCCGCGCTCAAGCTGATCGAGCCCGGGCGCGGCGACTGGGTGCTTGAATCGGTTGAAAGCGGCGAAACGCGCGGGCGCTACAGCCTGATCGGCCTCGACCCCGACCTGATGTTCGAAGTCACCGGCGACGCGGCGCGGATCAACCGCAACTGGCGCCATGACCGCGAGGCGTTCCAGCCCCTCGCCACCCCGGCGTTACAGGCGCTGCGTGATCTCGTCGCCGAATGTCGCTTCGACGTCCCCGATGGCTTGCCCAAGGCGCTGGCGACGCTCGTCGGCTTCTTCGCCTACGAAACCGTCGGCCTTGTCGAGCGCATCCCGCGCGCGCCGGGGGCGGGGCTCGGCTTGCCCGATATGGTGTTCGTCCGCCCCACAACAATCCTCGTCTTCGACCGGCTCGCCGACGAACTGTTCCTGATCGCGCCGATCTGGCCCGACGCCGACGGCGCGCTCGACCGGATGATCGAGACCGCGCAGGACCGACTCGACACCATCGCCGCGCAACTGGCTAGCACCAGCGTGTCCGCCGACCGCGCCTTGACCGATGCGCTCCCCACCGACATCGCGGCCAACCCCGCCACCCCGCCCGCGCACTTCGCGGCGATGGTCGCCAAGGCGAAGGATTATATCGCCGCGGGCGACATTTTTCAGGTCGTGCTGTCGCAGCGATTCTCGACCCCGTTCGACCTGCCGCCCTTTGATCTCTACCGCGCGCTCCGCCGCATCAACCCCTCGCCTTTCCTCTATTTCCTCGACCTCCCCGGCTTTGCGCTGATCGGCTCGTCGCCCGAAATCCTCGTTCGAGTCAGGGATGGCGAGATCACGATCCGCCCCATCGCGGGAACCCGCCCGCGCGGCAAGACCAGCGCCGAGGATATCGAAAACCGCGAAAGCCTGCTCGCCGATCCCAAGGAACGCGCCGAGCATCTGATGCTGCTCGACCTCGGCCGCAACGACGTCGGCCGCGCCGCAGTCGGCGGCTCGGTAACCGTCACCGACAGCTACACCGTCGAATTCTACAGCCACGTCATGCACATAGTGTCGAACGTCATCGGCCGCATCGCCCCCGACAAGGACGCGATCGACGCGCTGTTCGCGGGCTTCCCCGCCGGAACGGTCAGCGGCGCGCCGAAAGTCCGCGCCTGCCAGATCATCGCCGAACTCGAAGCCGACGCGCGCGGGCCTTATGCCGGCGGCGTCGGCTATTTCGCCCCCGACGGCAATATGGACAGCTGCATCGTCCTGCGCACCGCGATCGTCAAGGATGGCGAAATGCATGTGCAGGCCGGCGCGGGCATCGTCGCCGACAGCGACCCCGCCTATGAACAGCGCGAATGCGAGGCCAAGGCCGGCGCGCTGTTCGCCGCCGCACGCGAAGCGGTGCGACTGGCGGGAACCCCGAGATATGGGCAATAGCTTGACCTGATCGGGGCGTCCGCTAGCGTCCCGCCATGCACAAAATCCTCGCCCCGCTCGCCCTGCTGCTCGCCAGCCTTCCCGCCCACGCCCAAACCCCCGCGGGCGCCGTCGAAGGCGACGCGATCCTGAAGGATTTCGCCTTCGCCAGCGGCGAAAAACTGCCCGAACTCAAACTGCACTACACGACGCTCGGCACGCCGCAGCGCGACAGAAAGGGCCATGTCACCAACGCCGTGATGATCCTCCACGGCACCGGCGGCACCGGCAAGCAGTTCTTCCAGCCGCAATTTGCCAGCGAGCTGTTCGGCCCCGGCCAGCTGCTCGACACCGCCAAATATTACATCATCCTGCCCGACAATATTGGCCATGGCGGCTCGTCGAAGCCCAGCGACGGGATGCGGATGGCGTTCCCCCAATATGACTATGACGACATGGTCAGCGCGCAGCACCGGATGCTTACCGAAAAGCTGGGGGTCCACAAACTCAAGCTGATCCTCGGCACGTCGATGGGCTGCATGCACGCCTTCGTCTGGGGCACCACCCGCGCAGGCTTTGCCGAAAAGCTCGCTCCCTTCGCCTGCCTGCCGGTCGAGATCGCGGGGCAGAACCGCATGTGGCGCACGCTGACGATCGACGCGATCAAGGCCGACCCGCTGTGGCAAGACGGCAATTATACGACAGCGCCCGCCGCGGGATTACGCACCGCCGCCGCGCTCTCGATGATCGCGGGCGCCAATCCCTATGCGCTCCAGGTCCAATATCCGACGCGCGAAGCGGCCGAGACGTTCAAGAACGAAGCCTTCGCCCGCACCTATGGCCGCAACGACGCGAATGACACCATTTATCAGCTCGATAGCTCGCGAACTTACAACCCTTGGCCAAACCTCGAAAAGGTCGATGTCCCGACGCTGTGGATCAACTCCGCCGACGATTTCATCAACCCGCCCGCCTACGGCATCACCGAAAAGGCCTCAGCGCGGATGAAAACGACGAAGTTCATCCTGATCCCCGCCAGCCCCGAAACCAAGGGCCACAGCACCCACACCTGGGCGAAATTCTGGAAAGACGATCTCGCAAAGCTGATGGCGGAGTGAGCGATCCTCCCTGTCGCGAAGCGATAGGGAGGATCGGACCCGCAAATCCCGCCTCGTCCGCACAAAAGGACTTATTGCTTCACTCGCGCGCCTTCACCCATTACGGCCCACCCCCATGATCCTCGTCATCGACAATTACGACAGCTTCACCTTCAACCTCGTTCATTATCTGATCGAGCTGGGCGCCGACGTGCGCGTCGAACGCAACGACGCGCTCACCGCCGCCGAAGCGCTCGCGACCGGCGCCGACGCGATCCTGATCTCCCCCGGCCCTTGCACCCCCAATGAAGCCGGGATCAGCCTCGACCTCGTCGCCGCCTGCGCCGATGCCCAGCGCCCGCTGCTCGGGGTTTGCCTCGGTCATCAGGCGATCGGCCAGCATTTCGGCGGCACCGTCCAGCGCGGCCATCTGATGCACGGCAAGACATCGCCGGTGTGCCATGACGGCAGCGGGCTCTACGCCGGCCTGCCCTCGCCGTTTCAGGCGACGCGCTATCACAGCCTCGAAGTCGTCGACATTCCGGACTGCCTGATCATCAATGCGACCAGCGACGACGGCGCGGTGATGGGTTTCCGCCACGCCGAGCTGCCGATCCACGGGGTACAATTCCACCCCGAAAGCATCGCGACCGAACATGGCCACGCGATGCTCGCCAACTTCATGGCCGTCGCCGGGCTGCCCGTATTGGCGCGGCAGGCCGCATGAGCCGTTTCGGTCCGCTGCCCGATCCCGCGCACCTGCTCGATCATGACCAGGCCGCGCAGGCCTTTGCCGACATCCTCGACGCGCGCACCAGCGAGGACGAGATCGCCGAATTCCTCACCGCGCTGTCCGATCGCGGCGAGACGATGGTCGAAATCGCCGCCGCGGCGCAGGCGCTGCGCGACCGGCTGGTCCCGATCGACGCCCCCATCGGCGCGATCGACGTGTGCGGCACCGGCGGCGACGGCCACCATACGCTCAACGTCTCGACCGCGGTCGCCATTGTTGTCGCCGCGTGCGAGGTTCCGGTCGCAAAGCACGGAAATCGCGCCGCTTCATCGAAATCAGGCGCCGCCGACACCCTCGAAGTCCTCGGCCTCGACATGGAGCGCGCCGGGCGCCTCGCCGAAGCCACCCTCGCCGACCTCGGCATCTGTTTCCTGTTCGCCGCCAACCACCATCCAGCGATGAAGCGCATCCAGCCGATCCGCCAGAAGCTCGCCCGCCGCACGATTTTCAACCTGATGGGACCGCTCGCCAATCCGGCGCGCGTCACCCGCCAGCTGATCGGCATCGCGCGCCCCGGCTATGTCCCCGTTTATGCCGAGGCGCTGCACCGGCTCGGCACCGACCATTCGCGCGTCGTCTCGGGCGACGAAGGCATCGACGAACTCTCGCTCGCAGGCGGCAACGAAGTCGCAGTGGTCAATGCTGAAGGCGTGTTCATGCAGCGCAGCCATGCCAGCGACGCGGGCCTCCCCACCCACCCCATTTCGGCGATCCGCGGCGGCGACGCGGCGGACAATGCAAAGGCGCTGCGCGAACTGCTGCAAGGCGCTCCCGGCGCCTATCGCGACGCGGTCCTGTACAATTCCGCCGAGGCGCTCGTCATCGCGGGCGCCGCCGAAACGCTGACCGACGGGGTCGAGGAAGCCGCCGAGGCGATCGACAAGGGGCTCGCCAACGCGCTCCTCAACTGCTGGATCGCGTATAAATGAGCGCCGCGCGTTCCACGTCATTGCGAGGAGCCGGAGGCGACGCGGCAAACTCCAGCTTTCGTCCATCAACATCGCTAGCTGGAGATTGCTTCGCTACGCTCGCAATGACGATGATGTTGGGCCCGAAATGAACAAACTCACCCAAATCCTCGCCACCAAGGCCGAAGAAGTCGCCGCGCGCCGCGCGCTGCGCTCGCTCACCGACCTCGACGCCGTCGACGCCGGCCCGGTGCGCGGCTTCCACGCCGCCTTGCAGGCCAAAATCGACGCAGGTGGCTATGCGCTGATCGCTGAGATCAAGAAAGCATCGCCATCCAAAGGATTGATCCGCAACGATTTTAACCCCGCCGACCACGCCCGCGCCTATGCCGCAGGCGATGCCGCCTGCCTGTCAGTGCTGACCGATGCCCCTTATTTTCAGGGGCATGAGGATTATCTCGTCGCCGCGCGCGCCGCCTGCGCGCTGCCCGCGCTGCGCAAGGATTTCATGATCGACCCCTGGCAGGTCGCCGAAGCCCGCGCGATCGGCGCCGACGCGATCCTGATCATCGTCGCCGCGCTCGACGACGGCGCGATGCAAGAGATCGAGGCCGCGGCGTTCGAGCGCGGCATGGACGTGCTCGTCGAGGTGCATGACGAGGCCGAACTCGACCGCGCGCTGAGCAAGCTCAAATCGCGCCTGATCGGCGTCAACAACCGCGACCTGCGCACCTTCGAAACCGACCTAGGCGTCACCGAACGCCTCGCCAAACTGGTTCCCACCGGTACCCTGCTGGTCGGCGAAAGCGGTATCGCCACCCACGCCGACTGTCTGCGCCTCGCGGCCAGTGGCGTAAAAACCTTCCTCGTCGGCGAAAGCCTGATGCGCCAGCATGACGTCACGGCGGCAACGAGGGCGTTGCTGGAAGGCTGAAGTCCACATCGGGGTGGAAAGCCGACCATTCCCCTCTCCCGTCGGGAGAGGGATACGCAGGCTTGGTTGCGCAGCACCCTAGCCGAAGTTGGGTGAGGGGATCACCCGTCCACCCCGAAAACCAACCTCAGACACCCTCACCCAACCCTCTCCCAAGGGGAGAGGGTTTTACGTCCGCAGTCGTTCGTTTCCAGACACCGCAACCCCGCCTTCGCGGGGACGACGGCAACTGACCTGATCAGCGACTAGCCCCAACTTTCGTCATCCCGGCGAAGAGAAAATCCTCCCTGTCACGAAGCGATGGGGGAGTCGCAGACGGCGCGCAGCACCAGCGGGACCGCTCGCAAAGCGAGGGGTGGAGGGGCCGCGACGGCAGCGCCAAAGCCCCTCCGTCAGCGCTCCGCGCTGCCACCTCCCCACGCCTTTGGCGCAGGGAGGACCAAACGTTGCCTTCCGGTCGTTTCCGACTATTCCAACCAAATTTGCAGCGAAGGTCGGCTTTGGGGTGGCTAGCGGACGTTCAGGGTCGCCCAGAATTTCCACTCCACTCCCAGGAAGAAAATCACACCGCGGCGCTTTCCGCTTGGTCGTTGGCGGCGACCTGCCGCGCGATCTGCGCGGTGTGGGTCAGCGACACGCGCGTTCCCGGTGCGGCATCCTCGACCACGATTTCGGCGCCCAATTGCTTGGCGAGCGCCTGGACGATGCGGGTGCCTAGCCCGGCGGTCGATCGTTCGGGATCCTCGTCGATGCCGACCCCGTCGTCGGAGACCGACAGCGTCCAGTCGTCGCCCTTCACAGTATAGCCGACGATCACATGGCCGTGGCGCCCATTGGGAAAGGCGTGCTTGAGGGCGTTGATCACCAGTTCGGTGACAACCAGCCCCAAGCTGACCGACACATCGCCGCTGATCGACACCGGATCTACCTCGGTGGTCAGCGTGAGCTGCTCCGGGTCAAAGATCATCGACGCGCCGATGCTCGCGCACAGCTGCGCCAGATAGGGTTCGAGCTCGACCGCATTCGCGTCGGATTCGGCAAGGTGGCGTTGCAGCGTCGCGATCGACATCACGCGTTGATGCGCGTCGCTCAAATGGCTGCGCGCTTCGCTCGACTGCACCTTGCGCGCGCTCTGCATCAATATACTCGCGATGATCTGCAGGCTGTTGGCGACGCGGTGCTGCATCTCGTGAAGCAGCGCCACATTGTCGTGGACCAGCGCTTTCTGCCGCTTCTCGCTCGCGCGCACTTCGGTCACGTCGATCACCGTGATCATCATGCGCGTGTGAAGGCTGTCGCCATACTCGAGCCGCTGAGCCTTTAGCACCAGCCGGCGGCGCCCGCCGAGGCTGGTTTCGATATCGACCTCATACGCCTCAACGTCCGCCGCACCCGAGAGCGTCGCGTCGATCAGCGAGCGCAGCCGCGGCATATCCCATTGCTGGTTGTCGAGGTCATAGATCGTTCGGCCGGTGACGGTATCGGGATCGATGCCGAAGGCGGCGCAGAAACTGTCGCTCGCCGCAACGATCGCGAGATTTTCGTCGAGCAGTAGCAGCGGCGCGTCGGACGCAAGCACCACCGCCAGCCCCAGCGTACGGCCCATATTGATCGGAGGATTGTCGGCAGCCATGCGGCGCGCCTTCCCGGTCGGCCCGGGCCGCAGGACGCGGCCTTGTCGGCAACCAATAGCGGAGGAATAACGGTCAGCATGGCCGAACGTTGCCTCGAAGGCCGGGTATAGCATGCGGCGGGGTTCGGACACGCACAGAATCGACACGGCCGGTACCGCCCTCCGCGAGCGGGTCGGAAGACTATATTCGCAATTGGTCGAACCCAGCTATCACGACGCCGCCTCCATATTCAAATCCCCATCTCCCCTTGCCTTTCCCACCCCACCTTGCTTCGCTCCCGCAATGACCCTCAAACCGACTCATCTCGACGACACCGGCGCTGCCCACATGGTCGATGTCGGCGCCAAGCCCGCGACGCAGCGCCGCGCCGTCGCCAGCGGCCGCATCACCATGTCCGCCGACGCCCTCGAAGCGATCCGCAGCGGCAACGCGCCCAAGGGCGATGTCCTCTCGACCGCGCGCATCGCCGGGATCATGGCCGCCAAGCGCACCGCCGACCTTATCCCGCTCTGCCATCCGCTGGCGCTCACCAAGGTCGGCGTCGACTTTGCGTGGGAAGACAATGGCATCGCGGTCACTGCTACCGCCGCGACCAATGGCCCGACCGGCGTCGAGATGGAGGCGCTCACCGCCGCCTCGGTCGCGCTGCTGACGCTTTACGACATGGCGAAGGCGCTAGATCGCGCGATGGTGATCGGCGACATCCGGCTGCGCGAAAAGAGCGGTGGCCGCTCGGGCGACTGGCGCGCCGAATGAGCGGCCTGCTGCCGGTCGAGGAGGCTCAGGCGCGGCTGCTGGCGCTGCACGGCTCCCTGCCGCCCGAGAAAATATCATTTTCCGAATGCTTTGGCCGCTACACCTCAGATGACATTCTCGCCCAGCGCGACCAGCCCGCCGCGCCGTTATCGGCGATGGACGGCTATGCGATCCGCTTCGACGACCTACCCGGCCCCTGGACCGTCATCGGCGAAAGCGCCGCCGGGGCCGCGCCAAGTCGCACCGTGAACGCAGGCGAAGCGATGCGCATCTTCACCGGCGCGATCGTCCCGGGCGGCGCCGACACCGTCATCGTACAGGAGGATGTCGCCGCCGACGGCGCCCCGCTGGCCCTGACCGGCGACGGCCCCGGCACGCGCGGCCGCCATATCCGCGCCCGCGCCGCTGATTTCGCCGCTGGCGATTGCCTGCTCCCCGCGGGAACCCGCCTCACCCCCGGCGCGATCGCCGCCGCCGCGATGAGCGGCGCCGACCAGCTCGTCGTCGGACACCGCCCGCGCGTCGCGATCCTGACCACCGGCGACGAACTCGTCCAGGCGGGGCGCGCGCTGACCGCGAGCCAGATCCCCGACAGCAACAGCCCGATGCTCTCCGCGATGCTCGCGGGCGAGCCAGCCGTCGTCAGCCTGCCGCACCACGTTCGCGACGACCGCGCGATACTAGCCAAAGTTCTGAAGGATTTGGCGCGACGTCACGACGTCATCGTCACCGTCGGCGGCGCCTCGGTCGGTGACCACGACCATGTTCGCGGCGCGCTGCAGGACGCAGGCGGTCAGATCGATTTCTGGAAGATCGCGATGCGTCCCGGCAAGCCGCTGATCGCCGGAACGATCGGCGACGTCGTCCTGCTCGGCCTGCCCGGCAACCCCTCGTCGGCGTTCGTCACCGCGACGCTGTTTCTGCTCCCGCTTGTCCGCCACCTCGCCGGGGCGCGGGATCCCCTGCCCACGGTCCATCAGGCGCCGCTCGCGACCGCGCTTGAGGGCGGCGGCGGGCGCCGCGATTATCTGCGCGCGCGACTCGAAAACAGGCAGCTGACCCCGCTGATCGGACAGGACAGCGGCATGACGCTCCCGCTTGCCACCGCGAACGCGCTGTTGATCCGCAACATAGCCGCGCCGCCGCGCGATGCGGGCGCGATGGCGGACTATATCGTCATCGCTTGACAAGTCCCGCTCTGTTCCACTATCGTTCTCATTATGTCCGGTTCTGGTCCTGACGGAGAATGACAATGTTGACCGCCAAGCAGCATGAACTGCTTCACTTCATTCAGCAAAAGCTCGACGCGAGCGGCATTTCGCCATCGTTCGAGGAGATGAAGGAAGCGCTTGGACTCAAGTCCAAGTCCGGAATTCACCGCCTTATCAGTGCCTTGGAGGAACGCGGCTTCCTTCGCCGCCTCCCCAACCGCGCCCGCGCCCTCGAAGTGATCAAGCTTCCCGAAGCGGCCAAATCGCCCGTGCGTGAGCGTAGCGACAATGTCGTCCCGCTCCGCAAACCCGCGCCCGCGATGCGCCCGATCGCCGCCAACGACATCGTCGAAGTGCCGCTGCACGGCAAGATCGCCGCTGGCGTCCCGATCGAGGCGTTCGAGGATCACAACCACCTCTCGGTTCCCGCCGCACTGCTCGGTTCCGGCGAACATTATGCGCTCGAAGTATCGGGCGACTCGATGGTCGAGGCCGGGATTTTCGATGGCGATTATGCGCTGATCCAGAAAGCCAGCACCGCGCGCGAGGGTGATATCGTCGTCGCGCTCGTCGACGGGCAGGATGCGACGCTCAAATATTTTCGCCGCGAAGGTCCGATGATCCGGCTCGATCCCGCGAACAGCGCCTATGAGCCGCAGCGCTACCCCGCCGACCGCGTCATTGTGCAAGGGCGCCTGTCGGGACTGCTTCGTCGTTACCACTAAGCTGCTGCGGCTGCCGCCACGGATGCGCGTCCCCGGCGCGCAGCGTGGTGACTGCTTCGGGCGGGTCATCGAGGTAGAGCGCCAGCCCGCCGGTTTCGAGCAGGCTGTCGCGATCGATCGTCATCCAGCGACCGACGCATTCGCGCGGTAACCAGCGGTCGCTGATCACGACATCAGCGGCGGCGCAGGCAGCCGCCATATCGGTCCCCTCGATCCGGTCACGCCCGCGCGACGCCAGGATGATGCGACGATCAGCGCCCTCGCCTTGGCCCCAGCGGCAGAAATCGCGGTTGCATTCGACATGCTCAAGCTCGGCGAGCGCCGCCAGCGGCGTATCGATCCCAGCCGCTTCGGACAATGTATCGCGCACATAATCGCCCGCCCGGTCGCGCAGCAGCGCGTAGCCGCCATCGGGCAGCGCGGCCGCGATATGCTTGCCGTCGCTGGTCACCAACATGTCCGGACGCGGCTGGACCAGCAGCGTCGCCATGCCGATGGCGAGCGGGACCAGACCCGCACGGCGCCACCGCGTTTGCCAGAGCAGAAACCACAGCCCGCCGAACACGGCGACCGCAAAGCCCCATGACGGAAACACAGGCAGTGTTGCAACCGCCCCGGGCGCCGCCGCAACCCATTGCGCCAAGCCAATGAGTACGTTGAGCGCCGCTTCGGCAACCCACCAGAACGGCGCGCCGAGACCGACACTGTCGAACAGCAGCGCAAAGGCTTCGGCGGGCATGATGACAAAGGTCGTCAACGGGATCGCAACCACATTGGCCAGCGCGCCATACAGGCCAGCCTTGTGGAAATGGAACAGCGCAATCGGCGCCAGGGCTGCCTCGACGACCAGCCCGGTCAGTATCAGCCCGCCGATGCCGCGGCCCAACCGGAACACCCGGGGTTCCTCACGCCGCGCGACGTAGGCGCGCATCCAGCGGCTCTCGTGCAGCGCGACAATCGCGGTGACCGCGGCAAAACTGAGCTGGAAGCTCGGTCCCGCCAACGCCTCGGGCCGCCAAAGCATCACCAGCAACGCGCCCGCGGCGACCAGCCGCAGCGTCATCGCCTCGCGGCCGAGCAGAAAGGCGAGCATGACCAGCAAGGAGGCGATAAACGACCGCAGCGTTGGCACCTCGGCGCCCGCGAGCAGCGTGTAGCCGCCGCCCATCAGTGCTGCGGCAGCCGCGGCCAGCGGCAGCACCCAACCGCGCAGCGCCACTCGCCGACTGAGCGCCAGCAGCCGCATCGCGATCAACATCGTGAACCCCACTACTGCGGTGACATGCAGCCCACTGATCGACAGCAAATGCGCCAGCCCGCTGCGCCGCATCGCTTCGTCATCGGCTTCGCTGATCGCGCCGCGGTCGCCGGTGACCAGCGCCGCCGCAACGCCGCCCGCCGATCCGTCGACGCGGCCGTGGATATGCCGGGTCAGCCGCGCGCGCAGCGGGGGTTGTCGCTGCCCCGCCCCAGGCGCACGGGAGATGTCACCGATCACCGTGCCCACTGCGCCCAGCCCGTCGAACCACGCGCGCTGCGCAAAATCATAACCGCCCGGCAGGCTCGCCGTCGGTGGCGGCATCAACCGCGCCCGCAAGCCGATCCGTTCGCCCGGCAGCACCGCCGCCGCCTGCTCGTCGGTCGCCGTAACCCGCAGTCGCGGCGGCAGGTCGGCGCGGTCATAGGGTCGGACGATCAAGCGCACCTGTCCGCGAGCCGGCTGCGCGTCGACGCGTTCGACCTGCGCCGAAAAGCTGGTGGTCACCGGCTGCGCCAGGACGGGCGCCGCGACCCACAGCGCGCGGCCCCAAATCAAGAGCAGCCCAGCCGCAATAGCCCCGCATCCGATGACAACCGATCGTCCCAGCCGCCGTTGCCAACCGATCATCAGCCCCGCCAGCGCACCAGCCGTCAGCGCTAGCAGCGCGCCGATCCAGTGCATCGCGGTCGGCAGCGCCAGCCACATGGCAATCCCCGCACCCAGCGCGACGGGTAGCCAAAGCGCAATGCGCTCACGCTCGTCTTCCAGCCGCATCTCAATCGCATCGCCCAGCGTCCGCCAGCGGCTGGCCCAGCGCACGGCAATGGGCGTTTGAAGCTGCCTTGTCGCCATGCTAGGGGCTCCCCGATCGCCGCCGCGATGCGCGGCAAAGTGAGTGAAAGAGGCCTTGGTGGCAACCGATATTGAAACCAGTTTGACCGAAGCAACCCGCGAAGCAACGGGCGCCGATGTGGTGACGCGCTTCGCCCCTTCGCCGACCGGCTTCCTGCACATCGGCGGCGCGCGCACCGCGCTGTTCAACTGGCTCTTCGCGCGCCACCATGGCGGCAAATTCCTGCTGCGCATCGAGGATACCGACCGCGCCCGCTCGACCGATGCAGCGATCGACGCGATCATCGACGGCATGCAATGGCTCGATCTCGACTGGGACGGCGAGACGGTGTTCCAGTTCGCGCGCGCCGACCGCCATGCCGCGGTCGCAGCCGAACTGATGGCCAAGGGTGAGGCCTATCGCTGTTACCTGAGCCAGGACGAACTCGCCGCGATGCGCGCCGAGGCGCAGGAAAAACGCCTGCCCTTCCGCGTCCGCAGCCCGTGGCGCAACCGCAATGACGGCGATCCGTCGGTCCCGCACGTGGTGCGCCTGCGCGCGCCGCAGGACGGCGCCGCAACCATCGTCGACAAGGTGCAGGGCGAGGTCACCGTCCAGAACGCCGAGCTCGACGATTTTGTCCTGCTGCGCAGCGACGGCACCCCGACCTATATGCTCAGCGTCGTCGTCGACGACAACGACATGGGCGTCACCCACGTCATCCGCGGCGACGACCATCTCAACAACGCGTTTCGCCAGCTCGCGCTGATCCGCTCGATGAACTGGCGCGAACCGGTCTATGCCCATGTCCCGCTGATCCACGGCGCCGACGGCGCGAAGCTGTCGAAGCGTCACGGCGCGCTCGGGGTCGATGCCTATCGCGACGAGATGGGTTATCTTCCCGAAGCGGTGAACAATTATCTGCTCCGCCTCGGCTGGGGGCATGGCGACGACGAGATCATCAGCCGCGCCCAAGCGACGGAATGGTTCGACCTTGCCCATGTCGGGCGCTCGCCCTCGCGTTTCGACTTCAAAAAACTCGAGAACCTCAACGGCCATTATCTGCGCGAGGCCGATGATGCGCGGTTGGCGGGCCTTGTCGCGCCGCGCGTCGAGAAGCTGATCGGCCGCGCGCTCGATGAAACCGAACGCGCCGTGCTGTCGCGCGCGATGGAATCGCTCAAACCCCGCGCCAAGACGCTCGACGAAATCGCCGACGGCGCCATGTTCCTGTTCCAAGCCGATCCGTTGCCGGTGGACGAAAAGGCTGCCGAAGTGCTAAAGGCCGCTCCGGAAGGCTTGCTGGCTGCCGTGACGCAGCGGCTGCGCGGGCTGAACCAATGGACGATAGAAGAGCTGGACACCGCCGTGCGGACCGAGGCCGAAGCCGCCGAACTGGGGCTCGGCAAATTGGCTGGGCCATTACGCGCGGCGCTAACCGGCCGGACCGTTTCCCCAGGGATTTTCGACGTGCTGTTGTTACTCGGGCGTGATGTCAGTCTGGCCCGACTTGACGCAGCGCAACATTATCCGGCAGGGGCGTAGCCACGCTCTCTCCTCGCCGCCAGAACAGGGAAAAATATATGACCGACCAACCCGCAAAAATCACCCTGGGCGACAAGACTGTCGAAAGCCCCGTCTTGTCGGGCACCATCGGTCCCGATGTCATCGACATCCGCAAGCTCTATGCGCAAACCGGCGCCTTTACCTACGATCCCGGCTTCACCTCGACCGCGAGCTGCGAATCCAACCTGACCTATATCGACGGCGACGAAGGCGTGCTGCTCCATCGCGGTTATGCGATCGGCGACCTCGCCGAACAGTCCAGCTTCATGGAGGTCTGCTACCTCCTGCTCAACGGCGAGCTGCCGAGCGCCGACGAACTCACCGAGTTTGACACCACGATCACCCGCCACACCATGCTGCACGAGCAGCTCGCGACCTTTTATCGCGGGTTCCGCCGCGACGCGCATCCGATGGCGGTGATGTGCGGCGTCGTCGGGGCGCTCAGCGCCTTCTACCCCGACTCGACCGAAATCCACGATCCGCGCCAGCGGATGATCGCCAGCCACCGGCTGATCGCGAAAATGCCGACGATCGCCGCGATGGCGTATAAATATTCGGTCGGCCAGCCCTTCGTCTATCCCGACAATTCGCTGAGCTATACCGGCAATTTCCTGCGTATGACCTTCGGCGTGCCGGCCGAGCCCTATGAGGTGAACCCCGTCGTCGAACGCGCGCTCGACCGCATTTTCATCCTCCACGCCGACCACGAGCAGAACGCATCGACCTCGACCGTCCGCCTCGCGGGCTCGTCGGGCGCCAATCCCTTCGCGTGCATCGCGGCGGGCATCGCGTGCCTGTGGGGTCCGGCGCATGGCGGCGCCAATGAAGCGGCGCTCAACATGCTGCGCGAAATCGGCCGTCCCGAACGCATCCCCGAATATATCGCGCGCGCCAAGGACAAGGACGATCCGTTCCGCCTGATGGGCTTTGGCCACCGCGTGTATAAAAACTACGATCCGCGCGCGACGGTCATGCAAAAGACGGTGCGCGAAGTGTTCGAGGCGCTCAAGGTCAACGACCCGGTGTTCGAAGTCGCGCTGCAACTCGAAGAAATGGCGCTCAGCGACCCCTATTTCGTCGAGAAAAAGCTGTTCCCCAACGTCGATTTCTATTCGGGCGTCATCCTGTCGGCGATCGGTTTCCCGACGACGATGTTCACCGCCCTCTTCGCGCTCGCCCGTACCGTCGGCTGGGTCGCGCAGTGGAACGAAATGATCTCCGACCCCGCCCAGAAAATTGGCCGCCCGCGCCAGCTGTACACGGGTCCGGCAGCGCGCGATTACGTGCCTGTGGGTCAACGCTAAGACCAATTGCGCGCCGACGCGCAGAAAAGGCAGAAAAATGAAGGGGTCGCGATTGCGGCCCCTTTTTCTTTGGCGGGCATTCATCACGATGTCGACTTCGGGGTGGGGAGCTGCCATTTCCATCTTCGTCATGCTGAATTTGTTTCAGGGTGACGAGATAAGAAACGTCCGCCATTGGTCGTTGGCCGTCGGGCCGCTTTTGATGGTAAATCGTGAGCAGCAGCCATAGGCGGCAGCGCAAAAGCCGTGTACCGGTTCCCTTGGACGCTCGTTCAAACGGTCATCGTCGTGGTAACCTCGCCTACCAGCTTTGGAGAAGTCTGTTATGAAAACGGGTGTTAAAGCGGCCTTTGCCAGCGAAATGGCTGATGCGCGGTCGGCCGAGGCAGCGGGTGATCTGGCCCTTGCCAAACACCATTTGGAGCGCGCCCATATCCTTGGCCAGCGTTGGTATGCAGCGCATGTGCAAACGCATTATCGCATGTTGCGGCTCGCCCTCAAACAGTCGGATACCAAAGAGGCGCGCGGGCAGTTCGTAAGGCTGATCGGCGCGGGGCCATTCCACATCGCGGGCTGGGTTCCCGTCGGCAACACCGGCGGCGCCGACGTCTCGCCAACGCTGCCGATGCCGATACCGTCCGACCTGCAACCCTATCTCGAAGGCCATTCGCTGCGCAACGGCTTGATCGTCCGTGGCATTTTGGTCGTCACGCTGCTCGCGAGCTATCTGCTTTTTCTGCAATAAACCGGCCAGGGTTGTTGGGGTGTGGGGCATAGCGCCGTGATGCACTGCAACCGCGTTGCTCGCTGCCCGCTCTAAACCTTTGCGCGAATCCGATCCGTGCTACGCCACATCCCGCGCAGGCAAGCTCAACGTAAATCTGGCCCCCTGCCCCGGCGCGCTGTCGACCGTTAGGTCGCCATCCATCGCCCGTGCCAGCCGCCGCGCGATATACAGTCCCAGACCTGAGCCGCCGCTATCGGTGCGCCCCAGTCGCTCGAATTTCTCGAACACCACCGCCTGCTGTTCGGCATCGATCCCCTGCCCCTGATCGGCGACCGTCACCGTCGCCCTGTCTCCGTCGCGGTTGACGCGGATCCAGATCAGCGAATTGTCGGGCGAATAGCGGATCGCATTGCCCAGCAGGTTGAGCAGCACCTGCAACACCCGGCGGAACTCGCCCGTCGCCGGCGCTTTGTCGTCGGTGCGCGGCGCGTCGATGCGGATACCTTTTTCCTCGGCCTTCATGCCGAGCAGACCAACCGCGCGGCGCGCCAGATCACCCAGATCGATTTCGTCGGCGGCCGCCTTGAACCCCGGCCGCTCGATATTCTGCAGATCGGCCAGATCGTCGACCAGCCCCAGCAAATGCCGCCCCGCATGCGCAATATCGCCCGCGTACCGTGCATAATCGGCGCGGATCGGACCGTCGAACTGACCCGAAATCGTCTCGGCGGTCGCGATGATTCGGCTCAGCGGGCCGCGTAGCGCGCCGTCGATTCGGCGCCCAAATTGCGGATCGGACAGCGGCAGCGACCCGAAGGCGGGGTCGACCAACGCCGCCGCGGGCATCGAAGCGGCAGTCGCTTCGCCCTCCGCGACCGATGCCGATCCGCGAAACCCGGTAAAGCGTCCGACCGCGTCGAACAGCGCCTCTCCCGACAAGGTCATCGCCAACCGCCCGACAGGCGCGTCGGCCTGCACATGCTGGCCATCGAAACGCGATTGCCGCGCCAGTGCGCGCAAGACCGGGAAACGCCCGTCGCCATCGGGTTGCAGCTCGAACAATTCCGACAGCGAGCGCCCTTCCCAATCGGCGGGCACCGGCGGGGCATCGGGCGCCGCGCGCAACGCCACCACCCGCAATTGCTGGTCGCACTCCCACGTCCATCCGTGCGGGACCGCCACATTGTCAGCCATCGCCGGAATCTGCGGCTGCGCCACCGGCCGCGTGCGCCAGTCACTGATCTCCAGGCTCGCGCCATCGGCGTCGGGGATGATCCGCACCAGCGCGTGAATATCGCTATGATCGTCGGCGGCGTGCAACGGCCGGCTGATATCGCGGTGCAGCCGCTGCGCCAGCGCGACGAGCCGCGCCAGATGCGGCAGCGCCAGCGGCTTGCCCAGTCCCGCGCCCGCACGCTGTTGCAATCGCAATAGCGGCGCATCGGCGCTGACCAGCGCGCCCGACCGGTCGATCCGGCCGCGAACGATTCGCTCGCTCATCGCTTGCCCTGCCCCGGCGCCAGCACGTCGCCATGGTCGCGCGCACCGTCGTCGGCGACCGCGCGCGACGGCAACATCGCCAGCGCCGCCTCGAGCGGCGCCAGCGCGGTGCGATCGAGGTGGAGCGGCGCGAGTAGTGACGGCAGTGCGGCGGTTTCGGCCGTCAGCAACGCCAGCGCCATGTCGTCATAGCGGCGCCGGTGCGCCGCAGCGGCGAGCGCGATCAGCGTCGGCCAGTCGTGCCGCGCGATCGCCTGCCCGGCGGCCTCGGACACGTCCGCGCCCAAAATCTTGAGATAAGCGGCGCCCGCGTCTGCCATCCCGCGCTCGTCCGTCTGACGTTCGGTGATGACGCGTACCGCTTCGCCCAGCTCGGCGGCGCGGGCTTGATACGGGCTGACCTCGGCCAGACGCCACGCCGCCACATCGCGCAGCACGGCGCGAAAGACATCGCCGCCCAGATCGGCGATCGCCAGCGCGGGATGACCCATCGCATCGAACCGGCGGCGATCGGCAATCTGCAATGCCAGATAGGCGCGGTCGACGTCCGATAGCGGCGCGCCAGCCGGATGCGCCTCAACACCTGCTTCGTCGGCGTTGGGCAGGATCGGCGGCGGGCTGCTGCGCTGCGCTGACAACGCGCGCCAGCGATGCTCCTCGGCGCGGGCGAAGCAGATCGGCGCCAATTGTTCGGCGCTCGGCAGCCCATTGCGCAGCCACGTGGCCCATAGACCGTCGGTGTCGAAACCGGGGTCAAGTCGTGCCGCAACATCGGCAACCAGCCGCCGAGCGATCCCCAGCGACAGCGCGCGCTGCTCCTCGGTCAGCCGCCCGGCGGCGGGCGCGGCGAGATAATCCGTCAGTTCGCGCAGACGCGTGAACAGCGGATCGTTGCCGGACGAGGAGACGGAGTCAGTCATGCACGATCGCGAATAGCAGGATGGCGTTAATACGCGCTAAACCTTGAAGCGCTTTGTATTAGCGCGCTTCCGGGCGCCGCGCCAATCGCAGCCAGAGCAGGATCTGGAGCAGCGCCAGCAGCGGCAGGATCGCGAACATCAAGGACGCAAAGCCGAACAGCAACGCAGGCGCCAGCATGATCCACGCCTGGTCGGCATCGGGGAGCAACCAGTGGAAGCGCCGTCGCTCGCCCGAATCCTCGTACAGCGCGCGCGCCAGCAGGATCGTCGCGGCGAGGCACGGCGCCAGCGCGGCCTCGGAAAACAGTGGCATTTGGTGCCCCGGGCCTGCCAGCGAGACCAGCCAGGGAAAAATCGCCAGCAACACCCACGCAAAGGTTCGGATGACGTCTCGCACCCTATCCTGCGCCGCGCTTTCGGCGCGAAACGCTGACAAGAAGCGCATCGCGGTAAGCCCTAGGCCGCCGAGGATGGCGACCATTGCGCCCGATGCCGCCAGCCCGCTCGCTGCGAGCGCCGCCACTGCTATCCACAGCGCGGCAGTGACAAAGGGCAAATAGCGCGCGGTCGTTGGCGATTTGACCAGCAGCGGCCCGGCGAGGCGGATCAGCGGCATCATGATCGCCGACCGGCCAAACCCCATCCCGCCATATTCAACCTGTTGCAGGCTCGATTGCTCGATCAGCGCCGCGGTCGGCCGGTCGGTGACGATCGCGATCTCGCCCTGCTCGAACAGCGCCGGTTCACAATAGAGCCGCCGTGCGCCCGATTGCACCGCCAGCCGCAGCAGCGTGAGCATCATGTCCCATTCGCCCGGCATCGCGGCAAGTTCGGCGACCATCGGCTCCGAAATACTGGCGAGCCCGCCCCAGCGCCGCGTGGCGTCGATCCGCTCGAACCCCTGCGTCAGCGGGGTGTCGCCGGTGACGAGGATCGCGGGCGCACCCGGCTTGGCAATCGCTGCATAATGCGTGCCGCCCGCGCGCAGCCCGTCGGCGACCAGGATGATCCGGTCATCGCCCTGCACCAGCCCCATCAGGTCGGCGGCGGCGCGCACCGGGGTCACTTTCATGCCGCGGCGGCGGATGCGGTCACACGTCGCCAGCAGGTCTGCGGGAAGCGCGGCGACCGCAACCGCAATATGCGTCACCCCGACATCGGCCAACCGCGCCGCCTGCCGCTCGATCAGCGTTTCGCCAGCCACGGTGACGAGCGCGCGCAGCCCGCCGTTGGGCAAGACTTCGCTGGCGCCGATCAGCGCAATCAGAGCCATCGGCGGGCGCGATGATATTGAAACGTCACGGCGCACCGTCATATGGTGCCGAACCGGTTTGGCAAGCATCGCTTGTCGCCCTGCATCAGCGCGTGATAGGCCGCGCCGGTGACAGAGCATGGATCGGCAGTCATCATCGGCGCTTCGGGGGGCATCGGCGCCGCGCTCGCTGACGCTTTGCAGGCGGCAGGACGCCATGACGTCATCCACCGCTTCGCACGCTCGTTCCCGGCGCCGCACCGCATCGACATCACCGACGAAGCCTCGATCGCCGCCGCCGCAACCCTGGTTCGCGACAGCGGCCCGCCGCCGCGGCTGGTGATCGTCGCCACCGGGCTCCTCCACGCCGAGGGGCATCAGCCCGAACGAAAGCTCGCCGACATCGACCCCGCCTGGATGGCGCGCAACTTTGCGGTCAACACGATCGGCCCGGCGCTGATCGCCAAATATTTCCTGCCAATGTTACCGCGCCGCGAGCGCACCGTTTTCGCCATGCTGTCGGCGCGCGTCGGCAGCATCGGTGATAATCGCAGCGGCGGCTGGTACAGCTATCGCGCCTCAAAAGCCGCGCTCAACCAGCTCGTGCGCGGCTTCGCGATTGCCGAGGTGCGGCGCAACCCAGATGCGCTCGTCCTCGCGCTGCATCCGGGCACCGTCGACACCGGACTGTCGGCGCCATTCCAGCGCGGTGTACCCGCCGAAAAGCTGACCAGTGCGCTCGCCGCCGCCGTCAATTTGCTGCGGACGATCGATGCGCTGACAGCCGCCGAAACCGGCCGGATTTTTGCGTGGGACGGCAGCGAAATCATTCCCTGAAAACCGACCGAATCGCTGGCCTTTCCCTGCTCCATCGGCTAGGAAAAACCCACCTCCCGAATAGCAGAAAAAAGGCCGGGTCTTGACCGAAGAAAATACGCCGACGCCGCCGTCCGAGGACGGCATTTCGCCGATCAACATCGTCGACGAAATGAAGACGAGCTATCTCGATTACGCGATGAGCGTGATCGTCAGCCGCGCGCTGCCCGACGTGCGCGACGGGCTGAAGCCGGTGCACCGGCGCATCCTCTATTCGGCGTTCGAAAGCGGCTATGTCGCAGGCCGCCCCTATCGCAAATCGGCGCGTATTGTCGGCGACGTGATGGGTAAATATCATCCGCACGGAGACAGCTCGATCTACGACGCCCTCGCGCGCATGACGCAGGACTGGTCGATGAGCGTCCCGCTCGTCGATGGTCAGGGCAATTTCGGCTCGATGGACCCCGATCCGCCGGCCGCGATGCGCTACACCGAATCGCGCCTCGCCAAGGTCGCGAACATGCTGCTCGGCGATCTCGACAAGGATACCGTCGATTTCCAGCCCAACTATGACGGCTCCGAATCCGAACCCACCGTCCTGCCCGCGCGCTACCCCAATCTACTCGTCAATGGCGCCGGCGGCATCGCGGTCGGCATGGCGACCAATATCCCGCCGCATAACCTCGGTGAAGTGATCAACGCGACGCTCGCGATGATCGACAACCCCGAAATCACCCTCGACGAACTGATGGCGATCATCCCCGGTCCCGATTTCCCGACCGGCGCGCTGATGCTGGGTCAGGGCGGCGCGCGCAATGCCTATGCCACCGGTCGCGGATCGGTGATGATGCGGGCGACGCACATCATCGAAGAAGGCAGGAACGACCGCCAGTCGATTGTATTAACGTCGATTCCGTTCCAGGTCGGCAAGTCGGGTCTGGTCGAGAAGATCGCCGAAGCGGCGCGCGACAAGCGCATTGAGGGTGTGTCCGACATCCGCGACGAATCGAACCGCGAAGGCGTCCGCGTCGTCATCGAACTAAAGCGCGATGCGACCGCCGAGGTCGTGCTCAACCAGCTGTGGCGTCACACTCCGGCGCAATCGAGCTTCCCCGCCAATATGCTCGCGATCCGCGGCGGGCGCCCCGAAATGATGGGGCTCAAGACCATCCTGTCGGCGTTCATCGACTTCCGCGAGGAAGTGATCACTCGCCGCTGCAAGTTCGAATTGAACAAGGCGCGCGACCGCGCCCACATCTTGCTCGGCCTCGTCGTCGCGGTCAGCAATCTCGACGAAGTCGTCCGCATCATCCGCGGTTCGTCCAGCCCCGCGGCGGCACGCGAAGCGCTGCTGACGCGCGAATGGCCGATCGGCGACATCGCGCCCTATATCCGCCTCGTCGAAGCGATCGATGGCGAGCTCGACGCCAGCTCGAGCTATCGCCTGTCTGAAGCGCAGGTGAAGGCGATCCTCGACCTCCGCCTGCATCGCCTGACCGCGCTCGGCCGCGATGAAATCGGCAAGGAACTCAAGGAACTGGCGGACGAGATTGAGGAGCTGCTGAGCATCCTCGCCAACCGCGACAAGCTGATTGCCGTCATGCGCGATGAACTTATTGCAGTGCGCGACGAATTCGCCAAACCGCGCCGCACACAGCTGGCCCCCGCCGCCGACGGCATCGACGACGAGGATCTGATCGAGCGCGAAGAGATGGTCGTGACCGTCACGCTGGACGGTTATATCAAGCGCACCACCCTCGACACTTTCCGCTCGCAACGCCGCGGCGGCAAGGGCCGCGCCGGCATGGCGACGAAGGACGAAGATGTCGTCACCGAAATGTTCGTCACCTCGACGCACACCCCGGTGCTGTTCTTCTCGACCCTCGGCAAAGTGTATCGCATGAAAGTGTGGCGCCTGCCCGAAGGTGGCCCCGCGACGCGCGGCCGCCCGATGGTCAACCTGCTGCCGCTCGGCAAGGACGAGACGATCTCGACCGTCCTCCCCCTGCCCGAGGACGAGACCGAATGGGGCAAGCTCCACGTCATGTTCGCCACCGCCAAGGGCAGCGTGCGGCGTAACAGCATGGACGCCTTCACCAACGTCCCTTCGAACGGCAAGATCGCGATGAAGTTCGAGGGCGAGGACGAAGACGACCGGCTGATCGGCGTCGCCTTGCTCGACGAAAGCGACGATGTCCTGCTCGCAACCCAGCAGGGCAAGGCGATCCGCTTTGCCGGCGACGACGTCCGCGAGTTCCAGAGCCGCAATTCGACCGGCGTGCGCGGCATGCGCCTCGCAGCGGGCGACGAGGTGATCTCGCTGTCGATCCTTCACCGCGTCGGCACGACCGGCGACGAACGCGAGGCGTATCTCCGCGCCGCGCCATGGAAGGATAATGAGAACGCGCCGACACTCGACGCCGACCGCATGGAAGAACTCGCAGAACGCGAACAGTTCATCCTGACCGTCTGTGCCAACGGCTATGGCAAGCTGTCGTCGGCCTATGAATATCGCCGCACCGGCCGCGGTGGTCAGGGGATCACCAACATCGACAACATCGCCCGCAACGGCCTCGTCGTCGCCAGCTTCCCCGCCACCAAGGCGCATCAGCTGATGCTCGTCACCGATCAGGCGAAGCTGATCCGCATGGGGCTCGATTCGATGCGCGTCATCGGCCGCGGCTCGGCGGGCGTGCGTCTGTTCGACGTGTCGAACAACGAACATGTCGTGTCGGCCGCGCTGATCGAGGAAAGCGACGAGGAAGAAATCGACGGCATCGAAGGCACCGAGGGCGAAGGCATTGCGGGCGACACCCCGCAAGCCGAAACTCCGACCGAGTCACCGTCCGAATGACCGCCTCGACCGCCTTCAAGGTGTTGACCCAGCAGCAATGGGCCGATTTCGAACGCGAGCGGGTGTTCCGCGGTGCCCCGGTCGACATTACCGACGGCTACATCCATCTGTCGACGGGTGATCAGCTCGAAAGCACGATCGCCAAACATTTCGCGGGCCAAACCCCGCTGCTGATCGCCGAGGTGGACCTGATCCTCCTCGGCGACGCGATCCGCTGGGAAGAAGCGCGCGGCGGGGCGTTGTTCCCGCATCTCTATGCGGAGTTGCCAATCACGGCGGTGATCGGCCTGCAAAAGCGCGATTAGCGTTCGTCGATTCCTGTTCGCCATCGGTCGGTTCTTGCTTCGCCGGCGCTCATGCGCCTACCACTGTCGACCATTGCACAACGCACTGGGGGAAATCGACAATGCGCCTGATCCTGACCGCCGCCCTGCTGGCTTCGGCCGCCGTTCCTGCCGCCTACTCCCATGAAACCGCGGCACCGGTCGCGCAATCAAAACCCGTCCCCAAAGAAGAGCTGCTCAAACCGCCCGCCGACGCGGTGCAATATATGGTGGTGTCCGAGGCCGGGAGGCATGGCATTCAGTGGCGCTGGCAACTTCCCGACGGGCGCACCGCCTATCGCTGGTCGCAGGAGCTGCGCGGCTGGATCACCGAGATGGATCAGGTCACCACCTTCGGGCCCGGCGGTACGATCGAAGCGACCACCGTCCGCGGCGTCACCACCTCGGGCGACGCGGCCGAAGACTATCGCGTCGTCAACGGCCGCGCGACCTGGAAAACCGCCAACGATTCCGGCGAAGCTGCTGCGGGCGGCTGGTATATCCCCGCCGGCGGAGTCGGCATCGCCAATGCTCCGCTGATCGACGCGCTCGCCGCGGCGGGCGACACCGGGGTGAATTTCCTGCCGAGCGGCAAGGGCCGGATGACCCTTGGCGCGATGCAGACGATCCAAGGACCGGGCGGACCGAAACAGGTCCAGCTCGCCTTCGTCAGCGGCATATTGCCCTCGCCCTATCCGGTCTGGCTCGACGAGAACAAACGCTATTTCGCCGACATCAGCTTCATTTCGGTGATCCCGGCGGGCTATGAGGGCGCGCTAAAGCAGCTTCGCGACACGCAGGAGGCCGCGACCGCCGCGGCCGTGGCCGGGATCGCCAAACGCTTCCTGTCGCCCGCCGCAAAAGCCCCCGTGCTGTTCGACAATGTCCAGCTGTTCGACGCCGACAAGGGCGCATTTTTGGCGGGCCGCGCGGTGCTCGCGCGCGACGGCAAGATTGCCGCCATCGGCGCTGCCGGATCGCTGACTGCGCCGTCGGGCGCACACGTCATCGACGGCCGCGGCAAGACGCTGGTGCCCGGCATCTGGGACAGCCACCTCCATATCGGTGACGATTGGGATGTGCTGTCGAACATGGCGAACGGGATCACCAGCTTCCGTAGCCCCGGAACGACCTTCGATCGTGCCGTCGATGCGACGAAACGCCGCGCCAACGGCACCTTGCTGATGGGCGAGCCTTTCATCTCGGCGATCGTCGACAAGAAAGATCCGCTCGCGGCGCAAGGCGCCGAGGTGGTCAGCAGCGAGGCCGAAGCCATCGCCGCGGTGCGGCGGATCAAGGCCGCTGGTCTGTGGGGGGTCAAATTCTACACCTCGATGAATCCGGCCTGGATCGCCCCCGCCGCCGCCGAGGCGCACCGGCTCGGCCTCCATGTCCACGGCCATGTCCCCGCGACGATGAAGCCCAGCGAAGCCGTCGCGGCTGGCTATGACGAGCTCACCCACCTCAACTTCGTCGTGATGGAAGCGATGCCGCGCGATGTGATCGACCGCGCCAATACGCGCCAGCGGGTCGAGGGACCGGCGCGCTATTTCAAGGACGTCGATCTCGACGCGCCGCTGATGTCCGGTTTCATCGCCGATCTCGCCAAAAAGAAGACATTGGTCGACCCGACGATCGTCATCTTCGAAGGCATGCTGACGCAGGACGGCGGCAAACCGCATCCGGCCTACGCGCCCTATATGGGCATCATCTCCCCCGTCATCGAACGCTCGACCTTCACCGCCGGCGGCTATCCGTTGATCGAAGGGCTGACGCGCGACGATTATCGCAAAAGCTATGCGAAGATGGTCGAACTGGTCGGCCGCCTGCACAAGGCAGGGGTGCCGATCGTCGCTGGCACCGACGGCTGGGGGATCGAGCTCGTCCGCGAACTCGAAATCTACCAGCAGGCCGGGTTCACCGCCGCCGAGGCGATCCAGAGCGCGACGATCATCCCCGCCCGCGTCGTCGGCGCCGACAAACGCACCGGCTCGATCGCAGTGGGCAAGGAAGCCGACATGGTGCTGGTCGACGGCGACCCCTCAACCGACCTCGGCGCGCTGCGCCGCGTCGTGACGGTGGTGAGCGATGGCTATGTGATGGATGCGGATGAGCTGCGGAAGGCCGCGGGGTTTGGTGGGCGGCCGAAGTAGCGGTCCGCCTGCCTACACCCGCACTACGTGCTCGTCCTTTTTGATGGCCGCTATGGGGTAGAAAGCAGTCGCTGAGTTATTCAGACTGCGATGTAGTTCGCCGCTTCCAAAGTGCATATGCAACCGAAACGGGAAATGCGACGGCGACGTATAGGGTCGGCAGAACGAGGCCAAACACCATGATGGCAAGAAAATCCATCCGCCCCGAGTCTCCATGTATGTTCTCGTCATAGTCGTAAGGTATCGGCGGCGGAGTGGCCATGACGTAGCACGCAAAACTGAGAAAAATCAGGGGGGCGAGACCTAGACGGAGAAGCCACCAGCGCGTTGAAAAACGAGCCCTGAATGCTTTGCCTAGCAGCAAGCTGGACAGGAGGATTAGCACAGGTGGAATTGCGATGAGCAGGACCATGCAAGCTTCATATCCTGCATTACTTCGGCGAACAATCGATGCCCGCAATTGGTCGAAAGTCGCCTTTCGGAAAATAACGGCCATTTATCAACCGGCCCGCACGAACTTACCGCCGCTTGGCATTCCACGCCCGCACCGCCGCCATCGTCTTTTCGACATGCGCCTGCGGCTTGCTGTCGGTGTAGCTCAGCAGGATGGTGCCGTTCGGGGCGATCACATAGGATGTCCGGCTGGACAAAGTCGATCCATCGGGGCGCTGTGTGGTCGCGTCATATTGCGCCGCGACCTTGGCGCCCGGATCAGCCGCGACGGCAAATTTGTCGCGGCACGCCGAGCGGGAAAATTCGGCGACGCGATCGATATTGCCCGCGGTCACCCCGACAACCCGCGCGCCGAGCTGGTTGAACTTGCCGTTCGCCTCGGCGAACAGATGCGCCTCCATCGTGCACCCCGGCGTGAAAGCGGCGGGGAAGAAATAGAGGACGACCGGCCCGTTGCGCAGCGTCTGCTTCAGCGACAGGCTGAACTCCTTGCCGCCCTGCGCGGCGGTCAGGGTGAAGTCGGGCGCCTTGGCGCCTTGCACAAGGGCGGCGATGCCCTGCACCGGCAAGACAGTGAGCGACAGGCCCAGCCCGCACCACATCGCAATTTTCGTCATGCTTTTCATCGGCTGCTCTCCATAGGACGAGGTTGCACGATGCGGACAAATGACCGCCGCGTCCAGAGCGATTGACCCGGTATCGCATTCGGCGCAGCATCGCGGCATGACCCTGACCATCACCCCTAGCGGCCAGTCCTGCGGCGCCCGCGTCACCGGCGCCGACCTGACCCGGCCGCTCGCGCCCGACAGCGTCGCCGAAATCCGCGCCGCATGGCTCGACCATCACGTCCTCGCCTTTCCCGACCAGAAGATGAGCGATGACGATCTCGAGCGTTTCACCCAATATTTCGGCGGCTTCGGCGACGATCCCTTCATCAAACCGATCCCGGGGCGCGAGCATGTGATCGCGGTTAAGCGCCGCGCCGACGAAACCTCGCCCTTGTTCGCCGAAAACTGGCACAGCGACTGGAGCTTTCAGGCGCGCCCGCCCGCGGGTACCTGTCTGTTCGGGATCGCCATCCCGCCGGTCGGCGGCAACACCGATTTCTCCAACCAGCACGCCGCGCTCGACGCGATGCCCGCTGCGCTGCGCGCGAAAATCGAAGGTCGCAATGCGGTCCACAGCGCGCGCGGCGGCTATGCGCCGTCGGGGATGTACGGCGCTGGCGACAAGGATCGCAGCATGAACATCCGTTCAGGCGACGAAGCACTGGCGACCCAGCTGCACCCCTTCATCCGCCGCCACCCCGAAACTGGCCGCGAAGGGCTGTTTGGCTGCGCGGGTTATATCATGGGCATCGAGGGCATGGACGATGCCGAGGCGCTGCCGCTGCTCTATGAACTGTTGCAATGGCAGGGGCGCGAGGACTTTCGCTACAGCCATGTCTGGGAACCCGACATGCTGATCCTGTGGGACAACCGCTCGCTCCTCCACCGCGCCACCGGCGGCTACGACGGCCACGACCGCCTGCTCCACCGGACCACGATCGCAGCGTGGGAAGGGTAGAATCTATTGGTGCAATGGATGTTCAAGCGAGGAAGCCGGTCCGTCGACTAGCCCCGTTCGTGTCGAGCGAAGTCGAGACACCCATCGGCAGTGCACGGCTTCGGGGTGTCTCGACTTCGCTCGACACGAACGGGATTCAGGAGCGGCTCGTCAACAACGGAGAGCAAGCTGAGCCTTAACCGCGCCCTTCCTTCGCCAGCGTCCTCACCACCCCCCACGCAATCAGCGCCTGCCCACCGAAATACAGCGGCCACACCAGCCACAAGGTGACGTCCTTCGACAGCGTCCCGCCCTCACCGGCAAAGATGAACAGATCGCTCGCAAGGAAAGCCATCGCCCCAACGCCGGTGCGATAGCGCGGAAAGCGGCTGATCCACGCCGTCGCTGCCATGATCGCGACGCCACCAGTATAGGCAATCGCCGCGCCCATAAGCGCCGCCTCGGCGCCGCGCGTCAGCCCCCACGCGATGATCAACGCCAGCGGCACTAGCGCCCACGCCAACAACCGCTGCGACGATGTCAGGCTGGGCCGCCGGTTGCGCAGATACAGGATGATCGCAATCAGATGCCCGGTCGCGAACGCCGCCGCGCCCGCCAGCATCCCGACCGCATCGAGCAACCAGTCGCCCAGCGCCCCGAACGCGAGCACTGCCGCGATCAGCCGTCCGTCGCTGCTGCGCGCATTCGCCGCTGCCCAGACCGCGAGCAAGCCAACCCCCGACGCCTTCCACGCCCAGATCGCTGGCCCGTCGAGCCGCATATACACCGCCACGAAATAGCTGATCCCGCCGACCAGCGCCGCCAGCCACAGCCACCGCGCGCGATCCCAACCCTGCTCACTCATGCCCCGCCCCTTTGCATCTTGCCCGCAACCCGCCTACTGCGCGGCACATTGGTCGCAAGTCAACGGATAGGGTAAATGGCGGAATACGACGTTCACATCATCGGCGGTGGCCTCGCCGGTTCCGAAGCCGCCTGGCAGCTCGCCGAAGCCGGTTTCCGCGTCCGCCTGTCCGAAATGCGCGGTGGCGGCGACATGACGCCGGCGCATCAAGGCGACGCGCTGGCCGAGATGGTCTGCTCGAACAGCTTCCGCAGCGACGACGGCGACAGCAACGCCGTCGGCCTGCTCCACCGCGAGATGCGCACCCTCGGCTCGATCATCATGCGCGAGGCCGATGTCCACAAGGTGCCCGCGGGCTCGGCGCTCGCGGTCGACCGCGACCTCTTTTCGGGCGGCGTCACCCGCGCGCTCGAAGCGCATCCCAACATCACCATCGTCCGCGAACGCATCGATACGCTACCGACCGAAGGCCTCACCATCGTCGCCACCGGGCCGCTCACCGCCGCCAGCCTCGCCGACAGCATCGGCAGTGCGACCGGCAAGGACGCACTCGCCTTTTTCGACGCGATCGCCCCCATCGTCTATCGCGACAGCATCGACATGGACATCGCCTGGATGGCGAGCCGCTGGGACAAGGTCGGGCCGATCGGCGACGGCAAGGATTATATCAACTGCCCGATGGACAAGGACCAGTATCACGCCTTCGTTCAGGGGCTGGTCGACGGCGACAAGACCGAATTCAAGGAGTGGGAGACCAACACCCCCTATTTCGAAGGCTGCATGCCGATCGAAGTGATGGCCGAACGCGGTCCCGAAACCCTGCGCTTCGGCCCGATGAAGGGCGTCGGGCTCGACAATCCCCGCACCGGGCGTTGGCCCTATGCGGTCGTCCAGCTGCGCCAAGACAACGCGCTCGGCACGCTGTGGAACATGGTTGGCTTCCAGACCAAGCTGAAGCACGCCGCGCAGGTCGAGCTGTTCCGCACCATCCCCGGCCTCGAAAAGGCCGAGTTCGCACGCCTTGGCGGGCTTCATCGTAACAGCTTCATTCGGTCGCCCGAATTGCTCGATGCGCAGCTCCGCCTCAAATCAGCGCCGCATATCCGCTTCGCCGGACAGATCACCGGCTGCGAAGGCTATGTCGAAAGCGCCGCCATCGGCCTGATCGCGGCGCGCTTTGCCGCCGCCGAACTCGCCGGCCGCGATCTGGCGCCGCCGCCGGGCGATACCGCGCTGGGCGCTTTGCTCGGCCATATCACCGGCGGCGCCGACGTCGCGAGCTATCAGCCGATGAACGTCAATTTCGGTCTCTTCCCGCCGCTCGCAGAGGATGTGCGAAAGAAGGATCGCAAGCTCGGCTACACCGCGCGGGCGGGTGCATCACTGGCGGAGTGGATGAAGGTCGCCGACGGCATCGCGGCATAATTCCCGTCGTTGCGAGCGAAGCGAAGCGATCTCCAGCTATCGACCTTGCGCAAGGATGATAGCTGGAGATTGCTTCGTGGCTGCGCTCCTCGCAATGACCGGTCGGGTCAACAATTACATTTCGGCTTCACCGCCCGTTTCGGCGCCGTCGTCGCGAACTCGGTCCGCGTCAAATCGCCCGACTTGTCGCCATCGGCGCCGACAAAGCGCTGCCCGGTCGCCGCCGCCCATTCCTCGAAGGTCAGCAAATTATTGCCATCCTTGTCGAGCTTGCGGAACGCCGCGGTGCGCGAGGACATCAGCTCGACCCGGCTGATCCGGTCGTTGCGGTCTCGGTCGAAGCGGTTGAAGCGCCGCTCCTCGCGCGACGCCTCTTTCGCCGCAGGCAACGCAGGCGGCGCCGGTCCGCGTTTCGGAGCATTCGCCCCCGCCACCGGAATCGCGGGCAGCGCCGGCGGCGCTTCGGGTAGCACCTCCTCTTCGGCAATCTGCGTATAGCCCGCCCACATAAACAGGCCTCCGGTCAACAGCAGCGCGCTCGCCACGCCGCCGATCAGAAAACGGGAAATCGCCATCCGCCCCTCCGCCTTGTTCGATCCGACTGGCTATCACAGCGCCACGAAAATCAGCAACAATCGCCCCCATTTTGGCGACGAATAATTATCGCCAAAACCATTCAAAATGATCTAGTTCATGGCTATATTCGATCAATGTCTAGTTACCTCCCGACCCTGAAACAGATGCAATATCTCGTCGCGCTGCACGAACATGGCCATTTCGGCCGCGCCGCCGATGCGTGCAACGTGACGCAGTCGACGCTTTCGGCGGGCATCCGTGAGCTTGAAACCCTGCTTGGCCCGACCCTCGTCGAGCGCACGCGCCGCGTCGTCCGCTTCACCGGGCTCGGCAACGCCATCGTCGAGAAGGCGCACCGCGTCCTGCGCGAGGCTGAAGAACTCGCCGACATGGCCGCCGCCGCTGCCGCACCGCTGGTCGGCGACCTGCGCATGAGCGTCATCCCGACGATCGCGCCCTTCCTGCTCCCCGGCATGCTGCGGTTGCTGCGTAAGGAACGTCCGGCGCTCAAGCTGTTCCTGCGCGAGGAACCCAGCGCGCAGGCGTGCGAATCGCTCCACCACGGCACCGTCGATTGCGTGCTGCTCGCGCTCCCCTATGGCTGCGGCGATGTGGAAAGCGAGGAATTGTTCGATGACGCGCTGTTCGTCGCCTTCCCCGGCGACCAGTCCGAAGACCTGCCCGCGATGGTCAGCGCCGACCAGCTCGACCCCACGCAGATGCTGATGCTCGAGGATGGCCATTGCCTGAAGGATCACGCCCTCGCCGCGTGCAACCGGCCCGAACTGCGCGCCGGAGCGCGGATGATGGGGACGTCGTTGCACACGCTGGTGCAGATGGTCGACAATGGCCTCGGCATCACCATGCTGCCGCAAATGGCGATCGAGGCCGGTATCCTCGACCACACCGACATCGACACGCGCCCACTCGATTCGGATCACGACTGGCGGACGATCGCGCTGGTATGGCGCAAAGGCAGCCCGCGCGCCGACGAGTTCAAGATGCTGGCGGATATTTTCCGGAAACATCGGGCGGGTTAAACCCGCCCCCCTCCCCCCCCCCCGTTCGTGTCGAGCGAAGTCGAGACACGTGAAGGCACGCGCGAACCGGGCGTCTCTCGACTTCGCTCGAGACGAACGGAATTTAGCTCAACCCCACCGCGCCGCCCGCACGCCATCCCCCGCCCGTGCCTCAACCCAAGCCACGCGCCCGTCCCCAAACGTCTCGCGCTTCCACAGCATCACGTCGGTCTTCAACCGGTCGATCAGAAACTCGCACGCCGCCAGCGCCTCGCTGCGGTGCGGACTGCTCGCCAGCACCAGCACGATCGTATCGCCCGGCACCATCGCCCCGACGCGGTGGATCAGCGTCAGCGCCGCTAGCTGCCAGCGGTCGGCCGCGGCATGGGCGAGATCGCCCAGCCCCGCTTCGGTCATCACCGGGTGATGCTCCAGGAACAGCTCGACCAGCCCGCCTTCGCCGCGCACCCGCCCGATAAAGCTCGCGCTCGCACCATGCCCGCCCGCATCGTGCAGGTCGAGCTGGGCGCCGACATCGATCGCCTCCGCCTGCACAGCGACGCGGATCATCCGCCCGTCACCGGCGGGAACAGCGCAACCTCGCGCGCGCCCACGAGCGGCGCCCCCGGTCCCATCATCACGCCATCGATCGCGGCGCGAATGCGCTGCGGTTCGGCAAAGGCCAACGCACCCCGCGCATCGCGCGCTGCCAGCCACGCCAGCAACGCAGTCAGATCTGCAACCTCGGCGGGCAATTCGACGATCTCGTCGGGCATCCCCATCCGCTCGCGCACCCAGGCAAAATAGGAAATCGTCAGCGCCACCGCGCTTAATCCATATGCTTCAGGCCGACGCGCAGATAATCCCAGCCGGTAATCAGCGTCAGCACCGCGGCGCCCCACAGTGACGCCAGCCCGACCATTTTGACCCATTCGACCGCGGGCAGCGCCCCGGCCAAGATCAGAGCGCCGAATGCAACCAGCTGGAACGTGGTTTTCCATTTCGCCAGCTGGGTCACCGGCATCGACACCTGCAACGTCGCCAGAAATTCGCGCAGCCCCGACACGATAATCTCGCGGAGCAGGATCATCAGCGCCGCGATGACATGATAGCCGGTGATGTCGCGGGTAAAGACCAGCAGCAGGATCACCGCCGCAATCATGATCTTGTCGGCGATCGGGTCCAGAAAAGCCCCCAGCCGCGACACGATGCCGCGCGAGCGTGCCACATAACCGTCAAAATAATCGGTAATGCCCATCAGGCAGTACAGACCGAACGCCAGCGCATAATCAATCGGCTTGGGCTGGTGCGACCCTTCGACCACCCCCGGCCACAGCAGGAAGAGCAGGATGGGCACCGCCAAAATGCGCGACAATGTCAGGATGTTCGGAAGACTCAGCATGACCCCTGATTCCCGCCGCTGCGGCGCGCTAGTTCCAAAATGGGCTTTGACCCTGCCCGCCCTAACCGATAAGCCCCCCGCGCGACAACAATATTGCCGTGATGGTCCGGCGTTGTCCGATTGTCAGGCTGCAAAAATGGATTTTCAATGACCGGTTCCTTTGCGCTGATGAAGCAACGCCGGTTCCTGCCCCTGTTTGCGACGCAGTTCCTCAACGCCTTCAACGACAATTTTTACAAGATGACGATGGTCATCCTCGTCACCTTCACCATCTACAAAGATCCCGAGACCGAGGCGTGGTTCAACGCTTTGGCGGGAGGGCTGTTCATCCTGCCCTTCTTCCTGTTTTCGGCGCTGGCCGGGCAGCTCGCCGACAGCACCGACAAGACGAAAATGATCCGCCTGATCAAGACGGCAGAGATCGCGATCATGATCGTCGGGTCGGTCGGTATCTGGTTCCACAACGTGCCGCTGATGCTGCTGGCGTTGTTCGCAATGGGCGTCCACTCAACCTTTTTCGGTCCGATCAAATATGCCATCCTTCCCCAGCACCTGCAGGATGACGAGGTTCTTGCTGGCACCGGCTGGGTCGAGGCGGGGACGTATATTGCGATCCTCGGCGGCACGATCGTTGGGGGGCTGACGCCGCCGCATATTGCAATTCCCGGGATCATCGTGGTTGCGATCATCGGACGATTGGCCGCCAATTTCGTACCCTCAGCGCCGCCCGAAGCCGAGGCCAAAGGCCTGGTGATCGATTTCAATGTATTCCGCTCGTCGTGGCGGCTGGTCAATTCGACGATGCACATCCCGCGCCTGTTCCTCGCGATCGTTTCGATCAGCTTTTTCTGGGCGATCGGCGCCATTCTCGCCGCGCAATTCCCGCCGCTGGTCAAGAACGCGCTGGGCGCCGACAACACCGTCGCAACCCTGTTTACCGCCATCTTCTCGGTCGGCGTCGCGATCGGCTCGATCATCGTCAACCGGCTGCTCAAGGGCCATGTCTCGGCGCGCTACTCGCCGGGGTCGGTGATCGTGATGGGGCTGTTCGTTCTCGACCTGTGGTGGAACGTAAAGGGCTGGGAGCATGTCGGCACCGGCCTGATGAACTGGCGCGACTTTCTGGCGCTGACGACCGGCGACCGCATCATCCTCGACCTGCTCGGCATCGCGATCGCGGGGGGCATGTTCGTCGTCCCGCTCTACGCCTTCCTGACCACCACCGTCGCCAAATCCCAGACCGCGCGCACCGTGGCGGCGAACAATATCGTCAATTCGGGCTTTATGGTGGCGGCGACCTTGCTGCTCAGCGTGTTGATCGGGATCGGCCTGACGATCGACGACACGCTGCTGATGGTCGCCGCGATGTGTCTGGTATCATCGGTGCTGGCGTGGAAGCTGCACAAGGCGTGCGATTAGGCTGACGGAAGGTCGGTTCGGGTGAGGAGCTGACGGAGTCGATCCTCCCCGGAACGGGGAGGGGGACCAGCGAAGCTGGTGGAGGGGCACCATCGGTTTACCTTGCTGCGAAGGTAGTACTTCGCGGCGAGGTTCCCGGAAAAGTGGACTCAACCGTTTCGATGCTGCGGTAACCGCCCGTGCCCCTCCACCACCCTTCGGGTGGTCCCCCTCCCCCGTTGGGGGAGGATCGCTTGAGGTCGCTATTGATCGTTACCGGTTATCAGATCAAAAACATCATTGTCGCGGTAAAAAACATCGCGAAACTCTGCAAAAACAGCCGCAGGTCGCTGCCCGCAAAAATCGTCACCGGCTCGCGGTGCGCCGCCAGCGCCTGCCGCAACTCGCCTTGCCAGTCGGCGGGCGCGCTCAGCCGCGCGATCGTCAGCTGGCGGGCGCCATGCGCCTGAATCCGGCGACGAATATCGATGTGATCCGAGTCCATGTCCGGCAAGCTATGCCGGTCTTAACGATTTGGTAAGGTTAAAAGATCGTTAACAAAAGCAGCGTGTCAAAGCGGCACAGCGGCTAATCCTTTCGGATAGGTCGGACCCGCACCGTCCGCGCATCGCGCGCCCCGACCTGAAACGGCTTGCACCGCTGCGGCCGCATCCGCGGCCCCAGGCACAGCCGCACTTCGTCGAGCCAGCCCTGTCGATCAAGCGACACCGCGATCATCGACTCGGAAATCCCGCGATTGGCCGCGGCAAAGGCACGGCGAACGCTGCCCGCCGTCTGCGGTCGCGCCGACAGCGCCGCCATGTCGGGAGAGCGTACCGCGCGGAACAGCATCGCGGCGGAGCGGAAATAGGCCGCGGGATGCGGGCTCATGCACGTGCCATGCTTGGCCCACTCATGCTGGAGCAACTGCGCCGACGGCGTCATGCACAGATGCTGGCGCAGCACCGGCTGCGGCACAATCTTCGCCGGGCGGCACCATTGCGGATAGTCACGGCTGTCGGTTTCGGGCCACAGCCCGTGGAGCACCCAGCCAAAGCGGCCATTCTCGCCCGCGCACTGAAACCGGTCGCGCGCGTCCCTCGGGTTACGGACATCGGCACAATGCTGCGGCGACCAGCTCATACTGAGCAGATAGCCGGTGATCGCGGTCTTGCGCACCGGCTCGCCGCGCCTGGGCTGTTCGAGCCGCGGTACCGGGATGCGATCGGGCATTTTGCAAGCAAGCGCCTGAGCCTGCACCGCGGTGGGTGCGAGCATCAAGCTCAGCGCGGCAACGCTAAACCAGCGCAAAATCAAGCCCGACGTCCGCCGCCGGCGCCGACTGCGTCAACCGTCCGACCGACACATAGGTCACCCCCGTCGCGCCGATCGCGCCGATCGTGTCGAGCCGCACCCCGCCCGATGCCTCGGTCGGCACCTTGCCGCCGACGATGCCCACACATTTCCGAAGTTCATCGAGCGTCATATTGTCCAGCAACAGGTGCGTCGCCCCGGCATCCAGCGCCGGTTCGACCTGCCCTACCCGGTCGACCTCGACGATAATCCGTTCGATCCCCGCCGCGACCGCGCGGCGCACCGCTTCCTCGACCGACCCGGCGACCGCGACATGATTGTCCTTGATCATCGCCGCGTCCCACAATCCCATCCGGTGATTGGTCGCCCCGCCCATCCGCGTCGCATATTTTTCCAGCACGCGCAGGCCGGGGATCGTCTTGCGCGTGTCGAGCAAGGTCGCGCCGGTCCCTGCCAGCGCATCGACATATTGCCGCGTCATCGTCGCGATGCCCGACAGATGCTGCACCGTGTTCAGCGCCGACCGCTCGGCGGTCAGCATCGCCCGCGCATTACCCGACAGGCGCATCAAATCGCTGCCCGCGGCGACTTCGGCACCTTCCCCGACCAGGATTTCGATCTCCATGGCAGGATCGAGCGCGCGAAAGAACGCTTCGGCGATCGGCAGCCCCGCGACGGTGATCGCATCGCGGCTGTCCATCACCCCGCCAAAGCGGGCATCGGCGGGGATCGTCGCCATCGACGTAATATCGCCCCCCGCCCCCAGATCCTCGGCCAGCGTGGCACGAATAAAGGCGGCGAGGTCGAAATCGGGCAGGGAAAATTGGTTCATCAGCCTGCGATAATGGGCGCCCGCAGCAAATCAACTTGACGTTTACGTAAACTAACGCTGACATGCACGCCACGTGGCACTTTAGTCCACATCGGAGAGGCCCAATGCAATCCCCCATCTGTACGATGCTTGACATCGAATTCCCTCTGCTCGCCTTCTCTCACTGCCGCGACGTCGTCGTCGCGGTGTCGAAAGCGGGCGGCATGGGCGTCTTCGGCGCCGCCTCGCTGCCGCCCGAACGGCTCGAGGAGGAACTGGCATGGATCGACGCGCATATCGGCGGCAAGCCTTATGGCGTCGACCTGATCGTCCCGAACAGTTTCGCGGGTAAGGGCGAGGCCCGAAGCGCGCGGCCCCCGATCCCTGACGAGCACAAAACCTTCGTCGCCGGACTGCTTCAGAAACACGGGGTCGATGAAGGCAATCTCGCCCTCCCCGCAGTCGGCGGCGGCCTTGGCGAAAATATGACCGACGACGGTGCGGCCAAGCTGCTCGAAGTCGCCTTCCGTCACCCGATCGGCCTGATCGCCAACGCGCTCGGCGTCCCGCCGCCGCTGATGCTCGAGCTTGGAAAGCGTCACAAAGTCCCCGTCGCCGCACTCGTCGGCACTCGCGATCACGCGCTGGCGCAGGTCCGCGCCGGGGTCGACATTCTCGTCGTCGCGGGAGGCGAAGCGGGCGGTCACTGCGGCGAAGTCGCGACGATGGTCTTGGTTCCCGAGGTTGCGGCCGCTGTCGAGGCCGTCGGCGCGACCACGCCGATCCTTGCCGCAGGCGGTATCGTCACCGGGCGCCAGATGGCCGCAGCGATGGCGATGGGCGCGCACGGCGCCTGGACCGGATCGGTCTGGCTAACCACTGCCGAAGCCGAGACCAATCCGGTGGTAAAGGAAAAGATGCTGCTCGCCAGTTCGCGCGACACGGTGCGATCGAAAAGCCGCACCGGCAAACCTTCGCGCCAGCTCCGCTCGCCATGGACCGACGCCTGGGAGGCCGAGGGCGCGCCGAAACCGCTGCCAATGCCGCTGCAATCGCTGGTCAGCGAGCCCGCGCTGCGCAAGGTCGATAAATTGTCCGAGGGCGGCCACGAAGGCGCCAAGGCACTTGCGACCTATTGGGTTGGCCAAGGCGTCGGCCTGATGAACGAGGCAATGGGCGCCGGGCAAGTTGTGCAGGAGTTCAAGGCCGACTGGATCGCCGCGTGCGAGCGGCTGAACGGCTTTATCGGCGAATAGGCGAAAAAAATCCCCGCCGAAGCGGGGATTTTCAGATCAGCTAACCGTCGCTTTGACGATCTTGCCGGGCTCGCGCGGCGGCTCACCCTTGGGCAGCGCGTCGACATTTTCCATGCCTTCGATCACTTCGCCCCAGGCGGTGTACTGATTGTCGAGGAAGCGCGCGTCGTCGAAGCAGATGAAAAACTGGCTGTTCGCGCTGTTCGGATTCTGCGACCGCGCCATCGAGCAGACGCCGCGGACGTGCGGCTGCGCGTTGAATTCCTGCGGCAGGTCGGGCATCGGGCTGCCGCCCATGCCGGTGCCGGTCGGATCGCCGCCCTGCGCCATGAAGCCGGGGATCACGCGGTGGAAAACGACACCGTCATAAAAGCCTTCGCTGGCAAGCTGGGTGATGCGCTCGACGTGCAGCGGCGCCAGATCGGGGCGCAGGCGGATGACGACATCGCCGGTCGACAGCGAAAGGGTAAGGGTCTGGTCGGTCATGATCGGCTCCTGTCAAAAATAATCGCGGTGCCATAGCGAGGCGCGCGGTCAATGCCACGTAATTATTGCATCCACCCGTTGCTGGCGTTGCCATATGGCAGCGCCGGGACTAGGGGAAGGCACGGCCCGCCGGCCAGTCGTCGGCTCAAACAGGGAGGACCGCGCGATGGACAACCGCGAAGATTCCCGGCTCACCGAAGATTCCGCGATCATTGACGACCGCGATCGCGAAGCCGCGGCGCGCGAGGCCGAAACCGAGCTTGATGAAGATGATCGGCTAAAGCCGCAATTCGTCCGCGATGTGATCGAACTGGCTGAAGCTGGCGAAGCCGAAGCGGCGCGCGAGCGCATCGGCCGCCTGCACCCCGCCGACATCGCCGATCTGTTCGAACTGGCACGCAGCGACGAGCGCCCGATGCTCGCCGCAGTGCTGGGCAACATGCTGTCCGCCGACGTGCTGTCGGAAATGAACGATTATGTGCGCGAGGAGCTGATTGATCTGCTCGCGCCGGAGCAAGTCGCCGAACTCGCTGCCGAACTCGATACCGACGATGCCGTCGCGATCATCGAGGACATGGAGGCCGACGAGCAGCAGGCGGTGCTCGACGCGATGGAGCCCGAAGATCGCGCCGCGATCGAGGACGCCCTCTCCTTCCCCGAGGAATCGGCTGGCCGCCTGATGCAGCGCGACCTTGTCGCGGTCCCGGAACATGTCACCGTCGGCGACGTCATCGACCGGCTGCGCGAAGATACCGCGCTGACCAGCGATTTCTGGGAAATCTTTGTCGTCGATCCGATGCACCGCCCGGTCGGTTCTTGCCAGCTCAGCTGGATCTTGCGCACCCCGCGCGACATCGCGATCAGCGATGTGATGAAGCGCGAGCAGACGCTGATTCCGGTCGATATGGATCAGGAAGAGGTCGCGCTGCGCTTTCAGAAATATGCGCTGATCTCGGCGGCCGTCGTTGATCGCGGCGGTCGGCTCGTCGGGATGATCACGGTCGATGACATCGTCCACATCATTCAGGAAGAAGCGGGCGAAGATATTCTGCGCCTGTCGGGGGCGGGTGATGGCGACATCAACGAGCCGATCCGCGAAACCTATAGCGCGCGCGTCCGCTGGCTTGTCGCCAACCTGGGCACCGCGCTGCTCGCATCGTCGATCGTCGGATTTTTCGGTGGGGCGATCGAACAGATGGTCGCGCTCGCCGCGCTGATGCCGATCGTCGCCGGGGTCGGCGGCAATGCCGGGACGCAGACGTTGGCGGTAACGGTGCGCGCGCTTGCGATGAACCAGCTTACCGATTCGAACAGCTGGCGCGCGATCTGGCGCGAGATGAAGATCGCGCTGCTCAACGGCGGGACGATTGCGCTGATCGCGGGCACGGCAACGGCGCTGTGGTTCGCCAATCCCCAGCTGGGCGCGGTGATCGCTGCGGCCATGGTCGTCAACATCTTCGTCGCCGGTGTGGCGGGGGTCGCGATTCCGCTTTTGCTAGACCGGCTCGACCAGGACCCCGCCGTCGCCAGTTCGGTTTTTGTCACCATGACCACCGATTCCATGGGCTTTCTGGCCTTCCTCGGCTTGGCGGTGCTGAGCGGCCTGACCACGATGGGTTAGCAAAGCATTGGAATCAAAAGTCGATTCCCGCGCCGCAAAAAGGACCGAAAAAAAATTTCGCGGACGCATTTTTTTCGGGAACTTATCCGACATTTGGCTCGTTTCCCATTCGAGCAGCGATCATCGCCCCCCCGCAGCGCTGCTCAGCAACATTGGCCCGGCCCGCATTTCCCTCCCCCCCCTCGAAAGCGTGCCGGGCCATTTTGCACCCCATCCAGAGAGGTTTGAAAAAATGACGAGTTTCCGCGCAATCATTCTCGCCGTTTTGGCAAGTGTCGTCGTCACCGGCTGCAACACCGTCAAGGGTGCGGGCCGCGACATCGAATCGGTTGGTCAGGCTGGCAGCGACGCGATCGACTGATACGGGTTTAAATCGCTTACCCTAAGCCTCTTCGAGAGGCTCGACAGGCGCCTCTTCGGCGCCTGTTTTGCGTCGGCGCTGGGTAAACCAGATGGCAAACAGCGACAATTCGTAAAGCAGGATCAGCGGCACCGCGAGCAGGAACTGGCTGAGAATATCAGGCGGCGTTGCCACGGCGGCAATCGCGAACGCAGCGACTATCATGTAGCGACGCGACGACACCAATTGTTCGCGCGAGACCAGACCCGACCTTTCGATCAGCATCAGAAAAATCGGCAGCAGGAAAGCGATCCCGAACGCCATGATGAACTGCATGATAAAGCTAAGGTAATTGGCGACCGACGGCAACGCTTCCTGCTCGATCCCGCCCATATCACCTTGAAAGCCTAGCAGGAATTTCAGTGCGACCGGGACAGTCACGAAATAGGCCATACACGCACCCGCGGTGAACAGGACCGGCGTCGCAAGGATGAATGGCAGTAGCGCGCGTTTTTCCTTGCGGTACAATCCCGGCGCGACGAATTTCCACAGCTGGTTCGCGATCACCGGAAAGGCGATCATCATCGACGCAAACAGTGCGACCTTGATCTGGACGAAAAACGCTTCGAACAGCTGGGTATAGATGATCTTGCCCTGCCCTGCAGCGACGAGCGGCTGCACCAGGATGCTGAATATCGGCTCGGCGTAATACAGACATACACCAAAGGCGAGCCCGATCGCCACGAGCGATTTCAGCAACCGCGAGCGCAGCTCGATCAGATGATCGAGCAAGGGCATTTTGCCGCCCGCGCCATCATCTTCACTGGCGGTGATCGGCGTTTCGGCGGTCATGGCAGCGGGCCGTCGCGGGGCGGTACCGCGTGGGTTTCAGAAGGCGCGGTTGCGGAGGCGGCGTCGTCGGCATCTTGCTCGCTCGATTCTTCGGGTGCAGCAAGGGCAGGTTTCGGCGTTGGCGCGTTTAGATCGTCGATGCGCGGAAATTCGCGCATGATCGCGTCATTCTGTTCGCGCCACTGCTTCTCAAGTTCTTCCAGCTCGGCTTCGCGCATCATCGTGTCGAGCCCGGAGCGGAAGTGGCGCGCCATACCGCGCGCCTTGCCCATCCACTTGCCGACGAAACGCATCGCCTTCGGCAAATCTTTGGGACCAATGACGACCAGAGCCACCACGATGACGAGCAGCAGCTCGGTGGGCGCAACGTCGAACATCGATTAAAGCTTCCCTCCGCCGCCGGACCAGAATCAGAGCTTGTCGTGCTCGGCGGTCGGGGTCGTTATCGGGGCGCCATCGGGCGCGCGCTGGCCCTCGATATGCTTCGGCGTAGCGGGCGGGGTGTCGTCTTCGGCCATGCCCTTTTTGAAGCTTTTGATGCCCTTGGCGACATCGCCCATCATGTCGGAAAACCGGCCTTTGCCGAACAGCAGCAGCACGAGGATGCCGACGATCAGCCAATGCCAGATGCTGAAGCTACCCATATCAAATTCTCCTTGCGGCGCTCATCTAAGCTTCTTCGCCGTCTTTTACTAGGTCTAGCTCGCCCATCGCATCGTCAAAAGCGAGGTCGACCGGATCAAGCAGGCCCGCCGCGCGCAGATCGTCGATGCCAGGCAAATCCTTGCGGCTGCCAAGCCCGAAATGCTGCAAAAATGCGTCCGTCGTTTTGTAGATCAGCGGCCGTCCGGGCACCTCGCGGCGACCTGCGGGCGCGATCCATTCGGCCTCCATCAGCACGTCGAGTGTGCCTTTCGAGGTCTGGACGCCGCGGATCGCCTCGATTTCTGCGCGGCTGACGGGTTCATGATAGGCAACAATCGCCAGCACTTCGGCGGCGGCGCGCGACAGCTTGCGCGGATCGTCGCGCTCGCGGCGGAGCAGGTGAGCAAGGTCGGCGGGGGTCTGAAAATGCCAATGGCCCCCGCGTTCGACCAGTTCGATGCCGCTGCCCGCGTGGCGCGCGGCAATCGCCTGAACGAAGGTGCGCACTTCGCCTATGTTCCAGTCGTCACCCAGCCGCGCGACGATCTGCCGCGGGTCGAGCGGCTCGTCGCTGGCAAACAGCATCGCCTCTATCGCGCGTTCGCGGTCGTCGATCGGGTTCATGCGGCGGCTTCTCCCACAGCCGCGGCCTTCAAGTAAAGCGGTTCGAACGCCCCCGCTTGTTTCAGGTCGACGCGGCCCTGACGCGCGAGTTCCAGCGCGGCGACAAAACTCGACGCAATCGCCGAGCGGCGCAGCGGACCATGATAATCGGGCGGCAGGAAATCGGCGAGCTCGGCCCAGTCGAGCTTGATCCCGATCATCCGCTGCAGGTGGTGCAGCGCGGCATCGAGCGTGATCACCGGACGCCGCGACACCATATGAACGACCGGTTCGCTGCGCAGCTTGACCTGACCATAGGCCGATAGCAGGTCGTAAAGACTGGCGTCCCAGCGGCGGAGCTTGACGTCGCGCAGTCCTTCAGGCTTGGCGCGCAGGAACACATCGCGGCCGACGCGGTCGCGTGCGAGCAGCCGCGCCGCCGCCTCGCGCATCGCGGCGAGCCGCTGCAGACGCAGTTGCAGACGTAGCGCGAGTTCATCGGGCGACGGATCCTCCAGCGGGTCCTTAGGAAGCAGCATTGCCGATTTGAGGTAAGCGAGCCACGCAGCCATGACGAGATAATCGGCCGCGACTTCCAGTTTCAGCTCGCGCGCCTCTGCGATAAAGCTCAGATATTGTTCGACGAGTTCGAGGATCGAAATCTGCTTGAGATCAACCTTCTGGCTGCGCGCCAGCGTGAGCAGCAGATCCAGCGGCCCTTCCCAGCTTTCGAGCGTCAGTTGCAGCGCATCCTCACGCTCGGGCGCGGTCGGCGCCATCTCAAAATCGAGCGCCGGTTCGTCCATTATCCGCTCAGGCGACCGCGAGCAACGCGTCGCGCTGTTCGACCAGCGTTGCAAACGCCCGCTTGTCGCCAACCCCCGCGATGCGGTCCATCGCACCTTCGAGCCGCGCGCGCGACACGGCGCTGATCGGATCGAGCGCATTGGCGATGCCGACCATGTCGTCCATCTTGCCCCAGCAATTGAGCGCGATGTCGCACCCCGCCGCCACGGCATCGGCAGCGCGCGATGGCACGTCGCCCGACAAGGCTTTCATGTCGAGATCATCCGACATCAGCAGCCCGTGGAACCCGATGCGCTGGCGGATCACGCTGTCGATGATGATCGGCGACAAGGTCGCGGGCCGTTCGGGATCCCACGCTTCGAATATGACATGGCACGTCATCGCCATCGCCGCGTCACGCAGCGCGGCGAAAGGTGCGAGATCGGTCTGCAAATCGCGATCGCTTGCCGTCACGATGGGCAGCGCTTCATGCGTATCGAGCAGCGCGCGGCCGTGGCCGGGGATATGTTTGACGATGCCGACAACGCCGCCGTCCTGCAAACCGCCCAGGATCGCGCGGCCCAGCGCCGCGACGCGCATCGGTTCGCTGCCCAGCGCGCGGTCGCCGATGACGTCGCTCGCCCCCGGCTGGCGCACGTCAAGCAGGGGCAGGCAATCGACGTTGATGCCGACCTCGGCCAGCATCGCGGCGAGCGCCATCGCGTTGAGCCGTGCCGCCTCGATCGCGCTCGCCGGGGCGCGTTCGTACAGCGCGTCGAAGGTCGCGCCGCTCGGGAAAGGCGGCCATTCGGGGGATTTCATCCGCGCGACACGGCCGCCCTCCTGATCGATCAGGATCGGGACGTTGATCCGGCCATCAAGCGCCCGCAGCTCGTCGGTCAAGCGCCGCAGCTGCTCGCGATTTTCGATATTGCGCCCGAACAAGATATAGCCTGCGGGATCGCTGTCGCGAAAGAAGGCGCGCTCGTCGTCGGTGAGGGTCAGTCCCGAAAGGCCGAAAATGGCGGGTATCATCGTATGTCAAACTCCATCGGCCGCCCGCCCCTCATGCGGCCACCACGCCACGCAACATGCCATAGCAGCGCGATTGTACCAACGGAGTCTGCGGCCAAACGGGCCGAATCAGCGAACGATGACGCAATTTTCACCGGCAACGCGCAATTTTCCGCACAAATTCGCGGCATTAGCGGCCGTGCCCGCCGCAACGCGCAGGCGATAAACGGTGCCGTCGCCGACCTTGGCGGGCGACACCGACTTGTTGAGGTCGGCCAGATAGGCAAAGCGCTTCGACAGGCTGGCCCACGCCTTGGCGGCGGCCGCGTCGCTGCTGAAGGCGCCGAGCTGAATCATCGCCGAACCTGCAGCAGCCGGTGCCGTCTTGGCAGGGGCGTCGGGCGTCTTGACCGATGTTGCGGCGGGTTTCGGCTGATCTTTCACGGCGACGACCGCCGGTTTGGCTTTCGCTTTCGCTGCGGCGGCCTTTTCCGCTGCCGCTTTGGCTGTCGCTGCCTCGCGCTCCTGCGGCGTCACCGCGGGTTCTTCGGGCATGCGGGTCGGATCGACCTTACCCGCAGGCTCGGCGCCTTCGCTGGCCGAGAAGCTGGCATCACCCTCGCCCTCGAAGTTTTTCGCACCGTCGTTCTTGGGCGCAACCTTGTAGTCGCCATTCTGCGCCGCAATCAGCTCGCCTTTGCCGCGCGCGCCGCCGTTCTGGACCCACCACAGGCCGCCAAGCACCGCGCCGATCAGTAACAGACCGCCCAGCACCATCACCAGCAAACGCGCCGGCGAAACCTCGCTATCGTCTTCGACCCCGTCGGCGGCTTCGAGCCACGGCAGGCGGTCCTCATTTTCCAGCCCCAGTCCGGTATCGCCCTGGTCGGCGTTCTTGTCCTCGGCCATCAGTTCATCTCCTCGAGCGCCTCAACCCCCATCAGGTGCAGCCCGTTACGAATAACCTGCCCGATTCCGTCGGCCAAATAAAGGCGCGTCGCGGTCAATTCGGGATCGTTTGCCAAAATGACACGGGCGTCGGGACGATCGTTACCGAGGTTCCACCACGCGTGGAACGCCGCCGCGACGTCGCCGAGATAGAAAGCGATGCGATGCGGCTCGCGCGCCGCCGCCGCCGCTTCGACGATCCGCGGGAATTGCGCGAGCAGCTTGACGAGGCCGAGTTCATAGTCGTCGAGGCGTTCAGCGTTGGGTGTGGCGGGCGCGACCCCCGCTTCGGCCAGCTTGCGCTTCAGCGACGCGATCCGGGCATGGGCATATTGCACGTAGAAGACCGGATTGTCGCGCGATGCCTCGACCACCTTCGCAAAGTCGAAATCCATCTGCGCGTCGGCTTTGCGGGTCAACATGGTGAAGCGCACCGCGTCCTTGCCGACCTCGTCGACAATGTCGGCGAGCGTCACGAAATTGCCCGCGCGCTTCGACATTTTGAACGGCTCGCCATTTTTGAGCAGGCGCACCATCTGGACCAGTTTGACGTCGAATTTCTTCTTGCCGTCGGTCAGCGCCGCGACCGCGGCCTTGATCCGCTTGACCGTCCCGGCATGATCGGCACCCCAGATGTCGATCAGCTCGTCGGCGGTTTCCGCCTTCTGGAAATGATAGGCGAGGTCGGCGCCGAAGTAGGTCCAGCTGCCGTCCGACTTCTTGATCGGCCGATCCTGATCATCGCCGAAGTTGGTCGAACGGAACAGCGGCAGCTCGACCGGCTCCCAATCCTCGGGGGTTTCGCCCTTGGGCGCTTCAAGCACGCCGTCATAGACAAGGTCGTGGTCGCGCAGCCATTTTTCGGCGCTTTCAGGCTTTCCCGCCGCCTGCAATTCGGCTTCGGACGAAAACAGATCGTGATGGATACCGAGCTTGGCGAGGTCGGCGCGGATCATGTCCATCATCGCGCTGACCGCCTCGGCGCGGAACAGCCCAAGCCACGCGCTTTCAGGGGCGCCGACGAAGCGGTCGCCATATTCGGTCGCCAGCTTGCCCGCGACGGGTATCAGATAGTCGCCGGGGTAAAGCCCGTCCGGGATCGCCCCGACATCTTCACCCAGCGCTTCGCGGTAGCGCAGGTGGACCGATCGCGCGAGCACATCGACCTGCCCGCCCGCATCATTGACATAATATTCGCGGGTGACGTCATGTCCGGCAAATTCGAGCAGCGCCGCCAGCGCATCGCCCACCACCGCGCCGCGGCAATGGCCGACGTGCATCGGGCCCGTCGGGTTCGCCGACACATATTCGACGTTAACGCGCCGCCTCTGCCCCATCGCCGAGCGGCCATAGTCGTCGGCTTCGCCATGGATCAGCGCGAGTTCGTCGTGCCAGCTGGTGTCGACGAGGCGCAGGTTGATGAACCCAGGTCCGGCGACGCTCGCCTCGGTCACTTCGCCGAGCGTACCAAGTTCGGCGACCAGCAAATCGGCGAGCGCCCGCGGGTTCATCCCTGCGGGCTTCGCGAGCACCATCGCGGCATTGGTTGCGACGTCGCCATGCGCCGGATCGCGCGGCGGCTCGACGCTGATGGCGGCGCGGTCGAGCCCGTCGGGCAAGTCGCCTTTGGCGACGAGCGCGTCGAGCGCGACGTCGATATGGTCGGAAAAACGGCTGAACAGGGTCACGGGCTATGCCTATCTTCGATCAGGTAAAGTCTTGCGCGCGCCCTATCGCAGCTGAGCGAGCGCGAAAAGCCCCGCGTCGCCCTTAGGGCGCGCGGGGCCATATGAATGTGAACGGCACGAGCGCGCCGCCGCGGTCCTATCGTCGGACGTTATATTCGAGCTGTTCCTGCGTCAGCTGGAAACCGATCAGCAGTTCAAAGCTGGCGCGCTGTACCGCAGCGCGCACTTCGGGCTGGCTCAGCGGATCGATCGCGGCGTCCTGATCGCCCGCCTTGCGCTTGCGTGTAATGCGTTCCTGAATGTCGGCCGGCAGCGTTGCAGCGGCGCGATCGACATAGGCCGACGCTTGCGCGCGGCCCGTGCCGCGGGTCTGGCCGTCGGCAAAGGTCACGACCACATTGCCCAGCCGCTTGGCGACCACCGCGGTGCCGCCCTGGAGAACGGTACCGTAATAGGGCAAGGTCACAGAGCGCGCGGGGCCAGCATCGCGGCGCGTCGCGACGACGTCGAAACTGGCAAGCTGATAAACCTTCTCGCTCGCGTCGTTGCATACCGGGGTCACATTGGTGATCGCGGCAACGATATCGATGGCACGCGCGTCGCGGCTGGTCACCGGATCGAACAAGGTGATGTCGCCGGTATGCAGCGGCACCGCGACCGCGGGACAGGCGCTGCGTGTGGCTGTGATGCCGACGCCGCCAGAAACGTCGATGTCATTGTCCTTTGCACAGCCCGCCGCAGTCGCCATGGCTGCCGTGCCGCACAGCACGGTCATGAACTTACGGGGCGCAAACGAAATAGACATCATGATAATCGGGCTTTCCAAACAGGCGCACTAACCAGGCTCAAGTCATCCGGGACGGTTGATCCCGCTTCATGCGCGCCGCTTCTTATCGGTGCGATGAACGCGGCGCAACGGTATGAAGCCGCTTTACGCTATATGGCCTGCTGCGCTAGAGCGCACCCATCATGAACGCACCCCACCCGACACCGCATCCGAATGGCGACGAAACGGCAGAACTCAGGCTTTTGATCGCCGCCCCGCGTGGTTTTTGCGCGGGCGTCGATCGCGCGATCCGTATCGTCGAGCTGGCGCTGGAACGCTATGGAGCGCCGGTTTATGTCCGTCACGAAATCGTTCACAATCGCTACGTCGTTGATACACTGAAGGCGCAAGGGGCGATTTTTGTCGAATCGCTTGACCATGTTCCCGATGGTGTGCCGGTCGTGTTCAGCGCCCATGGCGTGCCGAAAGCGGTACCGGCGAAAGCGGAAATGCGCGGGCTCGATTACATCGACGCAACTTGCCCGCTTGTGTCGAAAGTCCATCGGCAGGCGGAACGCGCGCATGAGGCAGGGCGGCACATCGTCTTTGTTGGCCATGCCGGGCATCCCGAAGTCATCGGCACCCTCGGCCAATTGCCCGATGGAGCGATGACGCTGGTCGAATCGGTCGACGACGTCGCAGCGCTGGCGCCGCCCGATCCCGCCATGCTGGCGTTCCTGACGCAGACCACGCTGTCGGTCGACGATACGCGCGGCATCGTTACGGCGCTGCAACATCGTTTCCCGGCGATCACCGGACCGCGCGGCGAGGATATTTGTTACGCGACCTCGAACCGTCAGGATGCTGTCAAGGCGATCGCCGGTGATTGCGACCGGATGATCGTCATCGGGGCGCCGAACAGCTCAAACAGCCTGCGCCTCGTCGAAGTTGCAGAACGCATGGGGACGCCGTCGCACCTCGTTCAGCGCGGCACCGACGTCGATCCCGCCTGGCTCACCGACATCGCCACGTTGGGCATCACGGCGGGCGCCAGTGCGCCCGAAACGCTCGTCCGCGAAGTGATCGACGCGGTGGCGGCACACCGGCGGATCGTCGAGGAGGTTGTGGTGACAGCCGAGGAGACGATGGTGTTCAAACTGCCGCGCGGTCTTGAGCCGACCGCAGCCTGATGGCGGTCTATACCCACGTCGATCCCGACGACTTGGCAACGCTCGTCGCGCGCTACGATATTGGTAGTGTTTTGTCGTGCAAAGGCATTGCCGAAGGGGTCGAGAACAGCAACTTCCTGCTCGAAACGACCGGTGGGCGCTTTATTCTGACTCTCTACGAAAAGCGGGTGCGCGAGAGCGACCTGCCCTTCTTCGTCGATCTGCTCGATCATCTCGCCGCTAGCGGCTCGCCGGTCCCGGCGATGGTTCGCGACCGCGATGACATCGCGGTTCAGCAGATTTCGGGCCGCGCCGCCTGTATCATCCAGTTTCTGTCGGGTATCTCGCTGACCCATCCCACCGCGGCACAGTGCGAGGCGGCAGGCGCAGCTTTGGGCTCCATGCACCGCGCACTGGCCGGATATGATGGCGCGCGCGAGAACAGCATGGGCCACCGTCATTGGCGCGACGTTGCGAAGGCCACCGGCGATCTCGACGCGGTGCGTGCGGGCTTGCAAGCGATTGTCGACGATGAACTTGCTTTCTTGGACACCCGCTGGCCAACGGACCTGCCCGCGCATGTCATCCACGCCGACCTGTTTCCCGACAATGTGCTGATGCTCGGCGACCGGGTGATGGGGCTGATCGACTTCTATTTCGCCGCCAGCGATTTCCGCGCATATGACTTGGTGATCACTCATGCGGCTTGGACCTTTTCTGCCGACGGTAGCACATGCGACACGGCGCTCGCACGAGCACTGATGCGCGGTTACGCCAGTGAAATCGCCCTGACCGATGCAGAGATTGCCGCCTTACCAACGCTCGCACGCGGCGCCGCGCTGCGCTTTCTGCTGACGCGAGCGCACGACTGGGTCCACACCCCTGCCGACGCGCTGGTCACCCGCAAAGACCCCTCGCCCTTCCTCGCCCGTCTGCTGCGCTATCGCGCCGACGACGCCGCCAGTCTGTTTTCCGCAGCATGAGCGACGCACAAAGCAAGACGGTGATCGTTGCGACCGACGGTGCCTGCAAGGGAAACCCCGGCCCGGGTGGCTGGGGCGCGGTGCTGCGCTGGGGCGATGTGGTGAAAAAACTTTCGGGCGGCGAGCCCGACACCACCAATAATCGTATGGAATTGATGGCGGCCATCGAGGCACTTGCCGCGCTAAAACGCCGCTGCAACGTCGAACTGTCGACCGACAGCGTTTATGTCCGCGACGGTATTACCAAATGGATCTTTGGCTGGCAAAAGAACGGCTGGAAAACCGCCGCAAAAAAGCCAGTCGCGAATGCCGACCTGTGGCAACGCCTGCTGACCGAAGCCAAGCGCCACGACATCGAATGGCTGTGGGTCAAGGGCCACGCCGGGCATGGCGACAACGAAATCGCCGATCAACTCGCCAGCGATGCCGCATTGGAGGTAGCGCGGGCGCGCTAAACGCCCGCGCCCGCCAAATCACTCGGCCTCGCGCGTTTCGGCTGCCGGTCCGTTCTTTTTGATCGATTCGATCGCATTGATCGCCGATGCCTTGCTGGAGTAGCCTTCGGTCCAGAAAATCGTTTCGCTGTTATATTTGAAATAGGCGACATGTTCGCCCGCCTTGTTCTTCTTGATCTCGAAATAATGGGCCATCGGATCCTCCATCGGTCTTTGGCGCGCCCAAGGTGACGCGACGAACCCATGGTAAGCAGACGGTTGCGACGCGCAAGCCGCCAGATTGGTTTTTAGGCGAAGCGCGACGGCGCGAAGGGCGTCGGATCAACACAGCCAATGGCACCGTCCGGCGACGGCGCCCCAAGTTGTGCCGCGAGAAGCGCTGCGATCGCGGGCGCGGTCTGGATGCCAAATCCGCCCTGCCCCGCGCACCAGATAAAGCCGGGCTCGTGTCGATCCGCGCCAAAGACCGGAACGCGATCGGGCGCAAAGCTGCGCAGCCCCGCCCATTTGCGCTCGACTGCGGCGACGGGCCAGTCGACGACCGCCTGCAAGCGGTCGATCGCGACCGCGACATCAACATCCTCCGGCGCGGCATCATGCGGATCGACCGGCGTTTCGTCGTGCGGGCTGAGCCACACCCGCCCTTCGCTTTCACCTTTGAAATAGAAATCACCGCCGACGTGGATGATGAGCGGCAACTCCGCGGGGACACGCACACCGAGCCGCAACTGAATGACGGTGCGCCGATAGGGCTGGATCCCGACCGGCGCGACCCCGCACGCAGTGGCCACCCGGTCCGCCCACGCCCCCGCCGCGTTGACAATCAGCGCCGCGCGGATCGCCTGCCCGCCCGCCCGAACGTCCCACCCATCGCCAACACGCCGCGCCGATTCTAGCGGCGTGCGCGTTGCGACATACGCCCCGGCGCGTTTGGCAGCGCGCAGATAAGCGGCATGAAGCGCGCCGACGTCGATGTCGCTACACGCTGCTTCATAAGCCGCTTCGCTCCATTCAGAGCGGACGCCCGGGATTCTTGCGGCGACTTCGGCAGCGCCCATCCGCACGATCTCGACCCCCTTGGCGGCAAATTTCGCGGTAAAGGCATCGACCGCCGCCGCTTCGGTGCGACGACCGATCGTCAGCGCAGCGCGCGGCGACAGAAACCCGTGTTCTGAAAATTCGGGCGCGGGTCGGGCAAGAGTATCAAAAGATGCAACCGACAATGGCTGCACCCGAGCACCACCATAGGTCTCATGCCAGAAGGCAGCCGAGCGGCCGGTTGCATGATAGCCCGGCGAATCTTCCGCCTCGATCAGTATCACGCGCCGCCACGGCGCCAGCGCCGCGGCCAGACTGGCGCCGGCGATGCCTGCGCCGACAATCAGCACGTCGGTGGCAGAAGGCGGCGCGGCGGTCATGTCCCGCCGCATATCCATTGGCCCGTGGAATGCAAGCCGCAGCGTCCGCCGCGCATGGTTACTCTTTGGTAAGCCATGTTGCGTAGGACGGCCCGATGGACAGTGGCATGATCTCGCTTGGCCTGATGGTCGTTCTTGGCCAGTTGATGATTGCCGCGGCAATCAGTGACCTCAGATCACGGACCATCTCCAACGAACTGAACGCCGCGATCGCGTTACTGGCGATCCCCTTCTGGATCGCAACCGGCCTTTCGCTGTGGCCCGATATGCCGATCCAGTTCGGCGCGGCGTTTGCCGTCTTCCTCGTCTTTGCGGGCCTGTTCGCTATCGGCGCGATGGGCGGCGGCGATGTAAAGATGATCGGCGCGGTCATGCTCTGGATCCCGTTACCTCTGTTCCTGCCCATGCTCACGGTCATGGCGGTCGGCGGCGGAATCCTCTCGGCGGTCATGCTCATCGATTTGAAATTGCGTCGGTCCGACAAACCGGTGGAAGTGCCCTACGGGGTCGCCATCGCCGCCGCCGGACTTTGGGCGCTTCACCAACAATATCTTAACCAGTTTCAGGCTATCGGATGAACTTGAGGGCAAACACCGCCGCGTCTGGCTGGTGTTAGGAGGCGAAAAATCGTCATGGATACGCGAAAGATTATGCTGATCGTCGGCGCGCTGATCATTGCGATCGGCGCAGCGTTCGGGGTCAACCAGATGATGCGGGGCGCTTCGGCTCCGGAAGCTCGGGCCGCTGCGGCGCCGGAGATTACCGGTCCGATGATCTTGGTCGCGACGCGGCAGCTGCCCGTGGGGACGATCATCGGCCCCGACAGCTTCCGTTTCCAGCCCTGGCCGAAAGAACTGGTCGAGAAGGCGTATTTCATGAAGGAAAAGACCGACGTCAACACGTTGGTCGGCACCGTCGTGCGCTATCCGATCACCGCGGGTCAGCCGCTGACCCAAGGCGCGCTGGTCCATCCCGACGATCGCGGCTTCCTTGCCGCGGCGCTTGGCCCCGGCATGCGTGCCGTGACGGTCAAGGTCAGTCAGGAACAGGGCGTCGCCGGCTTCGTCTTCCCGGGTGACCGCGTCGATGTGCTGCTGGCCCAGACCATCGAGGTCAAGGAAGGCAGCTCCTATCCCGACGATCAGATTTTCACGGCCGAAACGATTGTCCGCAACGTCCGCGTGCTCGCCACCGATCAGCGCTATGACGCTGAGGACGAAACCGGCAAAACCCCGGTTCGCACCTTTGGTTCGGTGACGCTCGAAGCGACCCCCGACCTCGCCGAACGCATCGCGGTTGCGCAGAGCATGGGCAAATTGTCCCTCGCATTGCGCCCGCTGGCCGAAAGCAGCGGCGAGCTTGAGGCTGCGATTGCATCAGGGGAAATCAACGTTCCTGCCAAGGGCGGCACCGAAGCCGAGCGCCGCATGCTGGCGCAGGCCCAGGCGCGCCCGGTGACGGCGAAGACCGTCACCACCGGCGGCGACGTGTCGCGCTTCTGGATCCCGGTCAGCGGCCGTGTCGGCGGCGGATCGCGTCCGCAACCGCAGACGAGCAGCGCTCCGTCCGCTCCTTCTGGCGGCAACTACGGGCCGGCAGCGCCCAGCGGACCGGTGGTTCGCGTGACGCGCGGCGACAAAGTGACCGAAGTTTCGGTTGGGGGTAAGTAAGATGAACAGCAAAGCCAATTTCAAGGCAGCGGCAATCGCCCGCACCCTGGCCATCGGCCTGGTGGCAGCAACGCTGGTTTCCGCTCCGATGCAACCTGTGGCCGCGCAAGCAACCCAGAACGCCAGCAGCAGCATCGACCTTTCGGTCGGCCGCGGCCGCCTGATCAGCCTGCCTGCCGCCATGACCGACATCTTCGTCGCGAATGACGAAGTTGCCGACGTTCAGGTTCGTTCGGGTCGCCAGCTCTATATTTTCGGCAAAAAGCCGGGTGAGACGAGCATCTACGCCACCGACGCCAGCGGCCGGGTTGTGTTTTCGACCGTCGCCCGCGTTGGCAACAATATCGAAACGATCGACCAGATGCTGTCGCTGGCGATGCCCGAAGCCAAAATTTCGGCAAACACGATGAACGGTTTTGTCCTGCTCACCGGCACGGTTCAGTCGCCTGACGATGCGGCCGAAGCCGAGACGCTGGTTCAGGCGTTTGTTGGAGAAGGCACGAAAGTTCTGTCGCGTTTGCGTACTGCAACGCCGCTGCAGGTCAATCTGCAGGTCCGCATCGCTGAAGTGAACCGCACGCTGGTCAAGGAAATGAGCGGTAACCTGTTAACGCGCGACACCGACGGCGCGCTGGGCAACGGATTCCTCGGCAGCATCTTTGGCGGTCGTAATGCTGGCACGATCGCCGACATTCAGGCGCCGACGGCAGTGTTCCCTGGGAGCCCAGTTCCCGTGCCCTATAATCCGGCCACCGGACTGCCGCTCGCCAACGGTCGAACGACCTTGGGTACGAACTATCAATTCAACCAACCTGCCGGGAAGCGCAGCCTGGCCGGCGCGGGTCGCCTGTTCGGACTCGATCTGATGGCATCGCTCGATATCGGCGAACGGTCCGGGCTGGTTGCCACCTTGGCGCAACCCAATCTCACCGCGATTTCGGGCGAAACTGCCGACTTCCTCGCCGGCGGCGAATTCCCGGTGCCGATCCCCGGCAACCTCTCTGGGACCACGATCGAATATCGCAAATATGGCGTTAGCCTGGCCTATACGCCGACGGTGCTGTCGAATGGTCGCATCAGCCTGCGCGTTCGCCCTGAAGTGTCGGAGCTTTCGACCGAAGGCGCGATCGAACTCGACGGCTTCCAAGTACCTGCATTGACGGTTCGCCGAGCCGAAACAACGGTCGAGCTGGGATCGGGTGAAAGCTTCATGATCGCTGGCCTGATGAACAATCGTTCGATCGGTGCGATCGACAAGATGCCCGGCCTCGGCGACGTGCCGCTGCTCGGCATGTTGTTCAAATCGGACAGCTTCCGCCGCGGCGAGACCGAGCTGGTTATCGTGGTGACCCCGTATCTGGTCCAGCCGGTGTCGGCGAATGACATCAAACTGCCGACCGATGCGTTTCAGGATGCCAACGATCTGCAGCGGATCCTTCTCAACCAGACAGGAGACGGTGTGACGGGTGGTGACCGGCCTAAACCGCGGCTCGACACTAATGTCGGCGACGCCGATCGCCCGAGAGGCAGCAGCGCCGACGCCGCACCCGGCTTCAGCATCAAGTGATGTGCAGGATTTCAGGAGCAAAGTGATGAAGAAAATCGCAACTTGGACAGTCCTGGCCCTGAGCACATCGCTTGCGGGATGTTCTGGCGCCGCCTACAGTAACCGCAGCCTCGATTCGGTGCATCAGCCGGTCGTGCGCAATGCCATCCATCAATTCGACGTAGCAGCCCAAAGCGGCGAATTGCCGCCCAGCGAGCAGGGTCGGCTGCAAGGCTGGCTAGAAGCAATGGGTGTGCGCTACGGTGACCGCATCTCGATCGACGATCCGTCGGTTTATGGCGCGACTTCGGCCCAAGCCACGGTCCGTTCGATGATCGCTCGCCGGGGACTGTTAATTAGCGACGATGTTCCCGTGACTACGGGCGCTGTGCCGCAGGGTCATCTGCGTGTTGTCATCACACGCGCCTCGGCCTCGGTTCCCGGCTGCCCGAATTGGGACAGCAAGTCGTCGATCAATCCGTCCAATGCGACCTCGTCGAACTATGGCTGCGCAGTCAACAGTAACCTCGCATCGATGGTCGCCGACCCGAACGATCTGATCAAGGGGGCCCGCAACGATAGCCACGATCCCTCGGCGGCCACCCGCGCGATCAAGACATATCGCGCAAAACCGCAAACCGGCGCCGGCGAACTGCGCGGCGAAAAGACCAGCGAAGGAGGTGGCAAGTGAACGCTCCGTTCAAATCAGCGGGACTGCGGGACCCCTTCAGTGCTTTTGTGTGCGATGACGACACGCTGGACCTGATCCGCGCCGCAGCCAACGACATGGGCTGGCCAATCGAAAAATGTAATAAGGGTGGTCTGCGCAACGCAGTGCAATCGCTGTCGGTGTCGGCCAGCCCGAATATTCTGTTCGTCGACATGTCCGAATCGGGCGACCCGATCAACGATATCAATGCGCTTGCCGAAGTTTGCGAGCCCGGAACTGTCGTAATTGCGGCGGGACAGGTCAATGACGTCCGCCTGTACCGTGACCTGCTGTCGAGCGGCATCCAGGATTACCTGCTCAAGCCGCTGTCGCTGGAACAGATCCGGGAATCGCTGACCATGGCACAAGCGATGCTGACGGCGCCGAAACATGCCGACGCGCTCGACGACAAGCCGCATCATATGATGGCGGTGGTCGGTGTGCGCGGCGGCGTGGGAGCTTCGCTCGTATCGACTTCGCTTGCCTGGGCAATGAGCGAACAGGCGGGCCGCCAAACAGCGCTCCTCGACCTTGACGTCCACTTCGGCACCGGCGCGCTGACGCTCGACCTTGAACCCGGCCGCGGCCTGATCGACGCGATCGACAATCCCAGCCGCATCGACGGGCTGTTCATCGAACGCGCCATGGTGCGGGCATCGGACAAGCTCAGCCTGCTGTCGGCCGAAGCGCCGATCCACCAGCCGGTGATGACCGACGGTTCGGCCTTTTTCCAGCTGGAAGAAGAACTGCGCGGGGCGTTCGAAATGACGATCGTCGATATCCCGCGCCAGGTCCTGATCCCCTTCCCCCACCTTGTGGCCGAAGCCGGAACGATCCTGCTGGTCAGCGATGTGACACTCGCCGCGGCGCGAGACACAATTCGCCTGTTGTCCTGGTTCAAACAAAATGTTCCGGGCGCTCGCGTGGTGCTGGTCGCCAACAAGTTCCAGAACGCCGTCGGGGAATTGTCGCGCAAGGAATTCGAATCCTCGATCGAACGCCAGATCGATGTCGTGATTCCCTTCGACCCGAAACTGGTCTGCCAGTCGGCAAAGCTCGGCAAATCCTATGCCGAGGTCTGCAAGGGCACGAAAGCGGCGGCGGTGTGGAATCATTTGATGCGCCTGATCCTTGATGGCGCCGACATCGAAGCCGAAGAAGCACAGGCGGCAGCGGCCAAGGGCAAATCGGGCGGTTCACTGCTCGGCAAGCTTGGCTTGATGACGAAAAAACGCGCCAAACAGGCGGCATGACGGTCGGCTAGACAGGCCGTCACCACCACTGAGCGATAGAAGCGGACATCTGCCGACATGAACTTGCCAGTCATCCTTATCATTGCAGGGGCCTTTCTAGCCTTTGCCTTGCTCGTCATCCTGCTGGGCGGACCTTCGGTCGGCAAAGCAAAGACGCGGCGCCTGGCTATGGTCAAAGATCGCCATGCTGCCTCGACCGAGGCCGTAGTGGCGGCGCAGATGCGCAAGACCATCCAATCGGTCGGTCGGGGCGGAACGTCGTTGACCAGCCTGATGCCGCGCCGTGAGGAAATGGAAAAGCGGCTCCGTCGGACCGGCAAGGGATGGACACTCACGCAATATATGATTGCTTCGATGGGCCTGTTTGTCGTTGCCACCGGCGGCCTGCTGGCGATCCGTGCGCCGTTCTTGATGGCCGGACTGATCGGCCTGCTGCTAAGCCTTGGTCTGCCCTACCTCATGGTCGGTCGCGCCATTAAAAAGCGCGTCGCGAAGTTTAACACCCGATTCCCAGACGCAATCGACCTACTTGTTCGCGGCCTCCGGTCGGGCCTGCCGGTCACCGAAACCTTCCAGGTCGTGAGCCAAGAGCTGCCGGGACCGGTCGGTGAAGAATTCAAGGGCATCATCGAACGCATCCGCATCGGCAACACGATGGAAGCGGCATTGCAGGAATCGGCAGTGATGCTGGGAACCGCCGAGTTTCAATTCTTCTGCATCACTATTCAGATCCAGCGCGAAACGGGTGGTAATTTGGCGGAGACGCTGTCGAACCTCTCCGACGTGCTGCGCAAACGGGCGCAAATGAAGTTGAAGATCCGTGCCATGTCGTCGGAAGCGAAGGCCTCGGCCTACATCGTCGGTGCGCTTCCCTTTTTCGTCTTTGGCATCGTCTACACAATGAATCCGGAATATCTCGCAGGCTTTTTCAGCGAACAACGACTCATTATTACGGGTTTGGGAGGCTTGGTCTGGATGAGCATCGGTGTCGGGATCATGGCCAAAATGATCAGCTTCGAAATATGAAGGGGCCAGACCAGTGAACAGCAGCCTCCTTCTCACCACCTTCACCGGCGCTCAGACAGGGCCGACATTGATGGGCATCGACGTCATCTGGGCCGGCACCTTGCTGGCGGCAGTGGGCGTGTTCGCGGTCTTGTTCGCCATTTATGGCGCGCTGACGGTGCGCAACCCGATGACCAAGCGGGTAAAGGCGCTCAACGATCGCCGCGAACAGCTCAAGGCCGGCATAACCGCATCCACCGGGAAACGCCGCGCCAAACTGGTCCGAAAGAACCAACACGCCGACAAGATGCGTACCTTTCTGGGCAAGCTCCAGGTGTTGCAGGAAGGACAGATCAAGGAGGTCCAGCAAAAGCTGGCGCAGGCCGGAATCCGGTCCAAAGATCTGGCCGTCGCGGTGATTTTTGGCCGACTGGTTCTGCCGATCGTGTTTGGCTGCCTAGCCGCCTTCCTGATCTACGGACTTGACATGTGGCCGGATCTCACGCCCTTCAAGCGCTCCGGCGCAACGATGGCGGCGCTGGTGCTCGGCTACAAGGCACCCGACCTGTTCGTACAGAACAAGCGAACCAAACGAACAGACGCTATCCGCAAAGGGCTTCCCGACGCGCTCGATCTGCTCGTCATTTGCGCTGAAGCAGGCCTGACAGTCGATTCCGCCTTTTCGCGCGTGTCGAAGGAGCTGGGCCGCGCCTACCCTGAATTGGGCGAGGAATTCGCGCTCACCTCGATCGAACTCGGCTTTTTGACGGAGCGTCGGCAGGCGTTTGAAAATCTGGCCTATCGCGTCAATCTGGAATCGGTGAAGGGCGTGGTCACGACCATGATTCAGACCGAAAAATACGGTACGCCGCTCGCCAGTGCATTGCGTGTGCTATCCGCCGAGTTCCGCAACGAACGCATGATGCGCGCCGAAGAAAAGGCCGCACGCCTGCCCGCGATCATGACGGTGCCGCTGATCCTGTTCATTCTGCCGGTTCTTTTCATCGTCATCTTGGGCCCGGCCGCCTGTTCGCTGAGCGATGCCATGTCGGGTGGCGGCTTCGGCTGATCGCGGCGACCGATCGCAACAACAACAAGAAGGGGCGGGTCAAACCCGCCCCTTTTCGCTTTACATGACCTGCTGTTCGATCGCACCAAAGATGCTGTGGTGACGCTCGTCATCCATCCAGATGCGGACCGTATCGCCCTTCTGCATGAACGGCGTTTTGGGCTCACCCTGCTGAATCGTTTCCACCGTCCGAACTTCCGCGAGACAGCTGTAACCCAGACCACCCTCGGCAATGGGCTTGCCCGGCCCGCCGTCGGAGTCACGGTTCGAAACCGTCCCCGACCCGATAATCGTCCCCGCGCCCAGATCGCGCGTCTTGGCGGCATGCGCGATCAGCGCCCCGAAATCGAAGGTCATGTCGACACCCGCATCGGCGCGGCCCAGCGGCTGGCCATTGAGGTCGACACAGAGCGTGCCGTGCAGCTTGCCGTCCTGCCAGCGTTCGCCCAGCGCTTCGGGCGTCACGAACACCGGCGACATCGCGCTCGACGGCTTCGACTGGAAAAAACCAAACCCTTTCGCCAGTTCGCCGGGGATCAGGCCCCGCAGCGACACGTCGTTGGTGAGCCCGATCAGCAGAATCTTGTCGCGCGCCGCAACCGCGTCGATGCCTGCCGGTACATCGCCCGTCACGACGACCACTTCGGCCTCCATATCGCAGCCCCACGCGGCATCAGCGAGCGGGATTGGATCGCGCGGGCCTAGAAACGCATCACTGCCGCCTTGGTACATCAACGGATCGTGCCAGAAGCTGTCGGGCATTTCGGCGCCGCGCGCCTGCCGCACCAATGCGACATGGTTCACATAGGCACTGCCGTCGGCCCATTGATACGCCCGCGGCAGCGGCGACGCGGCCTCGCGCTCGTGGAACCGCTCCTTGGGGATCGCGTCGTGATTCAGATCTTCGGCCAGCGCGGTGAGACGCGGCGCGGCATAGGCCCAATTGTCGAGCGCAGCCTGTAAAGTCGGAACGATGTGACCGGCGTCGGCATACCAGGCCAGATCGTCCGAAACGACGACGAGACGGCCGTCGCGGCCCTGTTTGAGCGAAGCTAGTTTCACGAAAACTCCTTTGGCTGACAACGCGGCTGAACCGACATCGCCTGCTAAGGAGCGAAAATCAGCGCGACGTCGTGATCGAAGCGAAACAGGTAAAGCCGCTCTGCCCCGCCTGCAAGCGCCGGATGTACTGCAGATACGCCTGCGACTGGTTGTACGTCGTGCCAGGCAGCGTCTGACCGCGGAACGCACGCTTCACTTCTTCGCCCGTAAAGGGCCGCAACGCGCCCGGAAACGCGCCTTTGGTCCCCGGTGGCACCAGCTTGCCCTGGGTATCGATGAAATTTCCGGCACCGCCCGGGCCAGGAACCGGGATCTGGCAATTCATCACAGACACCGCAGTCTGCGCAAAGGCGGGACGGATCGTCAACGCCGCCGACACGCCCACCGCGCCCAGCGCCAGCATGCGCCGCCGCGAGGGAATGGCATCGCCCGTTTCAACGGCGTTCTCGGTCGGAGTTTCGCTCTTATCCATGCTCGGCGCATAACCCAATGAGGACGCAAGGAAAAGCAAAACACCGCCTCCGACCTTTTACATCCCGGTTTGGGACATCCGCCGCTCAAGCGTTAACGCCCCCAAACTGCCTTGCGCCCGGCCCTCGCTTCGTGCGAGGCGGCAGACGATGTTTGATCGCCTGTCCAGTCTCGTCATAGCGCTCACCATGATCGTCATCGCGGCGATCTTTGCGGCGTTGACCGGCGGCGACCTGCTGGCGATCGCGATCGTGACAATCGCAGGCTTTCTTGCCGCTGGCACGGTTTATTGCGCGATCCCTGCTACGGTGCCCGATCGATCGAGCGCTACCCAGCCACTCGCAGAACCACCACCGACGTCGCTGCTCCATCACGCCGATTTCGCGCAATGGATCGATCAGGAAAAAGAACCTTTGCTCGGCACCGCCGACAATATCGTCACCATTGCCAATGACGCCGCAATCCGGCTGCTCGGGCGTCATATCGTCGGCGCCGATGTCCGAACCGCGATCCGTCACCCGGCGGCGACCGAGTGGCTGGCGCGCATTCAAGGCGACGCGCCGCTGGAACCGGTCAATCTGGTCGATTTTCCGCGGCCGGGACAGCGCTGGACGATGCGGATCGCGGCACTGTCAGGCAGCGAAAACATCATTTTCCTGTCCGATCGTTCGGCGATCGACGCTGCCGATCGCATGCGATCGGATTTCGTCGCCAACGCCAGCCACGAACTGCGCACGCCACTGGCCGCGATCCTCGGCTACGTCGAAACGATACAGGAAATGATCGGCGAAACCGATGCGCCGACCCGCGACCGGTTCCTGTCGATCATCGAACGCGAGGCGCGGCGCATGCAGCAGCTGGTCATCGATCTTTTGTCAGTTTCGCGGGTCGAGGCCGACCGCTTTCGGCGCCCCACCGCCGCGGTCGATCTGGCGGCAATCGTTCACACCACGATCAGCCAACTCAGCGATAGTGAACCGGCGCGCGCGAAGGATCTGGTGGCAAAACTCGGCGACGAGGCGCAACCGATGCTGGGGGACGAGGCCCAACTCAGCCAGCTCGCGCACAACATCATCTCGAACGCGATGAAATATGGCCATGCTGGAACGCCAGTAACGGTCGAGCTGGTGCGCGAGGGCAGCCGGGTGCGCCTGTCGGTCAGCGATCAGGGCGACGGCATCGCGCCTGATCACCTGCCGCGCTTGACCGAGCGATTCTATCGCGTCGACGAGGCGCGCAGCCGCTCGGTCGGCGGTACCGGTCTTGGCCTTGCGATCGTCAAGCATATCGGCGAGCGCCATCAGGGGCAGCTCGATATCGACAGCGAAGTCGGCAAAGGCACCCGGGTTTCGGTCACTTTCCCGCGGCTGATGAATCACTGAGCCTGTGCCTCCAAAAGCCTGAATCCGGGGTTATCCTTGACTTTTGGCATCTTAGGGCCTATCTGTGGGGGGCTATCGTCGCTTACGACGGATTTTGTTGCCGCAACGGCAGGACCTTCCTTCCTCACGCTTCCTGGCGCTGCCGATATGAATCGGCGGTAACTCCGCTTCCGTGAAAGGAACGACTATGCCCATCGGCACCGTAAAATTTTTCAACACCGACAAAGGCTATGGCTTTATCGCCAACGAGGATGGTTCAGGCGACAGCTTCGTCCATATTACCGCCCTTGAGCGCGCCGGCATGTCGACGCTGAACAAGGATCAGCGCGTTTCTTACGAGCTGGAAACCGACCAACGCGGCAAAGTGTCCGCTGTCAACATCCAGTCGGCCTGATCTTTGGCCAAAGAGGAACTACTGACCCTCGACGGCCAGATCGATGAGATCCTTCCCGACGGACGCTTTGGCGTTACGTTGGAAAATGACCATCGGATTATCGCTTACACGGCAGGCCGAATGCGACGTTTTCGCATCCGGTCGGTCGTCGGCGATGCCGTTCGCGTCGAAATGACGCCTTATGACCTGACCAAAGGCCGCATCGTGTATCGCGATCGCGGCGCCGGTCCGGCTGGTAGCGGTCCGCGCAAGGGCAACCGGCGCTGACCCCCAATAACAAAAAAATCAATGAATACAGGATAATATGAACTTAATTTCTAACAGCTTCCCTTCCCTCCTCCGCCCCTATGCCGCGATCAACGCGCCGGCGCGGAAGTCCCTCCGGCGATCCCCGACCCTGTCACAAAGCGAACTGCGCCGCCTGATCGCCCAGATGATCGACTAAACCCACTCAGACCGACCGAACTAACCCACCCCAGACCAAAGGATATCCGCCATGTCGAACACCAGTGACTTCTATCAGGCTCAGGCGGATAAATGCGCGGTCGATGCGGCGGCCAGCACCTTGTCGCAGGTTCGCGACCGCAATCTGCGCGCCGAACAGGCGTGGCGCACGATGGCCGAACGTCTGGTCCAGACCGAAGCCACGCGCGCCCGTCAGGTCGCTGCAACCGCGGCAAAGGCGGAGGCGAATGCCGAAGCCGCCGCGATGCATTTGGACGACCTGGAGCGTTAATCGACCGCGTTGAGCAGGTCGGCGATCTTGCCAAAAATTTCGTCGATCTGCGCCTTCTCGACGATCAAGGGCGGCGACAGGGCGATGATGTCGCCCGTCGCGCGCACCAGCAAGCCATTGTCGAAACAGGCGTGAAACAGCTCCATCGCGCGAGCCGTCGGCGCGGCGGGGCGCGGTTCCAATTCTATACCCGCGACGAGGCCGATCGTGCGGACATCGATGATGTGCCGCTTGCCTTTCAGGCTATGCGCCGCATCTTCCCAATAGCTGCCGAGTTCGCTCGCGCGGTCGAACAGCCCGTCGCGCGCATATAAATCAAGCGTCGCCAGCCCCGCGGCGCTGGCGAGCGGGTGGCCCGAATAGGTGTAGCCGTGGAACAGCTCGATCCCCGCATCGACGCTGTCCAGCACGGCGTCGTGCAGCTCGCGCTTCACCGCCACGGCACCCATCGGCACCGCAGCGTTGGTCAGCCCCTTAGCCATCGTGATGATGTCGGGCGTCACCCCCCACTGCCCCGCCGCCGTGGCGCCGCCAACGCGGCCAAAAGCGGTGATTACCTCGTCGAAGATCAGGATGATGCCGTGCTTGTCGCATATGTCGCGCAGGCGTTGGAGATAGCCGACTGGCGGCACCAGCACCCCCGTCGATCCCGCCATCGGCTCGACGATCACCGCCGCGATCGTCTCCGCTCCATGCAGATCGACGAGCCGCTGCAGGTCATCAGCCAGCTCGGCACCATGCTGCGGAAAGCCGCGGGTGAAGGCATTGCGCGCAAGGTCGTGGGTGTGGCGGATATGATCGACACCGGGCAGGCCGCCGCCAAAGGCACGGCGGTTGTTGACCAGGCCGCCAACGCTGATCCCGCCAAAGCCGGTGCCATGATAGCCGCGCTCGCGCCCAATCAGCCGCGTGCGCGTGCCCTGCCCCTTCGCGCGCTGGATCGCGAGCGCGATTTTCAGTGCGGTATCAACTGACTCGGAGCCGCTGTTGGTAAAGAATATCCGGTCGAGGCCGTCGGGCATCAGCGCCGCAAGCCGCTGCGCGAGTTCGAATGGCAGCGGGTGGCCAAGCTGAAAGGTCGGCGCAAAATCGAGCGTCGCCGCCGCCTTTGCGATGGCGTCGGTGATTTCGACGCGGCAGTGGCCAGCGTTGCTGCACCACAGCCCCGACGTCCCGTCGAGGATCGTCAGCCCGTCACCGCTTTGATAATACATCCCGCTCGCCGATACGAGCTGGCGCGGATTCGCCTTGTACGACCGGTTGGCGGTAAACGGCATCCAGAACGCCGCCAGCGGATCATTTTCGCCCTTCACTGCCACTCTCCCCGACCAGCCGAACGTGCGCATAGTGGCCGCGGCGCTCGCCACTGGCAACGCCGAAAATGGCCGTTACCGGCCCCTCTGGCGCTCTGCTCCACTTCGCGATAGGCTGCGCCGGTACAACCGGGCCAGCTCCTTGGCCCAATCGGGGGCTCATGTCAGTCAATCTGGAACAGTGGATCAGCGACCATAAGATCGACGAAGTCGAATGCATCGTCCCCGACATCAACGGGGTGCAGCGCGGCAAGGTGCTGCCGGCCAAGAAGTTCCTGACCTCGGTGAAGGACAAATCGCTGCGTATTCCGGGCAGCGTGTTCATTTGCACGATCGACGGTCATTATCCCGAGGATATCGACGATATCTGGGACAAGGATCCCGACAAGATCCTGATCGCCGACGCCAGCACCATCTGTGTCGCGCCGGGGTTCAAATCGCCGACGGCCTTCGTCATTGCCGACGTCCTCAACCGCGACGGCAGCGAGGTCGATATCGCGCCGCGCACCATCTTAAAAAAAGTGCTCGCACTCTATGCCGAAAAGGGCTGGCGCCCGGTCATCGCGCCTGAGGTCGAATTTTATCTGGTGTCGCAGAACGTCGATCCCGACTTTCCGCTCACCCCGCCGACCGGCCAGTCGGGGCGCAGCGAGTCCGCCAGCCAGCCCTATGGGCTCGAAGCGATGAACGAATATGAGGATATCATCGATCATATCTATGACGATTGCGAGCTGATGGGGCTCGATATCGACACGATGATCCACGAAATGGGCGCCGCGCAGCTCGAGGTCAATTTCGAGCATGGCGACCCGCTGCGGCTGGCTGACGAGGTATTCCTGTTCAAGCGCGTGGTGCGCAACGTCGCCAAGCAGCATGATGTCTATGCGACCTTCATGGCCAATCCGATGGCGGGTCAGCCCGGCAGCGCGATGCACATTCACCAGTCGGTCGTCGACGCGGCGACCGGCAAGAACCTGTTCTCGACCGCCAACGGCCGCGATAGCGCGATGTTCCGCAGCTACATCGCCGGACTCGTCCGCTATATGCCGCAGATCGCACCGCTATGGGCGCCCAATGTGAACAGCTTCCGCCGCATGCGCCCTGACAGTGCGGCGCCGATCAACGTCCAGTGGGGCGAAGATAACCGGTCGTGCGGGTTCCGAGTACCGATTTCCGAACGCGCCAACCGCCGCGTCGAAAACCGGCTGCCCGGCGCCGACAGCAACCCCTATCTGGCGATCGCTGCGTCGCTGATTTGCGGTTACATCGGCGTCGTCGACCGCATGGTCCCGGCGAAATCGATCACCGGCAGCGCTTACAATCGCGCGCGTACCCTGCCGCGCACGCTGGAGGCAGCGCTCGACCGGTTCAGCTCATGCAAGAAGGTCCGCAACCTGCTCGGCGACGATTTCTTCGAAATCTTCTTTGCGGTGAAGGATTATGAGCTGTTCAATTACCAGTCGGTCGTGTCGAGCTGGGAACGCGAACATTTGTTGATGCGGGTCTGACCGGCGGCCCAGCCATGACCGATCCGCTTGCCAACAGCTATTATGCCGCGACGGCGCACCCGTGGCGGTCGGCCTGTCAAACGGGCGAAGATCTATCGTTCGACGTCGCTGTAATCGGCGGCGGTTTCACGGGTCTGTCCGCGGCACTCGCCTGCGCCGAGCGCGGCTTTTCGGTGATCCTGATCGAGCGTGAGCATATCGGTTTCGGTGCGTCAGGCCGCAACGGCGGACAGTTGATCCCCGGGCTGCGTTGGTCCGCGTCAGAACTGGAGGCCGATTTTGGCCGCGAGCGCGCCGATGCGCTGTTCGATCTCTGCTGGCGAGATAACCGGGTGGCGGCGCGGATCGTCAAGCATGGCATCGATTGCGAGCTGAAATCCGGGCATCTCGAAGCAGCGTGGACGCCGAAGGATTTCGATTCCATGCGGCGCGAGGCGGATTATCTCGCGTCGCGCTTTGACTATCAGAGTAAAGTCGTAGCGACACAGGATATGGCGGATCATATCGCCAGCCCGCTCTATCACGGTGGCATCCATGATCCGCAAGGCGGACATTTCCACCCCCTCAACTATGCGATTGGCCTTGCGCACGCTGCCGAAGATGCGGGTGTTTGCATCTGGGAAGGTCAGCGCGCTTACGAGATCACCGATACGCCCGACGGCTTGGGTGTCATCACCGACCGGACGCATATCGCCGCGCGCTATGTCATCGACGCGACCGACAGCTGGATCGGCCAGGTCGAGCCCGACCTCGGTCGCTACACGGTGCCGATCATGAACTATAACATCGCGACCGCACCTCTCGCGAACGCCGACGCGCTGCTGCCCGGCGACGCCGCGGTCGCCGACAGCCGGTTCGTGCTCAACTATTTCCGCCTGTCCGCCGACAAGCGCCTCATCTTCGGCGGCGGCGAGCGCTATTCGCAAACGCCGCCTGCCGACATTGCAGCGTTCGTGCGGCCGTTCATGGCGCAGGTTTTCCCGCAAATCGCCGATGTGAAGATCGACTATGGCTGGGGCGGCGCGGTGGCGGTGACGATGAACCGGCTGCCGCATATCGGACGGCGTGGGCACGTCTTTTACGCGCATGGTTTTTCGGGGCATGGGGCGCTGGTGACGACGCTCGCGGGCGAGTTGATTGCCGAGGCGATGGCGGGAACGGCGGAGCGCTTTGATGTGCTCGCAAACCTGCCCTCCCGCCCCTTCCCCGGCGGCAAGTGGCTACGCCAGCCGCTCGCGACGCTGGGACTGCTTTACTACGCCATGAAGGACAAGCTGGGGTGACCACCAACGCCGCGATTGCGCGCGTGGCGGCCCGCGAGGCCGAACGCTTCCGCGCTGCCAACCAGCGCGCCTTCGCGCATGAAGCGGCAGCAAAGGGCTGGTTCCAGTCGGTGCCCTTCCACTGGATGCGCGATTGGCCCAGCCCGGTGCCGATCGTTGCGGCGTCCGCGAAGGATGCGACCCTCACCAGCATCGACGGCCAGACCTACGATGATTTCTGCTTGGGCGACACCGCGAGTCTGTTCGGTCATTCGCCCCCCGCACTCGCAGCAGCCCTGGCGAAGCAGGCGAGCGAAGGGCTGAGCTTTATGCTCCCCACCGAACGCGGCGCGGCGCTATCGTATCGGCTGGCGGCGATGTTCGGCTTGCCTTTATGGCAGGTCACGACGACCGCGAGCGAAGCCAATCGCGCCGTCATCCGCTGGTGCCGCGGGATCAGCGGGCGGGCGAAAATCCTGACCTTCAATGGTGCCTATCATGGCGCGGTCGATGATGCGTTCGTTGATCTGAAGGACGGCCAGTCGATCATGCGCGCCAGCCTGGTCGGGCAGGTCCATGATCTGCGCGACACGACGAGCGTAGTTGAGTTCAACGAGCCGGAAGCGCTCGCAGCTGCGCTGCGCGGCGGCGATATTGCCTGCGTCCTGGCTGAACCAGTGATGACCAATGTCGGAATGGTGCGCGACGCGCCGGGCTTTCTCCAGACGCTACGCGCCCTCTGCGACGAAACCGGCACCCTGCTGGTGTTCGACGAAACGCACACGATCTCGTCGGGCTATGGCGGCCATGGCGTCACGCATGGTCCGGCTCCCGATTTGATCGTCGTCGGCAAATCGATCGGCGGGGGCGTGCCGTGCGCGGTCTATGGTTTCAGCGCCGAGGTAGCGGTCCGCATGGCCGCGCTCAATCGATCGCGCCCGCCGGGACATAGCGGCATCGGAACCACATTGTCGGCCAACGCTCTCGCGATCACGGCGATGGACATAATGCTGTCGGAGGTCATCACGCCTGCCGCCTATGACCACATGCTCAACGGCGCGGCGCGGCTCGTTACCGGCCTTGAACAGGAAATCACGGCCGCCAATCTCTACTGGCACGTGACCCAGGTCGGCGCGCGCGTCGAATTCCTCACCTGCCCCACCCCGCCGCGCAATGGCGGCGAGGCGAAGGCCGCGATGCAGGCCGAACTCGAAGCGGCAATCCATCTCTTCCTCGCCAATCGCGGGATTTTGCTGGCGCCGTTTCACAATATGATGTTGGTGAGCCCGGTTACCGGCGACGACCAGATCGACCGGCTGGTCGGCGCCTTTGCCGACTGTGTAAGCGCGTTGAAGGAGTAGAGGGGCGATGTCGAAGTCATCGGGCGTTGTGGCACCGCGGTCGGAGGCCGAAGCGTTTTTCAAGGCTAATCCTGAGGTCGATTCGATCGAGATGATCTACACAGATATGGGCGGCGTGCCGCGCGGCAAGCGGCTGCGCCAGCATGAGGTGATGGCGGTTTATGAAAGCGGGCGGATGTTCCCCGGATCGATCACCGTCGTCGATATCACCGGACAGGACACCGTCGAAACCGGACTGGTGTGGGAAGATGGCGACGCCGACCGGTCGATGAAGCCAATCCCCGGCACGCTCGTCCGCACCCCGTGGGGCGGCGATCATGCCGCGCAGTTTCTCGTCGATTTCTACGAGCTTGACGGCACCCCCCACGACCTCGATCCGCGCCATGTGCTGGGCGGCGTGATCGACCGCTTTGTCGCCGACGGACTGACCCCCGTGCTCGCGGTCGAGCTGGAATTCTACCTCGTCGATCCGCGCCGCGCGCGCGATGGCACGGTGCGCCCCGCCCGCCCCGGCTACAGCCGCGGCGCGCCGCGTAATGTCGAGGTGTACGGCCTGCGCGAACTCGACGATTTCCGGCCCTTTTTCGACGCGCTTTACGCGGCGACCGACGCGCAGGACATTCCGCTCGAAAGCGCAATTTCCGAATTTGCGCCCGGCCAGTTCGAGCTGACGCTGCGCCACAAGCCCGACGCACTGCGCGCCTGCGACGATGCAATCATGTACAAGCGGCTCGTGAAAGCGGTGGCGCAGCAGCAGGGCTTTGAGGCCACCTTCATGGCCAAGCCCTTCGCCGAGCAGGCGGGCAGCGGTATGCACATCCATGTCTCGGTCAACGACGGCGCCGGCACCAACATCTTCGCCAGCGACGATCCCGAGGGCACGCCCGCACTCCGCCACGCGATCGGCGGGATGATCGGCAGCGTCGGCGATGGCTTCGCGCTCTTCGCCCCGCATGCGAACAGCTATCGCCGGTTCAAGGCGAATAGTTACGCGCCCGTTGCGCCAACTTGGGGCGTCAACAACCGCACCGTGTCGTTCCGCATTCCGGCTGGACCGCCGCCCAGCCGCCACGTCGAGCATCGCGCCTGCGGCGCCGACGCCAACCCCTATCTAGCGGTGGCCGCGGTGCTCGCGGGCATGCACCATGGCATGACCAACAAAACCGACCCCGGCGCTGCCGTCGTCGGCAACGGCTATGACCGCGACAATTCAGGCGACGACAAGCCGCCGTCGAACTGGTTCGCCGCGGTCGACCGATTCCATGGTTCAACGCTGATGCGCGACTATCTGGGGACGCGCTTTGTCGACATGTTCAGCATCGTCAAACGCGTCGAACAGGACCGCTATTTCGGCGTCGTGCCGACGCTCGATTACGATTGGTACCTCCGCAACGCATGAATCTTTCAAAGATTCGTGTTGCGGTGCAAAATAACCTCTTTCCAAGCCCGTCTTATTGAGTCAGCTTGACGTCATCAACAGGGAGGCTCTTCATGGATCTGAACGAACTGCTCGCACAAGGCCGAGGCCGCCGCTCGTTATTGCAGGGGTTGGGGGTCGCGGCGATCGGGATCAGCTTCGGCGGCCTCGCAGCGTGCAGCAAAGGCGAAGGCAAGAAGCTCGCCAATGGTGAGGAGGCCACGCTCAACTTCTACAACTGGGACACCTATATCGGCGAGACGACGCTCGACGATTTCAAGGAAACGTCCGGTGTCGAAGTGAAGATGGACCTGTTCGACAGCAACGACGTGCTGTTCGCCAAATTCAAGGCGGGCAACCCCGGTTATGACGTGATCGTACCCTCGAACGACTTTGTCGAGCGGATGGCGCGGGCGAATATGCTGGAGGCACTCGACCATAGCCAGATCCCGAACCTGAAGAATATCGACCCAACCTTCATCGACGTCGATTACGACAAGGGCCGCAAATTTTCGATGCCCTATACCTGGCTCGCGCTCGGCATCGGCTATCGCAAGTCGAAAGTGAAGACGAAGCCCGACAGCTGGAAAGTCCTGTTCGACAGCCCCGAATATGCCGGCCGCATTTCGTGGCTGTCCGAAGCGGGCGACATGTTCCGCCTCTATGGCAAATATCTGGGCAAATCGGTCAACGCGCTGACCCCCGCCGATATCGCGACGATCGAAGCGATGATGATCAAGCAAAAGCCCAATGTGAAAAATTTCCACGTCGATGACGGTCAGGATTTGCTGCTCAAGGGCGACGTCGATCTCGTGCTCGAGTATAATGGCGACATTGCACAGGCGATGACCGAGGACGACGACATCGATTTCGTCGTGCCGAAGGAAGGCAGTCAGCTCAATTCGGACAACCTCTGCATCCCCAAGGGCGCGCCGCACCCCAAGAACGCGCACGCCTTCATCAACTATCTGCTCGATGGCGAAGTCGATAAGAAGATCACCGAGACGATCCTCTATCCGACGCCTAACGCCGCGGCCAAGGCGCTGATGCCCGACAGCTACAAGAACAACCCGGTGATCTTCCCGCCCGCCGACGTGCTGGCGAAATGCGAATATGCGAAGTTCAATGCCGAGCTTCAGCCGCTGTACGAAGAAGCCTTCACACGCGTACGGGCGGCCTGATCGGCTGAAAAAGGGGGCGCCGGGGGGTGGCAGAACAGGATTGGAAAACCAGCAAGCGGGTTTTCGCGGCGGTGTCGCTGCCGACTTTGTTCTGGGTTGTCGTTTTCTTTGTCATCCCGATGCTCATCGTGTGGCAGTACAGTTTTGGCGAAAAAGTCGGCGACACCGGGTTCGAATTTTCGGGCACCCTCGACAATTACAAGCGCGCCACCGAGTGGCTCTACCTCACCATTTTCGGCAAGAGTTTCGCGGTCGCGGCGCTCGTCACCCTGATCTGCCTGATCATCGGCTTTCCCGTCGCGATGGCGATCACCTTTGCGAGCGAGAAATGGCGGCCGTGGCTGTTGCTTGGCATCATGCTCCCCTTCTGGACCAATTTGCTGATCCGCACCTATGCGCTGATGATGCTGCTCGGCACGCAGGGGTTCGCAAACAAGGGGATGGGCGCCCTGTGGGAAGGGACGAGTTGGATCAAGACGCTCGTCGGGTTGCAGCCGCTGCCGACATGGGAGCCGGCGCAGCTGCTCTTCAACAATTTCGCCGTCGTGTTCGGGCTGGTCTATGTCCACCTGCCCTTCATGGTCCTCCCGCTTTATGCCGCGCTCGACCGGCTCGACCGCAGCCTGATCGAGGCCAGCCTCGACCTCGGCGCAGGGCATTTCCGTACCATCATGCGCATCGTCGTCCCGCTCGCGGCGCCGGGCATCGTCGCGGGCGTGATGATTACGCTGATCCCGGCGCTCGGCGCCTATCTGACCCCCGATTTGATGGGCGGGACCGACAGCCAGATGATCGCCAATGTGATCGAGCGTCAGTTCAAAAAGGCCAATGACTGGCCGTTCGGCGCCGCCCTCTCTTTCCTGCTTATCTATGCGATGTTCGCGCTGATCGCGATCCAGTCGATGCGCAAGAAAGTGCCGGAGGTTCATTGATGGCAATCTTCGCCCGAACCCCCGTCGCACCGCTTGAGTACAGCCGCAAACTCTGGATGCGGTTGTGGGTCGGCATCGTTATGCTGTTCCTCTACGCGCCGCTGATCGTGCTGATGATCTTCAGCTTCAACGACAGCAAGCGCAACGTCGTGTGGCGCGGCTTCACCACCAAATATTATGAAAAGGCGCTGGCCAACGACCAACTGGTCGAGGCGCTGATCAACTCGCTGACCATCGCGGCGCTCGCGACGCTAGCCAGCCTCATTCTCGGAACGCTGGCGGCGGTGATGCTGTGGCGGTTCCGCTTTCCGCTCAAGGGCGCGATCGACGGGACGATCTCGCTGCCGATCATCGTCCCAGAAATCTGTCTGGGCGTTGCATTCCTGATGTTTTTCGCCGCCGTCGATTGGCCGACCGATCTGGCCTGGCCGTTCAATCTGGGCGCGATCACGATCGCTCATATCACCTTCTGCTTTCCGTTCGTCACGATGGTGGTGCGGTCGCGCCTTGCGAACTTCAACCGCGAGCAGGAAGAGGCCGCCAAGGATCTGGGCGCGAGCGAATGGCAGGTGTTTCGCGATGTGCTGATCCCGCACATCAAGCCCGCGCTCGTCGCCGGCGCGCTGCTGTCGTTCACGCTCAGCCTCGACGATTTTGTCATCACCTATTTCACCAGCGGCCCCGACACGATCACCTTCCCGGTCAAAGTCTATTCGATGGTCCGCTTCTCGGTGACCCCCGAGGTCAACGCAGCGTCGACCTTGCTCATCATCCTGACCGTCATCCTGACTTTCATAGCGCTGAAGGCCCAGGGCGTAAAAGCCATTGCGGAGAGCCATTGACCATGACCGAACCCGCCCGCCCGATCATCCAGATCCAGAATGTCACCAAACGCTTCGGCAAGGTGGCCGCGGTCGACAATGTCAGCCTCGACATCAACGCGGGCGAATTCTTCGTCCTGCTCGGCCCGTCGGGGTGCGGCAAGACGACCTTGCTGCGGATGATCGCGGGTTTCGAGCTGCCAACCGAAGGCAAAATCCTGATCGATGGGCAGGACATGGCGGGCATCCCGCCGAACAAACGCCCGGTGAACATGGTGTTCCAGAGCTATGCGGTGTTTCCGCATATGAGCGTTGCCGACAATGTCGCCTATGGATTGAAGATCGCCGGGGTGAAGGGCGGCGAGATTAAGGACCGCGTCGCCGAGGCGCTGGAGCTGGTCAAGCTCGGCGGTTTCGAAACGAGGATGCCCGACCAGATGTCGGGGGGCCAGCGCCAGCGTGTCGCGCTCGCGCGTAGCTTGGTGATGCGGCCAAAAGTGCTCCTCCTCGACGAACCGCTTTCGGCGCTCGACGCGAAACTGCGCGCGCAGATGCAGTTCGAGCTGTCGGAATTGCAGGAAAAGGTCGGCATCACGTTCGTCACCGTCACCCACGATCAGGACGAGGCGCTGTCGATGGCGTGCCGTATCGGGGTGATCAACAAGGGCGAAGTGGCACAGCTTGCGACCCCGTCAGACCTCTACGAATATCCTTCCAACCGCTTTGTCGCCGACTTCGTCGGCTCGGTGAATATCTTTGAGGGCAAGCTGACCCTCGACGATCCCGACAAGGCGGCGGTCGATTGTCCCGGGGTCGGCAAAGTCTATCTTAACCACGGCGTTACCGGTCCGCACGGCGCCGATGTCTGGATCGCGCTGCGCCCCGAGAAAATCTACCTCCACGTCCCCGGCGAGGGCAAAGCGGTCAAGGCAGCGGCCCAGGACGCCCCCGACGGTTATAATTTCGCGCGCGGCAAGATCAAAGGGATGAGCTACCTCGGCGATATCACCCTGTTCGAGATCGAACTGGAATCTGGCGCGCGCATCCGCGTGTCCCGCCCCAATTTGTCGCGCCACGACCAGGAGGATTTCACTTGGGACGACAAGGTGAGCATGCACTGGCGCGCGGATAGTCCTGTGGTTTTGCTGGGATAACTGCGTACTTTCAACTCGTCGTCATCCCGGACTTGATCCGGGATCCATTGCCGCGCTGAAGCCATGGATCCCGGATCAAGTCCGGGATGACGAATTCAGTGGGCCTTCTTACCCGGAAGAAGGTGCAGCACGCCTACAATCACACCGCCAAGCAGCAGCCCGAAAATGCCGTCGCCGGTGGCCTTGATCAGCCAGGTCCACAGTCCTTCGAGCGGCAGGCCGCCAGCGACTGACTGTGCCAGCGCCTCCAGCGCCTCGGCGATGCCGCCGATGTGATATTCATGAAGCCCGTGCAGGAAAATCTGCCCGCCGACCCAAAGCATCGCCGCGGTACCAATCAGGGCGAGCGCAGCCAGCAGCTTGGGCATGAAAGCCACCAGCCCACGTCCGATCGCCTTGCGCGCGCTATTGCCTTCTTTCGCCATGTGGAGCCCAATGTCGTCCATCTTCACAATCAGTCCGACGACGCCATAGACCGCGATGGTGATTGCAACCGCAACCACCGCGAGCGTCGCGGCGCGCATCGCGAAATGTTCGTCGATCACTTCGTTGAGCGCGATGACCATGATTTCTGCCGACAGGATGAAGTCGGTCCGCACCGCACCCTTCACCATCAATTCCTCATGGTCCTTGTCCGCGACGATCGCCGCGTCTTCTTCCAGGCTGGTCTTGTCTTTCTGCAACGAGTGCAGCACCTTTTCGGCGCCCTCGTAGCACAGATAAGCGCCGCCGATCATCAGCAGCGGCGTGATCGCCCACGGCACGAAGGTAGAGAGCAGCAACAGCGCCGGCAGGATCAGCACCAGCTTATTGAAGATCGACCCCTTGGTGATCCGCCAGATGATCGGCAGTTCGCGGTCGGGCGTGAAGCCGGTGACATAGCGCGGTGTCACCGCGGTATCGTCGACCACCACCCCTGCGGCTTTCACCCCGGCCTTCGACGCGGCGGCGCCGATGTCGTCGATGCTCGCGGCGGCCACCTTTGCAATCGTGGCAATGTCGTCGAGCAGGGCAAAAAGGCCGGAGGGCATGGAGGTTTGAGCTTTCTTGTTAGAGCGCGCGGAGTTTCGGCAGCACCTCATCGAGCGATTTGCGGATGATGGCAACCATCTCGTCGATCTGTTCGGTCGAAATGATCAGCGGCGGGCACATCACCAGGCTGTCGCGGATGCCGCGGACCATCAGGCCGTTCGCGATGCAAGAATCGCGCGCCATCGGCCCCGCCGTCCCCTCCGCACCGCCGAAGCGCGCGCGCGTTGTCTTGTCGGCGACGATCTCGACCGCGCCAAGCAAGCCGATCGAACGCGCCTCGCCGACGAGCGGATGATCATTCAACGTCGCCAGCGCTTTGGCCAGATGCGGCCCGGTAACGCTGCCGGTACGTTCGACCAGCCCTTCGCGCTCGATGATCTCAATATTCTTGAAGGCGACTGCCGCCGCCACCGGATGCCCGGAGTAGGTGAAGCCGTGAACGAAATCGCCGCCGGTCTTGAGCACGTCGACGACATGCGCCGCGACTGCGGTGGCGGAGATCGGCAAATATCCCGACGACAGCCCCTTCGCCATCGGCATCAGGTCAGGGGTGAAGCCCATCACCTCATGCCCCCACATCTTACCCGTGCGCCCGAACCCGCAGATCACCTCGTCGGCAACGATCAGCAAGCCATATTTGCGCGCCACCGCCTCGACCTTCGGCCAATACCCCTTCGGCGGAATGATTACCCCGCCCGCACCCTGCACCGGCTCGCCGATGAACGCGGCGCAGTTTTCCGGACCGACCTCGAGGATCCGATCCTCGATCGCCTGCACACAGGCGTCGCAAAACTCCTCCTCGGTCATTCCCTGCCCTTCGTTAAAGGCATAGGGCTGGCGGACATGTTCCACCCCGGCGATCGGCAGGTCGCCCTGCGCGTGCATCGCCTTCATCCCGCCGAGCGAGACCCCCGCGACGGTGGAGCCATGATAGGCGTTCCAGCGGCTGATAAAAACGGTGCGCTTCGGCTCGCCCTTCAGCTTCCAATAATGGCGCACCATGCGGAAAACCGTGTCATTGGCTTCGCTGCCCGACGCATTGAAGAAGATATGCGGCAGGCGCTGGCCGGTCAGTTCGGCAATCTTCGCGGCGAGCATCACTGTCGGCGGCGTCGCGGTCTTGAAGAAGGTGTTGTAAAAGGGCAGCTCACGCATCTGCGCCGCCGCCGCCTCGACCAATTCCTCGCGGCCATAGCCGACATTGACGCACCACAGGCCCGCCATGCCATCAAGGATACGGTGGCCATCGCCGTCATGGATGTAACAACCCTCGGCATGGGTGATGATGCGGCTGCCGCCGAGCTTTTCGATTTCGGCCCAGTCGGCTTGGGCGGGCAAATGATGCGCGACGTCCAGGCGGCGCAGTTCGGCGATGTCGTGATTGCGGGGCATATGAAAACTCCTGACGTTCTGAAAACCGTTCGCATCGAGCGAAGTCGAGATGTCCCTCGAACTTGCGCTGCGAAGATGGGTGTCTCGACTTCGTTCGACACGAACGGAGAAGAGCACTTCGGTTTTCGATCAGGGTGAGAAGCTGATCCGCGCAAGATAGCGGTCGTAGCGGGTGACGCGGCGGTTCATAATTCGCCTCTTAACGCACGGCCCAGGAGGTGGAAATAGGTCTGGCTTTCGGCGCTATCGTCCGTCGCCCATTCGGGATGCCATTGGACCGCGAGCAGCGGCGCGCCGTTCGGCCGCGCGCTATAGGCCTCGACGAGGCCGTCGGGTGCGCGCGCCTCGACCGTCAGCCCCGCGGCGAGCTCGCCGACCCCCTGGTAATGTACAGAATTCACCTCGAGCGTCGGAGCATCATAGGCCACCGCCAGCAGCCCGCCCGCGACCAGATCGACCGGGTGGCGATGGTCGAACATCGCATCGAAATCGGCCTCGTCGGGCGCATGATGGAGCAGCAGCTGCACGTTCGCCGACGTATCGCGCCGCAATGTGCCGCCCAGCGCGACGTTGATTTCCTGAAAGCCGCGGCAGATGCCGAACAAGGGCCGCTGCGCCGCGATCACCGCGCCGACAAGCTCGATCATCATCCGGTCGCGATCGGGATCGAACGGCCCCTCGCCCGCCGCCGCATCGCCATAGCGCGCCGGTTCGACATTCGACGGCGTCCCGGTCAGCAACACTCCGTCAAGCCGTCCAACGACCTCTTCCGCGCGCATATAATCCGGCAGCGAAGGAATGATCAGCGCCGCGCAATCGGCATATTGCATCGCTGCCATCGCATAGCGGTTCATCACCGCCTGTGCGGTTTCGACTCCGACAGTGCGGTTGCAAGCGATGATGCCAAGGACGGGGCGCGCGGTCATGCCGCATTGCTGCCGATTTTCATCGCGCGAGGCCAGCGGAATCTTGGCCATCGCGATGCGCGCTTGCCAAGCTACTCGTCATGAGCTAGTTGCGAGTCACTCGCAATTACTGAAAGATCATCTGATGTCCGACGTTCAAGCCGCCCCTACCCACGACTGGAACGGCGACAGCGGCGAACGCTGGGCGGCGAATCTGGACCGGCTGGACCTCATGCTCCAGGATTTCGGAGATGCGGCCATCGCCGCAGCGGCGACGCAACCCGGCGAACGGGTGCTAGACATTGGCTGCGGATCGGGAACATCGACCTTCATGCTGGCCGACCAGGTTGGTGCAACCGGGTATGTTCTGGGTGTTGATATATCCGAGCAGCTGGTCGAACTGGCGCGCGGCGCCATACCTCAGTCGGCGCCGATCGAATTTCGCCTGGCCGACGCTGCGACCGCATCGCTGCCGGCAGAGGGCTTTGATCTCCTCTTCTCGCGGTTCGGCGTCATGTTCTTCGATGATCCGGCGGCGGCGTTCGCGCATATGCGCGGCGCGCTGAAACCGGATGGCCGTATCGCTTTCGTGTGCTGGCGCAGCGCGGCAGAGAATGATTGGGTGCGCCTCCCGATGACCGCCATCCGCGACATCGTGCAACCTGCCCCCAGCGATCCCGACGCGCCCGGACCATTCGCCTTTGGCAATCCCGACCGGCTGACCAATATACTGGCGGCGGCAGGCTTTGCCGACATAGACGTCGTGCCATTCGACACGCGCCTCGCCTACGGACGCAGCGATACGCGCGAAGCGGCAATCGACGAAGCACTCGATATGGCGTTTCAGGTCGGCCCCCTATCGCGCGCGCTGGCCGATCAGCCGGACGACACTCGCGCCCGCGCGGCAGATGCGGTGCGCGCCGCCTTCGCCGCGCTGCCTGGCGACACATCGGTGCTGATTGACGGCGCCGCATGGATCGTGACCGCACGCAATGGCGCCGCGTAAGCGGCAAATATCCGGTGATGTAGGAAAATGGTGCACCCGGAGCGATTCGAACGCCCGACCCTCAGATTCGTAGTCTGATGCTCTATCCAGCTGAGCTACGGGTGCGTGGAGAGGCGCCTTTAAGGGGCGTCGCGCGGGGGCGCAACCCCCTATTTCAGCTTTGTGATCGGGGTGCAGGACGATTGACGGCGCACGGCGTCGAGGTCACCTATTTCCTTGGGGTCCTTCAAAAGCAGCCGGATCAGCGCGATGCCGCGATCATGGTTCGTGCGAACCACTTCGGCGCCCGCGGGGACCGCCTGCCCGTCGCGCGCCAGGATGATTCGGAACGGCTTGCCCGCCGCCTCGACATCGTTGCGGACGAAAATCACGTCCGTCGCCGCATCGAAAACACTGAGTGAGCTATAGCGCCCCGGAACGGGCGTCACATCGATCGCCAGCGGGCCCGCCGACAAGTCATAAGGACAGCTGGAATAAGCGAGATCGGGGCTGGGTCGCACGACGGGCTGGCGATCGGGATTGGCCAGATTGCCATAGGACATGGTGTTGAGGCCGCCCTGCCCCAACCGGTCCGATGCAATTTTCATCAGGCCATAAGGGATCGCGCCGATCGCCGCCCACGCGGTCGCGGCGGCAAGGATGAGCCCAAAGGCGAGCGGGCCGAGCCAGTTGCGCATGTCAGCAGCCCTCCTTGACGATTTGCGGGAGGATCGCCTTTGCCGGATCGGCGCGGAATGCCCGACCCGGATTGTACATGCGGAGCGTCAGGTGGAACGGTTGGTCTTTGGTACCCGGCAGCCACGCACCAGCGGCGGGCTTTTTCGGCGCAATTGTCACGCGCCATTCGCCTTTGGCGTCGAGCGCAACATTAGCGCCATTAACCGACCAGTTGTCTGCCGGATTGGTGACCAGATACCCCGCTTCGTCATAGATGGTGACGCTCCACCAGCGCGCGTCGAGCGGCTTGCCCGACAGGCGGTAGCGGCAATTGCCATCGAGCTTTGCGCCTGCCGCGTCGGTCTTGGCGGACCAATATACGGTTTCCGTAGCGGGGAGCGCGAGCAGTCCGGCGCGAGCCACCGCGGCGCGGGTGACCGGATCGGTCGCCTTGGTGCCGAAACCAAGCGACGTGGTCCACGGTCCATTGACGATCGCGCCGCTGGTCAGCCCGCCGCCGGTGAGCCACCAGGCGGCACCGAGGCCGACGGCGAGCCCGCCAACAAGGGCGACCGTGTAGCGGTGCCAGCTTTTCATGCGCCTGTCCCCTTCCCCCAAATCGTTACCCCGGCAAAGATGGGAATTACCCTCGTTTCAACGCCGCCTGTGCCGCCGCCAGCCGTGCAATCGGCACACGGTACGGCGAGGCGCTGACATAGTCGAGGCCGGTTTTTTCGCAGAAATGGATGCTCGGCGCGTCGCCGCCATGCTCGCCGCAAATGCCCAGCTTGACGTCGGGACGCGTCTTGCGACCGCGCTCCGCCGCCAGTTCGATCAGCTGCCCGACGCCCTCGACATCCAGGCTGACGAACGGGTCGGTCAGGAAGATGCCCTTGTCGACATATTGGGTCAGGAAACGGCCCGCGTCGTCGCGGCTGATGCCGATCGTCGTCTGCGTCAGGTCGTTGGTGCCAAAGCTGAAAAACTCTGCGGTTTCGGCAATCTCGCCCGCCATCAGCGCGGCGCGCGGCAGTTCGATCATCGTGCCGACCAGATAAGAGATCTCGCGGCCCTTTTCGGCGAACACCGCCTTGGCCTGGGCATCGACGACCGCCTTCATCAGATCAAATTCGCGGCGCGTCGCGACGAGCGGGATCATCACCTCGGGGATCGGCGCCGCGCCGGTCGCGGCGGCAACGTCACACGCCGCCTCGAAAATCGCGCGCGCCTGCATCTCGTAGATTTCGGGGTAAGTGACGCCCAGCCGGCAGCCGCGATGGCCGAGCATCGGGTTGAATTCGTGCAGCTCGTTGGCGCGTGCCTTGAGCGCTTCAATGCCAACCCCGGCGGCCGCGGCGACATCGGCAAAATCCTCTTCGCGCGTCGGCAGGAATTCGTGGAGCGGCGGATCGAGCAGGCGGATCGTGACCGGCAGCCCCGCCATCACCTCGAATATCCCGGCAAAATCCGCCCGCTGTTCGGGAAGCAATTTGGCGAGCGCAACGCGCCTACCCGCCTCATTCTCGGCCAGGATCATTTCGCGCACTGCGGTGATCCGCGCGGCGTCGAAGAACATATGTTCGGTCCGGCACAGCCCGATACCCTCGGCGCCGAAGTCGCGCGCGACTTGGGCATCCTGCGGGGTTTCAGCATTGGCGCGCACCTTCATCCGGCGGACCTTGTCGGCCCACACCATCAGGGTGCCGAAATCGCCGACCAGTTCGGGAAGCAGGGTCGGAACCTCACCCGCCATCACTTCGCCGGTCGATCCGTCGAGCGTCAGGATATCGCCCTCGCGCAATTCACGCCCGCCGACACGCAGCACGCGGGCATTGCCGTCGATCGAGAGCCCGCCCGCGCCCGATACGCACGGGCGCCCCATGCCGCGGGCGACAACCGCCGCGTGGCTGGTCATGCCGCCGCGCGCGGTCAAAATGCCCTTGGCGGCGTGCATGCCGTGGATGTCCTCGGGGCTGGTTTCGACGCGGACGAGGATCACGGCCTCGCCCATTTCGGCGGCTTTTTCAGCCGCATCAGCGGTAAACATGATCTTGCCCGACGCCGCGCCGGGGCTGGCAGGCAGCCCCTTGGTCAGCACGTCGCGCGGCGCCTTGGGATCGAGCGTCGGGTGGAGCAACTGATCCAGCGCGCCGGGATCGACGCGGCCCACAGCCTCTTCCTCGGTAATCAGCCCCTCGGCCACCATATCGACCGCGATCTTCAGCGCCGCCTTGGCAGTGCGCTTGCCCGACCGGGTTTGCAGCATCCACAGCGTCCCGCGTTCGACGGTGAACTCGATGTCCTGCATGTCGCGGTAATGCGTTTCGAGTGTGTCGAAGACGCGACCCAGCTCGGTGAAGGTCTCCGGCATAGCCTCTTCCATCGACAGCGGCTTGGCCCCGGCCCGCTCGCGCGCGGCTTTGGTCAGATATTGCGGGGTACGGATGCCCGCGACAACGTCCTCGCCCTGCGCATTGATCAGCCATTCGCCGTACCAGGCATGCTCGCCGGTCGCCGGATCGCGCGTGAACGCGACGCCGGTCGCCGACGTATCGCCCATATTGCCGAAAACCATCGCCTGAACGCTGACCGCGGTGCCCCATTCGCCAGGGATCGAATTGATCCGGCGATAGACTTTCGCGCGATCGCTTTCCCAGCTCGCGAATACCGCGCCGACCGCGCCCCACAGCTGGTCGTTCGGATCCTGCGGGAACGGCGCGCCGGTCTCGCGTTCGACGATCGCCTGATATTCCTTGACCAGCGCCTGCCAGTCTTCGGCCGACATTTCGGTGTCGAGATAGAAACCGCGGTCTTCCTTGGCGATCTCCAGCGCTTCCTCGAACTCCGCATGGTCGAGCCCCATGACGACGTCGGCATACATCTGGACGAAGCGGCGATAGCTGTCCCACGCAAAACGCGGGTCGCCCGACGCTTCGGACAGGCCGACGACGGTGCGGTCGTTGAGCCCCAGGTTGAGGACGGTGTCCATCATCCCCGGCATCGACACGCGCGCGCCCGAACGGACCGAGACGAGCAGCGGATCAGCGGGATCGCCGAATGTCTTGCCGGTGATGCCTTCGATGTGGGTGATACCCGCGGTCACCTGTTCGATCAGGCCCCCGGGGAATTGTTCGCCATTGGCGTAATAAGCGGTGCAGACGTCGGTGGTGATGATCAGGCCCGGCGGCACCGGCAGACCGATCGAGGCCATTTCGGCAAGGTTCGACCCCTTGCCGCCCAGCAATTCCTTCGAACGCTCGGCCGTCGTGGCCGCGCCGCCGAACAAATGCACCATCTTCGTCATCATATGCTCCTGCTGCCCCGGGGAGGAGGTTGCGCGGGGGAATAGGGGGGAGATTGTCGATCGTCGATTCAGATTTACTTCGTTCGTTATAAGCGAACCAACCCTACCCCGTTTGTGTCGAGCGAAGTCGAGACACGCTCTCGTTTGCCCGCGGCGTCAAGGTGTCTCGACTTCGCTCGACACGAACGGAATGATAGGTTGGCCTTACCCCTCGATCTTCGAGAAATCGGCCACACCATGCACCGCGCCGGTAAATCGGGCGAGCAACCCGAGCCGATAGGCGCGCACCGCTTCGTCGGGATCGTTGACCATCACGCCATCGAAAAACGCATCAATCGGCGCGCGCAGCGACGCGAGCGCGGCCATGGCGTCGGTGAAGCGTTCCTCGGCGACGGCAGTGGATGCCGCGGGTTCGGCGGCGTCGAGCGCGGCGAGCAGCGCGGCGTCATGATCCGTCATGATCCCCGGCGAAGGCCGGGGTCCAGCGCTGTCGAGCGCCGACGCCAGCCCTGCGCCGCTCTGGGCCCCGGCCTTCGCCGGGGAACCGTCTTTTTCGGCCTGCTTCAAAATATTCGCCGCGCGCTTGTACCCAGCGAGCAAATTCGCCCCGTCGTCAGTCGCCATAAACGCCTGCAACGCCTTCACCCGCGCAAGCAGACGAACCACATCATCCTCGCCGCCAAGCGCGAACACCGCGTCGATCAGGTCGTGACGGACGCCCGCTTCGCGCTGCTGGACTTTGAGGCGGTCGGCGAAAAACGCTTCTAAAGTGAGGAGACTTCTGCCGTATTTTTGCGCAAGCTTTTTCCCGTCGATTTGTTCGCCAACGCGCGCGATCGCTGCTTCCGCCACCGATCGAGGAAATTCATCGACGTGTTCAAAAACCTTCAAAAGATCGGCCTGCACGCCGGAATATTCGGCGCCGATTTCCCGGCTTGCGAACTGCATCGCCGACTCCACGAGTACGGCCCGAAGCTGCAATCTAAGACCGTTTTCGATTAAAAGCGAAATGATCGACAGAGTAGCTCGGCGAAGCGCAAACGGATCGCGAGATCCCGTCGGAACCTCCGATGCCAAAAAGAACTGCGCTAAGGTATCCAGCTTGTCCGCCAACGCCACTGCCACTGTCACCGGCGCGGTCGGGACATCATCGCCCTGCCCCACCGGCTTGTAATGGTCGCGGATCGCATCGGCGACCGCATCGGGCAAGCCTTCGGCGCCGGCGTAATAGCCGCCCATCAGGCCTTGCAATTCGGGGAATTCGCCGACCATTTCGGTGACGAGGTCGGCTTTGCAAAGCCGCGCCGCGAGTTTGGCCTGATCGGCGAGTTCTTCCGTGTTCCCCGGCGAAAGCCGGGGGCCAGGGCTGCCTGACGCTGCCGTTTGCTCTGTGCCGCTCTGGGTCCCGGCGTTCGCCGGGGAGCGGTCTGTGACGATCCCCTCTTCGACCAACCACCGCGCCAGCTTCGCAACCCGCTCCACCTTGTCGGCAACCGTCCCCAGCTTCTCGTGGAACGTAATCCGGTCCAGCTTCTTCGCGTGGTCCTCCAGCTTGGTCTTGCGATCCTGCTCCCAGAAGAACCGCGCATCGGACAATCGCGCCGCGAGCACCTTGCGGTTGCCCGCAACAATCTCTGCCCCGCCGTCGACCGCATCGATATTCGCGGTGCAGACAAAGCCGTTTGCCAGCTTGCCCGCCGCGTCGTTCACGACGAAATATTTCTGGTTCACGCGGGCGGTCAGCTGGATGACCTCGGGCGGCACTTCGAGGAACGCTTCGTCGAAGCGGCCGAGCAGCGGGACCGGCCATTCGGTCAGGCCGGCGTTCTCGATCACCAGCCCCTCGTCCGGGACGAGCGTCAGGCCCGCGTCGGCCGCGGCCTTGGCAGCGCCGTCGCGGATGATTGTCTGCCGTTCCTCATGATCGACAATGACGTGGCAGGCGCGCAGCTTTTCGGCATAGTCCGAAGCCGAGCCGATCGTGATTTCGCCCGGGCAGTGGAAGCGGTGGCCGCGCGTCGCATAGCCCGACGCAACCCCGCCAATTTCACACGGGATCAGTGCTTCGCCGAAGATCGCGACGATGCCCGACAACGGGCGGACCCAGCGCAGGCTTTCGCTGCTCGCGCTGTCCTTGCCCCAGCGCATCGACTTGGGCCAGGCAAAGGCGCGGATGATCGCGGGGATGGCCTCGGCCAGCACCTCGGCAGTCGCGCGGCCGGGCTTGTCGATCACGGCGAACCAGACGCCGTCGCGGTCTTCGAGTTGATCCTGCGTCAGCCCGGTCTTGCGCAGGAAACCCTCAAGCGCCTGCGGCGGCGCACTGCTGCGCGGGCCTTTGAGTTCTTCGCTGACCGCGGCGGTCGCGTCGGGCAAATTCTTAGCAATCAGCGCGAGGCGGCGCGGGGTCGACCAGATGCTGAGATCGCCGACGTCGATGCCCGCGGCAGACATCTGGGCGCGGAATAGCTTGTCGAGTTCGGCCCGCGCGCCAGCCTGCATCCGGGCGGGAATTTCTTCCGAGCGCAGTTCGAGAAGAAAGTCGGTCACAGCGTCCACCCCGGATATTTCGCGGTCCACGCGTGCGACTGGCTGTCGATCCACGCCTTGCAGCTGCCCTTGGCGAGGTCGCGGACGCGGGCCATGTAGTTGGCGCGTTCCTGGACGCTGATCACGCCGCGTGCCTGAAGCAGGTTGAACAGATGGCTCGCCTCGATCGCCTGGTCATAGGCGGCCAAGGGCACGTTCGCGGCGATCGCGCGCTGGCACTCGGCCTCTGCCGCCTTGAACCCCGCAAACAGGCTGTCGGTGTCGGCAACCTCGAAATTCCATTTCGAGAACTGCTTTTCATTCTCAAGGAACACATCGCCATAACTGACCCCCGGAACGTCGCCGACGGGGTCGGAGAAGCGCAGGTCGTACACATTATCGACATTCTGGATATACATCGCAAGGCGTTCGAGCCCGTAGGTCAGCTCGCCCGCGACGGGCTTGCAGTCGAAGCCGCCCATCTGCTGGAAATAGGTGAACTGCGTTACTTCCATCCCGTCGCACCAGACTTCCCAGCCCAGCCCCCACGCGCCGAGCGTCGGGCTTTCCCAGTCATCCTCGACAAAGCGGATATCGTGGAGCAGCGGGTCGATGCCGATCGCGGCGAGGCTGCCCAGATATTGGTCCTGGAGGTCGGCGGGCGAAGGCTTCAGGATCACCTGATACTGGTAATAATGCTGGAGCCGGTTCGGGTTCTCGCCATAGCGGCCGTCGGTCGGACGGCGGCTCGGCTGAACATAGGCGACATTCCACGGCTCGGGACCAAGGCTGCGCAACGTGGTCGCGGGATGGAACGTCCCTGCCCCGACGCGCATGTCATAGGGTTGCAGGATCGCACAGCCGCGCGCCGCCCAATAGGCGTGCAGCGTCAGGATCATGTCCTGAAAGCTGAGTGGTGTCTTGTACGCGCCGTCGGCCACAGCCGCAATTCCTTCGCAGGTGCAAAAATCGTCGCCGCATTGGCCCAGCGGGGCGACAGGGTCAAGGCTCCGCGCCGCTCGCTCGCTCTCGAAAATGCGCGGTTTAGTCAGGTCTTCAACACTTTTTGTAAGGCGTTGTTGATATAGTCAGCGAATCACGACATATAGTCATGCATACCTGACACGAAGACAGGTGAACGTGACCCAAACCAAATTGAACCAAGGAGATTTAGACATGATGACCCGCACCCTGATCCTCGCCCTCTCGCTCACCGTCGCTGGCACCCCCGCCATCGCTTCCGAGCAACCCGCGGCCGAAATACGCATCGCGGACCTCGACCTTGCCACCGCGCAAGGCCAGCAGCGCCTTGAGACGCGTGTAAAGAGCGCGGCGCGCCACCTGTGCAACACCGGCGCGCGCGGCGTCGCCGCGATGACCCGTCAGACGCAGTGCATCGCCGACGCGATGGCAAGCGCCAAACCGCAGGCCGAGCGCGCCATTGCTCGCGCCGAGGGCGGCACCCAGCTGGCGCTGTTGATGGTTCGCGACGCGCGGTGAGCATGGTGCACGCGGTTTCGCGGTTTCGTTTCGACCGATGCTCCCCGGTGTTGGTCGACGACTTGGGCTGGAGCGCCCGCTACGGCGCCGGCGCTCCACTCTCTTGCCCCGCGACCTCGATGATCGCCGTTGACCGCAATTCGCAAATTGCCCTTGGCCGGGGTCGCGCCGTCCTTCATGGCGGCGCGACCGGATCAAGAAACAAATTGGCGAGGCCGCTATGAACAACAAGCTGAAAGTGCTGCGCGCGATGCAGAACTGGAGTCAGGCCGAACTGGCCGACCGGCTCGACGTGTCGCGGCAGGCGGTGAACGCGATCGAGACGGGGAAATACGACCCGTCGCTGCCGCTCGCGTTCAAGCTGGCGCGGCTGTTCGCAATGCCGATTGAGGAGATTTTCGACGATGGTTTTGAAGGAAGCAAAGATGCTTGACGCCGACACAACAAAACCGCGCCGCCGCCTGTCGCCGCGTCAGCGCCGCTATCGTTTCGCGCTCGGCTTTGCCGCCATCATCGGCGGGATTGTCGGTGGGTGGATGGTCGCTGACCAGCCGGTGGGCCGAAACGGTCTCGAAATGGCGTTCAGCGGCTCGCTCAGCGCGAGCTTTGCGATCGGTGCCGCGCTCTTGTGGGTGGTCGGCCTCGCGATCTCGATGACGATCTATCATCGCGCGATCGACGATCATGAAGAACGGGCGTGGCTGTGGGCCGGACTGGTCGGCTGGTACGCCTTTATCGTTCCGGCCCCGGTGTGGTGGGTGCTGCACCGCGCCGATCTGGCGCCGCCAGCCGATACCATGCTGCTGTTCGCATTTTCGATGGTTGTGAACGCCATCGTCTGGCTGTGGCTCAAATTCCGATAAGAATTTTCACGCTCCCCTTCCCCAACTCCTCCGGCCATAAGCGCCAAAGATAAAAGGACATTCTCCGATGAAAAAATGGTTCAAAATCCTCGCTACGACATGCGCGGTCATTCCCTTTGCCCAATGTGCGGTGCTACCCGGCAGCAACGTGGCCACCGCCGCCGAACCGACCCCGGTCGTCGCGGCAGTCGCAACAACCGACGCCGATCCAGCGCTGTGGGTGGTCAAGGACGATGATACGACGATCTATCTGTTCGGCACCGTCCATGTGCTGAAACCCGGCCTCAGCTGGTTCGACGAAGCGGTGAAGACCGCTTTCGACAAATCGGACGAGATGATGCTTGAACTGGTGATGCCGGAAGATCAGGCTGCGGTGGCCAAAACGATGATGCCGCTCGCGATGGACACGACCGGAAAGACCATCCCCTCGCGCCTGACCGCCGACGAGCTCAAGGCCTATCAGGCGGCGATGGTCAGCGTCGGGGTACCCGCCAACGCGTTCGACAGCTTCGAACCCTGGTTTCCGGCGATGACACTGTCGGTGCTGCCGCTGACCAAACTCGGCTATGACCCCGAACAGGGCGCCGAAAAGCTGCTGACCAAATTTGCCAAGGCCGGTGGCAAGCCGATCGCGGGGCTCGAAACGCTCGAAGAACAGCTCGGCTTTTTCGACAAATTGCCCGAAACGCAGCAGGTCGCCTTCCTCAATTCGGTGGTCAAGGACATGGACAAGCTGGGGCCGATGCTCGACAAGATGGTCGTGCTGTGGGCGAACGGCGATCCCGATGGGCTGGCGGTCGCGATGAACGAAAGCATGGCGGCGACCCCCGAACTCGCACAGATGCTGCTATATGATCGCAACGCGCGCTGGGCCGATCAGATCAAGACGCGGATGGATAAGCCCGGCACCGTGTTTATCGCGGTTGGCGCCGGCCATCTGGCGGGCGAAAAGAGTGTGCAGGATTATCTGAAGACGCACGGACTGACCGCGACGCGGGTTGAATATTGAGGGTAGAGATGCCTGCTGCCGGTCATTGGGGTCGCCGCTTTGCGGCGGCCCTTTTGCCGTTTCTGCTGGCGGGGTGCGGCACGCCCGACCCCGCGCCAAAGGCAAAGCCGGCGATGTGGCTGGCCGAGGACGCCGATACGCGCATCTATCTGCTCGGCACGATGCACGCGCTGCCGCCCGGAACCGATTGGGATGACGGCGCGGTTGGGCAGGCGATCGCGTCCGCCGACGAGTTGATGATGGAATTGTCGCCGCGCGAATTGGCGGCGGCGGGCGAAATGTTCCAAAAACTGGCGCCGCGCACCGCGCCGCTATCGATCGAGGCGCGGCTTTCAGGTGCAGCGCTCAACCACTACCGCGCGCTGGAGGCGAGTAGTGGTTCATTCGGCGGTGACAAGCTCGACGACTGGGCGGTGATGATCCTGATCGGCCAGCGCGCCGCGCGCGCCGCCGCGTTGTCGCCCGCGGCCGGGGTTGAAAAGGGACTGACCGACATATTCGCCGCGGCGAACAAGCCGGTCCGCGGGCTGGAATCGGCGCAGAGCCAGCTCATGCTGTTCGAAACGCTCGACGCCCCGTCCCAGCGCGCGCTGCTGACCCGCGCCGCCGAGGGCGCGGATGATGCGGTTGCCGAGGTCACCGCGCTCACCGCCGCGTGGAGCCGCGGCGATGTCGCGGCGCTGGAAAAGATGATCAACGAGGATGTCGACGCAGTCCCCGCGGCGCGCCAGGCCATCATCGCGGACCGCAACCTTCGCTGGAGCGCGTGGGTGAAACGCCGGATGGCGCGGCCCGGTACGGTGATGATGGCGGTCGGCGCGGGGCATCTGATCGGCGTGGATGGGGTGCCAGCGATGTTGGCGGCCGAGGGGATGACGGTGACGCGAGTGCAGTGAGATGGCAGGTTCGGGGTGGGAAGCGGTCGTTGGCTTAGTATCCCCTCCCGCAAGCGGGAGGGGCAGCGAGACTTACGAACTTGTTCGTTAGTCGCAGCGGGGTGGGCGTTCGCACCGTCGCTGCCCACCCCCAACCCCTCCCGCCTGCGGGAGGGGAGATAACGCCCGCAATTGGTCGTTAGCTGCCGATTCCGAACGGGCTCGACAGACGCTACGGCTCGAACGCTGCCAGGATTGGGCATGGTCCTTTGTCGCTCGCTGCGCATTGATCCGCCAGCCGCGCCAAGGCCGCGCGGGTTTCCGTCATTTGTGCGATCTTCGCATCGAGCGCCTCAATCCGCTGGCGCGCAAGGCCACGCACGCGCACGCGGTCGTCGCTTTCCTCGAGGGCGAGCAGCTCGGCGATTTCTTCGAGGGTGAAGCCCGACGCCTGCGCCGACCGAATGAATTTCAGGCGGCGCAGATCATTTTCGTCATAGCGGCGCACCCCGCCGCCCCAGCCGTCACCGCCGCTGCGCGCGGGCGTGCCCATCAGGCCGCGGCGCTGATAATAGCGGATCGTTTCGACGCCAACGTCGCCCGCCTTTGCCAATTTGCCGATGGTGAGCTGCATCGCTTGACTCCGTACTATGATACGGACCCTATATGGAGTGCATGACACAGCAAGCAACCCTGCATCGCATGGTGATTCCCGGCCATATCTGCCCCTTTGGCTTGAAGGCGAAGCATCTGCTGAAGCGGCGGGGGTTTACCGTCGACGACCGCTGGCTGACGACGCGTGCAGAGGTCGATGCATTCAAGGCGGAGCATGACGTCCAGACGACGCCGCAAACCTTTATCGATGGCGTGCGGATTGGCGGGTTTGACGATCTGCGCCGCCATTTCGGCCTGACGGTCGCCGATCCCGATGCGGTCAGCTATCGTCCGGTCATCGCATTGTTCGCGATGACCGCGCTGATGGCGCTGGCGGCGAGTTTTGCGGCGTTCGGTACCGCGCTCACGGTGCAGGCAGGCGAATGGTTCATCTCGTTCAGCATGATCGTGCTGGCGCTGCTCAAGCTGCAGGACATCGACAAGTTCGCGACGATGTTCCTCAATTACGACCTGCTGGCGCGCCGCTGGGTGCCTTATGCCACAATCTATCCGTTCGCCGAGGGGCTGGCGGGCGTGTTGATGGCCGCGCACGCGCTGCCGTGGCTGTCGGTCCCCGTCGCGCTGTTCATCGGCGGCATCGGCGCGGTGTCGGTGTTCAAGGCGGTCTATATCGACAAGCGCGAGCTGAAATGCGCCTGCGTCGGCGGCAGCAGCCGGGTGCCGCTGGGTTTTGTGTCGCTGACCGAAAATCTGGCGATGGTCGGCATGGCATGTTGGATGCTATGGATGCTGGTGTGACGATGATCCGCCATCTTTTGCTCGCCCTGTTCCTGATCGGCCTGTCGTTGCCGTCGGTGACGGCGCCGGTGCAGGCAGAGTCCATAGTGACCGACTGTCATGGCGCGATGCCGGTCGATCCGTCGCACCACCAGCCTGATGCCGACGACGGCAAAGCCGCTGCGCACGTCTGCATCGGTTGCGTCGCCAGCACCCCGGCGGTCGCGACGGCGGAACCGATGCCACTGGGCGCAATCTTGCCGCCGATCTTGCCGATGGCAACGCTGACCGGCGCCAATGCGCCGCCCAGCATCCCCCCGCCCCGAAGCTGATGAAGACGGAAATCCCAATCCCGTTCTTTGTCAGGAAATCGAAATGTTGAAATTGTCTCTTTTGGCGAGCGCCGCTGCGCTTGCCATCGCCCCCCTATCCGTCGCCGCACAGGATCATGATGCGCACGACCCGCACGCCGGCCACCGGATGCCGGATACGCCCGCGACCGATCAACCGAACGGCAAGGGCGAGAATTGCGATCCCGCCGCAGTCTGTCCGGGCGACGACATGGTCGTCATTCAGGACCCCAGGCGGATCGTGCCGGGCGACATGCGGATTTACGCAAACCCAATCGAGGTCCGTAGCGATCACGGCGGACAAAATTCCGCCGAAGGCTCCGGCACCGCGCGCCTGCCCGGCAACAAAGGCAGCCATAGCGGCCTGCACATCGACGCGGGCAACGACTGGATGGTCATGGCGCACGGCTTTGCCTGGGGCGTCTATACCGACCAGTCGGGGCCGCGCGGCGACGACAAGGCCTATGTCCAGTCGATGCTGATGCTGTCGGGCGAAAAGCAAACCGACTGGGGCCGCATCCAGCTGAAATCGATGCTGAGCCTGGAGCCGCTCATGTCAAATTTCGGTTATCCCAATCTGTTCGCGACCGGCGAGACCGCGGGCGGCGAACCACTCGTCGATCGCCAGCATCCGCACGACCTGTTCATGGAGCTAGCGGCGCGGATTGACGTCAATGTCGGCGATGATGCGCGGCTGTTCGTTTATGGCGGCCCGGTCGGCGAACCCGCGATCGGCCCCAGCGCGTTCATGCACCGCGGCAGCGCGCGCTATAATCCCGAGGCGCCGATCACCCATCACTGGTTCGATTCGACTCACATCACCTATGGTGTGGCAACGCTGGGCTATGCGACGTCCGCCGTTCAACTCGAAGGATCTCTCTTCACCGGCCGCGAGCCCGACGAGAAACGCTGGAACATCGAAAGCCCCCGCTTCGACAGCTGGTCGCTGCGCGGTACCTGGACCCCCTCGCCCGTCTGGGCGTTGCAGGTCAGCCATGCGCGGCTGAAAGAACCTGAGGCGCAGCATCCGGGCGAGAATGAGCACCGCACCACGGCCAGCGTCAGCTATGCCAATGGCCGCGGCCTCTCGGCGACCGCCGCGTACAGCGCGAAGAACCGCGATCCCGGCGCCACGCTGTCCGCGTGGCTGGCCGAGGTGAATTGGGATCTGGACGATCATCACACGCTGTTCGGGCGCGTTGAAAATGTAAAAAATGACGAGCTGTTCAGTGATCATGACGACCCGCTGCACGACGTCCCATTCCGGGTGACCAAGTTCCAGGCGGGCTATGCCTATCGCCTGCCGCTCACCGGGCCGCTGAACCTGGCGCTCGGCGGCAGTATCGCCGCATTCGACAAGCCGCGCGCGCTCGATGCCGCCTATGGCAAGAGCCCGATCGGCGCGACGGTCTTTGCCCGATTGAGCATCGGTCATTGATGTAACTTATGGCTGGGCTATCGAAGGTTAGCGATTCGCGCCAACGGAGCCCAGCCATGTACAACCGCCGCCACTTCCTTGCCGGGGCGACCCTTGCCGGCCTCGCCGCGCCGGCGATCGTCCGGGCGCAGGGCATCTTGCGCGACTTTCCGTTCAAGCTGGGCGTCGCGGCGGGCGATCCTGCGAGCGACGGTTTCGTTATCTGGACCCGGCTGGCCCCCGAACCGATGGAGCGCCACGGCGGGATGCCGCTGGCCAACGTGCCGGTCGAGTGGGAGGTCGCGAGCGACACGGGGTTTCGCGATGTCGTCGCCAAGGGCACCGAACTGGCGCGGCCCGAACTCGCGCACAGCGTCCATGTCGAAGTGGCGGGACTGCTGCCCGATCGCCCCTATTATTACCGCTTTACCGCCGCGGGCGAGCGCAGCCTGCGCGGCCGCGCGCGCACCCTGCCCGCGCCCGGCGCGAAGGTCGAGGCGCTGAAATTCGGGGTGGCCGGTTGCCAGCATTTTGAGTCCGGATTTTACGGCGCCTATCGCCATCTCGCCCGCGAAGACCTGGCGTTCGTCTATCATTACGGCGACTTCATTTACGAGTATCAGCAGAATTACCTGTACGACAGTGGCCTGCCGATCCGGCCGGTGCGCCGGTACGAGCAGCGCGCGCTGATCGACGTCACCGATTTCCGCGCCGCCTATGCCCAAACATTGCTCGACATCGACCAGCAAGCCGTCCGCTCGGTCCACGCGGTGCTGTCGAGCTTCGACGACCATGAGATCATCAACGACTGGGTGTCCGACATCGACAACTGGTCGATCGACCTGCCCGGCAACGATCCCGATGCGGCGCCGCGCGAAGTGTTCATGCTGAAAAAACAGGCGGCGATGCAGGCGTGGTACGAACATATGCCGGTGCGCAAGGCGCTGTTACCGCGCGGCGGCATGGTCGCGCTGAACCGCGAGTTTCGCTATGGCGACCTGATGGCGATGCAGTTGCTCGACACGCGCCAGTATCGTGACGACCAGCCGTGCGGCGACGGGTTCAAACCGGCCTGTCCCGAAGTGTTTGCGAAGGAGGCGCAGGTGCTGGGCCGCGCGCAGGAGGACTGGCTGAACAAAAATCTGACCAGAGGCGGTGCGACTTGGAACGCGCTGGCGCAGCAGGTGACGATGATGTCGCTCGACCGGCGGCGCAAGCCTGACGAGCCGAAGAAGATCCTCAATCTAGACAGCTGGGCGGGCTATGAAGCGCCGCGCGAGCGGATGTTGTCGCGGATGGCGGGCCTTAAAAACAACGTCGTGCTGACCGGCGACGAGCATCAGAATTTCTGCGGCGACCTCGTCCTGAAGGATAAGGTCGTCGGCGCCGAAATCGTCGCAACCTCGATTTCGAGCGGCGGCGACGGCAGCGACAAGCGGAATGGCACCGACGAGTTTCTGAAGCTCAATCCCGAACTGAAATTCGCCAACGACCTGCGCGGCTATCTGGTGTGCGACGTCAATCGCGAGGCTTGGCAGACGCATTTCATGGTCGTCGACAAGGTGACGACGCCGGTCAACACACTGTCGAAGCGCGCGACGGCGGTGGTCGAGAACGGGGTGGCGGGAATCACGATGGCCTGAACGACGGGCTAAACGTCATTTTCGCCCGAACAGCCGCTCGACGTCGTCCATCGCCAGTTTCACCCAGGTCGGACGGCCATGGTTGCACTGGCCGCTGTGCGGGGTGACCTCCATTGTACGGAGCAGCGCGTTCATTTCGGCAACGCTCAGCGTGCGGCCGGCGCGGACCGAGCCGTGGCAGGCCATGGTCGCGGCGACGAGTTCGAGCTTTTCATTGAGCCCCAGCGCGGCGTCATAGCCCGCCAGATCGTCGGCGATGTCGGTGACCAGCTTGCGGCAGTCGATCGCGCCGAGCATCGCCGGGGTCGCGCGGACCATCACCGCGGCCGGCCCAAAGCGTTCGAGTTCGATCCCGAGCGCGGCCAGCTGCGCCGCCGCCGCTTCGAGCCGGTCGCACGCGGGTTCGTCGAGTTCGACGACTTCGGGGAGGAGCAGGCCTTGCGACGGCACCGCCTTCCCGCTCATGCCGCGGCGCAGTTGCTCGAGCACGAGGCGTTCGTGTGCGGCGTGCTGGTCAACGATGACAAGGCCGTCCTCGGCCTCCGCGACGATATAGGTGCGCGCAATCTGGCCGCGCGCGATGCCGAGGGGATGCGCGTCGCCGTGCGGCACTGGCGCGGTTGCGGCTTCGGCGCGTCCCATCGGAAGCGCATCGCGCGGCGGCGCAAAATCGATCACGCGATCGCGGAGCAGTGCTTGGGTGGCGGAATCGCCGTCGGCGCCGAACAGATGCGTCGCCGGGGCATGCGGATAGGGCAGATGCGCGGCGAACAGGGTTGGCGCGGGCGGCGCAACCGGTTCCTGCTGCCATGCCGCCAGCGCCGCCTCGGCGGGGCGCTGCACGCTACGGAAACCATGGTCGTCGAGCGCGCGGCGCAAGCCGCCGACGATCATGCCGCGGATCAGCTGCGGGTCGCGAAAGCGCACCTCGGTCTTGGCGGGGTGGACGTTCACATCGACCTCGCCGCCCGGGACGTCGAGGAACAGTGCGACGACGGGGTGACGATCGCGCGCGAGCAGATCGGCATAGGCGCCGCGTAGCGCCCCGACGAGCAGCCGGTCCTTTACCGGGCGGCCGTTGACGAACAGATATTGATGGTCGGCAATGCCGCGATTGTAGGTCGGGAGGCTGATCACCCCGCCGATATGGACGTCGCCCCGGTCGAGATCGACGCCGATGCTGTTTGCGGCGAGATCGCGCTGGGTCAGGGCGGCGACGCGGCTCAATTGGTCCTGCCCGCCCTGCACGTCGAGCGCGCGGCGGCCGTCATGTTCGAGTGTAAAGCCGACATCGGGGCGCGCCATCGCCAGCCGCTTCACCACGTCGAGGCACGCGGCATATTCGCTGCGCGCGCTGCGCAGGAATTTGCGGCGGGCGGGGACGCGCGCGAACAGATCCTCGACGACGACGCGCGTGCCGATCGCGAGCGCTGCCGGGCCTTCAGCGACAACCGCGCCATTGTCGACGACGCGCCGCCAGCCATCACCGCCCGCGACGCGGCTTTCCAGCGTCAGCCGCGCAACGCTGGCGATCGACGGCAGCGCCTCGCCGCGAAAACCCAGCGTGGTGACATCCTCGATCGCGTCGTCGGGCAGCTTGGATGTCGCATGGCGTTCGAGCGCCAGCGCCATGTCGGCGGCGGTCATCCCGCAGCCGTCATCCTCGACCTCCAGCCGCGAGATGCCACCGTCACCGATTCGCACCGATATGCGCGTTGCACCGGCGTCGATGGCGTTTTCGACCAGTTCTTTGAGCGCTGCGGCGGGTCTTTCGACCACTTCACCGGCTGCGATCCGATTTACGAGCGTTTCAGGCAGGCGACGTATTGACATGGGGGCTGTCCTAGCGCAGTCGAGCGCAAATCGCGACCCACCCGCACAGCCTTATCATATTGTCCAGCCAGCCCCCGTCGGCCGAGCCGGAATCTCTCCCTGATTGGTCCTGTCGCCGGCCGGGCGCGCAGGTGTAACGACGCGGCGGCGTGGCCCTTCCCCAGGGCCAGCGCCGAGGACAGGGAAGCAGTATCGATGTCATTCTTTTCTCGCTGGTTCAAATTCAACTCCCAGGACATGGCGATCGACCTCGGCACCGCCAACACGGTGGTCTATGTGCGCGGCAAGGGGATCGTCCTGAACGAACCTTCGGTCGTCGCGGTCGAGACGATCAACGGGATCAAGCGGGTGAAGGCGGTCGGCGACGACGCCAAGCTGATGATGGGCAAGACCCCCGACAATATCGAAGCGATCCGGCCGCTGCGTGACGGCGTCATCGCGGACATCGACGTCGCCGAACAGATGATCAAACACTTCATCACCAAGGTGCATGGCGGCAAGCCGAACGCGTTCCGCAGCCCCGAAATCGTGATCTGCGTTCCCTCGGGCTCGACCAGCGTCGAACGTCGCGCAATCCGCGACGCCGCGTCGAACGCGGGCGCCAGCGAAGTGTGGCTGATCGAAGAACCGATGGCCGCCGCGATCGGCGCCGACATGCCGGTGACCGAACCGATCGGGTCGATGGTCGTCGACATCGGCGGCGGCACGACCGAAGTTGCGGTGCTGTCGCTCCGCGGTCTTGCCTACACCACCTCGGTTCGCGCCGGCGGCGACAAGATGGACGAAGCAATCGTCTCTTACGTCCGTCGCCACCATAATCTGCTGATCGGCGAAGCGACCGCCGAACGGATCAAAAAGGATTTCGGCATCGCGCGCATTCCCGCCGATGGCGTTGGCCTGACGATCCACATCAAGGGCCGCGATCTGGTCAACGGCGTGCCCAAGGAAATCTCGATCAACCAGGCACAGATTGCCGAAGCCCTGTCCGAACCGATCGGCACGATCGTCGAGGGCGTGCGTATCGCGTTGGAAAACACCGCGCCCGAACTCGCCGCCGACATCGTCGATCAAGGTATTGTCCTGACTGGCGGCGGCGCGCTGATCGCCGAGCTGGACGAACTGCTCAAGGAAGCGACCGGGCTGCCCGTCACGGTCGCCGACGATCCGTTGACCTGCGTCGCGATCGGCACTGGCCGCGCGATGGAAGACCCCGCCTTCCGCGGCGTGCTCCAGCAAGCTTGATCGTTTAAGCTCAGCTATGGTCCGCCCGGTACATCGACGTCCGGGGCAATCCCGAAAGGCCCAATACAGCCTGTTCGCGGCCTATGTCATTGCGGTGACGGGGGCCGTTGCGGGGCTGTTGCTGGCGATCCTGTCGGTCGTTGACCCCGTCGGATTTGCGCAGCTGCGTCTGGCAAGTCAGGAAATCACCGCGCCGGTCGCGCGCGTGTCGCGGTCGGTCATCGGATCGATTTCGGGCATCGACGATACGGTCGGCGCTTATGTCAGCGCGGGTTCGCAGAACCGGCGACTGCGCAGCGAACTGGCCGATACGCGCCGCGAACTGGTCGCCACCAGCACGTTGCAGGAAGAAAATCGCCAGCTGAAGGCGCTGCTCAAACTGCAGGAAACCGACAAGACCGCGCTCGCCAATGGTTATCTGCTCACCTCGACCTCGACCAGCAGCAAGCGCATCGCACTGCTCAGCATCGGGCGCAACCTGGGGGTCGCCGCGGGCCAGCCGGTGCGCGGTGCCGACGGCCTGATTGGGCGCGTGCTCAGTAGCGGCCCATCGGTCTCGCAGGTGCTTTTGCTGACCGATGTCGACAATATCGTTCCCGTCCGCCGCGCCCGCGACGGCCTGCCCGCGCTCGCTTATGGCCGCGGTAATGGCGATCTCGACATCCGCACCCTGAACATCGCCAACAACCCGTTCAAGCCCGGCGACATCTTGGTCACGTCGGGCACCGGCGGGCTGTATCCGCCGAACATACCGGTCGCGATCGTCGTGCGGCGTCAGGATGACGGCGCCCTCGCCCGCCCCCTCGCCGACCCGGGCAAGGTCGATGCGGTGTCGGTGCTGCGTCCCTATACCCCCGACAATATCGAGGCTCAGGCCGCCCCGGCCCCGCTACCCCCGGCGCCCGCAGGCGCCACCCCATGAACAACCGCGCCGCGCCGCGTCTGGGCGAACCGGCTTCGCTGTGGCGCATGCGGATCGTGCCGGTGGCGACGGTGATGATCGCCTCGGCGCTGCCGCTGATGCTGCCGCTCGTTGCCAATTCGCCGGTGCTGCCGCCGCTGGGGCTGCTGTTCTTTCTGTGCTGGCAACTACTCCGCACCGAAATGTGGCCGGTGTGGATCGGCCTTCCGCTCGGGCTGTGGGACGATCTGTTCAGCGGGCAGCCGATCGGCACCGCGGTCGGGCTGTGGACGCTGGCCAGCATCGCGATCCATTATTCGTCGCAGCGCATCTATTGGCGCGGTTTCCTGCACGACTGGGCGATTGCAGCCTTGCTGATTGCGCTCATCCAGTCGCTGGCGGCGCTGATCGTTCATCCAGACGCGGCGACCGGGCGCGTGCTGGGGCTGGTCGTGCCGCAGATCATCATCTCGGCGCTGCTGGTACCGCTGTTCATGCGACTGACCGGCAAGTTTGACAATTTCCGCCTGAAACGCCGATAATCGCCTTAGTCAGAAACGAATGCCGCGCAAAAGTCCGCCCATTACCGAAGCCTGGAGGGGCATCACCTTCACCCGCCGCGCGCTCGTCGTCGGCGGCGCGCAGGCGGCGGTCGGCGTCGCGCTGGCGGCGCGCATGGCCTATATCTCGGTCGTCGATAATGATCGCTATGTGCTGGAATCAGAAAGCAACCGCGTCAACCTGACGCTGGTGCCGCCGCGGCGCGGGTGGATCGTCGATCGCCACGGCAAGGCGCTGGCGAACAATCGCGTGTCGCTGCGCATCGACATCATCCCCGACCGATTGCACAACAAGACATTTGTGCTGGGCCAGCTCCGCACGCTGTTGCGGCTCGACGGCGATACGATGGAGCGCATCAACCGCGACCTGGACGCCGCGTCGGGGTTCCAGCCGGTTGCGGTGGCCGAGGATATGACCGAGGCCGAATATGCCTCGATCCTCGTCCGCCTGCCCGAAATGCCAGGCATCGCCCCGCAGCGCGGCTTTGCGCGCAATTATCCGACCGGCGCCGCCGTCGGCCACCTGATCGGCTATGTCGGCGCGCCTAACGCAGAGGAATATCAACAGGCCAAGGATCCGCTGTACATCACGCCGGGGTACAAGATCGGCAAGGACGGGCTGGAGAAATATTTCCAGCCGATGCTGAAGGGCAAGCCGGGGGCGCGGCGCGTCGAAGTCACCGCGCGCGGCCGCGTGGTGCGCGACCTCGATACCCAGCCCGACGTGCAGGGCAAGACCGTCCACCTGACCATCGATGCCGACCTGCAGGAATTTGTCGCAAGACGGATGGGGCGCGAGTCGGGCGCGGCCGTGGTCATCGACTGTGCCAATGGCGACATCTTGTCCTTTGTCTCGATGCCAAGCTTTGATCCAAACAGCTTTTCGGACGGGATCAGCAACAGCGAATATAGTTGGCTGCGCGCCGACGATCATCAGCCGCTGATCAACAAAGCGACGCGCGGCCTGTATCCGCCGGGTTCGACCCTGAAACCCATGGCAGCGATTGCCGCAATCGACCATGGCGTAGATCCCAGCGAACGCCATACCTGCATCGGCGGCTACCGCTTGGGTAACCGCTTTTTTCGCTGCCTTGGCACCCACGGCAGCGTCGATATGCCGACGGCGATCATGAAAAGCTGCAACAGCTATTTCTACTGGCTCGCCCACCGACTTGGCTATGATGCGATGGCGCCCACCGCCAAACTGCTCGGACTGGGCGAAGAATTCCAGCTGGCGGGCAGCAGCCAGCGATATGGCACCATTCCCGACAGCGCGTGGAAGATGAAAAAATACGACCAGCAGTGGTCGGCATCGGACTCGCTCAACGCGGTCATCGGGCAAGGCTATGTCAGCGTGAACCCGCTCCAGCTTGCGGTGATGGCGGCGCGGATCGCATCGGGGCGCCGATTGTATCCGCGCCTGATCAACCGCGAATTCAAGAACGAGCCCCTGCCCTTTTCAGCCGAAGCGCTCGCGACGGCACGCCATGGCATGGACCTCGTCGTCAACGGACCGGGCGGCACCGCCGGACGAAGCCGCCTGCCGCTCGACGGTATCGCGATGGCGGGCAAGACTGGCACCGCCCAGGTCCGCGGACTGGGCACGGGAAACGGCAAAAGCGGGACGTGGAAATTCCGTGACCACGGCCTGTTCATCGGCTTCGCGCCTGTCGTCAATCCGCGCTATGCAACGGCCGTCGTGATCGAGCACGGCATGGGCGGCTCGCGCGCCGCCGCGCCGGTGGCCAAGGATTTCATGACCTTTCTCTTTGACCGCGAAAAGGCGATGGAAGCGCTCGATACCTTCGAGGCCGGCTGGGGCGGCACGATCAAGGAGCGGATGGACCGCGACTATGCCGCGTGGAAAGCCGGCGCGTCGAGCGATCCCAACCCGGAATTACCGCAATGATCGTCGTACCACCCGCCATCCAGCGCATTCCCTGGAAACTGATCGCGGTGCTCAGCGCGATCACCGGTTTCGGCCTGCTCGTCCTCTATTCGGCGGCGGGCGGCAACTGGTCGCCCTGGGCGTGGCAACAGGGCGTGCGCTTCCTCGTCTTCCTGACCGTCGCGATGGTCATCGGGCGTTTTCCGATAAGGATTTTCGAGGATTTCTCCTACATCGCCTACATCGGCGTGCTGATCCTGCTGATGGCGGTCGAACTGCTCGGCTTTGTCGGCGGCGGCAGCCAGCGCTGGCTCAACCTCGGGTTCATGAACCTCCAGCCCTCCGAGCTGATGAAGGTCACGATCGTCGTCGCGCTGGCGCGTTTCTACGCGCAATTGCCGCCAGGCAATACCCACAGCTGGACCGCGCTATGGCCCGCGCTGGTCATGATCGGCCTGCCCGCAGCGCTCGTCATGCTGCAACCCGACCTTGGCACCGCGCTGTCGATCTGTATCGGCGGCGTGGTGGTGATGTTCGCCGCCGGCCTGCCCTTCTGGTGGTTCGGCAGCACCGCGATCGCCGGGGCCGCGGCGCTTCCCGTGCTGTTCTCGTTCCTCCATGATTATCAGCAAAAGCGCGTGCTGATCTTCCTCGATCCCGAAAGCGACCCGCTCGGCGCCGGTTACCACATCAGCCAGTCGAAAATTGCGATCGGGTCGGGCGGCATCGGCGGCAAGGGCTTCCTTAACGGATCGCAAAGCCACCTCGATTATCTGCCCGAAGGCCACACCGACTTCATCTTCGCCACCATGGCCGAGGAATGGGGGCTGATCGGCGGCCTAGGCCTCCTGTTCGCTTTCTTCCTGCTACTCCGCTGGTCGACCCGCGTCGCGCTGAAAGCACGCACCCGCTTTGGTCAGCTGACCGCCGCGGGGCTGACCATGACGATCTTTTTCTACATCGCGATCAACCTGATGATGGTGATGGGGCTCGCCCCGGTCGTCGGGATTCCCCTGCCGCTGTTTTCCTATGGCGGGTCGTCGATGCTGACGATCATGACCTGCGTCGGCATTATCTTGGCGATCGAAAATGATAGCAAAACCGGGACGCGCCGCTTTCATTGAGAAAAATCTTCGCGCCAGCCATTGCCTTCGCCGAATTGGCATGATAGCGGGCCGCTCGCTTCGCAGCAAAGAGGATAACTCCACGCCGCCAAGCGCGCCGAAAACCGGCAGTGGACGCATAGCTCAGTTGGTAGAGCAGCTGACTCTTAATCAGCGGGTCCTAGGTTCGAGCCCTAGTGCGTCCACCATTTACTTCAAAGACTTAGCGGCCAATCTTGAGCGATTTATCAAATGCTGCAGATGCCGTGTAAGCACCGGGTAAGCACGCAATCGGCGGCACCGATCTAATTTAACAGAACATTATCAGTGGCTTCCGCCAATTCTTTCAGCCCAATTGCGGGCCGAAATGTCACGACGCAGTCAGCTTTTTGATGTGTCTTCCCCATCGCTTGATCGCTTGGCGCTTCTCCTCCTGATACGGGTAGCATTGGTACACACCAACAATGCCGCTCTTCGTGCCGGAGAGATGATTGAGAACGGACTCGATGATTTCCGTCCTGATCCGCAAGGCCTGCATCCCCGTTGGAACCGTGCGGCGAATGTCGTGAAGCCGCCAAGGCGCCAAATCGGCGCCCTCCTCCGCTGACCTCATTTTTCTAAAGATCATCGCGTCCCATCTCTCTTTAACTTTCGAGAATGCACTCAGGTGCTTCCCGTAGCTCGACAGGAACACCAGGCCATGTGACGGCCAATCTTTCCCAGAGGCGACGGCGTCGAGCAGCGCGATTGCCGGCTTGCTAAGCGGGATAAGATGCGGACGGCCATTTTTTGACCTTTCGGCCGGCAAGTCCCATCGGCTTCCTTCACGTCGCAATTCCGACCAGTCCAACCCGATCACTTCGCCGCGCCGCTGTCCGGTCAAAATCATCAACCGAAATGCCGGGCCATACTGCCCCGTAAGCTGGAAACTTGTTTCCCAAGCGCAGCGCAATTCTTCGGTTGATAGGTAGCGATTGCGGGGTCTCGGCGGCGGAGGGGCATCCACTCCGTGAACCGGCGAATGCTTAAGATCGTCCCGGCTCATCGCCCATTTGAACATTTTACGCAGCGTCGCGTGCATCGCCCGCGCAACCGACGGCCGGTTTTCCAAGCGTCGATAGATTGCTGTAAGGTCTGACCGCCGGACGTCCGAAATTCGCTTGGTTCCGATAGTCGGCACCGCATGGTGGACCAGCATCGAGCGGATGCGCGACCAGTCCTTCCAACGCCGCTTGAGATACTCTTCGGTGAAAAGCTCAACGTAGCGATCAAATCGGAGTTCCACCTGCTTCCGGCGGCGTTCGCGACGCTTCTCTACCGGATCCTTGCCATTCGCGACCAACTGCGCGAGGCAGAGCGCCTTGTTGCGCGCGCTTCGGGCTGTCCACGGTACCCGATGGCGGCCAATGGTAAAGCGGCGGGAGATCGCCCCCCTTCCCCCCAGCCGATACTGGTAGATGTAAGACTTTGTTCCGCCTTGCGTTACGCGGACGCCAAAGCCGGGAAGCGCCTTGTCCCAAAGGAACGTGCTTCCATCCTGCGGCGCGAGATGATCTACTTCGGCAGTTGTTACGTTTCCGACGGGCATGGCTCGTCCTCCTCTCTTAACTCCGGAAACCTCCCGGACCGGAGAATAACGCATAGCCATCTTTGAATTTTGGCCTCTGGCAGCTGGCAGACCCTCTCGGTGTAAACGAGATGCTCTAACGTGGCGGCCATTGGCCGTCAGGCGACTGTCGGCTTCCAGCTACGAAAATGGCGAAAGCGGACTTCGCCGAACCCATGGACTGGGAACTTGGATTGATGGCGCCATCAAGTGCTACTGATCAACTCTTAGGCTTTAGCAATTCTGCCGCGCGAAGGCCGCCGCCGCGCCGAACAGCCCCGGTTGTGGATGGGTGATCAGCTTCACGGGCAGCGCCGCCATCAGATTTTCGAACCGGCCTTTGGCTACGAAGCGTTCGGGAAAGCCCGAGCGTACGAGGCTGTCGCGGATGCGCAGCCCCAGCCCGCCCGCGATGACCACCCCGCTGGCACCTTGCGCGAGCGCCAGATCGCCGGCGACGCTGCCAAGTGACAGGCAGAAGCGGTCGGAGGCGGCGGCGGCGAGGCTATCCTCGCCGCTCATCGCCATGGTCCAGATCGTCCGGTCGTCGAGCGACGCGACCGGTCGCCCTTCGAGCGCGGCCAGCGTTTCATAGATGTCGACGATGCCCGGACCCGACACGATGCGCTCGATCGACACGCGCCGGTGGCGTTCGCGCAGCCGCGCGAGGATCGCGTCCTCGATACTGTCCAACGGCGCAAAGTCGATATGGCCGCCTTCAGTTGCCTGCACCCGGTAATCGCTGCCGTCGCGCCAGATATGTGCAACCCCCAGACCGGTGCCGGGGCCGATGATGCTGATCGTGCCGGTCGTCGGCAGCGGTTCGTCGGGACCGCTCAGCCGCTCGAAATAGCCCTCGTCGGCCTGCGCGACGGCATGCCCGACCGCCTCGAAGTCATTGACCAGCACATGCCGGTCGACATGCAGCTTTTCGCCGATCAACGCCGGGCGGATGAGCCAGGGGTTATTGGTAAAGCGAATGACTTCGCCGCGGACCGGTCCCGCCACCGCGATCGCGACGCTGCGCGGCACGCCGCCCTCGCGGCGCGCGAACGCTTCCCACGCCGACTGGAAGCTCGCATGATGGGCGGTATGCAGCGTCGTTGCGTCGCCCAGCGACACAACGCGGCCGCCCGCCACCTCGGCCATCGCAAAGCGCGCATGGGTGCCGCCAATATCAACTGCGACTACGGTCTCGCTCATAGCGCTCCTCTTCGGTGTTGGGTCAGCCCCGGACGCCCATCTCAATTGCAAGGCACCGCCGCGCTATACCGCCGGTCGCCGGGCATAATAGCCGAAGCATGCGATCACCGCATAGCAAAGGGCAGGCAGCAGCAACGCCAGCGCAAGGCTGCCCGTCAGGTCGGCGAGCGCGCCGGTCGCGAGCGGGACGACGGCGCCGCCGAAGATCGCGATGTTGATGATCCCCGACCCGTCCGCGGCGCGGGGTCCAAGTTTTTCAGACGCCAGGCTGAAGATCGTCGGGAACATGATCGCGTTGGTCAGACCGATCGCAAGCAGCGAATAGGCCGCGACGGACCCGCTGCTTGTCGTGGAAATGAGGATCAGCGTGATGGCGCCGACCGCCACCGCCGCGAGCAATTTCCCGGGACTGACGCCCAGGTACATGACACCCGAGCCGATGAAGCGCCCTAGCATCGCGCCGCCCCAATAGAGCGCAATCATCCAGCCCACCACCGACTCGGGCTGGCCCAGCACGCGTTCGAGCGCAAGATAGTTGATGACCAGCGAGCCGATTGACACTTCGGCACCGACATAAAGGAAGATGCAGAGCGCGCCGAAGCTGAAACGCGGACGCTTCAGAAGATCGAGGCCCGCAAAGCCGCTGCTGGCTTCGTGCTTCTCGTCCTTGAGCCGACCCCGGAATATCCACACCGCGACGGCAACAACCGCGAGCGCCACCGCAATCCCGAGATAGCCGTGAACGATCGCCTGGCTCTCGGCAACGCGATAGGCATCCAGCGCCGTGCCCGACAGATCCTTGGCCGAGACATCCTTGAGCGAGCCGAGGATCAATCCCGCGCCGACGAGCGGGAAGATGGTGGTGCCGAGCGAGTTGAACGCCTGCGCGAAGGTTAGCCGGCTATGCGCGGTCTGTGGTTTGCCCAGCAGCGAGATCAGCGGGTTGGCGACGACTTGCACGATCACCACCCCGCTGGCGAGGACGAACAGCGCAAAGAGAAACAGCCCATAGGTCGCGGTCTGCGATGCCGGGATGAAGAGCAGGCAGCCGACCATCATCGTCGCCAGTCCGGCAACCGCGCCGCGCATATAGCCGATTTTTTTGACCAGCTTGGCCCCCGGGATGCCGATCAGCAGATAGGCGGTGAAGAAGCAGAACTGCACCAGCATCGCCTGCGTATAATTGAGCGTGAACAGCTCCTTGAGTTTGGGGATCAGCACATCGTTCAGTGACGTGATGCCGCCGAAGATGAAAAACAGGCCCATCACGAACAGGCGCAGCTCGGGGGCATCGACATGGCCGCCCGATCCGGGGGCGCTATCTGCACCCCGCGCGCTATTCTGCGGTACAATCGCCATGTCTATGTCTCCCTAAAACGGCGTGGGCATGCTGCCCGATAATCCGAACAAAGTCTCGCTTGCCTGCCGGTTGGAGCGTGCGGCGCGATCGCTCGCCCACGCAAGGCCGCTGGTGCATCAAACATCGCGCGGCATCGTCGCAAGCAGCGCGGCGGCGCATAGTGCGAGCAGGGCGAGCACCAGAAATAGTCTGCCGAACCCGAAACCCGGAATCACCGAGATGGCGATCCACGGCATGATGAGCGAGGGCGCAGTGTTGGTCAGATTGAACAGTCCGATACCCAGCCCGCGCTGCACGGGGTCGCGCAGGATGCGGAGCGTCTGGCTGGCGTGCAGCGCGAGAAAGGTCGCGCCGGCCATTCCGAACAGGACATAGGCAAGCTTCGCCATCGCCGGATCGTCGGCAAGCGCCATCGCGGCAAGCGCCAAAGCCGCGAGCGCCGAAATCAAGGACAAGACCGCAAAAGGATGGCCGCGTCTGTCCGACCAGCGGCCGAGGAACAGCGAAACGGCGATCGACGCCGACAGGCCGCCGGCGAACAATAGTGTCTTCTCGCCGTCCCCCATCGCGGGATCGAGCGCGCGGAGCCAAAAATAGAGGTAGCTGGCGAGCGCCACGCCGGAAATCTGCATCAAAAGACGGGCAACCCACATGCGAACCGCGGCCGATTTGAGGTGCGGCGACGTGGCTTGGCTCACCGGTGATACGCCCGGCGCCGCTGTCAAGCGCCGCGGATGGCCAAAAAGCAGCCACGGCAGCACCAACGCAGCGGTCATCGCCGCAATGACGGCGGCTTTGCCCTCGAACGAGTTGAGCGCCCCCGCCGCAAACAGGATACCCGACCATGCGCCGACCGCGGGCGCAATCGAGAGAAGGCCGCCGAGTAGCCCCTTCTGCGTGTCGGGAACGAAGTCGCCCGCCCATGCAATGAACGGCACGAGCATCAGGTTGAGCGCCAGCTGCCACGCCACGACCAACCAGAGCAGGGCGCCGATGCTGTCGCACCGCGTCATGGCGAGCTGGAGCAGGATCGTCGCGACCAAACCAACGGCGACCCACAGACGGCGGCTGCTCGTGCGGTCGCTCAGCCAGCCGGACAGGACGCCCGAAACACTGGCCGCGACCGCGCCCGCGAACACGATATAGCCCAGCCAGACAATATCGTCGGCGCCGGCGAGTTCGGTGATCCGCGCCGGGAGGACGAGCATGAGAAAGGGGGTGTAGGCCGCAACGCCGCCTGCATAGGCGAGCGCATAGAGAAGCAGGAAGCCAAGCGGCTGCCGCGCCGCTCCTCCGGCCCCATTGTCCATCGCCAATGCTTTCAAGCCTCCGCTTGGGCACGCCGCCCATCGCCAACCTACAGCCTGCATAGCGTTACCAACCGGCATAATACAGCCGCCCAGACCGCGTCGCGGCCCGGGCGGCTGCCCCTTTTTTTAGAAGGTCACCCGCGCCCGCAGACCATAGCTGCGCGCGTCGTTCAGGAAGCGGATGTTGAGCGACGACCCGACCAGCGCCTTTTGCGAGACTTCTTCGTTGAGGAAGTTGCTCGCCCACGCTTCGAGGCGGAAATTGTCAATCGTATAGCCGATCCCCAGATTGAGCGTCGCATAGCCCTTTTGCCGGTCGGGGAAACCCGCCGCCAGCGACGTCTGCCGCGCCCCGCTCAGGAACACGATATCATCCTCGTTAAACTGGCTGAGGAAGTAGGACGAGCGGTAGTTGAGCAGCGCCTGCCAATCGAGACGACCCGGTCCCACATCGAACCATTGCGACAGCCGCGCGCTGACATTCATTTTAGACGAAAGCGGCAAACGGTTGCCGACCAGGCTGATCAATGGCGAATTGCCGCCGGCGCCAAAATCCTGCGCGCGCGCATCGGCCACGGTGCCGCGCGTGATCTTGGTGTCCAGATAGGCGGCATTGATGTCGAGCCCGAAATTGCCCGGCAGGCTCAGGCGCAGCTCGGCTTCGGCGCCATAGATGCGCGACGCACCGATGTTGCGGTTCACCAGCGAATAGCCGTTGCAGACCGGCGGGGTCTGGGTGCTGTCGAGGTTGATACAGGTGAGATCCTGAAACACCTGGTTCGAATAGTCGTAGTAGAAGCCGGTGAGGTTGAAGACCGCCCGCCGCCCGAACGCATCGAAGCTGTTGCGGCTGCCGATTTCATAGACGAGCAGCTTTTCGGGGCTGAAGGTTTCCGGGATCGTCGATCCGTTGAAGCTGTCGTTGAAGCCGCCCGACTTATGGCCCGTCGAAACCTTGGCATAGAGCATGTTGTCGTCGCTGACGTCGAATTCGATGCCTGCGCGCCAATCGACAAAGTTGAACTTCGAACTGCCGACCTGCTGGCCCGGGATGGTCAGGTTCGCATAGCTGAAACCGCCGTTGGTGTTGGACGGGTTGAGCGCCGGGCAGTTGACGAAACCATTGTCGATGTCAGGGCGGTCGATGCAAGTGCCGTTCGGGTTGGTGCCGTTGGCGATCGCGCCGATCTGCTGGATCAGCGTGTCGCGCAGCCCCGGCGTCTTGATCCCCTCGATCAGGAATTGCGCCAGACCGCGCGGCGTGTTGATACCGGTGACGTCGAAGTTGGGGCGATCGAGCAGGTTGGGCTTAAAGCCTTCGGTACCAAGGCGGGTCGCAAAGCAGCAGGCGAAGTCTTCGCCGCCCAGCGTCAGCGCCCAGTTGCCGCCAATGCCATAACGCGATTTTTTCTCGTCGGTGTAGCGAATGCCGCCGAGAAACCGCAGCCGGTCGGTGACGTCGAACGTGCCATCGGCATAGAAGGCATAGCTCTCGCCGTTGACGTCGGGCATCGTGAACTCGGTTCCGGAGTAACAGCAATAGCCCCGATCCGCGAGCGCGAGATAGCCGACCTGCTGGTCTTCATTGAAGTAGAAGCCGCCGAGGTTCCAGCGGAAACGCTGGTCCTCATTGGCAAACACCCGCGCCTCATAGACCTGGCTTTTTGACTTCGTCTGCCAGAAATTGCCCGAATAATTATCGTAAAGGACCGCCGAAAGATCGCGGCCCGGAAAGTCGATGCCTTCGCTCGACGCGTTCACCTGATAAAAATCGACCGACCGATAGCTGCCGGTCAGCTCGGCACCGAAGCTGCCGAAATCATAGTTGATCTTGCCTTGCACACCCCACAGCTCGTTTTCCATTTCGCCCTGCAGGCCGCGATAGACGACATTTTTGAGGTTGAGCTTGTCGGGGCGGAGGCCGGTCGCCTGAACGGCGCTGAAGATGTTGGCGCCCGGATAGCCGGTGCCGGTTTCCTTGCCATAGTCGCCGACGATCGAGATGCTGAGCCGGTCGCTGGGTTCCCAGAGCAGCGACAGACGGCCGGCGTAATTTTCTTCGAGACCCGCAGGTTTCAGACCGCTGGCGAGCGCGCCGGTCGAGACATTTTTGTAACCGGCGTCGCGGTTGATGTAATAACCCGCGGCGCGCAGCGCGAAGGTGTCGCCGAGCGGGATATTGATCGCGCCTTCGGCGCCGTAGGACGAGCGGTTGCCGAACTCGGCCTGCGCATAGCCGCCAAATTCGCCGAGCCGCGGTTTCGCGGTGATGATGTTTAGCGTCCCCGCCACCGCGTTGCGGCCATAGAGCGTACCTTGCGGCCCCTTGTTCACCTCGACCCGTTCCAGATCATAGAACATCAGTCCGAGCCCGCGCGGGCGCGGGATATAGGTGCCGTTGAGGTGGGGCGCCGCGCCGGGATCGCCCAGCTCGGTGCTATTGGCCGAACCGACGCCGCGGATGAAGATTTCGACATTACCTTCCTGATTGGCGATGCTGAGACCCGGTATCGCGACCTGCAAATTGCGCAGATCGCTAATGCCATCGCGGCGCAACTGATCGGCGCCCAGCGTCTGCACGACGCCCGAAACATCCTGCAGATTTTCCTCGCGGCGGTTTGCGGTGACGACGATGACATCGTCGCGATCCTCGGCCTCCGTTTCGGTGGCCACCGGCTCCTGCGCATAAGCCGGAACGGTGGCGACGGTGGAAAGCAGTACCAGAAGCGCCGAACGCCTAAAAATTCCCTTGTTCATAACATCCTCCCTAATTTGTCTTCTTATTTGCATGCAAGCTGTGGTCCTGACGGCGAGACGATGCGCGCCGAGGATAAAGTGATGTCGAGGCTGCCGGCGGTCGCGAGCGTCAGCGGCGTCTCGACGCGGGCCATGTCGACGCCCGCCTTTTCAAAGCAGCGCAGCGGGACCGTAATGCGTGTCCATTTGTCCGCCTTTGCCGCTTCGATGAGCAGGCTGCGCACCGGGATGCCCCCCGCACAGTTCCCACCGCATCCCATCAACAGGCTTACGTCGGCGGACGGGGCCGCGTTGACCTTGATCTCGAGTTCCAGCGCGAGGTCGCCGTTGGTCTGGCGCGTCAGGTCGGCGGGCGTATCCTCGGCAATGGCCGCGACGGCATGCCCTGCCCCCGTCCAGCGAAGACGCACCGAATCCTCCTGTGCGGTGCGGTCGGCTGGGCGCGCTTCGATCAATTGCGGGCCGGGATTGGTCGACAGCGCGCCGGGCGCGCCCAGCAACAGGCGGCGCCCGCTCCCCGCCTTTCCGGCCGCAAACAGCGTGCCGGGGTCGGCTATCGCAGCACTTGCGCGCGCTTCGGGCAGCGGCGCGAGATCGCCCTTGTCGGCAAAAGTCAGGCCGAAGCCGTAAGCAAACAACGGATCATAGCTGGCGTCGCCGACGTTGACCGCGGTCTGGTCGCTCGACCGGGGCCAGCTATAGGGCAGCTTGCCGCGGAAATCGGCCTTGCCGAACAGGATGTCCGCCACGCCGCCGCCTTCCGATCCCGGAAGCCAGGCGGCAACGAACGCATCCGACGTGTTGATGAAGGGATTGACCCACATCGCGCGCCCCGACAGGAACACCGCAACCGTTGGCACTCCCGCCGCTTTGAGCGAACGCAGCAAAGTCAGGTTTTTGAAATCATCATAGCCGACGTCGGGACGGTCGCCCTGGAACTCGGCATAGGGATCCTCGCCAAACACGACGATCGCTACGTCAGGTTTGCGCGCATAGGCCCCGTCGACCGAAAGCGTTGCGGTGCCGCCGACGGCCTTGACCGCCGCGTCGATGCCTTCCCAGATCGACTGGGCATTGGGAAAATCGCTGCGCTTGGTGCCGGTACCCTGCCAGCTGAGCGTCCAGCCACCGGTTTGCTTCGTCAGATTGTCGGCGCCGTCGCCCGCAACCAATATGTTGCCACCCGCTTTGAGTGGCAGCAATCCGCCAGCGTTTTTAAGGAGCACGAGCGATTCGCGCACCGCCTTACGCGCCAATGCGCGATGCTCCTTGCTCCCGAGCAGTTCGAACCGGCCGCCATAGGGCCGCGACGACGGCTTTCCGGCCTCGAATAATCCAGCGCGCACCTTGACGCGCAGGATGCGGCGCACCGCATCGTCGAGCCGCGCCAGCGGCAGCGTTCCGCCGCGCGCCTGGGAGAGCGTCGTGCGGTACAGGTCTTTCCAGCTGTCCGGCGCCATATACATGTCGAGCCCGGCGATCACCGATTGGGGACAATCGGTGGCGGTGCAGCCTGCGACTTGGCCATGGCCGTTCCAGTCGCCGACAAGGAAGCCGTCGAAATTCCAGCGGTCCTTCATCACGCCGGTCATCAGCGACTGATGCCCATGCATTTTGACGCCGTTCCAGCTCGAGAAGCTGATCATCACCGACTGCACGCCCGCGTCGAGCGCGGGGAGATAGGGCGGGCTGAACAGGTCGCGGAGCTGCGCTTCGGGCATCACGGCGTCGCCCTGATCCTTGCCGCCGCTGGTGCCGCCGTCGCCCAGGAAATGCTTTGCGGTGGCAATGATATGCGGCCCGCGCAGCCACTCCTTGTCGCCGATCTTGCCCTGTAAGCCTTCGATCAGCGGCGCGGCATAGCTGGTCGCGATTTCAGGCGCCTCGCCGAAGCCCTCATAGGTGCGGCCCCAACGGTCGTCGCGGACAACGGCCAGCGTCGGCGCAAAGGTCCAGTCGAGCCCGGTGACGCGCATCTCGATCGCCGTCGCGGCGCCGATCCGCCGGATGAGATCGGGATTACGCGCCGCGCCGAGCCCGATATTGTGGGGAAACAGCGTCGCACCGACGACATTATTATGGCCGTGGACCGCGTCGCTTCCCCAGATCACCGGGATCCGGGGCAGCTTGCCATGGCGCTTCATCGACGCGGCGTAAAAGGCATCGGCAGCGGTCAGCCAGTCTTTCGCCGGTGCATTGTAGCGTCCGCCCGGATCCGAATTGCCGCCGTTGAGCACCGAGCCGAGATGATAGCGATAGACGTCGTCGGGCGTTACGCTGGCGATGTCGGCTTGGATGATTTGGCCGACCTTCTGTTCGATCGACATCGCGGCCAGCAGCGTGTCAACTTGGCGTTCCACTGCCGGATCCGCAACAACCGTCACGGCGCGTGCGGGCCAGTTTTCAGGTATAGCCCGCGCGTTCATTGCTGCGCCAGCCGTTTGGGCGGCGGCGCGTTGAATAAGATTGGGCGAGACGACCGCGACGATCGACGTCGCTCCCAGCGCCAGAACAGCCGCGCGTGACAGACTCATTTCCTCTCCCCATTTTATGTCAACGTTTACCGTTTTGACGGTCAACGTTTACCGTCGATTCTCGACAGAAGTCAATAGAGGCGCTAAAGGGAAAGCGTGGGACGCGGCAGTAACGCCGCAAGGCGAGCTACCTGTTTGATCGGAGAGGGAAATTTCGAAACGGTCAACGATCGTCGACATTGCGCGGGTCGCGGGCGTCACGCCCAAGACGGTGTCGCGCGCCCTTAACGATGCCCCCCATGTCAGCGAAGCGGTGCGCCGTAAGGTCAAGGAGGCCGCGGCCGCGCTCGATTATCATCCCAATCTCGCCGCGCAGAGCCTGATCGCGCGTCGTTCGTATCTGATCGGGCTCACTTACGAACGTCCCAGCCCGAGCTATGTCGTCGAGCTGCAGAACGGAGCGCTGGGTCGGCTGGAAAAAGAGCGCTACCGCCTCGTCGTCCTTCCGTTCAACCATGTCGCCAGCCGGCCTGAAGAACTTGGCAAGCTGCTCCTGCGCGCCGGGCTCGACGGGGTATTGCTGGCGCCGCCTGCCTGCGACCAGCCCGTGCTGCTCGACATGATCGAACGGCAAAGGCTTCCTTACGCTCGCATCACCCCGCACAGCGATCTCGACCGCGGGCTGGTCGTGGCGATGGACGAGGTCGCTGCGGGTCATACCGTCGCCGCGCATATCCTGTCGCTCGGGCATCGCCGCGTCGGCATCATCTTGGGCGATCCATCGCACGCCGCAAGCCGGGGACGCCTTGAGGGGTATCGGCAGGCATTCCAGGACGCCGCGGTTACGATCGACGACGCGCTCGTCGGCACGGGCGACTTCACCTATGATGTCGGTTACCGGGTCGCGCTGGAGCTCCTCGACCGCCCTGTCCGCCCCACCGCAATTCTTGCCCAGAACGACGACATGGCGGTCGCGGCGATCGCTGCGGCGCGCGACCTTGGCTTGTCCGTTCCACAAGACCTCTCGGTCGCGGGCTTCGACAATTCAGAAGTGTCGCGTACCGCTTGGCCGCCGCTTACGACCGTCCATCAGCCAGTGCGTGAAATGGCGTGGGACGCAGCAAACCGGCTGATTGCCGCGCTGGACGGCGCGACGGATTCAGAGACGCCACGCCGACGCGACCATTTGCACGAATTGCTCATTCGCGCATCGAGCGCCCCGCCGCCGCCGGACTAATCGCGGGGCGGCAGCGCTACCGCGGTCAGTCTTCTGAAATCGGCGGGCTCGCAAATTCGATCAATTCGCGCGCCTGCTGAGCAAACCAGGATCCCGCTGGTGGTGCGGTGAGGCCGCGCTCGGGATCCGCCGGACCACCGCGCCCGCGATGGCATTCTCCGTCCGATTCACCCGGGATCTTGATCCACAGAAACGCATCGACATAGGGATTGCCGCTCTCCAGCGTCGGCCGACGTCCCAATCCGCGCTTGGGTGGGTTGCACCAGACTTCGGCATCCGGATATTTGCCGACCGGCGGTTCCCACGATCCCTTGCCGTTGCGGCTGGTATCGATCACCGCATGTTTTTGTGATGCGGGATCGCGCCGCAGCCCCGTCTGTTCGAACAAGCGGTCAAATGCCGCGTCGGTCGCGCCCCACGTCGCATGATCCTTGAAATCCGCAGGCCCATATTGGCTGGGACAGGCGAGCGGGTCGAGCTCGCTGTGCTTCACCAGCGCGATGCAGTCGCTGACCCAGCGCGCATAAGGAACGACGCGCGCGTCGCTTTCGAAATTGGACACATTGAGGAAGAAACCCGTCGCGCGCTCGACGTCGGCCTTGATCAGCCGACTTGCGGCCTCCCCGGGCGCGAGCCAGCTGCTGCCAGTGCCGTCGAGATACAGGCGCACGTTGGGCAATGACGTGAGAATTGAGACCGCGCCTCTCAATTGCGCGTATCTTGCATCGGAAGCACGGCTATCCTGCCCTGCGGGCTGACAATGTTCGACCGTCCCGTTGAGCGTCCCGTGCCAAGGTATGATGCCCAAGCCATCGGGTTCGAGAATGACGATGACCTGGTGCTCTCCGATGCCCGCAGCGAAACCTTCGATCCACGAAAGATAAGCCGCGCCATCGGACGCGCCGCCGGCCGAATAGAGCGCACAATCCCGAAACGGAATATTGTAAACAACGAGAACCGGAACCTGACCCGCAGCCGTGGCACGATCAACGATTTCGCGAACCCTGGCTTCCACCATTTCGGGCGTCCCACCGGCGAACCATGACGCCGATGCAATGCGCGACAATAAAAGGGCGTCGCGCCGCGATTGACCCTCCAGCCGCGCAGCTGCCTGCGACGTCGTACTATCCGGGTCAACAAAAATGTCCGCGCTGCGAGGCGTCTCACCCGACGCCGCTGCGCTTATGGATGCAAGCGCAACAGCAACTCCGCGAGCAAAGCCTTTCATGAGTCCTCCACAGGCGGCCTGCCCGTCACTCGAACCGATCGACAACCGCCAACGCGATCATCGCGCGAAACCACGCCTCGGAACAAGCACAGATTTCCAATTCCAAGCCGAACGGAATTCGGGTCAGATAGGCGTAATATCTAGCAGGTGTCACTCTCTGCGGCGGTTCGAATGACCGCTTTCGGGCACAATCTAATCAAGACCGGGACGGCCGACATCAGGCGCGAAGCAGCTGCAGTGAGCGCGTCAGCGAAATGACCGCTTTCGGGCACAAGCAAACCTAGGTCGGAACGGCCGATATCAGGCGCAATGCGGACCCAGGTCACCTCGCCCTTTTAGTTCATTTACAGTTTCAATGCAGCCAGCGATGCAAGTTCGCCGATCTGCGCGTCGTCGAAAGCCGGGAAATGGAAGCGGTTGAACCAGCCGGCGGACGACACAGGATTTTTGCCAGATCGTGGCGCAAGCGCGCGCGGGCTATCGCAAGGTGAAGCCGCGATAGCCTTCGGCCGCCGCATCCGTACAAATCTCGCGATACCGGCCAAATCCGCCAATATATACTGGAAAAGTGCGCGGCTTGCCGGGCACGTTTGCGCCCGTGTACCAAGTGTTCGCCGTCGGATATAATGACTGCGATCCCAGCGTCGTCACCTTGCTCATCCACCGCTCCTCCGCATCGGCATCCGCCTCGATCGAGCGCAGGCCGTCGGCGCGCATATATTCGATGCAGTCGCAGACCCAATCGACATTCTGTTCGTTGAGCAGGATGAAGTTCGCGAGCGCTGAGGGGCCGTTCGGTCCCGCAATGACGAACAGATTCGGGAAACCCTCGATCATCAGGCCCAGATGCGAGCGACCGCCATCGGCCCATTTGTCCTTCAGGCGGCGGCCATCCCGGCCCTCGATATCGATCGACAGCATCGCGCCGGTAAGCGCGTCATAGCCGATCGCCGCGATGATGATATCGACCTCGACCTCTCCTTCCGCGGTCCGAATGCCCTTTTCGGTGATCTCGACGATGGGATGCTCCAGACAATCCTTCAGCGTCACATTGTCCCGGTTGTAGGCCTCGTAATAGCCGGTATCGAGGCACGGGCGGCGCGCAAAGATCGGATAGCCGCGCGGGGTCAGGCGGCGCGCGGTGTCGGGGTCGTTGACCGTTTCGGCGATCTTGCCGCGGACGAATTCGGCAACCACTTCATTCGCTTCGCGGTTCGTAAGCAGATCGGAAAACAGCCCGAGGAATGCCAGTCCGCTGTGCTGCCACGCATCCTCCAGCAATTTTTCGCATTCGGCGGGGGGAATGCTGAACACAGGACGACTGGTAATCGGCCGGACCCCGCCGGTCAGCGAATGGCGGGCGACCGCGCGCAGCCCCGGATAATGCGCCTTGATATGCGCGACATAGTCGGCATCGAGCTTGCGGTTGCGCATTGGCAGGGTGAAGCTGGGGGTGCGCTGATAGACGTAAAGATGCTCCGCCTGTTCGGCAACCACCGGCACGATCTGGATCCCCGACGATCCGGTACCGATCACCGCGACGCGCTTGCCTTTCAGGTCGACGTCATGGTGCGGCCATTTTCCTGACAGATAAAGCGCGCCTTTGAACTGGTCCGCGCCAGGGATGTCGACCTGTTTTGGTACTGACAACGGCCCGGTTGCCATCAGGCAATAATTCGCTTCATAGATGTCGCCGCGATCGGTTTCGATCCGCCACAACGCAGCGTCTTCATCGTAATGAACCGATGTCGCGCGCGTTTCGAAGCTGATGTCGCGCTTGAGATCAAGCTTGTCGGCAACAAAGCGTGCGTAGGAGAGGATTTCGGGCTGCGCCGCGAACTGCTCGCTCCACGTCCACTCCTGCTGGATTTCATCGGAGAAGGAATAGCTATAGTCGATGCTCATCACGTCGCAGCGCGCGCCCGGATAGCGATTCCAGTACCAGGTGCCGCCGACATCGTCGCCCGCCTCGATCAGATGGACGTCGAGCCCCATGCCGCGGACGCGGTGCAAGGCGTACATGCCGCCGAAACCGGCGCCGACAATCAGCGCATCGAGACGGCGGGGTGAGGATGTTGTCTGCGGTTCAACCTGTTGCATGCTCTTCTTTCCGGGGAATATCGGGTCGGGTACGGCGCTGGTCAGTCCGCGATGGGCGTGTCGGAGAGGCACGCGAGCGCGATGTCCATCCCACTGCGATAATCGCTTTTGCCGCTGGCATGGCGCGGCATTGCGGCGACGCGGATGATCGTGCGCGGCTGTTTATAGGCGGCCAGATCGTGCGACAGCGCGGCGCGCAGCGTCTGATCATCGGGGGTATCACCCGCCTCGATTAGCGCGGTGACAACTGCGCCCCATTTGGGGTCGGGCAGACCGAACACCATCGCGTCGGCGATACCGTCGATGCGCTTCAGCGCTTCCTCCACCTCTTCGACGAACACTTTTTCGCCGCCGGTGTTGATGCACATGCTGCCGCGGCCGAGCAGGCGGAACCGCCCGTCGGGCAATCGTTCCGCCATGTCGCCCGGGATGGCATAAGCGACGCCATCGATCGTGCGGTAAACGCTGGCAGTCTTTAAGGCATCGCCGTGATAGCCGGCCCCAAAGGGTGGCCGCCGCGCGAGCCACCCCTGCCCCACCTCGTCATCGTCCAGCACCCGGTCGCTGTCCTGATCGATGATCACGGTCTGCGGCCCGGGTTCGAACAGGCCGGTCGGCGTGGCGCGATCCTTGTTGGTGATCGCATAACCGAAACCCGAGGCTTCGGACGCGCCGAGGATGTCGAGCAGCGTGAGCTGCGGCAGCGCCTGAAGGAGCGCGCCCTTCACCTGCTCCGACCACATCAGCCCCGCCGACGAAATCAGCCGCAGCGCGGACAAATCCCAGCGACCCGGGTTCGCGAGCAAGGTGTCCGCCATAGGGCGGGCAAAAGCGTCGCCGACGATCAGGATGCGCGTGACCCGGTGCCGCTCGGCCTCGCTCCACAATTCTTCGGCGCTGAAGCGGTCCGACGGCAGCAGCACTGCGGTGCCGCCGACGAGCAGCTCGGCGAGCGAACTGTTCAGCCCTGCGCCGTGCATCAGCGGGCAAGCGGGCATCACGCGCCCTGCGGCGCCCTTTTTCACCTGCGCGATATGGTCGTCCATGCTGGCGGGGGTCGTCACCGCGACCGGCGATTCAAGCTGCGAACGGCGCGCGTCGGCCGACCGCCACATCACGCCTTTGGGCCGCCCGGTGGTGCCACCGGTATAAAGCAGATAGCCATCATCGGGCGACCGCTGGATGCTGAGCGGGGTTGCGTCGCCTGCCGACACGATGCCGTCATAAGTCCCGTCGCTGCCGATCTGCACCGCATAGATCAGGTGATCGACGGCGCCGCCGATCAGCGATGCCACGACGGGTCCGAATTCGTCCTGATAAAATAGCCCAGCCGCCTGGCAATCGCGCAGCACATATTCGATCTCGGACGTTGTATAGCGATAGTTGAGGTTGACGTGGGTCAGCCGCGCCTTGAACGCCGCCGCCGCGACCTCGATGAATTCGGGGATGTTGCGCGCCAGGATCGCGATGCGCGCGCCGGGCGGCAATCCCGACGCGCACATAGCGCGCGCCAGCCGGTTGGTGCGGGCGTCGAAGTCGCCCCAGCTGGTGACATGATCGCCGCGAATGATCGCCGGGCGGTCGCCGGGAACATGCGCCGCCGTCGCGTCGAGCAGATCGCCGAAGTTCCAATCCATCGGGGGCGCTCCGCTCAACGTCCGAGGAAAACGGGGGCGCGCTTTTCGACGAACGCGGCGACCGCTTCCTGCGCGTCGTGCGAAGTCGACAGCTTCGCCGTGTTACCCTGTTCGTAAATATAACCGTCGCGCAGCGTCATATTCTCGATCGTGCGCATGCTGTCCTTGGCATAGCGCGTCGCAAGCGGGCTTTTCGCCGCGATTACCGCGGCCATATCCATGCAATAAGGCAGCAATTCTTCAGCGGGCAGGCACGCCTCAATGATACCGCGGCGATACATTTCCTCGGCCGGGACGCGGTATCCGGTCAGCATCATCCGCCGCGTCAGCGAGTGAGGGATGATGCGCGCTGTATGCTTGCCGCCGCCCATCAGGCCGACGTCGATTTCGGGCAGGCCGAACACGGCATTTTCAGAGGCGACGATGATGTCACAGCTGGACACGAGGCCCAGTCCGGCACCTAGCGCCGGACCGTTGACCGCCGCGATCACGGGCTTGGCACAATCGGCGATCGAATAGGCGACCTCGCGAACAACGCGGTTACGGCGCCAGCGGGTGCCGGGGACGGTCAGGTCAGGGCGATTTTTGAGGTCGGCTCCCGCGCTGAAGCATTTGCCCGCGCCGGTCAGCACCGCAACGCGCACATCGTCGCGGTCGTTGAAACTGTCAAAGACGTCGGTGAGGTCCTGAAGCATGTCGAGCGCTGCGGCGTTGACCGGCGCGTTGTCGAGCGTGACGAGCGCGACAAAGTTTTCGATTTCGGTGCGAATGCTGCTCATGATTATGTCTCCCAGTTGCCCGGGGTCATGCGTCGGGATGCCCAAAACAGGACGCGAAAGTCGTCCGGCGGCGCAAAAATCTCATTCTGGATTGAAGCTGCCCGCACGGAATCGCGATTGTGATTATCGCCCGCCCTTGCTCTGCCTTCGTTGCACTTTGCGCCGCAAGACCAGAACGGAGGGCGAGCCGGATCATCATCGACCGGCACGATTATTTATAACCCGCGCACCCCTTCACGGCACCTCGCCATCCGGAGGACCAACGGAAAGCGCGACACACCAGGGAGTGGACAATGACAAAGCACTACAGGCTTCTTTTGGCAGGTGCCGGGTTCGCCGCGATGGCCGCGGCATCGCCCGCGCTGGCGCAGGACGTCGAGCCCACGCAGGATGAGGTCCAGCGAGAGAGCGGCGGCCTGACTGACATCATCGTGACCGCGACCAAGCGCGGCACGGCTCAGAATGTCCAGGACGTACCGATCGCTATCACCGCCTTTGGCTCGAATGAACTCGACAGCATCCACGCGCGCTCGATCGCCAGCGTCAGCTATGCGGTGCCGAATGCGTCGCTTGAAAGCGTCGGCACGACGCCGGGCTATGCGAATTTCTCGATCCGCGGCCTCGGTATCAACAGCTCGATTCCGTCGATCGATCCGACTGTCGGGGTGTTCGTCGATGGCGTCTATCTGGGGGTCAGCGCCGGGGTGCTGTTCGACACCTTCGATCTTGAAGGCATCGAAATCCTGCGCGGGCCGCAAGGTCTGCTGTTTGGTCGCAATGTGACCGGCGGCGCAGTGCTGCTCCGGACCACGACGCCGACCAACCGGCTGCGCGTCGATGCCAAGGTCGCGGTTTCCACCGGCCTTGAAAAGCGCGCCAGTCTGTCGGTGTCCGGTCCACTCGTCGGCGATGTGCTCAGCGGCAAGGTCGCCGTCTATTATAACGACGACGACGGCTGGTTCAAAAACGACTTCGACGGGAAAAAGATTGGCGGCAGCGAAACGCTGATCGTCCGCTCGGCGCTGCGCTTGCAGCCCAGCGACACGTTCGATCTCGTCCTGCGCTACGAACATGGCCGCATTCGCGGTGACGGTCCTGCGGTGACCAACCACGGGCTGTTCCCGCGCGACAGCTTCCGCGTCAACCAGAATTACGCCGGTTTCGTCAAGACCGACTGGGACCAAGGCGTGGCCGAACTCAACATCGACACCGCGTTCGGTGACGGCAAGATCACCAATATCGCCGCGGTGCGAGCGCTCAGCAACGACTCGGGCGCCGACGTCGACGGCTCGCCGATCACCAGCCTGCATTCGCGCAACAACATCGACCAGTGGCAGTTCAGCAACGAGCTGCGCTACGCTGGCACCTTTGGCGCATTCGACGTCACGACCGGGCTGTTCTACTTCAACCAGGACATCAACTATGCCGAACAACGCCTGCTGTCGGGCGGTGCCCTGACCGTCTCAGGCGGTGGCCGCCAGAAGCAGCGCACCGGCGGCGTCTTTGCGACGATCGACTGGAATCTGAGCGAGATGCTGACGCTCAGTGTCGGCGCGCGCTATTCGGCGGAGGAAAAGGACGTCGAAGTTCGCTCGATCGGCGTCGGTGGCTGTAATCTCGACACGCTGCGGTGCAGCTACGACTTTCGTGACAAGGAAAATTGGAGCGGCTTCACGCCCCGCGTCGGCGTCCAGTTCAAGCCGAGCGACGACACGTTGCTCTATGCATCCTTTGCGAAGGGTTTCCGCAGCGGCGGCTATAACTTCCGCAACCTGAACCCCAATGTCGCGCCGGGGCCGTTCGATCAGGAAAAACAGAATGCTTATGAGATCGGCCTGAAGCAGGAAGTCGGCGGTTTTGCCCGCATCAATCTGTCGGGCTTTTACAGCCGGATCAACGGCACGCAGCGCGAGTTCCAGGCACCGTTCGCGCCGTTCGGAAACTTCCAGATCATCACCAATGCCGCCGACGTATCGATCAAGGGCATTGAAGGCGAGCTGTTGCTCAAACCGGTCGCCGGGCTGACGATCGCGGGCCAGTTCGGTTACACCAAGGGCAAATATGAAAAGATCCTGTTCGACCTGAACGCCGACGGCGTCATCAACGACCGCGACTTTGCGCTGAAACTGCCGCGCCTGTCGCCGTGGAGCTATGGTGGGTCGATCACCTATGCGACCAGCATCGGCGGCGATTTTGATGCCGAGGCGCGCGTCGGTGCCAACCACCGCGATGCCGCCTTCTACAACGATCAGAACACCGGCCTGCTGCGCGCGGCGACAATGGTCGATGCCAGCCTGGCGGTTACCCATGGGCGGGTAAAGGTATCGGTGTACGGCAACAACCTGCTCAACGAGGCGACGTTCGGGACCGAGGCGCCGCTGCCTTTCTTCGCCGGATCGACCTTCTCGCCGCTCAACAAGGGCCGCGTCTATGGGGTCGAGCTGGGCTATAAATTCTGATCTCTCCCCCTGGAGCCCGTCAAAAGCGGGCTCCATTTTTATGGGCAACGTCATGACAAATTCACTCTACGGGCGCGTGGCGCTCATCACCGGCGCGTCACGCGGGCTCGGCCGCGAAATCGCGCTGCGGTTTGCCGCGGCGGGCGCGGCGGTGGCGCTGCTGGACCGCAAGGCGCATTGGGCCGATGACTTGGTCACCCAGATCGAAACGACGGGCGGCAAAGCGATGGCGCTCGGCTGCGACGTCGCGGACCGCGCGGCGCTTACCGCAGCGTTCGAGAGCGCCGCCGCGGCGCTCGGCGGCATCGACATCGTCGTCAACAATGCGATGTGGACCAAATATGCCGCGATCGAAGATATCGACGAGGAGAGTCTCGACCGCATGTTGGGGGTCGGCATCGCCGGCATCATCTGGGGGACGCAGGCGGCGGCTGCCGCGATGCGCGTGCGGGGCGGCGGGTCGATCATCAATATCGCGTCGGTCTCGGCGCATCTCGGCCTGCCGAACGCGATGGTCTATTGCGGGGTGAAGGCAGCGGTCGAAGGAATGACGCGTTCATCGGCGATCGAACTCGCGCCCGAAGGCATTCGCGTCAACGCGGTGGCGCCGTCGACCGTCGCCACCGAAGGCGTGCGCGCGATGCTCGACGATGCGACCTTCGCGGCGCGTGTCGCCAGCACCCCGCTGGGGCGGCTCGGCGAGACGTCGGATATTGCAGAAGCCGTGCTGTTCTTCGCCGATCCCGCGCGCTCGGGCTTCATCACCGGCCAGTCACTGCTCGTCGACGGCGGCATATCGATCGCGTTGCGCTGATCGCTCAGCGATAAATGCCTTCCGCGATCCCCGGGGCATCGAGCCCCCGGATTGCGGTGATCCGTCCGGCATCGGGATGATCGGCAATGATCCGGTGGCCAGAATTGGCAATGCTGGTGAGATAAAGAATGTCGAGGTCCGGGCCGCCGAAAGCGGGGCATGACGGATAGGGCAGCGGTACCGGAATCGAACGCAACAGGGTCCCGTCGGGGGCATAGCAGCCAACCGCCTGCGCCAGCACCAGCGCGACCCAGATCCGCCCTTCGGCATCAACCGTCGCGCCATCAGCGCCCGACCCATGTGCGCGGCAATCGACCAGATCGTGCCGCGGCCCGACCGCGCCGCTGTCCTGATCATAGGCGTAGCTGCGCAGCATGCCGTCGAGGCTATCGGCGAAATAGAGCGTGTCTCCATCGGGCGAAAAGCAGATTGCGTTGCCGATCCCTATTCCGGTCTCAAGACACGCGGTCGTCCCGTCGGCATCGAGACGGAATAGCGCCGCCGCGTCGGTCGCGTCGCCGGTCCGCATCGAAGCCGCGAGGAAGCGGCCTGCCCGATCCGCCTTGCCATCGTTCAGCCGGGTCTCCGGTGCCATCGCCGGGTTCGCGATGGGCTCAAGGCGTCCGTCGTCGGTCGCAAAGCGATAAAATCCGTCGGCCAGCGCAACGATCAATCCTCCGGCGGCAAGTCCGATGCTGCCGATCGGCTGATCGAAGGTCCAGTCCGCCTGATCCCTGCCCTCGGCATCGCTCGACCACAGGCGACCTGCGGTCGAATCGACCCACCACAGCCGCGCCTTGCGGTGGTCCCACAGCGGGCTTTCGCCCAGCCCGGCGACGCCGGCGTCCAGCAGATCGATTTCGACGGGCATAGCATCTCCCTTTTACAGTGCGACGATAGCCGTCGGCGCGCCGGACACGCCGCGCTACGTGCGAGACTTCGGCATTATTTCAAATGGAATGACTATTCGGCAGCGATGGCGAAATGGTCGCCATCTTCGTCGTCGGTTGCCTGTTCCTCCTGCGGGAAACGCTGATGGAATTCGGCAATCGTGTCGCGCATGATTTCGACGAATTCGGCGCGGCGCAGCGACAGCCGCTCGGTCGTCCCGCCGATCCCGATGGCCAGCGGGATGCCGTTGACGCTTTCGCCCAGCGACATGGCAATCGAAGCGATTCCTGGCACCGGATGTTCGGGCCAGTAACAATAGCCGGTGTGGCGGATCCAGCGAATGCGACTCATCACATCCTCGAGCGTGATCGCCTTGTCGGGATTCAGCTCGTAATAGTTGGAATAGCGATAGATTTTGTCGATCTCGCGGTCGCGCATCCGGCTCATCAGTGCCATCCCGGCGGTCGCGTCGAGCATCAGGCGCATTTCGCCGGGGTTGGGCGGCCGTTTGTGCGGATGATCGGGCACCCGCATCGTCATATACTGGATGAACAGGTCATTCTGCGTCGCGAGCACGACCGTTTCCTCGGTCTTGCGAAACATCTCGTCGATCAGCCAGTTATAGCCGCTGCCAAACGCAACATGGCCATAAAGCCAGCTGCCGAGCGAGGCGACCTGCAAGGTCGGCAGATAGGTCCGAGCTTTGCGATTATAGTTGAGATAGCCCTCGATCACCATGCTCTTGAGCAGGTTCGTCGTGCTTGATTGCGGATAGCCGAGCGCCGAATATATCTCGTTCAGGCGCAGCGGCTGGCGGCGGTCGCGGAACAATTCGAGCACTTCGAAGGTGCGCGACGCCGATTTGACGGGCTTGCGTATCATCTCTCCACCTCAACGACTGCGGCGTGGGAAGTGCCATCTGTGGTTGACCAGTTCGCCGTCCTGTGACGGTCTATGATGGGAACCAGATACCGCACCGCGTCCGCCTAGCCGCCAAAACCGCGACTTCCAACTGTCATATCACATATGTGATATCAGTCGAAGGCTATTGGCGAGCGTCTGCGTCGACGAGATGCGCGGCGATCCGCTGTCCCCACGCCGCCCGGAGCCGCGGCGACCCGTCATGCCCCATCGTCTCGTCGACCTCGAGTATCGCGCCCGGAATCGCCGCAGCGGTTTCCTCCGCCCGGGCCAGCGGGATGACCTTGTCATGGCGGCCGTGAAGGATGAGCGTGGGGATCCGCACTGCGCCCAGGGCAGCGCGCAAATCCGGCGCGGCAAGGCTGGCCGCAAAGTGGCGTGCAGTACCGCCGCGGTGGATGCCGTGCCGCCACGCGATGCGGGCTTCGTCGGCGATACGTTCGGCGTCGAAATCGTCGGCCATGCCGTTGGCGCGCGCGACGCCAAGCTGGCGTTCGACATAGGCGGCCTCATCGGGAATATGCTCGCCTTCCAGCCGGTCGAGCACTGCATCTGGGATTGCTTCGGCCATCGATCGGCTCATCGCCATGACCAGCGACAGGCTGCGAACGCGATCAGGATAGAGGATCTCAAGCTGCTGAGCGACCAGCCCGCCGATCGACCGGCCGACGAAATGTGCGCGGTCGATCCTCGCATCCGCCATCACCGCAAGCACATCGCGCGCCATATCGGCGATGTTATAGGGCGGCAATGCATTGCCGCTGCCCAGGGCGGCGGCCTTCACCGCATGAAGATTCGGCGCTGTGTCGACGAGCGCATCGGAACGTCCGGTGTCGCGGCTGTCGATCCGAACAGGCCTAAATCCTGCGTCGATCAGCGGCGCGCAGAACAGCGCGTCGTAGTCGGTCGACGGACGGCCCGCGCCCGCCAGCAGGATAACGGCCGGACCATGGCCGCTCGCCATCGGCTCATAGTGGATCCGGACCGTGTCATTTGTCGCATAGGGCATTTGCCGACGCTCCTTTGCCTACAAAAGTGGCGCGACGTGCGGACTATCGCGACCCGCACCGCGACAACCGCCGACATATCAGGATGGCGATAATCGGTGACCGTTGGTCCCGATCGACCGCATCGCCCCGCCAGCGCCCTAAGGTGACGCCTTCACGCGACGGGCGCAGAATCCGTCAGGAGAGGCACATGACCGGCACAACCAGCATCGATTCATCCGTCACAACGACCCCCGCCCGTATGCCCTATGGCGCGCTGTTCCTGTTGATGACCGTCTATGCGTTCAACATGCTCGACCGGCAGATTGTGACGATCCTGGTCGAGCCCATGAAGGCCGACCTGAACCTGGCCGATTGGCAGATCGGGATGATCAGCGGACTTGCCTTTGCGCTGTTCTACACCCTGCTCGGCATCCCCCTGGCGCGGATCGCCGACCGCGGCAATCGCGTCGGCATGATCGCGGTCGCGCTGTTCGTGTGGAGCGGGTTTACCGCACTGTGCGGCCTTGCACGCAACTTTACTGAACTATTGTTGGCGCGGATCGGGGTCGGCGTCGGCGAAGCCGGCTGCACCCCCGCTGCGCACAGCCTGATCACCGACTATGTCCCGCGCCAACAGCGCGGCTGGGCGCTGGCACTCTATTCGCTGGGCGTTCCGGTCGGTTCGCTGGCCGGGCTGGTGCTCGGCGGGATATTGCTCGCCAGCCTGGGCTGGCGAGCCGCTTTCCTTATCGCCGGCGCGCCGGGGGTTATTCTGGCGGTCGTCGTCTGGTTCGCGCTCGACGAACCGCGCAAGCGCCGGCTGGCGAGCGATGTCGCTGGGCCACCGCAGCTGCCGCTGCGACACGTCCTGACGACGTTGCGGCAATTGCCCAGTTTCTGGTTCCTGTCGTTCGGCACCGCGATGGGTGCCTTTGGCTATTATGGCCAAGCGGCGTTCTTCGGCTCGCTCTACATGCGCACGCATCAAGATGGCATCGCCGACATGGCAGCCAGCTGGAGTGTCGCGCCCAGCGTGTTTCTAGGGGTCAGTCTGGGGCTGATCGTCGGCGTCGTCGGCATGGTCGGGACACTCGTCGGTGGGCAATTGGCCGATCGGGCCGGGCGCCGCGGCATCAAGGGCTATACGCTGGTGCCGCGCACCTCGCTGGTGATTGCCGCACCGCTATTTGCTGGCGCGGCGCTGGCCAATTCGGTGGCGCAGTCTTTTGCCTTCCTCAGCTGTGCAATCTTTGTCCATGCGCTGAATTACGGGTCGGTCTTCGCATCGGTCCAGACGCTGGTCCCGGCGAGTGTTCGGGCGATGGCGGCGGCGGTGCAATTGTTCGTCACCAACGCGATCGGGCTCGCGCTCGGCCCCTTGTTCGTGGGCGTGGCAAGCGACCTGCTGGCACCGGCGCTGGGCAGCGAACAGGGGTTGCGCGCCGCGATGGCGCTGGTCGCGTTGCCGCTGGTGCTGGGATCGCTGCTGTTTTGGCTTGCGGGACGGACGATTGTTGCTGACGAGGCGCGCAACGCCAGCTGATTAGAGGGTCAATTCGGCAAAGCGCGCCCGGTGGTGGTCACGGTCGCCATGCGCCAGGTCGAGCATCATCTGACGGCGCAGATGGTGGCTGACGATCAGTTCCTCGCTGGTCCCGACGCCGCCGTGCAGTTGCACCGCCTGCTGTGCCACCACGATGCCGCATTGCGCGACGCGCGTCTTGGCCGCCGCGATCAGCGATGGCGCCGATCCCGCCGCGGCGAGCTGCGCCGTCGCCACCATCGTCAGCGCGCGCGCCTCTTCGCACGCGACGCTCATGTCGACCAGCTTGTGCTGAACGACTTGAAAGCTGCCGATCGGGGCGCCGAATTGCTGGCGGGTGCGGGCATAGTCGATCGTCGCCGTAACCGCGCTTTCCATCGACCCGACCGCTTCGGCCAGATGCGCAACGATCGCGTGGTCGAGCGCAGCTTCGATACGCGCGGCCGCATCGCCGACGGTGCCAACTGGGATGCCCGCGACAGCGGTCAGATCGAGGCTGCAATGACGATGGCCATCCACCGAACGGAAACGCTGGACGCTCAGCCCATCGGCATCGCGCGGGACGAGGAACAGGCCGATCCCGTCGCGGTCGCCCGCCGCGCCCGACGTGCGCGCAGACACGATGAACCAATCAGCGTCGGCGCCATCCTCGATATGCGCCTTGGCGCCGGTCAGTCGGTATCCGTCGCCGCTGTCGGCCGCGACGGTCCGGATCGACGCGACATCAAAGCCCTCGTCCTCAATCAGCGCCGCGGCGATCCGCACCTGCCCCGCGCCGACCTGTTCGAGCAAATGGGTGCAATGGTCGCCGCCGCCCTGCATCAATGCGGGCGCGAGCACGCAATAGCTGACATAGGCTTCGGTCATCAGGTGGCGGCCAATGGCTTCCGTGATCGCCATGATCTCGATCGGTCCGCCACCCAGTCCGCCATCGCTTTCGGCAATGGGCAGCATCAGCCAGCCAAGTTCGGCCATCTGCGCCCAGCGCCGCGCATTGCCATCGGCGCCTTCAGCCAGATGTTTCAGCCGCTCCGCCGCATTCCATTCGTCGGCGCCAAAGCGCAGCGCGCTGTCGTGGAGCATCTGCTGCTCGTCATTATAGGCGAACTGCATCGCTATTCTCCCTCAAAGTCCGAGCGCGCGGCGCGCGATGATGTTGCGCTGGATTTCGCTCGATCCGCCGTAAATGGTGGTGACCCGCGCATAGAGCGCGCCCTGCAGCGCCAGCGGCATGTCAGCGGGCAATGCACTGTCATCATCCAGCGCCGCAAAATGCTGCGCCTGGGGTCCGAGTGCTTCGACCCACAGCGCGGTCGCCTGCTGGGTCAGTTCGGACCAGCGCAGCTTGACCATCGACCCGCGCGGCCCCGAATTGGCACCAGCGGCGGCGTCGGCCATCAGCCGCAGAACCATCGCCTGAACCGCCATCGCCTCGATCTCGATCTGCGCCAGCTTGGCGCGAAATTCGGGCTTGTCGATCAGTGGTCCGACGGGTGTGCGCCGTCGCGCCGCTGCCGCGCGTACTGCTCGCAACGTCTGCGGCAGGAACATCGCCGTCGCTGCGGCAACCATCCGCTCACGATCCAGCAGCACTTTGCCATAGGCCCAGCCCATCCCCTCCTCGCCGATCAGATTGGTTGCCGGGATGCGGACATCGTCGAGGAACACTTCGTTGGTGTGATGCTTTTCGTCTAGCGTGTGGATCGGGCTGATCCGGATGCCCGGCGTATCGATGTCGGCGAGCAACAACGAAATGCCCTGCTGCCGCCGCGCTTCGGTCGAGGTGCGGGCAAGGAAGAACATCCGGGTCGAAACATGGGCATAGCTCGTCCACATCTTATGCCCATTGACCACATAATCATCGCCATCCCGCTCGGCGCGGGTGCGCAGCGCCGCCAGATCCGATCCGGCGCCGGGTTCGGAATAGCCCTGGCACCACCAATCCTCGCCGCTGATGATCCGCGGCAGGTAGAAATCCTTCTGCGCCTGGCTGCCATAGGTGAAGATGATCGGCCCGATCAGTTCGAGCCCCTGATGATATTGCGCCGGCGCGTCGGCGGCCGACGCTTCCGACCAGAAGATATGCAATTGCTGCGGCGTCCAGCCGGTGCCGCCATATTCCACTGGCCAGGTCGGTGCGCCCCAGCCGCGATCGGCCAGACGCCGCTGATACGCAGTGAGCGTCGCGGGCGGCAGACGCAGTCCGGCGCGCACCGTCGTTTTCCATTCGTCGGGGATGCTGTCGGCAAAGAAGGCGCGCACCTCCTGCTGAAAGTCACGGTCGGCCGGAGCCAGATCCAGATTCATCGCGGCATCTCCCATATCGTTGCCAGTGGTTTAGCCGCAGTTCGCAACCCTTGGCTTGCCGCCCCGACCGGTACATCGCAATTTCGCAAATGTGATTGTCGCATGCGGCCCGGATACCGATCCGAAGGCGGCAAAATCACACAGACAATAAGGCGGCGGTCCGCGCACCGATCCTTCGCACCGACGCGCCGCCGCGCAATTCTCCTTTTCAACCAAGCCATTGAACAGGAGAGATGCGATGCAAGGACTCATGCAGGCGCAACAACTGACCACCGCGATGCTGATCCGGCATGCAGCGACCAATCATCCCCGCCGCGAAATCGTTTCGCGCGGCGCCGACGGCACTCTCACCCGGTCGAACTGGCAAAGCGTCGAGCGGCATGCGCGCCATATTGCCGCCGGCCTGGCCGATCTGGGCCTGCGCCCCGGCGACCGCGTGGCGACGCTGGCGTGGAACCGTCTACCGCATCTGGAGCTCTATTATGGCGTCAGCGGCGCCGGCATGGTGCTGCACACGGTCAATCCGCGACTGTTTCCCGAGCAGATCCGCTATATCATCGATCATGGCGGCGCGCGCATCCTGTGCGTCGATCCCGACCTATTATCGATGGTCGAACCGATGCTGGCCGATCTGCCCAAAATCGAGCGCGTCATCGTGTTGTCGGACCAGGCCGACATCCCCGCCACCAGCATTGCCGACCCGATTTCCTACGAAAGCCTGATCGTCGGCACCCGCGCGATCGAGACCTGGCCGATCATCGACGAAAATGCCGCGAGCGCGCTCTGCTACACCAGTGGGACGACAGGAAATCCGAAGGGCGTCCTGTACAGCCATCGATCGACCGTGTTGCACGCGATGAGCGCCCTCGCCGCGGATTCGATGGCCCTCGGCGCCGCCGACTCGATCCTCGTCGTCACGCCGCTGTTCCACGTCAACGCGTGGGGCATCCCCTATTCGGCGGCGATGGCCGGATCGAAGCTGGTGCTGCCGGGATCGGCGCTCGACCCGGTTTCGCTGTTCGAGCTGATGCGCGACGAAGATGTAACCTTTTCGCTGGGCGTCCCGACGATCTGGTTCGCTTTCCTCGACCATCTTGAGCGCGAGCGCCCGGTTGACGAGCGGCAAGCGCTGAAGCTCAACCGCGTCTTCACCGGCGGCGCCGCCACGCCGCGGTCGCTCATCGAACGCTTCCGCAGCCTGCTCGGCGTCGAGACGATGCAGGCGTGGGGGATGACCGAGACCAGCCCCGTCGCGACCGTCTGCCGCCCGCTCGCGCATCATGCCGAGCTGTCCGCGGCCGCGCAGATCGACCTGCGCGCGTTACAAGGGCGCGCGGTGTTCGGCATCGAGCTGCGGATCGAGGATGAAGATGGCCGCGAACTGCCGCGCGACGGTGAAGCTGCCGGCTTGCTCAAGGTGCGCGGCCCGTGGGTGCTGAATGCCTATCACGGGCAGGCGGCTGGCAGCGCGCTCGACGCGGGCGGCTGGTTCGACACCGGCGACGTTGCCAAAATCGACCCCGACGGATTTCTGCAGATCACCGACCGCGCCAAGGATGTGATCAAATCGGGTGGCGAGTGGATTTCGTCGATCGACCTTGAAAATGCCGCCGTCGCCCATGCCAAAGTGGCCGAGGCCGCGGTGATCGGCGTGGCGCACCCCAAATGGCAGGAACGGCCGCTGCTGCTGGTCCGCCTTCACCCCGGCGAAGCCTGCACCCGTGACGAAATCATGGCGCATCTCGCCGACAAGGTCGCACGCTGGTGGCTGCCCGATGACATCCTATTCGTCAATGAGCTGCCGCACACCGCGACCGGGAAATTGCTCAAAACCGAACTTCGCAAACGCCACGGCGATCATTTCGCCGCCGTGGCGGACGCGATCATGTGATCGCGAAGACGTGGTACATCGGGCCGTCGTCGGTGCGCATGCCGTTGGCGACCGCCACGACGCGGTTCAGCCAGTCATAATCGGCATGCGAAGTGACAAAGCGCGGCGCCGTGCGAAGATACAGGTCTTCATAAGGCCCGGGTTCGCGGCGGGCAAAGCGCGCCGCGGCCTCAGGTGAAGTGGGGGCCATCAGGCCGGTATAGTGCATCGCTATCCGCGCCCCATCGTCGGTTTCGAGCGAGGTGCGCACGTCGATGACCATCGTGCCATCACCGCGCCATGTCACCCAGTCCGCCCCATCGGGCATCACCCGGCCGCGTAGCCGTGCGCCTTCAAAGGTGCCGCCGTGCACCGGATAGATACCAAGCTTGTTCTCGCCGCCAATCAATTGCGCCTGATCATAAGCGACGGTGAGCCGCATCACGAACAGCGGCTCCCAGGCGAGTGTTTCGATCCCCATCAATTTTCTCCCTTCACTGGTCCGCCGAACAGACCATAGACCGGATCGTTCGGCCAGTTGGCGCCGATCGGCTGGCGATGCCCGAAGCGTTCGGCCTCGCTCGTCGTCGGCGCCGGGCGCTCCTCGACCCAGTCAAAGACCACAATGCGGTCGGCGACGCGCCACTCGTCGCCCCTTTTTTCGAACCGGTCGACATAGCGCCCCGCCATATGCACTTCGACGAGCGCGCCGTCGGCGCCGGGCTGACGCTGCCAAGCGGAGAAATAGCTTTCGACCGCCGCCTCGGTACCGCGCAGTTCGATCAAAATATTGTGGATCTGATGGATGCCGCGCTCGATTTTGGGCAGAGCCGCCATCGCCCAATCGACAAAGCCCGACGCGCTACCGCGATAGGCGCCGTGCGTATCCGTGCCGTCGGGCCAATAGGACGACCGGAGCAGTGCCTCGTCGACACGGTCGATCCCGCGGCAATAGCGATAGAGGCAATCGCGGATCATCTCGCGATCCCACAGCTTGATAATTTCTGCATCCATAGCCCACCCTCACTTCCGAATTTTCTTTTCGTGTAATGTGCCACAGTGGTCCACGCCGATGAAATTGCGCAATCCGACAAGCGCCATTATCCTGTGGGGGATCGGCTAACGGGGCTAAGCAACCGGGATTTAGAAAGGCAAGCTAACCCGATCCAAGCGCAGCCGCACCATAGGCAACTGTTTGCGTCTCCACCTTCAAAGGCAAATATCGACGTGCGGGAATAGCCGGAACAGAGGGTGGCGCAGATCCTTCGCCAGGCCGCCGGAACGACCGCTTTCTGGTACGCGTCAAGCATCGTTTAAACGGCCGGAGTCAATCGCAAAGCAGCCAGTTGCAACGCGAGCGGGCTGTGGTTGATTTTGTGACGTTAAGCGTCGTCGTCTATTGTCGTTCGTTGTGGTCTATTGGGCAGATGATCATGCGCGGATGCAGCCAAGTACCTGAAAAAACTACCCAATAGACCGCGAAAGAACGGCCTCTTAATCAGCGGGTCCTAGGTTCGAGCCCTAGTGCGTCCACCATAAATTCCTGAAATCTTTGGATTAATTCACCCCTCAAGGGCCGTCATTTTTGTCGAGCGGTCACTAGGTAACGCCCAACGCTGATCTGCCGCCTTCTGAGTGGTCCAAAATTGATGATATTTTGGATCACGAAGGAGATTATGAATGCCGAACAAGAAGCATCGCCCGGAAGAGATTATTGGCAAGCTGCATGAAGCGGAGGTCGCGCTGGCGCAGGGGCCACGACTGCGGAAGCGCCTCGCCCGCGGCCGCGACGGGCTCGCGAAAACGGCGACCCCCTCTCGCGGCACGGGGCGGATAATCAGTCCCTTTTTGCTCATCATGCCATCGTCGTTGCGGGTGGAGGGTTGGCGTTGAAGCGAGGCCTGGCTGCGCGCGCGCGGCCCCGGCCTTGCTCAGTCTCGAAAAGCGCGCAACGAAGCATCAAACGGCTCGCGTTCCCGCACAAACTCGAGGTGCGGTCTTCTATGGTCGCCTTCATCGAACCTCGTCGATATGGTCTCCGCCTCGCGCAATCACCGTCCGAAACAGCGAGTATGGGCAGAACGAAGGCCGCTGAAAATGTTCACAACAGAAAGCTGCACCGTCATTATGATTCACACCATAAGGGGTTTCGCCGAATGTTTCAGACCGCATTTTCGATATGACCGTAATCGTTACGAGTCTGGCAAGGAGTATTGATGGTCGTGATCAAGACGATAGTGACGCTGGGCCTCCTGATGGCAGCATCGCCAGTGCCTCCGGCTGAGCGTGCGCGCGAAGCCGGTGTGGTGATCGGCGTTCTGCCCCCCGGCCCGCTTAACGCCATCACGGATGTTGAGGGGGTCGAGGTTGGCCATGTCACGATCGAGGGAGGCAAGGATGTCCATACCGGCGTCACCGCAATCCTGCCGCATGGCGGCAATGTCTTTCGCTCGCGCGTTCCCGCCGGCTTTGTTGCTTTCAATGCGTTCGGGAAGTTTGCCGGATCGACGCAGGTCGTCGAACTCGGTGAGATCGAGACACCTATCCTGCTGACCAACACGCTCAACGTCCCCGAAGCCGCGGCGGGCGCGATCGAATGGACACTGACCCAACCGGGTAATGAAGCGGTCCGGTCGGTCAACGCAGTGGTTGGTGAGACGAACGATGGCGTCCTCAACGACATTCGCCGCCGCCGCGTCACCGTCGCCGATGCCCGGCGCGCGATCGACGTGGCAAAAGGCGGCGCGGTCGAGGAAGGCTCGGTCGGCGCGGGCACCGGAACGGTGGCCTTCGGCTTTAAGGGCGGGATCGGCACGGCGTCGCGCAAGCTGCCGAGCGCGATGGGCGGATGGACCCTGGGGGTGTTGGTTCAGAGCAACTACGGCGGTGTCCTGAATATTGCCGGGGTGCCGGTCGGAATCAAACTGGGCCGCCACGCCTTCGCCGAGCGCGGCGATCGCGACACCGCGGATGGCTCGGTCGTCGTAGTGATTGCCACGGACGCGCCGCTATCCGATCGCAACCTGCGCCGCATCGCCGAGCGGGCGTTCATCGGGATCGGCCGGACAGGATCATCCTTTTCGAACGGATCTGGCGACTATGCCATTGCCTTTTCGACCAGCCCCGCGGTGCGCCGTGAGGAAGGAAGTCCGCCGACCGCGCAAATCGCCGATCTGCGCAACGAGGCGCTTTCGCCGCTGTTTCAGGCGGTTGCCGAAGCAACCGAGGAAGCGGTCGTCAACTCACTCTTCGCCGGAAAGACCGTCGAGGGACATCGCGGCACAGTCGAGCGGCTGCCGGTCGAAACGATATTGCCGTGGCTAACCTCTAAGGACAGGTGACGGCTCACCCGATCTGCTGGCTATAATTCGTCAGGACACTTTGGCCGCGCGCAGCAGGCGGCCGGGAACCCCCACCCGCTCACCGCCTTCAAAGGCGGGCTTTCCGTTCACCATGACCATGTCAAAGCCTTGCGCCTGCGCAAACGGGTCGATGTAGGTCGAGCGCGCTTTTACCCGTTCGGGGGCGAACAGGATGAGGTCCGCCTTTGCGCCGGGCCGCACCGTTCCGCGATCGGTGAGCCGGAGGATCCGCGCCGGGAGCGCGGTCGCCTTGCGGACGGCCTGCTCGATCGGGAGCCTGCCGCTATTCACGACATATTGCTCGATCAATTTTGCATAGGTGCCGGTGGCCCGCGGGTGGCGCATGCCCGGTCCCCCGTCGGTCGAGATTGCAACATCGGGGTCGAGCACGAGAATATCTTGCAGCGTGTCGTCCATGGTGAAATGCGCGCCGGAGGCGCCCCCCGGCCCGATCTTGATCAGGAAATCGGCATAATGGAGTCCGGCTTCGCTTGCCGCTTGGGCCAATGTCTTTCCTGCATAAGGCGCAGTGCCGATCAGGAGCGCGTCCGGCCCGCCGCGCCGGGTCATGCGCGCGATCAGATGATCGCGCAGCTGCTGCCGACGTCCGGCGACGATGGCGCCGTAATCGCTGGGCGGCAAAGCCCATTCGGGGAAGAGCAGCGCAATCCCGGTATAGCCCGCGCTGTACGGATAGGCGTCCGCGGTCAGATCGATGCCGTCACGGCGTTTGGCGGCAATATAGTCGAGCAGCTGGCGCGCGCGGTCTTCGCCTTTGCCAAACACCACTTTCAGGTGCGAGATGTGCGGTCGACCGGGGCGCGCAGACGCTATCAGTTCCTCGATCGAGGCCTCGATCTCGTCGTCATTTTCGGACCGCATATGACTCATGACCACGCCGTCGTGGCGGGCGACGGTTTGGGCGAGGCTGGCGAGCTCGGCGCTTTCTGCATAAATGCCGGGAACATATTCCAGCCCGTAAGAGATCCCGAAGGCTCCGGCGGTCAGCTCCCGGTCGAGCTGCGCCGCCATCCGAGCGAGCGCCGCATCGTCAGGCCGGCGCACCGCGTCCGGGATGCCAGAGGCGCGGCGCAGCGTGCCGTGGCTTGCGAGTGCGGCGACATTGAGCGGCAGTGCTGCCCGATCGGCGGCCGCGAGCCAGGTTCGCAGGTCCAGATCGTCCCTGATGCGAGGACCGCTGCCGTCGACCCCGAGCAAAATGGTGGTCACGCCCATGGCGAGGAAGGCATCGTAGGATTGCTCCAGCGGATCGCCATGCGTGTGGGTATCGATAAATCCGGCGGCCAAGACACGCCCTTCGCCCTCGACAAGCCGCGCGCCTCGCGGCGCCGATCCGCCCGGCGTCAGAATGGCCGCTACTTGATCGCCAAGCACGGCAACATCGGCGCGGCGGGGTCCGGCCCCGGTGCCGTCCACCAGCAGGACATCGCGAAAATAGACCGATGGTTCACCACCGGCAGCGCCAAGGACCGGCAGGTGAGCCAAGGCGCTCCCGGCAATCGCACCGGCGACGACCTGACGCCGTGTTACGTCACGCACCATGATACTCTCCCTTGCAAGGGTGGCAGCAAAGATGCCGGGATGGGCGGCGAAAAAGCAAATCGATACTTAAACGGCGCAGTAGCAGGCTTCCATCGACCACCTCGCTACCGACGCGCCTTCACCCCTGCTTTGCCTCTATATAACGCGTCACCTGCTCCTCGAGAATGTCGAGTGGCAGCGCACCTTCGCTGAGCACGGCTTCATGGAAATCGCGTATATCGAAGCGCGCTCCGAGTTCGCGTTCGGCGCGGGCGCGCAATTCGGCGATCTTGAGCTGGCCGACCATGTAGCTGGTCGCCTGACCCGGCCAGTTGAAATAGCGATCGACCTCGCGCGCGATGTCGGTGTCCGACACCGAACTGTTCGCCTTGAAATAAGCGATCGCCTGTTCGCGCGTCCAGCGTTTGGAATGAATGCCGCTGTCGAGCACCAGCCGGATCGCGCGCCAGACCTGGAGCGAAAGCATGCCGAAGCGGTCGTAAGGGGTCTTATACACCTCCATCTCGTTCGCGAGCCGTTCCGAATAGAGACCCCAGCCCTCCATATAGGCGCCGTAGCCGCCGAACTTGCGGAACTTGGGAATGCCCGTCAGCTCTTGCTGGCGGGCGATCTGGAAATGATGGCCCGGCGCCCCTTCGTGCGCGGCGATACCTGCGACCTGCACCTTCTGCGTCTGGTTCATATCGACGAGGTTGACGTAATAGATCCCGGGGCGTGAGCCGTCTGCCGATGGCGAATTATAGAAGGCGGTCGATGCGGTGGCTTCGCGCCATTTTTCGACCGCGCGCACCTCGAGCGCCGCCTTGGGCAGCACCCGAAAATAGCGCGGCGCGGCGGTCATCGCGGCCGCGATCACCGCGCGCGCATCGGCAAGATAGGCTTCGCGGCCTGCCTCGGTATTGGGATATTTGAACTGCGGATCGGTGCGGATATGATCGAAATATTGTTCAAGTGAGCCGGTGAAGCCGACCTCGCGCTTGATCGCTTCCATCTCTTGCCGGATCGCCGCGACCTGGGCGAGCCCGAGGTCGTGGATCTGGTCGGCGGTCAGGCTGGTGGTGGTTGAATTCTGCAGCCGGTCGGCATAATAGGCCGCGCCATCGGGGAGGCTCCACGCGCCAAAATTTCCTTTCGATTGCGGTTCGATTTCGTCGATCGCGGCGACCAGCGCGCGATAGCCCTGCCGAAACGGACCGGTAAGCGCAGCACTCGCATCGGCGAGCAGCTTGGCCTTCGTCGCAGAGGGCGCATCAAGCGCTTCGACCTTCTTGCGGAAATCGGCCATCAGCGTCGAATCCGCGCCGCTGTCGAACGGCGCCCCCGTGATGACCTTCAATGCGTCGGCGCGTGCCGGAGCGAAATTGACCTTGTTGGGAATGATCCCCGCCGCCGCCTGCGCGCGCATCGTCGCCGCGACTTCGCGCATGACGCGGTCGGTGTCGCACAGACGCGCGATGTACGCCTCTGCATCGGCCACCGTGTCGACCTTGTGATTGTTGATCAGCAGGACCGGGATCGCCCCCGCGGGGCTCCCATTGGTCGAGACGGGGAAGCGCAGCTTGCGAAACCGCGCTGATGCGCGGCCACGTTCGACTTCATATTCGAACAGGCGATAACTTACGCGCGCGCTTTCGCTCAGCTGCTCGGGCTGGAACCGCGCCCGCATATCCTTGAGCTGGCGCTCGGCCAACGCTTGCGTCCGCACCGAAGCCGCGTCGGTATAGTCGTCGAGCTTGTTATAGTCGGTCTTGAGTCCAAGCCGGGTCTGCGATTCCGGGCTGAGGGCCAGTCGCTCTTCGAACGCTCCATCGAGGAACTGAAGCAGCGCTTCATCCTGTGCCCCCGCTTGCGGCGCGACCTGTGCGAAGGCGGGCGCGGCAATAGGAGCGAACGGCAGGACGGGGAGCAGCATCAGGGCAACGGCAAAGCGCATCATATTCTCCTATCGAATAAGAGCCTTGTTGCCGAACATGCCGACCGGCGCAATAAAGTTTCGTCGGCCACGCCCAGTGGCGACCCGCGGGGCAACACCGATGCAGGCCGCAGTCAAATCGAGCCGGTCGCTACATTCCGCGTCAACAATACGCCCGCGCAAACGCCGCCGCGACACCGAACAGCCCCGGTTGCGGGTGGGTGATCAGCTTCACGGGCAGCGCCGCCATCAGATTTTCGAACCGCCCTTTGGCGACGAAGCGTTCGGGAAAGCCCGAGCGGACGAGGCTGTCGCGGATGCGCAGCCCCAGCCCGCCCGCGATGACCACCCCGCTCGCTCCTTGCGCCAGCGCCAGATCGCCGGCGACGCTGCCGAGCGACAGGCAGAAGCGGTCGGCCGCGGCGGCCGCCAGGCTATCCTCGCCGCTCATCGCCATCGTCCAGATCGTCCGGTCGTCGAGCGACGCGACCGGTCGCCCTTCCATCGCCGCCAGCGTTTCATAGATGTCGACGATTGACCGCCCCCACCGAGTGGTCCGCGACATATGTTAGTGCATTGACGCCTCCCTCGCCAGTGTTGGCCGTAGGTGGAGCGAAGCGGAACCGGAGGGCAACACTGGCGAGGGAACGGCCTCCGGTGCCGGTGGTCGGTATCCCAGCGAGCCGTGCGGCCGGACGGTGTTGTAATGTCGCCGCCAGGCTTCGATCAGGATCCGGGCCTCGGCGAGCGAGTAGAAGATCGCACCGTTGAGCAGTTCATCACGCAGCGATCCGTTGGGGCCGCAGGCGGGCGTAGCCCCACCTTTCGCAAGTGCCCTTTCTCCCATGGGCTCCCCGGCGCGATATACAGCGTCTTCACGCCGACCTTCGCCAGCCATTCCTGCACTGCGGTCGCGACAAACTCCGGGCCATTGTCCGACCGGATATGCGCCTGACGAACATCTCTCGGCCAGTGCCGCGATTACGTCGTCGCTCGTCAGCTTACGCGCCACCGGCAATGCCATGCACTCCCGGCTCGCCTCGTCGATGATCGACAGGATCCGGTATTTGCGATCATCATGGGTGCGGCCCTCGACGGATTCGCAGTGAAGCGGAGAAGGGCAAGCGTAGCGCGCCCACCTCGTAGGACCAGACATGGCCAGGATACTCGGGCCGCAGCCGGATGCACGGCCCGTCGTTCAACCACAGCCGCCCGCGCTTCGGCTGCCTTTGCGGCCCCTTCAACTTCTCGCGACGCCAGATACGCTCGACCCGCTTGCGGTTCACATGCCAGCCCGCCTCGCGCAGCAACGCCGTCACCCGGCGATAGCCCCCGGATCAAGTCCGGGGCAGGCTGCACGACCATATTGCCGCGCCAGCGCAATGATTTCCTCGGTAAGAGCCGCTTCGTCATCCGCTCCGCGGGGCGCCTTGCGCTGTGTTGACCGGTGCTGTCCGGCAGCCACTAACGGGAAGTCGCGGCAGGCAATGTTACGGTCGCGACCAGGCCCCCGTTAGGCGCAGCATCCAACGCAACGGCTCCCCCATATAATTCGGCGAGATCGCGAACGATCGCCAATCCGAACCCGTTACCCTCGCCTCGCTCATCCAGACGGACGCCGGGCGTCATCGCGCGCTCACGCTGGTCCTCGGGGATGCCGGGCCCATCGTCGGTGACCGTTATTTGAATGTTTTTGTCGGTTTGACGCGCGTGAATCGCGACAACGGATCGCGCGTGGCGCACCGCGTTGTCGATCAAATTGCCCATCATCTCGTCGAGGTCCGCAGGATCGACCGCGACCGCAAGCCAAGCGTCAATCGAGAGATAGACCGCAATCGATCGATCGGCGTTCAATCGCGAGATGGTAGCGGCGAGGTCTGCCAGGGCGGGCGCGACAGACGTCCGCCACCGCGCCGAAATGACACGGCCCCGCGCCCGCGCCAGATGATGCCGGATGGTTTCTTCGATCCGCGCGACCTGCCGCGCGGGTTCGGGCTGATCGGCAAGTTCGATCGCCAAAGTCGCTACCGGCGTTTTGAGCGCATGCGCCAAATTGGCGGCTGAAGAGCGCGCCGTCGCCAAGGCCGCGTCATTGTCACGCGTCAGCGAGTTCAGCTCGTCGGCGAGCGGTTGCAACTCGGCCGGCTGGTCGCCGGGCACTTCGTCGGCCCGACCGGCGCGAATATCTGCAACAGCCGCGCGCAGCCGGTCGAGCGGGCGGAGGCCATAGCGCAGCTGCAGCACGCCCGCGATCGCCAGCAGCGCCGACAAGGTGCCGAGCAGGAGCAATAGCGGCATCGCCGCATCCCGGATCGGACGTTCGATCACCGAGCGCGGCGCGCTCGCGGACAACAGGACCGGGCCTTGCGCCGTGTCGAGCGTCACCTGACGGGCGTGCACCGGCTCGCCCTGACGGTCGTGACCTTCGACAGGCGACGGCCCGGGTCTGTCGCGGCGCCCATGATGACCCCGCCCTTCGTCCCGGCGGTCGAGGACCGGAAAGTCTCCCGAAGCGACGGTTTCGGCGGGACCCGCAATCTGCCAATGCCATCCTGATCCTGCATAGAGCGCGTCTTGCAGGCTTTCGATGCGCGGCTTGTCGATCGTCCCGTCCGCGTCGACGCTGCTCGCCAGCAGCGCGATCTCGGCGTCGAGCCGACGGTCGATGCCCTGGGTCACGACGCGTTCGAGCACATGAAAAATCACGACTCCCGCAACGGCCAATGACATCAGCGTCGCGCCGAACGACAGCAGCAACATGCGTCCCCGGATCGATCTTGGCACGAACCGCATCAGCTGGATTCTGCCGTCAAACGATAGCCGCGCCCACGAATCGTCTCGATCAGCTGCGCACCGATTTTCTTGCGGAGCCGCCCGACGATCACTTCCAGGCTGTTCGAATCATTGTCGGCGTCGCCCTCATACACCCGTTCGAGCAGCGCAAGCCGTTCGATGACGGCCTCCTTCGACAGGATCAACGCAGACAGCACACGCCATTCCAGCGCGGTCAGCTTCAAGGGAAAACCGTCGAGTTCAAACTGACCCGTCTGGCTTTCGAATGTAAGCGGACCGCAATCGATCCGCGTTGCGGCATGGCCCGCCGCGCGCCGGACGATCGCGCGCAAGCGCATCACAAGCTCCTCTACCCGGAACGGTTTGGTCATGAAATCGTCGGCGCCGGCCTTGAAGCCCGCAACCTTGTCGGACCAGCTGTCGCGCGCGGTCAGGATCAGCACCGGCAGTGTCCGCCCCGCCTCGCGCCATTGCTTGAGCACCGACACGCCTTCCTGATCGGGAAGACCGAGGTCGAGCACCGCAGCGTCATAGATTTCGGTATCGCCGAGATGCGCCGCATCGACGCCATTCGCGGCCAGGTCGACCGCGCAATTTTCGCTGCGGAGCGCCTTGGCGATCGCGGGCCCGAGATCGGGATCATCTTCGACAAGCAGGATACGCATGATCGACCGCTACCTCCGCCCGCTAAACCGAAGCTGAACCGCAGCGTTCAGCGAGGCATGGGCTTACCTCGCTAGAAAGCGTTCAACACAAGCCAAGGAGTAGAGCAATGAGTTGGTTGAACGACAAGGTTTCAGGAATGTCGCAGGGCGCACGGGCGGTGACGGCCGTCGCATTGCTGGCCATCGGCGCGGCGGGCGGCGCAAGCGCCGCATCGCTTACCCGGCCCGCCATCGAAATGGCGCCGACGGTGGCGACCCCGGCAGCAAAGCTCGCCGCCGCGACGGGCATCGTCTCGGTCAAAGGCCGCATCGCCGAAGTCTATGGCGATCGGTTCGTCGTTGAAGACGGAAGCGGACGCGCGATGATCGACGCAGGCCGCGATAATGGCCTGACCATCGCCAAGGGTGCCGCGATCACTGCGCAAGGCCGTTTCGACGACGGCCAATTGCGCGCGTCTTTCATCACGACTGCCGATGGAGAAATCGTCCAGGTAGGCCCGCGCGGACGCCATGGCCATGACGGGAAAGAGCATAGGCCGCACGGTGGGCGCGAGGAAGATGCACCACCGCCACCGCCACCCGCACCGCCTGCCGTTCCCGCAGCCGTGGCGCCTGCCACTGTCCCGGCGGAATCAACGAACTAGCCGCAGCACGCAAAAGACATGGCCGGATCGCGCAGCAAACGATCCGGCCAACCGATCACGTCGAACGCTGAAAGGCGTCGGCCACGAAATCCCGGCCAAGCCGCAGCCCGACGGGGTCGACGCTGTGCGCAACGCCGTGGGATATATGCGTGGTGACATCGACGCCGAGCCGTTTGAGCTCGCTCTCCGACATATGCAGCGCAGCGATCGGAACCACGGGATCAGCGGTTCCGTGCACCAACAAAACCGGCGGCTTCGCGAAGTTCCCGTGCGCAAGGCCGACGGTACCGGCGAGCATCCCCGAATAGCCGACCACCGCGGCGACCGCTTGCGGCCGGCGCAGGCCGACATGCAGCGCCATCATCGTGCCCTGGCTAAAGCCGACCAGCGCCAAGTCCGCCTCCGTAAGCCCGTATTGGGCGAGTTTGCGGTCGATGAAGGCGTCCATAGCGGGCGCCGCCGACACCGCGCCGGATGCCAGCGCCGCCGGCGCAAATCCTGACAGCCCCCACCATTGATAGCCCGCTCCCATCATGCCGCAACGCTGCGGCGCGTGCGGCGCGAGAAATAGCGTGTCGGGAAGCGCATCCTGCCACTGGGGTGCGAGCGATATCATGTCGGTGCCGCTTGAGCCGAAGCCGTGAAGCAGGAACACGATCTTCTTGGGCGGCTCGCCCGAGCGGGGCTTCAGGCTGGCGCCATTGACAATCTTGGACATGGAATTTTTCTCATGTTGTTTGAAGACCGCCCGTTCGTGAACGCAATTCACGATCGGATGACTGGATCAAGTCACCGCATAGGTGGACACGCCGACGGCAGTTTTCCACCCGTCGCTTGGCGTATTGCGAACGTGGCCTGCTGTTCGGATAATTCTGCCGGATTTTGCAGGTTGCGGACGGGCTGCTTTACCGCAGAGGAACGAGCAAGCTGCCATTCCCATCATCTGATATTTTCAGCGGCAGACTATACATAATTCGCCACAATGGCGCGCCGTATTTCGAACGCAAACTGGCTCTTCGAATCGTCGCGTCCCATCGCAAACGCTGAAAACGCTAACGCAGAACCCCATTTTTTTGCAGCAACTGGATCTCATTGGCGGTCACGGCCCAGTCCATCAAGCTGTCGGAAATATCGGGCTTCGAAACCACTGCGTCTGGTTGGCGGCCCGGCGACCTTGCGAACCTCGGTGCGGGCGACGGCTGTAACGAGGGACCGGAATGCGCGTGGACATGGCGCGCCCGATTTGCCGGATGGTCCGCTGCCTCGCGAAACGTCAGCACGGGCGATACGCAGGCGTCCAACGCGTCGAAAATCGCGCACCAATCGCGTTGTGGGCGCGAACGAAATATCTGCTCGACCTGGACAATGCGATGGGGCCAGACGGCGGGATTGAGATAGTCGTCAAATTGCTGCGGTTCGAGCCCCAGACCCGCTACAAACGCATCATGGAATTCGCGTTCCAATGCGCCGACCGCCATGTGCCTGCCATCGGCGGTTTCATAGCAGCGGTAGAAATAGGCGCTGCCATCGAGCAGATTTTCGCCGCGGCCGACATTCCACAGCCCCATCTGCATCCAGCCGGCCATCTGAGTGAGCAAGACCGAAATGCCGTCGACCATCGCGACGTCGAGAACCTGCCCCCTTCCCGATCGCTGCCGCTCGAGCAGCGCGGCAAGCACCCCCATGGCAAGAAATGTACCCCCGCCACCAAAATTACCGACAAAGTTTAGGGGCGGGGTCGGCGGCGCGTCGCTCGGACCCATGGGATACAGCGCGCCAGTGAGCGCGAGATAATTGATGTCGTGTCCCGCACGCGACGCCAGCGGGCCGGTCTGTCCCCAGCCGCTCATGCGGGCGTAAATCAGGCGCTCGTTCATTGCGCAAAGCGTGTCTGGCCCGAGCCCGAGCCGCTCCATCGCGCCCGGGCGATAGCCTTCGATGACGACGTCAGCCCGCGTTGCCAGATCGCGAACGAGCGCAAGGCCCGCAGGCGCCTTCAGATCGATCGCGATCGAGGGGCGGTTGCGATAGAGAAAATCATATTGCGGATCGCCGCCCAATGGCCGCGCCGCGCCGAACCGCTCGATACGCAGGACATCTGCCCCAAGATCGGCGAGCAGCATCGCGCCGAACGGGGTCGGGCCGAGCCCCGAAAATTCCAGAATGCGAATGTTTGCTATGGGCGGCTGCACGCCATTTTCCCGTTCGGTCATATCGACTTGGTTCCCCTCCGCCAACCGCGCACAGCTGGCAATATTCTCATCAGTTGAAAAATATACTAGCCAGTATCTTCTTGTCCTGTCACTATCTGATTCACGAGTCCGGCACAGACCGGACGATCAGAGGAGAGCGAGACAATGGCTGAGATCACCCCGAGCGAATTGCGCTTCACCCGCACCGAACGTGTGACAATGGGCGTCCCGACCGCCGAGGCGATCGCCGACCAGGCCAGTCAAATGGGATGCAACAAGGTGTTTCTGCTCGCTTCGTCGAGCCTGCGGGAACATACCGATGAAATCCAGAAGATCGAAGCGGGTCTAGGCGCCCGTCACGGCGGCACCTATAGCGGCATCGCGCCGCACGCGCCGCGCGCCGATGTGCTGAAAGCCGCCGATGCCGCACGCGCCGTCGGCGCCGACCTGATTGTCTCCGTGGGCGGCGGTTCAGCGACCGACGCGGCCAAGATCGTCGCGCTGTTGATCAAACATGATGTACGAAGCGTCGAGGCGTTCGAGCCGTTGCGCACCTATGTCACCGACGCGGGCGAAGTGATCAACCCGATCACCGTCGGCCCTGACATTCCTGTCATCTGCGTTCCGACTACGTTGTCGGGCGGAGAGTTCAACGCGCTGTCAGGCGCCACCGACGAGGTGACCCAGCACAAGCAGGGCTATGAGCACCGCAACATGGCGCCGGTCATGGTCGTGCTCGATCCATCGATCACGCGCTACACGCCCGAATGGCTCTGGCTTTCGACCGGGGTTCGTTCGGTCGATCATGCGGTCGAGACCTTGTCATCGTACAAATCGAACGATTTCGCCGACGGACTGGCCGAAAGCGCGCTGCGGTTGCTGGTCGAAGGCCTACCGCGCGTCAAAGCCGATCCCGGCGATCTTGAGGCGCGACTGAAATGCCAGATCGGTGCCTGGCAGTCGATGATCAGCATCATTGGCGGCGTGCCGATGGGGGCCAGTCACGCGATCGGCCACATCCTGGGCGGCACCTGCGACGTCCCGCATGGCTACACGTCGTGCGTCATGTCGCCTTATGTGCTGGCGTGGAACGCCGAGCATGACGCCAGCCGCCAGGCGCGCACACTCGCCGTACTTGGTGGCAAGCACGCGAGCGCTTCGGCCGCGCTCGACGCGTTTATCTCCGGGCTGGGCATGCCGCGCCGACTGAGCGACGTCGGCGTCGACGAGTCGCGTTTTCAGCAGGTTGCCGAATACACACTGCTTGACATCTGGGGCCGCACCAACCCTCGGCCCGTCACCTCTGCCGCCGATATTCTCGAAATCCTGCGCCGCGCTGCCTGACGACACGATCGACCATGGCCACAGCGACCGCAGATAAAGGAACGACCATGCCGAACGCCTCAAGATCGCGCGATTTTCAGGATCCGCGCATACCCAATCGCGACGAATGCGTGCTGCGCTACCTGCTCGACCGCTGGGCCGTTGAGCGCCCGGCCAAGGCGCATGTCGTATTTGCCGACGGGTCGGAATGGAGCTTCGCTGACATCCACGCGCGCGTGCGCGCCAAAGCCGCCGGACTCCGCCAACTGGGCGTCCAGCAGGGTGAACATGTAGCGGTGTGGCTGCCCAATGGGCCTGACGCGCTGATCGCTTTTTATGCCATCAACTATCTCGGCGCCGTGTTTGTACCCTTCAACACCGCTTACCGTGGTGGATTGCTCGAGCATGTGCTGGCGAATTCGTCCGCCCGGACCTTGCTCGTCCATCCCGACCTGATCCCGCGTTTGGCCGAGGTCGATCTCGGCGGTCTTGAGCTGCTGGTTGTCACGACCGCAAACGCGGTGGCGGAAACGCCGCTCCCGTCGATGCGGTTCGATGACGTGATCGGCGATCCTTCTGACGAACTGCCGCTGGAACGCCCGATTGAGCCGTGGGATATCCAGTCGATCATCTACACCTCGGGAACGACTGGCCCGTCGAAAGGCGTTCTGTCCTCCTATCTCCACATGTTCTCGAACGCCGGGCCGGAAAGCTGGCCGATGGTCGGCGAGGACGACCGCTATATGTGCGTCGCGCCGATCTTTCATATCGGCGGCATGGGCCCCCCCTTTGTCATGCTGGCACGCGGCGCTTCGGTCGCCATGATCGACAATTTTTCGACCGACGAATTCTGGTCGGTCGCCAAACGCACCGGCGCAACGGTAGTCTTTCTGCTGGGCGTCATGGCGACCTTCCTGCTCAAAGCGCCGCCGTCGCCGCAGGACCGCGATCACGGGGTGCAGAAGGCCTTCATGGTCCCGCTGACCGGCGATGCGCCCGCCTTCACCGAACGCTTCGGCATCGACGTCTACACGATCTTCAACATGACCGAGATTTCGTCGCCTGTTGTGTCGGAAGCCAACCCGACCAAGATCGGAACCTGCGGCCGCGTCCGTTCCGGCGTCGACGTGCGACTAGTTGACGGCAATGATTGCGAAGTCGCAGTCGGGGAAATCGGCGAAATGCTGGTTCGCACCGATCGGCCATGGGCGATGAACAGTGGCTATAACGCCAATCCCGAAGCGACTGCCGACGCTTGGCGCAATGGCTGGTTTCACACCGGCGATGCGTTTCGCCGCGATGCCGACGGCTATTATTATTTCGTCGATCGGGTGAAGGATGCGATCCGCAGGCGGGGCGAGAATATCTCGTCCTTCGAAGTCGAAGCCGATGTCTGCCGCCACCCCGACGTGCGCGAAGCCGCTGCCATCGCAGTGCCGAGCGAATATTCGGAAGACGAGGTGATGGTGGTTGTCGCGCCCGTTCCGGGCCGATCGATCGACTGCCGCGCGCTCGCGGAATTCCTGATCGAAACGATGCCCTATTTCATGGTCCCGCGTTATTTTCGCGTCTTGGAAGAGCTACCCAAGACGCCGTCGGCCAAGGTTTTGAAGACCGACCTGCGACGTGAGGGCGTGACCGGCGACACCTGGGATCGCGAGGCCGCAGGCTTACGGGTTCGCCGGGAATCGTTCGCGCCATGACCGACCTGCATAACGCATCCAATCCGGCCCGGCGGCTACCCGGCCCGGTCAAAACCACCTGCTCGCTCTCCCCTTCCTTCGCTTGCTTCAGGATATTTTCGACATGACCCACCCGATGCCCGACCGGCCGATCGCCGCAGACCAGATCGACTGGCCCCTTTTGGCATCGGGGGTCGAGCAGGGAAACATTCCCGCGCTCTTGATGCTGCTGCACCAGATGACCGGTGAAGCGAAATGGCTCGAGGAACCATTTCTGCCGAAACGGGCGCCGGGGCTTGACGACAATGACAGCGGCCAGTTACCCGACGACATCCAGCGCGCGATACGCGACCATGCGCGTCAGGCGATCGAAGCTTGGCTGAAGGGCAAGCCACTTGCCCTGCCCCAGCCCGACAACGCCCATCTGGCCAGGATGCTAAGCGCCGCGATGACCGAGCATGTCCCCGAGGAGTATGGCGATATTGTTGCTGCCGGCATGATGCCAGCGCCGCCCAAGCGCGACATTCCCCCGCTGCTCAAGACGAAATCGGCTATCGTCATTGGCGCCGGAATCTCGGGCATTTGCGCCGGGATCGAGCTTCAGCGTCTGGGCATCGACTATGTCATCTTCGAGAAGAACGAAGATTTCGGCGGCACCTGGTTCGAGAATCGCTATCCGGGATGCGGCGTCGACACCCCCTCGCTGACCTACACATTCTCGTGCCGGCCGAACGACTGGTCGAAATATTTCCCGCTACGCGACGAAATCGAAGACTATCTGCTCGATACGGCGCGCGAATATGGCCTCCCCGCCCGCGCGCAATTCCGTTCGAAGGTCGAATCGGCGCGCTGGATCGACGATGCCGATCAATGGGAGGTCGTGGTGTCAAAGCCTGACGGCACCACCGCGACACACCGCGCCGACTATCTTTTCAGCGCCGTCGGCATTCTCAACATCCCACAATATCCCAAGATCGAAGGCCTCGATTCCTTTGCTGGCCAAGTAATCCACACCAGTCGTTGGCCCAAGGACGCGGAACTGTCCGGCAAGCGTATCGCCGTGATCGGCAATGGCGCGTCGGGAATGCAGGTGGCCCCGGCGGTCGCCGACGAGGCCAGTGCGCTGACCCTTTTTGCGCGCTCCAAACAATGGGCGGCGCCGTTCCCGCAGTTTCGCAGGGCGGTTCCCGACGGGGTGCGCTACCTGATGCGGGCCGTTCCGCTTTACCGGGCCTGGCTGGAACAGCGCCTTTCCTGGACCTTCAACGACCGGGTCCATGGCACCCTGCGCCGCGACCCCGACTGGCCGCATCCCGAGCGCGCGGTGAATGAGATCAACGATGGCCATCGCCGCCATTTCACCCGCTATGTCCATGAGCAGCTGGCCGATCGCCCCGAGCTGATCGACGATGTGCTGCCCGACTATCCGCCCTTCGCCAAACGGATGCTCCTCGACAATGGCTGGTACCGAACGCTCCGCAAACCGAACGTCCGGCTGATCCCCGAACATCTGGCGCGCATCGACGGCAACCGGCTGATCTCGTCATCGGGGGTCGAGGTCGAGGCCGATGTCATCATTCTTGCCACCGGATTCCAGACCACCCGGGTGCTGGGCTCCTATGACGTCATGGGCCGCAACGGGCAGGTCCTGCGCGACCTGTGGGGCGAAGATGACGCCTCGGCCTATCTCGGTACGCTGGTTCCGGGATTCCCCAATCTCTTCATTCTGCTCGGCCCCAATGTCGGGTCGGGTCATGGCGGCAGCATGATCCGCAATATCGAAAATCAGATGCATTTTGCCGGCGAAGTCGTGCTGGCGAGCGCAGCCCGCGGCGCCGACACCGTCGAGGTGAAGGATGCCGTCTATCAGGATTATCGCGACCAGATCGACGCTGCGCATGAGAAGCTGGTGTGGACCCATCCCGGCACCGAAAACTGGTACCGCAATGCGAAAGGCCGCGTGATCGCGATTACGCCGTGGCGCAACGATGCCTTCTGGCGGATGACGCGCTCACCCAATGCCGACGATCTGGAGTTCGGCAATGCCGCCAGCGAGAGCCACCCGCTCGCCGAGGCCGGTTGAGCGGCAGCGGTTTTCAAACGGATGAAAGCCTTTCAGGGACATCGCTTGGGCGCGGTTGAGGACTTCGCGCTCGAAGAACGATCGGCGGGCGCGCCGGGGGCAGGCGAGATCCTGCTGCGCGTCGAGGCGACGTCGCTGGGCTTTGTCGATGCGCTGGTGATGCGCGGTCTCTATCAGGCACAGCCGCCCCTCCCTTTCACGCCCGGCGGCGAAATCGTCGGTCGCATCGAAGCGCTTGGTGCTGACGTAACGGGCTTTGCGCCGGGCCAGCGCATCGCAAGCTGGCAATTCGGCGGCGGCCTCGCCGAACAGGCGATTGTCCGCGCGACAAGCAGCGTCGCAGTCCCCGACGCCCTCGACGCGCCGACGGCTTCGGCGCTGATCCTCGATTTCCTGACCGCTTACTACGGTCTCTTCGACCGCGGTCATTACCAGGCGAGCCAGTCGCTGCTCGTCACCGGCGCCTCGGGCGGCGTCGGATCGGCTGCGGTGCAACTCGCGCATGCCTGGGGTGGTGCCGTCATTGGGCTCGCGTCGGGCGAGGCCAAGATGCGCCATGTCGCGGCGCTCGGTGCGGACCTGGTGCTCGACTATCGCGAACCTGACTGGCGCAAGCAGCTGAAGCTCCGATACCCCGCCGGGGTCGACCGGGTCTTTGATCCCGTTGGCGGTCCGCTGTTCGAGGCCTGCTTCCGTTCGCTCGCCAAGCATGGGCGCCACCTGGTGGTCGGATTTGCATCGGGCGACGGCATTCCGCAGCTTCCTGCCAATCTCCCGCTGCTTAAGTCGGGCGAGCTGGCGGGGGTCGATGCCCGCTATCTTGGTGAAAGCGATCCCGCGCGCGTCGCGGCTATATTAGAGATCATTTTTCGCCTTGCCGAGCGTGGCCGGATCACGTCGGTGATCGACCAGATCTTCCCGCTCGCGGACGCCCCGGCGGCGTTCCGCGCGCTCGGCTCGGGAGCGCGCATCGGCAAGATCGTCATCACGCCCTGAGGCGTCACCAGCGTGCCGGAAGCGTGCTCATGCCGCGAAACAAAAACCCGTCACGCCAGGCCGGTGCATCGGTGTCGACCTTCAGTCCGGGCAGCCGCGTCGCCAGCCGCTCAAACGCGACCCGCCCTTCCAGTCGCGCCAGTTCGGCGCCGACGCAGAAATGGATACCGCCACCAAAGCTGAGATGTCGGGCCGCATTGTCGCGCCCGATGTCGAAGCTGTCAGGATTGTCGAACACGCGCGGATCGCGATTTCCGGCGCCGATCAGGGTCAGTATCTTTTCGCCCTTCGCGATGGCCTCTCCCCGAACCTGCGTCGCGCGCAGAGCGGTGCGATAGGTGGCGATGAGCGAACTTTCATAGCGCAGCACCTCATCGACCGTTCCGGCAGCGTAAGCCGCCGGATCGGCGACCAGGCGTTGCCATTGATCGGGAAAGCGGCTGAAGCTGAGCAGGCCGTTGCCGATCATATGCGCGGTCGTTTCGAACCCGGCACCGAACAGGCCGATCGCGACGGTAACCAGTTCATCGTGCGACAGCGCATCCTCTGCTCCGCCCGCCTGAACCAGCGCGGTGGCGAGATCATCTTGCGGTACGGCCTTGCGCTCTTCGAACAGTGCCTCAAAGAAATTCTGCAACACGGCAATCTGCGTGTTCGCGGTCATCAGTTCGGCATCGGTCAACGCCCGCGCTTCGAAAACGATGAAACTTTGCGCGATGGCATCGGTGACCGCGGGCAGCCGCTCGTCTTCGGGATCCATGCCCAACATGTCGCACATAACGCGCACAGGAAGCTCATAAGCGAAACGCGCAATCAGATCGCTCCGACCATCCGCCACAAAGCCGTCGATCAACCGGTCGGTGATTTCACGAATTCGCGGTTCCATCGCGCGCACGCGCTTCGCCGTCAGCGCTCCCGTCACCAACCCGCGCACCCGCGTATGGTGCGGCGGATCCTGCATCAGGAACACTTCGGACAGCCATTTATAGCCGCGCTGCCCCATCACATCGAAATCGGGGCCATAGAATAGCCGGATGTTCTCGACAAAATCGCCCTGACCGAAATCGTCGCGGTTCATCAAGACGGCGCGAACATCTTCGTGGCGGCTGACCACCCAATAGCCCAGATCAGAGCGATGGATCGGATCGTCTTCGCGCAATCGGGCGAAGGCGATGTACGGATCGGCCTTCAGCGCAACATCGTCGGGAGAAAAAGAAGGCACGCGGAGGTCGGTCACAGATCGTCTCCCTGAAAACTAGCGGTAGCGCGGCTCGAATGTCCCGTCGTTTCGGCGTTCGACAAACACCGAATGCGGGGCGCCAAAATGCGCCGGCACAATGCGCGCCCCCTTGGCGCTCGCGCGTTCGAGAATGCGGCGCCTTGTGTCGGCGGCCACGGCGCGATCTTCGCAATAGACGCTGTTCCAGTCGGGGCGGGTAATCTGCATCGGGTGATGTAATATGTCGCCGGTAAACAGGGCCGCTTCGCCGTCGCTCTCGACCTCCAAGACCATATGCCCCGGGGTGTGTCCGGGCGAGTTCCACGCGGTCATGCCGGGCGCGATCGTGGCGCCGTCGTCGATCAGTTCGGCCAGTCCGGCATCGATCACCGGCTGCACGCTGTCCTCGAACACGTTTGCGTTGACTCCGGCACCGGCGAGGGTGGCGTAAACCGCCTTGGCCGGGTTCCACGCCTCTTCGTCAGCCCGCGGGAAATAGTAGCGCGCCTTGGGAAAGGTCGGCTGCCAGCTTTCATCGCGCCATTCGGTGTTCCACCCGACATGGTCGATGTGCAGATGGGTGCAAAAGACCTTGTCGATATCGTCCGGCCCGAAACCCGCCGCCGCAAGACCGTCCAGAAATGGGGTCGCCAACTGGCCGAAGATCGGGATGCCGGGGCGGTGCTTGTCATTGCCCGCCCCGGTATCGACGATGATCCGCTCGCTGCCGGTGTCGATCAACCAGCTTTGCAGATAGCCGTAGATCAGCCCGTCGCGAAAGAAGGCTGGCTCGAAATCGCCCGCCTGCTGGTTGAACGCAGCTTCCTCATACTCCGCGAAGAGGGCTTCGGGCGGACTGAAGCCGCCTTGCCACTCCTCCAGGCGATAGACTCGGTGACGACCGATGGTGAAGGCTGCGTCCATGATGCGATCCTCCGATCAGAAATCGACCCCGAGTGTGACGCCATAGGTCCGCGGCGGCCGCAGCGATCCCACCGAAACAAAACTGTAGAGCGGGGCAGAGATGATCGTGTTTGCCAGCGCATATTTGTCGGTCAGATTCTTGCCCCACAGCGCCAGCGACCAGCGCTCGTCAGGCGAACGATAGGTGATGCTCGCATTGACCAGCGCGAAGGCTTCTTGCCGCGCGTCGTTATTGTTGAACTCGGTAAAGAAGACCTCGTCCTGCAGGTTGATGTCGGCCGACAGGTCGAGGAAGCCTGAATTGCCGAGATTGAAGCGCTGATCAACAAACGCCGCCACCGTATATTTGGGCGCGTTCGACAGCCGGTTGCCCGACAGGTCGACCAGCCCCGGGTCGGTCGCGCACGTCGGATATTGCGGCCGGCTGGCGTTGCCCGCGGCATAATAACCGTTGCAGAAATCCTTGTATTTGGCGTTGAGATAGGTGCCATAGACGCGGATCGTGGTGTTGTCCGCAGGGCGGAAGGTCGCCTCGAGTTCGACGCCATAGTTGCGCGCCGACGCCGCGTTGATCGTCTCGACGATGCTGTTGGCATTGACGAAGCCGACCTGCAAATTGGTATAGTCGTAGTAGAAGACCGCACCCGACAAACCAAATGTTCGGTCGGCGGTTTCACCACGGAAACCGGCCTCATAGCTCCACACATATTCGGGATCGATGACCGAATTGATGCTGCCGATGTTAACGACGCCCGATTTGAAGCCGCGCGTCACCTTACCATAGAATAAGGTGCCGCCAGGGGTGCGATATTCGATCGCGAACTTGGGCGTGATCGCATTCCAGCTGCCGGTCTTGTCGGTCGGAATATCGAGCCCCTGCGCCTCGAAGGTAAACCGCCCGACACCGCTGCGCTTTTCCCAATTGTAGCGCGCGCCGGCGGTGATCGTAAGGTCGGGCAGGATTTCGAAGGCCGCCTCAAGATAGGCGCCAGCGGCTTTGGTCTTGACCGTGCCGCGCTGGAGATAATTGCCATTGTCGAACAGGTTCGCGGGCAGGTTGGTGCCCAGCACGATATTGAAATAGGACGCCAGATTGACCGTGGGAACCCGGACTTCGCCGAACAGCTTTTCCTCGAAATAGGTCGCGCCGCCCAGCAGGGACAGGCTGCCGACATTATAGTTGAAATTCACTTCCTGGCTGAACGACTCGCTGTTCTCGGTGTAGTCGTTGCGGCCAAAGGCATTGAAATCGCTGACGTCGAGGTCGTCGCGGTTGAAGCGTTTGAATTTGCGATAGGCGGTGGTCGACACCAGCGAGAAATCGCCCGAGTCCCAGGTCAATATGCCTTGGATGCTCGACCCGTCGCGCTTGTTGATCGCGTCTTCGTCGGAATAGATGTTGCGCAGGTCGGGCTTCTCCCCGCGCGCTGCATAATAGTCGAAAATCGTGTTGCCGCCGAGCAGCGACGATGCGAGCCCGGCTTCCGGCACCACTGTCGGCCCAAAATAGTGGAACGCGTAATTGTTATCGTCTTCCTTGAAGTGATCAGCGACGATCAGCAGCTCGAGGTCGGGTGACAGCTTGGCGAGCAGCGACCCGCGAATGGCATAGGCGTCGCGATCGTCGATCGGATTGCCGGTGAACAAATTGGTGCCATAGCCGTCGCGCTTTTCATATTTGCCCGCGACACGAAACATCAGGTTTTCACCAGCGATCGGCCCGCCGAGCGCCGCTTCAAGGGTGCGCGCATCATAATTGCCATAGGTGGCCCGAGCGAAGCCGTCGAATTCCGGGGTCGGCCGCGCGGTCACGATATTGATCACGCCGCCGGTGGCACCGCGGCCATAGGTCGTCCCCTGTGGCCCGCGCAGCACTTCGATTTGCTGGATGTCATAAAATCCGCTGAGTTGCGCCGCGGGGCGGCTGATGATCGCGCCATTCTGAAGAAAGGCAACGGCGCCGTCGGCCCCCAGATCGATGCTGGTCAGGCCGATACCGCGAATGAAGGTGCGGTTGACGCCAAACTGGTCACCAACGGAGACGTTGGGTACCGCGGCGGCGAGATCACCAGCGTCTTCGATGCCGCCCGCCCCGACATCGTCGGCGCCAAGCACCGAGATCGACGCGCCGGTATCTTCCAGCGACTTGCCCGATTTGGTCGCGGTCACGATGATCGTGCCGTCATCATTGCCGTCCGCGAGGGCATCAGGGCTAGCGTCTTGCGCCAACGCGGGAGACGCGACAGCGAATGAGCCCATGGCGGTCGCCAACAGCAAATGCTTGATCTTGAAATTCATAATCTCTCTCCCTGATATACCGGGTGTATAATTTTCTACCGGTCAGTAATTCAATGTCTGGTTGTACTGGTCGGGCAATTCTGGCCCGTTCATCCTTTGCCTGTGTTAAATGCTTTTGACGCTATTCCGCGCCCGCCAGCCGGAGTGCGGCCTGGACGAGATATTCGATCACTTCTTCCGCAGATCGCTGGCCGCTGGACGAATACCAGGTCGGAATCCAGCTGATGAGCCCGCCGATCCACACCGCGATGAACGGATCGATGTCCTCGCGGAATTCGCCGCTGGCGACACCTTCGCGGATCATTTCGCCGATTTGATGATCGAAACTGTGCCGCAGGCGCAAAATTCGCTTATAGTCGTCAGCACTCAGATGCTTCATCTCGCGTTGGTAAACGACGACATATTCCTGCCGATCGATCACGATCTGCCCGACTTTGCGGACCACTTCGGCGAGCCGTGCCCGATGGCTGCCATGCTCATGCGCCAAGACGTCTTCCAGCACCGCCAGTGCCTCGCTGATCCCCACCTCGCAGATCGCCGCGAGGATCGCCTCCTTGTTTTTGAAATAGGAGTAGAGGAACGGCTTGGTAACGCTGAGCTGGCTCGCGACATTGTCGAGGGTGCAACTGCTGTAACCGCGCTCATAAAAAAGATGGCTCGCCGCCTCGACGATCCGGTTGACCTTGAAGGCAACGAACTCGGACTTGAGCGAGGCGCCGGAGATGCGCGGGCGGATCAGGGAATCACTGGACACGGCAACGGTCATAGCATCGACCCAAGGCAGCCGGATAGTGACACCACATTCTCCCTCCGCGGTGCCATTCTGTCGATGGCGGACCGTGACGAGGGTATGCCGCAAAACATATCTACCTGCTAGTAGTTTTTACATGATGCTGGTAACTTTCCTGTCGTTGCGACAAAGATGCATGGAAACGCGGCCGGTTTTACGCTGTTGCACCGATGAAAAAGCGATACGGTACCGGCGGATCGAATTGGACAAAGGACCGGCGCACGCAAATATGCGTCGGCGATTGGGCGGGGAGACGGAACGATGGGACATTATGGCGATCTGCAGACGCAGATCTATCAGGATGGCCTGCGCGGGGTGCTTCCCGATTATCCCGTCGACTTTGCGACGCTGGAAAAGCGCGCGGAAAATGCACTTTCGCCTTCGATGCTGAATTATGTGCAGGGCGGCTGCGGCGACGAACATACCCAGCGCTCGAATGCCCGCGCCTTTCATCATTGGGGCATGGTCCCCCGCATGCTGGTCGATTGCGCGTCACGCGACCTGTCGATCGACCTGTTCGGGATGACGCTGCCCTCCCCCATTTTTATGGCGCCGATCGGCGTCAACGGAGAGATTACCCAGGACCAGCGCGGCGACATCGCCGCAGCAGAGGCATCGGCCATGACCGGGGTCCCCTTTTGCGCATCGACCCTTTCGAACAGTCCGCTGGAAGACGTGGCAAAAGCGACCGGGTCGACGCCGGCGTTTTTCCAGCTCTACACCCCCAAGAACGCGGACCTGGCCGAAAGCCTGATCCGCCGCGCCGAAGCGGCGGGGTACAAGGCGCTGGTCATCACGCTGGACACTTGGGTTACCGGATGGCGCCCCCGCGATCTCAATACGTCGAATTTTCCGCAGCTACGCGGCAAGGTGCTGGAGAATTATTTTTCGGATCCCGTTTTTCGGTCCACGCTCGCGCGGCCGCCGGAAGACGACATGGCCGCCGCCGTCCAAGCCTGGGCGACAACATTCGGCAAGGTGCTGACTTGGGACGATATGGCATGGTTCAAGTCGATCACCCGCTTGCCCATCGTCCTGAAAGGCATCTGTCACCCCGACGACGCTCGACGCGCCGTCGACCTTGGCGTCGATGCCATCTATTGCTCGAACCACGGCGGGCGCCAGGCCAACGGCGGAATCGCAGCGATCGACATGCTGGCTGACGTGGTCAAAGCTGCCGGTGATACGCCAACATTGTTCGATAGCGGTGTCCGATCAGGCAGCGATGTTATCAAAGCGCTCGCGCTGGGAGCCAAAGCCGTCGGGATCGGGCGACCCTACGCTTACGGTCTAGCGATCGGCGGGGCCAAAGGCGCTGCCCATGTGCTCCGATCGATCCTTGCCGAAGCAGACTTGTTGATGGCCGTGAATGGCTATCCGAGCATTGACGCCGTGATGGCGGCGGGCGCGCAAAGGGCCATGTGACGATCCGCAAATGGCCGAAAACAGGCATTCCCCTTTCGGCTCCCGTTGCGCGAAAAGCAGTCGTTCAGGTTCTTTAGCGATGGGGTACCATGCGCACCAGGCTCAGCATTTGCAAAAGGAAGCGGTCCTATCGATCGGACGAGGAGGCGCTTGTCGTTGCACGCCGCGCCGAAGTACCGCTTCGTCCCTATCGCTGCGACCGCTGCCGCCTGTTCCATTTGACGAGCCGTACAAAGGGCAAGCCAGTGCTGCAACGCGGCGAGCCCCCTAAGACAGCTTTTTGAACTCCAGCTCGGGAAACTCTTCCGCCGCCGACTGGTCCAGCGCGTCATAGTAGAGATTGGCGCCGCCGAAATAGATCAGCACGCGCGCGCCCTTGTCGTCGCGATTGGCGCCCATCATCCACGAATTGACCTTGTCGCCTTCGGCCATCAGCGTCTGGCCGTGAATATTGGCGGTCGCCGCCGTCCATTCGCGCTCGGCCTCTTCGCGCGGTTCGAAAACGTCGAAGCCCTCGCGTTCCATCTTGGCGACGCAGCGCGAGATCCAGATCGCGTTCTGCTCGATCGACGTCGGCAGGTTGGCGAACGGCGCCTGCGGGCCGGTGACGACAAACATGTTGGGAAAACCGGCGACGCACACCCCCATGATCGACGAGGACTGAACCTGCCACTTTTCGCGCAGCGTCTGGCCGGCCTCACCGCGGATCGGGAAGGCTTCGAGCGAGCCGGTATAGGCCTTGAAGCCCGTCGCCAGCACGATGATGTCGAATTCATAGTCGTTGAGCGTGGTGCGTACCCCCGTCTCCGTGATCTCGACCAGCGGTTCGCGCTTTCTGATGTCGACCAGATGCACATTGTCGCGATTGAAGGCCTCGAAATAGCCGTGGTCCAGCGGCGGGCGCTTGGCGAACAACGGATAGTCGTCGAAGCTCGGCGTCAACAGGTCGGCGAGCGCGGGGTCGTTCACCCTCTCCCGCATCTTGGCAGCGATGAAATCGCCAGCAATCCGGTTGGCTTCGGGGCTGGCGAGCAGGTCATCGAAGGTTTCGAAAACCCAGCGGAAACTGCCGGTCCAGTTTTCCTCAAAGATGCGCTGCCGTTCCTCGGGCGGCGTGTCGATCACGTTGCGTCCGACCGGGCTGTCGAACGCCATGCCGAACACGTGATTGCGGCACTTGGCGACAATCGCCGGGTAGTTGTCCTTGATCTCCTTTTCCCACTCGGGGGTCATCTCTTTCTGCATCGCAGGCAGGACATAATTGGGGGTGCGCTGAAACACCGTCACGCTGCCTGCGGTTTCCGCCACGACGGGCAGCATCTGCACGGTGGTCGCGCCCGCGCCAATAATGCCGACCTTCTTGCCCGCATAATCCAGCCCTTCGTGCGGCCAACGCGAGGAATGAAAGATCGGTCCTTTGAAGCGGTCCATGCCGGGGATTTTCGGGATCATCGGTTCCGAAATCATCCCCATCCCGCTGATGAAATATTTGCAGCTATAAACGTCGCCGTCGCCGGTTGTGACCTGCCAGCACCCACGCGATTCCAGATACTCCGCCTCGACAATTTCGGTGTTGAACTGGATGTGCGGCCACATGTCGCATTTGTCGGCGACGAACCGCATGTAATTTTGCGTCTCTTCGCGGCCCGGATAGCGCTTCGACCACGACCATTCCTGCAGCAACTCCGGCGAGAAGGTGAGGCAGTAATAATAGCTCTCGCTATCGGTCGCCGCGCCCGGGTAGCGGTTCCAGGTCCAGGTGCCGCCGATGTCCGATGCGCGGTCGAACACGCGGACATTGAGCCCCTCCTCGCGCAGATAATGGATCAGCGCCAGCCCGGCAAAACCGGCACCGATGACGATCGCGTCATAGTCCAGGGCGGGTTGGCCTTCGCGATTTTTCGTGGTCACGCTGGCATCGGCGTTCGTTGTCGTCATCACACTCTCCAATATTCTGACGGCACCTTGGCTGGCGCCCGCCATTTTTCCTCAAAGCTTCTACTCGGCCACCACACGATCGGGATCCGCGACCCCGATCTCGGCGAGAATTTCCATGCGATCGGAATCGCGCTGCCACATCCGGGGCGCGACGACCTGGGTGTCCGCAAAGCGTGGCGCCGGGTGCGGCTGCATCCAACCATCGGCCTCCAGATAGCTGCCTCGCGCCCGATTGTGATCGTGCGTCGGCGCCTCGGCCATCGTCAGCACTTCGGTGTAGCAGCAGTCGCGATGCAGCAATTGATCGGTCCAGCTCACCCGCGGCGCCGACGCGAAAATTTCGGCCAGCCGCGCCTTCATCGCGGGCCATCGCGCGTAATCGTGCTGCGCGGCGAACAGCGGGTCGCCGTCAAGGCCCAGCGCCGCCACAAGCCGCGCGTAAAATTGCGCCTCGATCGCGCCGATCGCGACGAAGCCCCCGTCGGCGCAGGCATAACAGGCATAAAAGGGCGCGCCGCCGTCGAGCAGGTTCTGGCCGCGTCCCTTGTCCCACATCCCGTTGTGCGTCAGCGACCACATGCCCGCCATCAACGCGGCCGATCCCTCGGCCATACTGCAATCGATCACCCGCCCCTCGCCGCTCTGCCGCGCTGCGAGCAGCGCCGCCACAAAGCCGAAGGCCAGCATCATGCCGCCGCCGCCATAGTCGCCGATCAGGTTCAGCGGAGGCGGTGGCGGCGTACCCTGCGACCCCAGCGCGCCGAGGCAGCCGTTGATCGAGATATAATTGAGGTCGTGGCCCGCTTTGTTGGACAAGGGGCCATCCTGCCCCCAACCGGTCATCCGCCCGTAAACCAGCGCCGGATTGCGCTGCATCAAGATGTCGGGACCAAGCCCAAGTCGCTCGGCGACGCCGGGCCGGAACCCTTCGATCAGGCCGTCAGCGGTTTCGACCAGCCTGGCCACGATCTCGACCGCTTCGGGCTGCTTCAGGTCGAGTGTGATCGAGCGCCGCGAACGCAGCAGCACATCGCGCCGCTGATCCTGCGCCAGCGGGTCACTGCCGCCGGGTCGGTCGATCCGGATGACCTCCGCGCCATGGTCGGCGAGCATCATGGCGCAGAAGGGCGCGGGGCCGATCCCCGCCAGTTCGATCACACGCACACCGTCGAGCACGGGCCGCATCAAACCGCCGTCGATGCGATCCGCGCCCGTCATCCGTTCTGCTTTTCGGCGATGTGAGATTCGGGCCAGCGCCGGGCAGCGCGCATCGGCGCCAGCACGGCGGCCAAATGGCCCCGCCTGCTCCGCAACCGCGGCGGATCGATAGCCTTTGCCAAGCCAACTCTCCCACATTCCCGGGTGCCGCCATCGGCATCTCATCATTTACTTGCTAGCGTCTAGCAAATAGAAAATCAAGCGCAAAAACTGGCACGTAAGCCGTTGGTTTTGTCGATTTTATTGTGGTCTGAACCAGAGAATCAGTAGGGGATTCCAAAGGCTTTCGCGGTCGAGCGGCGAAAGGCTTCGAACTGTTTCGGCAGGTCGACGCTGTCTGACGCGACAAGCCACTGATAGATCGTCCCAAAGATGAAGCTGCAGAAACCGAAAGCATAGCATTCGGCGTCGACCGACGCATCGATCTCGCCGCTGGCGATGCCTTCCTCGACCCAATGCGCGACATCGCGGCGATAAATCTCATGATAGGCGGCAAGATGGTCGCGCACGTCATTGTGCGAGCTGATCGATTCAAACCACAGGATATACATCGCCTGCATGTACCCCGAGTGGCTCGCCAGAAAGCCCTCGACCGCGCGCAGAGCGGCCAGACACGCCTGCGCGCCGCCGCGCGTGCCAACCTTGTTCGCCAGTTCCTGCGTCCAGCTGGTGTTGAAATGCAGCACCAGCTGTCCGAACAGCGCGTCCTTCGACCCAAAGCGGCTTGAGGCGAGTCCGCGCGAATAGCCGGCGCGTTCGCCGACGGCCTTCAGCGTCGTCGCGTGTGTTCCCTGTTCGATGATCAGCTGCATCGCGGCATCGAACATCCGCGCATCGGACAGCGCGGTGCGTTCGGCCTGGGTGCGGCGGCTGGCGCGCGGCTTGGCGCGGCCTTTGACGGGCTCGGCGCGGTGGCTCTCGGTCACTTCGCGCAGCGACGCCTTGCCTTTCATCGGAGACGATGCGTTCATGAAAATTCGTCAACCCTTTCAAAACCCGTCTGGCCGTTCGCAACGGCAGCGCGCAGCGCCTGCTTGTCAATCTTGCCGACGCTGGTCAATGGCAGCGTGTCGGCGTGCGCCCAATATTCGGGAATCCAGAAGCGCGCGATCTGGCCCTGCAAAGCCGATCGCAAGCTCGCGAAATCGGGGGGGCTGCCGTCGGGCGTGGTGACGATCGCCAGCGGCCGCTCCTCCCAGCGCGGATCGGCAACCCCGATCACCGCCGCCAGATCGACGCCGGGCAGGCTGGCAACATGGTTCTCCAGCTCGGCCGAGGGGATCCATTCGCCGCCCGATTTGATCAGATCCTTCAGCCGGTCTGTGACCTGGACATAGCCGCGCGCGTCGATCGTCCCGGCATCGCCGGTGTCGAGCCAGCCGTCGTCGGTGAGCACATCCGCGCCCGCACCGCGGTGGTAACCGCGCGCGATCCACGCGCCGCGCAGCTGCAACCGCCCGACGCTCTTGCCATCTTCGACGACCGGCCGGTCCTGATCATCGACCAGCCGCACCCGGACCCCGGCAACCGGACGCCCGCTTTTGGCGCGCAAACGGCGCGCCTCTTCGGGCGCAACATCGGCGGGGGGATGCGATAGGACGCACAACGGGCTGGTCTCGGTCATGCCCCAGCCCTGGATCAACGGTATGGCCCAGCGGCGCTCGACGTCAGCAATCAGCCCTTCCGAAACCGCCGATCCGCCCGCCACGATAACGCGGAAACTAGCCATATCGACCGGGTCGGCAGCATCGGCGCGCAGCAGGTCGTTGAGGATGGTCGGTACGGTTGCGGTAAAGGTCGGCGCGGTGGCGCGGATCATCCGGCGGATCGCCTCGGGCTGCAAATGCGACCCCGGCAGCACGAAATCGGCGCCCGCGAGCCAGCCCGAATAGGGCAACCCCCAGGCGTTGGCGTGGAACATTGGCGGCAGCAGCAGGATCGTATCGCGGTCGCTGAGCGCAAAGGCATTGGCGGCCATCGACGCCAGGCTGTGGAGGAAGATCGTGCGATGCGAATAGACAACGCCTTTGGGATCGCCCGTCGTCCCCGACGTGTAGCATGTCGCCGCGGCGGCGGTCTCGTCCACGTCCGGGAATTGCGCGATCGGCGCGTGGCCCGCGATAAACGCCTCATAGGACGTCCAGGGCTTTTCGAGCCCGGCGAGCCCCTCGGTATCGCCGGTCACGATGATGTGGCGAAGGTCCGCCAGCGAATTGACCTGCGGCAACAGCGCCGCCAGCAAAATGCCATCGGCAATCAGAAAGCCGTCTTCAGCGTCCGCCATGATGTAGCGAAGCTGATCGGGATGCAGCCGCAGATTGAGCGTATGCAGCACCGCGCCCATCGCCGGGACTGCCAGATACGCCTCGAAATGCGCAAAATCATTCCAGCTGAGCGTCGCGACGCGGGCGTTTGCTCCGACGCCCGCAGCCCGCAACGCCGCGGCAAGACGGCGGGCGCGCTCGGCCGTATCGGCATAGCTGCGCCACGTCACTTGCTCGCCGTCGAACAGCCCGATGCGGCTGGTCGCATGAATATGTTCGCCGTGCGCAAAGATCGTCGCGGTACCCAGCGGCTCGTGCATCATGGTCGCGTCCATCACGCCATCCCCTCGCTCGCCGCGATCCGCCGTGCCGCGTCAAGCAGCGCCGGAACATCCTGCTCAAGCCCGCGCTCATACGCCCCGTCGACTTGCCCTTCGCGAAACAGCACATAAGCGCCCTCGACGATCGCCGCGAGGCGCCAGAGCGCAAAGGCCTGGAAATAGCCGAGATGATCGATCGACAGTCCGGTCGCGCGCGCCCAGCGCTGCGCAAGATCGCGGCCCACGACCACCCCGGCGACGTTCGACACGCGCTGGACGAAGGCGAAACCCAGCGGCAGGTTTTCATCGCGGTTCCACATTGCGGTGACCAGCCCGACATCGACCAGCGGATCGGCCAGCGTCGCCATTTCCCAATCGAGGATCGCTTTCACCTGTGGCTCGTTGGGGTCCATCAGCACATTGTCGAGGTGATAGTCGCAATGGACTATGCGCACTGCTTCGGGCAGCGGCGCATTCGCCGCAAGCCAGGCGCCGAGCGTTTCGATCAGCGGCAGATCGCGGACCGCGTGCGCCGATCGCACCGCGCGCCAGCGCTCGATCTGGCGCACAACAAACGTCCGCGCCTTGTCGGCATCGCCAAGTTCAGCCGGAACGGGCGCGATCGCGTGAACGCTGGCGAGCGCGTCGATCAGCGCGTGGCCGACCGCATCGAGCGTATCGACGCTGTTCGGATAGGCGGACGGCAGCGTGTCGGTGATCGCCGTCCCGCTCACAAAGCGGGTCAGCGAAAATGGCGCGCCGAGCACCGCGAGATCGTCGCAGAAGAGAATGGGTTCGGCCACCGGCGCCTTGCCCGCGATCGCCGATATGAACCGAAACTCGCGCGCAATGCCTGCACCGGCAAGGTCGGACACCGTATCCGCGGGTGGATGCCGAAGCACCATCGGGCCATCGGCGGTTTCGACCAGGCTCGTGACATTGGCGTTGCCGCCGGTCAGCGGGCGGGCGATCCGCGCCCCGGCAATTCCCGCCTCACGGTCCAGCCAGCGGGCGAACCGCTCGGCCGGATCGCTCACAATCTGCACAGCAATCCGCCGTCGTTCGAGATGATCGACCCGGTCATATAGGGCGACCCCGCCACCCACCAGACAACGTCTGCCAGTTCCTCGGCGGTGCCTTCGCGGCCGAGCGGAATGCTGGCGACGAGCTTGGCCTTGGCGCGCGCCGATATGCCCGCGGTCATTTCGGTCGAGGTCAGCCCCGGAATAACATAATTGACCCGGATACCGTTCCGCGCGAGTTCGACCGCGAGCACTTGCGTGAGCCCGGCCAGTCCCGCCTTTGACGCGCCGTAGGCTGCGTCACCGGCAAAGCCGCGCAGTCCGACGACCGCGCCGATATTCACGATCGACCCGCCCTCGCCCATGTGCGGCAAGACGGCGCGCACGAAGTTGAGCGGGCCGGACAGGTTGGTATCGAGCACCGACTGCCAATCGCTTTGCGACAGCGAAGCAAGCAGTCCGCCGCGGTGGAGACCGGCGTTGTTGATCAGCACATCGATGCCGCCCCATTGGTCGGCAACGCGCGCGCAGGCGTCGGTGACCGATGCCGGATCGGTCACGTCGGCGACCAAGCCGATGGCTTCGCCACCGATCTCTTTCGCGAGGGTATCGATGTCCGCACCCCGCGCAATGAGGGCAACGCGGTCGCCCTTGCTGGCGGCCAGCCGGGCGATCGCGAGGCCGAGGCCTCGCGATGCTCCGGTGACCACCCATCGACGTGGCTCAGGTTTCGACGATGTCGTCATCCCGACCCTGCTCAGAAGGCCTGGGTCAGGGCAACGCCCCACGTCCGCCGCGGCCGCGGTGCGGCATAGCTCCACACCCCTTGAACGTCGTAACCGATCGTCCAGCCCTTTTCGTTCGCCAGATTTTTGCCGAACAGGCTGACCGTCGTCTGGTTGAACCGCGCGTTGATCGACGCATCGACCAGATACTGGCCGCTGTTGCGCAGGTTCGGGTTGTTGAGGAAGGTAATCTCGTGCCCGCCAATATAATGGACGTCGCCCGCGATCCATGCCGACGCATTGCTGCCGATGTCGGCCTCGTAAATGCCGCCCAGGCTCCACGTCCATTTCGGCGCGCGGCGGATCTTCAGGAACGAGGCATCGACCGGGGTGCCGGTGCTGTAGATGTCGCCAAAGAAATCCTTATATTTCGCATCGAGATAGCCCATGTTTCCGCTCAGCGTGAAACCATCGAACAGGCGCGCAGTCAGGTCGAGCTCGACCCCCTTGAACTCCGCTGACGAGGCGTTGATCGTGCGGTTCTCGCGGCCCGTCGACGTGCCGGGCGCCGGGACATCAAGGTCCTGCTGCATATCCTTATATTTCATCAGGAACGCCGCGCCGTTCAGGCGCACGCGCCCGCCGGCGAACTCGGTCTTGAAACCAGCCTCGTAATTGTCGAGCGTTTCGGGATCATAGGGAATCGTCGCCGCGCCAAGCGTTGCGGGACGTCCGTTGAATCCGCCGCCGCGATAGCCGCGCGACCACAAGGCATAGACCATCGCTTCGTCGGTCAGTTCGTAGCGGAGCGAAACGCGCGGGGTAAATTTCTTCCAGCTCTCCTTCACCGGAGCCGCCATCACGATCGCGCCCGGCGCCGTGGCAATCGGGTTTGCTTCGACCGTGGTGCCATAGATAAAGACCGGCAGATCGTTGACGATGCTGGACTTCCTGTCCTTCGTATAACGCGCGCCGACGGTCAGCGTCAGCTTGTCGAAAATCTCGTAATCCCCCTCGCCATAGATCGCCCAAGACTTGTTGGTCTGCGTGACGTCCTGCGCGCTGGTCAGCAGCGGCGGGCCAGCAAAGCCGATGTAGTTCTTGAGATTGATCGTGTAGCGCGAATCCCACAGATAAGCGCCCAGGACAAAGGTCAGCGGACCGTTGCCGCCTTTGGTCAGGCGCAGTTCGTTGGTCGTCTGCCGCCAGCGCGCCGGCCGGTCGGTGTGATACAGCGTCTGCGGGCCGGCATCGAAATCCTGATTGATTTCTTCGTCGGTTTTCAGCCAGCCGAGGATATAGTCGACCTGCATGTCGGACCCAAGGTCATAGGTCGCCTTGGCGATCGCCATGTCGAGCTTGAACGTCGCATTTCTCTCCAACCTGCCGTCGGATACGCTGACATAGCGATCGCCCGAGGTCGGCTCGCCCGGCGAGGGCGAGCACTGGCTATACGCGGCGCAGAACAAATCGGTCGGCCGATTGACCGCCAGCAGCTGCGGCGGATCCTGCTTCGTTTTTTGATGATCATAGCTCAGCTGGATGTCGAGATTGTCCGTCGGCTCGAACAGCAGCGCAGCAGACAGCGCGTAAAATTTCGACCGCTGGCCCGGCTGGTCCTGGAAGCTGTTGTAGATATAGCCGTCGGACTTTTCATAAGCGCCGCTGACCTTGACCGCGACATTCTCCGACAATCCGGTGCTGGCGACTCCTTCAATCTTCCAGGTATCGAACCGCCCATAAGTGAGCCGCGCCTTGCCGGTCAGGTCATAGGTCGGGCGCGAGCGGGCGAGGTTGATGACGCCGCCGGTGGCATTGCGCCCGAACAGCGTCCCCTGCGGACCGCGCAACACTTCGACGCGGTCGATGTCGATCGCTTTCAGCAAGCTGCCCGAGCTTTGGCCGATATACACATCGTCGAACACCACGCCGACCGCCGGATCGACCGATTTTTCGACATCGGCGACACCGATACCGCGAATATAGACGGCGGCAACGCCGCCCGGTCCCTGCTGGGTATCATCGATGACAATGTTGGGCGAGGAATCGGCGAAGTCGCGGACGTCGGAATCGAACCGTCTGTCCAGCTCGCCTGCCGACAGTGCGCTGATCGACGCCGGCACGTCCTGCATGCTTTCTTCGCGCTTGCGCGCAGTGACGACGATTTCTTCGAGTCCGCCCGACGATGCCGCCGAGGTCTCGCCGCTCGCGTCCTGCGCGCTCGCGGCCGATGCCGGACAGATTATCATTGCAGCGGTAGCGAGCAGGCTCGCGGTTTTGACGCGATCGATCATGATCATTTCTCTCCCATCGACGGGCGTATGATTTTCTCGCGAATGCAGTGTGCATGTCTCGCGAGTCACGCTCCAAGGAAAGAATGACCCACTTGCTTGCTTTCGACAAGCAAATTTTATTTGGCATCGATTTTCCTGCGGCACATTCAGATTTATATTATTGATTTATATTGGTATTATATGGATTTGGAGTGGCCAAAAATATTGTTGCTTGTTCTCATCTAGTAAGTGTGTAACAAGATTCGCAACGATAATGACGGATTGGGAGAGTGCAAAATGGCAGGCCGGCTGGACGGTAAGTCGGCGTTGATCTCGGGCGGCGCGAGCGGCCTGGGCGAAGCGCAAGCGATCCTTTACGCCCGCGAAGGCGCGTCGGTGCTGATCGGCGACGTGCAGGCCGAAAAGGGCAACGCGGTTGTCTCTGCGATCGCGAGCGAAGGCGGCAAAGCGGCCTTCATTCATCTCGACGTCACCGATGCCGACAATTGGAACAAAGCCGTTGCCGACGCCGTCGCACGGTTTGGCCAGCTGACAACACTGGTCAACAATGCCGGCATCTTTCACCCCGGCGGGATTGTCGATGAAACGCAGCAGGGTTGGGACCGCATGATCGCGATCAACCAGACCGCGGTATTTCTGGGGATGAAGGCCGCCGCCCCTGCCCTGCTCGCCTCGGGCAATGCGGCTATCGTCAATATCAGCTCGCTCTATGGCCTCATCGGCAGCGCGAACGCCATTTCCTACCACGCCTCAAAGGCGGCGGTGCGTGTGATGGGCAAGGCGGGGGCGCTCGAATTTGCCAAGCAGGGCATTCGCGTCAACACCATCTTCCCCGGCCAGATCAAGACCCCGATCCTGGGTGACATCACCCCCGAACAAGATGCCGCGATCAAGGCGTCGATCCCGATGGGCATCGTCGGTGATCCGATGGATATAGCTTACGCCAGCCTCTACCTCGCCTCCGATGAAGCCAAATATGTGTCCGGCGCCGAACTGTGGGTCGATGGCGCCTGGTACGCGGGGCAATGATTGTGATCACGAGCGCGCACGACAAAGGGGCGAACCGCTGATGGCTTGGGATTTTTCCACCGACCCCGAATTTCAGGCCCAACTCGACTGGATGACCGCGTTCGTGCGCGAGGAGGTGGAACCGCTCGACCTCGTATTTCGCGGGCCGGCAGACCCATTCGATCCGGCTGGCAAGGCGCGCAAGATCATGCGACCGCTGCAGCGAATCGTCAAAGAGCGAGGCCTGTGGGCCTGTCACCTCGGCCCGGAACTCGGCGGCGCGGGATTTGGCCAGGTAAAGCTTGGCCTCATGAACGAAATCCTCGGACGAAGCAGATTTGCCTCGGTCGTATTCGGAACGCAGGCGCCGGATACCGGCAATGCCGAAATCCTCGCGCGCTTCGGGACGGCCGAACAAAAAGCAAAGTATCTCCAGCCGCTGCTCGATGGAGAAATCGTCTCCTGCTATTCGATGACCGAACCGCAGGCGGGGGCCGATCCCGGTGAATTCACCTGTCAGGCGCGGCTCGATGGCGACGAATGGGTGATCGACGGCGAAAAATGGTTCGCCAGCCATGCCTGCATCGCCGAATTCCTGATCGTCATGGTCATCACCGACCCCCAGGTTCCGGTGCATCAGGGCTCGACGATGCTGATCGTTCCGCACGACACTCCGGGGCTGGAGATCGTCCGCAACACTGCGGTGGGTCCGAAAGACGAGATCGGCAGCGGCGTGCACGGCTATCTGAGGTTCACCAATTGCCGCGTGCCCGAGGCGAGCCGACTTGGCCCGGTCGGCGAAGGCTTCAAGGTCGCGCAGTCGCGGCTTGGCGGCGGCCGCATCCATCATGCAATGCGCACCGTCGGCATGCTGAACAAGGCGATGGACTATATGAAGGAGCGCGTCGTCAGCCGCACCACCAAGGGCGAACGGCTGGCCGACAAGCAGATGGTGCAGGAAAAGATCGCCGACAGCTACACGCAGATTCTTCAGTTCCGGCTGCACGTGCTCTACGCCGCCTGGCTGCTCGACCGCGACAAAAGCTATACGCGCCCGGTGCGCCGCGAGATCAGCGCGATCAAGGCGGCGATGCCCGGCGTACTGAAAGACGTCATCTATCGCGCGCTCCATCTCCACGGCTCGCTCGGCATGTCGAACGAAACCCCGCTGATGGACATGTGGCAATATGTCCCTGAAATGGGGATCGTCGACGGCCCGACCGAAGTCCACAAGATCGGCGTCGCCAAGGACATTTTGCGCGACGTGATCCCGGTTGAGGGCCCCTTCCCCAGCTATCATGTGCCGACGCGGCTTGCCGCTGCGCGCGAGAAATTTGCCGCCTACCTCGACTGATGCGCCGCGGCGCAAGGAGCCTGATATGACCGATTCCACCGATCTCGCGCAGCGTCTCGACCGCGTCGAAAGCCGTTTCGCGATGCACGATCTGGTCAGCGATTACTGCCATGGCTTTGACAAGCACGACTGGGATCGCTTCAGCGCGATCTGGTGGCCCGATGCGGTGTGGGACATCGGCCCGCCCTTTGGCAAATTCGAAGCGAGTGAGGGTATCGCGCATGTCACGAAGGAAATTCTTTGGCCCGCCTGGCGCGCATCGAGCCACTTCACCACTAACCTCGTTGTCACCTTCGAAGGCAACGACCGCGCGACCGGGGTGTGCGACGTCGATTGCATCGGCACCACCTCCGACGGCCAGGCGCAGACGGTCAGCGCGAGCTATTTCGATACCTTCGAGCGGCGCGACGGCGTCTGGAAAATCGCGCACCGCAAGGTGAAGATGTACCACTTCAACCCGCTGCCCGGCGTGACATTGTCCGCCCCGCAATAGGAGCATTTATGGCCTATCTCGACACCGATGACGGCGGCCGCGTCTATTATGAGCATCACCGCGCGCCCCAATTGCCGGTCGTACTGATCCACGGCTGGGGTATGTCGGGCGATTATTGGGCGTCGGCAGTCGAGGCGCTGCTGGCGGACGGTCATGGCGCGATCGTCGTCGATCACCGCGGCTGCGGCCGCTCCGATCGCGACTTTTCCGATATGTCGATCGATGCCATCGCGCGCGATGTCGCCGCGATCGTCGAGCGCTGCGGCGCGGCGCGCGTCGCGCTCAACGGCTGGTCGCTCGGCGGCGCCGTCGCCGTCGCCGCGGCCGAATTGCTGGGCGATCGCGTGGCGGGCCTGATCCTCACCTGCGGTGCATCGCCGCGCTATGTGCAGGGCGACGGTTTTCCGCACGGCGGCTTGCCCGCAGACGTGCTCGGCATCGGCGCTGCCATCACTGCCGACCGCCCCGGCTTTTTCCGCGCCCTTGCCGAAGGCGCATCGGGCGAAGGCGCGAGCGAGGCGATGATCGGCTGGGTCGAGCGCGGCTTCCTCGCCACCGGGCCGCGCGCCAGCGATACCCTCGCGGGTCTTGCCACGCTCGACCAGCGCGACCTGCTGGCATCTTTCGCCTTTCCGGTGCTGTCGATCGGCGGTGCGAAAGATACCATCGCCGACCCCGCGATCGCCGAATTTGCAGCGAACTGCGCGAGCAACGGCACGCTGCTCACCATGGATACCGGCCATTCGCCCCAACTGGAAAACCCAGCCGCCTATAACGAGGCGTTGCTCGCATTCGTGAGGAAGCTTGCCTAATGACCACCGCGCCACTCGACGATCTCGCCGCCCTGCTCGCGCCGCTGCACGCCCCCTTTACCTGCAAGTCGCTCAAGGCGCCGAACCGCTTCTGCATGGCGCCGATGTCGCGCTATTTCGCGCCCGGCGGTGTGCTGAGCGAGGAAGGCGCCGAATATTACCGCCGCCGCGCGGCCGCGGGGATCGGCACAATCATTACCGAGGGCACCGGCGTCGCGATCGACCACACCGTGTCCGCCGATACCGTACCCATCTTTGCAGGCGAAGCGCCCCTCGCCGCATGGAAAGGCGCGGTCGATGCCGTCCATGCCGAGGGCGGCATGTTCGTTCCGCAATTGTGGCACGTCGGCGGTTGCGCGGACTTCAACTACCCCGACTCGCCGCACGCTCCGCTGGTTAGCCCGTCGGGCTTTGCCGGCCCCGATGTGCCGGGCGGCCGCGCGATGACCGATCGCGACATCGCCGATACCGCCGCGGCTTTCGCTGAATCTGCGCGCGAAGCGAAACGCATCGGCTGCGACGCCATCGAGCTTCACGGCGCGCATGGCTATATCTTCGACCAGTTCTTTTGGGACAAGACCAACCTGCGCAGCGATCGTTACGGCGGCCCCGACATCGCCGACCGCGCCACCTTCGCCGCCGAAGTCGTTGCCGCCTGCCGCGCCGCGGTCGGCGAGGATTTCGCGATCATCTTCCGCGTCTCGCAATGGAAGACCTATGATTATGACGTAAAACTGGCGCGCGATCCCGACGAGATGCACCGCTGGCTCGACCCGCTGGCGCGCGCCGGGGTCGATATTTTCCACGCCTCGCAGCGCCGCTTCTGGGAACCCGAATATGCGGGCGATCCCAAAAATCTCGGCGGCTGGATCAAGGAAGTCACCGGCAAGCCGGTAATCACCGTCGGGTCGATCGGCATGGACCGCGACCTTATGCAGGATTTCGTCGAGGGCATTTCCTCGCCTATGCTCGGCCGTTTGGAGGATCTGGCGGCGATGTTCGAGCGCGGCGAATTTGACCTTGTCGCGCTGGGTCGGGTCTTGCTCGCCGATCCCAACTGGCTGGAAAAGGTCGAGCAGCGCCGCTTCGAAGAACTCACCCCCTATGACCGCGCGACCGCGCTCAAACAATATGAGCATGATTGATATCGATGTTGGGCAAGGCCAGCCTAACCTATCTCAACATTGAATAACGCCAAAGCGACACTGTCCGGCTGGTGCATGGGCGGCAGGCCGCCGGAGATCCAGCAGCGTCGGCCTCACCAGCCCGCGCGTACCCGTTCGCAGGGTGAGCTTAGTGGACCTACGAAACGGTCATCTTCGCCGATCAGCCACCGGCAGCAATCACTCGCGGGGCGTGCGGACCCAGCTCAAAATCTCGATCCGATATCCCTCGGGATCGTTGAACATGAAGGCATGGATTGATCGCCGGGCGTCGAGCCGCGTCGTTTTACGCTCCTGAACAATACCAATCCCCTGCCCGCGTACCCGGTCGTACCAGCGGTCCACCGCCGATGTGCCGTTCACGACGATCGTCACGATCACGGGTTTCTCTTCGGACGGCCGCATTGCGCCACCCGTAGCGTCGACCAGCCCGATCGTCGCGGTCGACGTTATGCGAAACAGACGCACCCAGTCAGGCGTCGATTCGGGCGCTTTGCCCAAAAGCCGCTCGTAAAAACGCGCCGCCCCGGGCAGGTCCTTATAATAGAGGAATGTGATCTGCCCCGTTGGCACAGGCGCGGAATCGCGGGCTTGCACGGCCATTGGCGTGACGACGCTCATGGCGGCAAGCGCAAGCGCCAAACTGAGTTTTCGCATATTTCTCTCCCTCATTTAATATTCTTTTTCATATGAAAACATTTGACACTTTGCCAGCACAATCTAAACTTCCGGCCGTGAAGTCATGTTTGGGAGAGGCTTAGAATATGGACGACAAAATGACGACCAGTCGGCGCGAGGCCCTGGGCATCGCGTCAATGGCGGTGGCGGCAGTGACGATCGCTGGCCCCGCCGCAGCGCGAAGCACGGCGACGCAGAGCGCCCGCCCGACGACCGAACAACTGGAGCGCGCCAAGCGGTTGTACGGCGGCGAATTTGGCGGCGGACGGGGAGCATATTGATATGGCAATCTTTGAAGCCGAAAGCTGGTTTCCGCTCCAAGGCAAGGAAGCCGAACACGACGCCGCGATGAAGGACTTTCTGCAATGGGTGAACGCTCATCGCAGCCTGTTCAAGGAATGGAAGAGCCTGCGCTATTTCATCAAGGAAATCGCCGGTCCGAACAGCGGCCGCCACTTCATCGTCTGGGAATATGAAGATCTGGCGAGCTTTGAGGCCTATAAAAAGCGTCGCCGCGATTATCCCGGCCCCTATGCCGAATATAAGCTGCACGACCCCTATCATCTGGGGGTGATGGACCATCGCAACATGGAAGTCGAAATCTGGTACGAGGATCATCGCGCCCTGTGGCTGACCTGATCCGCGACTACACATAATATCGCCCGCCGCATTCTCATGCGGCGGGCCTGTGCATATCGACATACGGAGAATTCCCATGGCTGACGCTATCGTAGCGAGCCGAAAACCTTTCTATCGCGATCTGCAAGTCGGGCGCACCTATCTTTGGTGCGCGTGCGGACGATCGAAACGCCAGCCGTTCTGCGATGGCCGGTCGCACGAGGGCACCGGGATCGAACCGGTCCGCTACACCTGCGCGATGGAGGCTGAGGAAGCGCTGTTTTGCGGCTGCAAGCAGACCGCAACGCCGCCTTTTTGCGATGGCACCCACAGCAATTTGCCGGGCGGATATGGCGAGGAAGAAGACGCGGTCGAGGACCTGCCTTGGGCCGAAAGCGATGCGACAGGGGTGCGCGTGCTCGACGGGCATTGCTATGTCATCCGGGCCAATGCCACCCGCCCCACAGACGCCGCCGATTGGTGGTGCCGCACGATCGTCTCGCCCGAAATGGGCGCGCAGCATCAGGCGCAATTCTATGCCGAGTTGAAACGCGGAACGTCGCCGGTGCTGGCATCGGCGGCCGGCGACGTTGTGCTGTGGACGGTCGAGGGCGCCGGTCAGATTGAAATTTCGGGGCGCCGCTTCCCGATCGCGCGCGATACCGGCGTCTATGTTCGCAGCGGCGAGGCGTTTCGGCTGGAGCAAGCTGGTGCTGACACGCTGGCGGTTCATATCCACGCCTGCCCGGCCACGCCGTTGCTCGACACACTCGACGCGATGCCGGACAATTTCGACGCCGCCTGGCCCGAACGGCTCGCGATCGTCGATGAAAGCCAGCGCCATGCGATGGGACCACGCTATTTCCAATTGCTGGTCGACAAGCGGATCGGATCGGCGACTGCCACGCAGTTCATCGGCCATATTCCACAGTCGAAGGCCGAGATGCACCGGCATCTTTATGAAGAGGCGCTCGTGATCCTGTCAGGCGACGGCGTGATCTGGAACGACAGCGCGCGTGCGCGGGTTGCCGCGGGCGACGTGATCTTTTTCCCGCGCAAACATCGGCATTCCTTGCAGTGCACGGCGACGGAGGGAATGAATGTGGTGGGGCTGATCCACCCCGGCGACAATCCGGGTATCAACTACTAGCCGCACAGAGGCGGAACAAAAAAAGGGGGGTAAGCCTGATCGGCTTACCCCCCTTTTTTGCGCCTAAGCCGCTGTTGCCGCCACGGCCGAACGGCAGAGCCCGCTGCCGATCAGCAGCGCGATGAACCGGTCGACTTCGTCCTCATTATTATAGGCATGGAAACCGGCGCGGACATTGCCGTCGCGGCACGACACAACGACATCGCGCTCGGCCAGATAGCCGACCAGCGCCATATCGTCGCGGGCCGGAATGGCGATCATCGGACCACGGCGGGCATCATCGTCGGGCGTCGCCACCGCGATCCCCGCCGCGCACAGTCCGTCGAGCGCACGTCGCGTCAACGCGCGCACCCGTACGCCGATGGCATCGGTGCCGGCCGCGAGGATCAGGTCGAGCCCCGCGCGCGCCGCGTACAGGCTGGGCACCGGCGGCGTCCCCGCCTGAAACCGGCGCGCATCGGGGCTGGGGTCGTGCGCAAAGATGTCCATCGCGTCAGTATCGGCCTGCGCGAACCAGCCCGACGTTGTCGGCACCAGCATGGTCGTCAGATCCTGACGCGCCCACAAAAAGCCGCTGCCTGCCGAGCCCAGCAAATATTTCAGCATCCCGCCGACACAGAAGTCGACCCCAAGCGCCCGCACGTCGATGGGCTCGGTCCCGACCGATTGATAACAGTCGAGGATGACCAGTGCGCCGCGATCGTGCGCGATCCGCACCACCTCGTGGATCGTGTCCGACGACAGTTTTGCGCCGTGACGGTAGCAGACATGCGACAATGCAACGATCGCGGTCCGATCGTCGATGGCCGCGTCAAAATGGTCTATGGGGATTGTGCGGTCAGCCGCTTCAGCGACGTGAACGACTTCGGCCCCACGCTTTTCCTGCGCGTGCCAGATCTGCGCGCTGGTCGGAAATTCATAGTTGCTGACAACCACCTTGGGCCGCGCCGCCAAATCGATGCTGCTCGCGACGGCATTGATTCCCGCCGACGCCGAAGCGGTGACCGCAACTTCGTCGGGCGATGCGCCCAGCAGCCGGGCCAGCCGCTCGCGCACATCGGATTCGAGCGCGACCCAGCCCCCCCAGTCGGCGCCATGCTCCGCCCGGTCATCCAGATACGCCGTCATGCCCGCGCGCACCGAGTCGGCCAGTAAGCCGTAAGAACCGCTGTTCAGATAAAGTTTGGTCTGGGCGGTTGGAAACTGGGCGCGAAAATCGACGAAGGAATCCATGTGGGCTCTCCATAATTATATTTATATTCATATATAAAACATTGCATCGTCCTGCCAGCAGTTTTTCACATCAGCAGGTGCACGCCGAGCCCGAGGATCGCGATCGGCGCGACGAACCGGATCACGATCCGCCAGATACCCAGCGTTGCGGGGCGCAGGCCGGTCTCGTCTGCGCCGATCAGCGTGCGGCAGCTCCACCCGACAAACACCGCCATGAACAGGGCGTTGGCAGGCAGCAGCAGGTTGGCGATCGTGAAATCGAGCAGATCGAACGCCGTCTTGTCGGTGATCCCCGCAAATGCGAGCGGATGGAAATCGGACAAAATGCTGAACGACAACAGCGACGGCAGGCCGACCAGCCAGATCGCGAACCCCGCCATCGCCGCCAAGGGCGCACGGCCAAGGCCGGTCTTTTCGCGCAGCCATGCCACAACGGGTTCTAGCATTCCGACCGCCGTCGTGAACGCCCCCAAGGCGATGAGACCGAAGAACAGGATGGCAATAATGCCCCCGCCCGCCATCTTGCCGAACACGATCGGCAGCGTGACAAAAATCAGATTGGGGCCTTCAGCAGGTTGCAGGCCATAAGCAAGTACCGCAGGGAAAATGGCGAAGCCGGTGAGCAAGGCCACGCTGATCACACCCCCGGCCAAGGCGAGCGACGATCGTGGCAGCGACGATTCGGCGGGCAGGTACGCGCTGTAGGTCATCAACACGCCCACCCCGATCGCGGTCGAGAACAATGCCTGACCGAGCGCCGTCAGTACGCCTTCTGCGCCCAGCGCGGCGAAATCGGGCTTGAGCAGGAAGTCGGCGCTCGGCCCCAGCCCGACGGTGACGGCGTTATAGATGACCAGCCCGATCAGGATCACGAACAGCGCGATCATCTTGATCCGCGACACGGTTTCGATGCCGCGCCGCACCCCCAGGCCGACCACCACCGCGGTCGCCATAATGAACGATAGTTGCAACAGCCCGCCGCGCACCGGCGACGCCGCCAGCGCGCCAAACATGTCGCGCGATTGCTGCGCATCGAAGCCCGAAAACCCGCGGAACACCGCGGCGATACTATAGTCGATCGCCCAGCCGGCGACGATGCTGTAATAGCTCAGACCAAAGAACGGGATCAGCAGGCTGAGCGCGCCGATGACCCGCCACGCCTTTGATGCCCCCGCCGCCGCGATCGCGCTGTCGACGCTGGTCATCGCACTGCCATGGCCGCGTTTGCCGACCGCCATCTCGGCAATCATCAACGGCACACAGATTGCCACCACAAAAAGGATGTAGAGGATGACGAACGCCCCGCCGCCGTTGGCGCCGGCCACATAGGGAAAGCGCCACAGCGTGCCGAGCCCGATCGCGGCCGCGCCGATCGAATAGAGGAATGCCAGCCGCGACGACCATTGTTCTTTCTGCACTTCGCCCTGCCGCATTGCCGTTCCCCATGCATATTCGTTGATATATGATTATTGATGTAACCCGAGTTTCGCCGATTGACCAGCGTGATGAAGCGGATAAATTGGCCAGGTGAAGCAGCCCAATGAAAATTCGTCGATCGCACGCGCCAATGCCAGCGATTCCAGAACCGGCAACAACTGGCTGGAGGGCTATGTCCCCTATCAGCTGTACCGCCTGACCAACCGGCTCAACCGGCGATTGCAAGCACGATTGCGCAAAGTGGGGATCAAGCCTTCGCCATGGCGCGTGATGACCGTCCTGCGATCCTATGGCACGCTGACGATCGGCAACATCGCCGAGCGGTCGTTGATGGAGCAGCCCACGGTCAGCCGCGTCATCGTCCAGCTCGAGGCTGACGGCCTGATCCAGCGCGAAATTTCGGCCGAGGATTCGCGCGTCACCCTGGTCACGCTGACGCCCGAGGGGGTCGAAAAGATCGATATGATCGTCGCGGTGGCGCATCGGCATCAGCAGGAAGCCCTGTCGGAACTGTCGCCGGACGAAGTCGCACAATTTCGCGCAATCGTGGCCAAAATCGAACAGAATATCGATTTTCACCAATGACCGATGTCGATCGACCGCGACCGGACGATCCACCCGCGATCGACGGCGCGATCCTGTTCTTTTACTATGACGATCTGGACAGCGCCGTGCGCTGGTATCAGGAGGTGCTCGGCCTCGAAGCTCTACTGCGCGAGGATTGGCTGGCGTTGCTGCGTGTGCGTCCCGGCTGCACCATCGGACTGGTCGATGCGACCAACGGCAACCACCGTCCATTGCGCGGTGCGAACCCGACGGCGATGTTGTCGATCGAAACGGATGCGCTGGAAGCATGGCATCTGCGCTTCAAGAAGCTCGGCCAATGCCCGCTCGACATGCCGCTTTCGACGGGCTGCAAAGGGCGGACAGAAGAATTCGTCGTCCGCGATCCCGGCGGCTACTCGGTCGAATTTTTTCGTTGGTTGCAGCCTCTGCCGTAATCATCGCTGACGGTCGTAGAGGCGCGACAACCTCGCAGAATATCGTTGCGACGGGTTCCAACACGAAAATCGCTGCGCGAATTAACTTGCATTCGGATATGATATTGCATTGATATCGCATGATCGAGGGAGAGAAACGATCATGCGATTCCAAAGACAATTGCGCCTATTGTCGATTGCGGCACTGACGGCGAGACTCTGCGTTCCTGCGCTGGCCCAGGATGTCGCCGCACCAGCTCCGGTCGCGAGCGAACGGCGCGTGTTGCCGGGCGTCATGCAATTGTCGATCGACGCGACCGATGTCGAGCGCGCGATCTTTTCGGGCAAGCTGGTGCTTCCCGTCGCGAAGGCGGGACCGATGGTGCTGCTGTTCCCGCGCTGGGTGCCGGGACACCATGCGCCGTCGGGGCCGATCGCGCGGATCGCGGGCATCCATGTCCGCGCCGACGGCCGCGACATCGCGTGGCAGCGCGATCCGGTGATGATGCACGCGCTGCACATCATCGTCCCGCAAGGCGCAGCGTCGATTGCGGTCGATTTCCAGTATCTCTCGCCAACCGACCCCAAAATGGGCCGCGTCGAGGTCACGCCCGACATGATAAACCTGCAATGGACGTCGATGGCGCCCTATCCGCAAGGCTATGCGTCGCGCGACATGACGGTGCAGGCGACGGTCCGGCTGCCGACCGGGTGGGGCTATGCCACCGCGCTCGAAAATGCGTCCACGACCGGCGACACCATCCGGTTCAAGCCGGTCGATTACGAAACGCTAGTCGATTCGCCGATCGTCGCAGGCCGGTATCACCGCCGCGAGATATTGGACACGAGCGGACCGGCGCCAGTCATGCTGGACCTGTTTGCCGACGCGCCCGAATTGCTCGACGCGCAGCCCGAACAGATTGAGGCGCATCGCGAAATGGTTCGCCAGGCCTATAAGCTGTTCCGATCGCATCATTTTGATCGCTATACATTCCTCACCGGATTGACGGCGCAGGTCGGCGGCCTCGGCGCCGAACATCACCAGTCCAGCGAGAATTTTACCGCGGACGACTATTTCACCGACTGGGCATCCAATGCCCCCGCGCGCGAGCTGTTGCCGCATGAATTCGTCCACAGCTGGAACGGCAAGTTTCGCCGCGGCGCCGACCTGCTGACCCCGACGCTTGACACGCCGATGCGCAACAGCCTGCTCTGGGCGTATGAAGGGCTGACCCGCTACTATGGCGCAGTGCTCGCCACCCGTTCGGGACTGCACACGCTGGACGAAGCGCGCGACAATTTTGCGGTGACCGCCGCGCTGATGGAAAATCGCGCCGGGCGGCAATGGCGCCCGCTGGGCGACACCGTCAACCATTCGATTTACGCCGAAGGCCCGCAGCCCTGGCCCAATTGGCAGCGGGGAACGGACTATTATCTCGAAGGGCAATTGCTCTGGCTCGACGTCGATACGCGAATGCGCGCGCTCTCGGGCGGCAAGAAATCGCTCGACGATTTTGCCCGCGCCTTTTTTGGGGTTCGCAGCGGCGATCGTCGCCCCCTGCCCTATGTCTTTGATGACATTGTCAGCGGGCTGAACGCCGAGGTCGCCTATGATTGGCGCGGCTTCTTTCGCGACCGGATCGACAATGTGAAGCCCATGGCTCCGCTCGACGGGCTGGCGCGCGGGGGGTACCGGCTGGTCTATACGGACACACCAACGCCCTTTTTCCGTGCGCTCGAAAAGCAGCGGAAATCTGCCGATTTCAACTACTCGATCGGGCTTACGGTCGATGCAAGCGGGGCGATCGGCGATGTGATGTGGGACGGCGCCGCCTTTGCCAGTGCGCTGACCATCGGGACGAAAATTCTGGCGGTGAACGGCCGGGCTTTCACCGTCGACACTCTGCGCGATGCGATTGGCGGATGTAAGGGCAGCGCCACACCTCTCGCCCTCAAAGTGCGGCGCGGTTCGGCGACACGCGATGTTGCGGTCAAATGCGAGATGGGGCTCCGCTACCCACGGCTGGCGCGTAATCCGGGTGAACCGGCGCGGCTCGACGCCATTCTGGCGCCGCTCAAATAGCGGCGGCGCCGAGCGCCGCGCGCAACCCGGCGGCGAGGTCGGGCGGCCATGGCTCGCTTCGGCCGTTCGCCAGATCGATGTGGACGAGCGTGACCGTCCCGGCCAGTCGCCTTACACCCCCGCATTGCGCCTCGACATCGAGCGTCAACGCGCTGCGCCCCAGCCGTGCGAGTTGCAGGCGAAAGTCCAGCAGCTCCCCCAGCCGAGACGGCGCGGTAAAGTCGATCGACAGATGGACCGTCGGCACGCCCTTGACCTGCCTGAGGTGCAGTTCGGCAAAATCATGGCCCGCGGCCGCAAACAGATCCTCGACCGCGGCGTTCACCATCTCGAAATAGCGGGGATAAAAGACGATGCCCGCCGCATCGACATGCGCAAATCGGACCAACGTCTGCCGGACAAAAGCCATGTGCGTGTCAGCCCGCAACCCGGACTTGATCAATGGCCGGGAGCGCGGTGATCGCGTCGGCGAGAGCGGTTCCCACGTCATCGGCGAGCGCGGCGTCGCGCAACCGGCGCAACTGCGCGGCGGCGTTGACCTGTTGCATCAGCGCGGGAACAAGGCCGATCAGGGTCGAATAGTTGCGCAGGCCGCGATCGAAGGTGTCGCCATATCCCTTGATCAGCGATTGGCATCGCACGATTTCAATCGCGAGCATCGGATCCCGCCCTGCGACGTCGGCGACCAACTGCAACCACTCCTCGATCCGAGCCTGCTCTTCGACAAAGCGCAGGCTGCGTGGACGAAAACGCCGCACCGCAGCGACGCAGCGCAGCATGATGAACCAACGCAGGCTGGTGGTTTCGACATGGCGGCCTTTGGAAAACAGCGGCGCCGCCAGCCGGTTAATTGTCCGGCTACCCAACATGTACCGGCCGATCGGCGCGGGCAGCATCTCGCATATTTCGCGCAGGCGCGGATGCATGAATTCGGTCACACCCAGCATCTGGTCCTTCGCCACGCGAACCTCGATGCGCACGCGCGTCATGCGCGTCGCCCGCGTTTTGAGATCGGCGACGCGGATCGTGTCTTCATAGCTCATCCACGACGCCAGGTGCCGCGCGGTTTCGACGGTTAGCGCACGATCCTGACCGCCGTCGTCAAGGCGTGCAATCGTCTGGAGCCGGTCGAGATAGCGCCCGGCATAGGCGACATCCTGATAGTCCGCCAAACGCGCCGCGCCGTGCAGCGCCAGCGTGTGCGCCGACGTCGGTAGTCGCTCGCGAATCTGCGCCGCGAGATGAAGCCCTGCCGCGGTGCTTGGCTGCGGCTCGGGCTCGCGATCAGCTTTGGGCAGCGCGGTGGTGCCGGTCGACGCTGCGGCAAACCCTGCCGCGAAGCCGCGCAGATTGGCTGGAACCGCAATGGCGCCCTGTTCGATCGCGGCTTCGAACGCCGCGCGCGGGAACGGCAGCGCGCCGCTACCGCCCAGCGCCCCGAACATTATCGAGCTGATAACGCTGCCCGTTCGATCGGACACCGCATCCATATCAAAGCCGACAAAGCTTTTGGCGCGGCGGCCCGCAGCGGCGATGATCCGGTCGCTCGCCGCGATGCCGTCGCCCATCGCTGACTTTTCGGAAATAGCATAGATGCGGTGCGTCGATCCGATCAGCGTCGTGCGATCTTCGGTCACAAAGCCGCGCAAGATCGCCCGCCCCGCCTCCATCAATTCGGACGCGAGCACGATATCGACATCGCCCGGTACCGGCATCAGCGCGAACATCGGATCACGGCCGTCATCGGGCATCATTTCGATGTAATAGACGGTCGATCCGGTACGCTGCGCGACTCCGGGGACCGATGTTCCCTGCGCACGCCAACCATTGGATTCGGCCAGCGACAGAATCCAGTCGGCCAACACGCCGCCGCCCTGCCCGCCCAGCGCCAGAATCGCGATGGTGATACGCTGGTCGGCCGACATCAAAACGCCCTCCGCGCCCGCGCGCGATCGCTGCGCCGCTGGATCATTCCGATAACTGACGCGCGAATACCGAACCGCAGCCGGTCCCAGCGGTTCGGGTTGGTGACGATCCGCGCCCGATAAAAGCTGGGGCACAGCACCGCGGCGTGGCTGACTTCGCCGCACAAGCCGCAGCCGACACAGCTGTTGTCGACATGCGCAATCGGATCGCGCCGCAGCGGGTCGGGGTTGGGCTTGATCGTCAGCGACGGACAGCCCGACAGGCGGATGCAGCTATGATCCCCCGTGCACGTGTCGGGATCGATACCGAAACGGTCGCGCTCGACGCGCCGCCCCTCGCGCACCGCCTTGGCCACCAAGGGCTTTTCGCGGCGCTGCTTGTTGAGCATGCATTCCGACTGCGCGACGATCACCTTTGGCCCCGCCTCTTCGGTGGTCATCGCCTCACGCAGCGTATCCCGCATGCGTTTGATATCATAAGTCCGCGTGACCGAGCGGACCCACTCGGCGCCCACACCGCGCACCGCCTTTTCGATCGGACTATTGGTCGTCCGGAAACGGTTCTCGGCCCGTGAGGATGGAATATCCTGCCCGCCGGTCGCCGCCGAATAGCCGTTGTCGACGATCAGCGTGACCGTATCATCCTTGTTGAATACCGCGTTGCCGATCCCCGATGTGAGGCCATTATGCCAAAAGCCGCCGTCGCCCATCACCGCGATCGCGCGTTTGCCGTCGGGACGAAACGCCGACGCCCCTGCCGATCCCAGCCCGTAGCCCATGGTCGTGTTGCCGATATCGAATGGCGGCAGGATCGAGAACAAATGGCACCCGATATCGGCCGAGACATGCGCTGGTCCCAGCTCGCGCTCGACGAGCTTCATTGCGGTAAAGATCGGTCGTTCGGGGCAGCCGGTGCAAAAGCCGGCAGGACGCTGCGGAACGTCAGTTGGTGCCAGTGCTGGAACCTCAGGCTGCGCGATGACGGGCGCGCGTTCGGGCGCCCATTCGGAGAGGAATTTCATCAACCCGTCTTTTAGCACCTGTCCCGAATATTCGCCTGCGCGCGGCAAAATGTCCTTGCCGACGACCCGGGTCGGCAGGTCGGCGCGGCGGATCAGCGTGTTCAGTTCATGCTCGATAAATTCGGGCTGTCCCTCTTCGACCACCAGTAACGCGCGCTTGCCGCGGCAGAAATCGGCAACCTCATCGGGAACAAGCGGATAGGCGACGTTGAGGCAATAGACCGGCAGCTCTGCCTCGCCATGCGCGTCGGACAGGCCCAGCAGTTCGAGCGCGCGGTTGAACGTGTTGAACAATCCCCCCTGCACAATGATCCCGATATCGCCGCTGTCCGGCCCGAAATGTTCGTTGAGTTTATGCGTGCGAATGAAATCGAGCGCCGCGGGCCAGCGCTGTTCGATCTTTTCGACTTCGTGCAGGAAATTGGCGGGCGGCAGCACGATACGTTGCGTGTCGCGCACCGGGTTTTGCGCCGCATCGGCCACCGTCATCGCCGGGCGCACATTATCCTTGGCGGCAAAGCGGCCGGTCATGTGACAGGCGCGCACCCGCAACTCCAGCATAACCGGGGTGTGCGATGCTTCGGAGAGCTGGAACCCCTTGTCGACCATGTCGACGATGCTGGTCAGATTGGGGCGCGGATCGAGCAGCCACATTTGCGATTTCATCGCAAAGGCATGGGTGCGCTCCTGCATGATCGACGAACCTTCGCCATAATCCTCGCCAACGATGATCAGCGCGCCGCCGGTGACCCCGCCCGACGCGACATTCGACAGCGCGTCGGAGGCGACGTTGGTCCCCACCACCGATTTCCACGCGACCGCGCCGCGCAGCGGATAATTCACCGATGCGGCGAGCATCGCCGCAGCGCTCGCCTCCGACGCGCTCGCTTCGAAATGCACCCCGAGTTCGCGCAAGAGATCGTTGGCATCGGCAAATACATCCATCAGATGGCTGATCGGTGACCCCTGATACCCGCCGACATAGGCAACCCCGGCCTGAAGCAGCGCCTTGGTGACGGCCAAGATGCCCTCGCCATGAAATGTGTCACCCGCGCCGAGCCGCAGCAGCTCGACCTCGGCCTTGAACGAACGCTCCGCCATCGCTCAGCCCGCGACGAGCGCGAGGACGCGAAGCGGGCTGCCTGACCCGCCTTTGATCTTGAGCGGTGCAGCAAAGATCAGGGCGCCGGTGGCGGGCAATTGATCAAGATTTTCCAGACACTGGAGACCGTAACGGCCGGCGCCGTGAAACAGCGTATGCGCGGGATAGGGCGGGTCAAGAAGATGCGCCTGCCCCGCATCGGTGCCGATGGTTTCAACCCCGAACCCATGCGCGTCGCGCTCTTCGACCAGAAAGCGGACCGCTTCCACCGACGGTCCGGGCGTGTGCGCGCCGTCGTCGCGGCGATTGACGTAATCGGCGACCGATCGTTTCGACCAGTCGGTCCGCATCAGCACCCAGTGGCGCGGTGGGATGCGGCCATGATCGCTTTCCCACGCTTCAATATCCGAGACGCTGAGCAGGAAGTCGGGGTTCGCGGCGGCCTCCCGCGACACGTCGATGACGACGGCGGGTGCGATGAAATCAGCGGGCGGAACGGTATCGACCGAATTGTCGGCCAGGTCTTTGCCCGTGATCCAGTGCACCGGCGCATCGAAATGCGTGCCGGTGTGCTCGCTCATCGTGAAATTATTCCAATACCAGGCGACGCCGCGGTCGTCGTAGCGACTGATCTCCTCGACCGAGAACGGCGCGCACTGGCCGAATTCGGGCGGCAGCGACAGGATCGGGGTGTCGGGGGACAAAGTCTGGGTCAGGTCGACCGTCCGTAGCGCGCCACTGGCCATGGCATCGACAAGGTCCGCGAGAATCTGGTTTGTCTGACTGCGCATTGCGTCACTCCCTTCCATTTTCATATGTTTTTGCACGATGACAGATAAACTTGCATTTGCAAGTATCTTTCCGGCACGCTCGTGCGTATCTGGTGGGATGGAGGCAGGAATTTGACGACCGACAATCGGCTTCTCGGCAATCCCGGAACCCCCGCGTTCAGCCTCGACCATTATCCCTTTTACCGGCTCAACCGCGCGGCCAGTCGATACAATGTCATCATCGAGGCACGGCTGCGGACGATCGGCATCGACATTCCGACCTGGCGCGTGCTGATGGTGCTGGGCGAACAATCGCCGCGAAGCGTCGGTCGGATCGCCGAAGCGGCGGTGATCAACCTGTCGACGATGATGCGGATCATTCAGCGGATGACCAGCGCAGCGCTGGTTTCAAGCGCGGCCAATAGCGCCGATGCGCGCGTGACCGATGTCTCATTGACGCCGCAGGGCGAAGCGAAACTGGCCGAAGCGCGGCACCTGACCGCGCCCATTTATGGCAAGCTGATTGCGGGTTTTTCGGCGCGCGATTTCGATCGATTGCTTGCATTGCTAACGCGGCTCGACGCCAATCTGGACGACATTCCGCGCTGAGGAACTGGCTAGCGGGCGCCCGTCAAGGCGCCCGCTGCCCGATTTAGAACTTGTAGTTTCCGCGCAGTCCCCAGCGGCGCAGGCTGGGGATGACCGCAGCACCGTTCGCAAAGCCGAAGTCGAACGACGACGTATAATATTTGGCGTCGAAAAGATTGTCGACAAAGGCCGAGATGCGGAAGCTGTCGGATTCAACGCCCAAGCGCAGATTGACCTTGTCATAGGCATCGACACGGAATGGGAAGGTCGGCTGCCCAGCTGCCACCGCGGCGATGTTGTTGACGTTGGTATAGGCGGCGCTGGTGTGGAAATACTCGCCGCGAATGAAGGCGCTCAACGTGTCGTTCAGCGGCACGCTATATTGCGCAAAGGTCGAAACCGTCCATTTCGGCGCCTTGGGAAGCGGCGCGCCGGACAGATCGATCGTGCCAAAATTGGTCCGCGCGTCGACAAAGTTGCCGAATGTCGCATCCATATAGCCCAAGTTCGCGCCGAGTTCGAACCCGCGTGTCGGCGCCGCGACAAGTTCGAGTTCGATCCCCTTGCTGCTGGCGCTAGCCGCGTTCGATATGCCCGCGAAGTTGATGATCGCACCGTTTGAATCCACCCCGACGACGCCCGAACTAACCTGAACGTCCTTCCAGTCGATGTAGAAGAGCGCGATATTGGCGCGCAGCTTGCGATCGAGCCAGGTCGATTTCATCCCGACTTCGTAGTTCCACAGCGTTTCCGCTCCAAAGTCGCTGCGCGCACGCTGCGGATCGAGTTCGAAACCGCCCGATTTCCAGCCCTTCGACGCGCTGGCATAGAAATTCAGGTCATTGTTCACCTGATATTTCAGCACCGCGCGCGGCGAAAAATCCCTGAACGACCGCTTGCCAGCCACCTCGTCCAGCGGCCCGCCAAATTCGATCTGATCCTCGAAGCGGTCGATTGTGTCGTGCGAATAGCGCCCGCCGAGCGTCAAGCTGAACGCGTCGGTGAATTCATAGGATGCTTCGGCGAACAGCGCCTTTGAGGTGATCGTCTGATTATAATGCGACAGTTCGATGATGAAGCCTTCGGGCAAGCCGATATCATTCTCGGCGCCGGCCGAAATCAACTCGCCATTGCGGATCTTGTCGCGCGCAATCACCGCGCCGACGGTCCATTGAAACGGACCATTGCCGACCGACTGGACGCGCAGCTCCTGTGACAGGCTTTTGCGCGTATTATTGTGAAAGCCTTCGCGCAGGAAGTCCTTGCTCGAAAAGTCGAGCTCGCCCGCGCGGTGGAATTTGGCCGATCCGAACCCGGTGATGCTGGTGATCCCGACCGTATCGCCCTGCCATTCGACGCGGCCGACCGCGATGTGATATTCATTGTCGACCCGCAGCGGCGCGTCATGCGCATAGTTGCGGCGGTTGGTGGGGTAAAATCCGATGTTCGTATCGACCGGGCAGGAGAAGGTCACGCCGGGGCAGATCGACTGGATAAAGCCGCTGATCACACCGGTGTTGATGACACCGAAGTCGTCATCGCGTTCCTTGGCGTAGTTGTACGACAGGTCGATGGTCAGCTGGTCGGTCGGTGTGGCGCGGAGCGACAGGCGCGCCGCCTTGTAATCACGGCCATTGCCGCCACCGATCGGGTGCTTGTTGCGGAACTCGCCATCCGATCCTTCCCATTTCGCCGCCGCGCGGATGGCGACGGTCGGGCTGAGCGGCAGGTTGATCGCGCCGCTGACTTCGGCGGTGTTGAAGCGGCCGTACATCGCATCGACAAAACCCGACACGCCCGCGGTCGAGGGCTTGGCCGAGCTGAGGCTCATCACACCGGCGGAGGCATTGCGTCCGAAATAGGTGCCCTGCGGCCCGCGCAGCACTTCGACCCGCTCCATATCCAGAAGATGCGGGTTGAGCGCGATGTGCGAGATATTGAACTCGTCGAGATAGATACCGAACGACGATCCATTTCCGCCGACGTTCGAAATACCGCGAATGGCGAGGCCCAGCGCGCTGCTCGACACATTGTTGCCGCTGCGGATCGGAGTGTCGGTGATGAAGACGTTGGGCGTGCTCGCGAAATAGCCGCCGATGTCCTTGATATTGGCGCGCTCCATCTCTTCGGCGCTGAAGGCGGTTACCGCGACGGGAACTTCCTGAATGCTTTCGGAGCGGCGCTGGGCCGTGACGACGATGTCTTCGATGCCGTCGCTCTGCGTATCCGCCTGCACAGCCGCACTGTCTTGCGCATAGGCTGGCGCGGCGATCAGGGTCAGTCCGGCAGCGATCGCCACGGCGCTGGCCCGCGTTGCGACCCCGTTCTTGAATCCTGGCTTGCGATTAGTCGTCATCTGTCCGTTCCCTCCCTCAATTTCGCGGATCACGCTTTCCGGTGTCCTGAGAATGCAATAAACGCTTTATACCTAAAATTAAAGTACAAAAATGAATATGAAGATGAATATTTTTATCTGCTTAATGCCCGGAAATTCGACAGTTTTTAAGGATTCTGATGATGAAAATGATGCCGGAGCGCCAACGACAAGCGTCAAATGATCGCGAATTCCTGTGTCAAAAAGCAGCGAGTCCGGTCTGCGCGCGGCCCAGGATCAGGCCGTGGACATCATGTGTCCCTTCATAGGTGTTGACGGCTTCGAGATTGAGCATGTGGCGGATCACGCCAAATTCATCGGCGATGCCGTTACCGCCGTGCATGTCCCGCGCGACGCGCGCGATCGCCAGCGCCTTGCCGCAATTGTTGCGCTTCAGCAGGCTGATCGCTTCGGGCGCGAGCCGTCCTTCGTCCATCAAGCGCCCGGCCGCCAACGTCGCCGCGAGCGCCAGCGTGATTTCAGTCTGCATATCAGCCAGCTTCATCTGGAACAGCTGCGTTGCGGCGAGCGGCCGATTGAACTGGATACGGGCCAGACCATAGTCGCGCGCGGCGTGCCAACACCATTCTGCGGCGCCGAGTGCGCCCCACGCGATCCCGAACCGCGCCTTGTTCAAGCAAGAAAACGGGCCTTTCAAACCCTCGACACCGGGCAATAACCGATCGGCGGGGATCGCGACCTGATCCATCACAATTTCGCCGGTGGCGCCCGCACGCAGCGAGAATTTGCCGTCGATCCGCGGTGTCGACAGCCCTGCATCGCCGCGGAGCAGCACGAAACCGCGAATGATCTCATCATCGCATTTCGCCCAGACCACGAACAGGTCCGCGAGCGGCGAATTGGTGATCCACATTTTGGATCCGCTGAGCACATAACCATCGGCCGTGCTGCGCGCGCGCGTCCGCATCGCCCCGGGGTCGGATCCGGCGTCAGGCTCGGTCAGCCCGAACGCGCCAGTCCATTCGCCGCTGGCCAACCGCGGTAGCCAGGCATCGCGCTGGGCATCGGTGCCGAACGCGTGGATCGGATGCATTACCAGGCTGGACTGCACCGAAAGCGCCGATCGATAAGCGGAATCGACCCGCTCAATCTCGCGCGCGATCAGTCCGTAACCGACATGGCTCGCACCCGCGCAGCCATAGCCCTGGATCGTCGGGCCCAGCAGCCCCGCGCTGCCCAGCTTACGCATCAACCCGACATCAACCTGCTCGTCGCGAAACGCATCGCGCACCATCGGCAGCAATTCAGCCTCGGCAAAGCTGCGCGCGGCATCGCGGATCAGCCGTTCTTCGTCGCTCAACTGCGTATCAATCAGCAGCGGGTCGGCCCAGTCGAAGGAAACGCGCGCGTTCATGCCGCTTGGTCCGTGTCGGGGATCACCGCGGTCGTCTCGATCTCGATCCGCGCCTCGGGCTCGACCAACCCGGCAACTTCGACCACTGCCATCGCGGGGAAGTGCCGCCCGATATGCGCGCGATACGCCGAACCGATCCCGGCCAGATTGGCCGAATATTCATCGCGATCAACGACATACCAGGTCATCCGCACGATATGCTCGGGTCGCGCACCGCCCGCTTCCAGCACGGCAACGGTGTTGCGCAAAACCTGCTCGAACTGGCTGACCAGATCGGGACCGACAAACCGTTCCGCCGCATCCCAGCCGACGATCCCGCCGGTGTAGATTGTCTCGCCGCGCGCCTTTACCCCATGCGCAAAGCCGCGCGGGCGCTGCCACCCTTCGGGTAGCAAGGTCGTGTTTGTCATGAATTCTTCCCGTTTTGTTCGGCGCGCGCAGCAGCCAGATGCTGGCGCGCAATGATCACCCGTTGCACTTCGGATGCGCCCTCATAAATTCGGAGCGCGCGAATTTCGCGATAGAGCGTTTCCACCGGCACGCCGTGGACGACCCCCAGTCCGCCAAAGATTTGCACCGCACGGTCGATGACGCGCTGCGCCGCTTCGGTCGCGTGCAGTTTCGCCATCGCCGCTTCGCGCGTCGTGCGCACCTGCTGGACATCGGCCGCCCAGGCGGCGCGATAGATCAGCAAGGCCGCCGTATCGATGTCGAGCGCCATATCGGCGAGTTGCGATTGAACGACGGCGTTGTCCGACAAGGCGGCGCCGAACAGCCGCCGTCCCTCGGCGCGCGTAGTCGCTTCGTCGAGCGCGCGACGCGCAAACCCCAAGGCGGCGGCGCCGACGGTCGGCCGGAAGATGTCGAGCGTCGCCATCGCCGCGCCGAAACCGCTCCCCGCCTGACCGATGAGCGCCTCACTGGGCAACGCCATCGCATCGAAGCGCAGCGTCGCGAGCGGGTGCGGCGCAATCACGCGAATGCGCTCCGCAATCCGGAGCCCCGGCGTCGCCGCATCGACCAGAAAGGCCGAAATCCCACGCGCGCCTGGCGCTTCGCCGGTCCGCGCGAACAGGACATAATAATCGGCGATCCCGCCGTTCGAAATATAGGTTTTCGCGCCATCGACGACATAGCCGTCCGGCACCGCACGCGCCGCGGTTTCCATCGCCGCGACATCCGATCCCGATTCTAGTTCGGTCAGGGCGAACGCCGCCATTTTGGCGCCCGAGGCCACGTCGGGCAGATAGCGCGCCTGTTGCTCGGCGCTGCCGAACAACGAGATCGTTCCCGATCCCAGTCCCTGCATAGCGAAGACGAAATCGGCCAGCCCCGAATAGCGCGCCAATGTCTCGCGGATGATGCAGAGCGAGCGCACGTCGATGCGTTCATGGACGCCGCCATATGCTTTCGGCACCGCATAGCGCAGCCACCCGCCCGCACCCAACCGGGCGAGCAACACGCGGCATTCGGCATCGACATCCTCTTCATCGTGCGCGCCGCCCAGGTCTTCGGCCACACACCATGCCTCGAGCCGAGCGGCTAGGTCGCGATGCGAATCGTCGAAAAAGGGCCAGTCGAGAAAGCTTCGGTCGGGCATCTCAGTTCCCCTCGAAGACCGGCGTCTGCTTCGCCGCAAAGGCGTCGAAGGCGCGGCGGAAATCCTGCGTCTGCATACAGATCGCCTGCGCCTGCGCTTCCATTTCGATCGCGGTTTCGATACTGACCGCCCACTCGATATTGAGTTGGGTCTTGGTCATGCCGTGCGCAAACGTCGGCCCGGCGGCGAGTGCGCGGGCGGTAGCGATGGCTTCCTCATACACCATGTCGGGATCAACCAGTCGGATATAGAATCCCCATCGCTCGCCTTCTTCGGCGGTCATGACGCGGCCGGTGAACAACAGTTCGGAGGCCCGCCCCTGCCCGATCAGGCGTGGCAGGATGGCACAGGCGCCCATGTCGCACCCGGCCAGCCCAACGCGGGTAAATAGGAACGCCGTCTTGGCGCGCGGCGTCGCAAGACGCAGATCCGATGCCATCGCGATGATCGCGCCCGCACCCACGCACACGCCATCGACCGCGGCAATCACCGGCTGCGGACAGGCGCGGATCGCTTTGACCAGATCGCCCGTCATGCGGGTGAAGGCCAATAGCTCGGGCATCGCCATTTCGGTGAGCGGCCCAATGATTTCATGGACATCGCCGCCCGAACAGAAATTGCCGCCCGCACCCTGGATCACAACCACCTTGACCGCATCGACATACACCAGCGCGCGAAACAGATCGCGCAGTTCGGCATAGGAATCGAAAGTCAGCGGATTTTTCAGCGCCGGCCGATCAAGCGTGATCGTGGCGACGCCCGCGTCAAAGGCCCAGCCGAAATGGCGGGGCGCGAAAGTGTCTGGATTCATTTCGCGTCCCCTTTGTTGCCATCGGCGGCTATGGATTGTTTGAGCGCGCCGAGCAGGTCGAACAACGCCTCGCGCTGATCATCGTCGATCCCGCCGAGCATCCCGGCGATCCAGCCGCGATGCACTTCGGCCAGTTCTTCGAAATAATGTTCGCCCACCGGCGTCAGTCGCACGATCGAAGTGCGGCGGTCCTCACCCCACGGCGCGATCGCAACATAGCCGTTCTTTTGCAGCGTCTTGACCAGCCCGGTGACATTGCCGTTCGAAACGAGCAGCGATCGCGACAGCGCGCCCATCGTCATCCCGTCGGGATAGCGCGCCAGCGCCGCGAGGACGTCAAAGCGCGGCAAGGTCGTATTATAGCCATCGGCCAAGCGCCGTTGCAGGCGCTTTTCGATCACCATCGTGCACGACAGCAAGCGAAGCCACAGCCGGACATCAGGCGTCCCGGCGAGTGCGCCGTCATGCTTTTCCCGAAATGCTTCGTCGCTCACATCACTTCCCCCCCAGCAATTGCAATCGCCTGTCCGGTTATCGACCCGCTGCTCGGCAGGCACAGCCACAGCACGCTCGCCGCCACCTCTTCAGGCGTGATCAGCCGACCCTGCGGATTGAAACGCGCCAGTTCGGCGCGCGCCTCATCGGGCGTTCGTTTCGATAGCCGCGCGATCTTGGCTGCCGCCGCGTCGACAAGGTCGGTATCGGTAAAGCCCGGACAAACCGCGTTCACCGTCACGCTGGTTTCCGCCAGTTCGAGCGCCAGCGACCGGGTCAGCCCCAACACGCCATGTTTTGCCGCGGCATAAGCAGCCGTATAGGCATAGCCTTTGAGTGCCGCTGTGCTCGCGACGCTCACGATGCGCCCCGTCGGCGCCGCCCGCAGATCGGCCAATGCCGCCTGCGTGCAATGAAATACCGCGTCCAGATTGACCGCCATCATCCGGCGCCATCCGTCCGCGTCGATGCGGGCAAAGGGCGTCGATTCCGCCGCGCCGGCATTGTTGACCAGGATCGTCACCGGCCCATGCGCGGCGCGGCCCTGCGCCAGCGCGTCCTCCACCTGCTCGCGGTCGGTAACATCGGCCTGCACCGCAACGCCGCCAATTTCGCGCGCGATCGCCTCGATCGGTCCGGTGCGCCGTCCCAGCAGCGTCAACCGCGCGCCTTCGGCCGCCAGCTCGCGCGCGATTGCCGCGCCTATCCCGCTGCCCCCGCCAGTGACGACGGCGTGCTGTCCGGACAGCCGCGTCATGCCTTGAGCACCGCTTGCTGCTCCGCCGCCCGCTGCAGATTGCGGCGAAGCTGATCCATCCCCGCCTGATAAGGGGGCGGCACCGCAACCTCGCTATAGCCCTGCTGCGCAGCGCCGCGCAGAGTCCACATCGGATCGATCAGATGCGGTCGGGCGAGCGCGACCAGATCGGCGCGGCCCGCCGCTAGGATCGAATTGACGTGATCGGGTTCAAAAATATTGCCCACCGCCATCGTCGCCAGCCCTGCCTCGTTGCGAAGCTGATCCGAAAAGGGCGTCTGGAACATCCGGCCGTACACCGGTCGCCCCTCGATCGAAGTCTGGCCCGCCGATACGTCGATCAGATCGGCGCCCGCATCGGCAAAGGCGCGCCCGATCTGCACCGCTTCATCGGGCGTGACCCCTTTTGCTCCGACCCAGTCGTTGGCCGAGATACGCACCGACATCGGCCTGTCGGCAGGCCACACGGCGCGCATCGCAGCAAAGATTTCCAGCGGAAAGCGCAGCCGGTTTTCCAAACTGCCGCCATAGTCGTCGGTGCGGTGATTTTGCAGCGGGGTCAGGAACGACGACAGCAGATAGCCGTGCGCGGCGTGCAGCTCGATCATGTCGAAACCCGCCGCCACCGCCCTTACCGTCGCCGCTGTAAAGGCATAGCGTACTGCGTCCATATCGGCGCGGGTCATCGGCTGCGGCGACGCATTGGCGGGCGACCAGGCGACGTCGGACGCCGCCAGCAACGGCCAGTTGCCGTCGGTCAGCGGGGCATCCATCCCTTCCCAGCCGACCCGCGTCGATCCCTTGCTTCCGGCATGGCCCAGCTGCAGGCAGATTTTCGCGGCGCTGTTCGCATGCACAAAATCGTTGATCCGCCGCCACGCCGCCTGTTGTGCATCATTATACAGCCCCGGGCACCCCGGCGTGATCCGCGCGTCGGGCGAAACGCAGGTCATCTCGGTGAACACCAGCCCCGCCCCGCCCTGCGCCCGCGCGCCATAGTGGACGAGGTGGAAATCCTGCGGCACGCCATCAACAGCTGAATAGGTGGCCATGGGCGAGACGACGATCCGGTTCGCCAGCGCCATGTCGCGCAACCGGAACGGCGCGAACATTGGCGGCGTCGATGGTGCGGCCGCATCAACGGTTTCGCCCGTCGCCTTTTCCAGAAACCAGCGCTCGACCGATTCCAGCCAGCCACGGTCGCGCTCGCGCAAATTCTGATGGCTGATGCGCTGGCTGCGCGTCAGCAGCGAATAGGAAAACTGGATCGGATCGAAATCGAGATAGCGGTCGAGCGTTTCGAACCATTCGGTCGAATTGCGCGCCGAATTTTGCAGCTTGAGCACTTCGACGCTGCGCTCAGCCTGATATTCCGCCAGCGCATCGGCGCGCGACAGGCCCGGACGGTTCAGCGCCTCCGCCAGCTTGATCGCATCCTCCAGCGCCAGCTTGGTGCCCGATCCGATCGAGAAATGGGCGGTATGCGCAGCGTCGCCGAGCAGGATCAATTTGTCGTAGGACCACTGCTCGCACAGCACGCGGCGGAAATTGAGCCACGCCAAGGATCCCGTGAGATGGGCCATATTGGCCATCAGGCGATGGCCATCCAGCTGGCGCGCAAACAACGTCTCGGCGAACCGGCACGTCGCCTCCTGATCCATGCCATCGAGCCCCAGCCCGCGCCACGTCGCCTCCGAACATTCGACGATGAAGGTCGATAGCCCATCGTCAAATCGGTACGCATGCGCCCAAACCCAACCATGCGGCGTCTGCTCAAATGCGAAGGTGAAGGCGTCAAATACCCGGGTCGTGCCCAGCCACACGAATTTATTCGCGCGCACCTGAATATCGACGCCCAAATGCTCGGCATAGGCATCGCGCAGTCGGCTGTTCACGCCGTCGGCGCCGATCACCAGATCATAGTCCGCATAATGCGCCAGATCGGCTTCGAACTCATGCTCAAAGAACAGCTTCACCCCCAAATCGCGCGCCCGGTCCTGCAGGATCGCGAGCATCCGCTTGCGGCCAATACCGATGAAGCCGTGCCCCGATGAGCGGATCGACTGGCCGCGAATGCAAACCTCGATATCATCCCAATGCGCAAACTCGCCCTCGATCGTCGCGGCGCTGACCGGGTCATTGGCGTGAAGATTGGCGAGCGTCTGGTCTGAAAAAACGACGCCCCAGCCAAAGGTGTCGCCCGCGCGGTTGCGTTCGAACAAATCGATGTCGTGCGCAGGGTTCGCCAGCTTCATCGAGATCGCGAAATAGAGGCCGGCGGGTCCACCCCCCAGACAAGCAATACGCATCGAACCATCCTCACCAATAATGATTTATACTTAAAACGATTCGTGATGGTTTGGCAAGGCGTATCGGCAGGCGCGGCCGTGGCACGACCGAATTCACTACAATGTGACTATTTTTCCGATATTTATCTGGAGCGGTGGCGGCTCGCTCGACGCAGGGTCAGTCTATTCGTGGCGTAACGCGTCGATCGGGTCGAGCTTTGACGCTCGCCGCGCGGGATAAAATCCGAACGTAATCCCCATCAGCGCCGAGAACAGGAAGCTCAGCGCGTTGACCAGCGGGTCGAACAGGAATGGAACGTCAATCACCCCCGCCATGCTCCACGACAGCAGAAATGCCAGCCCGATTCCGACAACGCCGCCAAAGCAGCATAGCACCACCGCCTCGGTCAGGAATTGCAGCTGCACCTCGCGCGCCAGCGCACCGATGGCCAGGCGGATGCCGATCTCGCGCGTCCGTTCGGTCACGGACACCAGCATGATGTTCATGATCCCGATCCCGCCGACCAGCAGGCTGATTCCCGCGATCACCGCTACCATGGCGGTCAACGCACCAGTCGCTGCCCCCAGCGCCTGATTGACCTGCGCGGTATCGACGACGTTGAAATCGTTGATCGTGCTGCCCTGCAGCAATCGCCGTTCGCGCAGCAGCCCGACGAGCGACGCCTGAATCGTCGCGCTGGAATAGGCGCTGTCATATTTGATCACGAAATATTGCAGATCATCGTTGCCGGTGAAGCGCCGCTGTACCGTCTTGAGCGGCATCATCACGACATTGTCGCTGTCCTGATCGGGGCCGCCGCCTTCGCCGCGCTCTTTCAGCAAGCCGACAACCGAGCAGGAGACATTGTCGAGCCGGATTTTCGCGCCCAGCGGACTGACGCCGGCGACGAATACGGCTTGTACGACCTTGGGACCGATCAGGCAGACATTTTTGCCCGCGGTGACTTCGTCATTCGTAAACGCACGGCCTTCGGCAACCTCGACCGAACGGGCGCGCAGGAACGCATTTTCCACTCCCTGCACGCTGGTCTGCCAGCTCTGGCCATTGTGGAAGGCGGTGGCGCTGGACGACACGCTACCCGCGACATCGTCGACCCCGGCGATCTGGTTGCGCGCCGCATCGATGTCATCCTGTTTGAACGGCCGCGGTGCGTCGCGATCGCCGCGGACCGGAAACACGATCAGCACATTCGATCCCAGCGACGATATCTGGTCTTTGACCGACGCAGTGACGCCGTTGCCCAGCGTAACCATCGTGATCACCGCGGCGACGCCAATAATGATCCCCAGCGTCGTCAGGAACGAGCGCAGCAGATGCCGACGAATTTCGCGGAACGCGAGCAACAGGGTGGCGCCGAACATGCCGAGCATCAGCCTGCCTCTGCCGGGGCGGCGCGAACGCCGCGTTCGATGCTTTCAACCAGCCCGTCACGGAAATTCACGATGGTCCGTGCAAAAGTCGCCATTTCCTGTTCATGCGTGACCATCAGGATGGTGATACCTTCGCGATTGAGCCGGGTCAGCAGATCCATGATTTCCAGCGAGCGCTCGGTATCGAGATTGCCCGTAGGCTCGTCGGCGAGCAGCACCGCGGGTTCAGTCACCAGCGCGCGTGCGATCGCAACGCGCTGCTGCTGCCCACCCGACAGTTCGGCAGGGGTATGATCGGCCCAGGGCGCCAGCCCGACCTGATCGAGCGCGCGCATCGCGGCGGCATGGCGCACGCGCTTTTTCTCGCCGCGATACAGCAACGGCAGCTCGACATTTTCCACCGCCGTCGTCCGCGCGAGCAGATTGAAGCCTTGAAACACAAAGCCCAGATAGCGGCGCCGCAGCAGGCTGCGCTGGTCGCGGTCGAGCGCCTGCACCTCGATGCCTTGGAACCGGAATATCCCGCTCGTCGGCACGTCAAGACAACCGAGAATATTCATCGTCGTCGATTTGCCCGATCCCGACGGCCCCATCACCGCGACAAAATCGCCGCGATCGATGCGCATATCGACGCCTTTCAGCGCCTGAAACGCCGCCGGCCCTTTGCCAAAGGTTTTGGTGATCGCTTCGAGTTCGATCAGCGGTGCCGTGCGAGATGCGTCGAGGGTCACTGAACCGTCGCCGCCTTGCCGGTCACGACTTTCATGCCCGCGCGCAATTGCGACGATGTGACCGCGGTTAACCGCCCGTCGCTCTGTCCGGTCACGACGTCGATCGGCTTCAATTTGCCATCGCTCCCAACAACCCAAACCCGCTGGCGGCTGCCGGCGCCAATCGTGGCACGTTGTTCATTTTGTTCGAGCCCGATTTCGGGATTGAGCACGCTCGCCTCGTCCTTCTCCTTCGCATCGGGCTGGAACCGCAGCGCCCCGTTGGGGACGAGCAGCCGCTTGCCAGTGCTGCCGGTGGCGATGGTGGCGGTTGCCGTCATCCCCGGCCGCAGCACGCCTTCGCTATTGGCCACCGCGAGGCGCGCCTCGTAACTGACCACGGCGTTGCTGCCCGCGGTCGCTGCGGCCGATTGCTGGCTCGCTTGCGACGCCGTGTTGCTCGATGCCTGATCGACCCGTTCGACCCGCGCCGGGAAGCGGCGGCCCGGATAGGCATCGACGGTAAAGCTCGCGCCCTGCCCCTCGCGCACCTGACCCACATCGGCTTCGTCGATTTCGACGCGAAGCTGCATCGCGGACAGGTCTTCGGCGATGATGAACAACGTCGGGGTATTAAAACTTGCCGCGACGGTCTGCCCCGGTTCGACCTGCCGCGCGAGCACGACGCCCGACACCGGCGAGCGGATCACCGCGCGGTTGCGGTTGGTGACGGCGGACGAAAGCTGCGCCTCGACCGCGCGGACGTTCGCATTCGCCGCGGCAATCGCGGCCGTATCGCGCTTGACCGCGGCCTTGGCCTGATCGAGTTCGACCTGCGACGGCACCTTGCCGCCCGACAGACGAAAGACGTTATCGAGCCGTGCAAGTTGCGCCCGATCGACGTCGAGCGTCGCTTGCGCCTGCGCAACCTGTGCGCGTGCCGCGTTCAGATTGGCCTGCGCCTGCGTGATCTGGTCTTCGATCACATCGGTGTTGATTTGCGCCAGCACCTGACCACGCGCCACGCGATCATTCACGTCGACATAGACATTGTCGAGCTTGCCCGACACTTCAGAGCCGACCTCGACCTGATTGGTCGGGCGCAAATTGCCCGTCGCCGTGATGCTCAGCACCAGCGATCGTTCGGCGACGGCCTCGGTGATATATTCGGGTTCATCGCCACCGCGCGTACACGTTGCAACGCCCAGCAACACCACGAGCACCAGCAGCGCCGGCAGCCAATATTTCATCCAGCGCCGCCAGCGCGGGCGCGGCGGGGTGCCGAGAAATTCGTCGAGCACTTGCGGCTCGGCCACCGTATCGGTCATTTTTGCATCCCCTCGTCCGGACCGGAGCTGTCCGGGCTAAAATTCGCTGCGTCCCAGCCACCGCCCAGCGACTGATTAAGCGCGACAAATGCGTTGGCGCGTTCGGCTTCGCTGGCAGACAGCGCGTTGCGGGCGCTCAGCAACTGATTCTCGGCGGTGAGCAAAGTCTGGAAATCGATCAGCCCTGCCTGATACTGGCTGCGTGCCAGCAGCGCCGCATTGGTCGCGGCGTCCCGCGCGGTGCCGAACAGCAGCACGCGCTCGCGCGCCGCGCCAAGCGCGACTGCCGCGCTTTCAACATCCTCCAGCGCCCCGAGGATCGTCCGCTCCCAGACCGCCAGCGACGCTTGTGCCGCCGCCTCGGCGCCTGCGACCTGCGCCCGCGCCCGGCCGCCGTCAAAGATTAGCTGGCTTACCCCGGCGAACAGTCCGCCGGTGACGACATCGAACAGATTGTCCAAGCCGAACGATGCCGTCCCGATATTGCCCGTCAGCCGAACCAGCGGCAGCAGCTGCGCCCGCGCGACCCCGATCCGCGCGCCATCGCCAACCAGCGCCGCCTCCGCCTGCCGCACGTCGGGGCGGTGGCGCAGGATACCCGCGGGTGTGTCGAGCCCGACGGTGCCGGGCGGCACCGGGATCGGCGCTGTTTCGGCTTCAAACGCGCTGCGCACGGCGCCGGGCGGCTCGCCGATCAGCGTCGAGATGCTATTCGCCGCCTGCGCGAGGTCGCGGTCGAGGGCCGGAATGCTCGCGGCGGTCTGTGCCCGCTGCGCCGTAGCCTGCTCGACGTCAAGACTGGACACCAGTCCCGCCTGCAAGCGCCAGCGGGCGATCTGCAAATTTTCGTCCTGGATCGTCAGGGTTTCGCGGGCGATCGCGCGCTGCACCGCCAAGGCGCGCGCCGATACCGTCGTTTGCGCAACCTGTCCGACAATCAATCGCTGCAAATCGGCGAGGCCGTAACCGGTCGCGGCAAGGTCAGCTCGCGACGCCGTAACATCATTGCCGATGCGTCCGAACAGGTCGATTTCCCACTGCGCATCAGCCCCCAACGAGAATTGCAGGCGATCGTCGGCAAGGTCGCCCACATCGCGGCGAACACCGCCCGAGGCGTCGATCCGCGGCAAAAATCCGGCCCGAGCTGCCCGTACCCCCGCGCGCGCCTGTGCGACGCGCGCCGCCGCCTGGGCGATATCCCGGTTATGCGTGAGGGCGCTTGCAACATATCGGTCAACAAGCGGGTCGTTCAGCCGCCGCCAATATTCTGTGGTATCAGCTGCTTGCTGCTCCGCACCGTCGGACCATTGCGGGGGGACCGGCAGCGCCGTTTGCGGGGCGACCTGCGGCGCGGTCGGCGCGCAGGCACCGAGCCCACCAGCCCCGATTGCAACCAGAAGCCACCGCGTTCCTGCTTTTCTCATGCTTCCCCCACACCTGCGGCGCACCTGTACTAGCGAACCACAACACCATCTGTCCACGATGGGCAAGATTTACAGGCAGGGCAACAAAAGACGACGCCGGAATGACGATATTCGCGCCCGTTTTGCAATGCCCTGACGCGCGGACGAGATGCAAGAAAGTGATCGGTTCGATCAAGGGGCGCGCTCGAACGGAGCTCTCGATCATGCCGCAACCCTGTGTCTGGCTGAGACGTTGCCCGCGCCGCGACGCTTGTACCCGTTTCTCCCTAATGCTAAAAGATTTGGGCATCACGCGGGGGCGGGGGGCAAGTTCATGATACAATCCACGACGAGTGCCGATTCAATCCCAAAACCGGTCGTCGGATCGGCTGCGCCCTGGTTCAAGGCGCATGTTCTGGACGTGAACCCGCAATATACTTTTCACACCGTCGCCGGACGGCCCATTGTGCTGTTCTTTATGGGATCAGCGACAAATGGCGACGTCGAGGTCGCGCACAACCGACTGATGGTCGATCCCGATCGCTTTGACGACAGCCGCTGCTCTTTTTTCGGCGTTACCGTCGATACCGATGATCACGCAGCCGGACGGGTCAAAACGCGCACCCCCGGAATCCGGTACATCCTCGATAGCGACCGCGCGGTCAGCGACGCTTATGGGGCGTGGAGCAAAGAGAGCGATCATTACGAGCCCTATATCGTCGTCCTCGACCGTCAATTGCGCGTCGCGGGGCGGTATCACTTGCCCAACGCCGATAAAGCGCTCGCGCTGGCCGACCGCCTGATCGAAGAGGGCGCGCCGGAGGACTGGGCGCCGGTTCTATCGGTTCCGCGCGTCTTCGATAGCGCCACCTGTAAAAGACTTATCGGGCTCTACGACGCCGACGGCGGCGAAGATTCGGGCTTCATGCGCGAAGTGAATGGCAAGACGGTGTCGGTGATCGATCACGGCCACAAACGCCGATCCGACGTCACGATCAAGGACCAGGCATTCTGCCGCGGGCTCAACGCGCGAGTGAACCATTGCCTGCGCCCGGTGATCCAACGCGCGTTCAATTTCGACGCAACGCGCATGGAGCGCTACATCGTCGCCTGTTACGATGCGTCGGTGGCCGGCCATTTTCGCGCGCACCGTGACAATACGACGATGGGAACCGCGCACCGCCGTTTTGCGGTAACGATTAACCTCAACGACGATTTCGACGGCGGCGAGCTGCGCTTTCCTGAATTCGGCACGCGGACCTATCGCCCCCCGCCCGGCGGCGCGATCGTCTTTGGCTGCGGCTTGCTGCACGAAGCAACCCCGGTCACCCGCGGGCGCCGCTATGCCTTCCTGCCCTTTCTCTATGACGATGCCGCAGCGGCGCAGCGCGAAGCGAACAACCAGTATTTGGGCGAAGGGGTTGGCGCTTACCGGCGATAGCCGCGGCCCCTTGGCTCAAAGTTCGATCGAAATTTTCACATTCTGCGCCTTGATCCCGGCCAGCGCCGCGATGCTGAGTTTCGCCGCATAGATCATGATGCTGAGTCGCTGCGGATTGGCGAGACCCGCCGGAATCTCGCCATGTTCCCATCCCGTCGCAAGCATCATATCGACCTCGTCATCCGGGACGGCCGCCTCAAGACCGCCGACGAGTTCAAGCTGCGAGATACCAAGCACGCTCGCAAGCACCCGCAGATTGCTGAGGCGCGGCTGCGTCTTGCCCGATTCCCATGCCCAGATCGTCGGCCTGCTCAGCCCAGTCCGCACCGCAAGCTCCGACCGGCTGATCCCGCATTGCTCGCGAAAACGGCGAAGCCGCGTCGGCAGCGCCTCGCCCATTTCATATTCAATAGGGTGTACCGACGCGCTCACTGCGGTGGCGCGGCGCGGCGCTGGCGCGGCGTATGCCGTCCCGCTCCGGACTGGTGTCGGCCGAATATGACGTCGATATCGTCGAAGACATTCCTATCCATTGACGCCCCCCTCAAGCAACGCGCCACGATGGATTATGATCTGCCAGAAATCCCGGTTTTCCGCCATTCCCTGATGGGGACATGCATAGTGTGCCTGTCCCGCGATTGCACAGTCGGGCCTGCGGTCACAGGTATCTACGTCTTTAGAAAGCGGTGCCAAGCGAGATCGAGAACGTCTTCGCCCGATCCCCCCGCTGCCGCACCACAGGTTGCGCGATGTTGAACCGCAGCTTGCCAGGGCCGGCGTTGAACGACAGGCCGAAACCAACCGCGACGCGCGGCTTGGGCGAATTGCCGATCAGCCGTTCACCGGGTAACAGCGCGGCTTTCGAGGCGCCGAATACTGACCCGGCATCGACGAAGACGCTGGGTGACACGCCAAATCTTTCCATCGCCCCTTCGAGCCGAAACGCTATTTCCAGCCGCCCGACATAATAGGCGCGGCCGCCAACCGCCGTCGTCAGTCCGGCGGGCGCGGTCAACGGAACAACTTTTGGCCCGATGCCGCGCAGATCGAAACCGCGCATACTGTTTCCGCCGATATAGAAGCGATCGAACAGCGGAATTTCGCGACCACCGATCGGCTTCATCCAGCCGCCTTCTATACCCAGTGAAACGTCCATTTCATTGCTGAGGCGGTGGTGGAACGTGCCGCCAACGCGCGTCCGCGCATAGCGCGTCGTGCCGCCCGGCCCAGCGAGATCCTGCGTGATCCGCAACTGGAACCCGCGTGTCGGATCAACCGTGCTGTCGCGGCGATCCAAGCTAAGCGAGACGCTAATCACCGAGCTGGTCGACTGACCGAGAGCGTTACAAAAAGGACTGCCGTGCAGGCCAACATCGCATTGCGCATTCTTCAGGCCGATCCGGAAATCCTCGTCCGAATAGCGGTAGTTCGCTGCGATGCGAAGACCACGACCTAGCGGTTTGCCCAGATACAAGTTCGCACCGCGCGCAGTTTGCCGAAACACCGAGGATTTTTCTTGCGCGTCGAAACCGACGGCTGTGGATCGCGAATAGAAAAAAGTCGGTGCCACCGACAGCTTGCTGCCCATGAAATTCGCATCGGCGACGCCGAATTCGAACAAGCGCTGAATTTTCGAATAGCGCGCCGACGCGGTGATGTCGCGGCCCGGCGCGCCGATATTGGTGCGTGCAATCTTGACCGTTCCCACCGGCCCCTCGAGCGACGAATAGCCGCCCGAAAAGGCCAGACCGCCGCGCGGCAGGGTCTTGATCGACAAGAGATCGGTTTCGCTGGCCTGGCCATCCGCGCCGTCAATGCTCTCGGCAATATCGGGCACCACGTCCGCGTCGTTTTCGTCGTCGGGATTGGCATTGCCAGCCGCCGCTCCCAATTTCGCTTCCTCGGGTCGCGCGCGCAGCGCGGCGTGCCGTGAACCAGCGTCGCCCAGCCACGGTGCCGTGGATACATCGGCAACAAATGCCGGAAATTTGCGCATGCTCGCCGCCGCTTGACGGCTGGTGCGCTGGGCGCCGCCAATGGCGAAGCATGCCGGCCCCATCCGGTTTTGTAGTGCCACGACGCAGGCCAGATTGACCATGTCGGCGGGCAGCGCGGGCGCATCGAACGCGGTGATCGACGCATATGGTCCAAACCGTGCCGCAATGCTCGGCTTCAAAGTGGTTGGCACGGCCTTCGCGTTCGCGCGCGGAGGCCGACTGCGCGCGAACGCCTTGGAGGCGCGCCCTGCGCCGCCTTGTTGCAGCGTCGACAATGCGCTCGTGCCGACGATCTTGTTGCCCGTCGGATCGATACACCCGCCGCAATCCGTCGGCCCCTTTGCCAACACCTCTGCCGTTCGGACGATCAGCGCTTGCCGCCGAATACCCGCAACACCCAGCCAGGGCGTTGTACCGACATCGGCAGTCCATGCCGGGATTATGCCGCCGATCGCCGCCGCCGGCACATCGCCGGAATCGAACACGCCCGGGCTCGGCGCGTCGCTGATCGACGGGGCGACCGCTACGGAAGCCGTCGGTGCGATCGGTGCGTCCCAATCGATGGCCAACGGCGCGCGCGGAGCGGCATCCGATTCAGCATCGGACGGGTTGATCGGCGCGCCTGCTCCAGCCAGCTCTGGCGCGATCGATACAGCGAGGACAAGTGCGTCCGAACTGGTCGCCCGCGCCATGGTCGCAAACGTAGGCATCACCCGCTCCTGCGGTCGTCCTTCGGCGAGCAACAGCACCCGCGCCATCGCCGTCGATTGGCGAAGCGCAGGATAAGGTGGCGTCTGAAGGATCGCCGGTTCGCACGCGTACAGCGGCGCAGGGTCGCCCACACAGAATATCACCGCGACGCCCAGCGCGGTGCCCTGCACCGCCTGTTGGACGCCCCGGAACAATATTCCGTATCCCGACAACCTCATCCCCCTCTTTTGCCGGCCGTTCCCCGGCGCTCACCTCCGCCAAAACCGCTTCGGGATTATCCTTCCCGGAAAGATCGATTGAAACTGTCGATCATCGGCTGGAACAGATATTGGATCAACGAACTCGACCCTAGGTTGATATAGACTTCCGCCGGCATCCCCGACATCAGCCGGACGTCGGGATATTTCTTCAGCTGCTCGGCTGATATCTCGACGATCACCTTGTAATAGATTTGCTGGGCGTCCTTGTCGTAGATCGCGTCGGGGCTGACCTCTTTGACGACGCCGAGCAGATTCGGGATCACGCGCGCCTTGTAGGGCGTCAGCTTGATCTCCGCCTCCAGCCCCGAATGGACCATGTCGATGTCATTGGGCCGCAGCCGCGCCGACACGACAATTTTTTCCGAGGTCGGCACGATGTCCAGGATCGGCTGACCCGGACCGATCACCCCGCCGGGCGTGATCAGCCGCAAATTGGCAACCCGTCCGGCGACGGGTGCGATCACCTGTTGGCGGGTGCGAATATCGCCGCTGACTTTCAGTTTTTCGCGCGCCTCGGCGATACGCAACTGGACTTCGCGCTGCTGGCCCGTTGCCTCGAGCACCATTTGCCCGCGCAGCGAAACCATCTGGGCGCGCGTCTCACCGATCGTGTCGCGCAGGCGGTCAAGATTGTTGGTCAGCTTGCCGCGCTCGCCATCGACCAAGGCCTTTTGACGTTGCAGTGCCAGCAGCCGCGATTTTCGTTCGAGCCCTTCATCGACCAGCATGTCCACGCCCATTTGTTCGTCGTCGAGCAGCTTTGCCTGGTCGGTGAGCGCCGCGATCTGGGCGCCCGAACTGCGGATGTCGGCGTTCGATTGCCCGATCCGCTGCGACAGGATCTGCCCCTGCTCCGACAGGCCGCGCCGCCGCGAGGCGAATTCGGCATTCGAGGCGGCGATAATCTCCTTCACCTCGGGATCGCGGCCCGCCGCCAGCAGCTCGGCGGGATAGTTGACGTTGGGCAGCCCAAGCCGTTCGGCGGTCAGCCGCGCGTCCTGCGCCAGCAGGCCATAAAAGCTCGATCGCAACGCCGCATCGGACGCATCATTCTGGGTGGCATCGAACAGCACCAGCGGCTCGCCAGCGCGAACCTGCTGGCCCTCTTTGACCAGGAAACGACGAACGATTCCTCCCTCCAGATGCTGGACCGTGCGCCGACCACCCCCAGCCGCCTCCAGAAATCCGCTCGCGATCGCTGCGCTATTCAGCGGCGCCGCCCAGCTCCAGACCGCAAAGGCCAGCATGAACAGGCCGATCGAAACCAGTGCAAGCCGCATCGACCCTTTCACCCGCGGACCAGCCACGTCATAATCAGGCGAAGGAAGCGCGAGGCGCACCGGGTCGCCGTCGGCGCCGAGGTGAAAGGGGATGTTCATGCTTCCATCCCACCTTGTTTAAACATCGCTGGATTGGACTTGGCGGGATCGCCACGCGGCGCCCCCTCGCCCGTCGGAATCGCACGCTTCCGTCCGGCCATTTCGTCGACGACGGTCCTGGCATCCCCAAATTTCGCCACCTGACCATCCATCATCAGCAATATCTTGTCCGACAGTTCGAGCAAGTTGGCGCGATGGGAGACAATGATCGTCGTCATGTTCAGCGCCTTCAGCTTCTTGATCGTCGCCAGCAGCGCGGCGTCGCCGCGCGCGTCGAGGCTGGCATTGGGTTCGTCGAGCACGATCAGCGGCGGCAGCCCGAACAGTGCGCGGGCTAGCCCGATCCGTTGGCGCTGCCCACCGGACAGCTGATGCCCACCGTCGGTGAGCACACAGTCATAGCCGCCGTTGAGGTGCAGGATCATCTCGTGACAATCGGCGAGCTTCGCTGCCGCGATCACATCGGCGTCGCGGGCATCGGGGCGGAAACGGCCGATATTCTCGCGGATCGATCCGGGCAGCAGCTCGACGTCCTGCGGCAAATAGCCGACGTTCGGACCGAAATCGCTGCGCATCCAGTCGAAGGTGTCGGCGCCATCAAGGCGGACGTGCCCCGAAACCGGTTTCAGCACCCCGACGAGCAGCCGCGACAAAGTCGTCTTGCCCGATGCCGACGGTCCGACGATCGCCAGCGATGTTCCCGGCGCAATCGCAAAACTGACGTTTTTCAGAATCGCGCCCTTCATGCCGGGCGCGGCATAGGTCAGGTTTTCGATCGCCATCGCGCCTGATGGTTTGGGCAGGGCCATCTGCGATGGGCGCGGGTTTGGCAGGTCGCAGAACCGCGACAACCGTCCCAGACTTTCACGCGCCAGCACGAACTGTTTCCAGTAACTCATTGCCGCCTCGATCGGCGCCAGCAAGCGCGCGATCAGGATCGATCCGGCGATCATCGCACCGCCAGTCAGCTGCTGGTCGAGCACCAGCAACGCCCCGATACCGAGCACCGCGACCTGCACCACATTGCGGACGAACTTCATCCACGCCAGGATCTTGCTCGACTGGAACTGCGTCCCGTCGACCGCTTCGGTTTCGGCGATGTAGCGGTCGCGCCAGTGGGCGATGGTGTCCTTGCCCATCCCCATCGCGTCGATGACTTCGCTGTTGCGGACCAGCGATTCGGCATATTGCATATTGCTGGTGGCGAGTGCCTGCGTGTCGCGGATCGACGTGCGCGTTATCCGCTCGTTATACCAGGTCAGCCCGAACAGCATGGCCGCGCCGATCGCGGAGATCAGCCCGAAAACGGGGTGCAGCATAAAGACGATCAACAGATAGAATGGCACCCACAGCATATCGACGACGCTGAACACGGTCGGGGTGGAAATGAAATTCTTGACCTGCGTCATTTCGCGCAGTGCTTCGAGTTTGATATTCGGCGCGATCAGTCGTTGTTCAAGCGACCGCAGCAGCAGCGTCGGTCCGAGTTGCTGCGCCATCCAGGTGCCGACACGGTTGGCAACCTGTTGGCGGATGCCGTCGAGCATCGAACCGAGCGCAATCACCAGCGTGATCGCCAGCGCGAGGAAGAACAAGGTGTCCTTGCTTTGGCTGGTCAGGACGCGGTCAAAAACCTGCATCATGAACAGCGACATCGCGAGCGCAGCCATGTTGGTGATCGCCGAGAACAGGATCAGCCGAACCGCGATCGGCTTTTGCGGGATCAGGAGCTTCTTGAGCAGGTTGTCCGAATTGGCCGACGCCTGCCCAATTTTCAGGAGTTTTCCAGCCATGCTTAGCGCTCCCAGAGGGCCGGGCTATCCGCAGCATGCAACGGCAGCACGAGCCCCGAGATCAACCCGGCTAGTTCCATTTGGCGGTGCACGCCCAGCTTGGCGCGCACGCGCTTCAGATAGGTCCGTGCCGTCTCCTCTGACAGGCCGCATCCCTCCGCCGCGTTGCACAGGCTGCTCGATTTCAGGAAATGGCCCAGAAAACGCTGTTCGGACGGCAACAAACCAAGCGCTTCGAGCAGCGAGGTCGGCGCATCAACCTTACCCGGCCCCATGATGATGACCATGGCGCAGCGCGTCATCCCGTCGCCGGTCCGCGATTTTGCGGAAATGACATAGGCCAGACGCCATTCGCCGTCGCGGCAATCGAGCCGAAACACGTCCTCTACCGGCGCATTGGCGGTTGCCGTGGCGGCGCGCCGGATGCTGTCACGTAACTGTTTTGCCTGCGCCGGATTGGCGGCGACGATTGCGCCATCAGCGGCGCGGATCAGCCATTTGCGCTGGTCAACCAACCCCGTCGCCGCACTGTTCAGGAACAGCGGCTGACCCTCGGCGGACAACAACGCCATCGCCATCGATACTCGGTCGAACATCCCCTCGAGCATCGCCGAGCGTTGCGACTGATGCGCGAGCTGCGCCACGCCGGTAGCCGATTCCGCAAGCAGCGGCGCAATCAATTGCAGCGATGCAGCATCGCGATCGCCGAAAGGCGCCGAGCCGTCCTGCCGAAAAAAGAGCGCGCGAATCGCCTTGCCCTCGCGCTTCATCTGGATCGCAATACCGCAGTGGAGCGCCGCATCGAAGTCGGCCTCCGTTGCGTCACCTTGGGTCGCAGGCGAGCCAAAGATGGCGCCGGAAAACTGAAAATGATGCACCGGCTGCTCGCCGATCCGCGCCCAGACATCGTCCATCATCGCCAACAGGCGCCGCGTGGCGTCTGGATCGCCGCGTACTTGGTCGAAACCGATCAGAAAGGCATGCCGCTGCGAACCCGGCCCCGCCAGCGTGACAGTGAGCATGGCCGATGCGATGTCGAACTGCGCCAGATAGTCGCGCCAAAGGCGCCGCGTATCTCCCGCAACATCAACCGATAGCGGCTGGCCAGTCATGACGTCATGCTGGGCGATTTCACCCCCCTCAAACAGGTGGGTGTCGTCGCGAAGCGACTCTGTGTAATGCGTCGAAAATTCCATGGTCGCAGACATTGTGGCCCCCAAAAATCATCGTTCCCGTGCCGAAGCCAAAGCTCGCCACAGGGGATTCACGCGCGACCATGATGTCTGGCGCGATGCTCTGAGTACGGTCCAGAACGCACGCGCCCGCCGGGGTTGCCTGAAGCATTTTCTACCCGGCGTAGGCTGTCGATTGATGCGAATCTCTCGATAGCGTCGCCTGCCGTGACGGCTGCAAGCGACCGCCATTGTCTATTTCGATTCGGCGGATCGAGTCTATTATCCCCTCGGACATATCCGTTAGGGTAGTTTCGCACCCCGCCCCCGCGCATTACTCTTGCCGCACAACACAAAGAGGGGTCGGCACTCGAATCTTTAATGATTCAGGAGGGGTGACGTGCGGAAATCATGGACTTTTTGGGCGAGCGCTTTGGGCGCTCCCGTCGCCGTCGCGACGTTTGCGGTCGCCGCGACTCCGCTGCTGGCGCAATCGGCGGCGCCCGCCGTCGCGCCATCGAGCACGATGGCCGCGCTGGCGCGCCAGGTGGTCATCTCCAGCCCTGACATCGCGGCGCAGCGCCATCAAGTGCGGGTCGCGGCGGCACGGCTGCAAGCCGCCGAAGCCGGCTATCTGCCAACGATCGAGGCGAACGGCACCCTTCAGCGGCGCGAGATCGATATCAGGAATGGCAGCAGTACCAACGACGCGCGATATACCGCTGGTCAGGCCGGGATCGAGGCGCGGCTGCGCTTCTACGACGGTGACCGGACGTATAACTCGGTGAGAATCGCCAAGGCCGAGCTGGAGGCGACTACCGCGGGGCTCGACGCGACGACATCGGACACACTGCTGGAATTGCTGACCAGCGCCGCGGACGTCCATCTCAATCGCAAGATCCTGGAATATTCGCAAGCGCAGAGCGAGGCGATCGGCGAACAGCTGCGTGCGACATCGCGCCGACTCGAATTTGGCGAGGCCACGCGCACCGACGAAGAACTCGCGCGGGCGCGGCTCGCGACATCGCAGGCGGGTGTGCTCGCGGCAACCGAAGAACTTGGCGTCAACGGACACCGCTTTCGCAACGTCAGCGGCCAATCGGGAACGATGGTCCCGCCCCTGCCACCGCTCGCAGCGGTTCCCTCGTCACTGGCCGCGGCGCAAAAAACCGCCGTCGACGCAGCGCCGCGGCTGCGCGCCGCGCGCCTGAACGCCCAAGCGGGCAAATCGGGCGTCAAGTTTGCGACCGGCGCCTTGCTCCCGCAACTCGATGCGGTCAGCGGCTATGACTATCTGACCGGCGGCGCGACCAACACCTTCACGGGCAAATATCCCGACGATCGATCGTCGCTCTATTACGGGCTGGAACTGCGCGTGCCGATTTTTCTGCCCCGCGATCATGCCGAAGTGCGACGCGCCCGTGCCGTCCGCGATCAGCGCCTGTCGCAAACGGACATCGCGTCGCGAACAGTGGCGGAAGACGTCGCGACAAGCTGGACCCGCTGGCAATCCGCAAAGAGCACCATCGCCGCAGCCGAAGCCGCAGTGGCGGCAACCGAATCGGCCGCGGAAGGGATCAAGAAGGAAGCGGTCGGCGGCAACCGCACCCTCACCGATGTGCTGAATGCCCAGAATGAACTGCTGTCCGCCCGCGTCACGCTGGAACGCGCGCACCGCAACGAATTTGTCGCGCGCGCCAGTTTGCTGGCGGCCACCGGCCAGCTTGACGCAAAGGCGATTCTCGATGGGCGCTGCTGCGGCGCCGACAGCATCGCGCGCCCGGGCATGTCCGCGCTGGGCGGACCGGTTATGGCCAACGCCAGTCAGCAGGTTGCCGATCCTTTGGCATCCTCCCGCCCGCAAATGTCGTCGCTGGGACGCGCGCCCGATCGGACGCCCGACCGCGTCGCCGACGACGCTGTTGGCGTACCGGGCAATTTCTCGCGTCCCGTATCCTCCGCCCTCGGGCGCAAGCTCAACTAGGATCAGCCTTCGCGTTCTGACAGGCTCGTTCCGGCCCGCGCCGGAACGGCGAAAATCTGCGCGTCCAGGCAAATTCAGCTGCGACGCAAGCCGATGATCTGCCCCAAAATGAGCCACTTCACAAAATTGTCGGCCATGTCCCCAAGCAGGAATGTCCGGTCCCCCTGCCCCGCCATATCCCTTCGTCATGGCTTCGAAATTTCGTGGCCATTTGGGGGGATGGAAGAGCCGAGTCGGCGAAACCGCATCCCTGCGACCCACAAATGAAGAGGATAGCGAAATGCCTACAGTTACTCCTTCAAGTGCACCGAATAGTGCAAAGCTGCCTACCTCGCGGGGGCAAGTGCTTGGAACCAACTCGGTCGATTTCATCGATCTGAATGCGATCACCTCGACCGCAACCTTGCCGTACAATGCGCGCGGCAACGGCGGCAATGACACCGTCTATGGCAACAATCTCGACAACGATCTGTACGGCGATGCCGGCGACGATAACGTCATCGGTCGCGGCGGCAATGATCGCGTCGATGGCGGCGTCGGCAACGACACGCTGATCGGCGACCAAGCGTCGTTCGTCGTCGTCGGACCCGGCAACGTCGTCTATACCGGCGATGACAATGGCGGCGCAGACGGCAACGACACGCTGCTCGGCGGAGCTGGCAACGACACAGCCTGGGGTGGCGGCGGAAACGACTTCATCCGCGGCGATGCCGGCAATGACACGCTCAACGGCCAATCGGGCGATGACCGCGTCGAAGGCAGCGCTGGCGATGACGTCATCAGCGGTGGCGACGGCCAGGACAATCTGTATGGCGGCACCGAAACCGACGTGATCACGGGCGGTAACGGCGATGACTATATCGAGGGCGGTACCAACACCAACGGCCGGGACAATCTTTCAGGCGGCGACGGCAATGATGTCATCTTTGGTGACAATGGCGTCAACCGCAAGGCAGACCCCGACTTCGCCTATAACCAGAGCGGCTATAATCCGGGCAACGGCCAGGGTGACGACATCTCCGGCGGCGCCGGTGACGATCAGATCTTCGGCCAAGGTGGCGATGACGTCATCGCGGGCGACAGCGGCGACGACCTTCTGTGGGGCGACGATGGCAACGACACCATCACCGGCGGCACAGGATTTGACCAGGTCGACGGCGGCGAAGGCGATGATAACCTGGCCGGCAACGATGGCGATGACGAACTCGACGGCGACGCCGGCAACGACATCATCCGCGGCGGCGCTGGCTTCGATTTCGTTCAGGGCGGTGCCGACGATGATGACATCGGCGGCGGTGCCGACGACGACACGCTGAACGGCAACGACGGCAACGACTTGGTCCACGGCGACGCCGGCAACGACGTCATCTGGGGCGAAGGCGGTGACGACTCGCTCTATGGTGACGACGGTGACGACGTGATCCGCGGCAACGGAGATCCCTTCTTCGATCCGCTCGACCCATCGAACACCGATGCCGACTTCATCTCGGGCGGCAATGGCAACGACACCATCAACGGTGACGAAGGCAATGACGTCATCGAAGGGAATGATGGCAACGACTTGCTCGCAGGCGACGCTGGCAACGACCAGATCTCCGGCGGCGATGGAGCCGACAACATCAGTGGCAACGACGGCAACGACGTTGTTACCGGTGGCAACGGCGCCGACACCATCTTCGGCAACAACGGCGCCGATAATCTGTCGGGCAATGACGGCGACGACCTGATCTATGGCGGCGCTGGCAATGACACCATCGACGGCGGCAATGGCGCCGATCAGCTTGCTGGTGATGCCGGTAACGACACCATGTTCGGTGGGGCCGGTGACGACATCATGTATGGTGATACGCTGTACGAAAACCTGGGCAATCCGGGTGGCGGCAACGACACCATGTCGGGTGGCGATGGCGACGACTATATGTCGGGCGGCTTCGGCAACGACGTGATGAACGGCGATGACGGCGACGACAGCATCCGGGGCGACACCGGCAATGACACCATCAACGGTGGCCTTGGCGATGACAATCTGGAAGGCGAACAGGGCAACGACACCATCACCGGTGGCGAAGGCGACGACCATATGTCGGGCGGCGCGGGCAAGGATCTGTTCCGCTTCGACTCGACCGACTCATCGCCGGGCTTCGGCAATGATGTCATCGGGGCGCCGTTCAGCCTGGGATCGGGCCGCGACTTCAACCTCGCGAACCGTGACACGCTGGTCTTCGACGTCGATGCTGGCTTCGATCCGGCGAACGACATGTTCGTGATCACCGGCGACTTCGACTTACAGGGCGACGCGCTTGATGTGTATGTCTTCACGTCAGCCGGTGCCGTCCTGATCGAGGACTTCTGGGAAGGCGCTTCGGCTCCGATCGCGGCGCTCGCTGCGGCTGGTGCCTATGACTCGGTTGCCGCGCTTAACGCGTACAGCCAGGGCAATGCATCCTACGACATGATCACGTTCGTCTGAGGACAAGGCTTCGTACGGGGAGCCACTCCTCGACGGACCTCTGCTAACTGGAGGGCAGGCCGCGGCCTGCCCTCCTTTTTGTTGTTCGGACGCTCGACAATTTCGTCGTTGTCCCAACGAAATAGCATCGCCGTGAACTGCAATTTTGATGATGTCCCCATCAGGGAATGGCAGGAAACCGGGCTTTCCGCCAATTTCGACACAAGGATGACAGGGCAAGAATCATCCTGACGATGCCTGCTTTAGCCGAGCAGGTCTGCAGAGATTGGGTGTAAGAAAAGTATAAGTTCTGCCGACGACCCGGTGGCCATTTTTTCCTCCGGCACTTGGCAGATCTTCGAGTTCGGTCAGCTCCTGCTGGCTAGCCGTGTCCGCCGCCACGCCCCCTGGCGGCGGCCGGCGTCGAAGCCTCATCGATCGTTTCCATTGCGCCGCGACCGTGTCGGCCGCAGCACGAGCCCGACCATGATGCACGCTTTCCTCCTTTCGCTTTCGCTGGCCATAGCCGCGTCACAGGCGCCGCCCGCCGCGAACGCCCCGGCCTTGGACTTTCCCGTCGAATGCACCGTCGGCCAGTCGTGCCTGATCCAGAAACTGGTCGATCACGATCCCGGCCCGGGTCGCCGCGACTATCGCTGTGGGTTGCTGACGACGAACGGCCATGACGGGATGGATATCCGCTTGCGGACAATGGCGGACATGCGAACCGGCTTTGCCGTTGTCGCCGCTGCGGCCGGAACGGTGCTACGTACCCGCGACGGCGAGCCGGACGTCAGCATCGACGACCGGGCAGCGCTGGACGGCAAGGACGCGGGCAACGCGGTCGTGATCGATCACGGCAGCGGTTGGCAGACCCAGTACAGCCATCTGCGCTTGGGCAGCGTCGGCGTCCGTCCGGGCCAGCGCGTCGAGGTGGGCGAAAAGCTCGGGCTGATCGGGCTATCGGGCAATAGCGAATTCCCGCATCTTCATTTTACGGTCCGTCATCGCGGCGAGGTCGTCGATCCTTTCGTCGGCGTTGGCGCCCTGCCCGCTTGCGGCGTCGTCATGCGCACCGCGGGCCTTTGGGCACCAACCGCAGCGCAGATCCTCGATTACCAACCCGCCGCCGTAATCACCGGCGGCCTCGCATCAGCGGTGCCGCCCAAAGCGGTCGCCGAGCGCGATCCGCCCCCGCCGCTTGCTGGACGGCAGGCGCCGCTAATCCTCTGGGTCGATGCGATCGGCGCGCGTGCGGGCGACCGTCAGGCGTTCTCGATCATGGGACCGAGCGGACAGATTGTGCATGACCAGCGAATGGTCGTCACCGACGGCGGCCTCAGTTGGTTTGCTTACAGCGGCAAACGCGCGCCGGCCGCGGGCTGGCCCAGCGGACGTTATTCCGGTCGCTATGCCCTGCAACGCGGCGATATGGTGATCGCGCAGTTTGAAACCTACGGATTGATAAAATAAATTATCATTTTCATGACGTTATATTTTCAATAAAATTGGCAAAAAACCTAGAATATCTCTCATTATGAAAGTGTTATTAGGATATTTATATTGTCCAAGTGTCGAAAATAGATAGATTTCTATCTAACTATATTCAAAATGCGACAATTTTGACGAATATTGTTATATTTTATAGATATTTTAATAGAAAATTAACTCATAAGATATTTGTCCTATACAAAAGTATAGGCGGCTATACCGGAAATTGCCATTGCAGAATCACCCCCCGGGGTTTGTATTCGCCCGGTCAGTGACAACGCACGGGCATCGGTCGCCAAAGAGAACCCAGCACGATCACAAGAGCTTGTATCGCAACTCCGCGCGGCATCCAGCGCGGAAAGGCGATGCCGTTCGCCCGTAGCCGCAGCGACTCCCGTACAGGTCGCTGCCGCGTGAACGAGCGAACATCGAGGTGCAGGGGGCATTAGGCGATGGAATTGAAGCGGAATGAACAGGCCGGCGACATCGCCACCATAGCAAGGGCCATTCCGCCCGGGGCGACGACGATTCTGCCCGTCGATGGCGTGATTCAGTTGCCACCCGGAACGCGACTCGACGCGATCAAACTGTCCGGCAACGACCTGCTCGTCACGCTGCCCGATGGGCAAGTGCTCGTCATCGTCGATGGCGCGCTGCGGATGCCGCAAATCAAGGTCGGCCCGATCAATATCCCGGCACCCACGGTCGCTGCGCTCATTGCCGGTCAGGAGCCCGAGCCGGCCGCAGGACGGCCGCAAAGCTCAGGCGGCAATTTCGCCCAAACGCCAGGCGACATCGGCGACCCGTTCGCCTTGGGCAACCTGCTGCCTCCGACCGAATTCGGCTTTCCGCGCATCCTGGATCTCGAAATCATCCCCGATGCGAAGGATGACAAGCCCAAAATCCTGATCACCACCCCCAACCAGACGGTCGGCGTCACCGCCGCCACTGCCGTGGTGTCGGAGGCGGCGCTCGCCGCGCGCGGCGCCGAACCGGCCGGCACCGATCCAGCCTCACCGCGTGAATCGACTAGCGGCACAATCCAGATCGCCGCGCTCGATCAGCCCGCTGTCGTCGCGGTCAACGGAATTGTTGTTACGACGGTCGGCCAGGTCATCACGACGCCGCTGGGCCAGATCACGATCACCAGCATCACGCCGGGCCTGATCGGCTATAGCTATACGCTGACCGACAACAGCACCAACCCGGCCGCGACCGACACGGTGACCATCACCGTGACCGACAGCGACGGCGACGTCGGCACCGCGACCTTGACCCTGACGATCGAAGATGACGCTCCGATCGCGCGCGCAGATACTGACGATACCGCCGCTGGCAGTCGCTTACCGCAGTCGGGCAACGTCATCACCGGCGCCGGGACCACCAGCGGAGCGGCCGGCGCGGACTCGCCCGGTGCGGATGGCGCACTCGTCACCGGCTTACGGGGAGGATCGGCCACTGAATTCAGCCCGACGGGCGCCCCGGTGCAGGGTCAATATGGCCGCCTGGTGATCGCACCCGATGGCACCTATGCCTACATCCGTTCGGCTGGAACGCCGGGCGGCGTCAGCGACGTCTTCACCTATCGCCTGACCGACGGCGACGGCGACGTATCGACAGCGACCCTGACAATCCGGATCGGCGACAGCGCGCCCAGCCTGATCGTACCGGCCGCGGGCGATGACGGCACCTTCGTGGATGAAGCCGGTCTGCCTGAGCGCAACGGCGAAAGCCCGGGCTCGCGCGACGGAGACGATTCCAACGCGGCCTATGGCGTGATCCAATATGGCGCAGGCGACGGACCCGCCGCGATCACGATCAATGGCGTGGCGGTCACCGAAGAGGGCCAGGCAATCGAACTGGCCACCGGCACTTTCTACATCGTCGCGATCAATCCCGATTCGATCGAATATGTCTTTGTGCTGACCGACAACACGATCGGCGACGCGACATCGCAGCTGATCACGGTTGGCATCACCGACCTTGATGGCGACACCATATCTGCCAGCTTCGACATCGATATCATCGACGATGTCCCCGAAGCGGTCGCCGACTTCGACAGCATTGCTGCGGGCAGCTTCGGCCCCGCCACCGGCAATGTCATCACCGACGCCGAAAATGACGGCGGACGCGATACCCGTGGCGCCGACGGTGCCAGCGTGTCGTCGGTTTCGGGCTCCGGCGCGGCCGTCGCGGCGGGAACACCCGTCGCGGGGCTGTACGGCGTCCTGACGCTCAACAGCAACGGCAGCTACAGCTATGTTCGCAACCCCGGCACCCCGGGCGGCGTGTTCGACACCTTCACCTATCGGCTGACCGACGGCGATGGCGACACCGCGACTGCGACACTGCGGATCGCGATCGGCGATGGCGGCGTCACGATCACCTTGCCCGACGGCGACGATGATGGTCAGCTGGTGTCGGAGGCGGGCCTGCCGACAGGATCGGCGCCGGGCGGCGGCGGCGCAACGACCCAGGGCAGCTTTGCGATTACGGCGACGGACGGTGTCGGCAAGATCACGATCGGCGGACAAGAGGTGACGGCGGTCGGCCAGACGATCGCTGGAGCGTTCGGAACGCTGACGATCACCAGCATCAGCGCGACGTTGATCGGCTATAGCTATACCCTCACTGACGCGACCAGCGGCGATGATGTCGCCGAAACCTTTGGCGTCGTCGTCACCGATCTCGACGGCGACAGCGCCAGCGGTACGCTGAGCATCATGGTCGAGGACGATGTCCCGACTGCCATTGACGATGTTGACACATTGCAATCGGGCAGTGGGCAAGGGGCTGACGGCAACGTCCTGACCGGCGTTGGCGGCAGTGACGCCAATGCGACCGATGGCGAAGCCGATATTCAGGGTGCCGACGGTGCCAGCGTCACCGCTATTTCCTTTGGCGGTGACAGCGGCGACGTCGATGGCCTGACCTTTGGCGTTTATGGCACGCTGCAAATCGCGGCCGACGGCAGCTATCTCTATACGCTCAATCCCGAAAACCCGGACGTGGCAGGGCTAGACGGCGACGACGAGCTCATCGAAACCTTTGAATATGTCGTCACCGACGGCGATGGCGACGAAGCTACGGCAACGCTGACCGTGGTCATCCGCGGCCGCGATGACGTTGTGACGATCAACGGCCTCAATCCCGATGGAGCGGAAGCAACGGTATCGGAAGCGAATCTGGCCGATGGATCCTCACCTGACAGCGACGCGCTGATCCAAACCGGCAGCTTCACCTTCAACGCCGCCGACGGCGTTGCTGCGATCACGCTGGCCGGCGAAACGATCATCGCGGGGCTGATGATCACCACCGACCTTGGCATCCTGACCATCACCGATTTCGAACCGGTATTTGACGCAGGCGGAGACATTGTCGGCGGCACGATCAGCTACAGCTATGAACTCGTCGACAACAGCCTGTCGCACAACGGCCCAACCGATGCGGCGCTGACTGAATCCTTTGCGATCGAAATCACCGACAGCGATGGCACGGTCGCGACGGCCACTCTCGACGTGCGGATCGTCGACGACAACCCCGTGGCGGAGGCCGACGAAGGTGATGTCGGCGAAGGCCAGACGCTCGAAGTCGATGCCGCGAGCGGTTTGCTCGCCAATGACACGTCGGGAGCCGACGGCGCGCAAATCCTGGGAGTGCGTGCGGTCGGCGAAAGCCCATCCGCGCCCGCTATCGGTGGCGTAGGCGCCGTAATCGCGGGCCTTTACGGTCAGCTGACGGTGGCAGCCGACGGCAGTTATACCTATGTCGCAAATCCGAACATTGTTCCGCCCGACGGCACGGACGACATCTTTGTCTATACGCTCGCCGACGGCGACGGCGACCGTTCGACGACGACGCTGACCATTCACCTGAGCGACGCGGGCCTGTCCGCCGAGGCGATTCAGTTGCAGGTCAATGAAGCCGCGCTGCCGACCGGCAGCAATCCCAATAGCGACGCGGAAACGGTGTTCGGCGACCTCAACGACAATGTCGCAGGCGGCACCGGCCCGTTGGAATTCAGCCTGACCGGTAACGGCGTCGGGACGCACGGAACCTTCACGCTCAATCCCGATGGTACGTATTTCTACACACTGAACAGCACGGTGGACGGCGTGACCGCCAACAACGGCACCAACATCGTGCCAGCCATCGAAACCTTTACCTACAATGCCACCGACGCTTTCGGCAATGTGACGCAAAATACGATCGTCATCGACGTCGTCGACGATGTTCCGGTGGCGCGGTCGGCGCCGTCAATCACCGTGGCCGAAGACGCCGCCGCGATTTCGGGCAATCTCCTCACGAACGATACGCTTGGCGCCGACGGTGCCACGGTGACATCTGTGACCGTCGGCAGTGCCGTCGTCGCTGTCGCCGCTACCGGCATAACCACGTACAGCAACGCTAACGGCAGCTATACATTCCAAGCGAATGGTGCCTGGAGCTTCGATCCGGTATCACAGATCAGCGTGTTCCCGATCCACGCCGATTTCACATATACGATAACCGACGGCGACGGCGACCAGTCGTCGGCGGTGCAACAAATCCGCTTGGCGGACGGGACATTGCCGACCGCCAGCGGCCCGATCCAGCTGACCGTCGACGACCAGCATCTGGAAACCGGATCAACCCCGTCCCCGGCGCAGCCGGTTTCGTCGAGCGGCAATATCGTCTTTACCCCGGGTTCCGATGCGATCGCTTCGATCGGCTTCGGCGACATTTCGATGCTCGACGGCGGGCTGAGCTGGACGCTCGAATCCGACAATCAGATCATCGGCTGGGACGCCAATGATAACCCGGTCGTTGTGATCGACCTCAGCCTGTCGGGCAATGTCGCGACCGTCACGGTCACGCTACAATATAATTACGGCATGCATCCCGATGTAACGATCGACGACCTGGTCGACCTGGGGTCCATCGACGTTGTTGCGACCGACGCCGACGGCGATCAGGTCGCGGGTACGGTCAATATTTCGGTATCCGACGACGTGCCGTCGATCACGGCCTTGTCGTCAACGGCAGGGCTGCTGACGGTCGACGAATCTAATTTGGCGCTCAACGCGACGGCCAATTTCGCGACCCTGTTCCACATCGTGATGGGTGCCGATCAGGATGGCAGCACGGTCAGCTATGCGTTCGAGGTCACCACCGCTACCGGGTTGGTCGATGTCGTCACGGGGTCGAAGATCATCCTGCAGGCGATCGGCAATGTGGTCGAAGGGCGGTTGCAGGATTCGCCGTCGACTGTCGCCTTTCGGCTGACCGTTGCCGCCGATGGGCAAGCGACGCTCGACCAGATCCGTGCCGTCCGCCATCCCGACGCCAGCAATCCCGACGACATCGTCACGCTGTCCCCGACCATCATCCGGCTGATTGCGACGGTCACCGATGGCGACGGCGATCAGGCGTCCGCGCTCATCTCCATTGGTAACACGCTCGTGTTCAAGGATGACGGTCCGTCGATCGACGCAACCAATGTCGATACCAACACGATCACCCTGACGACGCAGGACGGCGACACACGCGGCAGCGCTTTCGACGTCGCAACCGCCGATCTGTCGTCGGCCTTTTCGACTTCGCTGGTCCATTTCGGCGCCGACGGTCCCGCGGGAGCGGGCGCGGTAAACTGGACCTATTCCCTTGCGCTGGGCTCGGCGGTCGCGACCGCCGCCTTGACCAGCAACGGCGTGCCGGTCACGCTAGCCCTTGTCTCCGGCGAGATCGTCGGCAGCGCGGCCGGCACGCCCATTTTTTCCATCGCCGTGAACGCCGCGACCGGCGTCGTCACGCTGACCCAGTTTGCCGAGATCGACCATCCGCTGCCAGGATCCGCCAGCAACTATGCGGCGCAGCTTGTCGAGCTCGCGGCCAATCTGGTCGAACTGCGCGGCACCGCGACGATCGTCGACCGCGACGGCGACAGCATTTCGGACACCGTCGCCGTCGATCTGGGCGGCAACATCCGCTTTGCCGATGACGGACCCTCGATCACCGCCGGCGGTACCGCGTCGACGCTGACGGTCGACGAAAGTGACTTTGCTACCAATGCGACTGTCAATCTTTCGGGGCTGTTTACTGCAACGACCGAGTTCGGCGCCGATGGCCCTGGCACCGTGGCCTATGAATTGGGCATCACGGCCGGACCAAGCGGATTGATCGACTCGCTGACCGGCGAATCGGTCATCCTGTCGATCGAGGGCGGCGTGATCTTTGGCCGTACTTCGACGCACGAGGTTTTCCGCATTTCGGTGGCCCCCGGCGGTTTGGTCACTTTCGACCAATCGCGCGCGATCATGCACACGCCCGACAGCGGCCCCGATCAGACGAAATTCCTGTCAGGAACCAATCTGATCATGCTGACCGCCATCGCCACTGACGGCGACGGCGACACCGCACGGACGACCGCCGACATCACCGGGCAGTTTGCTATCCGCGACGATGCACCGCAGGCGGTGCATGACGAGGACAATGTCTCGCGCGACGGGCAGATTTTTGCCGACGGCAATGTACTCACGGGCATCGGCGGCACCGACGACAACGGAATGGACGGGTCGCCCGACAATGGCGGCGCCGACGGCGGGCTCAGTGTGATCGGCGTAGCGTTCGGAGCAATCACGGGAATACCGGGTGGTGCGCTGGCGGGCGACTATGGCACGATCACTATCGCCGCCGACGGCACCTACCGTTACGATCTCGACCCCAACGACCCGGCGGTCATTGCGCTGACCTCAACCACGACGCTGACCGAGACCTTCCAATACACGGTTCGCGACGCCGACGGCGACACGTCGATCGCGACGATCACCATCTCGATCACCGGCGCCAATGATTTCCCGATCGCGCGCGCCGATACCAATTGGGTGCTCGATGGCGCCAGCGGGTCCGACCCGAGCGCCACCGGCAATGTGCTGCAAAACATCGCGCACCCCGGCGCGCCGTTCGGCAGCTTTGCCGACGTCGCCGACAATGATCCTGACCTGGAAGCGATTACCGTCACCTCGGCGGGAACCTATGTTGGCCTCTACGGCACGCTCGTGATCAACGCCAACGGTAGCTACACTTACACGCTCGACGAGGACAAGCCGGTCGTGAATGCGCTCGATAGCGGCCAGACGCTCGTCGAAAGCTTTGCTTATACGATCAGCGACGGATCGTTGTCGGTCGGATCGACCCTGACGATCACCGTGTTCGGCAGCAACGACGCGCCGACAATCGGCACCGGGGTCGCACGCGTATCGGAAGAAGGCCTGCTGAACGGGCTGCCCGACACGGCGCCGAATGCGACGCTGGACACCACCAACAGCACGACCGCGAGCGGTACGCTGGCGATCGGCGATGCCGATGTCGGCGAAACGCTGACCGCAACGCTCGGCAATCCCGGCGCGGTGCTGACCGCAGGGGGCATCCCCGTTGCCTGGACCGGTGTCGGAACCGGCACTCTCATTGGCTCGGTCGGCGGGTCGGAAGTCATCCGCGTCACGCTCGCATCGAACGGCGCCTATACGGTGACGTTGTCACGCGCGGTCGATCACCCGACCGTTGCACTCGAAGACCTGAAGGATTTCTTCGTCCCCGTCTCGGTGTCCGACGGCACCACCACGACCACCAGCGCATCCGCGATCCGCGTCGTTATCGAAGATGACGCACCGACCGCCAATGGCGAGACTGGATCAACATCGCAGCCGATGCAGGACGTGAACACGCTCTTCATCCTCGATTTCAGCGACAGCATCGACAACAGCGAACTCAACGTCATGCTGGCGGCCGTTCAAGGTGCGCTGACCCAACTCGACAGTGCAGCTTCGGGCACCTTGACGATCCGGTTCGTGATCTTCTCATCGGGCTCCTTTGCATCGCAATCCTTTGCAACCGCCGCCGCCGCGAACGCCTATCTCGACTCGCTCAATCCCTTGGCGGGAGGCGATCGGCCGTCACAGGACGACATCGGGCTCAACACCAATTATACGGGGGCAATCCAGACCGCGCTTGCGAATTTCACCTCCATCCCCAGCGCGAGCAATCAGGTCTTTTTCCTGAGCGATGGCAACCCGAACCAGCAGACCCAGTTCGGCGGCATCCCGCCGACTGTGACCAATTCGCTGACCGCGGCGACCGCGACCGCCTGGAACAATTTCGTCGACAGCAACAACGTCAACGTCACAGCAATCGGCATCGATAACAATCCGCTGCAACCGCTCAACATCCAGCGGCTGCGCGACGTCGATCTGAACGATGCGCCAAACAACAATCCGATATTGGTCGACGATTTCGAGGATCTGGTCGCGACGTTGCTGTCGGTCATCGTCCCGTCGGCGGTGTCGGGCGATCTCGACGCCAATGACTTTTTCGGCGCCGATGGCGGTCGATTGCTGTCGATAACCATCGGTACGACAACGTACAGCTGGGACGGCGCATCGAGCATCGGCGTATCGACCGGCGGCAGCATCGCGGGGACGACGCTAACCGCAATCACGACGCCGATGGGCGGCACGCTGACGCTCAACTTCGCAACCGGCCAATATAACTACCAGCCGCCGAGCCCGATCACCGTCACCGCGACCGAGGTATTCAACTATACCGTGACAGACCGCGACGGCGATACCGCGACCGCGAACCTGTCGGTCACCATCACTGCACTGGCGCCGCCGATCACTGTCGATCTCGATGGCGACGGGGTTGAGTTCGTATCGAACGCTGCCGGGGTGCAATTCGACTATAATGGCGACGGCATTGCCGAAACCACCGCTTGGGTATCGGCCGACGACGGGCTGCTGGCGATCGACAAAAATGGCGATGGCAAGGTCAACAACGGGTCCGAACTGGTGTTCGGTGGAGCGGGCCTGTCGGACTTGCAGGGGCTCGCCGCTGCCTATGACAGCAATGGCGACGGCAAGCTCGATGCAGCCGACACTGATTTTGCGAAATTCGGCATCTGGCATGATGCCAACAGCAACGGCGTCACCGACGCCGGCGAATTCCGCTCGCTGATCAGCGAAGGCATCATCAGCATCGCGCTGACCTCCGACGGGCGCGCCTACACCGCCGCCGACGGGCAGGTACAGGTAAAGGGTGAAGCACTCTACACCCGCGCCGACGGCAGCACCGGCAAGCTTGCGGACGCGGCGTTCGCGAACAATTTCGCCGACCAGCAGCGGGTTGCCGCAGCCGCAGGAACCGCGGGCGTTTCTACCGCGATGCTGGTTGCCGGGCTTGCCGCCGCGACGCCGTTGGCGGCACGCCCGCCCGCGGCGCCCGATGGCGACGCGACGGTTGCAGGGCAGCAAGCTGGCGGCTCAAGCGAAGCGTCGGAACAAGCCTCTGCCCTCCCCACCGCCAAGGCCGATGGGCTCGTCCACGAGTTTTTCTCAGGCCCGGCGACGGCCCGGATCGAAACCGATCCCACCCAGCGGCAAATGGACGAGCACGAACATCGCGAGGCGCGCAGCGACGATATGGACACCGCGGCGCCCGATCCGACTTATGCCCAATTGCTCGCAGGAACGGAGGTCGATCTGCCGCCCGAACCGGCAACAACTGCCGCATCGGGCGACCAGGTGCAGATGGCGCTGCCGCCGCAGGCGGCGCCCGACCCCGCCGCCGCACAGCTCGATACGATTGTCGCGGCCGCGCTGGAGGGACCGCAGGTCGAACTCGACGCACTGCTCGGACCCGCGGAACCCGTTCTCGCGCGATTCATGCTGGGCGACGGCGGTTCCGCCGGTCTGCTCGGAGACAGCGGTTCGGCCGCCGCGGGCCATTCGTTCATCGCCGATCTCGCGCAGCAGCACATCGTGGTGCAGCTCGAACAAATGGCATCGGCCGGACACGCCTAAACCGACCGGCGGCGATGCCGGACATTATGAAACACCGGCGGCGGTGAAAGATCACACAGAAGGATCTTCGACTTCGACCGGATAGATGCAGGGGACATAAGATGCCGAAAATTCGTACCGCAGCCTTGTTGCTTACCGCCGTCGCCCTCGTCGCGACGCATCAGGCCGGCTGGACACAGCGGATCGAGCTGAAGACCGCGGTCGAAACGGCGGTCCAGACCAATCCCGAGATCAATCAGGCGGTCGAGAACAAGACCGCGATCGAATTCGAACGCGAGCAGGCACAGCGTCTGTTCGCGCCGCGCGTCTCGGTCGAGGGTTCAATCGGGATTCGTCGGCTCGAAAACAGCACCCGCCGGGCGCTCGGCATCGCCGACAACGAGCTATACCCGATGGAAGGCGGCCTCAGCGTCGAGCAGACTTTGTTCGACGGCGGGGTTCGCCGCAACGAGGTCAAGCGGCAGGCGGCGCGCACCGACGGCGCTGCCTTCCGCGTTGAGGAGCGCTCGCAGTTCATCGCGTTGCAGGTCACGCGCCAGTACCTCGACTATCTGTTGCAACAGCGGATCGTCGCCGCGTCCGAGGACAATATCGATTTTCACAGCAAGCTGGTGACCGACCTGCGCGAAGGCGTGGCGAAGGGATCGCTGAGCATCGCCGACCAGCAACAGGCCGAAGAACGCCAGCAGGCGGCCCGTGCGCGGGTGACCGAGGCTAATCTAGATCTCGTCAACACGTCGGCTTCTTTCCGCACCCTGACCGGGCTCGACCTGGTCGACGGCGCCGCGCTGCCGCCGTCGCTCGCGGCCAATATTCCAGCGACGATGGAGGATGCATTGGCGCGCGCCCGTGACCGCAATCCCCGGGTGCGCGAAGCTCAGGCCGATCTTGATGCCGCGCACGCGCTGGTCCGCAAGTCGAAAGCCGAAATGTCGCCGACGCTGGCGCTCGAGGGTAACGCCCGGATCGGCGACGACATCGACGGTTTCCGCGGCGAGACCAACGACTTGCGCGCTGGCCTTGTGCTGCGCTGGGATATTTTCAACGGCGGCGTCAAACGCTCGAAGGTACAGGAAATGTACCGGCGCGAAAAGGAAGCCCGCTTCCGGGTCGACCAGATGACGCGCGAAGCCGAAGAGGATGTGCGGATCGCGTGGAACACCTGGGATGCACAGGGCAAACTGGTCAAGGAGCTGGAAGAACAGAGCCGGGTTTCGGACGAATTGCTGCGTTCCTATCGCGCTCAGTTCAACGTCGGTCGCCGCTCCTTGCTCGATGTCCTCGACGCCCAGAACACGCGCTATAACGTCCAGGTCCGTACCGAGACCGCAAAATTCGCGCAATTTTACGCCGAGTTCAAATTGCTCGCCGCGCTCAACGACCTGCTCGCGGCGATGGATGTCCAGCCGCCCGCCGCTGCTGCCGCCAAGGCGCGCGACCGCTTCAAGGTAGGCCCGACCCCCGAAATGAACCCGGAAGCGATGCGGGAACCCACATGAATTATCCGGCTGACGCCCGGGGGGCGCTGCGGTCACGCCAGCCGTCCCCTGCAACGGGTTTTGAAGCATGGCGCAACAACCCGGCGCAGGGCGACGAACTGCTGGACGCCGTGGCCGCGATCGCTGCGTTGTTCGAGCGCCCATTCTCTGACCTGCGGGTAAAAAAGGGGCTGGCGCTTGACGATGACGGCCTCGTGCCGCTCGACCAGCTCGACCATGCGCTTGAGGCGGTGGGGCTGCGCTGCCATCTCGTGCGGCGGCCACTTGCGGCCTGGAACGCGCAGGACGTCCCGGCGATCCTGATGCTGGCGGGCGATCGGCCAGTCGTGCTCACCGCATTCGACGATGACGGCTGCTGGGTTCGACTTCCCGGCGCGACCAGCGACCTCCAGATCGACCGCCGCCTGCTGGAAGCCGCCTATTCGGGTCAGGGTGTCATCGTCCGCCACGACCCCACCAGCGAAACAGCGCGCGAGCGGCCTTGGGATCAAGCCACAAAGCAGCATTGGTTCTGGAGTGAGGTCTGGAAAGAGCGCAACCAATATGGCTATGTCATGTTCGCGTCGCTGCTCATCAACCTTCTAGCCTTCGCGATGCCATTGTTCACGATGAACGTGTACGACCGCATCATTCCCAACAAGGCGGCGGCCAGCCTGTGGATGCTGGCACTCGGCGCGCTGTTTGCCATCGCGGTGGAATATGGCCTGCGGCTGGCGCGCACCGGGCTGATCGATGAGGTGGGGCGCGGCATCGACGCGCGACTGTCGCAGCGCTTGCTCGATAAGGTGCTCAACCTGCCGCTGGCGACCCAGCGCGGCAGCACCGGCGCGCTCGCCCGGCGGGTCACCGACTATGAACAGGTCCGCGATTTCTTCGCCTCGACCACCGTAGTGTTGCTGACCGACATCCTGTTTCTGGTGGTCTTTGTCGCGCTGATCGCGGTGCTGGGGGGTTGGCTGGCGGTCATTCCGTTCGTTGCAATGGTGATCATGCTCGCGATGGGCTGGATGTTGCAACGCCGGATGAGCGCCGCCGTTGCCGACGCGCAGGTCGATGCCAGCATGTTGCAAACGACGCTGGTCGAAACGATCGGCAGCCTTGAAACGGTCAAGGCCTGCCGCGCCGAGGGGCGAATGCTGGGCAAATGGCGGCGGCTGTCGGCGTCGAACGCCTATACGCAGGAAGAAATGCGCAAACTGACCGCAACCGCGGTCAATTTGGCGACATTGTGCCAGCAGGCGACCAGTATCGCTTTGATCATCGGCGGCTTTTATCTGTTCAACGCCGGCATCATTTCGATGGGTGCCATCATCGCGATCGTCATGCTCGCCAGCCGCTCGCTCGCCCCCGTCGGCCAGCTTGCTTTCCTGATGACGCGCGGGCGGCAGGCGTTTGTCACCTTGAACAGCCTGCAACAGCTGATGGATCAGGACGACGAGCGCGACAAGGGCAGCCGCTCGATTACCCCCGAAGTCCGCGACGGCCGATTGCAACTCGACCATGTCGGCTTCCGCTATCCCGATACCGAGCGGGAATCGCTCGCCGATGTCAGCCTGAGCATCGAGCCCGGCGAGCGCGTCGGACTGATCGGCCGGGTCGCGTCAGGAAAATCAACGCTGGGGCGCCTGTTGTGCGGCCTCTATGACCCCACCAGCGGCAGCTATCGCATCGATGGCCTCGAAAGCCGCCAATATGATCCGCACGATCTGCGTCAGGCTTTGCGCTTCGTCGGTCAGGATGCCGAACTGTTCAGCGGCACGGTGCGGGAAAACCTGCTGGTCGGCGCCAGCGATGCCGACGACGCCAGCATCATCGACGCGGTCCGGCGGTCGGGCGCCGACGAATTCCTTGGCCGCGACGCAACGGGGTTTGATTTTCATATCGGCGAGCGCGGCGCGCGCTTATCTGGCGGGCAACGCAGCTTTCTGGTGCTCGCGCGGGCGCTGATGACACCGGCGCATCTGCTGTTCCTCGACGAACCGACCGGCGCGATGGACAGCCAGACCGAGAAACATTTCGTCGATCGCCTGCAAGCCGCGATCCCCGCCAGTCAGACGCTGGTTATTGCGACGCACCGGATGACGGTGCTTGGGCTGGTCGACCGGCTGATCGTCATGGACAACGGCCGGATCGTCGCCGACGGCCCGCGCGACGAAATCCTCGCTCAGCGAGCCGCATCATGACCGCCGCGACCGCCCGCCGATACGGCACGGTTGCCCACGACGACAACCGCCGCACCATCTTGTGGCTGGTCGCGATGGCGTTGGTGGTGACGCTGCTCACGTCGCGGACGATGTGGGCGCAGCTGAGCGATTTTGTCGGCGGCGCCAGCGCCGATACCGCGTACAGAAACCCCGACGCCCCGGTAATAACCGACCCTGAAATGGCGCGGCTGATCAAGTTGACCGAAGATCCCGGGGCAACGCCGATTCAGGCGCCGGAAACCGCGATGACGCGCAACGAGGCGATCCCCTTCTCGACCGGCCCCGTCGCCTCTGCACGACCTTTCCACCCGGTGACCGCCGATCAAAAGGCCGTGATGACCGCGCTGCGCTGCCTGACCCAAGCGGTTTATTTCGAGGCGGCTTATGAGCCGATCGCCGGACGGCGCGCGGTCGCGCAGGTCGTCATCAACCGCGCCATGCATCCCGCCTTCCCCAAATCGATTTGCGGCGTTGTCTATCAGGGCGTCAACCGCCCGGTCTGCCAGTTCAGCTTCACCTGCGACGGATCGCTCAATCGGCGGCCCAATCCGGCGAAGTGGCAGGAGGCCGAGGAAGTCGCGCGCGCCGCGCTCGCCGGTTATGTCGAAACCTCGGTCGGTCACGCGACCCATTATCACGCCAATTATGTGTCGCCTTATTGGGCGCCCAAGCTGGTCAAGATCGCGCAACTCGGCGCCCACATCTTTTATCGCTGGCCGGGCAAATGGGGAACGCCGGGCGCGTTCTCCGGTCGCTATAGCGGAATGGAAGCGATCCCCACGATCCTGGCGCGCAGCGCGGTAGTGCGTGGGCGCGACGGCGCCGACGGGCAAAACCTGATCCAGGCATCCTCCGGCAACACCCTCGAGGCGCTGCAAGAGCGCCGCGCCGACAACGACGCCGGGGGCCGCCTTGATACGTCGCTCGGCTGGGAACTGGCGATCCCCGAACCCGAAGAAACCAGCCGCGCCTCGCGGATGATGGCGCGGCAACAGGGCGGCGAATTTGACGTCGCCACAAAGGAGAGTGGCTCATGATCAGATCGCGGCCCTATGTCGGCACGCGCCGGGTCATCCTGGCATCGGGGGTCGGGCTGTTCGTCTTTGTCAGCTGGGCCAGCTTTGCTCAGGTCGACGAGGTTACGCGCGGCCAAGGCCGTGTGATCCCTTCGAGCAAAGCGCAGATCATTCAGTCGTCCGAACCGGCGACGATATTGAACATCGTCGTGCGATCGGGCCAGCCAGTGCGCAAGGGGCAGTTGCTGGTGCGCCTCGATGATACCGAATCCTCGTCGCAGCTTGGCCAGATCGCGGCGGAAAATCGCTCGCTGGCCGCACGCGCCGACCGGCTGGGACGCGAAGGCGGTGGTGGCGCAGATGCCAACTGCGGCACCACCGCAAGCGGCGCGCGGCTCGCTGACTGTGGTCAGGAGGCCGATCTGCAATCGGCCCGGGCCGCGACCCAGCGCAGCCGCCGGATGGCGCTGAATGCCGCCATTGAACAACGCCGCCGCGACTATGGCGAAGCGCAGGCGACCATCACCTCGCTGCGATCGAGCCTGTCGCTCGCGCAAAGCCAGGTCGAATTGCTGGCGCCACTCGCCGCCAAATCGATCGTGCCGCAAACCGAATTGCTCAACGCCCAGCGCGAAGCGACCGAAGTTCGCGGCAAACTCGCGGCGGCCGAACAGGCGGCGTCACGCGCCGCCGCGGCGATCAGCGAAGCGCAGGCCCAAGCCGCCTCTGCCGGGCTCGAGTTTCGGCAGGAGGCGCTCGACGAGCGCAACCAGATCGTCGCCAAAATGGCGGTGAATTCTGAATCGCTACGCGGCGCCACCGGGCGCCAGCAACGCAGCGAAATCCGCTCACCCGCCAATGGCATCGTCAACGACGTTCAGGTGACGACAGTGGGCGGGTTCGTCCAAGCTGGGCAAAAGATCATGCAGGTCGTGCCTGTTGGCGACAAATTGTTGATCGAGGCGCGCGTCGCCCCGCGCGACATCGCCTTCATCAAGGTCAACGACCGCGCAAACGTAAAAGTCACCGCATATGATTTCGCGATCTACGGCGGCATGTCGGGGCGCGTCGTTCAAATCTCGCCCGACAGCCTGTATGACGAGGCGACCAAGGAGGCCTATTTCACCGTCGTCGTCGAAACCGACGTTGCCTATCTGCAAAATGGACGGCGCCAGTTGCCGATCACCCCCGGCATGATTTGTGATGTCGAAGTGTTGACGGGTAAGAAGAGCGTCCTCAGCTATTTGTTCAAGCCGTTCCTGCGGGCGCGCTCCGAAGCGTTTACCGAACGCTGAGCCACGCAGCAAAACGCGATCACTAAAAAAGAGGCGCTGCGGTTATCGCCGCAGCGCCTCTCTTTTGCTCGTGTCGATGATGGCTGACGTCAGGCCGCCCGACCCGAATAAGGCGGCGGTCTAACCACGGCGCGGACGGGTCTTACCTCGCGCAGGGTCAACTGCACCGGCTCCCCCAGGCCATTCTTAACCCCCCAGGTCGCTGCTTGGGTACGGTTTTCGACGCCCAGCTTGCGCAGGATCGCCTTCACATGCACTTTGACGGTGGCTTCGCAGATGCCGAACTGGCGCGCGATCACCTTGTTCGCCATCCCGGCCATGACGCTTTCAAGGATTTCGATCTCGCGCTCGGATAATCCCACCGAAGCCGCGCTGCTCTTCCAATCGCCGCCAAGAGCTGCCGGCACCCAACTGGTCAGGTTATTGACCAGCTGCGATGGAAAGACTTTTTCCCCCAAAGCGACCAGCTTGATCGATTCGACCAGCGGTGCGCAAAGGATCTCCTTGACGATGACAGCATCGACCCCGATCTGAAACGCCTCGACGACATCTTCGAACACATAATGGTCGAACAGCAGCGCCAGCCGCGCATGGCCTCTTTTCGCCGCGATCCGCCGACAGGCGTCGATGCCGAATCCGCTGTCTCCGCCATCGACTACGATGACATGACAATCGACATCGCCCGCTATCATCCCCTGCGGATCAAACAGCGCCGAAGCATCGGACACCGATGCCTGAATTTCAAAGCTCTCGCCAGAAAGGATGTTGCGTAACCCTTCCCTCGCGATTTCATATTTCGCCAAGAGCGAAATCTTGATCAACTGCGACATTTCCGCCTCCCCTGAACTCTCAGTCAAGGCGACCCAACTTGTCTGGACTTCGGTTTAAACCCCAAATTCCCTTTGATCTTCATCGCGGCGGACCCCTCCCCACGTTGAATATGTTAACCTTTTAGTTTGGTTATCCAATAACTACCCTAAAGGTTATACAACTAAATGACAGAATCTACGAGGATTTTGATACATACCCACAAAGAGGTATGGTCGATTCCGCCGACGCAAACGGATGATCAGCCGTCGTTGACACCGAACCAGCCTTAATCGCATCAAATGCGACGGTTTAAGTTTCGGTCATGGAACCGCAGATTTGCTAGCCTTTCGGGTAATCGCTGCCATGCGATCCGGCCCGAATTTCGCCGCAACCCCTAACAATTTTGGTTAATCGATGGGCGTCAATCGATAAAGAATCCGATTTGGACGTATCGCGCTGCGCGAGTCGCGACCGATTCGATGCTGCCAATCTGGCGATATTTTCGCCTCGCCGCGGAAGCTTTTGAAATGCGGCGATTTGGTAAAACCCCGCCCCTCCGCGGGATGTCACTTGGCTCCGCGCGACGGAAGGCGTCCAAACATCCGGGGCAGTTCGTTGCCGATCGCCAGATGCGCGAAGGCGAGCTTGGCGCCCGGAGCGCTCACCAACGCGGTTTTGAATGACGTGCGTCCGCTCGCGGCAGGTGCCGCACTGGCAAACGCCACCGACGATACCTTTCCCGTTGCCGATGCCGCCATCACCATTGGCGCCGGGCCGTCGCGATAGCCGTGAATCCATCGCCGGTTGCCGCTGAACGACAGGATCGGCCGCATCGCATCGGATTGCCGTCCATCATAGATGCGATCGGTCATGTTATCGAGCACGACCCATCCGGCCTCCGATCGCACCAAAAGGAAGGCATGGTCGGCGTTGATCGCCAGATCGCGCAGCAGGACCAGCTTCATGCGATCGTCGGCGATCCCGGCGGCGCGCAGCATATGCATTTTCAGTATGGCGTAATCTTCGCAGTCGCCACTGCCGCGTGCCATCGTCTCGTCGGCGGTCGCCCAGAAGTCGCGCTGCTGGTAATTGCGGTCGTCATCGACATAAGCAATCTTGCGGTTGACCCACAGGTTGACGCGCTCGAGCGTCGCTGTTTCGCCAAGCCCCTGCGACACCGAGGCGCGCCGGAGTTGCGCCTGCATCACCCGCGCGGCGGGCGCATGGCGGACACGCGCCCAGCGATCATCGAAGCGCGTGGTGTCAACCGGGATCGCCAACGTCCCAAGCTCGCTGTCGTCATCCAATATAGGCGGCGCCATCGCGGCCACCTGCGCCCCACAATCGACCCGCACCAGCGCACTGACTGCGCGAACAGGCTTGAACAGGCGGTCAGCGCCCGCCGCGATAGCACCGACAGCAACCGGGTTGCCGCTCGCCGGAGCGATTTCAACGACCGGCACCGGCTGCTCTTGGCTCATCCGTATCCGATCGAGCGCACTCGGCGTCTCCGGAGCGACCGGGCGAACGACCGCAGAAGCCGTCGACGTCAGCGCAGCGCTGGTGCGGCAGGTGTCACCGATCGCGAAATCTTTGGCATTGGCGACCTTCATCGCGGCAGTCCCAACCGCCGCTTGCGCCGTCGCGGGCAGCATTGCGGCAGCGGCGGCTACCGCAAACGCAGCAGCGCAGGTGACGTCTGACAGAGAGAAGCGCGCGGTCATGCAGCGAGACATGACCGAGCGAGGTGAGAATTCGCTTCAGCAACATGGTTAACGACGCGTTGACCATAGACGCGCGCTGATGCCACCGCATCCCGCTGACGCAGGATTCAGGGTACGGTAATGGTCGGCTAGTCAGCCATCACCACGACCAGCTTGTCGGGAAAGGTCAAGGTGAAGGCACCCCCGCCTTCGGGGTGATTGGCAGCGGATATGCCGATCCCCAGCGCGTCGGCGAAGCCCTTGGCTATCGCCAGCCCCAGCCCGCTGCCACCATGCCGGTCGGTCCCCGCGCCTTGAGCAAAAGTGTCGAAGATGGCTTTTTCCGTTCCCGGTTCCAGCCCGGGGCCACGGTCCCGGACGGTCAGCAGCAGTGCGCCGGGGGTGCGGCGGCCAGTAATCGAGATCGGTCCGGCGTTGCCGCCGTGCTGGACCGCGTTGGCGACAAGGTTCAGCAGGATATGGTGGAGAAGTCTCTCGTCGGTCTTGACGAACGGCAGGCTGGCCGGAACCTGAAAATCAATATGATGGCCGCGCAGCATGTCTTTCAAGTCATGGACGACCCCGGCGACCGCGTCGGTGAGGTCGACCGAGGCCATGCTGAGATGGATGCCCCCCGCGTCGATCCGCACCAGTTCGATCAGATTGTCGAGAAAGCGGCGCAGGCGCGACAGTTCAGCGCGCGCGGTGGGCAGCGAGCGCGCGTCTGGATGCTCGGCGCCGATCGCTTCGAGCGCAGCCGTAACCCCCGTGAGCGGGGTGCGCAGGTCGTGGCCGATCGACGAGAGCAGCGCGGCGCGCAGCCGGTCGCGCTCCTCCAATACCGACAGGCTGCGCATCTCGTCCTCGAGATAGAGGCGTTCGTGCGCCAGTGCAGCTTGCCCGATCAGGGTCGCAAGCAACGTCGCCTTGTCGGCGGCGACCGGCGCGTTGTCATCGTCGCGCGCGATGCCGAGCACCGCGAGCACGCCGAGGCTGGTCTTGAGTGGGTGGAATTGCCAGTCCGACGCCAGCAACGTGCCGGTACCGCGCCCGGCCGGCTCGCCGCTGCTCCACGCCCATTCGGCGGCAGCTTGATCGATCGGCGATATCGTCGCCTCGCGCGGGCGGGCCACGATCATGCTCAGGATGCCGTCAGCCTCGGCCAGCATAACGCAGCGAACCCCGAGCAGGCGCGACACTTCGTTGCAGGTCGCGACCGCCGTCGCCTCGCGGTCCGACGCGCGCGCGAGCATCTGTCCGAACGCGGCGAGCGACGCATTTTCCTCGGCGCTGCGCACCCCGATCCGCGCACGCGTCCGGAGCCGGCCGGCGAGGTTGCTGGTCACCGCCGCCACCCCGGTCAGCACCAGCATCGTCAGCACGCTTTGCGGATCGGCGATCGTGAAGGTGTGAACCGGGTCCAGGAAGAAGAAATTGAAAGCAAGTGCAGCGGCGATGCTGGCGAACAGCCCGGGCCGGAGCCCATAGAGCGTCGCAGTGACGATGACCGGGATCAGATAGAGCAGGTCGATGGCACCGCGCCCGATCAGCGGCTCGGCAAATTTCGCGAGCAGCGTCGTGGCGGCCAGCAGCACCAACGCCCCCCCATAGGCAGCTGGCTGGCCCCAGCCGCGCAGCCAAGCTTTCCAACCCGCTTCGCTGGTCGCTGTCTCGGGCGACGGAATGACATGGACGGCCAGATCTTTGGACCCGCGAATGAGGCTTTCAACCACCGACCCATGGCGCATTTCGAACCACCAGCTGCGCTGCGAACGGCCGATAATCAGCTGCGTCGCGCGCTGCGCTTCGATCTGGCCGCGTAGTCCGGCGATGACATTTTCCGACGGGATGGTGGCGATCGTCGCGCCGAGGGTTGCGGCGAGCGAGAGCGCAGCGGCGATCCGGCGCTTGGTTTCCTCGTCGAAATTCTCGCTGCGCGGGGTTTCGATATGTACCGCGGTCCACGGCGCGTTGAGTCCGTCGGCAAGCCGTTTGGCCGTCCGTACCAGCGCATCGACCCCCGGCTGCTCGCTGATCGCGACCAGGATGCGCTCACCCGCTGCGTAAGTCCCTGCCACGCCGCTTGCGTCGAGGTCGTGCAGCATCTGGCGATCGACGCTGAGCGCCGCGCGGCGCAGCGCCATTTCGCGCAATGCTGACAGGTTCGGTTTGGAAAAGAAATGGCCGAGCGCGCGCGACGCTTCCTGCGGCACATAGACTTTGCCGTCCTTCAGCCGGTCGATCAGCTCGTCGGGCGGCAGGTCGACGAGCTTGATCTCCGCACCCTCGAACACGCTGTCGGGTACCGTCTCGCGCACGCGAACACGGGTGAAGCTGGCGACGACATCGTTGAGGCTTTCAACATGCTGGATGTTAAGCGTCGTATAGACGTCGATCCCGGCATCGAGCAGCTCGGCGACATCCTGCCAGCGCTTGGGATGGCGGCTGCCCTCGACATTGGTGTGAGCATATTCGTCGACCAGCGCGAGCGTGGGCGCGCGGCGCAGCACGGCGTCGAGGTCCATTTCGGTGAGCGTCCGGCCGCGATACTCGACCGCTCGGCGCGCCACGACTTCCTGCCCGGCCAGCAGCGCCTCGGTCTCGGCGCGGCCATGGGTTTCGACCACCGCGACGACCACATCGACCCCGTCGCGCTTCAGCGCGGCGCCTTCTTGAAGCATCGCATAGGTTTTGCCGACCCCCGGCGCCGCGCCAAGAAATATCTTGAGAGCGCCGCGATCCTCACGCCGCGCCTGACGCAACAGGGCGTCGGGCGAAGGTCTTTTGTCCGGAGGGTGTGAGGTCGACATGGCTATACGCTGAGCATCTTTGAACGAACCGCTTTCAGCATCCGTCATCCCGGCGAAGGCCGGGATCTCTCCGTCGCGTCGCAATGCATCGTCGGGATCCCGGCCTTCGCCGGGATGACGATTCAAACGACAATGATGCTGCTTAACCGAGTGCGGGGCTCCGCGCCAAGCAAAGGCCGCCCGACTTTATGGAAACTTTATGCCGATCGGCCAATTCGCCCGCGAAACTTTACGGCGAAGGGGCGTAGCGGCGCCCACATCCCAACCGGCTCCCGTTGGAGTCCCTCGCCGGAGAATATCCATGTCCGACATTATGTGGCTCGGCCTCATCGCCCTGCTCTTCGCGGCGACGCTCGGTTACGCACGCCTTTGCGACGGAGCGTAACCCATGAGCACCTCGTTGATCCTCGCTGGCGTCACCGCCGCCGCCCTCCTCGTCTATCTGCTCGTCGCCTTGCTGCGGCCCGAGCGTTTCTGATCGGAACCTGACATGACCGTCGCCGGCTGGGGCTTGATCCTCCTCTTCGTCGCCATTCTCCTCACGCTCGCCAAGCCGATCGGGCTGTGGCTGTTCACGCTCTACGAGGGGCGCAACACCCCGCTGCACCGCGTGCTCGGCCCGGTCGAGCGCGGTTTCTATCGCCTCGCGGGGATCAACCCCAATGAGGAGCAAGGCTGGCGGCGTTACGCGCTGCACATGCTGCTGTTCAACCTCATGCTGTTGCTGTTCACCTATGCGGTCCTGCGGCTGCAGGGCGTGCTGCCCGGCAACCCGCAGGGGCTCGGCGCTGTCGGCGCCGACGGCGCATTCAACACCGCGATCAGCTTTACCACCAACACCAACTGGCAATGGTATTCGGGCGAGACGACGCTGTCGAACCTGTCGCAGATGCTGGGCCTGACGATCCAGAATTTTCTGTCGGCGGCGACCGGCATTGCGATCGCCTTCGCGCTGTTCCGCGGCTTCGCGCGGCGCGAGATGAAGACGATAGGCAACTTCTGGGCCGACATGACGCGCGTCACCCTCTATCTGCTGCTGCCGATCTGCATCGTCTATGCGATCTTCCTGATCGCGAGCGGGGTGCCGCAGACGCTGGCGGGTTCGATCGACGCGACGACGCTCGAAGGCGTCAAGCAGACGATCGCCGTCGGTCCGGTCGCAAGCCAGGAAGCGATCAAGATGCTCGGCACCAATGGTGGCGGCTTCTTCAACGCCAACAGCGCGCATCCGTTCGAGAATCCCACCGCGCTGACCAACCTGGTCCAGATGCTTTCGATCTTTGCCATCGGCGTCGGGCTGACCTGGTGCTTCGGCAAGGCGGTTGGCGATACGCGCCAGGGCTGGGCGATCCTTGCCGCGATGGGCGTGCTGTTCATCGCCGGGGTCACCGTGACCTATTGGCAGGAAGCTGCGGGCAATCCGGTGCTCCACCAGCTCGGCGTCGCGGGCGGCAATATGGAGGGCAAGGAGGTGCGCTTCGGCATCGCCGCGTCGGCCCTGTTCGCGGTCGTCACCACCGCCGCGTCGTGCGGCGCGGTCAATGCGATGCACGACAGCTTCACGGCGCTTGGCGGCATGATCCCGCTGTTCAACATGCAGCTCGGCGAAATCGTCGTCGGCGGCGTCGGTGCGGGCATCTACGGCTTCCTGCTGTTCGCCATCCTCGCGGTGTTCGTCGCCGGGCTGATGGTTGGGCGCACCCCCGAATATGTCGGCAAGAAGATCGAGGCGCGCGAGGTCAAGCTCGCGGTGCTGGCGATTGCGGTCCTGCCGCTCGTCATCCTGGGTTTCACCGCGATCGCCAGCGTGCTGCCCGCGGGCCTCGCCGGTCCGCTCAACAAGGGGTCGCACGGCTTTTCGGAGATCCTTTACGCGTTCACTTCGGGCGCCGGGAATAACGGTTCGGCGTTCGCTGGCCTGAGCGCGGGCACGCCCTTTTACAACGGGATGCTCGGCATCGCGATGTGGCTCGGGCGCTTCTTCGTGATCATCCCCGCGCTCGCCATCGCGGGCAGCCTTGCCGCCAAGCGGCATGTCCCGGCCACCAGCGGCTCCTTCCCCACCACGGGTGGGCTGTGGGTCGGCCTGCTCGTCGGGGTCATCCTGATCCTTGGCGGCCTCACTTTCCTACCCAGCCTCGCCCTTGGTCCCATCGCCGATCACCTAGCGGTGACCGGTGGCCAGCTCTTCTGACGGATATAAAGCCATGAACGCTCCCACCTCCATGTTCAGCGCCGCGCTCGTCATCCCTGCGATGGGCGATGCGGTGCGCAAGCTCGACCCGCGCCAGCTGATCCGCAATCCGGTGATGTTCGTCACCGCCGTTGTCGCGATGCTCCTGACCGTGCTGCTCGTCATTGGCGAACCCGGCCTGTCGATCGGTTTCGAGATCCAGCTCGTGATCTGGCTCTGGCTCACGGTCCTCTTCGGCACCTTTGCCGAGGCGCTGGCCGAGGGCCGCGGCCGGGCGCAGGCGGCCTCGCTCCGCGCCACCAAGGCGGACCTTCGCGCCAAGCTGATGCTCGGGGTCGGCGACACATTTGAAATCGTCGCCGCCAGCCAGCTCGAAAAGGGCGAGATCGTCCTCGTCGAAACCGGCGACCTCATCCCCGCCGACGGCGAGGTCATCGAAGGGGTCGCATCGGTCAACGAAGCGGCGATCACCGGCGAGAGCGCGCCGGTGATCCGCGAAGCGGGCGGCGACCGCAGCGCAGTCACCGCCGGGACGCGCGTGATCTCGGACCGGATCAAGGTGCAGGTCACCGCCGAACCCGGCCAAGGCTTTCTCGATCGCATGATCGCGCTGGTCGAAGGCGCCGAACGCCGCAAGACCCCGAACGAGATCGCGCTGACCCTCCTCCTCGTCGGGCTGACGATCATCTTCCTGATCGCGGTGTCGACGATCCCGGGCTTTGCCTCTTATGCGGGTGGTTCGGTGCCGGTGGTGCTGCTCGCCGCGCTACTCATCACCCTCATCCCCACCACCATCGCCGCCTTGCTGTCGGCCATCGGCATCGCCGGCATGGACCGCTTGGTGCGCTTCAACGTGCTCGCCAAATCGGGGCGCGCGGTCGAAGCCGCGGGCGATGTCGATGTGCTGCTGCTCGACAAGACCGGTACGATCACCATCGGCGACCGTCAGGCAAGCGAGTTTCGCGCGCTGGCCGGGATCGAGATCGACCGGCTGGCCGAAGCGGCATTGCTGTCGAGCCTCGCCGATGAAACCCCAGAGGGTCGCTCAGTCGTCGCGCTGGCGCGCGAACGCTATGCGATCCGCGTCGAAACACTGCCCACCGGATCGGAGGTCATCCCCTTCACCGCGCAGACACGCCTGTCGGGGGTCGTCGTCGCCGGGGTGACAATCCAGAAGGGCGCGGTGGACTCGGTGCTGAAAGCACATCCACAGGGCGAAAATGCCGCCGTGACCGAACTGCGAAAGATTACCGAAGAAATCGCGCGATCGGGCGGCACCCCGCTGGCGGTGATCAAGGACGGGCAACTGCTCGGCGCCATCCACCTCAAGGATGTCGTCAAGGCGGGAGTGCGCGAACGCTTTGGCGAGCTGCGCAAAATGGGCATTCGCACCGTGATGATCACCGGCGACAATCCGCTGACCGCCGCAGCAATCGCCGCCGAGGCCGGGGTTGATGATTTCCTGGCGCAGGCGACGCCCGAGGACAAGCTGGCGCTGATCCGCCGCGAACAAAGCGAAGGCCGCCTCGTCGCCATGTGCGGTGATGGCACCAACGACGCCCCTGCCCTCGCGCAGGCCGATGTCGGTGTCGCGATGAACACCGGGACGCAGGCGGCGCGCGAGGCGGGCAATATGGTCGACCTCGACAGCGATCCGACCAAGCTGATCGAGATCGTCGGGCTGGGCAAACAATTGCTGATGACGCGCGGCGCGCTGACGACCTTTTCGGTCGCCAACGATGTCGCCAAATATTTCGCCATCATCCCGGCGATCTTTGTTGTTCTCTATCCGCAGCTCGGGGTGCTCAACGTGATGGGGCTGGCGACGCCCGAAAGCGCGGTGCTGTCGGCGATCATCTTTAACGCGCTGATCATCCCGTGCCTCGTCCCGCTCGCGCTGAAGGGCGTGCGCTATCGGCCGATGCCCGCGGGCCAGCTGCTCGGGCGCAACCTGTCGGTCTTCGGCCTCGGCGGCCTCGTCGCGCCCTTTGTCGGCATCAAGCTGATCGACCTTGCCGTGTCTGGCCTCCACCTCGCTTAAGGACCAATCGATGTTCAACGACCTCAAATCCGCCATCCGCCCCGCGCTGGTGCTGACCCTGCTCTTTGCTGCACTGCTCGGCATCGCCTATCCGCTAGCACTGACCGCAATCGGCCAGACGCTGTTCCCGCGCCAAGCGAACGGCAGCCTGATCCGCGACGGCGACACCGTCATCGGTTCCGAACTGATCGGCCAGAAATTCACCGGCCCGACCTATTTCCACGGCCGCCCCTCCGCCGCCGGCGCCGACGGCTATGACGCCGCTGCATCGGCCGGTTCGAACCTCGGCCCCGCTGCGCAGGCGCTCACCGACCGCGTCAAAGCCGACGTTGCCACCTTTTCCGAAACGACACCGGGCTCTCCCGTCCCGCCTGACCTGGTGACGACCTCTGCCTCGGGGCTTGACCCCCATATCAGCCCCGAGGCGGCTTTTTCGCAGGTGAACCGCGTTGCTGCGGCGCGGAGCCTCCCCACCGCGCAGGTCCGCGCGCTGGTCGCGGCGGCGATCGAGCAACCGGCGCTTGGCTTCCTTGGTGAACCGCGGGTCAATGTGCTGCTGCTCAATCGCACCCTCGACCGCACCCGCCCACAAAGCTAAGGCGGTGCGATGCCGGGCGCCGCGAAAATCCTGATCGTCGAAGACGACGCCCATATCCGGCGGCTGTTACGGGCAACGATGCAGCGCGCCGGGCATGAGGTCGCCGAGGCCGCCGACGCCCGCGGGGCGCTGGCGCTGCTCGACATCGAAAAGCCCGATGTCGTGCTGCTCGACCTTGGCCTGCCTGACCGCGACGGGCTGGAACTGATCGGTCCGATCCGCCAGCGGTCGGCGGCGACGATCATCGTCGTGTCGGCACGCGACGATAGCGCGGAAAAGGTCGCGGCGCTTGATCTGGGCGCCGACGACTATCTGACCAAGCCGTTCGACACCGACGAACTGCTGGCGCGCATCCGCGCGACCCTCCGCCACCAGCGCGCGAGCAGCGATGGCGAAACGGCGAGAGTGATCGAAACGGGCGATCTGCGCATCGACCTTGACCACCGGCGCGTCGAGCGTGGCGGCACCGAAGTGCACCTGACGCCCAAGGAATATGGCATCCTTGCCGAACTCGCCCAGCGCCCCGACCGCGTGCTCAGTCACACGCAGCTGCTCAAGGCGGTTTGGGGACCGGCGCATGTCGAGCGGGTCGAATATCTGCGCATCGCGGTGCGCGGTTTGCGGCAGAAGCTCGAGGTGGACCCGGCGCGCCCGCGGCTGATCGTCAACGAGCTTGCGGTTGGCTATCGCCTCTCACTGCGCAGCGCCAAGCCCGACTGATCAGCGCGCCTGCTGCGCTGCCAATATGCGCAGCACGTTGCCGCTCCACATTTTCTCGATATCCGCGTCGGAATAGCCCGCCGCCTTCAAACGCCCGGTAACCTTGGGCAGCGCCGAAATATCCTCGATCCCTTTCAGCCCGCCGCCGCCGTCCCAATCGGCGCCGAAACAGATATGGTCAGGCCCGGCGACCGCGATCGCGCGCAGCACCATCGCCATATATTGCTCGAAATCGGCCGCCCACAGAGATTCGGTCTTGTCGAGCTCGCGCCACTTTCGATTGAGCTCGACCTGCTGCGTCGGCGACAGCGTGCCGATGCGCTCATATTGCCCGAACAATTCGCCGCGCGCCGGGGTCATGTTCATGTCGGACATGAAGATCGTCGAGATGCACATCGCGCCGCCCTTCGCCGCCAGTGCTTTCAGCCTCCCCTCATCCAGGTTGCGCGGATGGTCGTTCGCCGAGCGCAGGCTGGAATGCGACAGGATGATCGGATATTTCGACAACGCCAGCATCTGGTCGAAAGCGGCGTCGGACGAATGGCTGGCATCGATCACGATGCCGAGCCGGTTCATTTCGGCCACCCATAATTTGCCGAGCGGACTGAGGCCTTGCCAGCGCGCCGCGCCCGTCGCGCTGTCGGCAAACTGGTTGGTCTTCGAATGCACCGGCCCCGCCATGCGGACGCCCTTTTGGTGGAACTCGGCGAGCAGCGCGACGTCTTCGCCGAGCGGATAGCTGTTTTCCATCGACTTGAACGCGATCAGCTTGCCCGCTTTGGTCAGCGTCCGCGCATCAGCGGCGGTACGCGCCGCTCCGATCACGTCGCCATGCTTTGTGATCGTCGCGTCGATCAACGACGACCGCGCCCGGGCGAACGCCAGCGCATCGGCATAGCCCTTGGCATCAAGCGCGCCCTGTTCGGTGTAGATGACGAAAAAGCCGCCATCGAGGTTGCCGTCCGTCATCCGCGGAATGTCGAGCTGGACCATGTCGTCGGTCAGGCCGTGGCGGTCGGCAAAGCTCCACCCCTGCCGCTCGAAATGCAACGGGGTGTCGAGGTGCGTGTCGAGCACGAGCATCCGGCTGTGTAGCGGCGCTTCAGGCGTCTTCACCGCCTGCTCGCCGGTCGAGCAAGCCGATAGCGCGGTGGCGGTCAGCAGGATCGCGAAACGCTTCACTTTTTGTCCTCCACCGGCTTCAGGTCAAGATCGTGATAATCCCAGCTGAAATCGGCAATCTTGCTCACTGCCTTCATTGTCACCCCCGTGATCTTGCCCTCGGCGTCGAGTGCAAACGTCACATAGGCGGGTTCGATCGCCGGGTCGTCGAAATCGGTGACGAAGCTGTCATATTGCCAATGTTTCAGCCGTCCCGCCATCCGCGGCGTCGAGGTGAAGTCGATCGTCAGCCCGCTCGTCGCCGACCCGATCACCACATCGCCATACCAGGGATCGCGATAGCGCCCGGCATAGCCCGCCAGCGAAAGCGAGGGACCGCTCTTCGCTGGCGATGCCTGCGTCTGTTTCAGATACTCGACCCCGCCCGCGAGCCGCGATTGATACCAAGCCTCCCATTTGTCGATCCAGCCATAGTCGGGTTGATCGAGATAATGGTCGAGCAGATCGTAATAGAGGCCGAGGAGCATCCCGCTGTCCTCGCTGTTCATCATGATCGCGAAGCCGACATTTTTGTCGGGGATCATCACGACGCGGGTGATCGATCCGAACACGCCGCCGCTGTGCTGGACGATGCGGTGGCCGCGATAATCCTGCACTTGCCAGCCGAGCGCATAGGCCTGCTGGTTCGGCTGCGCGGGTTTCAGGCTGTCGGGCAGCGGGGTAATCGGCATCGGGGTCACCGGCGCCCACATCTCCTTGGCCTGTGCTTCGCTGAACAGCCGCTTGCCGTTCGGCAGCGCCCCATAAGTGAGCTGGATCTTGAGCCACGCCGCCATGTCGTCGGCGCTGAGCGCCAGCCCGCCCGCGGGCGCGCCATTGCGGCCAAGCTCGTCGCGTTCGTTCAGCGCCTGCTGCGGGCCGAGACCGCGAAGCGGCCCCGACAGGCGCGCGTGCGGCCATGACCGGTTGGGAATGCGGAAGCGGTCCTCGCTGTCGGTCGTCCCGTCTTTCATGCCGCCGGGGCGCAGGAGGCGGTCGCGCATGAAGACCTCCCATGTCTTGCCGGTGACCTCTTCGATCAGCTGGCCCGCGACCGCGTAGAGGATGTTGTCATAGGCATAGGCCGAGCGGAAACTGGTTTGCGGCTTGAGGTAGGCGACGCGCTCGACGGTTTGCTTGCGCGTGAGGTTGGCGCGCGGCACGAACATCAGGTCGCCCTGCCCCAGCCCCAGCCCGCTGCGGTGGACGAGCAGGTCGCGGATCGTGATCTCGCGCGTCACCCATGCGTCGTGCATGCGAAACCACGGCATATGCTTGATGACCGGATCGTCCCACGCGATCTTGCCCTCGTCGACGAGGATCGCCAGCGCCGCCGCGGTCATCGCCTTGCCCGTCGATCCGGTCTGGAACAGCGTCTGTTTGTCGACCGGCGCGCGCTCACCCAGCTTGCGCACACCCCAGCCGCGCGACAGCGTCGTCTTGCCATCCTCTACGATCGCGATCGACACGCCGGGGGCGCCGATTTTCTGGCGCAAGGTTTCGACCGTTTCGACGATGTTCTTGGGCGGGTCGGCCCAGGCGGGCGCGGCGACCGACAGCATCAGCGACAGGGCAAGCAAGCGGACGGCTTTCATGGCAGGGTCTCCATTTGAACGGGCGCGGGGCGCAGCAAGCGCCAGACCCCGATGGTCAACAGCGGCGCGACAAAAACGATCAGGAACAGCCAGGCGAGGAAGCGATACCCGCTGGCGATCAGGTCGACGAGGCCGATGCGCGCCGCGACGAACATGCAGCCGACCAGGATGACCCCACCGATGACGGCGCGCGCGCCGGTGCCGAGCGGCGGTCGACCCCGCGCCTCAACCACCCCTGACACGCGTTCGTTGATGGCATGGATCGCGCCGACGCCGCTTTCGAGCAGCGCGGCAAAGATCATCAGCTGGAACAGGATATGGAACCCCGGCACCGCCATCTGGCGGAGTAGAAAATCGGACGGCAGCGTCTCGGCGCCGATCGCCGGGTAAAAGGCCATCATCGCGACGAAGAACAGGATCGCGGGCAGCATCGTCAGCGGTCCGGCGATGATCCCCGCGACCACTGCATCGCGCTGGCTGGTCAGGTGGCGCAGCACCGGCAGGATGATCACCGCGCCGACGATGTTGTAACTGGCGTAGGTCAATCCGCCCGCGACCCAATTGCCCGACGGCGGTGGCGCATTGGCAAAGCCGTCGGCGATCAGGCCGCCGAAACTCGTCAGGGCGAAGATCAGGAACAGCGCATAGACGGCGTAGATCAGCATCGAGGCATATTTGAACAATGTCTCGACAGTGTCGGTCCCGAACGCGGTAAAGGCGACGATGCTGGTCGCCAGCAATATGGAACCGGCGAGTTCGGGCCAGCCAAAGGTCGCAGCGCCGATCGCGCCTGCCGCGGCACCGAATACGGCAAGGATCAGGATGACGAAGATCAGATAGGCCAGCTCGAAGGCGACCCAGCCCGGCCCAAGCAGTCCCTGAAAAAAGGCACGATAGTCATAGGCGCCCATCTTGCGCGCCAGCGCGAAAGTGACCGCCGCGACGACGCTCCAGATCAAGGTCGCAAGCAGCATCGCCGACAGCCCGCCCCACGGCCCTGACGGGACAAAATATTCGGCGAGTTCGCGGCCGGTCGCATAACCGCCGCCTATGATGACCGCTTTCAGCGCCAGTCCGGGCAGCAGGAAGCGCTGGAACCAGCTAGAATTGTACGGCATCGGTTAATTCCTCGCTTGCGCCCCTGCGAAGGCAGGGGCCCATCACCTGCTCCATCATTCTCAACAGCCGCTCGCCGGATTTCGCAAAGGCCGGAGATGGGCCCCTGCCTTCGCAGGGGCACAAAAACGGGCCATCATGCGAGAATATTTTCGACGAGTGCGTCGAAGGAGACCCCGCCGCGGATCGGGTCCGCGACCGGCAATCCAAGCCGCTGGCGCTCCGCCGCCATCAGCGCTTCGGCGGCGTCGGCGTTATAGCTCGACGTGTTGAGGCTCACTCCGCCGCAACGGATCGCCGGATTGGTCCGACTGCCGAGGCGGATCGTCAGGTCGATGACCTCCTCAATCGACGGCAAGGCAAAGCTTTCCATGCCGAGGATGACTTTGCGCGTTGGATCGTGGCAAACCACGAACACATCGGGCTGGCTGCCATGCAGCAGACCCAGCGAAACCGCGGCATAGGCGGGGTTAAAGATCGACCCCTGCCCTTCGATCAAATCCCAATGGTTTTCAGGCGCATCCGGGCTCAAAATCTCCGCCGCCCCCGCCTCGAAATCGGATACCACCGCGTCCATCGGCATACCGCCGCCTGCGATCATGATCCCCGTCTGCCCCGTGGCGCGAAAGTCCGCGTCGATGCCGCGTTCGACAAAGGCGCGGTGCAGCGCCAGCGCGGTATATTTCTTGCCGAGCGCGCAGTCGGTGCCGACGGTCAGGAGCCGCTTGCCGCTGCGTTTGCGGCCATTGCCGATCGGGATCGACGGCGGCGGCGTCCGCACGTCGATCAGCCGCTGGCCGGTGCGCTTTGCCGCCTCGGCCAGCGCGGGCAGGCTCGCCAGTCGGACGTGCAGGCCGCTGACGATGTCCAGCCCCGCCTCCATCGCGTCGACCAGCGCAGCGATCCAGCTGTCGCCGATCACCCCGCCCTGGTTGGCAACCCCGATGACCAGCGACCGCGCCCCCGCCGCGCGCGCTTCAGCAGGCGACATCGGCGGCAGGCCGGTGGTGACCGTGCAGCCGCCAATCGCCAGTTCACCGACGCAGCGATCCGCGGCCCAGTCGGCCAGACCAAAGGCGGTCTTGGCATAGCCCGCCTCTGTCGTGTCGCCGAGGAACAGCAGATAGGGCTGCGGCAGGGTCAGGCTGCTCTCCAGCCTGCCGGTGGGCGCGTTCATCGTTTCCAACTCCAATCCGCTCAAAAGGCCAGGTCGAGCGCGACACCCACCGTGCGCGGCTGGAGCGGCGAAATCCCAAGGAAGCTCGGCTGATTGAGCCCGTTGGCAAAGGTCGAGCGCGCCATTTCGCCCTGATTGTCGAGCAGGTTGCGAGCATAGGCACGCAATGTCCAATGGTCGTTGAACGTGATCGAGGCGTTGAGATCGACCGATGTATAGGCTTTCGCCGTCGCGACCAGCGGATCGCTTTCGACCCGCGACAGCCGGTTGCTGGCGTGGCGGATGCCGGCACCAAAGCTGCCCTTGTTGTTGCCGCCCAGTTCGAATTCATAATCGGCGCGTAGCGCGCCGCTGAATTTCGGCACTGCGGGCAGGCGGTCGCCGTCGACGCCGTTGATGTCGGGTACGTCCTCGCTGAGCACCGCATCGGTATAGCTGCCCGTCCCGCTGATCGTCAGGCCGGGTGTCGGACGCAGCGCAAAGCTGCCCTCGATCCCTTTGCTCCGTGCTTTGCCGCCGTTCGCCCCGCCCGACACGCCGCCAAACGAACGCACGACCTGGATGTCGGTCCAGTCCATCAGGAACAGCGCGACATCGACCGAAACCAGCCGGTCGGCGAAATCCGCCTTCAGCCCGATTTCATAGTTTTTCATCCGGTCGGCATCGACCGTCGGCGGGACATTGGGGACGATGACATTCGGTCCACCCGGACGATAGCCGGTCGCAAGGCGCCCGTAGAGCATCGCGTCCTCGTTGATGTGGAATTGCGGGCTGATCGAATAGGTGAATACGCTTTCGGCCGACGTGCCCGGATCATCGGCCTGGGGAACGATGGCGCCCGAACTGATCTGGCGGAACGTCTGCTTGTTCCGCGCCCAGCGCAAGCCCCCGGTGATTTCGAACTGTTCGCTGAGCTTGAAGGTGCCGTTGCCGAAGATCGCATATTCCTTGTAGGTCGCGGGCAGGCCGACGATCGCCAGCGGATCGAGCCCCGGAATCGAATTACCGGCCAGGTCGAACGAGCGAACAAGCTGCGCGTTACTCGTGGTTTCGTCGGTGAAGAAGCCGCCGATCAGCCATTCGAACCGTCCGCCGCTGGGCGAAGCGAGCCGGACTTCCTGCGTCCATTTCTTGAGGCCCAGATCGAGCGAGAAAGGCGTAACGCCGGGAGGAACCGCGCCGCCGGTGAGCAGCGGAAAGAGAACGCCGAACGCATAGCTCGCGTCCTGCAACTGCCTGCTTTGCGTTTCGCTATAGGTTGTCGCCGACGTCAGCGTCGCCGCGCCGAAATCATAATCGAGCGTTGCCGAATAATAGTCGAGATCGACGTCGAACGATTCGGGGACGTAATTGTTGTACGAGCGCCCGTCGCCCAGCCGCTCGCCGGTGAGGTCGGCGGCATAAAGACCATTGCCATCGGAATCGAGCGACTGCCAGATGCCCGCAAGCTTGACGCTGAATTCGGGCGTCGGGGTCCACAGCAGCGCCGCACGGCCGCCGCGCTGCTCATAACTATTCTGGTCCTTGAGCGCAGCATTGTTGATGCTGTCGACCCAGCCCGGCGTGCTGCGCCACGCAAAGCTGCCGCTGACTGCCAGCTTGTCTTGCACGACTGGTACATTGACCATGACCTGCGCGCCCCAGCCGAGCCCGTCGCCGCCCTTGATCGCAAAACCCTCGACCCCGGCCTTGACGCTGAACGCATTGGTGTTCGGCTGAACGGTGACATATTTCACCAGCCCGCCGATCGAGCTGGCGCCGTAAAGCGTTCCTTGCGGCCCTTTCAGCACTTCGATACGTTCCAGATCATAGGGCATCAGATCGATGGTAAACGCGCCAGCGCGGTTATAGATCGCACTCGAACCGACCGGTGCGTCATCCAGATAGATGCCGACGGTCTGGCTGCCGTTCAGCGGCGCCACACCGCGCAATGTGATCGTGGTCTGACCGGGCGTGCCGCCGTTGCTGACATTCATCCCGGGGACGTATCCCGCATAGTCGACCAGCGACGCCGAGCCCTGTTGCTGAAGCTCTTCACCATTGACGACGGCGATCGCAATCGGCACGTCCTGGACATTCTGGACGCGCTTTTGCGCGGTCACGACGATTTCGCCCGACGCTTCGATGGCGCCAGCTTCCTGCGCCTGCGTCGGCGTCGCTGCGATCAATGCGGCCATGCTCGCCGCGATGTAAAGTCCCTTGTTCATTGTCTTACCCCCAGACTTGCGCCAGCAGGCGGCGGAAATTGCCCCCCAACACGGCCGTGATGTTGTCGTTTGAATAGCCCCGGCGGATCAGTTCCTCGGTCAGGTCAAAGACCTTCAAAGGATGATCGAAACCGTCGATGTCGATTTTGTCGCGAAAGGCGTAGCTGCCTTTGTAACTGCCTTTGAGCAGCGCATATTCGTCGGGCTTCATGTCGTCATAGCCGTTGAGGTCGGCGTCCGATCCGATCCCGACATGATCGATCCCGACCAGCTTGGCGACATGGTCGATGTGGTCCGCCATATGTCCGACGTTGGTCGGGTCGGTCGTGCGAACGAACATCCGCACCCCGGTGATGCCCATCACCCCGCCTTTGGCGGCGAGAGCCTTGATCGCTGCGTCGGTCTTGACCCGCGGATGGTCGACGAGCGCGCGGGCATTGCTGTGGGTGATCGCGATCGGCCCTTTGGCGATGGCGATGGCATCGAGCGTTGTCTGATCACCGCAATGCGAGACATCGACGAGCATGCGCTGCTTTTCCATTTCCGCGATGATCGCCGCGCCATAGTCGCTGACCCCGCCGTCGACGCGTTCGGTGCTGCCCGAACCAATCAGATTCTGGCTGTTGTAGGTTAGCTGCGCGCAGCGCAGCCCGAGGCGGCGGAACAGCGCGACATCCTCGATCTTTTCGAACTGTTCAGCGTTCTGGATGCCCATGATGACGGCACATTTTTTCTCGGCCTTGGCGCGGTCGAGATCGGCAACGCCATCGACCAGCGTGAAGACATGGCTGTTGCGCCCTGCAAAGCCTTGCCAGCCGGCGAGAAAGGTCAGCGCCTGCTCTTTTGCATCGGGACCGCCGAGACCATAGGCATTATGAAAGCCCGTGATCCCGCTGGCCTTGAACTCGGCCGCTTCGGCATCGGTCAGCCGGTGCGCAACATAATCTTCCGACAGCGTGATCTTGAGCGGCGCCAGCATGTCAATGACGAGCGACGAGGTAACCAGGTCGACCGCGCGGCGCGAATAGGCGCGCGCCGGCGCTGCGGCAAACGCATAGGTCCCCTTGTTCACCATCGGCGCAGACAAGGCGGCGCCGACCGCGCCCGCGATGACCGCGCGGCGCGTTACTGCGAATGACCCGGTCATTCCAGCCTCCCTCTCAACACAATTTCAATATGACGACTATTGTCCTAATCAGAAAATTGTCAACCCATTTAGGACATCAAGTTGTCATTATCCCCAAATTTCTGGCGGACAATGGATCATCCCGCCCCGATATTCGACGCTGGGTTCCCGATCGCGCGCCAGGAAGGTCGGTCCGTCGAGGTCGACGATGTCGCACAGCTGGCCCAAGACGAACGACGGCGCCATCGACAGGCTGGTCCCCATCATGTTGCCGACCATCACGTCGAGCCCGAGTTTCCGCGCCTGCCGCGCGATCGCCAGCCCCTCGGTTAGCCCGCCGCATTTATCGAGCTTGATGTTTACGGCGTCGAAGCGGCCGACAAGCGTCGCGGTATCGGCAAGCGTCACCGCGCTTTCATCGGCAACAAAGGGCAACGGCCGCTTCAGCCCGTCGAGATCGGCTTCGCGTCCCCGCCGCAGCGGCTGTTCGAGTTGCGCGACGCGGGTCTGGACCAGCACCGGCAGCAACTCCGCCAGCGTGGCAATGTCATAGCCCTGATTGGCATCAACCCCGATCCACGCGTGCGGGCGCGCGGTACGGATCGCGACGACGCGGGCGATGTCATCACTCAGATCGCCGGTCAGCTTGACCTTGATCGGCGCGTCGGGATCGATCGCCAGCGCCGCCTTCGCCATCAGGCCCGCGCTGTCGGCGCCGAGCGTCAGCGTCGATGGCAGCGCGCGCGGCGGTTTCAACCCCGCCAGTTCCCACACCGGCCGACCGGTTTGCTTTGCCTCGAGATCCCAAAAGGCGCAGTCGAGCGCATTGCGCGCCCCGCCGGGTGGCAGCAAATGTTGCAGTTCGCTCCGCGTCGCACCGCGCTGGATCGCGTCGCGCACCCGTGTCGCTTCGGCCAGCATATGATCGATGTCGTCGCCCAGATAATAGACACCCGCACCCTCGCCGCGCCCGACATGCGTCCCGTCGGACAGTTCGGCGACCAGCAACGCGGTTTCGGTAAAGACATGCCCGGAAATGCGGAACGGCTGGTGGTAGGGAAAACGCTCGACCCGCAGGTCGAGCGTCAGTTCCTTGATGCTTTGCGTCGCCATCAATAGACCATTCCAAAGCCATAGAGGTGGAAGACGAGCGTCACCCACACCAGCGGCAGCGCCGCCAGCACAAGCAGCACCGCGCCCAGCTTCATCGTCCAACGCCGCTTATCCTGAATGGTCAGCCACAGGTGCCAACCCGCCGTGATGAGCAGGCCGAAGGCGGCGAGCGGGGTCAGGATGCGCAGCAGATGGATCAGCCAGTCGAGCGGACCGCCGATCGCGCCGATGTCGGCCGAAAATGCCGCGATCAGTCCGAGCCAGCCGACGACTGCCGCGATCACAAGCCAGGCAAAAATACGCGACAGGCGGTACGCGCGCCGCGCTTTGCCCGTGAGCGCGAAGTCCGCCTTGAAGCTGCGCCGTACCAGCGCGCGCACCGGCCACGCCAGCGCCGCGAGCAGCACGACGCCGAGCGCGAAGATCAGCGCGGGGTTGAGCCACGCGGCGTTGGTTCCCGCCGATGTCGGTTCGAACACCATGAAAGGCGAACCGGCGTCCAGGCTCCAGCGCACGACGCGGCCGTCCTTGACCTCGGCAGCAAGGCGTTCGCCCGTGCCGGTGTCGCGCCACACAAAGGGTTCGACCTCGACCCAGTCACGCGGCCCCGCGCCAAGCCCGTCGAGCGCCGGCAGCGTGATCTTGCCGTCCTCGGTCAGCGACACCGTCGTCTGCCCCAGCAACCCGAGCAGGCTGAGGAAGTTGGTGAAGGAACCCCGGCTGCTGGTGTAATGGCCGACCATCAATTGCGCATGCGCCGCGGCGGTTTTGGCATCGACCGTTGCCGGCTTTTCGGTGCCGGGCAGGTAACGATCGGCAAATTTGTGGAACAGCGCGCTGCGCACCGCACCCGCATCTCCCGCTTGGCCGGCGCTGTTCATCGAGATGAAAACGCCGATGTCAGCATCGGGGAAAAGCCACAGATAAGAGTGGAACCACACCGTGTCGCCGCCGTGCGCGATCGCGCGATGGCCGTTGACCTGTTGTTCGTAAAAACCCAGCGCCATGCTGTTGAGCGGGCCGACGCCGGGCGCCTTGAAATCATGCATCATCTTCGCGGTTTCGGGCTTCAGCAACCCGGCGCCGTCATCCAGATGCGCGATCATGAACTTGCCCATGTCTGCGCCGCTTGCCGACAGGCTGCCGGCGGGGGCGGGAATCACGATTTCGAACGGTTTGGGCTTTTGGGTGACGTCGGGATAGCCCTTGGACATATGCGGTGCGAGCGCCGCTGGCAGCGGCTGACGGAACGACGAATGAGTCATACCCAGCGGCGTAAAGATATGATTTTCGATATAATTGTCGAACGGCTCGCCGCTGACACGCTCGACGATATAGCCCGCCAGCGCGGTCGCGTAATTGGAATAGGCCGGGGTTGTGCCGGGCGCGAACACCCGTTCGGGCAGGGCCAGCGGCATTTGTTTTTTCAGTACCATCGCCGCCTTGGGATCGCTGCTGATCAGATAGCGCACCGATTCCTGGAAACCCGCGGTGTGCGTCATGATGTTGCGCATCGTGATCGGCTTGCCCTGATAGGCGGGAATCTTGAAATCGAGATAGGCGTTGACGTCCTTGTCGAGGTCGATCTTGCCCGCCTCGACCTGCTGCATCACCGCGGTCCAGGTGAACAATTTTGACACCGACCCCGGACGGAAAAGGGTTGTTTCGGGTAGGACCGGCGCGCGTTTGGCGACGTCGGCAAAGCCATAGCCCTTTTCCAGCACGACCTGATTGCCGCGCACGACGACGACGACCGCGCCGGGGATGCGCGCACGTTCAAGCGCATAGGGCAGATAGCCGTCCATCCACGCTTCGAGGTCGGCGGCGTCGAGCGTCACCGGCTTGGTCAGTGCCACGGGAGCGGGCGCCGCGGCGACTTCTACCTTCTTCGCTGTCGGTGCGGGCAGCGGCCCCTGCGCCGCCAATGGCAGCGCGGCGAGCGCCGCCAGTCCGATCATCGCCTTGCGGATGAAACGCATCACTTTCCCCTTTTGTCTGGCACGCCCTGTCTGACCTTGCAGCAAACCGCGCGACCGCTTACCAAGGGTCAACAACTGTTAACCCAATAGGGACATAATGATCCTGATTAGAAAATTGTCAAACATGGAATGGAAAAATTGATGGCGGCTCGTGCGGCCCCACCCACGCTCGGCACGGTGATGAAGAGCATTCGCTCGCGAAACGGCTGGACGCTCAAGGAGATGAGCGCGAAATCGGGCATCCCGGTATCGACGCTGTCAAAGGTTGAACATGACCGGCTGACCCTGAGTTATGACAAGTTGCAGCAGCTGAGCCAGCGACTCAGCATCCGCATGTCAGACCTGTTCGCCGAAGAAGAGGGCGACAACGCTCCCCGCGTCACCGGCCGCCGCAGCGTCGGAACGATCGATCAGGCGGTGCGCGTCACCACCGACAATTACGACTATCACTATCTGTGCACCGACCTGCGCCAAAAGCGGATGATCCCGATCATCACCCGCATCCGGGCGCACAGCGCCAGCGAGTTCGGCGATCTCGTGCGCCATCAGGGCGAGGAGTTCATCTATGTCCTTGAGGGTGAGGTCGAGATTCACACCGAATTTTACGACCCTGTTTCGCTCAAGACCGGTCAGGGCATCTATCTCGATTCGTCGATGGGCCACGCCTATGTCGTCGCCGACGGCTTCGACGAGGCGCTGGTGCTGGGCGTTTGTTCGAGCGCCGACGACGGGCTGATGGATTCGCTGATGAGTCTGCACGGCTGAGCCCCTTTTACGGAGAAAAATTATGGCAACGCCCCGGCGCTTCGCTCCTGCCCTGTCGCTGCTGTGCAGTTCGATGCTGTTATCGGCGTCGGTTGCCGCGCAGGCGCCTGCCTATGACATGATCATTCGCGGCGGCACGCTGTACGACGGATCAGGCCAGCCCCCCGTCGTCGGCGATGTTGCGATCAAGGATGACCGCATCGTCGCCGTGGGAAAGGTAGCGGGAACCGCGAAAAGCGAGGTGCAGGCGAAGGGCATGGCGGTCGCGCCCGGCTTCATCAATATGCTCAGCTGGGCCACCGAATCGCTGATCGTCGATCCCAAAAGCCAAAGCGACATCCGGCAGGGCGTGACGCTGGAGGTGATGGGCGAAGGCTGGTCGATGGGGCCGATGAACGCCGCGATGAAGGCGCAGGAGACCGAGCGCCAGGGTGACATCAAATTTCCGATCGAATGGACCACCCTCGGCGATTATCTGACCTATCTGGAGAAGCGCGGCGTCTCGACCAATGTCGCGAGCTTTGTCGGCGCCGCCACGGTGCGTATCCATGAACTCGGCGAAGGCGACGTCGATCCGACACCCGAGCAATTGACCCGGATGCGCGCGCTGGTGCGGCAGGCGATGAACAACGGCGCGATGGGCGTCGGCAGCTCGTTGATCTATGCCCCCGGCTCCTACGCCGAAACCGACGAACTGGTCGCGCTGACCAGCGAAGCGGCGAAATGCGGCGGCATGTACATCAGCCACATGCGCTCCGAAGGCGACCGGCTGGAAGAAGCCGTCGACGAACTGATCGAAATTTCGCGCCGTTCGGGCGCGCCCGCCGAAATCTATCATCTCAAGATGGCGGGGCGGAGCAATTGGAGCAAACTCGACCCGGTGGTCGCCAAAATCGAGGCTGCGCGCGCTGCGGGCCAGCGGATCACCACCGATATGTACACTTATACTGCGGGCGCGACCGGGCTCGACGCCGCGATGCCAACATGGGTGCAGGCGGGCGGGCTCGAAGCCTGGATCGAAAGATTGAAAGATCCCGCGATCCGCACCCGCGTCGCCGCCGAGATGAAACAGCCGGGCAGCGATTGGGAAAACCTCTATTTCGGTGCGGGTGCCGACAAGATGATCCTGTCGGGGTTCAAGAGTGAAACGCTCAAACCGCTGACCGGCAAGACGCTGGCCGAGGTTGCGGCCATGCGCGGCAAATCGCCCGAGGAAACCGCGATGGATCTCGTGGTCGAGGATGGCTCGCGCGTCGGCACCGTCTATTTTCTGATGTCCGAGGACAATGTCCGCAAGCAGGTCCAGCTGCCGTGGATGAGCTTCGGCTCCGATGCCTCGTCCCAGGCGCCAGAGGGCGTATTCCTGAAATCGAGTACGCACCCCCGCACCTATGGTAATTTCGCGCGCCTGCTCGGGCGCTATGTTCGCGACGAAAAGCTGATCTCGCTCGAACAGGCGGTTTACCGCCTGACCACCCTCCCCGCCGCCAATCTGGGGATCAAGGAACGCGGCGCGCTGAAACCCGGCTATTATGCCGATGTCGTCGTCTTTGACCCGGGAAAGATCGCCGACCTGTCGACCTTTGAGAAGCCGCATCAATATTCGATCGGCATGCGCGATGTATTCGTCAACGGCGTGGCCGTTTTACGCGACGGTGAGCACAGTGGCGCAACGCCGGGGCGCGCGGTGCGCGGCGCGGGCTGGAACCGCTGCCCATAGCAGGCTTGCCTAAACACCTGATTTGACATCGCTTTGCCTGTACCAGTCCAATATCGACGGTTTTCGGCGGCAAAATCCCTCTGGGCGGGCTTAAATCCACCGCGCGCGGCCCGTTAATTGTCGCATGACCACCAAAGCGACACCATCGAACGAGCCGGTAGGACGGCTCCTGGATTGGCTGGGGCTCCGCAACGCGCGAAGCACGCCCCCTGCGGGACGGCATGCGCCGCCCGACAGCGGCGGAACCCGCGACCTGGCGCAGCTCGCCCGACACCAGCTGATCGGGACGATCATGGCGTTTCTGGTCGATAATGATCTCGACGTATCGCCCGCCAATCTGCTGCTCGCGCACGCGGCCTTTTCGGGCATGAACCCCCATTTGGCGCGGCAAATCACGACGCGCTCGCAATCGCCCGACGGCATCACTCAGCAATGGCTGAACGAAATTGGTGAGCAGAGTATTGCCCCCGCAGACCATGCCGATCTCGACCGCTTGATGACGCGGCTCGAAACCAACCTCGAATCTTTTCACGTCCACGCCAAGGAAGCGCGGACCGTCACCAGCGATTACGGCACCGAACTCGAACAGCATGTCGACGATCTGGAACAGCTGCAGAAAACGGGGCGAATCGTCTCCAGCCTCGCCGATCTTGCCAAGGTGATGCTCGAACGCACGCGCAAAGCCGAAGACCATATGCGCAAGAGCGAGGATGAAGCCAAATCGCTCCGCCGTAGCCTGGAACGCGCCAAGCGCGACGCCGAACTCGATTTCCTGACCGGGCTGCCCAACCGCCGCGCCTTCGAAATCCTGCTCGAACGGCATTACAAGGAAGCGCGCGCGGCGTGCGAACCGCTGAGCGTCGCCTTTTGCGACATCGACGAATTCAAAAAGGTCAACGATCTCCACGGCCATGAGGCGGGCGACCGCGTCATCAAGGCAATCGCCGATACGCTGTCGCGCATATCGGACGACCGCTGCCACGTTGCCCGCCACGGCGGCGAGGAATTTGTCATGCTGTTCCGCGGCCTGACCCCTACCCAGGCCGCCGAGCGGCTCGACGAAGCACGCGAAGGCCTTGCCGAACGCCGCCTGATCAATCGCAAGACCGACGAACCCTTCGGCCAGATCACCTTTTCGGGCGGGGTCGCCGATGTCTTTGGCTATGGCGAAACGCGCGGCGCCCTGAAAGCTGCCGACGACGCGCTGTACAAAGCGAAGGCCGGCGGCCGTAACCGCATCGAACTCGCCGACCCCACCTGAACGAGCTTCCCGCAAGGGGGCGGGACGCTGCGGATCGTCGCACACCAGAGCGCGATGATCCGCGGCGATTGCCGTGTCGGACAGCGGCGTAAAGGCGCGACGACCATGATCGTCCAAACCGTGTCCATGGCGCGCGCGGTTAAAATACCAATTTAGTACCAATACAACCTGACAAGACCCTCCCTCGCGCTAGGCGCTAAGCTTTTGGCGGCGTATAACTCCAATCTTGACAGCATTTGCGATATTGTTATGACGTATGCATTACCAATAAAGACCAACGGATCTTTGGGAGGATCGACATGCTGAAATCAAACCGACTTTTCGCCACCGCAAGCATCATTGCTTTTGCAACCTGCGTGACGCCCGCGGCGGCGCAAGGCACCGAAGCGCCGCCCGCCGATGAAATCGTCGTCACCGGCTTTCGCGGCTCGGTAGCACAGTCGATCGAGGCCAAGCGCGATCTTGCGGTGATCGCCGACGTCGTGACCGCCGAGGACATTGGCAAATTCCCCGACAAGAATGTCGCCGAAGCGCTCCAGCGCATCCCCGGCGTCGTCGTCAACCGCGAGTTCGGTGAAGGCGAGCGCGTTTCGCTGCGCGGCACTGCGCCCAATCTGACCAAGACGCTGCTCAATGGCCATACCGTCGCCACCGCCGACTGGTTTATCCTCGACCAGGTCGCCTCGACCCGCAGCTTCAACTATCTGACCCTGCCCGCCGAAATCGTCGGCCGGCTCGAAGTGTATAAGAGCCCGCAGGCCGATGTGGAGGAAGGCGGCGTTGGCGGCACGATCAACGTCATCACCCGCAATCCGCTCGACCTGGAACCCTTCGCCGTTTCAGCGTCGCTGCAGGGCGTCTATTCGGACCTGTCGGGCAAAGTCGATCCGCAGGTTTCGGGGCTGGTCAGCTGGAAAAATGCCGACGAGACCTTTGGCATCCTGATTGGCGGCATCTATCAAAAGCGCCGTACCCGCCGCGACGGTCTGGAAATCTTTGGCTATCGCCCCGCTGGTGGCGGACAGACGGCACTGATTCCAACGCTGATCGGTTCGACGATGTTCGAACAAGATCGCGAACGCTATGGCGCCAATATTGGCATCCAGTTCCGTCCGTCCGACGAGCTCGAGATCAACCTTACCGGCCTCTATTCGCGCTTTAATGCTGACAACTTCAACCAGAATTACCTCGCCTGGGGTGATCAGGCACTCGGCGGCGGCGGCACGCTGACCAATGCGGTGGTAGAAAATGGTATTGCGGTTGCGGGTACCATCGCGTCGCGGAACAATGGCACCGAAGGCTTTGGCGTCGTCTATGACGCGATCGACCGTCAGGCGGTCGCCAAGACGGTTTCGGCCGATTTCGACCTGACCTATCGCCCCAGCGATACGTTGACCGTCCATTTCAAGGCCGGTTGGACCAAGGCGAATGGCGATACGAGCAACGAGAATTTTATCGAGTTCGCCGGCCCCGGCCGCTTCAGCTATGACCTGCGCAGCGGTCGTCCCGAAGTCAGCTTTGGCAGCCCCAGCCCGCTTAACCCCGCGGGCATCCGCCCCGATTTTGCGCGCATCCAGTCGGTCACCAACGATGACGAGGAAAAATATTTCTATCTCGATCTCGAAAAAGAAGTCGAATGGGGTCCGCTGACGGCGCTGAAGTTCGGCGTCAAATATACCGACCATGACCGCGTCGCCGAACGCTTCGCCACCAACGGCGGCGTCTTTACCCAAGCCCTGCGTTGCGGCGGCGCGCCGTGCACCTCGGCCAGTTTCGCCACCGGCGGCGGCATGCCCGGCGACTTCCTCGACAATATCGCGTCGGCCGGAACGCTGACCGATTATTGGCGCGTCGACCCCGCCAAGCTGCGCGCCATCTACGCCGCGCAGACCGCACCGGGCACCAATCGTTTCCTCGTTCCCGGCAACAGCTATTCGATCAACGAAAAGGCTTATGGCGGTTATGGCCTCGCCAAATTCGGCGGCGACAACTGGCGCGGTAATGTTGGCGTGCGCGTCATCACCACCGACCAGACCTCGCAGGGCTTTATCATCGGCGGCGCCAACCCGCAGTTCACCAACCCCTTCGGCGGCTTCACGCCGAGCACGGCGAAGCGGTCCTACACCGACATTTTGCCGAGCGCGAACCTCGCGCTCGACCTGTCGGACAAGGTCGTGCTGCGCTTTGGCGCGGGCAAGACGGTGACGCGCCCCGACTTCGTCGACATCACGCCGGGCGTCGATCTCAACGGCACTCTGCTGACCGGACGCGGCGGCGATCCGAACCTCGACCCCTATCGCGCCAACCAATATGATCTGTCGATCGAATGGTATCCCGATCGCGAAACGATCGTCGCGCTCGCCGCTTTCTACAAGGATATTCAATCGTACATTGTCAACACGACATCGAACGAAACCCTGCCGGGCGTATTCGTGCCAGGGTCGCAGCCCGCGGGCTGCGTCGCGGCGGGCGGCGGCAATCCGAACCTGTTCAATTGCCCCTATCAGATCAACCGCCGCAGCAACGGCGACGGCGGCCGCAATCAGGGGTTTGAATTCCAGGTATCGCGCCCGATCTGGGGCGGCTTCGGCGCGGTCGCGAACTACACCTATTCGGATGCCAAGGCGAACAACGGCGATCCGATCCCGGGCAATTCAAAGCATTCGCTCAACCTGACGGGCTATTATGAGAATGACCTGCTGAGCGCGCGCGTGTCGTACAACTACCGGTCGAAATTCTTCATCGATATCGATCGCGCCGCGCCGCTCAACCAGGCTGCTCTGTCGTCGCTCGATGCATCGGTCAGCGTCAATGTCACCGAGGGGATCGCGCTGACGGTCGATGCGGTGAACCTGACCAACGAACCGATCGAGCAATATTCGGGAACGCGGGCGCAGCCGCGCGCGACCTATGACAATGGTCGCCAATTCTACTTCGGCGTCCGCGCCAAATTCTGACACTGGGCGCAGCGGCCACACCAGCTCCCTGACCGGAGCTGGTGTGGCCTTTTTTTTGGCAATGCCGCGTCAGCGGCTCCAGCGCGCGAAAATGGCGGTGGGCAGCAACAGCCCCCGCGTTTCTTCACGCACCGCCAACTCGCCGCATTCGACTTTTCCGGGCAGGTCGGCAAACAGCTGCGCCAGCAACTCGCCAATCGCGAGCGCCGACATGCGCACGGCATAGACGGTCAGGAACAGCGCGCAGCTGTCGGCATCGAGCAACTGACGGCAGTCGGTCAGCAGCGGCGCCAGCCCCTCCTCCAGCTGCCAGCGTTCGCCTGTCGGACCGCGACCGAATTTCGGCGGGTCGAGCAGGATCGCATCGTAACGCTTCTCGCGCCGCACTTCGCGCGCGGTGAACTTGCCCGCGTCATCGAGGATCCAGCGAACCGGCTTGTCCGCCATCCCCGCCAGCGCTGCGTTTTCGCGCGCCTGCCCTACCGACTTCTTCGACGCGTCAACATGGGTCACCGAAGCCCCCGCCGCGGCGAGCGCCTGACTGCCGACGCCGGTATAGCCAAACAGATTGAGGAAGGCGGGATCGGGCTTGTCAGCCACCTGCGCGCGCAGCCAGTCCCATACGGGGGCCATGTCAGGGAAGAATCCCAAATGGCGGAACGGGGTACATTGCGCGGTAAAACGCGTCTCGCGCCACGCAAGCGGCCAGCCTTCGGTCGGCACCGGCTTGTTATAATACCAGCGCCCGCCGCCATCATCGTCTGACGCCGGGATAAATTCGCCGTCGGCGGCTTCCCAATCGCTGGCGGGCAGCGCGGGCGCCCACATCGCCTGCGGCTCGGGGCGGATGAAGCGATAACGGCCATAGCGTTCGAGTTTGCGGCCATTGCCGCTGTCGACCAGCCCATAATCGTCCCACGCCTCACCGACGAGGGTGACGAGTGGCAGCAGCTCAGCCACGCGCGGCTTCCGCCAGGACAAAGGCTTTCACGGTATCATAGTCGCCGGGCAGCCGCTCGTAACGCTCTTCACGCTCGAACAAATTGCCCATCCGCGGCGGCAGCGCCGGACGCACCCCGGTCGAACGCTCGACCGCTTCGCGGAATTTTGCCGGATGCGCGGTCGCCAGCGTGACGACGGGAATGTCGGAATCGATCTCCAGTGCCCGGGCCGCAGCAAGGCCGACCGCGCTGTGCGGGTCGATGATCTGACCGCCATGTTCCTGCGCCCAGCGCAGCGCGAGCGCCATCGCGTCACCGTCGATGCTGGCGCTCGAAAACAGGCCGCGCGCGCCCGCCAGCATATCGGTGGGGATCGTCATCGCACGCTTGGCGTCGAATTCGCCCATCATCGCGGTGATCGCGGCGCCGTCACGCCCCGACAGGTCGAACAGCAGGCGTTCGAAATTGCTGCTGACCTGAATGTCCATGCTGGGCGTCGCGGTCGGCGTCACCGTCCCTGCGCTATAGTCGCCGCGGGTCAGTGCGCGATGGAGGATGTCGTTGACGTTCGTCGCGACGACCAGCTTCGCGATCGGCAGGCCCATCTGCGCTGCGACATAACCCGCAAACACATCGCCAAAATTGCCCGTCGGCACAGAGAAAGCAACTGGACGGTCGGGGCCGCCCAGCCGAACGGCGGCGTAGAAATAATAGACGACCTGCGCCATCAGCCGCGCCCAGTTGATGCTATTGACCGCCGACAGGTTGACCTGTTCGCGCGCCTCGGCATCGCCGAACAACCGCTTCACCATCGCCTGCGCATCGTCAAAGCTGCCATCGATCGCGATGTTGTGGACGTTCGGCGCCAGCACCGTCGTCATCTGCCGCCGCTGCACGTCGCTGACGCGGCCTTCGGGATGCAGCATGAAAATCTGGATATGCTCGCGCCCCGCGACCGCCTCGATCGCCGACGATCCGGTATCGCCCGACGTTGCTCCGACGATCGTAATGTCGGTATCGCCGCCGCTCAGGAATTTTTCGAACAGCTGGCCGAGCAGTTGCAGCGCGACATCCTTGAACGCCAGCGTCGGGCCGTGGAACAATTCAAGCAGCCAATGACGATGATCGAGCTGGACCAGCGGCGTGACGGCGCCATGGCTGAAACTTCCATACGCCGCGCGGCACAGTTCCCGCAGCTCGTCCTCGGTCAGCACGCCTGCGACGAACGGGCGCATGACGCGCACTGCGGTTTCGGCGTAATCGAGCCCCGCCAGTGCGCGAATATCCTCAAGCGCCATCTGCGGCCAATGTGCGGGCAGGTAAAGCCCACCATCGCTGGCAAGGCCCGCCAGCGTCGCGGCACGAAAGTCGAGGGTCGGCGCAGAGCCGCGGGTGCTGATATATTCCATGGCGGCCCAGCGCCTAGCGGGCGAAGGTCAAGGCCGCAAGCGGCGACGCACAGCCAGGAAGTAGATGACCAGCGCCGCGGCCGCGAACAGGAACCACTGCCCCGCATAAGCCAGGTGGTTGTTCGGCGTATTCTCGGCTGAAGGGACAGCACTCGCGCGCAGCCCGGCGACCGGTGTATCGGCAATCAGCATCGCCCGCGCCGCGGTGGCATTGCCGGTTGCGCGCGCGATCACCGTCGGCTGGTCGGGACCGGGAACAATCGTTCCTTGCACGATCCCGCCGGTCCATTTCGGCGGCGTGAAATCATCGCCGATCCCGACATCGACCAGCACCCCCGGACCTTCGGCGCCCGTGCGGCAGTCGGCGATCATGCGGATCCCCGACCTGCCCTTCCGGTCGGTGCCGCTCCGCGGATCCCAGCGCACCGGTTCGAGACAGACGACGCTGCTCTTGCGAAACAGCATGGCGTCGGCAACCGGCGGCAATTCGGGATAGGTGACCAGCGACGACATCGCCGTGTTGCGCTGATACAGCGCGACCAGCGCTTCCTTCTCTCCCTTGCGCTGCAGCTGCCATATGCCGAGCGCGATCATCACTGCGACCGCGATGAAGACAATGATCGTCGGGATAAGCGGCCAGCGGCGGGGCAGCGATGCAGGTTCAGTCATGCGGTTCGTCCACTTGGCGACCCTCGGCGGCTTGGCGCTGATGCTCGCTCGCCAGCAGCGCGCCCTTGGCGACGCGGAGGCCATAGACCACCGCACCGGCGGTCAGCGGCACCCACAGCACGACATGCACCCACAAAGGCGGCTGCACCGCGGCATCAAGCCCCAGCGCCGCCGCGACAAGCAAGGCGCCGATGATCAGGGTCAGGAACGCAGCGGGGCCGTCGCCGACATTATAGCGGCCATAGTCGAGCCCGCAGGAATCGCATGTCGCGCGGAACTGGATGGGACCGTCGAACAACGTCTTTTCCCCGCATTCGGGGCAGAGGCCAAAAAGGGCAGCGCGCCAGACCGGCGGCTGCCCCTTTGGAATGATAGTGCCGTCGGGCAATTTAGTGCGCGGCGACCGGCGCGCCCCAGCCGCCCCAGACGTAGATGATGATGAACAGGAACAACCACACCACATCGACGAAGTGCCAATACCAGGCCGCAGCTTCGAAACCGAAATGCTGCTGCGGCGTGAAGTGGCCCTTGTAGGTCCGCGCGAGGCAGACGATCAGGAAGATCGTGCCGACAAGGACGTGGAACCCGTGGAAGCCGGTTGCCATGTAAAAGGCCGAGCTGAAATTGCTCTGGCCGAACGCGAACGGCGCATGAACATATTCATAAGCCTGGATCGCCGAAAAAACGGCACCGAGAATGATCGTCGCCCACAAGCCTTTTTTCAGGCCGTCGCGGTCGCCATGGATCAGCGAATGGTGCGCCCAGGTGATCGTCGTGCCCGAGCAAAGCAGGATCAGCGTGTTGAGCAGCGGCAGCGAGAAAGCATCGATAACTTCGATACCCTTCGGCGGCCACTGGGTGATTGCTGCGGCGCCGTCCTGACCGAACAGCGACGTCACCGCGCCATCGACATATTCAATCGGCACCGGGAACAAAGTGAAGTCAAACCATGCCCAGAACCAGCCGACGAAAAACATCACTTCCGACGCAATGAACAGGATCATGCCGTAGCGCAGGTGCAGCTGAACGACCGGGGTGTGGTCGCCGGCATGCGCTTCGTTGATGACGTCCGACCACCAGCTGAAGAACGTCGCGATGACGCCCGCGAAACCAAGGCCGAGCACCCATTTGCCGACGCCGCCGAAATAATCGTCGTGCATGAACATCACGAGCCCGAAAAACATCGTCAGTGCGGCAAACGACCCGATCAGCGGCCAGACGCTGGGATTTACCAGATGATAGTCATGATGTTTGGCACCGGACATTGCGTTTTTCCCGTTTTGCAGCCCCGGCGTCGCGATTCCCCATCGCCAGCCGGTCCGTGAATAAGACTCTGATCGCGGCCTTAGCTCGCCTTTTTACCCTCGTCTACAGGGTGGAAGGTGTAGCTGAGGGTGATTTCCTGGATGTCGCGCGCGTCGGGATCGTCCATGATCTTGGGATCAACGAAGAACAATACCGGCATGCGCATCTGCTGCCCCGGCTCCAACCGTTGTTCGGTGAAGCAGAAGCACTGGATCTTGGTGAAATATTTGCCCGCCTGCGTCGGCGTGACGTTGAAACCCGCGGTACCGACGACCGGCCGCGCCGAATTATTCTCGGCAATGAAGATCGCCATGTCGCGCGCGCCGATGCTGACCGTGTCGGTCGGATGTTCGGGATAGAATTTCCACGGCAGCCCGGGCGACACATTGGCGTCGAAACGGACCGAGATGGTCTGCGACAGAATCTCCGGCTCCGCCGCCGCGGCCACGGGATCGTAGCGCTGCGTTGTGCCGCCGAAGCCGGTGACGCGGCAGAACAGATCGTACAGCGGCACCGCCGCGAATCCCAACCCGACCATCGCCAGCGCCAGCAGCGACGCCAGGCTGGCGGTCCGGGCCTTGGGCGACAGCCGTGCGATCATGTCAAAATCTGCATCTTGGCAATGGTGATGAAGAAGAACAGGATCGCCAGCCCGCCGAGCATCCACGCCATCATGTTGGCGCGGCTGCGCTGGCGGCGGCGATATTCGACCTCGTCAAAAGGCTCGAGATTTGGATTTTCGGTCATAAGGGCCACCAATGATCGGCAACAACGGCGCCGAAGAGAATGAAAAGATAGGCAATCGAATAAGCAAACAGCCGTTTTTCGGGCTGCATCAGATCGTTCTCACCCGTCGCGCGCGTACCGACCTGCACCGACAGCGCAATGAACAGCGCCGACAGGATCGTCGCGGTCCAGCCATATAGCGCGCCGGTCAGGCCAAGCGGCCATGGCGCAATCGCCGCCGCCGCCATGATCAGCGCATAGAACAGGATCTGCCGCCGCGTCGACTTTTCGCCCGCGACGACCGGCATCATCGGGATGCCCGCAGCGGCATAGTCCGAACGCATGAACAGCGCGAGCGCCCAGAAATGCGGCGGCGTCCACAGAAAGATCAGCAGGAACAGCATGACCGGCAGCGGCGCGACGCTGCCCGTCGCCGCGACCCAGCCGATCAACGGCGGAAATGCCCCGGCGGCGCCGCCGATGACAATATTCTGCGGCGTCCGCGGCTTCAGCCACATGGTATAGACAAAGACGTAGAACAGGATCGACACCGCGAGCAGCAGCGTCGCCTGCCAGTTCGACGCAAACAGCATCAGGAACAGCGAGAAAGCCGCCAGCCCGATGCCGAAGTGCAGCGCCGTCTGCGGGTCGAGCCGCCCGGCGGGCAGCGGTCGTCCGGCGGTCCGCTTCATCTTGGCGTCGAGACCCGCCTCATACCATTGATTGAGCGCCCCCGACGCCCCCGCCCCCAGCGCGATCGCGAGGATCGACGAAAAGGCCAAGACGGGCGGGACATGGACGGGCGCCGCGAGCAGCCCGCACAGCGCGGTGAACACCACCAGCGACATCACGCGCGGCTTGGTCAGCGCGAACAGGTCGCGCCAGTCGGCCGGAAGGGCCGTTTCGCCATGGGTCAGGCTCTGCGCCATGTTAACTCCGGACCGTCACGCGGCCCCCCGCTGCCGGGCAGCGGGGAAACCATCGATCAGGCGATACGCGGCAGTTCGTTGAACTGGTGGAACGGCGGTGGGCTCGACAGCGTCCATTCGAGCGTCGTCGCGCCTTCACCCCACGGATTGTCGGCGGCCTTTTTGCCCGCGAACAGCGAGTAGATGATGTTCACGAAGAAGAAGATCATGCCGACGCCCATGATGGCGTAGCCATAAGACGAGACCAGGTGCCAGAACGCATAGGCTTCCGCATAGTCGGGATAACGGCGCGGCATGCCCTGTTGACCCAGGAAATGCTGGGGGAAGAACATGACGTTCACGCCGATGAAGAAGATCCAGAAGTGCAGCTGGCCGAGCGCCTCGTTGTACATCCGGCCCGACATCTTCGGGAACCAGTAATAGAAGCCCGCGAAGAGCGAGAACACGGCGCCCAGCGACAGCACGTAATGGAAGTGCGCCACGACATAATAGGTGTCGTGCAGGTTGGTGTCGACGCCGCCATTGGCCAGCACAACGCCGGTCACGCCGCCAACAGTGAACATGAAGATGAAGCCGAGCGACCAGACCATCGGGGTCTTGAAGCTCATCGATCCGCCCCACATGGTGGCGATCCAGCTGAAGATCTTGATGCCGGTGGGAACCGCGATGACCATCGTCGCAGCGGTGAAGTACATCTTCAGGTTCACAGACATGCCGACCGTGAACATGTGGTGCGCCCACACGATGAAGCCGACGACACCGATCGCGACCATGGCATAGGCCATGCCAAGATAGCCGAACACCGGCTTCTTGCTGAAGGTCGAAATGATCTGGCTGACGATGCCGAAGCCCGGCAGGATCATAATGTACACTTCGGGGTGACCGAAGAACCAGAAGAGATGCTGGTAGAGCACGGGATCGCCGCCGCCGGCCGCATCATAGAAGGTGGTGCCGAAGTTGCGGTCGGTCAGCAGCATGGTGATCGCGGCCGCCAGAACCGGCAGGGCGAGCAGCAGAAGGAAGGCGGTCACGAGCACCGACCAAACGAACAGCGGCATCTTGTGGATCGTCATCCCCGGCGCGCGCATGTTGAAGATCGTGGTGATGAAGTTGATCGCGCCCAAAATCGACGCCGCGCCCGCAAGGTGGAGTGAGAAAATAGCCATGTCGACCGCCGGACCAACCGATCCGCTGGTCGACAGCGGCGCATAGACCGTCCAGCCGGTACCCGCGCCATTGCCGCTGCCACCGGGGACGAACATCGACCCGACGAGCATGATGAAAGCAACGAAGGTCAACCAGAAGGACACGTTGTTCATGCGCGGGAACGCCATGTCGGGCGCGCCGATCATCAGCGGAACGAACCAGTTGCCAAAGCCGCCGATCATCGCGGGCATGACCATGAAGAACACCATGATCAGGCCGTGCGCGGTGATCATGACGTTCCAGAAATGCTTCGCCGCGGTCAGATCCTGTGCTCCGCCCATCGCCTGCGCCCAGGTACCCAGATACTGGATGCCGGGATGCGCGAGTTCGAGGCGCATCAGACCGGACAGACCGCCGCCGACGATACCGGCAACGATCGCGAAGATCAGATAGAGGGTGCCGATGTCCTTATGGTTCGTCGACATGAACCAGCGGACGAAAAAGCCCGGGGTATCGTGATCATGGTCATCATGCGCGTGATCGGCATGGCCATGGGCGGGTGCAGTTGCGGCAATATCGGTCATCTGTCGGACCCCTTATTAATTCTTGGCGACCGGCGCGGCGGCGGGCGCCGCGGCCGGGGCAGCTTCGGTCGTGGTGGCGGTCGGCGTCGCGGCGGGCGCGGCGACGGGCGTCGGTGCAGCGGCAGCGGGTGCTACAGCGACCGGGCCAGCCGGGTTGCCGCCTTTCGAGCGGACCCACGCTTCCCATTTGTCGACCGGCAGCACTTCGACCGCGATCGGCATATAGCCGTGATCGACCCCGCACAGTTCCGAACATTGGCCGTAATAAACGCCGACCTTGTTCGCGGTGAAGGTCGTTTCGTTGGCGCGGCCGGGAACCGCGTCCATCTTGGTCCAGAAGGCCGGGACCGAAAAGCTGTGGATCACGTCGGCGCCGGTGATGATCAGCTTCACCTGGCGACCGACCGGGACCACCATGCGGTTATCGACGGCGAGGTGATAGGGTTCACCAGCGGCCTTGGCCTGGTCCTCGGTCAGGATTTTCGACACATATTCGCCGATGCCCTGATCGGGATAGGCGTAACCCCAATACCATTGATAGCCGGTGACCTTGATCGTCAGAGCTTCCTTTGTCGGCGGCTCATATTGCTGCGCGAGCAGGCGGATCGACGGCACCGCGATCACCGCGAGGATCAGCACCGGAATGGCCGTCCAGATGATTTCGATGAAGGTGTTGTGCGTCGTCTTCGACGGCACCGGGTTCGCCTTGGCGCGATAGCGGAACATCGCCCACAGCATCAGGCCCAGAACAAGCAGCGTGATAAAGGTGATCACCGGCAACAGGATGACATGGTTGAACCAATAGGCCTGTTCGCCGACCGGACTGACCTGCGGCTGGAAATCGATCCCGGCTTCGACCGGCTGGCCGACCCCAGGGGTCGGTTTCATAGGCACATAAGTGGCGTCGCCCGCCGGCGCGGCCGCTTCGGTTGCCAGCGGTGCCGCCGTCGGTGCGGCCGCATCAGCAGCAATCGGAGCCGGATTCGCCGCAGTCGTCGCGACGGGCGCTTCGGTCGGGGCCGTCGCGGGTGCCTGCGCATGGCCGACGCCCACCGCGCCCAGCGACAAAGCTGCCGCAATTACAAGGGTTTTCAAGCTCTTCATAAGGATAGTGCCGCCCGTTGCCTGTTGTTCTTTATCACGTTTCACCCCCTCTTCGGCAGCAGTCGGACAGGCGTCGCGACAGCCGGAGGATGGGCTGAATCTCGCGGGCGCTATAGACCCGCTTGCCGCTTGCCTCAAGCATCTCTAACACTATTTTACGGTTGGATAATCTTCGCCGCCAAAACCCGGTCGCCCGCCAAGGACGACGCACTGGATAAAAGAACAATTCTCCCATGACCGATGACGAAATCCTGGCCGAATTCCGCGCCGCCGACGCCTTGCTGCAAGGGCATTTCCTGCTCTCGTCCGGCCGCCACAGCGAATATTATCTGCAATGCGCGCGCGTGTTGATGGATACCGAGCGCGCCGGACGGCTCGCGGTCGCTCTCGCCGCCAAGCTGCCGCGCGACCTGAAACAGGCCATCGACGTCGTGGTGTCGCCCGCAATGGGCGGCGTCATCATCGGCCATGAAATGGGCCGCGCGCTCGGCAAACCGGCGATTTTTGTCGAGCGCCCGACCGGCACCTTCGAGCTGCGCCGCGGTTTCACGATCGAAAGCGGCGCGAAAGTATTGATGGTCGAGGATGTCGTCACCACCGGCCTGTCGTCGCGCGAAGCGATGGCATGCGTTGCGGCAGCGGGCGGCGAAGTCATTGCAGAGGCGGCGCTGGTCGACCGCTCGGCGGGCAGCAATGTCGACCTCGGCGTCCCCTTCTATCCCCTCGTCGCGATCAACTTCCCGACTTATGCCGCCGACGAATTGCCCGACCATCTGGCGGGTAGCCAAGCGATCAAGCCCGGGAGCCGCGCAAATTGAGCAGTCGTCTCCGCCTCGGCGTCAACATCGACCATGTCGCGACGATCCGTAACGCCCGCGGCGGCGAGCATCCCGATCCGGTGCGCGCGGCCGAGATCGTCGCGGCGGTCGGCGGCGACGGCATCACCGCGCATCTGCGCGAAGACCGGCGCCATATCCGCGACGACGATCTCGCACGCATCCAGGCGGCGACCGACCTACCGCTGAACCTCGAGATGGCAGCGACCGACGAGATGGTCGCGATCGCACTGCGGCACAGTCCGCACGCCGCGTGCATCGTCCCCGAAAAGCGCGAGGAGCGCACGACCGAGGGCGGGCTCGACGCCGCGGGCCAGCACAACCATCTTGCGCCTATTGTCGCGCGGCTCAATGACGCAGGCATCCGCGTCAGCCTGTTCATCGAACCTGACGCGCGACAGATCGAGGCGGCGATGATGCTGCGCGCGCCGGTCGTCGAGTTTCACACTGGCCGCTATGCCCATTGCGAGGGCGAGGAACGCGCGGTGGAGCTGCGCCGCCTCGCCGACGCGGCGGCGCTGGCGTGGAAGAACGGCATCGAACCGCACGCCGGTCATGGCCTGACCTATGAGAATGTCGTTCCCGTTGCGGCAATCCCGCAGCTCGCCGAACTCAACATTGGTCATTATCTGATCGGCGAGGCGATTTTCACCGGGCTGGAAGATGCGGTGCGACGGATGCGGGTGCTGATGGATGAGGCGAGAGGGTGAGCGGAAAGACGCCGATCCTCCCCGGTACGGGGAGGGGGACCATGCGTAGCATGGTGGAGGGGCACCTGCGGTTCGCCTTGCCGCCGAGAGGAAACGCCATGGCGCGCCTGCCCCTCCACCACCTTCGGTGGTCCCCCTCCCCGTACCGGGGAGGATCGCTTTGATCATCGGCCTCGGCTCCGACCTCTGTAATATCGAGCGGATCCAGAATTCGCTCGACCGCTTCGGCGAGCGGTTCGAAAATCGCGTCTTTACCGAGGTCGAGCGCGCCAAGGCGGCGCGGCGGCCGTTCACCCGCGCCGGCACCTACGCCAAGCGCTTTGCCGCCAAGGAGGCGTTCTCAAAAGCCGTCGGCACGGGGTTCAAGCGCGGCGTGTTCATGAAGGACATCGGCGTCGTCAACGCCCCGTCGGGGGCGCCGACGCTGGCGCTGACCGGTGGCGCTGCCGACCGGCTCGCCGTGATGATCCCGGCGGGCCACACCGCGCATATCCACCTCACATTGACCGACGACCATCCCTGGGCGCAGGCGTTCGTCATCATCGAAGCGATCAAGGACTGACCGGATAATGGCGAAGAACAAGACGAAGGACGAGGGCAGCTGGGGCAAGCTGATCCGCGATATATTGGTAATCTTGCTGCTCGTGCTCGGCATCCACAGCTGCGTCGCCAAGCCTTTCTATATCCCATCCGATTCGATGATGCCGGTGCTGCGCAACGGCGACCGGCTGATCGTCAGCAAATATCCCTACGGCTGGTCCTATTCGTCGGTCAGCTTTCACCTTGCGCCAAAGACCGGGGGCCGCTGGTTCAGCAAATTGCCCGAACGCGGCGACATCGTCGTGCTCGAACATCCGGTGACGCGGGTCGACTATATCAAGCGCGTCATCGGCCTGCCCGGCGATACCATCCAGCTCACCAATGGCGAACTCAGCATCAACGGCAAGCCGGTCAAGCGCGAAGTCCAGCCGCTGCTGGCCATCCCCGTCGATGCCAATTTGCCCAGCGGCGACAGCAGCCTCGACCGCTTCATCACCCGCGGTTCCGACGGGCGCGAGATGCTCGAACTGCCCATCGTGCGTGAAACTTTGCCCGGCGGCGCAACCTTTGACACGATCGACATGGGGCCGGGATACACGACCGACGATTATGGCCCGATCAAAGTCCCCGCCGATCATCTGTTCCTGATGGGCGACAACCGCGACGGCAGTGCCGACAGCCGCGTCGATACCTCGCAGAAGGGACTTGGCGGCCCCGTCCCGTTCGATGTCATCGCGGGGCGTGCCGAGATCATCAGCTTTTCGACCGACGGCACCGCGATATGGTATAACCCGCTCAGCTGGTTCAATGCGCTGCGCTCGGATCGCGCGGGAACCGACTTGCGGCCCGAACGTAGCAGCACAGCAAAATAGGGAGCGAGTTCATGGTGGAGCGGGTCGAGCGAAAAGAGCGGGCCCAGGCGCGGGCCAAGGCCACCGCCAACGCCCCCGGCCCCACCGAGATCCGCAGCCACCTCGTTCGCACGGAATTGCTCAAGGCCAGCGTCTGGCTCGGCCTTGCGCTGTTGATCGCCGCGTGCATCGTCCTGATCCAGCCTATCCTGCTCATTTTTGCCGCGATCGTTGTGGCCGCCATCCTCGACGGCGGCGCCCGTCTGCTCGGCCGCGTCTTGCCGATCGGTCGCGGCTGGCGGCTTTTGATTGTCTGCCTCTCGCTCCTTCTCTTCATGATCTGGACGGCGATGTTCGCGGGATCGCAGATCGCGTCGCAGGCCGCGTCGCTGCAAAGCGTCGTGATGGGCCAGATCGAGCGTGTCGCCGCGTGGGCCAGCGATCACGGTATGGGCAGCTTCCAGCTCGACACCAAGACAATCTCGGACAATTTCGCCGGCACCTTTGGCCGCGTCACCGCCGCGGTCGGCTCGGTCGTTGGCGCGTTCACCAGCCTCGTGATGATCTTGGTCCTCGGCGTGTTCATCGCGATCGAACCGCGGCTGTACGAACGCGGCGTTGCGTGGATGCTGCCGATGAAGAACCGCGAAAATTTCTACATCACCACCGCGCGCATGGGGTTCACGCTGCGCCGGTTGATGGCGGGCCGCTTGCTCGGCATGCTAGTCGAAGGGATCGGGACGTGGCTCGCCTGCATGGCGGTCGGTATCCCGATGGCCGCATTGCTCGGCCTGCTCACCGGCCTGCTTGCTTTCATTCCCAATATCGGCGCGATCGTGTCGGGCGTCTTGCTGGTGCTCGTCGGCTTTTCGGCGGGGACCGACGCCGGACTGTGGGCGATCGTCATCTACCTCGTCGTGCAGACGGTCGACGGCTATCTGATCGTGCCGATGGTCGCCAAAAAGACCGTCGATCTCGCCCCGGCGCTGGTCCTCGGCGCGCAGATCCTGTTCGGCGCCCTGCTCGGGATCATGGGGCTGTTCTTGGCCGACCCGATTGTCGCGATGATCAATGTCGCGCTGGAACGCGAGGCCGAACGCAATGCTGGAACGGCCGCGAAGGAAATGAAGTCGGCAGGATAATCCTTCCCATTTTGTCGGTTCAGCGAAGGCGGAGATGAAGGAGAATCAATTTCCCTCAGGCTGCGGCAGCAATAGCCCCAACAGGATCGCGCGGCATTCGCCGCAGATCGTCCCGTCGATCAGTTCGGGCCGAAACCGCCGCTGGAAAGCGACAGTCGCGGCAAAGCCGTCGGTCACGTCATAGCCGAAGCGTTCGAGCGCGAGCAAAAACCCCGCGTCGGTCCACAGCGGATCGGTCAGTTTCTTGCGCGGGCGCGGCAGCGCGAGACGGCGGCGTGCGAGTTCTTCCCACGGGAATAGCTCACCTGGATCCTGCTTGCGCGTCGGGGCAATGTCCGAATGGCCGACGACATTACCGCGGGTGATCGCATAGCGATCCTTGATGATGTGAACCAGCCGCACGACCGAGGCGACCTGCGGATCTGGGAACGGAACATAGCCCCATTCATGCCCCGGATTGACGATCTCGATGCCGACGCTGGCCGAATTGATATCGCTGATCCCGCGCCAGTGCGATTTTCCGGCGTGCCAAGCGCGCTTGTCCTCCGGTACCATCTGGGTAATCTGGCCGTCCTCGCTGACGACATAATGCGCCGACACTTTGGAATCCGGATTGGCAAGCCAATCAATCGCTTCGGCGCCGCTCTTCATGCCCGTATAATGCAGCACGATCATCGAGATGGGCAGCGCGCGTTCGTCGAAATTGGGAGACCAGCGTTCGATAAAATCGCTCATGCGGTTCGGAGACCCGTCCAGTGCTTGCCAATCCGTCGATTGCGCCAGTGGCGGGCAAAAAGCAAGGTCAGGCCGCAGCCGCGCGCCGCACCTGCTGATCGGCCGGCTCGTAAAGCCCGCGCAGCCGCGGACTGGCGACGAACTGGTCGGTTTGCCCAAGCACGGTTTCGCCTGCCCCAAGCACAAGGAAGCTCTGCGGCGCCGCCATCGCGCGCAGCTTGGCGAAGGCCTTCTGCCGCATCGGCGCGGAGAAATAGAGCAGCAGGTTGCGGCAGAAGATCAGGTCGGCAGGGCTGGCGAGCGGCGGCCGGTCGGTGAGCATATTCTGCACCGAAAAATCGATCCGGCGGCGCAGGTCGGCCTTGGCCAGCCAGCCGCCCTCGGTCTGGTCGAACCAGCGCACCATACGCTGGACCGGCAGCCCACGCTGGATTTCGAACTGGCTGTAGAGCCCGACGCGGGCGCGGCTGATCGCGTGATAGCTGACGTCGGTGCCGACAATATCGACCTGCCAGCCCGCCCATTTGTCGCCCTGTTCGGCGATCAGCATCGCCAGCGAATAGGCCTCTTGCCCCGTCGATACGCCGCAATGCCAGATCGTCAGCCGTCGGCGCAGCTTGTTGATCTCGCGCAACTTCTCCAGCACGGTGACAGCTATGTCATCGAACAAGCTGTATTCACGATAAAAATAGGTTTCGTTGTTGAGCATCGCATCGACGGTATCATCGAGCAGTTGGCGACTGTTCGACGTGACCAGTCCCGCGACCAGCGCGTCAAGATCGGCGATATTGTGACGCTGCATCACCGGCTTCAGCGACAATTCAATGCGCCAGATGCGGCTGGGGGACAGCGTCTGTCCGGTCCGCGATTCGAGTACGCCCATCAGGACGCGATACGCCGATTCGCTGGCGCTGCCGCCCATCATGGCGTGCGCCGACCCGGCAGGAAGCTGCCGAGCATCAGCGCGATCGCGTCGGGATTGAGCGTCGCGGCCGCAATCCCCGCCTTCGCGACCGCGCCGGGCATGCCCCAGATCACACAGCTTTCGGGTGCCTGCGCGAAGATTGTGCCGCCAGCGTCCTTCAGTCGCGCCGCGCCGATGACACCATCGCGGCCCATGCCGCTCAGGATCACCGCGACGCCGCTCTTGCCATAGACGTCGGCGACGGAATCAAGCATCGGATCGGCCGAGGGGCAGCAGCCATTGTCAACGACACGACGGTCCAGCGCGATTTCATGGCGACGCCCGTTCTTGACCACGAGCAGATGAGCATCGCCTGGCGCAAGATAGATATGGCCGCGTTCGACCGGCATTCCCGCCTGCGCGACGCAGACCCGGCGGTCGGTCATCGTGGCGATCTGCTTGGCGTAAAATTCCATGAAAGCGTCGGGCAAATGCTGGGTCAGCAGGATCGGCGCCGTGATGCGCGGGTCGAGGTTGGCGAGAAAATTGGAGAAGGCGGGAATGCCGCCCGTCGACGCGGCGACGGCGATACATTCGATCGGCTGGTCGCTGTCGATCGCCAGCGCGACGGGCGCCGGAACGCAGCGTTCGGCGACCGGGACCGGCGCCGGGAAATCCTGCTGGTTGCCCAGCGACATGATCCGGTCGGTCAGCACCTCGGCAAAACGGCCCGAAAAACTGCCGCGACCGGGTTTGGCGAGCGTATCGCTGGCGCCGAGCGCAAGCGCTTCGATTGCCGCCGGGCCGCCTTCGACACAGTTTGACGAGAGGATCAGCACTCGTGCCTTGGCGGCGCGCGTCAGGATATGCGGCAGCGCGTCGATGCCGCTCATCCCCGGCATTTCGATGTCGAGTACGACGACATCGACGGGTTCGCGCGCCAGAAAAGCGAGCGCGTCGTTCGCCGAGGCGACGGAAGCGCAGATTTCGAGTCCGGGGCGTTGATCGACGATGCGTTCAAGAATGCTGCGCACGACCAGGCTGTCGTCCACCAGCATGACCCGCACCGTCCGCGCCGACGGTTCCGGGTCGGAAATCAGGGGTTGGGGACGCGCCATCGACATCGTCTTACGCGACGCCGACGAGCTGCAATTTTCCTTCCAGCGTTTCGCGATCGAACGGCTTCATGACATATTCGTCGGCGCCCGCTTCGATCGCGGCGCGGATATGGTCGATGCTGTTTTCGGTGGTGCAGAACACGACGCGCGGCCGTTCTTCATTGCCATAGTCCAGGTCGTTGAACGCGCCGAGAAACTCCATCCCGCTCATCACCGGCATGTTCCAGTCGAGCAGGATCACGTCGGGGCGGTTGGCACGGCAAAAGGTCAGCGCCTCCTGCCCGTCGGCGGCCTCTTCGACGGCAAAGGCCATGCTTTCAAGAATATGGCGCGCGACCTTGCGAATGACTTTGCTGTCATCGACGACCAGACAAGATTTCGACATTCATTCCTCCGCAACACCCAGATTTTACGTCATGCTAGTTTCAAGGAGTATCTAGCCCGTTAACTCACGCTGCTTTCATCACCGGCAGGGTGATGAAATGCGACGGATCGACCACCAGCAGCGAAGCGCCCTGATGCTCGATCATACCATCGGCGACCCGCGCCCAGCCCGGCAGTAATTTGCCAGCCACCCGCGTTTCCGGCGCCTCAATGAAACACACATCCTCAATCGCGTCGGCGAGCAGCGCATAGCCATGATCGGCGACATCGACGACGATCACCCGCTGCCCCGCCGCAACCGGCACCGGCGGTAGGCCGATGACAACATGCGGGTCGATCAGCGTGAAAACGCGGCTGCGCAGCGCGAACAGGCCGGCGACGTGCGGCGGCGCACCGGGAACTTCGACCGGAATGCCGACTGTGACCACCGAATTGATCGCGCGGCTGCGCAGCGCGACACGCGTGTCGGCGATGCGCGCGATCAGATAGAGTTTTTCCATCATGCGCGCGCTCCTCCAACCCGTTGGGCCACGGCTTCGAGCAAAGCCTGGCGGTCATAGCGATAGACGGTTTCGTCGTCCGGCCCGGTCGCCGCAATCGCGCTGCGCAGGCGGATTACCGGGATTTCAGCGCCGATATGCGCACAGGACGCGCCGTCTTCGGTCAGGCACAGCAGGACATCGGGGGCCTCGTCCGGCGCGTCGTCGCCCGATACCACGCGGTACCCGGCATTGCGCAGGATCGGGGCGAGGAAATTGTCACCCCAGCCGTCATGGTCGTCGGCCAGACGGCAGAGCGGCTGGTTCAGCACGGGTGTATCGGTCCCGACCGCATATTGCGCCATCAGCCAGAAAGGATCGATCAGTTCGACCGGCTCGCCGCTGACCAGCACGACACCGGCGATCAGCCCCGGCGCGGCCGACGGTTGGACAGCATCGGGCAAGCGGACGATGTCGATGACTTCGGCGATCGGATAGCAGAGCACCGATTGACCGTCGAACAGCCGCAGCAGCTTCAGCGATCCCTCGGCTTCGGGCAGCTTCGCGGTATGGACCGCGAAAATCTCGTCGCCGATCTGCGCCTGAACGCGGCCCGCGCTTTCGAACAGCGCCGATGCGGGGACTTCCTCGACCCGCTCGATGACCGACAGCCGCACCCCACGGACCCGGCCATTGGTATCGCGGAACAGCAGCAGCTGCGCGGCGTTGCGCGCGGCGTTCGCCTGCGCTTCGGCGGCGGCAATCTGATCGTGATTGCGACCCGTTTCGGTGGCATCAATCGCTGCGGCGGCAACCAGCCCCTGCACGTCGAGCAGCAGAACCGGGCGGCCATTGTCGGGCAGCGTGGTCCCGGCATACAGCCCCGTCGCCATGATCATCGGCGCCGCGGGCTTGATCACCAGTTCCTCATGATCGTGGATCGCCGCGACGCTGAGCGCATAGCTTTGCCCCTGCCCCGGCCGCACGATCACCAGCGCCCGGTCATCAACATCGTCGTCGTCGCTCGCTTGGCGTCCGAGCACCGTTTCGAGCCGCAGCAATGGATATTGTTCGCCGCGCACCGTCGCCAGTTCGCCGCCACCGACCCGGTCGATCCGCACCGTGTCGCCATTTTCAAGCAGGATTTCGCGCACCGCACCGCGCGGAATGGCGAAATATTGCCCCGCCGCGCGCACCATCAGCCCCGAAATGATCGTGAGCGTCATCGGCACGCGGAGCAGGATCGTCAGTCCGCGGCCCTCATCATTGCGCAGTTCGACGACCCCGCCGATCTTTTCGACATTCGCCTTGACGATGTCCATGCCGACGCCGCGCCCCGACACCTCGGTAATTTTGGCCGCGGTCGAAAAGCCGGGACGGAAGACGAGTTCGAGCTTGTCCTTGGCCGACAGCGCGCGCGCTTCGGCGGCGGTGATGGCGCGCGATGCGATCGCCTTTGCCACCAGCGCGTCGGGCGACATGCCGCGGCCGTCGTCACGGATCTCGATTTCGATCTGGTTGCCCGACTGCCGCGCCGACACCGAAATGGTCGCGGTGATGTCCTTGCCCGCAGCAACACGGTCCTCAAGCACTTCGATGCCATGGTCGATCGCGTTGCGGACGATATGGATCAGCGGATCGCGGATATTCTCCATCATCTCGCGGTCGAGCTCGACTTCGCCGCCGCTGGTCTGGAACGCGATCTTTTTGCCCATGTCCTGCGCCAGATCGCGGACGATGCGCGGCAGCGGCGCAAACAGCTTGTCGATGCGCTGCATCCGCATCTGGCTGACCGACTGACGCATCCCGGCAATCGAGTCCGAGAGGCGATCGAAGGACGCGATCACGGTCGGGCTGGCGCCCGAGTCACGCAGCATCCGGGCAAATTCGTTCCGCGCAAGGACGATGTCGGTGACCCCCGTCATCACGCTGTCGAGCAGCGGCAGCGGCACCCGGATCGAGCGCCAGCTTTGCAATTCGGCCTGGAGATCATCGTCGCGGCGTAGCGGGACACCGGCAACTTGATATCCAGCCTCGGGAGGCGAATTTTGCTCGGCCAGCGCCGCAATCACGTCGCTATCGTCGCCAGCTGGTTCGGTGCCATTTTTGCCCAAGGCAGCGCAGACCATGTTCAGCCGGTCGATGATGCCAAGCACCCCGGTGACGAGCGAAGCATTGGCCGGGCGGTTGCCGCGACGCACCTGATCGAGCGCGTCTTCGGCCGCGTGCGACAGCGCAGTGACCCGCGGCAGGGCGAGGAAGCCCGAGCTGCCCTTGATCGTGTGGACGAGGCGGAAAATGGCGTCGAGCTGGGCGCGATCGGCGGGATCGGCCTCCCACGCGACGATCGCCCCACCGGCATCGGCAAGGATTTCCGCCGTTTCGGCCAAAAAGTCGTTCAGCAGATCGTCTATCACGGTACCGGTGCGCCCCAGAAACTGAAGCTGCACCATGGCCGATAATGGTTAAGGGAGGCTTTACCCGCGGCCGCGCAGCACCGCGCCGACCAGCAGCGAGGTCGGGGTTTCTCGCGCGAGCATGACGGTACCGCCATTCTGGGCCGCGACCGCCTGCACGAGCACTGCGGGTGCGGTGCGTGAGGTCATCGCGGTGGCGCCTTCGCCGTCGCGCAGGATGGTCTCGACATCGGCGTCGAGGAAGATGCGTTCGGCTTCGACATGCAGCGCGATTTCGATCGCGTCCCCTTGTTTTTCGCACCCGACGTCGAGCCGTCCGCCGCGGACCAGTGCATCGACCAGCAGCAGCGACAGGTTGAGGATGATCTTGACCGCCGGTTTGGGCAGCGGGTCGCTGCCGATCATCCAGTTGAAATCGATCGCACGGTCGCCGATGATCCCCTGAATCGCCGATTTGGCCTCGTCCGCAGGCACGAGTTCGCCGAAACCGCCGGCCGAACCAAATGCGAGGCGGAAAAATTTCAGCTTGTTCGCCGACGTCCGCGCGCTTTGTTCGAGCAGTTCGAAACAGCGTTCGCGCATCGCCGGATCTTTTTCGTCGGCGAGCAGTTCGAGGCCGTTGGCAAAGGCGCCGACCGGACTCAGCAAATCGTGGCACAAGCGCGAGGCCAGCATGGAGGCGAAATCGACGCGGTCGTCGGACATGGATTGGTTAACTCCCCGCAAGCCAGACATTTCCGGCGCGCGGATGCCTCCTAGGACAGGCACCAACCCAGAGGCAAGTAGCATCCCTAACCCCGTTCGCATCGAGCGAAGTCGAGATGCCCATCGTTCGCGCGCGCCTTCGGGAGTGTCTCGACTTCGCTCGACACGAACGGAACCGAAAGGCGGCACCTTGAAATTCCGCCGTCAATTTCCACATCGTCATCGATGCAGGGGGATGACAATATTTTGACCGTGGCGCTGGACGATAGCGCGGCTGGAGTGCGGCTAGACCGCGCGCTCGCCGAAGCCTTGCCCGATCTGTCGCGCGAGCGGGTCAAGAGCCTGATCAAGGATGGCCGCGTCACCGACGCCAGTGGCGCGGTCCTGCGCGACCCATCGGTCAAAGCAGTCCTCCGGGCAGCGTTCGAAATCCGCGTTCCGGCTGCCACACCCACGCACAATGTTGCCCAGGATATGGGGCTGGTGATCGCGTTCGAGGACGAGCATCTGATCGTCGTCGACAAACCCGCGGGCATGGTCGTGCATCCCGCCGCGGGCAATTTCGATGGCACCATGGTCAATGCTCTGCTCCACCATTGCGCGGGGCAGTTGTCCGGCATCGGCGGCGTCGCCCGTCCGGGCATCGTTCACCGCATCGACAAGGATACCAGCGGGCTGATCGTCGCCGCCAAACATGACCGCGCGCACGAAGGCCTCGCAAAGCAGTTCGCGGCGCACAGTATCGACCGCCGCTATAGCGCGATCGCGACCGGACGCCCGATGCCCGCCAGCGGCACGGTCGACGCGGCGCTCGGCCGGTCGAACACCAACCGCAAGAAGATGGCGGTGGTCGCTGCAGACCGCGGCAAGCATGCGGTTACCCATTATCGCACTGTCGAGCCGTTGCGGCACGCCAGCCTGATCGAATGCCGCCTCGAAACCGGGCGCACGCATCAGGTGCGCGTGCATATGGCGCATATCGGCCATCCGCTGGTTGGCGACCCGGTCTATGGACGCGTCCGCAAGCCGCTGTCCGAAGTGCTGAAAGCGCGGAATTTCGTGCGGCAGGCATTGCACGCGGCCCATTTGGGCTTTATTCATCCGGTGACCGGTAACAACATCGCGCTCGACAGCGAAATCCCCCCGGACATGCGGGAACTGATCGACGAATTGCGCGTTTAGGTTTCGAATGAAAATCTATCTCGACCGCCCCGAGCAATGGCGGCATATTCTGACTCCAGATACCAAAGGGAAGACGCTCTCCAATGGCTAAAAGCAATGTTCCGGCCACCGTGCCAGCGCTTGGCGGCGAAGCCAGCCTGAACCGCTATTTGTCGGAAATCCGCAAATTCCCCCTGCTCACCCCCGAGCAGGAATATATGCTCGCGCGCCGATTCCAGGAGCATGGCGACAACGAAGCTGCGGCGCAGCTGGTCACCTCGCACCTGCGGCTCGTCGCGAAGATTGCCATGGGCTATCGCGGCTATGGCCTGCCGGTCAGCGAACTGATCAGCGAAGGCAATATCGGCCTGATGCAGGGGGTGAAGAAATTCGACCCCGAACGCGGCTTCCGCCTTGCGACCTATGCGATGTGGTGGATCCGCGCCTCGATCCAGGAATTCATCCTGCGCTCGTGGAGCCTCGTCAAAATGGGCACCACCGCGGCGCAGAAGAAACTGTTTTTCAACCTGCGCCGGATGAAGAACAACCTCGAAGCTTTCGAGGACGGTGATCTGTCGCCCGAACATCTGACCAAGATTGCGACCGACCTGGGCGTCACCGAGGAAGAGGTCACGAGCATGAATCGCCGCATGGCGATGGGCGGCGACACCTCGCTGAACGTCCCGATGGGCGAGGATGGCGACAGCCAGTGGCAGGATCTGCTCGGCGACGAAGGCCCGCTCCAGGACGAACGCGTTGCCGAAGCGCAGGAGCGCGACGTGCGCCATTCGCTGCTCAGCGAAGCGCTCGAAACGCTCAACGAGCGCGAGCGCCATATCCTGACCGAACGCCGCCTGACCGACGATCCCAAGACGCTTGAGGATCTGAGCCAGGTGTATGATGTCAGCCGCGAGCGCGTTCGTCAGATCGAAGTGCGCGCGTTCGAAAAGCTGCAAAAGGCGATGCTGAAGTTGGCCGGTGATCGGCGCCTCATCAACGCCTGACGATTTTTGCCGAATTAGCCGACGCGCCCGCGATTTGACTCGCGGGCGCATTGGGCTAGCCTCCCCCTCGGGTTAAGCGAAGGGGGAAATATCATGTGGAAATGGATCCGGATTCCCAAAGGGATCGCGCTGCTGGCGTTCCTGTTGCCCTGGATGACCGTCAGTTGTTCCGATCAAAAACTTGTCGAGGCAAGCGGCTTTGGCCTCGCCTTCGGCCGCGTTTCCGCGATGGGTCAGGCCGCGCAGGCCAGCGACGGCGCATCGGTGAATATCTGGCTGATCCTGGCGCTCCTCGCCATCGCGGGCGGGCTGTTCCTGCTGTTCACCAAGGGCCGCGAGGCCGCCAAGTTGGTGCTCGGTACCTCGGTGGCAGCGCTCGTGCTGATCTTTGTCGGCACTTACCGCTACAGCAAGGATGCGATCATGGCCGAAGCGGCCAAGAACGGGTCGCAAGGCGGAATGGATCAGGCGGCGCTGGCGATGATCCAGGTCAATTGGCACTTTGGCTATTGGCTCGCGCTGCTGTCGCTGATCGCCGCGGCGGTCATGGCGTGGCTGGTGATGAGCGGCAAGGAAGCCGAGGCTGAGGCAAAAATGCGCTCGCTCGCCGCCGACGCCACCGATGCGGCAAAGGGCGCCGCGGCCAAAGCTAGCGAGGCCATCGACGCCGCGAAGGACAAAAAGGACGACGAGCCGCCCAAGGCGCCGTGAGGCCGCGCGCAATTTCAATCAGCCGCTTGCCGACCGTCGGCAAGCGGCTATGAAACCTGCATGACTACGAGCGCCAAGAAGCCATCAAAACGCCGCAAGCTTGCCTGGTATCTGCGGCCGTTCAAATGGTTGCTGTGGTTTCTCGCGATCTCTGTGCTGTGGGTGCTGCTTTATGCGGTCGTACCGCCCCCGGTGACGCTGACGATGCTGGCCGACGGCAACGGTATCACGAAAGACTGGACCAGCCTGTCCAGCATCGACCGCAACATGGTGCGCGCGGTGATTTCGGCGGAGGACGGCAAATTCTGTACCCACAACGGCTTCGACACCGAGGCGATCGAACAGGCGATCGAGCGCAACGCCAAGGGCAAGCGGATGCGCGGTGGATCGACGGTCAGCCAGCAGACCGCGAAGAATGTCTTCCTGTGGCAGGGCAGCGGCTGGACGCGTTACGTCCGCAAGGTCCCCGAGGTGTGGTTCACCTTCCTGATCGAGAAAATCTGGGGCAAACGGCGGATCATGGAGGTGTATCTCAACGTCGCGGAAACCGGCATCGGCACCTATGGCGTCGAGGCAGGGGCGCAGCGCTATTTCAAGCATGGCGCGGGTAAGCTGACCCCGGCGGAAGCCGCACGGATTGCGGCGATCCTGCCGCTACCCAAGAAGCGCGCCGCGATCAGCCCGTCGGGCTTTACCCGCCGCTACGGCAACACCATCCAGCGCCGCATCGGCCAGGTACGGCGCGATGGGCTGGACAGTTGCATCTATCAATAAAGCGGCTTGGTCGGACTAGCGCCGAACGCGCGCTCGCGTTTCGAGGTCGACGATCCGGCGCTCGAGATAGCTGCGATCGTCGCTGGTAGGGGTGGTGCGGGCATAGGCCGCATCGAGCCGCATCAAGTCGCCCGCTTCTACCCGAACCTGCGCTTGTGCCGCGGCGGTGAGGCCACTGGTCCGCAGGGCGCTGTCGATATTGGACAAGCGGGTGCGATTGTCGAGCACCACGGGGCCGCCGCCATAAGCGGTGTCGCCGACGCGCGTGTCGAGCGCGTCGAGGCGCGCATCCAGATCCTCGCGCTCGCGGTCGTTGACCCCGTCGCGGGCGTAGGTCGCTTCGGTCTGGATCAAAGCGGCATAGTCGCGCTTGAGCTGGGTCGCCTGCGTCCGACTCAGCCGACGCGCAGCAACGCCCGCATCGACCCGCTGCTCGAACTCGGCCCGCCCTTCGGCAACCGAGAGCCTGTCTGAAGCATCGTCATCGTCGGCATAACCGCCATCGGTCAGCGCCTGCGTCAGCGCCCCATAACGATCGCCAAGCTCGCTGCGCTCCTGCGTCGTAAAGCGACCGTCGGCGCCATAGCGCGCCTCCAGCGCGACCAGCTCGTCATATTCGGCTTTGACGCGGGCGCCGTTACGCTCGGTCAACCTGGCCGATCGGACGTCGGCATCAATGCGCGTGTGAAACTGGGTGCGCTGCGTCGCCAACGGCTTACGGCCGACCGCCCATTGCCCCTCGATTGAGGTCGACGCGCCCAATCGATCGCCAAACAATGTACCGAGGATTGCACCGACCCGGTCTTGCTGGGTCGTCGATTGCTCGGACGAACCAGCCTGCGCCATCGCCGCGCCGGGGGCGAGGATCAAAGCGCCGGCAGCGAATGCGGTAAAAGTCATAATCGTGGTCACGCGACAATCTCCCTGTCAAACTTGAACAGGGAACGCCCCACCGCGAGTCTGGTTGCTTCGAATACCGGCGACGGGCGAGGTCAGCCATCAGCCGTTTTGAACGTCAGTTGCTTCCGCCGATCCGAGCGCCTCGGGGAGCGGCGCAGCGGGCCAACCGCACGACCTATTCACAACATTTCGAATCTTCCAAGGCATCAGCCAGCAGAACGCCGCCAACAATCACGGCGGCTCCGACACCGATGGCAATCCAGCCAAGCGTCGACACGCCCTGACGCTGCGACTTGTCGATCGATCGGCCATTGATCAGCAGCTTGTTGTCCGGTTCCAGCGAAAAGCCGATCCTCGTTTCGTTCGGGCGGATGCTGCCGGTGGACGATTGGCGGGTGCCATCGAAGTTCACGACATCGCGGGTCAGGCGCAGTTCGACGCGGGGCGGCGCCTTTTTATGCTGACCGCCGATCGGGATCGTGAGGCCGAGCCCGACGACGCCATCGACGCGACTCATGCCGCTTTGATAAGCCATGGGTTCGGCGATCGCCGACGTCGTCAATGCCGCGCTGATGAGTAGTCCGCAGATAATCCGCATGTTCGCCCCTTCGCTCGATCGCAGTCGATCCGGCTCTGGTAGGCGCGCGCTGCGCCAAAGCGTCAATGGGGTCCGCGAACCGGTACATCATCTGCATCGAGCGGCATTCGGTCTAAGCAGGTTTCCAGCTTTTGCGGTCTTCGGCCTGTTTGAGCACTTCGAACGCCGCCTGCCCTGCCGCAAAGCGTTTCGCCGCATCGGCGTCGCCCGGTCTGACGTCAGGATGGGATTCCTTGGCGAGCGCGCGCCACGCCTTTTTGACCGTTTCGAAATCGGCGTCGGGTTCCAGGTCGAAGATGTCGAGAGCGCGCATTTCGTCGCTGCTGCGGGTGCCGTCGCCGGGCCCGCCCCAGGCATAATGCTGCGCCTTGGCATAGGCGCCCGCATCGCGCGTCTCATCGGCGGCGCGGGCGGCAGCGTCTTCGGCGCTCAAGCCTTCGAAATAATCCCAGCCGCGGTTGTACTCGGCAGCGTGGGTTTCGCAGAAATACCAGCGTTCGGGGCTGTTGGGTGATTTGGGCGCGGGGCAGTTGCCGGGGTTGGTGCAGCCGTGCCGATCGCACAGGCGGACCTTTTGCGCTTCATTGCCTGAGCCATAGGGGCGCCAGCGGGGAAAACCCCAATCGTCGGATCTTTTTACGCGGCTCATCGCCCCCATGTAGCGAGCGGGGGCCGCAATGGCTACCCGTAAGCCGCGAAAAACCTAGGCTTTGGGCTTATAGCCGAACGCCTTGGCCGCGAGCTTGACCACCGCGGGGTCCAGATCGGGGGGCGTCATCGGCACGATCGCCTCCAGCGCCTCGGCGATATGGGTCAGCGCGGCGATGCGCGCGGCTTTCTTGTTGTTGCCATCGATGACCTTCCACGGCGCCCAGCGCGTATTGGTCTGCGCGAACATGTCGTCCATCGCGGCGAGATAGTCCTTGCGCTTGGCACGGTTGCGATAATCTTCGGTGCCGGTCTTCCACCGTTTCCACGGATCATCGAGGCGGTCGGCAAAACGCCGGTCCTGTTCATCCTGGGTCAGATGGACGAAGATCTTGACCAGATTGGTACGATTGCCGGTCAGCTGCGCCTCGAATTCGTTGATCTCATCATAGCCTTTGCGCCAATCGGCCTCGCTCGCGAACCCCTCGACGCGCTCGACCAGGACACGGCCGTACCAGCTGCGGTCGAAGATCGCGATTTCACGGTTGCCGGGCAGGCGTTTCCAGAAGCGCCAGAGGAAATGGCGCGCCTTTTCTTCGTCGGTCGGCGCACTGATCGGCCAGACATCAAAATAGCGCGGGTCGAGCAGCGCGGTCATCCGCTTGATGATCCCGCCCTTCCCCGCCGCGTCCCAACCTTCGAACATGATGACGCTGCGCTGGCCATGCGTGATGTGCGCCGATTGCACCCGCTCGAGCCGCTCCTGCAGTGCATCGAGGGCGTCGGAATAGTCGCCATCATATTTGGCGCCCGCTTCGTGATCGGAAAGGGAAATGCTCATGACGCTATCCCTAGCCTAACCCATGCAGTCAGACCAAGCGCGAAGCGGCGATGTCGATTTCTGGCACAACGCGCGCCGACATCCTTACTCGCTGCCGTTCGCCGCTTGCCTGGCGGTCCATTCGCTTAACGCGCGCCGGTGGCTGGCAATGCGCTCCAAAGCGTCTGGTACGGCTTTGCTGCGCAATCCCTGCCGCTGCGCGTCGCCGTACCAATCGACGGCAGAATCCAGATCGCCCTGCATTTCTTCGCAAAGGCCCAGATTAAAGGCCAGCGCCGCGGTGGGCTCGACTTCGCGGGTCAGCGCCTGCCACGCGGCACAGGCGCCGTCCGGATCGGTCTTGGTCTGTCGTACCGCCGCCTTGAACGCCGCCTGCGCGGGCTTCGTCAGCCCTTTGGTGCTTTCGTCAACCCGGACGTCGAGCGCATAGTCGCGCGGGGCAAGGTCGCCGCGGATCGCGCGCACCTGGCTGCGGAATGTCGCAGTGAAATAGTCATCGACCGACTGCGGCGCGCTGCGATCGGGGCAATAGGTGACCTGATCACGCGCATTGAGCGGCCGCGTGTAGCGGATCGAGCCGTCGTCAATCGCGACCAAGCGCACGGTCGTGGCAACCGACGCTGTGCGGCGGCGGCAGCGAATGTCGACATCAATTTCCTTGAGGCATTTCTTTTTGTCGGTGGCGTCATATTCGGTGCAGCGTTTGCGCTGTTCGATCACCGGTACTTCTTCGACGCTGCTCCGCACCGTTCCGGTGACCAAAGCATCGGCGCGCGCGCCCGATTCAGGCGCCACCACGCGATAGAAAGGGCCGCCGCGAAAGCTGGCATCGGCGAGTTCGGCCTCGAGCGCCTGCGCAAACGCCGTGCCATCCGCCCCCTCGAACCGCTCGACCGAAATTCGGATGAGGTCGACGACGTTGGCGGCGGCGGGATCGGCGGTGTTGATCGGCAAGGTTTCTGCGGTTGCAGGCGTCGCGAGCGCCAGCAACGCTGCGCCGAAAACCCATCGTGCGTCGATCATCATCGCCCCCAATCATCAACCCTGCGCCGGGCTATCGCAGCCCGGCGATGCTGTCAAAGCGGCGCAGGCACCGGGGTCAGATTTCGGTGGAGATCAGGTCGGCGAGGCGCTGCGGCGCTTCCATCGGGATAAAATGGCTTTGATCGGCCCATTGCTCGTCACGCACCGCGCCCAGCACCGCGCCAAGGCCGAGCCAGGTCGGGCTGACCGAGAAATCGAGATTGCCCGCGCGTTCACCCGATTTCGCGCGGATCACGCTGACCGGCGCGGTGATGCGGCCGAACCAGTCGTGCGGATTGGTGCGCACCGCATTTTGATACACCGACGCTTCGAGCGCGGGGGGGCAGGCAAGCTCCCAGCCTGCGCCGTCCGGGACGGCGAGCAGGCCGAAACGGCAATAGTCGGCGAGCGCCTCTGGTTGCCAATGCGCATAGGGCGGTCGCGATGCGAAATGCGCGTTCATCGCTTCCCAGCTTTCCCAGCGGCTGCGCCGCCGCGCCACCGGATGTTCGGCCGGATCGGGGACGGGCGCATCCGCCGCGCCGACATAAAATTCGGGTGACATGATCACCGGATCGATCAGGAAGAGATGCGCAAAGGCATCGGGCCGCTCGGCTGCGAGGCGAGTCAGGACGTAACCGCCCATGCTGTGGCCGCAACCGACCAGCGGCTTGCCTGCGCAGCCGTCGATCAGCGGGAGCAGTGCGTCGGCGGTTGTGGCCCAGTCGGACAGCGACGCGGGCTTGGCGCTGCGGCCATGGCCGAGTTGATCGGGAGCGATGACGTGGGTGCCTTGCGGCAAGGCGGCGACGACTTGGTCCCACAAGCGGGCATGAAAGCCGGTGGCATGGAGCAACAGCAGCGACGGGCGGTCCGACGGGCGGCCCCATTCGAACCAGCAAATTTCGCCCGCTGGCGTGTCCAGCCGGTGCTCGCGCGGCTGCTCGCTCACGCCCTAGCCCTTGGGCCCGTCGACGATACGGATGCCAAGTTCCTTGAGCTGCTTGTCGCTGACCGGTGCCGGGGCATTCATCATCAGATCCTCCGCCTTCTGGTTCATCGGGAAGACAACGACTTCGCGGATGTTGGGTTCGTCGGCGAGCAGCATCACGATCCGGTCGACTCCGGGGGCCGAACCGCCGTGCGGCGGCGCGCCGAATTTGAAGGCGTTGATCATGCCGCTGAAGTTCGCGTCGACGTCGGCCTGGCTATAGCCCGCGATTTCGAACGCCTTGTACATGATGTCAGGTCGATGGTTGCGGATCGCGCCCGACGACAGTTCGACGCCGTTGCAGACAATGTCATATTGCCAGGCAAGAATGTCGAGCGGGTCTTTGGTTTCGAGCGCCTCGAGTTCCCCCTGCGGCATCGAAAACGGGTTATGACTGAAATCGATCTTGCCGGTGTCCTCGTCGGCCTCGAACATCGGGAAGTCGACGATCCAGCACATTTCGAACTTGCTGGGGTCGATGAGGCCGAGTTGTTCGGCGACGCGGGTGCGGGCAAAACCGGCGAGTTTCGCCGCGGTTGCTTCCTTGCCCGCGGCGAAGAACAGCCCGTCGTCGGGACCGATGCCGAGCTCGGCGGCGAGCGCGTCCATCTTGTCGCTACCATGGTTCTTGGCGATCGGGCCGCCCCATTCGCCGCCCTTGCGCGTCGCATAGCCGAGACCGGCAAAGCCTTCACCCTGTGCCCAGCTGTTCATGTCGTCGAAGAATTTGCGGCTCTTTTCCGCGGTAGCGGGCGCCGGGATCGCGCGAACGACGTCACCCGCCGCAACGATGTCGGCGAAGCGACCGAAACCCGAGCCGGTGAAGTGCGACGACACATCGGTGATGATCAGCGGGTTGCGCAGGTCGGGCTTGTCGTTGCCATATTTCAGCATCGATTCGCGGTAAGGAATACGCGGAAACGAGCCCGCCGGGGTCACCGACTTACCGTTGGCAAATTCCTCGAACACGCCTGCAAGGACGGGCTCGATCGCGTTGAACACATCGTCCTGCGTGACGAAGCTCATTTCGAAATCGAGCTGGTAGAATTCGCCGGGGCTGCGGTCAGCGCGCGCGTCTTCGTCGCGGAAGCAGGGGGCAATCTGGAAATAGCGGTCGAAGCCCGCGACCATCAGCAGCTGTTTGAACATCTGCGGCGCCTGCGGCAGCGCATAAAATTTGCCCGGATGGACGCGGCTGGGCACCAGATAGTCGCGCGCGCCTTCGGGCGACGAGGCGGTCAGGATCGGGGTCTGAAATTCGGTAAAACCCTGATCGACCATGCGGCGACGCAGGCTGGCGATCACGTTCGAGCGCAGCATGATGTTGGCGTGGAGGCGATCACGGCGCAGGTCGAGGAAACGGTATTTCAGGCGGATATCCTCGGGATAATCCTGTTCGCCCGCAACCGGCATCGGCAGCTCGATCGCCGCCGACTGGACAATGACGTCGCGCGCGCGCACTTCGATCGCGCCGGTCGGCAGGTTGGTGTTGGTCGTCTCGGGCGAGCGCGCAACGACTTCGCCGGTAATCGTCACGACGCTTTCGGCGCGCAGACCGTCGAGCGTCGCGAACACTGCATCACTGCTGTCGGCGACGATTTGCGTGAGGCCATAATGGTCGCGCAGATCGACGAACAGCAGCCCGCCATGATCGCGCTTGCGATGCACCCAGCCCGAGACACGGACCGACTGGCCGACCTGTTCGGCGCGAAGCTGGCCGCAATTATGGGTGCGATAGGCGTGCATGGGATCGTCTTTCAATGTTCGGGAGCGCGCGGAAAAACGCGCCTATATGGCCGCGCCTAAGGCAGCGCGGCGGGCCATTTGTCAAGGTGGAAGGCCAAATCAACACGTCAGCCCCAGCCCGTCGAGCACCGCGCTGCCGAACAGCGCCCGGTGCGCCGGATCGGGGATCAGGCGGTCGCGCGCGGCGCGCCAGCGGCGAAAATCCTCGCCATAATCGGCGGCGACGCGCGCCGCATCGAGGCGGCAGCTTTTGGCCCAGTGACGGGTGAAGGCGATCCCCTCGGCATCGAGCCGCTCGACAACGCGCGCATAAGCGTCGGCGGTGCGCGCACTGCGTGGTCCGTCGAAATCGATCACCGCATTGTGCGGGAAGCGCGCGGGCGCCAGCAACCCCGCGGCGCGCGCCATGAAGCGCACCGTGACGACGGTCGAGCCGCCGTGCCGCGCATAAACGGCGCAGATTAGTTCGAACGCATGCGCCAGATCGGCGCGGTCGATCGTCACCGACGCATTGAACAGGTCGGCGAGCGGGCGATGGGTGTCGAGACCCTCCCCCCAGCTGCCATAAACCGGCGGGGCATCGACATCGGGACCGCTGGCATAGCCCTGTTTCATCGCAAATTGCAGCAGCGCGCCGCGCGCCCACGGATAATCGTCGAGCAGCCGCCCGAGCAGGCTGAGCGCGTCATAGCCCGCGCCCAGTTGCCCCGGCGTTGCGCGCGAATAATCGTCGCGCCATGGCTCGCGATACAGGAACCGCAGCATCGCGGGGCGTTTGAACGGCTTGTACGGATTGACGATCATCTGGACAAAATCGGGATCTTGATCGAGCGCATAGGTGGCCGAGAAGCGGCGGAAATCGCCCGCTGCGAGCCAGTCGAGCGCGGCGCGATCAACTTTCCGCAGATTTTGGATCGGGCGGACGAGGAATTTCGGCGCGCTGTCCAAGACGAGCGCGGTGATGATCCCAAGTGACCCCACGGGCAATTGCGCCGCTGCAAAGAGGTCGTCGTCGCGCAAAACCGTGGACCCCGTCGCGGCGACAAAGGCGTCGGTCATCACACCGGTTGCGGGCTCGATCCAGTAGATGCCCGCAGGCGTCACGATCTGCACCGCGCGGACATGGTCCTGGATGCCCCCGTGCGCGATCATCGATCCGTGCGTACCGGTCGCGCAGGCGCCCGCAAAGGTCTGACCATTGCCCGCACCGCTCGTCCACAGCGAACGCCCTTGCGCCTCCAGCTTGTCCGACACTTCATCGACCAGCGCCCCCGCCTCGACCAGCATCAAGCCGTCGGCGTTGACGCCGGGGCGGACGTCAGCAGCATCAATAAGGAAGCAGCGGTTGAAGCGGCGCGTGTGGAGCAACCAGCATTGCGAAGCGATATTGATGTTCGACGGTGACCAGCCCGCGCCGAGCGGACGGACGCGTCGCTTCGCAGCCGCCGCCTCGACCAGCCAATCCTGTACCGACCCGGCAGCAATCGCAATCTCGTCGCGCCCGCGCGGCGCATCGCCGCTGCGCAGCGCAAAGCGCGTCGCCGCCTCGCAGGTGCCGGTGCCGTGATAATTGGTCCAGCGCCCTTCGTCGCCAAGTCGGACGATCGGCATCAGGCGTCTCCCAGCGGCAGGATACCCGCGTGGGCGCGCCATGCGACCGTGACCGGGCGCAGGAATCCAAAAGTCGCGGTCGCGACCAGCATCTGGCGGCGAGTCGCAAAGAAACGGATATCGGACAAACCATGGTCCGATTCGGGGGTGACGAACGGTTGCGCGGCTTGGGCCGCGAAGCCCCAACCTTTCAGCGTAACCACCATCGATTCTTCATCGAGCGGCCGCGGGTTCGCAATCGAGATGAAAATGTCCGCCTGCCCCGCCGCATATTGCCCGACGAGCAGCGCAAAACCGAGCGCGGCCAGCGCCCAACCGATCCACATCATGCCCCAAATCCCTTCGTTTTTCCCCTGACCGGTATTCCGGTTCCGCGACCCGAAGAGTACGGGCAATTTTTCCTGCCCGTTCCTTTCAACTAGCTGTATAGGCGCGCTATGCAAGTCCATCCGTTGATCGAAACCAACGCCGCGCTCGCCGCTTTCTGCGACCTCATTCGGAACAGCGATTTCATCGCCGTCGATACCGAATTCATGCGCGAAAACACCTTCTGGCCAGAACTGTGCCTGATCCAGGTCGCCGACCGCGAACATGCCGCCGCGATCGACACGCTGGCGCCGGGCATGGACCTGAAGCCGCTGCTCGACCTGCTCGTCGACAATGAGGATATGCTGAAGGTCTTTCACGCCGGGGGCCAGGATGTCGAAATCATCTTCAACCTGACCGGCAAAACCCCGCATCCGATTTTCGACACCCAGATCGGACAGATGGCGATCGGGCAAGCCGAACAGGTCGGTTATTCGAACCTGGTCGAGGCGTGGATCGGGCTGCAACTCGACAAGGGCGCGCGCTTTACCGACTGGAGCCGCCGCCCGCTCGACAAGCGCCAGATCGACTATGCCGTCGGCGACGTCACCCATCTCGCCAAGATTTTCCCGATGATGCTCGACAAGCTGGTCAAGACCGGCCGCGGTCACTGGCTCGACGAGGAAATGGAAAAGCTGGCCGATCCGTCGAACTACAATCTTGATCCCGAAGACGCCTGGCACCGGATCAAGATCCCGTCGCGCAAGCCCGACGTGCTGGGCCGGTTGCAGGCGCTGGCGGCGTGGCGTGAACGCGAGGCGCGGTCGAAGAACCTGCCGCGCGGGCGCATCGTCAAGGACGAGACGCTAGCCGACATCGCGGCGCATCCGCCCAAGGATCAGGACGGTCTGGGCCGCGTCCGCGGGCTGTCGGCCACTTGGCGCAGCAACGACATCGGCGCGCGGCTGATGGACGCGATCGCCAGCGCCAAGCCGATGGACAAGGACGATATGCCCGACCGCGCCCCGCGCGGACCGGGGCTGGGCAAGGAAGGTGCGCTGGTCGCCGACCTGCTGAAGCTGCTCCTGAAAATCCGCGCCCGCGAACTGAACGTCGCATCGCGGCTGATTGCGCGCAGCGACGAGCTGGAAGCATTGGCGGCGGGTGGCCGCGAGGGTATCGCGATGTTGCAGGGCTGGCGCTACGACGTGTTCGGCTTTGCCGCGCTCAATCTGGTCGAAGGCCGGATGGGCTTTGCCGTGAAGCATGGCAAGCTGGTGATGAGCGAAATCGACGCGGCGACGGCGGCGGAAGCTTAATGAATGGCGGCGGAAGCTTAAAGAAACGTCGCCCCCGCGAAGGCGGGGGCCGCTGGCAGTCTTCGCCTGCGTCGCTGCGCAAAACGATAACGGCCCCCGCCTTCGCGGGGGCGACGAGATTACAGCAGCGCCAATTCAGGCTTCGTATCCAGCGCTTGCGCCAGCGACCGCAAACGGCGTTCGACCGATTCGCCCGCCAGATGGTGCCAACCCTTGTCTAGGCTGAGCCGCAGCTTGCCATCGACCAGCGCGATATGGCTGGCCTTCAGCGGCGCCTCGACCCCGCCGGTCAGCCGCTGCGCCAGCCGGATTGCCAGTCCCCATTGCCGCGCCCGCGCAAGGCGTTCGGGCGCCACCAGCGGCCCCATGTCGGGAAAATCGCTGTCGGCGCCGCCGAACCCGGCGTGCAGCGCGCGCGCCAGCAGGATGCGCCCGGGAATATCGATGCCGCGCCAATTGCCGTGGAGCCCGATCTCGGTGCCGCGCTCGGCCCGAAAATCGGGGTTCGCCGACCATGCCACGTCGCTGAGCAGGCTGGCGGCGAGCCGCACCCGGCTGTCGGCGGGCGCCTCACCGGTGAACAGCGGCGCGATCCATGCGGTGATCGCGCGGCCGTGCGGGGCAAAACGCGCAAGGCGGCGACCTTCGAATTCGGCGGCGACGATCAGCGGATCCTGCGCGCGCGTTTCGGCGTCGAGTGCCTGATAAAGCAGCCCTTCGCGGAGCCCCGACGACGATACGGTCATTTCGGGGACGTCGAGGATATTGACCAACGCCGCCAGCAACGCCGCCGCATCGGGCAAGGCAGCGGCGCGGTTCGACGCCATGCCCGGGATCGCCCGCAATTCTTCGAAGGTCAGCCGGTTGGTGGCGCGAACCAAGCGGCGCAATGCCGCGCGCGGCAGGCTGTGCTGATCGAGCACTGCCAGCGGATCCTGCGTCAGTTCAAGATCGAGACGCGATAGCGCGCGCCACGATCCGCCGACCAGATAGAGCGGCTGACCCGTCATTCCATCGGGCCATCCCGCCGTCCGCAACATCTTGCGGACCGCGCGCTCGAAAGTTTGCTGCCCTTCCTTGCGCAACGCGGGCAGGCGCAGCACCCCGAGCGGGAAGGACGCGCGGCGGCCGACGTGGCCGTTCGCCACCTCGGCCAGCTCAAGGCTGCCGCCACCGAGATCGACCGCGACGCCATGCGCGTCGGGAATTGCCGATAGAACGCCATAGCCTGCCGCTTCGGCCTCTTCTTCACCCGACAGCAGGCGGATCTTGAGGCCCGCTTCGGCCGCGCTGGCGATAAATTCGGGGCCATTTTCCGCATCGCGCACCGCCGCTGTCGCAACGCATTGCAGGTCTTTGACCTCCATATGCTTGGCGAGCAAAGCGTAGCGGCGCAGCGCCGTCAGGCCGCGCGCCGCATCCTCAGCGGCGATCCGCCCGTCGAGCGCCAGCCCGCGGCCAAGGCCAGCCGCGACCTTTTCGTTGAATATCACCGCGGGCGCGCGCGCCGGTCCTTCATAGACGACGAGGCGGACCGAGTTCGAACCAATGTCGATGACGGCGGAGCGGTGGACCGCCTGCCGGGCAGGACGCAGCAATCCCAAAATCGTCAGACCTCGCGCATCGTGAAGGCGAGCGTCGGGACATCCTGCCGTTTGTGCAGTGCCGTCCCGCGACCCGAAAGCGACGGGTTGTTCATGAAATAATGATGCAAGTTAAACGGCTTATCGTCAGGCGTTAGCCGGATATAAACGCCGTCGGGCAGCAGCACCCAGCTTTGTTCATTATCGATCAGATTGGCAACAAGCACCTGATCCAGAATCTGGTCATGCACCGTCGGGTTCTCGATCGGGATCATATATTCGACGCGGCGGTCGAAGTTGCGCGGCATCCAGTCGGCGCTGCTGATGTAAAGCTTTGCCCCGCGGTGCGGCAGCGATGCGCCGTTGGCGAAGGCCCAGACGCGGCTATGTTCGAGGAAACGGCCGACCACCGATTTGACGCGGATCGTCTCCGAAAGGCCTGCGATACCCGGGCGCAGACAGCAGATGCCGCGCACGATCAGCTCGATCGGCACGCCCGCGACGCTCGCCTCATATAATTTGTCGATGATGTCGGGATCGACGAGGCTGTTCATCTTGGCCCACACGCCCGAGGGCTGCCCCGCCCTCGCCGCCGCAATTTCGGCGTCGACCAGGTCGCACAGATGCGCGCGCATGTTGAGCGGCGACATGGTGATCATGTCGAGCCGTTCGGGTTCGACATAGCCGGTGATATAGTTGAACAGCTGCGCCGCATCGCGCCCGGCGCGCGGATCGGCAGTGAAGAAGCTGAGATCGGTATAGATGCGTGCGGTCACCGGGTGGTAATTGCCAGTGCCGAAGTGGCAATAGGTGCGATACCCCTGCCCTTCGCGGCGCACGACCATCGAGATTTTGGCGTGCGTCTTCCACTCGATGAAGCCGTAAACAACCTGCACCCCGGCGCGTTCGAGCTGGTTCGCCCAGAGCAGATTCTGCTCCTCGTCAAAGCGCGCCTTCAATTCGACGACCGCGGTGACCGACTTGCCCGCCTCGGCCGCCTCGATCAGCGCGCGGATGACGGGCGACTGGTCGCCGGCGCGATAGAGCGTCTGTTTGATCGCGACGACATCGGGATCGGCCGCCGCCTGCCGCAGGAACGCCAGGACCACCTCGAAGCTTTCATAGGGATGATGGACGAGGATGTCCTTGCTGCGGATCGCGGCAAAACAATCCCCGCCATGTTCGCGGATACGTTCAGGGAAACGCGCCGAATAGGCGGGGAATTTGAGGTCGGGGCGATCGACGTCGACCAGCGCGGAGAGCGCCGCGAGCCCGACGAAGCCGCCGATCTTGGCGACGATCGCCTCATGCCCCTGAATATCGGCGTTCAGCACCTCGGCAATCTCGCCCGGCATATCGGCTTCGAGTTCGAGCAGGATGACGCGGCCGCGGCGACGGCGGCGGATCGCAGTGCGGAACAGGCGCACCAGATCTTCGGCTTCTTCTTCCAGCTCGATATCGCTGTCGCGAATGATGCGGAACACGCCGAGCGAACGGATGGTGAAGCCGGGGAACAGCAGATCGCCGAAAATTTCGATCAGATATTCGATCGGCACAAAGGCCTGTGCCTGCCCCGGCACCGCGACAAAGCGCGGCAGCGCCGCCGGGATCAGCACCAGTTCGCGCACCGTCTCGCCCGTCGCCTTGCGCTGCAGGTCGAAGATGATCCCCAGCCCGCGATTCGGAATGAAGGGAAAGGGGTGCGCCGGATCGAGCACCTGCGGGGTCAGGATCGGGAAAATCTGATCGATGAAATATTGACGCAACGCGGCGCGCAGCGGTTCGCGGTCGGACCCGGTGCCGTGAACGACGATGCCCTGTTCGCCGAGCAGCTTGTGGAGGCGCTGCCATTCGCTCTGTTGTTGATCGACGAGGCGGTTCACCTCGGCCTCGATTTCGGCGAGCTGCTGGCCCGGCGAGCGACCGTCGGCTGAGGGATCGTCGATGCCCTGCAGCTGCTGCCCCTTCAGCCCCGCGACACGAACCATGAAGAATTCGTCGAGGTTGCTGCCCGAGATCGACAGGAAGCGGAGGCGTTCGAGCAAAGGATGCGCGGGATTGCGCGCCTCCTCCATCACGCGGCGGTTGAACGCCAGCCAGCTCAGCTCGCGGTTGAAAAAGCGGTCGGGTCCGAAGGACGGGAGCCCCGTATTGGCGTCATTGTCGGCGCGAAGGGGCTGTCCGGTTAGCGACATATATCGGCATCCTGTCGTTCGAGGAGATCGGGATCGATCAGCCCCTGTGACAGTAATGTTTCACGCGTAAGACGGATGCCGACGCGCCGCCCCTGTTCGAGCGACGCGGCGTCGAGCGCCGCGACGACGCGGTGGATCATCGCATAGCTGCGCTCCATCCGCGGCACGATATAGGCGGCGACTTCGGGCGCGAGCGCAATGCCGCGCTGTGCAAACAATGCCTCGATCAGATCGCGGGCGAGGCAGTCATCGGGCTCAGCGATCGTCAGCACCGGCACGGCGCGCAGCCGCGACGCGAGATCGGGCAGCGCGATCCCCCATTCGGACGGCGGCGTGTCGGCGATGATCAGCAGCGGGATGTTCGACGATTGCGCGGCGTTCCAGGCGTGGAAAATCTCTTCTTCGGACACGCTGTCAGGCCCGTCGATCACCCGGCCGCCGGTTTCCGCGGCGAACAGCCGTCCGATCAGGCTGCGCCCCGATCCGCGCGGCCCGGTGAGCACGGCGGTCCGCACCGGCCAGGTCGCGACGTGGCGCAGATAGCGGATCGCATCGGCATTGCTGGTCCCGACGACCAGCGGCGCGTCGTTGCTGCCCCCGGCGCTCCAGTCGAGCGGCAGTGCAATCTGGCTGGTGGAGCGTGCCATCAGCGGCTGATCCGCAGCGTGCTGCCGCCCTCCTGCACCTTGTACCCGCGCGCGGCGAGCGCGGCGCTAAGCCCCGCGATGTCGCCGCGGAAGGTCACGCGCATCACCGATGTGCCGCCGAGCGCGAGGCTGGTGGTCGAGGCCGACTGAACCCCCGCGATGCCGCCGACGGCGCGCTCGGTTGCGGTGACCGATTCGACGTCGGGCGAGCTATATTGGACGGTGAAGCTTTGCACGCCCGCGGGCGCCGTCGTCGGCACGCTGCTATCGGTTTCGCTGGGCAGGGCATCGTCGTCGGTGGTGGCGACCTCCTCGGGCAGGTCTTCGCGCTCGACCGGTTTTTCGAGAACCAGATAAGTGTCGGTGCGCAGCACGCCCGCCGCCAGCGCATCGATATAGATGCGGTCCATCCGCGCGACCGCCTTTTCCATCATGTCGGGTAGCGCCGCGGGGCTGGGGCCGGTCATCGTAAAGCTGGAGATCAGCTTGCTATCGGGGCCGAAGCGCGCGGTAAAATAGCCTTTGATCGGCCCGCCGGGATAAGAATATTCGACGCGCGCGATCGGGGTCAGCACGTCGGCGGCGCCATATTGGTCGAGGATGACGCGCCACCAGATGCGCCCGCGGCGCCCGGTCTGCCCCGCGTTGAGCAGCAGCGTATCGGCGCCGGTGCCCGCGGTGCGAACATAGTCGATCGCGCTTTGACCCGTATTATATTCGGCCCACGCGCGCTGCCACGCGCTGCGCTGTTCGAACACCTGCGGGATGCCGTCGATTGCATAGACGGGAATGACGAGTAGGGGCGGTGAACGGAGCGTCCGGCCGCTGACGCCCAAAATCTGTCCTGCCCGCACGCGGTCGAACTGGACGCCGAGCCTTGCCACATAACGGCGCGGGCCGATCTGTTCTTCCTCGACCACGATCGCGGTGACGATGCCGTCGAGCACCGAATCGCCCAGCGCGGGACCGTCGCTGCCGTTCAACTTGCGATAGAGCTGCGCCCAGCCCTTGCGCTGCGCCTCGCGCCAACCCTTGGTGCGCGCGTCATCGGCATTGTCGCCCGTGACGTCGACCAGGATGCCGCTGGCGAGGAAATCGCCGCTGCTGTTGATCGGCGTGATGCCGCGATCGCCCCGGCTGATCTGTCCTTCGACCACCCCCACGAGCAGGATCGCAAAGAACAAACCGAACAGCGCGAGCCAGCGCCCGTCGCGCGGCAACGCAACGTCTTTGAACCGGTGGGCGAACGGAAGGGGAGCGGTGGAAATCATCTCTTCTCTATGCTCTGCCCAAAAGCGCACGCGCGGACAAGGAAATCATGTCGGACCCCGACAAGGAAATCATGGCATTTGTCGGCTGGAACCGTTAGTCGCGCGTGCCATGGATTCCAAGCACAACCAGCCCGCCGCTTACACTTATGCCCAGTCCGGCGTGTCGATCGACGCCGGCAATGCGCTGGTCCGTGCCATCGCCCCGCTGGCGCGAGCGACAAGGCGCCCCGGCGCCGACGCTGATCTCGGCGGTTTCGGCGGCTTTTTCGACCTGAAGGCGGCGGGGTTCACCGATCCCTTACTCGTCGCGGCGAACGACGGGGTCGGCACCAAGCTGAAACTGGCGATCGACTCGGGCCGCCATGACGGCGTCGGCATCGATCTGGTCGCGATGTGCGTCAACGATCTGATCGTGCAAGGCGCGGAGCCGCTGTTTTTCCTGGATTATTATGCGACGGCCAAGCTCGACAACGACATCGCCACCCAAGTTGTCGCGAGCATCGCCGAGGGGTGCAAGCAGGCGGGCTGCGCGTTAATCGGCGGCGAAACCGCCGAAATGCCGGGGATGTACAGCGAAGGCGATTATGACCTTGCGGGTTTCTGCGTCGGCGCGGTCGAGCGCGATCAGGTGCTGACCGCCGACAAGGTCGCAGCGGGCGACGTCATCTTGGGTCTCGCTTCGTCGGGCGTGCATTCGAACGGCTTTTCGCTGGTGCGGCGGCTCGCGGCGGACAAGGGGTGGAAGCTCGATCGCCCGGCCCTGTTCGACCAGACAGTCCTGTTGATCGACGCACTGATGGCGCCGACGCGCATCTATGTGAAGAGCCTGTTGCCGCTGGTGAAGACCGGCAAGATCCACGCGCTGGCGCATATCACCGGCGGCGGGTTGCTCGAAAATATCCCGCGCATCCTGCCCAAGACGTTGCACGCACATATCGATGCCGACGCGTGGGAGCAGCCGCGGTTGATGGCGTTTCTGCAGGCGCAGGGGAATATCGAGCCCGAGGAAATGGCGCGGACGTTCAACTGCGGGATTGGTATGGCTGTGGTGGTCGCCGAGGGCGATGTTGCGGACGTCAGCGCGGCACTGGGGGCCGCGGGCGAAACAGTGTTTCGCATCGGCCATATCGCCGAGGGCGACAAGGGCTGCACGGTCACCGGCAGCGTAGAAACGTGGAGCGCGATGGGCGCCTGGAGCGCGACGCATAATGCGTAAATTCCCCCCTGTTGCGCAGCAATGGGGAGGTGGCAGTCCCGCAGGGGCTGACGGAGGGGCCGATAGCACGGCGCTTTCGCCCCTCCACCACCGCTTCGCGGCGGTCCCCCTCCCCATCGCTTCGCGACAGGCAGGATCGCTGTGAAAGCCAAGGTCGCCGTCCTGATCTCCGGCGCCGGAACCAATATGGCGGCGCTGCTCTATGCGGCAAAGGCCGATACCTGCCCGTATGAGATCGTACTGGTCGCCAGCAACAATCCTGACGCGCCCGGTCTGGTGATCGCCGCTGCGGAAGGCATCGCGACCTGGAGCCTCTCACACAAGGGCATGAACCGCGACGCGTTCGACGCGCTGGTCGACGCCGAGTTGCGCGGCGCCAAAGCCGATTTCGTCGCGCTCGCGGGCTATATGCGGATCCTGAGCGACGATTTCGTCGCGCGCTGGACGGGCAAGATGCTCAACATCCACCCCAGCCTGCTCCCACTCTACAAGGGACTCGACACTCACCAGCGGGCGATCGACGCGGGTGACAAGTTTGGCGGGTGCAGCGTCCATATTGTCACCCCCGGCGTCGATGACGGCCCGGTGCTGGCGCAGACGCCGGTCGCGATTTTGCCCGGCGACACGGTCGAGACGCTGGCCGCGCGGGTACGGATTGCCGAGCATCAACTGTATCCGCCGACGCTTGCCGCTTTTGTCAGCCGCGAGCGCTCACCCGATTACCTGATCGGCCGCGTCCGCGAACTCGCGATGGCGTTGCCCGAGGCCGACGAGGTCACATCGCACGGCATGCCGTGCTTCGGCATCGTGAAGGGCAAGAAATTCGCCTATTTCACCGAAGATCATCACGGTAACGGCAAGATCGCGCTGCTGGTCAAGATCAGCGGTGCCGACGAACAGGCGGCGCTGATCGAGATGGACGAAGATCGCTATTACCGCCCCGCCTATTTCGGCGACGGCTGGGTCGGCATCCGGCTTGATCTGGGCGACACCGACTGGGATGCGATCGGTGAATGGCTGCGCAAGAGTTGGCTGGCGGTTGCGCCGAAAAAGCTGGCGGGATTGATGGGCGTCGCGGACGACTTCTGATGCCGATAGGCAGCCGTTAAGCAATTTAGGGCATTGCAGTCTGATGCGAACCCAGCGGTCAGGATCAAACCAAAACTGGCGCAAAGCCCAGCAGGCACGCGTATCCTTATGGATACGGGAAACCGTAAAGGGCTGGATCTATTTCGATAACAAGGGCCATGCTCGCCTGTTGACGACGGACGAAGCCAGCAAGCTGGAACGCGAAGCAAATCAATTGCTGGACCGCCATAGTGAAAGACAATTCACCGCCGGTGCGATTGTCGCGATCCTCAGCATCTTGGGTTTGATCTCGGTCGGCGCGGCTGCCTATTTGTCCGGGCCGAAAGCTCTCGCCGCAGCAGGTGTGGCACTCATTTTCTTTGGTGCAGCCCGCTATGAAGGTACACGTTATGAGCGCGACCTGCGCTCATGGCGACGCGCGGCCTCAGAAAGGTTCAAGCCTCGCCCCATTGTGGACGCGAACTTCGCAAGCCACCACCGCCGGCACAATTTGTTCAGATATGCGGCCATGGCCCTAGCCTTCATTTGTATGGCGCCCCTTCCCTGGCTAATAGCTTCGGGTCCCGGGTCGCCGATCATCTATCTTTTCATTCTCGGCGGTTGCATAATGACAATTCCTCTGAATGCTTGGGCCCACCGTGTCGATGCCACTCACCAACGGCGGAAGTGGTTTGACGAGCGCTCAATGTAACCCAGATGATATCAAAATCTGCTGGCTACGCTCCGTCTTGAACGAAAAAGGCCGCCGGATTGCTCCGGCGGCCTCTTCGTTCCGGCTCTGCCTATGGCTTAGCCGACGATTTCTTCGGGCTTGAAGAAATAGGCGATTTCGATCGCGGCATTCTCGTCGCTGTCCGAACCATGCACCGTGTTCGCTTCGATGCTTTCGGCCAGTTCCTTGCGGATCGTGCCGGGGGCAGCGTCCTTGGGGTTGGTGGCGCCCATGATGTCGCGGTTGGCCTGCATGGCGTTTTCGCCTTCAAGAACCTGGACGACGACCGGACCGCTGATCATGAAATCAACGAGTTCGCCAAAGAAGGGGCGTTCCTTATGGACCGCGTAAAAGCCTTCGGCCTGTTCGCGGCTCATGTGGATGCGCTTTGACGCGACGACGCGCAGGCCGGCGTCTTCCAGCATCTTGGTGACGGCGCCGGTGATGTTGCGGCGCGTGGCGTCGGGCTTGATGATCGAAAAAGTGCGAGTGACCGCCATGGGGGAAGCTCCTGCTTTGTTATGGTTTGCGATGCGCGCGCCTCTAGCCGCGCTTTTGCTGCACTGCAAGGCGGGAGCGTGGGCTAGCGTAGCGGTCGGTCAGCCGCCGCTACCGTAAGTGATCGTGCCGATCACCTGCGCGCCCCGCTGCGTCGCAGTAATCTGGACGCCCATTTTGGAATCGCCAGGCTTTTCCGCGCCGATGATCGCGCTGTCGCCGGTGGTGATCTCGCTCGTCACCTTCATGCCCGCCGCCTCGGCCTGTTTGCGGAAATGGGCGATCACGTCGGCGGCCTTCGCGTTGACTTCAAAACTCGCCATGCCGCCGGTGCCGTCGGTGCCGCTGGCAGCAAATCCGCCGGTCAGCTTCGATCCGGGATAGGCGGTGAAGCCCGCAGGGAGCTTGGCATTCGCGGCGCCGCCGCCGAACTGCATCTCGCCTTCGTCGGTCTTGATGGTGACATTGCTCATCTCGCCATCTTCGCTGGCGGTGACCTTATAGTCCGCGGTCTTGCCGGTTTCGGGATCAGTATAGGTGCCGCTCGCCACTTCGGATTCCGATTTGGAACCGCAGGCGCTGACAAGCATCGCGCTGGCGGCCAAGGCGGTGAAGGCAAGACGGGTCATTGATCGGCTCCTGTTGCTGGTCATGCTGCTCCGTGCCACCGCAGAAGGTCCGACGCGGTGACCGTGGTCACATCACGGCCCCTCCGACCAGCGGCCGCGATCATCCTGTTTCCAGAAGTGGGTTTCGACGTCTTCTGCGGCGCTCAGCTTGCGCCAGGTCGCGCGCGCGTCGTCGATGCGGCTGTTGTCGAACAGCAGGAAGGTGCGATCGAATCCCAAAGCTTCGTCGCGCCACTCCCCATCGGCGAGTGCGACCAGCCGGGCGCGGTTGGGCGGCGCGGCGCCGAGCGTTCCCGAAATGAGGATAGGTTCGATCGCTTCGTCGGGTGACCCCGCGGCGCCGTGCGGCAGAAAGCTCACCGGGGTCAGCGTCCACAGCGCCTCGTCGATCGCCTGCCGCTGCATCGCCGGGGCGGCGACGATCAGCAGGCGGTCGCCCGCGCCCAAGATGCGCGTCGCGATGGCGGGAAGCACCCGTTCGACGTGGTCGCGGGTCAGCCGGTAAAAGTCGACGCGCGCCATGCTCCCCTGCCCTTAACCCTCGTGATTTTCGGCGATGTAGCGATCAAGCAGACGCACGCCATAGCCGGTCGCACCCTTGGCATAGACCGGGCCATCCTTGTCGGCCCATGCCACACCCGCGATGTCGAGATGCGCCCAGGCGACGCCGTCGTCGACAAAGCGTTTCAGGAACTGCGCCGCGGTGATCGAGCCGCCTTCGCGCGGGCCGATATTCTTCATATCGGCGATCGGGCTGTCGATCAGCTTGTCGTAGGCCGCCGACAGCGGGAAACGCCACAGCTTGTTGTTGCTGGTCTCGCCCGCTGCGATCAGCTGGGTCGCGAGGCTTTCGTCATTGGCGAAAATACCCGCATATTCATGCCCGAGCGAGATCACCATCGCGCCGGTCAGCGTCGCCAGGTCGACGATGACCTTGGGATCATAGATTTTCTGCGCCCAGGTGATGGCATCGCACAGCACCAGCCGCCCCTCGGCGTCGGTGTTGAGCACCTCGACGGTCTGGCCCGACATGGTCGTGACGATGTCGCCGGGGCGCATCGCATTGCCGTCGGGCATATTTTCGACAAGGCCGACGACGCCGACGACATTCGCCTTTGCCTTGCGCCCGGCGATCGCCTTCATCGCGCCGGCGACGGCGCCCGCGCCGCCCATGTCCCATTTCATCATGTCCATGCCCGCGGCGGGCTTGATGCTGATGCCGCCGGTGTCGAAGGTCACGCCCTTGCCGATGAACACCACCGGCTTGTCGCCGTCCTTGCCGCCGTTCCAGCGCATCGCGAGCAAACGCGGCGGGCGCGTCGAGCCTTGCGCAACACCGAGCAGCGCGCCCATGCCGAGCGCCTTCATCTGGCGTTCGTCGAGCACTTCGAGCTCAACACCAAGCTCTGCAAGATGCTGGCAGCGTTCGACGAAGCTTTCGGGATAAAGGATGTTCGGCGGCTCGGCGACCAGCGTCTGGGTCAGCGCAACGCCGTCGGCAATCGCTTCGTTCGCGGCCCAGCGCGCCGACAGGTCGCGGTGCGGCGAGGCGATGGTTAGCGATTTGAGGCTCGGCTTGGCAGCATCTGCGAGCCGGGTGCGATAGGTGTCGATGCGCCAGTTGCGCAGCTTTGCGCCCATCGCGAACGCCAGCACATCCTCTTCATCAACCGCGCCCGCGCTCGCGAAATCGACATGGACCGCCGACGCGCCGCTGGTTTGCAGCCGTCCGGTCAGCGCCCCGCCCGCGCGTTCAAGGTCGTGCAGCGTCCCCTCGCCAATCCCGACGAGCAGCAGGCGCAGGACGCGGCCGCCATCGACGGCTGCCGTTTCGGCGATGCCGCCTGCTGCGCCCTCAAACCGCGCCTGCGCCGCGGCGCCGCTCAACAGCGCGCCATGCGGCTCACCCAGTGCCTGGACAAAGGCGCTCAGCTCGCCCTTGCGGACCGGGAAAGCGACGACGTCGGCAGACGCATCGATTTGCGCGACAAAGTGAATGTCCATTCGGTAACTCTCTCATGCGATGATTGATTGCAACGTGCGGGACCGATAGGGGTTTCGCTTGAGAGTTGCAAAAACAAAGCAGCCGGTCCAACCCGGGCGGACACGACAAATATGTGGGACAAAGTGATTAAATGAGCTGGGCTTTGTTCCGACAAGCGCACCGATCGCAGCCGTTGTGGCTGGCGACGGCGAGCGGTTTCGCGCTGATCGCGAGTCCGGCGGCCGCGCAGCAGGCAGTCGATTCGCCTCCGGCGCAGGAAGTTACGGGCGAGCCCGACCTGCAAACGCCGGATATTGCTCCAATTACTACCGACGCGCCCGCGGTCGCCGCCGAGGATCAGGTCGGCTTTGCCGCCGACAACCTGAATTACGACAGCGACAGCGAAATCGTCGTGGCCGAGGGCAATGTCGCGATGAATCGAGAAGCGATCTCGATGCGCGCCGACAAGGTCACCTGGAACCGCAAGACGGGGCAGGTCTTTGCCGAGGGCAATGTTGCGATCAAAAGCGCCGAGGGCGATACCGCCTATGGCGACCGCATCGAGCTGACCGACAGTTTGCGCGACGGGGTGGTCGAAAACCTGCTCGTCGTCCTCGATAATGGCTCGCGCCTGGCCGCGATCAAGGGAACGCGGTTCGAGAACGGCAATATAGAGCTGGAAAATGCCGCCTACACCGCCTGCCCGGTCGAGGATGCCGACGGTTGTCCCAAAAACCCGAGCTGGCAGATCCGCGCCGTCCGCGTCACCTATGACCGGGCGAAGAACAAGATCCGTTACAAGGGCGCGCGAGTCGAGATTTTCGGCCTGCCGCTGATACCCTTGCCCGGACTCAGCCATCCGGCAAATAGTGAAGCGGGCAGCGGTATTTTGGTGCCCGAAATCCGGCTTGACCGCAGCAACGGGTTCGAAATCGCAGTGCCCTATTATCTGCGCCTCGCCGCCGACCGCGATATCACGATCACCCCGCATCTCTACACCGGCGCCGCGCCGATGCTGGAGGGCGAGTTCCGGGCGCTGACCGACATCGGGTCGTTCCGGATCAACGGCTATGCGACCTATGGCTCGCTGGTGCCGTTGACCGGCGAAGACCCCGACAGCCGCAAGCGCTTTCGCGGCTATCTGGAAAGCGCGGGCAAGTTCCAGTTCGATCCGCGCTGGAGCTTTACCTATTCGGGCCGCATCGCGACCGACCGGACGTTCATGCGCCGCTACGACATCAGCCGCGACGACCGGCTGCGTTCGACCTTCGATCTCGAGCGGATCGGCGGCAACTCGTACCTTTCAATCGCGGGTTGGGCGACGCAGACGCTACGCCGCAACGACGAACAGGGACAGCAGCCGATCGCGCTGCCGATCATCGATTATCGCCAGCGCTTCGCCGACCCGGTGCTCGGCGGTCAGGTCGAGCTACAGCTCAACACGCTGGCGATCGGCCGCACCGAAGGACAGGATACCCAGCGCGCTTTTGCCGGTGCACGCTGGGATTTGCGCGGGCTGACGCGGCTGGGGCAGGAAGTGACCCTAACCGCGCTCGTGCGCGGCGACGTCTATCACAGCGACGAAAACCTGCTCACCGCGATTCCCGGCTATCGCGGCAAATCGGGCTGGCAGACGCGCGGGATTGCTGCGGTCGCCGCCGACATGCGCTGGCCGTTTGTCGGTGAATTTGCGGGCGGCACTCAGACGCTGACCCCACGCGTCCAGATTGTCGCGACGCCGCCGCTCAAGAATCTCGACATCCCGAACGAGGATTCGCGCGCCTTTGATTTGGAGGACAGCAACCTGTTCGCGATCAACCGCTTCAACGGGTACGACCGGTTCGAGGATGGCGCGCGCATCACTTATGGCGTCGAATGGAATTACAGCCGCCCGGGGTTCAATATCAGCAGCAGCGTCGGCCAGAGCTATCGCCTGTCGGACAAGCCTGCCCTGTTCCCCGATGGGACCGGGCTGACCAGCCGCACGTCGGACGTCGTCGGACGGACAACGATTGCCTACCGTGATTTCCTGCGCCTCACCCACCGCTACCGGCTGGACAAGGACAATTTTGCGATCCGCCGTAACGAATTCGACGCGACGATCGGCAGTCGTTCGACCTATGCCGTGCTCGGCTATTCGCGGCTCAACCGCGACATCCTTTTGCTCGGAGAGGAGTTGCAGGACCGCGAAGAGGCGCGCGTCGGGGGGCGGGTGAAGGTGGCGCAATATTGGTCGGTGTTTGGTTCGGCGATTGTCGACCTGACCGAACAAAGCGACGATCCCCTCAGCACCGCCGACGGATTCGAGCCGATCCGCCACCGCCTGGGCGTCGCCTATGACGACGACTGCCTGTCGATCGCACTCACTTGGCGACGCGACTATGCCGACACCGGCGACGCCCGGCGCGGCAACAGCTTCTCGTTCCGCATCGCCTTCCGCAACCTGGGGTTCTGAACGGGCCGCTCAGCGTAGGTTCAGCGTGATCGCCCTATCGGCAGGCTTGAAACAGGTCCGGATGGCGGATTGCGCTGGACCATCGGGCGTATCCGCTGATACGGAGCGTCCAAACCTTCTCGAATAGGGTAAAGATGACCAAATTTTCGACCATGATCAGCCTGATTGCCGTAGCCGCCATCGGCATTACGCCGGTGCTCGCGCAAACGGTCAGCGATGACGACGTCCCGACGACCAGCCTGAATATTCCGGGCAATGTCCAGATTTTCGGCGACGCCAAAAGCAACGTCTATCGCCCGTCGGCGACAGTGAACGGCGAGATCATCACCGCGACCGACATCGAGCAGCGGATGGCGCTGATCCGGATTGCCAACAACGATGTCGCACTGCCGCCCGAAGAGCTGCAACGGCTGCGTCAGCAGGTTTTCAGCAACCTGATCGACGAGAAATTGCAAATTCAAGAGGCCAAGGCGGCCGACATCACGATCGATGAGAATGTCGTCAACGAACAGTTCGCGCGGCTCGCGCTGCGCTTCAAGCAGACGCCTGACCAGTTTTCGACCTACCTGCTATCGAAGGGTTCGTCGGCCGCGGCGGTGAAGCAGCAGATCCGCGGCGAATTCGCCTGGGACCGCCTGTTGTCGCGCAATATCCAGTCGACGACCAATGTATCGACCGAAGAAGTGACGTCGGTCGTCCAGCGGATGAACGATTCCAAGGGCCAGGACGAATTTCATCTCGGTGAAATCTATCTGTCGGCACCGCCCGAAAATGTCGCGGCGGTGACCGAAAATGCGCGGAAGATCATCCAGGCGTTGCAAGCCGGCGGCAGCTTTGCCGCCTATGCGCGCCAGTTTTCGGAAGCATCGACCGCGGTCGTCGGCGGTGATCTGGGCTGGGTCAAGTCGGGCCAGTTGCCGACATCAATGGCCGAAGCGGCCACATCGATGCAGCCGGGCCAGTTGGTTGGACCGATTCAGGTTCCCGGCGGTGTATCGATCATGCTGATGATCGACCGGCGCCAGGTGCTGACCGCCGACCCGCGCGATGCGATTCTCAGCCTCAAGCAGATTTCGCTCGATTTTCCGGCTGGCACGACGCAGGCCAAGGCTTCGGAATTGGCAGGCCAGTTTGCCGACGCGACGCGCAACATTGCGGGTTGCGGCGGTGCCGACGCGGTTGCAACGCAACTTGGCGCTAATGTGGTGTCGCGCGACAATATCGAAATGCGCGCATTGCCTGCGCCGCTACAAAATACGCTGATCAGCTTGCAGATCGGACAGACAACGCAGCCCTTCGGCGCTGCCGACGAGGGTGTCAGCGTCTTGGTTCTGTGCGGCCGCGACCTGCCGCAAACGGCAACCGCACCCAACATCGAGCAGATCGAACAGCGTTTGCTCGAAGAAAAGGTCAACAAGCGGGCTCAGCGTTATCTGCGCGACCTGCGCCGGGATGCCGTGATCGAATATAGCTAATGTCTTTGGCCGATCTTCGACAACCGATTGCGGTCACCATGGGCGACCCAGCCGGTGTCGGACCTGACGTCACCGCTCGCGCCTGGGCCGCGCGCCGCAAGCATAGTCTGCCTGCCTTCGTCGCGATCGGCGATGTGGCCGCAATCGAGGCGGTATGGGACGGTCCGATCGCCCGGGTCAGCGACATGGACGAGGTCCAGCGGACCTTCAACGACGCGCTGCCGGTCTGGCACCTCGAAGACAGTGGACCCGTAACGCCCGGAACGCCAACTGCTGCGGGCGCAACCTGCGCGCTGCACGCACTCGAAACCGGTATCGGGTTGACTCGCAATCAAGCCAGTTCGGCGCTGGTCACCGGATCGGTTTCCAAATTCGCGCTGCACAGCATCGGCTATACCCATCCCGGCCAAACCGAATTCATCGCCGAACGCTGCGGCGTCACCGCGACCAACGCGGTGATGATGCTCGCCGGGCCGTCGCTGCGCGTTGTCCCGCTGACCGTGCATATTCCGCTGATCGAGGTGTCCGAACGACTGACGACAGAGCTGATCGTCGCCAAGGCGCGGATTGTTGTGCGCGGGCTGAAACGCGATTTCGGCATCGATAACCCGCGTATCGCCCTCGCGGGCCTGAACCCTCATGCCGGCGAGAGTGGCCAGCTTGGCAGCGAGGAAGACCGCATCATGATCCCCGCGGTCGCGCAGCTGGCCGAAGAAGGCATTATCGTCGACGGTCCGCTCGCCGCCGACAGCCTGTTCGCGCCCGCGGTGCGCTCGCGCTATGACGCACTGCTCTGCGCCTACCACGATCAGGCGCTGACCCCATTCAAGGCGCTGCATTTTCACGATGGGGTCAATCTGACCCTCGGCCTGCCAATCATCCGCACCTCGCCTGATCATGGCACCGCGTTCAATATCGCCGGGACCGGGCTGGCCGATCCGGGCCCGACGATCGCCGCGATCGCCATGGCGGCCAAACTAGCGATCGCGCGCGAGCGTAGCTGCGCGCCAGCCAAGTGACGGCGCGATCGGCGCCCCACCTGCCGCCGCTGCGCGAGACGGTGCGCGCGCATGGATTGCAGGCGAGCAAGGCGCTCGGCCAGAATTTCCTGTTCGACGAACAATTGCTCGACCGCATCGCTGCGATCCCGGGCGATCTAGCTGGTGCCACGGTGTTCGAGGTCGGCCCCGGCCCCGGCGGCCTGACTCGCGCGCTGCTCCGCGCCGGGGCGAAGGTAATTGCGGTCGAGCGCGACGATCGCTGCCTGCCGCTGCTCGGTGAGCTCAGCGAAGCGTTTCCGGGGCAACTGACCGTGATCGCCGACGATGCGATGGCGGTCGACGTCGACGCGCTGACCGGCGGGGCGCCTTATCATATCGTGGCGAACCTGCCCTATAATGTCGGTACTGCGCTTTTTACCCGCTGGCTCGAACCCGCCGCATGGCCGCCGCGCTGGTTATCGCTGACGCTGATGTTCCAACAGGAGGTTGCCGAACGCATTGTCGCGCCGGTCGGAAGTAACGCCTATGGGCGGCTCGCGGTGCTGGCGCAGTGGCGCTCGACTGCGAAGATCGCCATGAAAGTCCACCGTTCGGCCTTCACCCCGCCGCCCAAGGTAATGTCGGCGATCATCCATGTCTTGCCAGCCGAGCAGCCCGAAGGCGTCAATCCGAGGCTGCTGTCGAAACTGACCGAAAAAGGCTTTGGCCAGCGGCGCAAGATGCTGCGCCAGAGCCTGAAAGGGCTTGAAGGCGCGGTTGCCGCGGCGGAGGCGCTCGGGATCGATCCGACGCGCAGGGCCGAAACCGCCAGCGTCGCCGAATGGGTGGCGCTGGCGCGAGCGCTGGAGGCGTAGAGCCGGCTTTCGACCGATCCAAGGCATTCGACATTGACACACGCGGACGGCGAAGCGCCGCAGTTCGGATAGTGCGGTGTTATATGAAGGTTCGGCCGACATCAGGCGAGCGGGCGCTTCGCGGCAATGCCAATCGCATCAGGCTCCTGGATGATCGAACATTCCGATGCGGCCCGGAGGTCTGTGTCTCTGCCGCTGGTGACGATCGCGAATGCGGGCTTGAGGCCTTGTGCAGAATGCTTTGAAGGTTTCCGTCCGACGCTATACGGGCACCGGATTGGTTGCTTCCATCGCCTCGCGCTCGGCTTCCGCGCCCAGTCATTCGCATGAAGGCAGATCGCCAGGATTTTGAATTACAATGAATTATCGCCATTCCTTTCATGCTGGCAACAGCGCCGATGTCGTGAAGCACAGCCTGCTGATCGCCCTCCTGCGGGCCTTGCAGCAAAAACCGGGCGCGCTGACCCTGATCGACACCCATGCCGGTTGCGGGCTGTACGACCTTGGCGGCGAGGATGCGAGGCGCACCGGCGAAGCCACACAGGGCGTGTTGCGGGCCTTTGCCGACCCGAACCCCTTGCTGGACGACTACCGCGCCGCCGTAGGGGCGGTGAATGCCGGGGCCGAGCCTCGCTTTTACCCCGGATCGCCGCGATTTCTGGCGCAGCTTCTGCGTCCGCAGGATTTTCTGATCCTGAACGAGAAACATCCCGACGACGCCTATGCCCTGCGCGGCGCGATGCGCGACACATCCGCCGCCGTGCATCAGCGCGACGCCTACGAGCTTTGGCTGGCGCTGCTGCCTACACGCACCGCGCGCGGCGTCGTGGTGGTCGACCCGCCGTACGAGCAGACCGATGAACGCGCCCGTATCACCACCACCCTCGCCGCCGCGCACCGCAAATGGGCGCATGGCGTGACGGTGATCTGGTATCCGCTGAAGGACCGCGAGACGCATTGGCGGTGGAAGCAGCAGTTGCGGAAACTCGGCATCCCGAAGTTTCTGGTGGTCGAGCATTGGCTGTACGACAGCGATCAGCCCGACATTTATAACGGCGCGGGCCTTTTTATCGTCAACCCGCCCTACGCCTTCACGCAGGCGCTGCCGCCGCTGCTGGAAGCGCTGCGCGCCGCGTTGGCGCCGGAGGGGCATAGGGGAGAGATCACAACCGATTGGTTGGGCGATTAAAGTAAACCCTCGTCTTCCCCTTCTTCCAAAGGAGGAATTGCCGCGCTTCAGGCTGGATGCCAGTGCTCCAGACGATTGCGCTTAGTGGCCGTCGGCATCAACCATGAAGACCGTCGGTTTGCCGCGAGAAGCCGGGTCCCATCCTGCCGACAATGCCGCTCGCACCCCTCGCGAGGCGATCACGTCGTTGATGTGCGAACGCCCTTTCGGCAATCCTTTCAACAGGCGCTTTGGCGTCGGAAATTCCAGCACGGCTTCGCGTGGCATATCTCTCTGGCGCAAAGCGACCCTCATGCCCCTCCAGCCTTCGGAAGAGGACAGTTGGGGCTCGCTCAGGAGTTCCCAGTCATATTTGACACCATCGATTAGGACGGTGCCGCCGCGGCCGTGCATGTGAAGCATAGGATGCCCTTAGCATGTTAGGCGCGGCGCTCCAGTCGTTCACATCAAAGATTTGCTACCGGAACGATTAGCGGCCAGGACAGCCGCTCCGCGGCGGCGATATCGACCGGTTTCGGACATCGCTTCTCTCCTCCCTCTTAGGAAGGAGAATGTATCGAATCCACCCCAATGCCGCCGTAAATCTCGGCCAGATTCTAATTCTGATTGTTGCTGGTACCAACCGTCGCAACTATCGGTTTCGGCACCAACGCCTCCGCAGCAACAACACGTTTGGTAGTACTCGACGAAATCGTCTTTTCGAGCGCCGCGACCTGCGGGCATTTGTCGGTGCAAACCCGCTGCGCTTCGGTAAGCTTCTCACGCGCCAGTTCGAGCGCGCCCTTGTCGGCGAGGGCTTCGCCCTGCCCGGTCAGCGCGACGATGTCGTTGGGTTCGAGCACGAGAGCCTCGCGATAGAGGCCGATCGCCTTGCCGGGGAGCCCCTGTGCGCGGGCGACCTGTGCCAGCGCGATGATCGCCGAACGGTTGCGCGGGTCGGCGGCCAGAGCCGATTCATAGAAGTCGACCGCGAGGTTGAGATCGCCAGATTCCTGTGCGGTTTGGCCTTGCTGCTGGAGCGCGATCGAGCGCGGGAAAATGTCGTTGTCGGCGCGCTGGGCATCCGATGCCGTGGGCAGGCTGGTCAAAATCAGACCGGCAGACAGAGCCAGAAAACTGACGCGCATCGCATTCTCCCATCGCTTCATTGCAGGGATGCTAACATGGCGCCGTCAGTCGTGCGAGAAAAAATCCGTCGCATCCGTCATGCTTCGGGGTGAGCAGAAAACCGTGGCCCGCCGCGCGGCCAACGCCGCCGGGCAGATAGCCGGTGTCGGCGGTCCAGCCGCGATGACGGGTCAGAAAACCATCCACCTGTGCGCGCCCCTCGCGTGCGATGATCGAGCACACCGCATAGAGGAGTTTGCCGCCCGGCGCCACCAGCGCCGCGCCGATGTCCATCAGTTTTGCCTGCTCGGCGACATGGCGTTCGAGCCGCACCGGGGTCGAGCGCCAGCGCAGTTCGGGGCTCCGCCGCCAGGTACCGCTGCCCGAACAGGGGGCGTCAACAATCACGCGGTCAGCCTTGCCCATCCGTTCGGCGAGCATCGCGCGTTCCTGTCCGGGGTTGAGCAGCAGCGTTTCTATGCTGGTCGCCCCCGCTCGATGCGCGCGCGGCGCCAGTTGCTGGAGCCGGGCGCGGTTGGTGTCGCAGGCGAGGATGGCGGCTTCGTCATTGGTGGCCGAAGCGATGGCGAGCGTCTTGCCGCCCGCGCCCGCGCACAGATCGATGACCTTTTGCCCGGCCTCGGCGCCGAGCGCGGCGGCGGCATATTGGCTCGCGGCGTCCTGCACCTCGAACTGTCCCTCATTATAAGCGCTATGCTGGACCGCGGCGGTTTCGCCCGGCAGGCGCCAGCCGTCGGCGAGGCCGTTGATCGCTTCGCCGTCGGGGAAAATCATCGCCAGCTCGTCTCGGCTCGAGCGCAGGCGGTTGGCGCGCAGGTCGAGCGGGGCGCGGGCGAGCATCGCGGCGTGCTCCGCCTTGGTGACCAGCGGATCGAACAATTTGATCAACGCGGGGGTGGCAAGCCCGGTCTCGGTCCGCGCTTCGTCAACGCCGATCGCGTCGGGGCCATAGGACGCACCGTCGAACAGCGCGGCGAGTTCCGCGTCGTTATCGGCGAGCGCGAGCATTGCGGCGCGGCCCGACGCGGGCACCGAACGCACAGCGCGGATCGCATCATAGACGAGACCGCGGATCGCGCGGCGGTCCTTCGATCCGGCATAACGACGAGCGCGCATTGCTTCGGCAAAAATTGCGTCGGCGGGGGCGCCACCGTCGCGCGCCGAGGCGGCGATGGTGTCGAGAATCTCGATGGCGGTCTGGACGCGAGCGGCGGGGGTCATGGGTTCAACCTTTCTTCCCCGTCATTGCGAGGAGCAAAGCGACGAAGCAATCCAGGGCGGTGCAGAGCCGCTCTGGATTGCTTCGCTACGCTCGCAATGACGACTGGGCGGATTACCCAGCCGGATAATTCGGTGCCTCACGCGTGATCGACACGTCGTGGACATGGCTTTCGCGCAGCCCCGCATTGGTGATCCGCACAAATTTGGCGCGGTCGCGGAAATCGGTCAGGGTGCGGCTGCCGGTATAGCCCATCGCGGCCTTCACGCCGCCGACCATCTGGTGGATGACGTCCTTGGCTGGGCCCTTGAATGGCACCTGACCCTCGATGCCTTCGGGGACCAGCTTCATCTGATCCTTGATGTCCTGCTGGAAATAGCGGTCGGCGCTGCCGCGCGCCATTGCGCCGACGCTGCCCATGCCGCGATAGCTTTTATAGGTGCGGCCCTGGAACAGGAAGGTTTCGCCGGGCGCCTCGGCGGTCCCGGCGAGCAGCGAGCCGACCATGACGCTCGACGCCCCCGCCGCCAGCGCCTTGGCGATGTCGCCCGAGGTGCGCAAACCGCCATCGGCGACGATCGGGATATTCTGTTTCGACGCCGCTTCGACGCTGTCGAGGATCGCGGTGAGCTGCGGCACGCCGACACCCGCGACGATCCGCGTCGTGCAGATCGAACCCGGGCCGATGCCGACCTTCACGCCATCGGCGCCCGCGTCGATCAGTGCCTTCGTCGCATCGCCGGTGGCGACATTGCCCGCCAGCACCTGGACGCGGTTCGACAGTTTTTTGATCTTGGCGACCGTCTCGCCGACCATCTTGCTATGGCCATGCGCGGTGTCGACGACGATCAGGTCGCATTCGGCGTCGAGCAACGCTTCAGCGCGCTCAACCCCGGAATCGCCGGTGTTGGTCGCCGCGGCGACGCGGAGGCGGCCACTGCTGTCCTTCGTCGCCTCGGGGAAATTGACCGCCTTTTCCATATCCTTGACGGTGATCAGCCCGATGCAATGATAATCGTCATCAACCACCAGCAGCTTTTCGATGCGGCGCTGATGAAGCAATTTGCGCGCCTTGTCCTGGCCGACGCCGGGACGCACGGTCGCCAAATTGTCGGCGGTCATCAACTCGCGCACCGGCTGGCCGGGGTTGGCGGCAAATCGCACGTCGCGGTTGGTCAGGATGCCGACCAGCTTGCCGCCCGGTTCAACGACGGGGATGCCCGAAATCTTGTGCTGGTCCATCAGCGCGGTGGCGTAAGACAGCGGTGCATCAGGGGTGATGGTGATCGGATTGACGATCATCCCGCTTTCGAAGCGCTTCACTTGGCGCACCGCTGCGGCCTGTTCTTCGATCGTCAGGTTGCGGTGCAACACGCCGATGCCGCCGATCTGCGCCATCAGGATCGCCATGTCCGCCTCGGTCACCGTGTCCATTGCCGACGACAGGATCGGGATGTTCAGGCTGATCTCGCTGGTCAGCTGGGTCGAAAGAATCGCGTCGCTGGGCAGGATTTCGGATGGGCCGGGCACCAGCAGCACATCGTCAAAGGTCAGACCGGTCGTGATTTCCATCGGGGCCACTTTCTGGTGCGGGCGGCGCCTGACCCGCATTTCGGGGCGGCACGCGCGATTCGTTTGGTGGCGGCCCATGTAACCAGTCGGCCCCGCGCGCGCCAGTGGGCGGCGCATGATTATTTCGCGGGCTGCGTTTCCGTCGATTCGACGGTGAAGCGGCTGTTGTCCAGCCGCAGTTCGTCGCCGCAATGGCTGCACGCGACGACCATGGTCAGGTCATGACCACAGGGGCGGTGGGTCAGCAGCACTGGCGGGCCGCGCTCGTCCGAAAACCAGTGGTCGCCCCATTGCAGCAACGCGAGCAGCACTGGATAGAGATCGCGGCCCTTGGCGGTCAGCCGATATTCGAAGCGGTCGCCACGGTCGGAATAGGGAACGGCCCGTATGATCCCTTGCCGGGCCAGCCGTTCAAGACGCCCGGTCAGGATGTTCGTCGCCATCAGCGTGTCGCGCTGGATGTCGTCGAAGCGGTTGATGTGGGTGAACATCGCGCGGACGACCAGCGTCGCCCAGCGATCGCCGAACAGCTCGATCATCGTATCGACCAGCGGCCGCCCACCGGGGCGCCGGGTGCCGACGTCGCCGCTAAACCGGCGCCGCTCATAATGCGGGACGACCTGCGCCAGACCCGGCCCTTCGCGCCAGTCAACGTCGCGCGGGTCGATTTCGGCACAGCAATGCGCGCAGGTCGGCACGGGTTCGGTCGCATGGCCGCAGGTCGCATGGTGCAAATGGACCTGGAAATCGCGGCTGTCCGCTTCCCATTTGTGCTGCCAGCGCAGCATCATCAGGCCGTTGGGAAACTGGTCGCGGCCCTTTTGGGTGAGCATATAGTGGAAGCCGCGACCGCCCTTGCGCGGAACTTTGGCCAAGCAATCTTCCTCGACCAGTTTCTTGAGCCGACCGTTGACCACCGAGCGCGCCAGCCCTGTGCGCGTGACAAATTCGTCGAAGCTGTGGATGCCGAGCAAGGCCTGTTCCATCAACAACAGCACCGGCACGTCGCCGACCAAATCGAGCGCGCGCCAGATCGAACAAGCTCTAATGGTGCGGTCGTGTTTCACGCGCTTCCCTAACTAAGATCGTCATCCCGGCGAAGGCCGGGATGACGTCTTTAGAGCAACGGATCCAAAATCTGAAATAGATCAATAACCATTACCGTTCAAAAGCGCCCGGTCAATTGCACCGCAATCGTCCGCGGGCGATCGACGATGCCGTTATACGCATTGCCGGCATTGCGGGTGATCGTCGTCGCCAGCGGCATCGAGCTGGCGGTTTGCAGGATCCGCTGGTTGGTCAGGTTGCGCCCGATCAGCGCCACTTCCCAACGGTTGTCGATCTGCCCGAGGGCCAGTCTGGCCCCCAGCTTGACGTAGCCATCCTGATGCGTGCGTGGATCGAGGTTCGCCGACGCGATGTATGACGACGAGAAGTCGGCGTTGACGTTGAACGCCACCTTCATATCGCTGCTGATCGGCGTGGTATAGTCGACGTTCAAATTGCCCGACCATTTCGGCGACAGCGCATTGCGCAGCCCGGTATAGTCGCAAAAACCACCCGGTCCCGGCGCTTGCAGATAATAGCATTGGCCCGAGGTGAAGTTGGTGAATTTGAAATCCAGATAGGCAACCGCGCCGCTGATCGTCAGCCCGTCGGCGATCGCAGCGCGGAAGTCGGCTTCGACCCCCTGTGTGCGGGCGCCCGCGGCGTTGGCGACGTTGAAGTTCAGCGTGCCATCGAAGATGTTGACCTGCAAATCCTTGTAGGTCGTGCGATAGAGCGACAGGTTGAACGCGACATTGCGCCCCTTGTACTTCAGGCCCGCCTCGAAATTGTCGGCGCTTTCATCCTCAAACTCGAACGCGCCGGGCTTAGCGACCGTGGTCGAGCCCGGCAGCGAGTTGGAGCGGATATCAAACCCGCCCGCCTTGGTGCCGCGCGCGAACGAGGCGTAGAGCATCAGGTCGTCGGTGGCGTCGAACTGGACGTTGACCATCGGGTTGAAGCTGTCTTCGCTCAATTTTCCCGAAATGCTGTGCGCCTCGATGTTCAACGCGCGGAAGGTTCCAGCGACGACCAGTGGATTGAAGGTGTTGAGCGGGCCGCGCACGATCGCCAGATCGCGGCTGCCGCTCTTCTTCTCATGGTTGAAGCGCGCGCCGGCGGTGATGCGGAAGCGGTCGCTCAGCGCCAGTTCCCCTTGCGCAAACACCGAAATCAGGTCCGATTTCTGCGAATAGACGCGGTCGTTGCGCGTGTCGCCGATCGCGTTGAACGGCGGCCCCAGCGCAAGGAAGGTCGAGTTGAACAGCACCTGGTCGTCCACGTCGAGCTTGGCGTGCTGGTAATAGGCACCGGCGATATAATTGAACGCCTCGCCGCCCGGCGACGCCAGCCGCAGCTCCTGCGAATATTGCCGGTAATCTTCCTGCAAATTGGTGCCGTCGAGGAAGCTGATCCCCGAAAAATCGACGTCGACGATCTCACGCGTCTTGTAATCGAGCAGCGAGCTGACCGACGTCAGCGTGTGCTCGCCGATCTCCAGATCGGCGTTGAGCGTCGCGCCGAACACCTTGTTGCGGCTTTGGTAACCATTGTCTTCGCGGACATAATCGGGGTTGGTGCTGACAAAGAACTGCCCCTGAAAGACCGTATTGTAATTGCCCACCGCACCGAACACATCGCGCGGCTGCCCCTTCATTTCGAAGTCGGCATATTCGAGCTTGAGCTCGGCAGCGAAGGGGCCGCCGCGATCGAACTCGAGCTTGCCGCGGAAATATTTCTCGTCGACGTTCGGTTCGTCGCGGTCGAGCTTCGCGTTGTAGAAATAGCCGTCCATCTTGCGATAATAGCCGACGACGCGCGCCTCGACGCCTTCGCTCAGCGGCCCCGACAGCACCCCGGTCAGCTGCAATTCCTTGTGGTTGAATTCATAGAGGCCGCTGACCGACCCTTCGAATTCGTCGGTCGGGCTGCGTGTCGTGATGTTCACCGCGCCCGCAATCGCGTTCTTGCCGAACAGGGTAGGCTGCGGCCCGCGCAGCACTTCGACGCGCTCCATATCGACGAGCGGCAGGCGCGACAGCTGGTCGCGGCCGTAATAGACGCCATCAACAAACATCGCGACCGACTGTTCAAACCCCTTATTGTCCCCCGAGGCGATGCCGCGGATCGCGATGCGGTTGGCGATCGCGGTCTGGGTGATCTTGAGGTTGGGGACCGACGATGAAATCTGTTCGAGATTGGTCTGGCCGTAGTTTTCCACCTGCTTGCCGCTGATCGCCGAGATCGAGATCGGCACGTCCGACAGACCCTCGGCGCGTTTTTGCGCGGTAACGATGATTTCCTCGAGCCCGCCCTGATCGTCAGCCGGGGCCGCGTCCTGTGCAAAAGCCATACCGGGGCTCGCGAGTGCCGATGCAGCGAGCAGCGCAACAAAATAGCTCTTCATAAGGATCCTCCCACGCTTCATCGTCTTGGCGACCACCGCCCGCGATGTTTTTCTTGCCTTGCGACTCATAACGGCTTTAAGTATCGTTATGCAAGTCAGATAATTTGAGAGAGGATTAGCCTTGCCGGGACACGGCCTTCCCCCAGCGCTGACGCGCAATTTGCGCCTGCCCGCGATTGCCGCGCCGATGTTCCTTGTCTCGGGACCGGAGATGGTGATCGCGGCATCGCGCGCCGGGATGATTGGCAGCTTTCCCGCCCCCAATGCGCGCACCTCTCAAGACCTTGAGGATTGGGTGAGCCGAATCGACGCGGCGCTGTCACACGATCCCGATGCCGCGGCGTGGGCGGTCAACCTCGTTGTCCATCCATCGAACAGCCGCCTGCCCGAAGACCTCGCTTGCGTAGTGCGCCACAAGGTGCCGCTGGTGATCACCGCACTCGGCAGCCCGGCGCGGGTGGTCGAGGACATCCACAGCTATGGCGGACTGGTGTTCGCCGACGTCAATTCGGTGGGCTTTGCGCGCAAGGCTGCGGCGGCTGGGGTCGATGGCCTCGTCCTCGTTGCGGCAGGCGCGGGCGGGCATACCGGAGCGACCGCGGGTTTCGCCTTCGTCGAAGAGGTGCGGCAATTCTGGGACGGACCGCTGGTGCTCGGCGGTGCGATCTCTACCGGTCATGCGGTACGTGCGGCGGAGATTTTGGGCGCCGACCTCGCCTATCTCGGCACCTCGCTGATCGCCTGTGCCGAGAGCATGGCAGTGCCGGGGTACAAGAACATGGTCGTCGCCGCGGGCGCCGAGGATATTGTGCCGTCGAAGGGTATCACCGGGGTTACGGCCAACTGGCTGAAACCCAGTTTGGTCGCCGCCGGATACGACCCCGCGAACATGCCCGAGGACAAGCGCCCCAACTTCTCTGACGCGCAGGACGATGCGAAGGCGTGGAAGAACGTCTGGTCCGCCGGGCAAGGCGTCGGCGCGGTGCGCGGCGTCGAGCCGATGGCGACAATCGTCGACCGCCTTGTGAAAGAATATGATGCGGCCGCAACGCGCCCGCGCTTTGCAGTTGCCGAAGGAGTCCCCGCATGACCGCCCAGCTTGTCGAGACGATCGAAACCACGATCCAGCCGAACGATCATCCCTATATGCAGGGCGCCTGGCGGCCGACGTACAATGAGTGGAACGCGATCTTTGCCAATGGCGATGCCGAAGTGATCGGCAATATCCCGACCGACATCGACGGCGTCTATGTCCGCACCGGCGAGAACCAGATCCACGAACCGATCGGGCGCTATCACCCGTTCGACGGCGACGGCTTCATCCATGCCATCTCGTTCAAGGATGGCCGCGCGAGCTATCGCAGCCGCTTTGTCCGCACCAAAGGATTTGCCGCCGAGAAAGAGGCCGGTCGCTCGCTATGGGCAGGCCTCATGGAACCGCCGCACAAGTCGACGCGCCACGGTTGGGGCGCGCAGGAATGGCTCAAGGATTCGTCGTCAACCGATGTTGCGATCCACGCCGGCAAGATCATCTCGACCTTCTACCAATGCGGCGAAGCATACCGGCTCGACCCTTTCACGCTCGAACAACATGGCACCGAAGCCTGGGTGCCGCTCGACGGCATTTCGGCGCATTGCAAGGTTGACCTCGCGACCGGCGAGTTGATGTTCTTCAACTATTCGAAGCACGCTCCTTACATGCACTATGGCGTCGTTGGCGCTGACAACAAGTTGAAGCATTATATCCCGGTGCCGCTGCCCGGACCGCGGCTGCCGCACGACATGGCGTTCACCGAAAACTACACGATCCTCAATGATATGCCGCTGTATTGGAACGAAGAGCTGCTCGAAAAGCGGCTGCATGTCGTACAGTTCCACCCCGACGAAAAGACGCGCTTCGCGATCATCCCGCGCCACGGCCAGCCCGAGGATATTCGCTGGTTCACCGCCGAGCCGACCTACACGCTGCATTGGCTGAACGCGTGGGAGGAAGGCGACGAGATCATCCTCGACGGCTATTATCAGGAAGAACCGATGCCCAAATCCTATCCGAATGCCCCTGAGGGCTTGGAGCGGATGATGGCGTATCTCGATCAGGGGCTGCTCAAGCCGCGCCTCCACCGCTGGCGCTTCAACCTCGTCACCGGCGAGACGAAAGAAGAGCGGCTCGACGACCGCGATCTCGAGTTCGGCATGTTCAACCATCGCTATGCGGGCAAACCCTATCGCTACGCCTATAGCGCGATCCCCGAGCCAGGCTGGTTCCTGTTCCGCGGACTGGTGAAGCACGACCTCAATGCGCGGACGAGCGAGGAATATGAGTTCGGCCCCGGCCGTTTCGGCAGCGAGGCGCCCTTTGCGCCGCGCATTGATGCGAAGGACGAGGACGACGGCTATCTCGTCTCCTTCATCGCTGACCTGGAAACCGACCGATCCGAATGCGTGCTGATCGACGCCAGGAATATTGCTGCAGGCCCGGTATGCCGGATCATCCTGCCCGAACGCATCTGCTCGGGAACGCACACGGTGTGGGCGAGCGGCGACGATATCGGGATGGGCGACAACAGCGTGCTGGCTGCCTGACGATGATCGCGGCGGGAGAGGACAAAAGGCGTCAGCATCGGACAAGCGGCTGGTGGGGCGACCAGACCTTTGCCGACCTGTTCGCGGCCAACGCGGCGGCGCACCCCGACCGGCTCGCGCTGGTCGATGCGCCGAACCGCGCCGACTTCGCCTTTGGCGAGCCGCATCGGTTGAGCTATGCCGAGCTTGAGGCCGAAATCGACCGGATCGCGGGCGCGCTTGTCGCCGCGGGAATCGGCAAGGACGATGTGCTGCTGGTTCAGCTTCCCAACATCAGCGAATTTGTCGCGCTTTACTTCGCCGCGGCGAAGATCGGCGCGATCGTCAGTCCGGCGGCGGTGCAATATCGCAGCCATGAGCTGAAGGGCATGATCGGCATCGTCGAGCCGAAGGCATTTGTGTGCGCAACCTCGGTCAAGGGGTGCGACCATGTGGGCGTCGCGGCTCCCTTGCTCGATGGCATTCGATTGATGACCTTTGGTCCAAATCCGCCCGCAGACGCGCTCGACCTCTCGACCGCAGTGGGAGCCGCCGACGCCCTCGCCGCCCATGTTGCCGCTAACCCGGTCGATGCCGACGACATCTTCACGATCTGCTGGACCTCAGGCACCACCGGCGTCCCGAAGGGCGTGCCGCGCAGCCACAACCACTGGATCGCGGTCGCCGGCGCGGGGTATGAGGCGATGAAAGTTGGCCCTGGCGACATCCTGCTGAACCCCTTCCCGCTCATCAACATGGCGAGCATCGGCGGTATCACGATGTGCTGGCTGACCAGCGCGGGCACGATGGTGCTGCATCATCCCTTCGATCCCGGCATTTACCTCAAGCAGATCGCAACCGAACGACCCAGCTTGACGATCGCGCCGCCCGCGGTGCTCAACATGCTGTTGCAGAACGAGGCGTTGCTGGCATCAGTCGACCTTTCCAGCCTGCGCGTTATCGCTTCGGGCTCGGCGCCGCTGGCGCCCGCGATGGTGCGCGGTTTTCAGGAAAAGCTCGGCATCATCATCGTCAATGTCTTCGGGTCGAACGAGGGGATGAGCTTCATCACCGGCGAGGGCGACATGCCCGACCCCGACAAGCGCGCGAGCCTTTTCCCGCGCCGCGGCCTGTATCAGCGGCCCTATGGTGACGGCCGGGCGCATAATATCGAAAGCCGCCTCGTCCCGCCCACGGGCGGCGAAGCGATCGAGGTGGACGGCGTGTCGGGGGAGTTGCAGATCCGCGGGCCGACCCTGTTCGAGGGTTATCACAACGCCCCCGAACAGACCGCCGCCGCCTTCACCGACGACGGCTGGTTCCGCACCGGCGACCTATTCGAGATCGCCGAGGGCGGCGATTTCTATCGCTTTGTCGGACGCTGCAAGGATCTGATCATCCGCGGCGGCGTGAATATCTCGCCCGAAGAAATCGACCAGTTGCTCGGCGGCCACCCGCTGCTCACCGAAGCCTGCGTCTTCTCGCTCCCCGACCCGACGATGGGCGAGCGCATCGGTCTTGCCTATGTCCCACGCGGTGATGACGATGTCACCCTGCCCGATGTGACCGACTATCTGCGCGAAAAGGATCTCGCGGTATTCAAGCTACCCGAACGCCTGTTCCGCTTCGACGCTTTGCCGCGCAACGTCACCAACAAGGTCATGCGCAGCGACGTGCGCGACATGGCGCTCGCCACTCTCGAAAAGGAAGCCTGACATGGCGAAGGACGTCTTCATCCTCGGCGGCGCGCAAAGCGATTTCGCGCGCAACATGGAGCGCGAGGGCGGCGGGCTGTTCGAGCTGTTCCGCGATGTTGCCGAAGCCGCTTTCGCGGCGACCGGGATCGAACCCAAAGAGGTCGAGACCGCGCATGTCGGCAATTTCGTCGGCGAATTGTTCGCGGGGCAAGGCCAGCTCGGCGGCTTCTTCGGCCATGTCCATCCCGACCTCGCGGGCGTTCCTGCCTCGCGCCACGAAGCCGCTTGCGCCTCGGGCAGCATCGCGATCCTCGCTGCAGCGGCCGAAATCGAGGCCGAACGCTATGGCCTCGCGCTCGTGCTCGGCATCGAGCTGATGCGCAATGTCCCTGGGCAGCGCGCCGCAGAATATCTCGGCGCCGCGGCATGGGCAGGGCGTGAGGCGCAGGAAGCGCGCTATCTGTGGCCGTGGATGTTCGCGCGCGTCGCCGAGGAATATGACGAGCGCTTCGGGCTCGATCGCGCGCATCTGCGCGGGATTTCGGCGAACAACTTCGCCAATGCGAAGAAGAATCCCAATTCGCAGACGCGCGGCTGGGCGGTGACCGACGATCATCTTGGCGAGAATGACGAGGTCAACCCGCTGATCGAAGGAAGCCTCCGCAAATCCGATTGCGGGCAGGTCACCGACGGCGCTGCGGCGATCTTCCTCGCCTCGCGCGAGGTTGCTGAGGCCTATGCCAAGCGGCGCGGAATTTCGATCGACGCCATCCCGCGGATCAAGGGATGGGGGCACGCCACGGCTCCCCTTCTCTATTCGACCAAGGTCGCGGGCAGCCGCGGCGAGCCCTATGTCTTCCCCAGCGTGCGCAAAGCGATGATGGACGCGCTGCGCCGCGCCGAAATGCCCGATATTTACGCCTGCGACGGGGTCGAAGTGCACGACTGTTTCTCGATCACCGAATATATGGCGATCGACCATTTCGGCATCACCCCGCCGGGCGAAAGCTGGCGCGCGGTCGAGGATGGCACGATTGCGCTCGGCGGTAAGCTGCCGGTCAATCCGTCGGGAGGCCTGATCGGGCTCGGGCATCCGGTCGGCGCGACGGGGGTGCGGATGCTGCTCGACAGCTGGCGGCAGGTCACCGGCAATGCGGGCGACTATCAGGTCGAGGGCGCAAAGAATTTCGCGACCTTCAACGTCGGCGGCAGCGCGACCACCGCAGTCAGCTTCGTCGTCGGCACCTGATTTGGTCGATGTCTATCTCTACGACGCCGTTCGCACCCCACGCGGCAAGGCGCGGCCTGACGGCGGGCTCGCCGGACTGAGCCCACAGGAACTGGTGCGCCAGCAGGTTGCGGCGCTCACGGCGCGATGTGGCGATTTTGTTCCCGATGCGCTGCTGCTCGGCTGTGTCACGCAGAGCGGCGCGCAGGGCGGGCATATCGCAATGCTGGCCAAGCTCCATGCGAGCTTGCCCGACGCCTCGGCGGCGCACAGCATCAACAATTATTGCGCCTCAGGGCTGTCGGCGATCGGTCAGGCGGTTGCGAAGGTTGCGAGCGGAGAGGCCTCGTGCATCCTCGCGGGCGGGGTCGAATCGATGAGTGGCGCGCCATTTCTCGGCGATCGCGCGAGCTTCTACACCAATGACGAATTGCCGCCGCGCGCGCGCTTCGTCCCGCCGGTGCTCGCCGCCGATCGGCTCGCGAACGCCGAGGGCATCACCCGCGCCGATCTCGACGTCGTCGCCCTCGCCTCGCAGCAAAAGGCGGCCGCCACCGACACCGACCCCGCGCTTCAACAATCGCGCATCGCCACCGGATCGCTGACGGGCGAGGAATGCATCCGCCCGCAAACGACAGCGGCATCGCTCGCCGCCACGCCACCTGCGTTCGGCGAATTGCAGCAGCAATATGCGGGCGCACTCGAAGGCGGGACATTTGCACCGCTGCACAGCATCGCCCACGCGCCGCCGATCTGCGATGGCGCGGGACTCGCGCTGGTGGGCGCCGAAGGACTTGGCCCAGCTCCCCGTGCGCGCGTCGTCGCTTTCGCCGAAAGCGGCGGCGATCCGGCCGCGTCACTCACCGCGGGTTTTGCGGCGATGGACAAGGTGCTGGCGCGCGCGGGACTGACGCTCGGCGACATGGACCGGATCGAGTTCATGGAGGCCTTTGCCGTCACCATCGCCAAATTTCATCGCGACCGCGACGCCGATCCGGCGCGCGTCAATGTGAGCGGCGGGCATCTCGCCAAGGGACATCCGATGGGGGCGAGCGGGGCGATCCTGACGTCGACGTTGCTCGACGTGCTCGACGCGTGTGGTGACCGATATGGTTTGGTCGTGCTGACCGGTGCGATGGGGGTTGGCGCGGCGATGATCATCGAGCGGGTGGAAACGTGAAACCAATCCTCCCTGTCGCGTAGCGATGGGGAGGTGGCAGCGCGAAGCGCTGACGGAGGGGCTATGGCACTAACGTTGCTGCCTCTCCACCCCTCGCTTGGCGAGCGGTTCCCCTCCCCATGGCTCCGCCACAGGGAGGATCATCATACAAATCCCGATTGCGCAAAACCGCGGTTGCGCTATGTGCCGCGCGTGCGGGGTCTTCCCCGCGCATGATCGCACCGGTGCCCGAAAGGGCTTAAAATGGGAACGCGGTAAAGGGGTTCTTGCCGAACCCCGGAAGCCGAGGCTGTCCCTGCAACTGTAAGCGGCGAGCAAAATGCACCGATCCGAACATTCGGATCAGCCACTGGGGAAACCTGGGAAGGCGTGCATCAAGCCCTGACCCGCGAGCCAGGAGACCTGCCGGCGTGGGTCGCTCAATGCCAAGGCCCAGGGAACGGCCGCGGCACGGAAATTCCGTCGAGCGACGACCAAGCGGCTGGAGCCGCTTCGGTGCCGAGGCCGCAGGCAGTTACGCCGCCCGCGACCCAAGCATCGGTCGATCGCGCGCGCGTTCGGCAGGCTCCGCCTTCGTTGCCGGCGTGCGGGGGTCTCCCATGTTGAAGTCCATAAGCCTTTCCTTGATCGCATTGACGGCGGCGACGCCCGCCACTGCGCAAACCACCGACAGCGCACTCGCCGACGACATCGTTGTAACCGCGTCAGGAATCGAACAGCCGCGCGACGAGGTCGGGCAAGCCATCACTGTCATCGACGCCGAAACGATCGAGACACGCCAGACGACCGACGTCGTCGACCTGCTCGCCATCACCCCCGGCATCCGCTTCAACCGTACCGGCAGTACCGGCTCGGTCGCGGGCATCTCGATCCGTGGGGCAGAAACGACGCAGACGTTGGTCCTGATCGACGGGGTCAAGGTCAACGATCCGAGCGGCATCGGTGACGGTTATGATTTCGGCCATCTGCTGACCGGCAACATCAGCCGCATCGAAGTGCTGCGCGGATCGAACTCCGTCGTCCACGGCAGCCAGGCAATCGGCGGCGTGGTGAGCCTGATGACCGCCACCCCCGCCGAAGGCTTCGCCGGTAATGCATCGGCCGAATATGGCTATAGCGACACGCTCACCGCCAAGGCCGACGTGTCGGGCACCGCCGGACGCGTATCAGGCGGCATCGGCGGCGCCTATTTTCGCACCGACGGCATTTCGTCGGCAGCGGTGGGCACTGAAAAGGACGGCTATAAAAATTTCGCCGGCAACGCGCGGCTGAAGATCGCGTTCAGCGACGCGCTGAGCCTTGATCTGCGCGGCTATTACATCAACGCCGACCTCGATTATGACAGCTTTTTCGGCGCCCCCGCCGATAGCCCGGACATCGCCAAACTCGACCAATATGTCGGTTATGCAGGGTTGAACCTGGGGCTGTTCGACGGCCGCTTTACCAGCCGCGCGGCGGTGACCTGGCTCCGCAACGACCGCGATTATTATTTCGTCCGCGGCACCGCGCCCGATTATGGCTATTCGGGTACCAACCTACGCTTCGAATATCAGGGTGTCGTAACGCCGGTGGAACAGGCCAAGCTGATCTTCGGCTATGAGCATGAGCGCCCCGATTATGATTTCTTCGGCTTTGGATCGACCGACAGCCAGCGCGCCAACATCGACAGCGTCTATGCACTGGGCATCGTCCAGCCATTCGCCGGCCTGTCGGTAACCGGCGGCATCCGCCACGACGATCACAGCCAGTTCGGCGGCGCGACAACGCTGGGCGCCAACGCCAATTATTCGCCCAACGACGGCGCGACCAATGTCCGGTTGAGTTATGGCGAGGGCTTCAAAGCGCCGTCGCTTTACCAGCTCTATGATGCGTTCAGCGGCAACGCGGCGCTGCGCTCCGAACGATCGAAAAGCTATGATTTCGGCATCGACCAGAGCCTCGCCGACGGCCGCGCACTGATTTCGCTCACCGCGTTCCTTCGCAACACGAACGACCAGATCAACTACGACAATGCGACCTTCACCTATGGCAATATCGATCGCACCCGCGCCAAGGGCATTGAAGCGACATTGGCGCTGCGGCCCGTCGATGCGCTGAACGTCACCGCGTCGTACAGCTATATCGACGCGCGCGATCGGTCGGGGCGACCGACCTTCGACGGCAAGCGCCTGCCGCGCCGTGCCGAACAGGCGGTCAGCGTTTCGGCGGATTATGACTGGTCGTTCGGCCTGTCGACCGGCGCGACGGTGACGCTGGTCGGTGACAGCTTTGACGACGCAGCCAACAGCGTGCGGCTCGACGGCTATGCGCTCGCGGGCATTCGCGCGTCCCTGCCCGTCGGTGGGAACTTCGAGATTTATGGCCGCGTCGACAATCTGTTCGACGCCGATTACGCCACCGCGGCGGGCTTTGGCACCTATGGCCGCGCCGCTTATGGCGGCATTCGGGCGCGTTTCTGATGAAAGCCCGCACCGACGCCGAACACACCGCGAAGATGAAGAAAATTCAGGCGGCGCAGAACAAGAAGGTCGCCGCGAAGACGGTCGAAAAGGGGTTGGTGATTGTCCATACCGGTCCCGGCAAAGGCAAGACCTCGGCGGCGCTCGGCATGGCGATCCGCGCGATCGGGCACGACATGAAAGTCGGCGTGGTGCAGTTCGTCAAAGGCGCGATGACGACGGGCGAGAAGGCGGTGTTCGACCGCTTTCCCGACCTGATCGAATTCAAGCCGATGGGCGAAGGCTTTACTTGGGACACGCAGGACCGCGCGCGCGACATCGCCGTGACGCGCACCGCGTGGGACGAGGTCAAGCGGATGATCGCCGACCCCTCCTATGCTATGGTGATCGCCGACGAGCTCAACATCGTGCTGCGCTATGACTATCTGCCGGTGGACGAGGTGCTGGAAGCGCTCACCGCCAAGCCCGCCATGACGCATGTCATCATCACCGGGCGAAACGCGCCGCAGGAACTGATCGACGCGGCGGATCTCGTCACAGAGATGACGCAGGTGAAACATCCGTTCCGCGAACAGAATGTCAAAGCGCAGGCGGGGATCGAGTTCTGATGCCGCGGCGCGGCTTTCTGGCGACCACGGCGTTGCTCGGCGGCGCAGCGCTGCTGTGGGCCGCATCCCCTGCCCCCGCCGCAAAGGCGCCGACGGTGCCGCAGCGCATCGTGTCGATCAACCTGTGCGCCGATCAGCTTGTGCTTGCGCTCGCCGACCGCGGCCAGATCGCGGGGCTGACGAAAAATGCGACCGACTTGGAAATGTCGGGCGAAGCGGCGAAGGCGCGCGGACTGCCTTTGCTCAGCAATTCGGCAGAGCAGATATTGGCGATCGAGCCCGACCTGATCATTGGCATGCCAGCCAGCCGCAGCGCCGCGCTCCGTGCGCTGCCCGAGCAGAGCTATCCGCTGCTCGACCTCGACACCGCGAACACGCTCGACGAAATCTATGTCTCCATCCGCCAGACGGCCGTCGCTGTCGGCCATCCCGAACGCGGCACGGCGCTGATCGCACGGATGCAAGGCGAACTCGCGGGCCTGCCCAAACCCGGACGTGGACGTGTCGCCGCCTATTACCAGCGGCGCGGCTATATGACCGGCACCGGGACGCTGATCGACGAACTGATGACGCGCGTCGGGCTGACCAACCTCGCGGGCAAGCTTGGCAAGCCGCCGCTGTCGCAGCTCAGTATCGAGGAGATGGTCGCGGCCCAGCCCGATTATCTGATCGTCGAAAGCGCGACCGACAAGGTGACCGATCAGGGGAGCGAAATGCTGCACCATCCGGCGTTGAAGGACATTCCGCGGATCAGCGTGCCGCAGGCATGGACGGTTTGCGGCAGCCCTGCCTACACGCAGGCGGCGCGCAGCATAGCGGCCCAGATTGCGACACTCGACGGAAGAGGCGCATGAGCCGTTTTGCCTTGCCCCGCTGGTCGTTGATAACAGCGCTGTCGGCCCTCACGCTCGTTGCGGCGATCGCGTCTTTGTTGTTCGGCGCGGTCGATCTGTCGGTCGCGCGTCTCTTCGATGCCGCGATGGGCAGCAACGACAAGGTCGCGTCGATCATCCTTTTCGACCTCCGCCTGCCGCGCACAATTCTCGCGCTCGCGGTCGGTGCGATGCTCGGGCTCGCGGGGGCGGCGTTGCAAGGTTATTTGCGCAATCCGCTCGCCGAACCATCGGTGCTTGGAACCTCGAACGCTGCCGCGCTCGGCGGCGTCGCGGCGATCTACTTCGGTCTCGCCGACATCCATCCGATCATATTGCCGCTGCTCGCAACGGGCGGCGCACTCGTGTCGCTCGCTTTGCTCTTCATGCTGGCCGGCAAGGCCGAGAGCCCGCTGACCTTGATCCTTGCCGGCATTGCCGTCGGCACGCTGGCGGTTGCGGGGACCAGCCTCGCGCTCAACCTGTCGCCCAATCCCTTTGCAGCGATGGAGATCATGACCTGGCTGCTTGGCAGCCTAGAGAACCGGTCGTTCAGCCATGTGTGGATCGCGCTGCCCTGTATCGCGATCGGAATGGCGATGTTGTTATGGAACGGCCGCGCGCTCGACGCGCTGACCTTGGGCGAGGATGCGGCGCAGGCGCTGGGCACCGACCTCAAACGCACCCGCCTGCGCCTACTGCTCGGCACGGCGATCGGGGTCGGCGGCGCGGTGGCGGTGGCGGGGGCGATCGGCTTTGTCGGGCTGATCGTGCCGCACCTGATCCGCCCGCTGACCGACCGCAGCCCGTCGGCGATCCTGCTGCCCTCGGCGATCGGCGGGGCGGCACTGCTCACCCTCGCTGACCTCGGGGTGCGGATCATCCCATCGACCAACGAATTGAAGCTCGGCGTCGTCACCGCCTTCCTCGGGGTGCCGGTCTTCCTGATCCACCTGATGCGGGAGCGACGGCTATGGTGAGCCTGGTCCTCGACCATGTCGGTGTGACGCTGGGCCGCCGCGCCGTCGTTAGCGACGTCAGCGCCACGTTCAGCCCCGGCACACTGACCGCGATCGTCGGGCCCAATGGCGCGGGCAAATCGACGCTGGCGCGCGCGATGCTTGCGCTCGTCCCGGCGACCGGCCGGGTCTTGGTCGATGGCGTCGATGCCGCCGCGATGCCGCGCGCAGAACTGGCGCGGCGGATCGCCTATGTGCCGCAGGGACAGCTGCTGCACTGGCCGCTGACCGTCGAGCGGCTGGTCGGGCTCGGCCGCCTGCCGCACCTCGCGCCGATGTCGCGGATCAGTGATGCCGACACCGCCGCGATCGAACGCGCGATGGCGCGCGCCGACGTGCTCGATCTGCGCGACCGCATAGCGACCGAACTATCGGGCGGCGAGCGCGCCCGCGTGTTGTTCGCGCGCGCGCTGGCGGTCGAAGCGCCGGCGCTGATCGCCGACGAGCCGCTCGCCAGCCTCGATCCCGGCCACCAGATCGACGTCATGGACATGCTGCGCGCCGAAGCGGCGGGCGGCGCGCTGGTCATCGCGGTGCTCCACGATCTGACCCTCGCGGCGCGCTATTGCGACCGGCTGCTGCTGATCGACGAAGGCCGGATCGCCGCCGACGGTACCCCCGCCGAGGTACTGACGGCCGAACGGCTGCGTGCTGTCTATGGCATTGATGCGCGCGTCGAGACCGGCGGCGACTGGCCGACGATCACGACCTTCGGACGCGCTTCGAGCTAGGCCTCGCTGCTAGAGGGCCGGTTCGACCCGCACCGTCCGGCTGGCCCGTTTGCCATCGGCGGAGCGGCTCCGCAGGTCCACCGCGCCCTTGACCGCCACCGGCCCAGAATAGCGTGTCCATCCGCCATCACCCAGCCGATATTCTATCGGCGTGCCTGGAAAAGCGCTATTCGCTTCGAGCTTGCCGCCCGCGATCCGCGCGCCCGGCGGGGCGACGCGGTATGCGACGCCGATCTTGTCGAGCATCGGTAGCTGCGCCGCGGCGCGTCCGGCAAAATCCTGCCAGCCCGACGCCAGCTTGGCAGCATCGACGCGCGCATCGTTCCATTCGTAGCTGGCGCCTGCGTCATAGGCGGGCGTCCATGGCGCCTGACTCCAAGCCCGCTCGGCGAGCGCAAGCAACCGCGGGAACAGCATGTAATCAACCTGCGCATCGGTGCGCGTCACCTCACTCCACAATTGCGCCTGGATGCCCGCGATCCGGCGCCCGGGCTGAACAACGGGCTCGTCCGCGATCGCTTTGCCCTCGGCGCGAGTATTGCGGATCGTCGCGGCGTTGGCGGGCAGGTTGCCGGGCATGAACCCGAACACCTGATAGTCGTCGACCCCGCGCGACGCCCAATGATAGCCGCTCTCGTCGGGATGCGGGGCATAGGGCATGTCGAAATAACCAAGGTCGGGAATCGACAGCACGACGTCCCAGCCGCGGTTCAACTGATCATGCGCCTCGCGGATGGCGCCGGTGTGGAGCACGCCCCAAATATTGGTTTGCACATTCTGGGGCATCTTCGCGGCGTCGGTATGCCCCATGCCGTCGCTCCACCCGGCGGTGCGCAGCCCTTTCGCGGACAGGCGGCTCGCCACCCGCTCGATAAAGCGCGGGGTGAGCTTGCCTGCGTCGCCGCCATTTTCGGCGATCATTGCCTGACACGCGGGCGATTTAACCCACGCCCCTGCGGTTTCGTCGGCGCCGAGATGGAAGGTCTGGAGCGGCGTGCCCGCCTGTTTGTGCATCGCGGCGAGCGCATCGACCACCGTGTCGACAAAGCGATAGGTCGCGGGCAGGCAGACATTGAGAGTATTGTCGTTATAGTGCTGGATGCTGCGATATTTGGTCGTGTCGGCGGGGTCGATGAGGCGGTAGGCTTCGGCCTCCGCGGTCTTGCCCGCAGCCAGCAGGCGCGCATGACGCACCTCCATCGCCTTGATCGCGGCGCGGCTGTGACCCGGCATGTCGATTGACGGGATGACCTCGATCTGCCGCGCCGCTGCCGCCTGCACGATCGCGACATAGTCGGCGGCAGTCAGGTAGCCATTGACGCTGCCCGTCCCGTCAGGACCGGCCCCAAGCTGTGGCAGCAGGCAGCTCTGTTCCGTCAGATCGTGGCACCGCTTCGACCCGATTTCGGCCAGTTCGGGCAGCGCCGGAATCGCGATCCGCCAGCCTTCGTCGTCGGCGAGATGGAGGTGGAGCTTGTTCAGCTTATACACCGCCATCGCCTCGACCAGTTTCAATATCTGGTCGCGGCCATGGAAATTGCGGCCAAGGTCGATGTGCAGCCCGCGGAAACCATATTCAGGAGCGTCCTCGACTCGTAGGGGTTTCATCCGGCCCTGCTCGAACGCCGCCTGCTGCGCGAGCGAACGCAGCGCATGGCTGCCCCCCGCAGCGTCGCGTGCGGTGATCGCGATACCCGATGCCTTGACGTCGAGCACATAGCCCTCGGGCTTCGTCACGGCGGCGGGATCAACACGAATCGTCAGCGGTAGATTGCCGTCCTCGGCGATACCCAATGCTGCTAGCGCGGGTGCAATGGCTCCCCGGTCAACGCCCGTCAGCGTCACGGAAACGCCCCGGCGCAAATCAGCCAACGGCTGTTTACCCTGCACCGCTTCAACAGGCTTGGGCAGGATCACCACCCCCGTCGCGGCGGGCGCCTGCCGCTCGACTTGTAAGGTAAAGGCGCGCTCGGCGGTCCGCCAGCGCGTCTTGTCGACGTCGCTCTTGGTCGCCAGCCTTCCCTCGTCGGTCATCGGCGCGACGAATGGCAGGACTTCAAGGCCGGTATCGCGATCGATCGCCGCGCGCGTCGCGGCGATTGTGCGCGGTTTCAATCCGTCGGCGATCAGATAGGCGTTGGGCATCGCAAATGTCTTCGAGAAATTGGCGCCGACACCCCACAGCTTGATGTCATGTTTCGTGCCGGGGCGCAGCGTCACCCCCGGCTTCAGCACCAACTGCTGCACATCGCCATTAACGTGGCGGTGCGTGAAAATGTCACTTTCGACGAGGGGCAGCTCATTGACGAAGCTGAAATAGAGCGAGAGCCCTTTGACAGGCAAAGCTTCAGGCAACGCATCGGGGATTGTCAGCGTGATTGTCGACAGGAAACAGGCGTCGATGCCAGTTGGACACGCGGGGCGATTGTCGACGATTTCGAGCCGGTAACCGATGGTCGCGGCAAGGCCGTCGAGAGCGGCCTGCGACGATGCCTCTGCCGCCGAAGCCTGCGGCGCGACCAGCGCCGCAACCGCCAGCGCCGTCCAACTCACCGCTTGCATATATCGTCTCCCGTTCGATAATTTGTATCTAATTTGTCATGTACTTCCAAATGGGTCAACGCCTTTCAAAGGTAGAAAATTTCTGGAAAGCATCGGTAAAGCGATCCCAAATCAAGGACCACTGGCACCAACACACCTTTCCTAATTGGTTTTATATTAGTATTGCCTCCGCAATTGACGACCTAGCGATCGTGTCGCCCTATTATGTACGAGGTCCATCTTTTCTGGGGCGGACACCGCTGCGAAAATCCAAATTGGTCCTATCGCCAACTGACCGGTGTCCAGGGTGGCGACGATACCAAAGCCGGCTAAGATTGCGGCTCTCGATAGCTGTGGAATGCCAAGCGTGGCATAACCGACCCGGTACCGAACCACGCTATCGGCTAGCGTTCAGCACGCGAGCGGTTGCAACAAAGATTGACGCGACGATACCAATGCAACACATGTGAACGAGGCACTGGTCTTATCGCCATCGCGCCGGGGCAATCAGCTGGAGCATCGTCCTTGTCACTGATCGAACGCACGGGTCCACTTCACAAGGACGACCCGACACCGCTTTACCTACAGCTGCAGAAAATCCTGCGCGGCGCGATCGAGGGGCAGATGGTCAAGCCCGAAGAGGCGATCCCGACCGAACGCGATTTGGCGGAGGAATTCGACGTGTCGCGCATCACCGTGCGCAAGGCGATCGACGGGCTGGTTGCCGACGGCATCGTTGCGCGGCGCCGCGGCGCCGGCACCTTCGTCACCCGGCCACGGGTCGAAAAGAGCTTTTCCAAACTCACCTCCTTTTCGGAGGACATGCTATCGCGTGGGCGCCAACCGCACAGTGAATGGGTGAGCAAAACCGCTGGCACGGTAACCCCCGAAGAGGCGCTGTCGCTGGGTCTCTCGCCGGGGTCGCTCGTTTATCGGTTCCACCGCATTCGTTATGCCGACGATACGTCGATGGCACTCGAATATGCAACAATCCCCGCCTATTGCCTGCCGTCGGTCGAAGCCGTCGGCGCGTCGCTTTACGAGGCGCTGGAGGCGGCGGGACACCTGCCCGCACGCGCGTTGCAGCGGCTGCGAGCGATCGCTTTCACCCCCGAGCAGGCCGAGGTTCTGGGTATCGCACCCGGCATGCCTGGCCTGTTCATCGAACGGCGCGGCTTTTTGGCCGACGGGCGCACCGCCGAATTCACCCAAAGCTATTACCGCGGCGACGCCTATGACGTCGTGGCAGAGCTGAACGGCTGACCCAGCCTTAGCAAAACACAGGGTGCCTTGGCAGCGCAGCACGCTGATCGCCGCCGCGCGCGCTGGGTCGTGGGCCGCGATCCCATGCAAGCAGATCGTCAAAATCTGATTTTTTGAACATACATCTTGATGAGCTATATATAACCTATATAGTACCAATGCATCGAGTGCTTCAGATCCGCTCGATCGGGAGGCAAGATTGATGACGCTGAGCGCCGCGCTAGACGGACGACACACGGTGATGGAGCAGGAAGCGGGTGAGGCAGCAGCAGCGGTCGCACGCATGCTTGACGCGAATCGCGGTGCGTTTGCCGCCATCGCGCGCCGCCTGCATGCGTCGCCGCCCACCGCGGTCGTCACCTGCGCTCGCGGCTCCTCCGATCATGCCGCGACCTACGCCAAATATCTGATCGAAACGATGACCGGAACGCCAACCGCATCCGCCGCGCTGTCGATCGCCTCGCTCTATGACGCCCCCTCGCTCGTCGGTAACCGGCTGTGCCTGGCGATTTCGCAATCGGGTCAAAGCCCCGACCTGCTGGCGGCGGTCGAGCAGCAGCGCGCGTCCGGCGCGTTTGTCGTCGCGCTCGTCAACGCACCCGATACCCCGCTCGCCGACCTCGCCGACATCGTGATCCCGCTGTCGGCCGGGGTCGAACGCTCGGTGGCCGCGACCAAATCCTACATCTGCTCGCTGGCGGCGATTGCCGCGCTTGTCGCCGCCTGGTCGCAAGATGCGGCGCTGACCGACGCGCTTGATACGCTGCCGGCCCGCCTCGACGATGCCTTTGCGCTCGACTGGTCGCCCGCGGTCGCCGCGTACCGCGATGCCACCAATCTGTTCGTCCTCGGTCGCGGCTATGGTCTTGGCGCCGCGCAGGAAGCCGCGCTCAAGCTCAAGGAAACGTCGGCGCTCCATGCCGAATGTTTCAGCGCCGCCGAAGTGCGCCACGGCCCGATGGCGATCGTCGGCAAGGGCTTTCACGTCCTGGCGCTCGGCGGTACCGACCGCGCCGCGGTCAGCGTCCGCGATGTCGTCGCCGAATTTCGCAGTCGCGGCGCGACCGTCCTGCTCGCCGATCCAGCAGTTGGCGACCTGCCCGCGATCGCCGCGCATCCGGCGATCGAACCGATGCTGATGATCCAGAGCTTTTATCGCATGGCGAGCGCGCTCGCGCTGGCGCGGGGCTGCAACCCCGACTCGCCTCCGCATCTGAACAAGGTTACCGAGACTTTATGATCTATCGCTTTCACAACGGCTGGGTCGCACTGCCGGACGGCGCCGTCGGCGCGGCGGATATCGCCGTCACCGACGGAGTCGTTGTCGCCGTTTCCCCAGCCGGGACCGCACCCGCCGACCGGGTGATTGATCTGGAGGGCGGCTGGCTGCTCCCCGGTTTTGTCGACACCCAGGTCAACGGCGGCGGCGGTGTCCTGTTCAACGATCAGGTCGATGTCGCGGCGATCGCGGCGATCGGCGCCGCGCATGCCCGATACGGCACTACCGCTTTTCTGCCGACATTGATCAGCGACACCCCCGCGCAAATCGCCGCCGCGATGGCGGCGGTCGATGCCGCGATCGAACAGGGCGTGCCGGGGGTGATCGGTATCCATATCGAAGGCCCGTTCATCAACGAGCTGAAGCGCGGCATCCACGAGGCGCATCGGATCCGCCGCCTTGACGCCGACACACTCTCGACGCTGACCGCGCCGCATCGCGGGCGCGTGATGCTGACGCTGGCACCCGAGCTGTGCGACGAAGAGGATATCCGCACCCTCGTCCGTCACGGCGTCATCGTCAGCGCGGGGCACAGCGACGCGACCTATGACGAGGCGCAGCGCGCGATCGACGCGGGGCTCACCAGCTTCACCCATTTGTTCAACGCGATGTCGCCGCTGCATCACCGCGAACCCGGCGCGGTCGGCGCCGCGTTCGATTCCGATACATATTGCGGGCTGATCGTCGACGACGTCCATCTGCATCCCGCGGTTGTTCGCCTCGCGGTGAAAGCCAAGGGCATCGCCCGCATCATGCTGGTCACCGACGCAATGCCCAGCGTCGGCACCGACGACAGCGAATTCACCCTGCAAGGCAAACGCATCGCAGTGAAGGACGGTGTCTGCATTTTCGAGGACGGCACGCTCGCTGGCACCCATCTAGATATGGCGGCGGCGCTGCGCAAGACCGTCGAAGTTACCGGCCTTCCGGTACCCGACGTGTCAGCGATGGCCAGCGCAACCCCCGCCGCGTTCCTGTCGCTGCACGACAGAATCGGCGCGATTGCCCCGGGCCAGCGTGCGGATTGGGCATGGCTCGACGCTGCGTTGCAACCGCGTTCGACGTGGATCGGCGGAAAGATTGTTTCAAATGCTGCGCCGGATTCCGTCCAGGCCGCACAATGATATTCAAGCCGCAAATGCATAAGCGGCAGAAGTTTTGGGGGTAAGCCGATGAGCTTGATCATCACCTCGCCACTCAGAGGGTGGGCGACGACGCTGGACAGCGTTCCCGATCCCGTGTTCGCGCAGCGGATGATGGGTGACGGCGTCGCGATCCAGCCGCTCGGCGATACCGTCGTTGCGCCGTTCGACGGCGAAGTGGTGACGCTGCACGACGCAGGCCATGCGATTTCGCTGCGCAGCGTCGAGGGCGCCGAGGTGCTGATCCACATCGGCCTCGACACCGTCATGCTGAAGGGCGAAGGCTTCACCCCGCTGGTATCGATCGGGCAGACGGTGGCGCGCGGCGATCCGCTGATCCGCTTTGACCTCGACGCCGTCGCCCTGTCCGCAACCAGCCTGATTACGCCGGTGATCGTTACCAATGCCGAAGCTTTCGCGATCAGCCGCCGCACCACCAATTGCGCGATCGGCGCTTGCGAGGCGCTGATGACGCTCGTCCCGGTACAGGCCGAAGCACGCCGGCGCTCGGACGACGGCACGGTGATCGAGCAGACGGTGACATTGTCCTTGCCGCACGGCATCCATGCGCGCCCCGCCGCCCGGATCGGCGAATGTGCGCGCGGCTTTGCGGCCGAGGTGCATCTGCATCGCGGCGACAAGCGAGGTGATGCGCGCAGCACGGTGGCGCTGCTCGCGCTGGGGACGCGCTTTGGCGATGATGTCGTTGTGCAAGCGCGCGGCGACGATGCCGAAGCCGCGCTGGCGGCGATCATCGCGCTGCTGGCGACCGATATGGGCGAAGGCGCACCAGCCGCAGCGACCGCCCCGCTTGTCAGCGCAGAGCCGATGCGTACCGGACAGATCGGCGGCGTCATCGCATCGCCCGGACTCGCGATGGGTCAGGCGGCGCGGTTGCGGCAGGCCGAGATCGCGATTGCCCGCGATGGTTCGGGTGACGACCATGAACGCGCCGCGCTGCTCGCGGCACGACACGATGTGCGCGCACGCATCGCGGCGCGCGCCGCCAGCGCGGACGGTAGTATCGCCACGGTCATGCAGGCACATCTCGCGCTGATCGACGACCCCGAACTGCTCGCGGGTGCGGACCGTCGCATCGCGGCGGGACGCAGCGCCGGCTTTGCCTGGCGCGGCGCCATCCATGACCAGATCGACGCGATCCGCGCGACGGGCAACACACATCTGATCGAACGCATCGACGATCTGGTCGATGTCGAACGCCAGTTGCTGTCGGCGTTGACGGGCACCCCGCTCGACGGCGGCGCAGTGCCAATCGGTGCTATCGTGGTCGCCGACGACCTGTTGCCATCGCAGCTCGTGACGCTGGCCGCGGCCAAGCTCGCTGGTGTCTGCCTGACGCGCGGCGGCCCGACGTCGCACGTCGCGATCCTCTGCGCCGGGATGGGGCTTCCCGCGCTCGTCGCGATTGGCCAAGCGCTCGATGCCGTCGCGGACGGCACTCCGCTCTTGCTCGATGCCGAAATGGGTCGTCTCACGGTCGCTCCCTCCCCCGCCGATACCGACGCCTTCGCCGCGCGGCTCGCGAAACGCACCGCGCGGCGCGACGCGGCGCAAGCAGCGGCCAAGGACACGTGTCACACCGCCGACGGCGCGCGCATCGAAATCTTCACCAATCTTGGTAGCGAGGCCGATGCAGCGCTGGCCGCAGAACAGGGCGCCGAAGGATCGGGACTCGTCCGCAGCGAGTTTCTCTTCCTGGGTCGCGACACCGCTCCGTCGGAGGATGAACAACTCGCCGCCTATCAGGCGATCGCCGACGCCTTGTCCGGCAAACCGGTGATCATCCGCTTGCTCGACATCGGCGGCGACAAGCCCGCCGCCTATATCCCGATTGCCCATGAGGAAAACCCGGCGCTCGGCCAGCGCGGTATCCGCGTCGCGCTCGCGCAGCCCGACCTGCTCGAAACACAGATCCGCGCGATCCTGCGCGTCGAGCCCGTCGGCCAGTGCAAGATCATGATCCCGATGGTCGCCAGCATCGACGAATTGCGGCAGGTGCGCGCGCTGGTCGACCGGCTGCGCGGCGAAATGGGGATTTCCGCGCCGGTCGAGGTCGGGGTGATGGTCGAAACCCCCGCCGCGGCGATGACCGCCGACCTGCTCGCTCTCGAGGCCGATTTCCTGTCGATCGGCACCAACGACCTTACCCAATATGTGCTGGCGATGGATCGCGGCAATCCCGCGGTCGCGGCCGGGGTCGATGCGATGCACCCTGCGGTGCTGCGCATGATCGGCGAGACCTGCCGCCTCGCCACCGCACGCGGACGCTGGGTCGGAGTGTGCGGGGGGCTCGCCTCCGATCCCGCCGCGCTGCCGATCCTGATCGGGCTGGGCGCCACCGAATTGTCGGCGGTCCCCGGCTTTGTTGCCGAAGCGAAGCAGATCGTCCGCGGCCTGACCCTGACCGAAGCGCGCGCGCACGCCGACCTCGCGCTGCAATGCAAATCGGCCGCCGAGGTTCGTGCACTTGCCCGCGCTTTCGAGGAGACCCGTCGATGAAAAAGATGCTCGAAGCGCTCCAGCCGCTTGGCCGCGCGCTGATGCTGCCGATCGCGGTGTTGCCCATCGCCGGCCTGCTGCTCCGCATCGGTCAGCCCGATTTGCTCGACATCATGTTCATCTCGGCCGCCGGCGCCGCGATCTTTGACAATCTTGGCATCCTGTTCGCGATCGGGGTCGCGGTGGGCTTTGCGCGCGACGGCAATGGCGCCGCGGCGCTGGCGGGGGTCGTCTGCTATCTGATCACGACGACCGGCGCGCAGACGTTCCTGATCGCGCCGCCCGATGTTAGCGCGGGGCTGCCCGAGGCGGCGGCGGCGCTGGCGGCGAAAAGCTGGTCCATCAGCCAGATCGATAAGCTCGAGGTGCCGATCGGCATCCTGTCCGGTCTGATCGGCGGCAATTTCTACAACCGCTTTGCGACCATCGCGCTGCCCGAATATCTCGCCTTTTTCGGCGGCCGCCGCTTCGTGCCGATCGCCAGCGGCGTCGCGGGGCTGCTGCTCGCAGCCGTGCTCGGCTATGGCTATGCCCATATCAGCGGCGCGATCGACACTGCCAGCCGCGCCGTCGTCGACAGCGGAGAGATCGGCCTGTTCGTCTATGGCGTGCTCAACCGGCTGCTGATCGTTACCGGGCTGCACCATATCATCAACAACGCCGCCTGGTTCGTCGTTGGCGATTTCGGCGGCGCAACGGGCGATCTGCGCCGTTTCTTTGCGGGCGATCCCGGCGCCGGCGCCTTCATGTCCGGCTTTTTCCCGGTGATGATGTTCGGCCTGCCCGCGGCGTGCCTCGCCATGTATCACGAGGCGCGGCCCGAGCGGCGCAAGGCGGTGGGCGGCATGCTCTTCAGCCTCGCCTTCACCAGCTTCCTAACCGGGGTGACCGAACCGATCGAGTTCACCTTCATGTTCGTCGCGCCGCTGCTGTATGCTATCCACGCGCTGCTGACCGGGGCGGCGATGGCGCTGATGAACGCGCTCGACATCAAGCTCGGCTTTGGCTTTTCGGCGGGGCTGTTCGACTATGTGCTGAACTTCCGCCTTGCGACGCGGCCGTGGCTGCTGCTGCCGATCGGCGCGGTTTACGCGCTGCTCTATTACGGGCTGTTCCGCTTCTTCATCCGCCGCTTCGACCTGACAACACCCGGCCGCGAGAAGGGCGAGGTAACCGAAACCACCGTGACATCGTCCGGGAGCAAGCGCGGCGATGCTTTTGTTACCGCGCTGGGTGGTGCGGCCAATCTGGTCAGCGTCGACGCCTGCACCACGCGGCTGCGGCTGATCGTCGCCGACAATCAGGCGATCAACGATGCCGCGCTGACCGCACTCGGCGCGCGCGGCATCATCCGTCCGTCGGACAAGGCAGCGCAGGTCGTGCTCGGCCCGATCGCCGACCTCGTTGCCGAGGAAATTCGCGGCGCGTTGTCAGGCAGCCCGAAAGTCATGGCGTCGGCGCTATCGCAGCCCCAAATCGGTAACGCTGGGCAAGGCAAGCTGCCGGACGACATTGTGGGTGCGCTGGGAGGCAACGACAATATACGCTCCGTCCGCGCGCTCCATGGGCGCTACCGCGTCGAGCTCACCGACGCGGTACGAATCGACGAAGGCGCGTTGGCACAATTGACGCGCGGCATCGTCCGGCCGCAGCCTGACATCTGTCATATCCTGGTCTGAACAGCGTCAGGCGGGCGACGACAATTTCATCAGCACCAGCCCGCTGACGATCAACAGCGCGGCGGTAATCCGCATTGCATTCGCTTGTTCTCCGAGCACGAAAATGCCGACAAGAAACGCGCCAACCGCACCGATCCCGGTCCAGATCGTGTAGGCCGTGCCGAGCGGCAGCGACTTCATCGACAGCGACAGCAAGGCAAAGCTCGCGATCATCGCGATCAAAGTGACCACCGACGGGCCGAGTTTCGTGAAGCCATCCGATTGTTTCATCGAAAACGCCCACACGATTTCGAGCACACCGGCAATTGCGAGATAAATCCAGGCCATGACAGCCTCCTCTTCAAGGCTGCCGGGCCGTCCCGGACTTGCAAACCCGCGCAGCGCGGGGAGGACGTGGCCTCTTGGTGATTATGGCCTGGCAGGGGCAGTAGGACTCAAGCACCAGACCTAAGTACTTGAAAAATAACGTATCAGAGTTGCAAAAATCGCAATTTACCAACACTTTTGCTGCGATATACGTGGGCTGTAGTGGGACTGGTTGGGACGATTCCGCTATTTTCGATGACCCGAAGTTCATTTGCGGCAAGCCGTTCAAAACCTCCTCTGAATAGCGCGCAACTTGCTCGTGCGACGACCTGCACGGGCACACTGAATAAGATTTTCGGAGGGTGAAAGTGAGCGCCGAGATGTACGCTCACACTCCTGACGGGCGCGCTTCCCAATACCGTCACCTTAACGGCAGTGAGAGAATAGCTGAAAGACCGTTACGGAGTGGCCGGAAGCTGCTTGTCGGCTTTTGATCGAGAAATGGCGAGAGCGGACGTTTGCGGGCAAGCGTCGATGCTTCGCAATCGCCTCAAAACCGCATTGTCATCGCAATGCCGCCGCTCTTCGTGTCACCCCAAGGAAAAACCTGGACGCGATCATTGGCTTTGGGCGTGATCAGAAAACCCGACGCTTCGCCGATCGCCGCGCCGACCAGCACGTCATGGACATGATGCTTGTTAGCCTCGACACGGCTCAGACCGACAAAGGCTGCGACCAACTGCGCGGGTACGCCGACCTTCCAGCCGTATCGGTTCTGCAACGTCGCCGCTGCGGCAAAGGACACCGACGTGTGTCCGGACGGGAAGCTCTTGTTGTCGCTGCCGTCGGGGCGGCGTTCCGGAAACGCTTGCTTGAGCCCATAGGACAGGCCGCCGGCGACGACGACGCTGCCGCCGGCCTGTAATATGCCGTCCCAATCGCCCTGCACGGCGGGCACACCGAACGCCGCGACGACGAGCGCGTCGCGCGCGATCGAACCGGCATCGTCCCAGCTCTTGTCGCTGGCATGGGCTGGCGCTGCGATCGACAACAGCGTTGCAGCGCCGACGGAAGTCAGAAATTTATGCATGGCAATATCCCTCATTTCGAGGACCAAAGGGGCCCGTACACGGCAAGCAAAGCCCCTTGACTGCCAAGCGCGATATTAGATCGCGGCATTTGCAAAGCAAGACCGTCCATCAGTTGGGCCACTGGCGCCGTCCCGCAGCATATTTTCGTCGATTGCATTTTTCCGACTGTGGAGGTCTCAGCGCCGCGGCGTCTTGGGAGTGAGTGCAAGGAGATAGGCATGTCGCGCCACGCAGAATTGCAGATGATCGGCCACCGCTATCGCGAAGCTTTCGGGGCCAATCTGTCGCCGAACTTTGCCGCCTATATCAGTTGCCGCACCGATCAGGAATCGACTGCGGCGCTGGGCTATGCCCGCGCTGGGATCGATCCGCTCTTTCTGGAGGCCTACCTCGATCAGCCGGTCGAGACTCTCGTGAGCGCGGCCTTTTCGCGTCCCGTCGCGCGGACGCAGATCATCGAAATCGGCAATTTCGCGGCGATCAGTCCGCATGCGATGATCCTGCTGTGGGGCGCCGCCGCCAATGACCTGTCGGCGCTCGGCGAGATTGCGGTCGCCACGCTCACGCGGCCGTTGCGGCACATGTTCCGGCGCATCGGCGTACCGCTCGTCGAGATCGCCGAAGCGCGTCCGAACAGACTCGGACCAGCGGCGGCCGACTGGGGCGGCTATTTCGACCAGGATCCCCGCATTTGCACCGGCGTCATTTCGGATGGCCAGCAAGCCATCAACGCCTTTCTCGACCGCCGATTTCGCCGCGAGGTTGCCTGACATGTCGCTATTCGAAGCCATTGCCGCCCATGCCGCGGCCGATCCTCAGCGCATTGCACTCGATGCACTCGATGGGGCGCCTGTCACCTATCGCGCCTTGTCCGCCGAACTTGCCGAGCGGTCGGTAGCGCTGACAGCAAGGTACGAGACCAACCGCCCAGTCGCGCTGCAAAGCGATCATGGAGCCGAGACATCGATCGTCGAGCTCGCCCTGCTCCGCGCTGCGATCCCCGTCCTATCGTTGCCAGCCTTCTTCACGCGCGAGCAATCGCGCCATGCCATCGCCCTCTGCGGGGCCGAGCCCGACCCGATACAAAGCCCCTTGGGAACGGCCCGATCGCGCAGGTCCGCGCCCGTCCCGCTGCCAAGCGGGACGGCGCGGATTACCTTCACCTCGGGCTCGACCGGAACACCCAAAGGCATCTGCCTTTCATCCGAGCATATGGTCGCGGTGGCGCAGTCGGTGGTCGAAGCTGTGGGCACCGAGCATGCCGGGCGCCATCTCGCACTCTTGCCGCCGGGCATTCTTCTGGAGACCGTGGCAGGCTTCTTCCCGACCCTGCTCGCGGGCGGCTGCTATGTCTGTCCGCCACAGGCGATGATCGGGCTCGCCGATCCCTTTCGGCCCGATTTCGCCAAGGCGGCGACGATCATCGCCGAACAGCGCATCACCTCGCTGATCCTTGTTCCCGAATATCTTGAGGGCTTGGTTCGCGTCATGGAGACGACGGCCCTGCGCCTGCCGCTCCTGACGCTGGTCGCGGTCGGCGGCGCGCGGACATCGATCCCCTTGATGGACCGCGCCCGCCGACTCGGCCTGCCCGTCCGGCAGGGCTATGGCCTGACCGAATGTGCGTCGGTCGTCTCGCTGCAGGATGCAGGCGACGACGATCCGTCTTCGGTCGGCCGCTGCCTGCCGCATATGGCAGCTCGGATCGCCGACGATGGCGAAATCATCCTTGACGGTCCGATCTGCCTCGGCGCGGTGGGCGGCGAAGCGCCCGCATCGCCGCTTCATACCGGCGATATCGGCTCCATCGACAGCGAAGGCCGACTGCATATCGAAGGACGAAAATCGAACCTGATCATCACCAGCTTTGGCCGCAATATTTCGCCCGAATGGATCGAAGCCGCGCTCGTGGAGCAACCTGAAATCATGCAGGCGATGGTTTATGGCGATGGATTGCCGGCGCCCGCCACGCTGCTCGTTCCAAGCCATCCTGATGCCGATCTGGCGTCGGCGGTCCAAAGGGCAAACGAGAAACTGCCCGCTTATGCCCAAATCGGCGCTTGGCGCGAGGCGGCGCATTTTACGCCGATGAACGGGCAGTTGACCGGCAATGGCCGCCTCCGCCGCAATGCGATCGGCGCCGCCTATCTGGACGGGCAACCCCTATTCTTCACCGAGCTTGAGGCCCGCGCCGTCCGCGAGCGGCTGCGCTTCCTGACGGTCCCGCAACTGCAGGCGGGGCTCAACGGCACGATCAGCCGGAGCGCCTATCTCGACTATCTGGCGCAGGCCTATCACCATGTTCGCCATACCGTGCCGCTGATGCAGGCCGCGCGCGCGCGGCTGACCGATCGCGCCGATATCGTCGCGGCGCTCGACGACTATATCGCCGAGGAAACAGGGCATGAGGAATGGATCCTGTCCGACATCGCAGCAGCGGGCGGCGATGCCGAGGCGGTGCGCGCGAGCGAGCCGGCACCTGCCACGGCGGCGATGGTCGACCATGTCTATGCCCGGATCGCGAGCGGCAATGCGATGGCCTTTTTCGGGATGGTCTATGTACTCGAAAGCGTCAGCGTCGCTTTCGCGACACGCGGGGCCTCGGCAGTCGCCAAAAATCTCGGACTCCCGCCGCAGGCCTTCACCTATCTGACCTCACACGGAGCGCTCGACCAGGAGCATATGACCTTCTTCGCGAAGCTGGTGAACGGGCTCGACGATCCTTCGGACCGCGACGCCATCCTGACGATGGCGCAGGAGATATTCGGCCTGTTCGGCGGCATATTCGCGGCGATCGAACTGGAGCCCGCGCATGCGTTCGCTTGAAGGGCAATTTGTCGCGATCACCGGAGCCGCGGGCGGGCTCGGCACGCCCGTCGCTCGCTTGCTCGCTGCGGCGGGCGCGCAGACCATCGGCATCGACCGTATCGAAAGCGTGGCATGCGACGCGAATATCGTCACCGACCTCGCAGACGACATTGCGCTCGCGGCGCTCACTGACCGGCTCGCGAATGACCCGCCCGACATCCTGGTCAACATCGCAGGCATTCAGCGCTTCGGATTGCACGAGAGCCAACCCGTCGATGCGCTCGCGCTGTGCTACCGCGTCAATCTGCTTGTCCCGGCGGTGCTGGCCCGCGCGGTGGCGGGGCAGATGCGGCGGCGCGGCCATGGCCAGATCGTCAATATCGGATCGGTGCTGGGGTCGATCCCCTACCCCTGGTTTGCCGCTTATTCGAGCAGCAAGGCGGGCCTGGCCGCGCTCAGCCAGGGATTGCGGCGCGAACTCGGCGGCACTGGCGTGACTGTCACCCATATCAATCCGCGCGCCGCGCGCACGGCGTTCAACAATGCTGACGTCAACCGCTTCCTCGAAGTTACGGGAATGAAGGCCGATGCGCCCGACTGGGTGGCCGAGCGTATCGTCGCGGCGATCTTGGCCAGGCGGGCGACGGTCAATATCGGCCTGATCGAGCGCGTCTATGCGGCGCTCAACGCCGTGTCTCCCGCGCTGATCGATTCCGGCCTCGCGCCGCAGATCAAGCGCGCCCGCGCCGAATTTTCCTGATCGAAGAAAAAGGAGCATAAGATGAAAAAGCGTCTCACCCTGTCGAGCGCAGTCGCCGCAATCCTTCTCGCCACGATGCCGGTCGCCGTCCTCGCCGGCGTCACCGAAGATGTGAAGTCGGTCAACGACGGCTGGGCGCATATCGTCTATGAAGTGCGCGGATCGAGCACCCAGACCAAGGCGCTCGATGCGCTCGCGAAACAGGCCGCGGTGATCGTCGCGCGCAATCCGGGCAAAGCCGAACCGCTGTTGTGGCAGGGGATCGTCACCAGCGAGCAGGCGAACCGGGCGAATTTCCTGCACAAGCTCGGACTCGCCACCAAGGCGCGCGATATCATCGCCCGCGCCTATGCGATCAATCCGCGCGCGGCCAATGGCGGCGCCGCGATGAGCCTCGGGGTCCTCTATTTCAAGGTGCCCGGATCACCGATCGGTTTCGGTGACGATGACAAGGCGCGCAAGCTGCTCAAGGAAGCGCTGGCCCTCGATCCCGGCGGTCTCGACGCCAATTATTTCTACGGCGACTTCCTGCTCGACCAAGGCGACGCCAAGGGGGCGCGCTCTTTCCTGCAAAAGGCGCTGCGCGCACCGCACGACAGCGCCCGCCCGGTTTGGGATGCTGGCCGCCGCCGCGAAGTGCAGGCTCTGCTCGCCAAGGCCAAGTAGAGCTATGGCGCTGGCGACAGCATTTGCCGGACAGCTCGCCCGGCCGCACGGCGCGGCCGGGCGGTTCGTCGGGCTGGCCATGGACCTGGCGAACCGCAAGCCGACCCGGCTCGCGCTCGATCTGCTCGCGCCGCGCGCGGGCGAGCAGATTCTTGACGTCGGATGCGGCACCGGTTCGGCGCTCATCGCCTTGCGGCGACGCGCCGCGGCGCGCGTCACCGGGATCGATCCGTCCGACCTGATGGCGCGCATGGCGGCGGCGCGGCTCGATGGCGTCGGTTCCGTGCATCGCGCGAGCCTCGAGACGATGCGCTTTCCCGAGGCAAGCTTCGACGCCGCGCTGCTCCTCAACATCCTCTACTTCTGCAAGGCGGACGGGGTCGCGCTCGCTCGCCTGCATCGAATCCTTAAACCGGGTGGGCGGGTGGTTGCTTATGTCACCCACCGCGATGCCATGCGCGGCTGGTCGTTCACCCGCGCCGGCCTTCACCGGCTCTATGACGAAAGCGCGCTTCTCGACATCTTCGTGGCGGCGGGATTTGCGCATGATTGCATTTCGGTGCAAGCGCAGCCGATCACAAAGTCTGTAACGGGGCTTTTCGCCATTGCGACCCGATGAGTTTCGGCGCGGCGCCCCCGGTCGGGAGACATTTGCCGCAATGGAGCCGTCAGCCGGCCTCGCATCGCTGTTCGATCGGCATCGCGGCGAGTTGCTGCGTTTCCTGCGCGCGCGTTGCGGCAACGCCGATGATGCCGACGACTGTCTGCAGGAATTGTGGCTGAAAGCCGCCAATGACCCGAGTGGCCCGATCGCCAATGGCCGCGCCTACCTGTTTCGCATGGCGAACAATCTTTTGCTCGATCGGCGCCGGGGTCAATATCGCGCGATGCAGCGCGACCGGCGGTGGCTTGAGGGCGATGGCGAAGCCGTGGCAAGCGAACTCCGCGCCGATTCCGACCTTCCCGCCGACGAAGCGCTGGCGCAGCAACAGGAAGCTGATCTTCTGGCACAAGCGATCGCGGCGCTGCCCCCCGGTGCCCAGCGCGCCTTGCGCCTGCACCGCTTCGACGGGCATGGCCAGGCCGAGGTCGCCGCGATCATGGGGATCAGCCGCAGCGGCGTGGAGAAGCATCTCGCGCTCGCGATGAAACATTTGCGCGATGCGCTGGCCGACTGCGGATTTTTCGACGCCGCGGCGTTACAATCACAGGGGCGGTCAGACGCGGCTAGGCCGCGACCGGATGAAAAGCTATGAATGGGGAAATGGACAGGATCGTCGCCGAAGCCGCCGGATGGCATGCCGCGAGCGACACCGACGAGATGGATTGGGACGGCCTGACACTGTGGCTGGAGGCCGATCCGCGTCATGCCGCGGCCTATGATCAGTTGATGCTGACGGGCGCGATCGTCGATGTCCATCGCGAGACTCTGGCACCGCGCATCGTGATGCCCGCCAACGATTCAGAAGCCGCGCCGCCGGTCCCTCGCCGCGCAAAATGGCTGGGCTGGGGCGGCGGTGCCGTAGCCGCAGCGTTGGTCGCGACGTTGCTCGTGCCACGCCTCGCCGAACCCGACCCTGCCATCTATGTCACCGGCGCGACGACACGCTCGATTGCCCTCGACGACGGATCGCGCATCGAACTTGCACCGCGCAGCCGGCTCGAAGTGGCGGGGCGCCACCAGGATCGCCTCGCCTTGGCCGGCGGGGCGTGGTTCGATATTCGTCACGATCCCGACCGCGAAATGGCGATCACCGCCGATGGCCTGACGATCAGCGACGTTGGAACCCGTTTCGACGTCCAGACCGCCGCCGAAGGCGTGCGCGTTGCGGTAGCCGACGGCAGGGTGAAGGTGTCCGGCGCGCGCCTCGCGCGCAGCATCGAACTGGCCCGGGGGAGCAGTTTGCAGGTTGATGGCAGGACGCATATCGCGCGCGTTCGGGCCGTGCCGGGCGAGCAGGTCGGGGCATGGCGAAGCGGCCGGCTCAGTTATGACGGCGCGCCATTGACGCTGGTCGCGGCCGACCTGTCCCGCTATGCGGGCGTCAAGGTCGTGGTCGCCGACGCCGTCGCCGCCCGGCAATTTTCGGGGACGTTGGTCATTGGCGATGGACAGACGGCGCTTCGCGATCTTTCGCGGCTCATGGGCCTTCGGCTTGACCGCCGCGATGGCGGCTATCGCCTGGAATTGCCTGCCCGCTGACGCACGCGAGCCCGCGCGCCAGACGATCGATATTCCTGCCGCGACCTTGCCGCGGGCGATCGGCGAGCTTTCCCGTGAAGCGGGGGTGTCAATCGGCACCGACGGACTGCTTCCCAATTTGCGCACGCGTGCGGTTCGTGGCCGCCTGACCGTCGATCAGGCGCTCGAACGCCTGCTCTCGGGCACCGGCTATATCGCGAGGCGCGTCGGCGACAATGCATGGCGGATCGAGCGGCGGCCTGCTACGAGGACCGCGACCCCGGTGGCTATCGACAGCAAGCCGCAAAATTTGAACGATCCCGGAACCATCATTGTGACGGCGACCAAGCGCGAGGCTCCGCTCGCCAATCTGCCCTTGGCGGTTTCGGTCTTCATCCCATCCGCGTCGGAATCGGTGGACCCGGCGTCGGATACGGCGCGCGTCGCATCCGCGGTGGACGGCTTCTCGATGACCGGCCTCGGCCCGGGCCGTAACCGCATGTTCCTGCGCGGTATCGCCGACAGCCCGTTCAATGGCGAAAGCCAGTCAACCGTCGCCATTGTCCTCGACGGGTCACGCCTCACCTATTCCGCCCCAGACCCCGATCTTAGGCTCGTCGACGTCGAACGCGTCGAGGTAATCAAGGGACCGCAAGGATCGCTCTACGGGACCGGAGCGCTTGGCGGCACTTATCACATAGTAACCCGGCGCCCCGATTCCGAGCGCTTCGCGGCCAGCATGACGGGCGGCGCCACGCTCGTATCGGGCGGTGGAACCGGCCTCTCGGGATCGGCGATCATAAACCTGCCGCTCGCCAAAGGAGCTGCCGCGCTGCGGCTTGTCGGCTATCGCGCCGACGAGCCGGGGTGGATCGACACCGGCACGCGCGGCAACGCCAATCGCACGCGCGTTGAAGGCGCCCGTGCGGCGCTCGGAGTCGAACTGGGCGACCAGTGGCGGCTCGACCTGTCGGGGCTCGTCCAGTTTCTGGGATCGCGCGACAGCCAATATGTCTACGCCCCCGGCGCGCGCTCACGCACGGCCCAGCTCCCAGAACCGCACGACAATGACCTCCGCCATATTGCTGCGCGCCTGACGCGTGATGGCGATGTGACCGTCGAGCTGGTCAGTGGAATGACCTGGCACGAGGTCGAGGACAAGTTGGATGCCACGATCGGCGCGAGCCAGTTCGGGCTCACCGATCCGCTCATTCTCAGCGACGACCGGCAATATCGCGTGCTCGACAACGAGCTTCGCATCAGCAGCGATCGCGGACCGATCCGCTGGCTCATCGGCCTGTCGCACGTCCGCGCCAGGCAGGATTTTACCGTCTCGCTGGCGTCGGCCAATGCGGACCTGCTCATCGACGACGATCGACGGACAACGAGCGATCTCGCGCTGTTCGGTGATATCGGGTTCGCGCTGGCACCCACCGTGAGCGTCGATCTCGGGGGACGCCTCTCCCACACCCGAGTAACAGATTCGCGCGTCGACCCTCTTGGTACGGCGTTCGAACGCCTCGGGCGGACCGCGCTTACACCTAGCCTCGCGCTGTCCTGGCATCCGCGCAGCGACCGGCTCATCTACCTGCGCTATGGCTCGGCCGTCCGGCAAGGTGGATCGGACATTGATCGGATGGGCCAGATTGAACGTCTCAAGGGCGACGAGCTGCAAACGCTCGAAGCCGGATGGCGAGAGCAGTTGGGCAGCGGGCAGCTCGATGCCGGGGTCTGGTACAGCCGCTGGGACCATATCCAGTCGGACCTGCTTGAGAGCGACGGACTGATCGAAACGCGCAATGCCGGTCAAGGCCGGATCTTCGGCGGCGAGGCAAGTCTCACCTTACCGCTCGGCGGCGGCTGGAAACTCGATAGCGGCGCTAACTTCGTCTCGGCGCGCCTCGTCCGCAACGATCTTGGTATCGCGCTCGATGATCGGCGCTTGCCCGTCGTTCCATCCTATATCGTCCGCGCCGCCCTCAGCCGATGCTTCGCGATCGGCGGCGCCGAGACCTCGCTGACACTGCGCCTGCGCTACGTCGGGCCGTCGCGGCTCAGCTTCGACCCGCTGGTCGACCGCCCGATGGGAAAACTCATTGAGGGCGGTCTCGAAGGGCATATGACGCTGGCAGGCTTCGATCTCACCGCGAGCGTCGAAAATCTGTTTGGCGAGGATGAGGACAGCTTTGCATTCGGCAATTCGCTCCGTTTTGCGACGATGCGGCAATATATTCCCATGCCGCCGCGGCAGGTCAGCGTGGCGCTTTCAAAACGCTTTTAGCGCGTGATCCCCGCTATTCGCGTCCCGATTGAAACCTCGCACGTCACGCAGCGGGTAAAGAAGTATCGAGGTTACGTGCTCAATTGCCTGGAACGCTGATGATCGAGTATCAACTCGGCATAGCGGCTAACCATAAGGCGCCCAGTTCGAGGTCGATCCAGTCTGCAGCGAAGGGGTCGAACCCCGAACCCGGATAGAGACAGAATTCGCCAAAATAGGGATGGCCGTCGATCTCGTAGAAATCGACGCGAAGAAAGCTTCTGCCGCGCGCTAGAACTTCGGCCGCGGCAAGCATCGCGGATAGGGATGTAGGAGCTGCGGGACGATCGGGATTATAGACCAGAGGCCGCCAGTTGCGATCATGAAGAATCCAGCGGTGTCGGCCACCGCGATCCAGATGAACCTGCACATGGGTCGCATGACCCCCGAATACGTAGATCTTATAGTCAATCGGCAGCGGCAATTTTCCGCCAAGCAATGGTTCGGCAATCAAGCCGCGCGGTACGTCTCGATACGCCCATTCGTCGAGCCATATGCCATATGGCGATCGCTGCCAGCACTGCGATCGGCGTTGCAGCCGGCGCCATTGCGCAGCGGAGGGAGCTTCGCACAGCACGGCATTTTGATTGCAGCCATGACGCGCCTTGAGAATGGCAGGAACCGGAAAGGGAATCTCGTTGGGCAATATCTTCCCCGACCAGAGCGTCGGAACCACCCATTCCGTTCCGAGCGCGGCCTCGGCGAGGCGCTTGGCTGCGACCTTGTCCATTAGCAGAGTTTGGTCAGGAGACCGATCATATAATTTGCGCATCTGTACCAGTTCAGTGAACCGGATGGGCGCATCGAGATTGAGCAGGCGGCGATGGCGCCAGCCGTAGCTGATGGCGACCCGCCAGCGAGCAAGCGCCGCGCCGATGTCCCCGATCGCCGACGACGCCGCGCGTTCGACCGGGATGACGGCCAGATCAGTCGACGGCATAGTGGATGGGTTTGAAACTGCCGCCATTCGAAGCATAGGCCGAACAGGCGGTGAGTCCGACGATGCAATCGATGGTGGCGCGCAGGCGGATAAAATCGCCAGCCCGGCTGCGCGGCGCCAAAACCGACAACCTGCCCGTCGAGGGATCGATCGGCACGTTCATGAAGATGTTGAAGGCCACGGGAATGGCATCCGGCTTGATCCCGAAGGGCGCGAGCGCCTCGGCGAGGTTCCCGAAACAGCCACGATGCACCGGCTTGTCGGGATAGAAGTGCCGGAAGGTCGCCTCACTGCATGGCGTTAGCAGGAAGTCATGAGTTCCCACGAGGTCTTCCTCGATCTCGAACATGATCCGCGAACGGTTCGACCAAAGGCGATGGCCCTGCGTCAACCGGATCGTTTCCTCATAGTCGAAGGTGCGCCCGTTCGACAGATATTCGCTCGGGTCATCGGATGCATAAGCGACCATATCGGACACCTGTTCGCCCTGCGGATCCCAAACCGTCAGCGCCTGTCCCGCCGCCATGGTAAAGGCGACGCCGCTTCGCGGAGCGATTTCGATCCGCACGGGCTTCAACTGCGGGGATCCCGAAACGGACAGGTCCAGTCGGCTCCGACCTCCCGCCCGCTATACTGCCTGGCTTCGCTGGTTTCACCGTGCCGGGCGAGCATCGGATTTGCAAAGCCCGCGAGTGCCACATCGCGTTCGACGATGATGTCGCGCATTCTATCGTAGCTTCCTTTTGTGCGCAGCTGCTCGAACTGATCGTGGAGATTGAACACGAGCGCCGGCCGGGAAAACCGGCGTGCCGGACGAGAGGCGTTTGGGTGCAGCCCGACGACGAAAAAGGCAGCGCCGCCGAAACTCAGCGAAAAATGCGGATCCTCCGGATCGGAGCTGACGGCATTGTCATACGTCTGACCGAGCCAAGCGTCCTTGTCAGCGAACGACTGGAGCCGCGTCCACATGACGGCCTCGAAGTCCTGCTCGGACAAGTGCGAAGGTCCATCGAATAAAACGACGAGACTGCGCAAGCCCTCCTGCCCGCTTCCGAAATCGCGCGCCCAGTCGAGCAAGGCGCGGTGGATCTCCAGATCGTTCCATGCGCTCGTCATATCTCGTGCGTCGATAATCCGCAGATTGCCCCGCGCGACCGCCGATTTGGCGCCAACGCAGGGAAAGCCCGGGTCAGAAACATAGGATAGGAATTCGGCGGCGCCGGACTTCGACATTGGCTCTCCCTCGAGTGTCGAAACGATGAACGTCTGCGATCGAGATTGGTTCAGAGATGACATGAGAGACCAAGGAAATGCTGTCGGCTTGACGGCCTGGAGATCGGCTTCTGACCGTATTGCGGGCGGCAATATCCAGACATAAGCAAACGCTTACACCCGCGACCTTAAGCAGTTTGCCGATAGCTTGGGACTTCGCACCATGATCAGAGCGTTCGACCAATGAAGGAACGCCTCATGTCGATCTCGCCCCCTCTCGATTCCGATGAACCTGTTAGAAAACCCGTTCGCCCACGCCGACGCTGGGACCCTGTCGTAAAAATAACGCATTGGTCGATCGTCATCGCCATCCTCGCCAACGCGCTGGTTACCGAGGAAGGGTCCAGCGCGCATATCTGGGTCGGCTATGCGCTGGCCGCCATCCTCGCACTTCGCCTGCTTTGGGGGTTGATAGGACCGACCGAGGCACGCTTCTCGGCCTTCCCCCCGAGCCCCCGCCGGGCTCTGGGCCACCTGCGCGACATAAGGACCGGCAAAAAAGAGGTTCATCGCTCGCACAACCCGCTCGGCGCGCTGATGGTCTATGCCATCTGGAGTATGCTCGGCGTGATCATTGCCAGCGGCATAGCGATGGCGGGGCCACCCTCGACGGCTTTCCTCGATCGAGCGGAGCGGTCGGGCGAGGTTTCCCAGAAGATTGTCGTGGAACGGCGCGATCATGATGCCGATGAAGCGGCCGAAGGCGCAGGCGGCGAGGAAAGCGTGTGGGAAGAAGTCCATGAAACAGCCGTCAACCTGCTCTACATTCTTATCGCGCTGCATATCGCCGGGGTGGCCTTCGAGACGCGCCGCAGCGGCCGGGAAATCCTGTTGGCTATGTTGCCGGGGCGCGCGTAAGCCGTGGCCATGCAGGAAAGACGCAGAGCGCTGGAACGTCGGGCGGTCGCGACCACCTTTCTGGTGATCCTCCAGGCCCTGGCGACGATCTTCTTCGTCGCCGACGTCGCCGGCGACATCGCCGACAATGGCTGGAGCATGCACCTGCTCGTCGAAACCGGCGCGACCATTGCGCTCCTCGCCGGCGTTGTCTTCGGCGCGCTCCAGCTGCGCTGGCTGATCCTTCGCGCCCGGCTCGACGAGACGGCGGTCGCAACGGCGCACGGCGCCATGTCGGACCTTATCCGGCAGCGGTTTCTCGACTGGCAGCTGACCGGTGCCGAGGCCGATGTCGCGCTGTTCGCGCTCAAGGGCTTCGATGCCGCCGAGATCGCGCACCTTCGCGGCGCTGCATCGGGGACGATCAGGGCGCAACTCGCGCGCATCTACGCCAAGGCCGATGTGCATTCGCAAGTCGGCCTGATGGCCCTTATGGTCGAAGATCTTGTCGACGGCGACGCTATCAAGGCGGTCGAAGCCAAACCGCAGGGGAACAAGGCATGAAAAGCCACCGCGAAAGTCATCTTGTTTCGCGCATTGGCTGGCTGCGTGCCGCCGTGCTGGGCGCCAACGACGGGATCGTCTCGACCGCGAGCCTCATCATGGGCGTCGCCGCGTCTGGCGCGCCGCGCTCCGCAATTCTGGTCTCGGGAATCGCCGGCCTTGTGGCGGGCGCGATGTCGATGGCGGCCGGGGAATATGTTTCGGTAAGCTCGCAGTCGGACACTGAGCACGCGGACCTCGAACGCGAACGGCTTGAACTGGCGACAAGCCCCGAAGCGGAGCTTGACGAACTTGCCGGCATTTACCGGGCGCGCGGCGTCGATGCCGATGTCGCGAGAACCGTCGCCGCGCAGATGACCGCGTTCAATGCGCTCGGTACCCACGCCCGCGACGAGCTTCACATAACCGATATGACCTCGGCACGGCCGATCACCGCGGCGTTCACCTCCGCCTGCACCTTCACACTGGGCGCCCTCCTCCCCGTCCTAGCCGCCACCCTGCTCCCCCAAGCCTTGCTTGTCCCCGGCGAGGCGATCGCGTCGCTCCTGTTTCTTGCACTGCTGGGATGGGTCGGAGCTACCACCGGCGGATCAAGGCCGCTGAAGCCCGTGATGCGCGTTATATTCTGGGGAGCTCTCGCCATGGCGCTGACGGCAGGTATCGGCCGACTGGTCGGAACCGCCGTTTAACCGCGAAGGAACGGGCGCTTGGACATTATCGGGTTTGCGCTGGCGGTGCTGCTTATCGAGCTGACGCCCGGGCCGAACATGGCTTGGCTTGCCGGGCTTGCCGCAACCGAAGGCCGGCGTGGCGGCCTGGCTGCCGTCGTAGGCGTCGCGCTGGGGCTGCTTGCGAATGGCATTCTCGCCGCACTGGGTCTGGCTGCGGTGCTTCAGGCCGCCCCGCAACTCTGGAATATTCTGCGTTTCGCGGGTGCGGCGATGATGCTGTGGCTTGCCGTCGAAGCATGGCGCGGCCCCGGCGATGGATCGCGCTCCTCACGTACTGGCAGCCCCCTTCGCCGCGCCTTTACGACCGGGGCCTTGATCAATCTGCTCAATCCCAAGGCCTATATCTTCTTCGTCGTGGTGGCGCCGCAGTTCCTGAATGGCGAGGCGCTCGGTATCCGCAATGCGCTTATCCTGTCGCTGATCAGCGTCGCCATCGCGACATCCATTCACCTGTCGATCGTTATCGCCGGGAGCAAAGCGCACGATTGGCTATCCGACCCAAGTCGCACGAAGGCCGTGAGGCGCGTGTTTGCGGTGATCATGCTGGCTGTCGCATTGTCATTTGTTCTGACCGACCTCGGCTGAAGGAGTTCCTCGTGCGAGTGCTCTAAATGGCCTGGTCTGGCCGCTTGCTGACTGGCCGCTTTTGGTCACCGATATCGGATAGCCGCCGTTCGGCCTCGCGGTACCACTCAGGCTAATGTATCTGGACAGCGTACCGGCTTCAATCGTTAGCAATTGACAATTCGCGGCGATCCGCTGAGGCACGCTCATGGCCAATCCACCCATCCCGCAGCCCAACTTCCTAGCCGAATGGGACAGCCTCGCAGCCGAATGTCTCGCGAACGGACGCCTGGGGGAGAGCGAGCTTCTCGAAGCGGCCCGGCGCGTGCTCCTTCCGGCTTTGCGCCGCGGACACTGGCCTATCGCCGGCGGTGAGTGCGGCGCGATCATCCGGACCCTAGACTGGAGCGGCTCGCCGCTTGGGCCTGTCGACCTTTGGTCGCTGGAGCTGCGCGCTACCGTCGCCAACATTGTCAATTCTCCCGTCGCCAAGGTCCTGATGTGGGGACCAGATCACGTCATGATCTATAATGACGCTTACATTGCGATCGCAGGTGACAAGCATCCCGCTGCGCTTGGCGGCACGGTTCCGCATATATGGCCAGAGATTTGGGACTGGAACCGCGAAATATTGGCAGCGGGATTTCGGGGCGAACAGCTAGCCTATCGGGATCAACCGCTGGTCCTCGATCGCGGCGCGGGCCTCGAGACGGTCACCTTCGATCTGTTCTACACTCCTGTCTACGAGGCAGACGGTGCGGTCGCCGGCGTCATGTGCACCTGCTTGGACAACAGCAAGCGCGTTGCACTGGAACGCGGTCTGGCCGCGAGCAATTTGCGGTTTCGCACTGCGATGGAAGCCGTGCACGGCGTCTTGTGGACGAACAGTGCCGACGGGCGCATGCTTGGTGAGCAGCCCAGCTGGGCCGCACTCACGGGGCAGAGCTTCGAGGCGTATCAGGAGTTCGGTTGGGCGAGCGCGGTTCATGAGGATGACCGGCAAGCCTCGATCGACAGCTGGAACGCCGCCGTCGCCAGCAAATCGATGTATGTTCACGAGCATCGGGTACGCCGTCACTGCGGGACCTGGCGCAACTTTGCGATCCGCGCGCTTCCCATCGTTGGGGACGATGGGGAGATTCGCGAATGGGTTGGCGTGCACACCGACATCACGCACCAGCGCGCGGCCGAAGCGGCGCTTCGCGAACTAAACGCCAACCTCGAAACCCGCGTCATCGCCGAGATCAACGAGCGCCGTCAGGCCGAAGCCAAGCTCGCGCAGGCGCAAAAAATGGAATCGCTTGGCAAGCTCACCGGCGGCGTGGCGCATGATTTCAACAATTTGCTCCAGGTCGTCTCGGGCAACCTTCAACTGCTCGCGCGGGATGTAGCGGGGAACGAGAAAGCCGAAGCGCGGCTGGCGAACGCCGAGGCCGGCGTCGCACGCGGCGCTAAGCTCGCAAGTCAGCTGCTCGCCTTCGGCCGCCGGCAGACACTCGAACCCAAGGCGGTCAATGTCAGCCGCTTCGTGCGCGGCATGGACGATATGCTGCGGCACGCGCTCGGCGAAGGCGTCGAGATCGAGACGATCGTCGGGGGCGGCCTCTGGAATAGCTTCGTCGACCCGGCTCAGGTCGAGAATGCGCTGCTCAACCTCGCCATCAATGCGCGCGATGCGATGGACGGCCAAGGCCAATTGACGGTCGAAGTAGGTAATGCCTTCCTTGATGCTGATTATGCCCTCGGGCACGACGAGGTCGCGGCGGGGCAATATGTCATGCTTGCGGTGTCAGACACCGGCTGCGGCATGACCCCGGAGATCGTAGAAAAAGTGTTCGAACCCTTCTTCTCGACCAAGGTCGAGGGCAAGGGGTCGGGCCTTGGCCTGTCCATGGTCTATGGATTCGTCAAGCAATCGGGCGGCCACGTCAAAATCTATTCCGAACCCGGCGAGGGCACGACGGTGCGGATATATCTGCCGCGCTCGCTCGCGAGCGAGGATGCCGAGGTCCAGATTGCGACTGGCCCGGTAGTGGGCGGTAGCGAGACGGTGCTCGTCGTCGAGGATGACGAGGATGTACGGACTACCGTCGTCGAAATGCTGGCCGATCTAGGCTATAATGTGGTGAAAGCCCCGGACGCCGACGCGGCGCTCATCATCGTCGAGAGCGGGATGCCCATCGATATCCTGTTCACCGACGTCGTGATGCCGGGAACCTTGAAAAGTCCCGAGCTGGCGCGCAGAGCGCGTGAGCGCCTGCCGGATATCGCCATCCTGTTCACCTCGGGCTATACCGAGAACAGCATCGTACATGGCGGGAAGCTCGACGCAGGCGTTGAGCTTCTGTCGAAGCCTTACGCCCGCGAGGCGCTCGCGCGGCGGCTACGCCATGTCGTTGCCAATAGCCGGCAGGCAAGCCAAGCGCGCGCCACTGCCACTGGGCAGCAGGATGAAGCGGCGGCAAGCGGGGCGCTCCCCGCTGCGCTGGCACGCGGCACGATATTGCTCGTCGAGGACGACAGCCTCATCCTTATGAACACCGCCGAAATGCTGAAACAGTCGGGCTTGCTCGTTATCGAGGCCGGAAGCGCCGAAGAGGCGATGATTGCTTTGCAGACATCGCATATCGACGTCCTCGTCACCGACATCAACCTCCCTGGCTCGTCAGGGGTCACGCTTGCGGAAGAGGCGCGCGCGCTGCATCCCGCAGTCGGCCTGGTCTTCGCGACGGGAGATTCGGCAATGGCTCCGACGCTTGCGAGTTCCCGCCTGCTGGCGAAGCCTTATGGAATGCGGCAGCTACTCGACGCGGTGAGCGAAGCGGGCGCAAGAATCTCGTCAGCCGGTGAGAATAGCGCCGTTACGAAGGCGTGACGGCGAAACCGCCAGCAAGGTAACAAACTACCCGATCCAATGACCACGGCTGCGCCGCAGGCCATAGGCCGTGCTGGCCATCACGATCACCGCGGATAACCCGGACGCGACGGCAACGATCGGCGCGCGCTGCCCGCCGTCGGCTAATATCGCGGCGAGCGCCCAGAGAAAGACCAGCGCGTAGGGCGGGCAGCCCTTCGACCTGGCAAGCGCGGCTCCGGCGATCAGGCCGCCGATGATCAGCACGGCTCCCGCAACGATCGGCGCCTGTGCCGCGTCCGCATCGACACCATGAAAGCGAAGGCTGGAGGATATATTGGCGATCGCCGCGGCGGTGAGCCAAGCGGCAAGCGAGGTCAGGGGCACCGCCGCACACCAGAACTGCCCTTTTGAGAGCTGGTGGGGCCAGTTCGAGAGGCGTCGCAGCGCCAGCAAGGCACCGGCAAGCCCGGTCAAGATGATGATGACCGACAGAAATGTGACATCGACCAGCTGGACATAGGTCGCCCAGCTTGCGTTGGCGAGAAAGGCAACTGCAGCCGGACGGCGGATCTGCGCGATGAGCGCGTCGGTCCGCTGCGCTGACAGCGCCTGATAGGCGGCAAAGATCAAAGCTCCGAGGTAGAGCGCTCCCCATATCGAGAAGGCCCAACCCGCAGGCGTCACCAGTGTCGAGACGCGGTCCGAATTCTCCCCGATCGGAGTGCCAATGCCGAGGCTCGACAGAAAAGAGACGGCGATCTGAAGGGTCGCCGCAAATATCACGAGTGCGACATCGAATGAGGAGCTCGATGATTGTGAGGAGGCATTCTGCATGAGGTATCGAACTCGCCAAGGCTTGCTGCGTTCCCGGCGATCGGGGAAGCCCAATGCGCGTCGGGCGAAGGCCTACACCAACGAACGAAAGCCAGTATGGCGAGAAAACCGCCATCGGCCTCACCGCGTCGAGCTAGTCCGGACCGCGCAACAGCGCGGCCTGGTGGAAAGCATTCAATCCATTATCAATTTGAAGCACGGCATAACTAAAGTCACGAGAACCGTCCGCCATTGGAGCCGGAATCGCGCCGCGAACTTACCGCGAAATCCCGATGCTCATTCAAAGCGACGTCAGTGCGGATACGGACAGCCGTCTCCCAGCATTCGAAGGCGTGTGGCCTCGCAACACGCTCGCTCAATTTCGAAGCGCGGCGGTCAAGAATTGCAAGCCTGCGCAATTTGGTCGCGATATCGAGCCTCTGGATCTGTCAAACCATCGCCCGGGCGCTGGCGAGGAAGTCTAACACATCCTGGGTCAGCCGTCCCTGCTGGGTCGCGAACACACCATGCGGTTCGCCGTCATATTCGATCAAGATTGCGCCTGGAACGCGATCCGCGACGACGCGGCCCGTGGCGTCAATCGGCACTGTTTTGTCGGCAGTGCCGTGGATCACCAAAGTGGGCACATTAAACGCGAAAAGGTCGGGCCGAAAATCGGTCGTCGCAAAAGCCTCCGACGCTTTGAGCGCGGCATATTGGCTTGCCTTCATGGCCGTCGCCCAGGCCCATTGCAGCTCTTCGTCGCTGACGGGTTTCGTAACCCAACCAGCGCCATAGAAATCCTTGAAGAAGCCAGTGAAGAAGTGGCGATAATCCTCGCGCATGGCGGCCGCCATCTGGTCGAAGGTCGCCTGCGGAACGCCATTGGGATTGTCGTCGGTCTGGAGCATATAAGGTACGACAGAGCTGATCAGGACCGCCTGCGTCACGCCCCGGCCTTTATGGCGGGACAGATAGCGGGCGATTTCGCCGCCGCCCATCGAAAAGCCGACAAGAGCCACGTCACTGGTCGCCGCGGTCGCCTCAAGGACCGCCGCGAGGTCGTCGGCAAATGTGTCATAATCATAGCCCGACGGCGCCGGTTCCGACCGTCCGAACCCGCGACGATCATAGGCAATCGCGCGGTAGCCCGCCTCCGCGAGGGCGATCATCTGCGGATCCCAGCTGTCGGAGGATAGCGGCCAGCCGTGGATCAGGACGACGGGACGCCCTTCGCCAAGCGTCTTTACAAAAATCTGGGTACCGTCTTGTGCTTGAACGTAGGTCATGGACATCTTTCTGCTGACTCGCTGAGATAAACAGACCAGGTCTCGACATGTTCCGCTCACCTCAAAAATGCTGAGCCGGCAGAAGCGGAGCTGTCAAAGGCTCTGTCCCTCCGTCACCCGGTCGGCACCATTCTCGAAGAAGCGTGGCGGGCCCCATTCGCAGTGACGTGACCCCCTGATTTTCCTCCAAGTTCGATTAGAGCCCAGCCCTGATAGAATGACGGACGAGATGAAGAGAACGAGGTTTGCCGAGGAACAGATCATCGGGATGCCGAAGGAGGCGGAGGCCGGCGCGAAGACCGCTGACGTGGCCCGGAGTTACGGGGTTTCCGAAGCGACGATCTACAACTGGAAGTCGAAGTATGGCGGGCTGGAAGTGTCCGAGGCCCGGCGACTGAAGGATCTTGAGAGCGAGAACGCAAAGCTGAAGCGGCTGCTGGCGGACACGATGCTGGACAACGTTGCGCTGAAGGACCTGCTGGCAATAAAGTTCTGACGCCCGCCGCGCAGCGGGAGCTGTGTTTCATCTCCAGGCTTGTTACGGGATGAGCGAACGGCTGGCGTGCCGTGTCATCGGTGCCGATCGCAAGAGCGTGCGTTACCGTTCCACGCGAGACGATGATGCCGATCTGCGTGGGAAGCTACGTGAGCTGGCCAATCAGCGTCGCCGGTTGAGCGTGTCAACGGAATGACCGCTTTCGGGCAAAAGCAAATCTCGGTCAGAATGTCCAAGTTGAGGCGCAAAGCCGCCTTTCGAGACTTCAAATTACCGCTTAGGACTCGAACCTGTGCCACGGATTTGAACGGTGTCCGACAACCGATCTCGTTAAGTCATTCTAACATTTGACGATTCGAATTCAGGACATTTTGGGAATTGTTGGTAAGCGTCGACAAACTTCAGCCTGATACCAACAATCGTACCAACAAATTGCTCGAACTGGGCTCAAATTGAAAGATCCGCGTGAGACGCCCCGGGACGATTTGGGATCGTTTAATCCAACGCTTTTCAGCCAATTTTTCGCTGCTAGAGGTGGGACGCTGTGGGACGTCAAGGGACGTTCTGGGCCGGCCTGGCAGGGGCAGTAGGACTCGAACCTACGACCCTCGGTTTTGGAGACCGATGCTCTACCAACTGAGCTATACCCCTAGGCCGGAGTGCGCCACTAGCCCGATTGCCGGACGGGAGCAAGGGGGATCACGGCTTGCGTGTGCGGACCCGCCTGATATGCGCAATTTCGCATGACATCCGCCGCCCCTTCCACCGCCGCGCCGCAAAACATCCTTGGCGGCATCGCGCTCCGGCTGCTGGCGATGGCAAGCCTGTCGCTGATGTTTGTGGTGGTCAAATATATCGACCGCGCGGGCATCCACATCGTCGAGAGCCTGTTCTGGCGGCAGGCGCTGGTGCTGCCCTTTCTTCTCCTGTGGGTGAAGGCGACCGGCGGCTTCGCCTCGCTCCGCACCAACCGCATCGGCGCCCATGCCCGGCGAATGCTGATGGGGCTGACCGGCATGGCGTGCAATTTCGGCGCGATGATCCTGCTGCCGATGGCCGAGGCGACGACGATCAGCCTGTCGGTGCCAATCTTTGCGGTGATCTTTGCCGCACTGTTGCTGGGCGAGGCGACGGGGTGGCAGCGATGGAGCGCGGTCATCATCGGTTTTGTCGGCGTGCTGGTCGTGCTCGATCCGTTTTCGAGCTTCGCGGGCGGATTCGACGGCGCGCATGGCGTCGGCACCCTCGTGGCGCTGGCGGGGGCGATCATGACCGCGCTGATCACAATTGCGGTCCGCGATCTGGGCCGCACCGAACATGCCGCGACGATTGTCTTCTGGTTCAGCCTGCTGTCGATGATACCGCTGGGCATCGCCCTGCCCTTTGTCATCACGCCGCATAACGGCCATGAGTGGCTGTTGCTCATCGCGCTCGGTTTCCTTGGCGCGGTTGCGCAAATGTCGCTGACCGGCGCGCTGCGCCTTGCCCCCGTCGCGGTGGTCATCCCGATGGATTATTCCAGCCTGCTGTGGGCGATCGTCGCCGGCTGGTGGTTCTTTGGTACCCTGCCCGCCGACACGACATGGGTCGGCGCACCGCTGATCGTCGCGTCGGGCCTCTTCATCGCCTGGCGCGAGCATCGCCGCCATATCAACCGACCGAAGGAGGTTGCCGCATGACGCCCCCCATATTGTACCACTGCCCCGACGCCCGCTCGCTGCGCTGCCTGTGGGCGGTCGAGGAAGCCGCGATCGACGTCGACCTGCGCGTCCTGAAATTCCCGCCGCGCGCGTTCGAGCCCGATTATCGCAGCGTGAACCCGTTGATGACGATCCCCGGATGGGTCGAGGACGGGCGGCTGATGACCGAATCGGCCGCGATCTGCGAACGCATTGCCGAAGGGACGCCGCTGGAAGTGCGCCGCGACGAGCCCGACTATTGGGACTATCGCAACTGGCTGCACCGCAGTGACGCGACGCTGACCTTCCCGCTCGCGATCATGATCCGTTACACGCGGGTCGAGCCCGAGGAACGGCGACTGGCGCAGGCGGTCGAGGATTACAAAGCCTTCTTCGGCGGGCGCGCCAAGAGCATCGAAGCGGCGCTGAGCGACGGGCGTGAATGGCTGGTCGCGGGGCGGTTCACGATCGCCGATATCGCAATCGGTTACGTGGCGTTTCTGGCGACGACGCTGGGGGCGGACGATGTGTTGGGCGAGGCGACCAAGGCCTGGCTGACGCGGTGTATGGAACGCGATGGGTTTGTGCGGGCGCGGGAGCGGCAGAGAGTCTAGCCGCTGACGCTGCTTGGGGATTTACATCGGAATGGCTGATCCGGAACACCGGATAGCCAAGGCGGACGTTACATCTTGAGTGGACCGACGAGTTCGAGCCATTCAGCCTGATTTCTCGGCTGTTCCGCCATTGCGGAAACGCCGTCCGGGATGATGACCCACGACTGCTTGCTACCGACCCAAAGATGAGCCGCCAGGACCAGTTCGGAACTTCGATCAAGGGTTCCGCAGCGCAAAGACGCAAAGCCTGGTCGCGTGTCGTTTTCGGCGAACACCCGGACCTTGCATTTTTCACAGCCCCAAATTGTCGAAATGGCACCACTCGGCTGTTGATAAGAGCCGCTGTCAAGTTCGCCTTGGATTTCCAAGTCTTGCCTCGCAAACAGCATATGTTCGCTAAACGCACTCCCCGTGCGCGACTGACAGTCCGTGCAATGACAGGCGTAAGGACGGAATCGAAAACCGTCTCTCAGCGTGTAGCTTACGGCGCCGCAAATGCACCGACCGGTTAACTTGCCCTCCATTTACCACCCCCGTGTCGGCTTTGAGAAAAGAGCAGGATAAACAGCTACGTCGTCAATCGATCGCTAGCAGTTCCTCAATTCACCATCCGCGCATACCCCGCCCAATAAGGCGCGCGCAAATCCTTGCGCAAAATCTTCCCACTCGCATTCCGCGGCAAAGCGTCGATCACATCGACGCTGCGCGGGCATTTGAAGGGCGCGATGCGTTCGCGCGCCCAGGCGATGATGTCGGCCTCTTCGACCGTCATGCCGGGCTTGGCGACGCACACCGCCTTCACGCTCTCGCCCCATTTGTCGTCGGGGATGCCGAATACCGCGACCTCCTGCACCGCGGGGTGGCCGAAAATCGCGCTTTCGACCTCGGCGGGATAGATATTTTCGCCGCCCGAGATGATCATGTCCTTCATCCGGTCGTGGATGAACAGATAGCCGTCCTCGTCGAGATAGCCCGCGTCACCGGTGCGGATCCAGCCGTCGGCGCTGACTGTCTTGGCGGTCGCATCGGGCAGGTTCCAATAACCCAGCATATTGTTCGACGACCGCGTGACCACCTCACCGACATCGCCGACCGGAACTTCCTCGCCATCGGGGCCGAGGATCTTGATCTCGACCCCCGGCAGCGGCTTGCCCGCCGAGCGCATCCGCGCATTGCCCGCCGGATCATGATCCTCGGGTGGCAGCATCGAAATGGTGCCGGTGGTTTCGGTCATCCCATAGGCTTGGATAAACTGCGCGCCGAACATCTGGATGCACTGGCGCAGCAATTCGAGCGGGATCGGCGCGGCGCCATAGAGGATATATTTGAGGCGGCTGTAATCGACCGTCGCGCAGCGCGGGTGCATGAGCAGGAATTGCAGCGCCGCGGGGACCATGAAAAAGCGCGTCACGCCATGCTGCTCGACCGCGTCAAACACCCCATCGGGGTTGAATTCGGCTAGGATGATGCCGGGAAGTCCAGCGGCAAGTGCCATGATGCCCAGCCCGGTCCCGCCGATATGCGCGCACGGCATCGCGACCAGCACCGCCTCGTCATCGTCCCATTTGGTATAGGGCAGGTCGAGGTCGCTGGAATGTTTGCGCAGCGCGAACAGGTTGCGGTTCGACAGCACCGCACCCTTCGGATTGCCGGTGGTGCCCGAAGTGTAGAGCTGGAGCACTGCGTCATCGGTGCCCGACGGGATGAAGGCCGTCCGCACCGCGCCGTCGATCATCGCCCGCGCCTCGGCGGCGCCGACAAGGGTGGGGGCATGGTCGAGCTTGCCGGCTAGCTGGTCGGCCAGCGTTTCGAACCCGGGTCCGGCGAACACCATCTTCGCCTGCGTGTCGTTGACGATGAACGCCCATTCGGTCGGCGACAGCCGCCAGCCGATCGGCGCCATCACGATCCCGGCGCGCGCGGCGCCGTAGAAGAGGATGAAATAGAGGTCGCTGTTCTTGCCGATCCACGCGATCCGGTCGCCCTTTTGCAGCCCCGCCGCGAACAGCGCCGACGCGACTTTCGCGGTCGCATCGTCGAGTTCGGCATAGGTGTAAACACGGTCTTCCTCGCGCAGCGCGACGCGGTCGACGCGCTCGCTGGCCCAATGGGTCAGGAATTCGTCGAATGTGAAAAGCTCCGAAACGTCGCGCGGCATGAACTCTCTCTCCTCGAATCGCATCTTTTACGTGCAATTGGGGAAAGGCTAGCGGCTGTGGGCGGCAGGTAAAGCGCGTATCGACAACCCTGTCAGCAACGTCAGGTGCGGTGGACGAGGAGAATGAGATTGTTCGCAGGCATCACGCGGCGCTCGGCGAGGGCCAAGCCCGCGGCGGCGGCTGCCACCTTGACGTCATCGACGTTACGCAGCCCCCACGCCGGATCGCGCATCCGCAGGCTGGCATCGAAGTCGATATTGCTGTCCGCGGTCGGCACGTTGGGTTCGATATAGGGACCGTAGAGGACCAGCGGCGCGCCTGACGCGAGCAACCGCGCTGCCCCCGCCAACAGCCCCAGCGTCGCGGCCCAAGGGCTGATATGCACCAGATGAGGCAGGCGTTTCGAGATTCCCAGGAAATTCAAGGCAGTCGCCCTGCTTTTGTGGTCCGGCCGGGATAGAACCCAGCGCCTACCCACCCTGTCCTGACTTCCGGATTGGTCGTTTTGAGCCGTTCGCGCCTTGGTAAAGTCGGTTCAAAAATCGCGCCCACTGTCCGCCCAGTTCGCAATTTCCGCGTCCAACCGACCGAAAGGTCACTGCAATGGCCGGAATGGGGTGGATTCCGGAATGGCTGCTTTTGAAAAGACTTCTCGGTAAGCGGACATTCGCAGTCGCGATGTAACATTTCAAGGATAAGCGGTTGAACGCACGTTGCGAGCACATCAGTCTGGGATAGGTGTCAGGACAACCTCGCGGCTATTGCCTTTGAAGATTATGCTGCCCGCACTGGCAGGGCGAACATATGTCGCCTCCTCCATCGTGGCAAACGCCGATTTCAAATCAGGGTGAAGCCCAATCGTGCAAATTGTTCGGGGCGGCGCGACCTGTCCGCCGATCGGCGGCGGGGGTGGCGGAGACTCCGGCATCTTGCGAACTGCGATACGATCGTTCTCGATGAAGTAACTTCGCACCTGACGCGCGCACGACGGTTCCCACGTAATGGCGTCGCGCGTCGCGGTAAACTTTAGCGATCCCTTCGGCAGCCGCTTGCCGTCGAGCATCGACACGCTCCAGCGGCCCTCCAGCGACCGCACTGGACGGTCGGCCTCGGACAGGAGCCGCTCAAGCCGAACGACATGACCGCCACCGGCCAACCGCACGCTGCCTGCCTTCGGAACATCAATTTGATTGAGCGCCGGAAGCACTCTGAAAACCGAGGGCAGGCTTTCCGGGAAGCCGATTGCACAAACGACCCGCAATTCTCCGGGCGGCCGATCGTCGGTGATGAAGCGGAGAGCGGGTCCGTCCTGCTGGTAACTGATAGACCATCCCGCGCACGCCGGTTCCCAGGTGAGGACACCGTTCGCCCCCTTGAGCGTCACGCCAACCAGCGACTGGCCATCGACCTCTGCCACTTGCCAAGCCCCCTCTATGCTCAGCGCGTTGGCCGATCCGCCAGGTTTGGCGGATTTTTCCTGTGATGATCGTTCGCGCGGGAACGGACTGCATCCGGTCACTGCCGGGATCAGGGCAACGACAATCAAGTGGCGAAGTGCCGATGTCGTCATGTCCTTCCGGCTAATTTGCATGAAAATAGGACCCGGCGCAGTCAACTGGGAGTGGCGCGGTCAACCGTTCGTTTTCGACGCTATCGCTGCCCCCTCCGCCCAGTTCGACGCGGGAACCGACTCTGAGGCGTTGATCGCTACCCCCAACGACAATGACCTGATCTCGACCCTCGGCGACAACGCGGGAGTCTTTTGGCCAGATGACGAGCAGTCCATCACCTCCGTCGCTTCCAACAACTCGCACACAGCCATTGCGCACAACCAGTTTACCCCGAACAAGCGCGGTCAGCATGATGTCAGGCACAAATGATCGCATCGGCAAGTGCGTGATCGGCGGTCGGGAGAACGAAGTAGTCGCACAGCCGGAACAGAGGGCCCAGGCAAAAAGCGGGAGGTGACGGTTCATCTGCGAAGTGTAAAGGTCTGGTCCCTTATGGTCAACGGCAGGTTTTGGGCTGCCTGCCTAAGCGTATGAACGTCCGAAAACTTGTCGATTCCGGTCATTCGATCCATATCGGCACGAATGGCAGCAACCGACCGGTTGCGGACGTAGGCTTTTGCGGCATAACGGCGTTGAGCGAAGGTGATAGCTGACAGTCGTTACCGCTGATCGAACCTGCCGCCGTGATAATCGGCCGGTGAGTTTGGGGGGATAATGAAGACAATTTTCACGGTGGTGGTGCTGATCGTATTCGCTGTAGTAGCGAACTTTCTGATCGTGCTCCTATTAAATCTAGCGGGGCTTCCTGGTGCCCTGGCCGCAGGTAAAGCGGGTCAGCGAAGTAGGGCGAGATTCATAGCGGGTTCGCTCGTTGCGGCGTTGGGTCAATCACTCGTATATCTCGGATATGTCGCCTTTGTGGTAAACTGGACGCGGCTTGCGATATCGATTCAAGGCGTCAACGTAATAGCTTGGCCTGTTGCTCTTCTAGCCGTCATGATCCCAATCTGGATGAATCTGATTCGCGCTAGGTTGGAAGCTCGACAGGCGGGCGTGGCAAACCCTCAAGCGGAGGCGCTACATATTACGACACTCATCTCACTAATGGGTTTCTTCGTTTTTGCCTTCGTGCCGAGTGCTATCGAGCCGTTCTATGGCTGGGTTCCCTACGTTAATTCGAGCAAGTAGTCGTCGTGGCGGCATCCCACCCCGTTCCAGTCGCTCCTCGTCGCGACCGAAAACCGCAATAGGTTTTTCCGATCACCTCTGTCGGGGCAAGCTCGTCGGTCGACGCGATTCACTTCGGGAGCCACTCCGCCCAAGCCACCCCGATGGGAGTGACCTGGACGAAACGACCTAACGGTCACGGCGCGGGTTTAGCCCAGTCGATCCCGGTCGCGGCGGCACCGGCATCCACAGCGACGAGCAAGCTTTCCTGACTGAGGTGCGAGTAGCGCTGACTTGTCGTCACGCGAGCGTGGCCAAGGACTTGACCGACGACGTACAGCGATTGTCCGCTCGACACCATGTTGCTCGCGGCGGTATGCCGGAGATCATGAACGCGAACGTCGGGCAGGCCAGCGTCGATCCGCGCCTTATTCCACACATAGAAGATGTCCTTGTATGGCTTTTTCGTTCGCGGATTTGGCACCACGAATGGGCATTCGTCCCAGCGAGGAACCTGCGCCAGAACGTCGAGCGCCGACTGCGACAAGGGCACATGCCGCGCCTTGCCGGACTTGCTGTGCGGGATACGCCAACGCCGCTGATCGATGTCGAAATGCTCCCACCGCGCATCAAGCAGTTCCCGCTTCCGTGCACCCGTCAGCAAAAGCAGCGGGATGATGAAACGAAGCTGCCGATTGGGGCTGGCTTCGATCGCCGTCTTCACCCGTTCGGTCTCCACCGCCGTCAGGTAACGCTCGCGTGCGTTGTCGACCTTGAAGTGCGGGACGGTCGTAAGAGGGTTCACGTCGGCACCGGGCACCTTCCATTGCCGGGCCAGCTTGAACATATAGCCCAGCACGACATGCAGGAAGTTGACCGAGGCAGGCGACAAGCCTTCATCGACCTTCGCCTTGAACCAGCTCGCGATCGCTTCGGGCTCCAGTTCGTCGAGACGCATTTTGCCGAACCGAGGCAAGATGTGCAGGCGCAGCGCCCGCGCGTCGTTGTCGTGGCTGCGCTTATAGGTGCGGACATAATCAAGATAGCGGACCGACAACTCGGTAACGGTCGGCACCTGTCGCTTAACCTGCTTATCCTCCAGCGGGTTTTCGCCGACGACGACGCGAGAACGCAGCTTCAAGGCTTCGCGCTTCGCCTTCTCGTAGCTGATGTCAGGATAGGGGCCGATGCGTATTTGACGCAGGCGCCCGTATTTATCCTTGTAGCGGAGGTGGAACGATTTGCCGCCGTTCGACCGCACTTCGAGAATAAAGCCGGAAAGCTTGTCTGAATAGTAGTCCACTTTTCGCCGATCCGGCGGGCAGGTGGCGGTGAGGACGAACGTGGTGTCCATTGAAACAACAGGCATGTGAATTTCCTTCTTGAATGATCGATAGATTGAGGTCGCCAGACGGCGCGGGGTCTCGACAAGGGTTGGGGTAGTCAGGCGGCCGGATCGGCGCTGGGTCGTTGGGGAAAACGGCCGGACGACAGCGCCCCTCCCCTCCCGTTCCCCCTGCGCGACCGTGGTGCCGGACCAGTGCAGCGGGGGGGTGGGGGGTGGGGTAGCAACCGGGGCAACTTTTGGTCGCAGCCCCGGCCACTGTCGCCAGCGTTCAGTTCGATTGAATTTCAATCAAACTTGCTTTTTCCCGGTGCCAATGGGGTCGTGCCTGAATCCGATCGTTTGTCGGCGTCATGCACAGAACCAACCTTCAGAAGCGGCACACGCCATTTGTTGCTGCCTCTGATCCGCTTGGGCTCACCGAATAGTTCGCGCAGCAGTTGGGCACACTCTTTGACCTGCGCATTGCTGGGATTGGATATCTCAACATGCTTGAGAAGTTCGGTCGGGGTGAAGGTCGGGGAACCGGAGCGATCTTTCACATCATGATCGATATGCGATAAGACCAAATCCCTGACGACGCTCGACGCCATGTGCTGGCGGTTGACCGCATCGAGTTGCTCTTCTGCGGAAGCATCGAGCCACCATACTTCCCCTGCATCCAGTGCCTCCGCCATTTGCGCAAACACCTGCTGCATATCGATGCCGTGGGCATAGTTGATCGAGGCGACCCGGATGGTCCACCAGCGGCGATTACCTGTTCCATCCACAAGGAAGGTGTCGTCATTGACCGTGGCGATGAAGACGGTCCGGCGGGGATAGGTACTATCCTGCTTCGCATAAGGCTGGCGCACCTTGTCGATATCGTTGGTCAGAATCCCTTTCAGACGCTCGACATCTCGCCGGAAGGTTGACCCAAGTTCGCCGATTTCCACCAGCCAATGCCGGATAGCGGTCAGGATGGAGTCCTTGCTGCCGCCGTCCAGATGGTGGTCGAGCTTCACCAAGGAGTCCGCCAGAGCGGGATCAGGCACCAAGGATTTGAGCCAACTGGTTTTGCCGATGCCCTGCGCACCTTGAAGGGTCAGGACGCCGCGGGTCTTGAAGCCTGTTTTCAGAAGTGCAGCTGCGGTCGCGCTCAGCAGCCACTTGCGCATCAGGACATCGCGGAAGCCCGTATCGTATCCCTCCTCGACCTGAAGCGTTTCATAGAAATCGGGCAGACGATCGACGCCGTCCCAAGGCTTGCTCTGGATCCAGTCTGCGGCCGGATTGAAGGGATTTTCGTCAGCAATCACTACAAGGAAAGAGCCGACATGCACTGTGGACATACCGTGAGCTGCGACCAAGCTGACAATCTTCGCCTCGGTCACATTGAGCGCATTGTCTATAGTTCCCACGTGATCAGGATGGACGATTTCAACGTCTTTCTTGATGACATTATATCGAACTTTGATCCCATATTTCGTCAGCACATGGCGAAGATTGCCAACCGTCAATGGGGGAACATTCCCGTGAGCCGGTTGATCGGGCAAGGACCGGATGTCGACTCTATTGGTCCCGGCCGGACGGGTCAGGCTCGACGATGTGACATGCGCGAGCCGCGATATTTGTATTGGAGTTAGCTTTTTGGGCTCCACGCCGCCAAACTTAGTTAGCTGCCCGTCATTCAATTTGGGCGTGATTTTTTTCGATGATTCCATTTGATAAATCCTGAAAATCGAGAAATTCACCTGAGCGGAGCGAAAGACGGTCCGGGTTCAGGCGAGTACGCGATCAGTCCAGGCACGATCCTGCTCGGGTGCAGGATCGCGGAAGGCGGAAAGAAGGGGATGCAGCGCAGGCGCGCGAAATCCAGCCTGAGACACAGGCAGCTCTGGCGAAGCCAAGAACAAAGGGATTTGGGGCTGGCGCAATAAGCCACACACATTTCTTCCGTCAGTTGAAGGACTGATCAATGCCGGGTCCGCGAAGCGGTTAGGAAGAAAGTGTAGCTATCGAGGCTTCATTGTGACGATTCCGGCAACCGGCACGAAGCAGACCGGCCATATGGAGACGACAATTCGCGGTTCAAGAGGGCGCTGCGTTTTTCTTGGTGACGCCCTTTCGCGCCGGTGCCGATCCTCGCAAAGTCGCCTCAGGTGCCACCCCCACCCCCCACCCGGCCGCAGCCGGTCCGGCACATCTGCAACAGGTCGGCCCATCCTTCGTCATCGCGATCCTCAAGGAACAGGAGGAAGGCGAAGCCGGAATCTGCAATGCAGTAGATCAGTTCAAACCAGCCGCCATGATCGTGCAGCCAGTCCCAATAGGTTTCGAACCCGGGCTGATCAAAGCGGACGCCCTCCCGCTCCAGCGGCGAGAAAAGGACTTCTGATTTCAACATGGCTTCTGTGTCGCCCGAGCAGAGGACGACAATGTGCGTGAGATCGTCGAGGCCGTCGTCAATGATCTGATCGATACGTTTCCGCAGCAGGTCTTTGATGTCGTCGCGGAGCGGCAAGGTTAGAGCATTTTGCATGGCGCCTAAATCAGGAAGGGAAAGCATAGAATTCTCCAGACAAAAAAATAGCGCCCCGCAGGACGCTGTTTCCGATTGATATTTGTGGTGTGGGTGTCAGGCGTGGTCGCGGACCAGCCCGAGCAAGGTCGGGTCGATGTCCGGCCGATCGGGAACGATCAGCACGATGCCGAAGCCGTCGTCGCTGACGATGGTCACGGCTTCAAACCAAGTGCCGTGGCGCTCGACATATTCAAAATTGGCGGTGAAGCCGGGGTCGCCATACTTGCTGCCGTCCACAAGGTTTTTGGCGAGCGGCACCCCCACCACCCCCTCGACCGCTGCAATCGTGTCGTTCGGTTCGGCCACGATGAAATGCGCGAGCTCGCCCAGATCGTAGCCGTCGTGTTCGATTAACTGATCGCGGCGCAGTGCCAGCAGCCGGATCAGGTCGTTGTCGAGTGGTGACGAAAGCGCGCGCGCCATGTCGGCCGTGCTGCGAATTGAGATCATGGCTTTCTCCAAATGCAAAAAGGCCCCGAGGTTTCTCCCGAGGCCTTTGGTGGATGATGATGTTCTGAGGTCAGTCGAAGGTCGCCGCCACCTTCACGTCGGGCAGTCCCGCGATGCGCAACGGGATGGCGAAGTAGTTCTCGACATTCGTCCGGGCCTGCCGTTTCGCGACGTTAAGTAAGCCCGGTTGTTGCGCCTGCGCGATCATTGCCCGCCGCGCCTTAGTGTAGTTGGCCTTCCGCAGCGCTTCTACCTGCTCATCGGAGAAGGTAAGGACGCCGCCGTTGATCGTGGTGGCATTTTCAGGCTGAAACGCGATTTCCCCGAGCGTGACCTTGGGCAGCTTCACCGTCACCAGCTTTGCCTTCTCATTGTACCGTACGTCGGCAATGCTGAGATCGGACAGGTCGAGATGGTAGGTCACGACTGCGGGAACGATCAGTTCCTGCTCCCCACCGAAGAGCCAAAGAACTGTGCGGCCCGCCTGAACCTTCGCCGTCCCCTTATAGCTGAATACAAGAAGTTGGTTTTCCTCGCGAAGGCTTTCGACGGTGGTGGCGAGAACCTTGGTGGTGTCCACCGTGAAGAGGCCGGTGTGCTTGACCTCGCCGTCCAGCAGTGCCTTTGGCGCGGCGACGTAACCGACACCGAGGGCGACAACGTGGGTCGCGGCGAGAAGCCCGATCGTCCGGCGCTCGATCATTTGAGCGCGAACATCAGCGGAGGCGGGGCTTTGGAATCAAGTGGCCAACGAGCAATCTTATCCAAGGCGGCTTCGGTAGTTGTGTCCAGCGGAACCTTGATCCGCCATGTCGCTTTATCGAACGATGCTTTCTCCAGCCTCCAAACGGCTGTGCGTTTGCCGGTGACGTTTCGATTCAGTGTCCCGGTGTCATCCTCATTTTTAATGGCTTCCATCATCCCTGCTTCGCGATCTTCAGCGTATTCCGCATAGTCGCCATCGATAAGTTTGACGTCCGGCTGATTTCCTCGATCCAAGGGCGTCCGACCGATGTTCTTGATGGTGTAGCGAACCACGACGAACGTCTCGCCGGGACTAAGTTTCGGACCCATGTCAAGTACGCCGACCTTCGATCGATCTTCGACGGAATCGATCTTGATTTCGAAGTTCTGCGATTGTTCGAATTTGCCCAGCGGCACCAGCGGCAAATCGCGTTCTGTCGGCGCGGCAGTGACTTCCTCGTGCGAGGGAGGCGAGCTATCGCCGCAAGCGGCAAGGCTCACGGGCAGCGCAAACGCCAACACGGCGCGGCTCAACCTTATTCTCATTCTTCTTCTCCTTTTGGTGATGCCCGAAATGGGCGTGTTGAGGCCATCACCGACGGCTCACGTTACCGACGGCTTTGGCCAATGCCAGTGAAATGACACGATTGGTATACAGACGCGATATGCGTCACCCGTCCACATCGGCGCATGGATGTGGTTCGGCTTCTCGGCGTCAATGTCCGCCACCAACGCAAGCTGAAGGGCATGACCCAAGAGCAGCTAGCGGCGGCGGCGGAGATGGAACGCAGCTATGTCAGCGACCTTGAGAGAGGTACTCGGAATCCATCTGTGGCTGCGCTCGGCAGGATAGCTGATGCGCTCGGGATCGAGCCACACTTGCTGTTACTAGAACGGTTGAACAGCTAACTTTTGCGTGCCCCTATATAAGTTACCCATTCTACCGTGCTATCAGTCGCTTGGTACCAAAGGGGGGCGCATCATGAAACGTTTCGCATCAGCCGCAATTTTGTTGGTCTCCATACCGACAACGACCTGCGCGCAGGAGATTTCGGAAACTCTGGCTAAACCAGCTAGAGCTACGCTTTCCAGTCCCAAGCAACCGATCGACCTTGAGTTTTGTATCGCCGACGCAATCACCCAAGTCGGGGGCGCAATTCCAATTCCAATTCATGACGGCCCCGACAGAACGCTGATGCTGGGCTACGGCCACACCCCGAAAATCGTCGTCGTAATGACCAAAGTGCCGTCTGGAACCGAGCTAAAAATCTACACGAAATCCGGCGACGCGGACGATCGATTTACAAACTATGTGCGTGCGTCATGTAAGATTTCATAGACCCAACCTGACCCCAACATTCCCTATCACGAGGACGACGCCAACGACGCCCAGCCATCGCCCACGCAGAAATCAAATCCGCCGATACAGCAACATCAGGTTGTTCGCGGGCATTTCCCGAACATCCTCCAGCGCAAAGCCTTTCGCTTCAGCCAGTTCAGTCACATCCTCCAGCCAACGCACGCCCCATTCGGCATTTCGCGCCCGCAAGCTTTCGTCAAAGGCCAGATTGCTGGGTGCGGTTGGGTGATCCTTGCGAAAGTAAGGTCCGTAAAGAATTAGCGGCGCACCCTTCTGGAGAAGCTTTGCGCTTTGTGTGAAAAGCCCCAGCGCCGCATCCCACGGGCTGATATGCACCATATTGATGCACAGGATCGCGTCGGCGTGCTCGATCGGCCAGTCGCCAGTTGACGCATCAAGCGCCAGCGGCGGCGCGATATTCGCCAGCCCCGCTTCGCCGCACCATGCCGCGATCGACACCAGCCCCGCCGGATCGGGATCGCTGGGCTGCCAGTCCAGCGCTGGAAAGGTCCGGGCGAAATGGACGATATGCTCGCCCGACCCGCTCGCGACTTCCAGCACCGTGCCGGTCGGGGGCAGCCAGTCGGCGAGCGCCGCCGCGATTGCATCGCGGTTGCGCAACGTCGCCGGAGCATGGCGCTTGTCGTCGCTACCGCCGTCGCTTGGCATCCACGGCGGTGAGGATGCCATCAGCCCTTGGCCTGCGCCCGCGCGCGGCGTTCACGCACGATCAGCCACGCGAGCAGCCCGACCGGGCCGACCATCAACGTCAGGAACAGGAACGGAAACTGGGCAATGCGGCTGAACCCCTTGTTGTCCGCATCGCGCGCAATCCACATTCCGGTGAACAGGTCGAACGCCAGATAGTGCGTCCACCCCAGCGTCGCGCCGCCCGGGCTGTCGAACAGCTTCATCACCCCCGCCAGCGTCGTGAAATCACCCCCGCCGGGGCCGCCGGGATCAATTCCGCCACTCACGAACCCGACGATCATCACCGTGTAGGCAAGGCACAGCAGGAACACCCCGGCATAGAGGATTACGGCGAGAATTTTCGGACCGCGCGGCAGAAAGGCGAGCGCGATCCAGCTGGCGAACGCCCAATAGTTGGCGAGCAGAAAGATGGTATCCCAGGTCATTTATCGTCCCTCCCCTGAACGGCAAACTCGATCCATCGCCGCACATGCGTTTCACGCGCGCGCGCTGCCGACGTTTCGGCTGACCACAGCCTATATCAACCCGCCAAGCCCGAACAGCACGATCCCGCCGAACAGCGCGACTAGCCCGGTCGTCACGATCAGCATCGTCACCCGCGCTGCGGGCAGCCGCCTTGTTGCCGCGAAGGCCGCGGTGAGACCGAGGCCGAGCGCGATCAGCGGCGCGTAGAGAAATGCCCAGTCGTAACTGAACTCGCGGCGCACCTCGACCAGTTGCCACTGCTCGACGACCAACCCGTACAGCGTGATCGCGGCAAGCCAGGCAGCGACGAAGACGACCGCGAACAACGCGCCGCCGGCCAGACAGCCGGCGGCGGTGCGTTTCGCGCCGCTGTCGCCGCTTTCGCTCAACTGCCGCCGATCTCGCTCAGCGACGGGGTGCCGGGTGCAGCGGCCGGCTCGTTCCACGCCAGGATCGGCTTGCGCGCCGCCGCGGTTTCGTCAAGCCGCGCGCGCGGGGCGAAATGCGGCGCCGATTTGAGCGCCGGGTCGCCATTCTTGGCGCGCATAGCGATGCTGCGCAGCGCGCCGATGAACTGGTCGAGCGCTGCCTTGCTCTCGGTCTCGGTCGGCTCGACGAGCATCGCGCCGTGAACGACGAGCGGGAAATAGACCGTCATCGGATGATAGCCCTCATCGATCAGCCCCTTGGCGATGTCGAGCGTCGAGAAGCCCTCGGCAAGGCCTTTGTCGCTGAACAGCGCCTCGTGCATGCACGGCCCCGATGCTGCGAATGGCGCGTCGAGCACGTCCTCCAGGCTGCGCAAGACATAATTGGCGTTGAGCACCGCATCCTCGGCAACCTGCTTGAGCCCATCGGCGCCGTGGCTGAGGATATAGGTCAGCGCGCGGGTGAACATGCCCATCTGGCCGTGGAAAGCGGTCATGCGGCCAAAAGTTTGCGGGTGATCCTCGCCTGCGCTTTCTTCCTCGATCAGGCGGAAACCCTCGGCGTGCTTGGTGACGAAAGGCAAAGGCGCGAAAGGCGCGAGCGCTTCCGACAGCACCACCGGCCCCGAACCCGGGCCGCCGCCGCCGTGCGGGGTCGAGAAAGTCTTGTGCAAATTGATGTGCATCGCATCGACACCGAGGTCGCCGGGGCGCACCCGGCCGACGATCGCGTTGAAATTCGCGCCGTCGCAGTAGACATAGCCACCCGCGGCGTGGACCGCGTCCGAAATCGCCTTCATGTCGCGCTCAAACAGCCCGCAAGTGTTGGGGTTGGTGATCATCACGCCCGCAACGTCGGGACCAAGGCGAGCCTTCAGCGCTTCGAGGTTGACGCGGCCCGCCTCGGTCGCCGGAATATCCTCGACCGTGAAGCCCGCGAACGCCGCGGTCGCCGGATTCGTGCCGTGCGCGCTTTCGGGGACGAGGATCACGCGGCGGTCCTCGCCGCGCGCTTCGAGCGCCGCCTTGATGCAGAGAATACCGCACAGCTCGCCATGCGCGCCAGCCTTGGGCGACATCGCGACGCTGTGCATGCCGGTCAGGGTGATCAGCCATTCGGCGAGTTCGTGGATCACCGCATAGGCACCCTGCACCGTCTCCTGCGGCTGCAATGGGTGCGCGTCGGCAAAGCCGGGCATCCGCGCGACCTTTTCATTCAGGCGCGGGTTGTGCTTCATCGTGCAGCTGCCGAGCGGGAACAGGCCAAGGTCGATCGCATAATTCTGCCGCGACAGGCGGGTGTAGTGGCGCACGGTTTCGGCTTCGCTGAGCCCAGGCAAGCCAATCGGCGCGGAGCGCGTGAGCGCACCGAGGTCGGGGGCGGGTGCGGCTTCGTCGAAATCGACGCCGGTGGTTGCGGTCGAGCCGATCTCAAAGATCAGCGCTTCCTCGAGCATCAGCGCACGATTGCCGGTGAAGGTCGTGTTGTCGTCGGCGCCGCCCGCGGCGGTCATTTCGGGGCGCCAGCCGCCGGGGTTGAGCGCGGTCATACCAGCACCTCCTTCAGAGCGGCGGCAAAGGCGGAAATATCCGCCTCGGTCACGGTTTCGGTGACGGCGACGACGAGGCCGTTCGCCAAGTTTGCGTTGGCGGGGTAGAGACGACCGAGCGACACGCCGCCCAAGATGTCACGCTCTGCAAGCTTGTGGATCACCGGGCGCGCCTCGGTCGGCAGCAGCAGAGTGAATTCGTTAAAATAGCTGTCGTTCATCACCGACACGCCCGGAATTTTCGCCAGCTCCGCAGCCGCCAGCTTCGCGCGGCCATGGTTGATCGCGGCAAGCCGACGCAGCCCCGCCTCGCCCAGCAAGGTCATATGAATGCTGAAGGCCAGCGCGCACAGCCCTGAATTGGTGCAGATATTACTCGTCGCCTTTTCGCGGCGAATATGCTGCTCGCGCGTCGACAGCGTCAGCACGAAGCCGCGCTTGCCATTGGCATCGACCGTCTCGCCGCACAGGCGGCCCGGCATCTGGCGGACATATTTGGTCTTGCACGCGAACAGCCCGACGTAGGGGCCGCCGAATTGCAACCCGACCCCGATCGACTGCCCCTCACCCACCACAATATCGGCGCCCATTTCCCCCGGCGCCTTGATCAGCCCGAGCGCGACGGGTTCGGTGACCACTGCAATCAACAGCGCCCCCGCCGCCTGACACGCCGAAGCCAGCGTAGTCATATCGTCGATGCGGCCGAGGATGTCGGGATATTGGACGACAACGCAGCTCGTGTCCTTGTCGATGCTGTCCGCCAGCGCCGCCCAGTCAGTCCCCACCTCAAGGCTGGGATCGCCATCGACCAGCACATCGCCGGTATATTTGGCCATCGTGCGCGCGACGCTGCGGTAATGCGGGTGCAGTCCGGTCGACAGCAGCGCCTTGCCACGCTTGGTGATCCGGCGCGCCATCACGATCGCTTCCCAGCACGCGGTCGAGCCGTCGTACATCGACGCATTGGCTACATCAGTGCCGAGCAGGCGGGCGACCTGCGACTGGAATTCGAACAGCATCTGCAATGTACCCTGCGCGATTTCGGGCTGGTACGGGGTGTAGGCGGTCAGAAACTCGCCGCGCTGGATCAGATGATCGACGCTGGCAGGCACATGATGGCGATATGCCCCCGCGCCGAGGAAAAACGGCCCGTCGCCCGCGGCGCGGTTCTGGCGCGACAGCGCGGCCATATGGCGCTCGACCGCGAGCTCGCTCGCGTGCATCGGCAGGCCCGCGATCGGACCATCGAGCCGCGCTGTGGCGGAAACATCGGCGAACAGATCATCGATCGATGCCGCACCAACGGTGGCGAGCATTGCGCTCCGGTCGTCGGCGGTAAGGGGGAGGTAACGCATGAACTACTCCGCAGAAGAAGCTGGTTTTTGGGAAAAAAGCTGGGCAGTATCTGTAAGCGCGCCCGAAAAGATCGCCGGACCGGCGTGCGTCGTGCGGATCCATGGCGCGAGCCAGATGCGAAACCCGGCGTCGCGCACGCGGCGGCAAAAGGCGTAGTCGTCCGACAGCAGAGCCTGACTTTCGGGCTCGATATAGGGACAGAAAAAGGCGGGTACGACTTCGCCAACGCCATGCGCCTGCCGTTCAGCGGGATCGGGCCGGAACACCAAATCGGGCATCGCCTTCGCCATGCCTTCGAGCACGTCGCGGCGGATGAGCATCATGGCGGTGCCGAGCCGCGCCAGCTCAACCAGATCGGTCATCTGGAAATTCTGGTTGGGGTGCAGGAAATGGAGCGCGAAGTCGCCGGCGTAGTGCGCGAGGTCAGCGGGATTATCTTTGGCGAGCCCCTGCTCGACCGCGCGCGCGACATTGGCCCAATTGATCATCCGCCGCGGATAGGCGCCGCCCAGCACCCCGCACTCGCGGTGCGCCTCCATCGCGCGGATCAGCGAGAACACATCGTCGGCCGAAAAATCGATGTCGGCATCGATGAACAGCAGATGGGTGCAATCGCTGGCGAGGAACATCGCGTTCAGCATGTTGCGCGCGCGGGTGATCGACGGCTGGTAGAGGATGAACTCAAAGCGCACCGAAATGCCCATCGCCTGCGCGCGCAGCGCCAGCGCCAGCGCCGCACGGACATAGGTGCCCTGCGCCCCTTCATAGATCGGCGTCGCCACCATCAGGCGGCAATTGGCGAGGGCAGGTTCGGTAGCGATTTTGCTTTCTCCCAACAGCCCCTCCCCGTCAGGGGAGGGGTGAAATCGCTATAGCGCGTCGCAGAACGCCTTGTACGCGGCGGCGTCCATCAACCCGTCGAGCTGGCTCTTGTCGCTGAGCGCGAGGCGGAAGAACCAGCCTTCGCCTTCGGGGTCCGAATTGACCAGCGCCGGGTCTTCCTCAAGCTGGCTGTTGCCTTCGGTCACGGTGCCGTCGACGGGGGCAAAGACGTCGCTTGCCGCCTTCACCGATTCGACCACCGCGGCGTCGCCGCCCTGGCTCAGTTCAGCGCCGGTGTCGGGAACTTCAACGAACACGATGTCGCCAAGCTGGCCCTGCGCAAAATCGGTGATGCCGACCGTTGCGACGTCGCCGTCGACGTCGATCCATTCATGTTCTTCGGTATAATAACGCGGCATCGATCAAGCTCCTGTTTTACGAACATAATTATGCGGAACAAAGGGCATGGCGGCGACGGTGCAAGCCACCCGCTTGCCGCGCACCTCGGCGGCGAGCGCGGTGCCGGGCGCGGCGTGGTCGCGCGGCACATAACCCATCGCAATCGGCGCGCCGACGCTGGGGGCGAAGCCGCCCGAGGTCACAACGCCGATTTCCGTGTTGCCGTCGAACAGCTTGGCGCCTTCGCGCACCGGCATTTTGCCATCCACAAGCAAGCCAACGCGCTTGCGCGGGCTGCCGTCGGCAAGATGGCCCAGGATGCGCGCAGCCCCCGGGAAACCGCCTTCCTCGCGCCGACGCTTGCTGATCGCAAACGCCAGATCGCCTTCGACCGGATCGATCGCCGGGTCGAGATCATGGCCATAGAGCGGCAATCCCGCTTCGAGGCGCAGACTATCGCGCGCGCCCAGCCCGATCGGCTTGACCTCTTCCATCGCGCACAACGCATCGGCAAAATCGATTAGCGCCTCGTTCGGCAGCGAAATCTCGAAACCATCCTCGCCGGTATAACCCGAGCGGCTGAGCCCGATCACATGGCCGTTCCACGTCGCGCGCGTCGTCTGCATGAACACGAGGCCCGCAGCCTCGGGCACGAGCCGCGCCAGCGCGGTGACCGCCTTCGGCCCCTGCAGCGCAAGCAGGCCATAATCCTCGTTGTGATTGAGCGTGATGTCGTCGGGCAGGTTTTCGCGCAGATGCCCGATATCTTCCCATTTCACGGCGCCGTTGACGACGATGCCGAGTTGATCACCCTCGTTGGTGATCATCAAATCGTCGAGGATGCCGCCATCCTCGTCGAGCAGCAGCGAATAGCGCATCCGGCCGGGTTTCAATGCCGAAATGTCGCCAGGGACCAGCGTTTCGAGCGCTTCGGCGACATTGTCGCCCGACAGCGCCAGCTGCCCCATATGGCTGACGTCGAACAGCCCAGCATGTTCGCGGACCCACAGATGTTCGGCCATGATGCCTTCATACTGGATCGGCATCCAGTAACCGGCGAATTCGACCATCCGCCCGCCTTTGGCGCGGTGCCAGGCGTCGAGCGGCAGCACTTCGGTTGCGGCTTCGATCGCGACGTCTTCGTCCAACTGTTCGGTTTCGGTCATGTCAGTCTCCCGCGGTTGCACGGCGGATGCGCGGCGGGGTGCCGCGCCTTTCGCCATGCCCCCTCTGTCACGGGAACCTGAGAGTTTTCCTCCATCACACGACGGAGTTACCCCTTCGGTGGTTCCAGCAACCAGCCGGAACGCTTTCCAGAGTGTCCGTTCCAGCCTGCGCGGTCCTGCTGACCTGAGAGTTTCCGGGGCGGTTGCTCCTTCGGTGGTGAGGCGCCGGTTGCCCTGCCCTCACGCTCTCCCGCGCGGCCGGTCGAATCCCTTGCGAAACCCGACAGACGCCCGAGCCTTGGCGCTGCCCTTATGCGGAGTCAATCGGCGAGCGCGCGGATTGCGTCGTTTTCGTGGATATGCACGCCCGAACCGCCCTGCCCCGCCAGGTTGACGATCGCCGCGGCAACCGTGGCGCCTTGAATCGAGCGGTAGCGGCGGAAGGAACCGTGAAGCAAGGCATCGGCGAGCGGCGCCGCGATTGTCGCCAGTCCTTCGCCCAGCCGCGGCGGTCCGGGTCGGTTGCCGAGCAGCAAGCCGGGACGGATCAGGTCGAGCCGCTCGAACCCGAGCGCGCGCAGCGCATCCTCGGTCTCACCCTTGGTCCGCAGGTAGAAATTGCCCGCTTTCGCCGACGCGCCGACCGAGCTGACGACGATCATATGCGGGGTGCCGCCCAGCCTTGCCCCGCGCGCCGTCGCAAGGATCAGGTCGTGATCGACGGCGCGGAACGCCGCTTGCGACCCCGCCTGCCGGATCGTGGTACCAAGGCAGCAGATCAGCACCGCGGGCTTTTCGGCGGCGATGATATCGGGCCAGCTTGCGGATGGCGCGACGCGCTCGGCGTGGTGCGGCGCCAGCCCTTCGACCGGGCGGCGGGCGATGATCGTGACACTCCGGTCGCCGAACGCGTCGATCACCGCCCGCCCGATCAGCCCGGTCGCGCCAACAATCAGCGCGTCAGACATGCGCCAACGCCTTCGGCACTTCGGCGCGTCCGAAAATCTCGGCATAACGGTCGATGGCAAAACGATCGGTCATCCCGGCAATATAGTCGCCGATATGCCGGGTTGTCGCGCATTCTTCGCCGGGCAGGCGCGCCGACCAGTCCTCGCCCATCAGGCGCGGATCGTCGGCATAGGCGGCGAACAGCCGCCCGACGACCTCGTTCGCTGCCTGTGCTGCCGCGATCTGTTCGGGGTGGTGATAGAGATTCGCGTACATGAAGCGTTTGAGTTCGCGCTCCTCGGCCGCGAGTTCGGGTGAAAACCCGCCAAGTGAGCGACCCGCCGCGCGAACCTCGGCGACACTCGCCACGCCCGCCCCCGCAACATTGGCCGTGGTCGCAGCGATGACATCGTTGACCATCACCCCGATCTGGTCGCGGACCAGCTCGCGCAGCAAGCGGTCGCGCGGCGCGCCGGGGAAGCGTCCCTCGACGGCGCGGAAATTGGCGGCGACAAACGGTTGCTCCATCAACTGTTCGAGGTCGAGCAAGCCTGCACGCAAGCCGTCGTCGATGTCGTGATTGTCGTAAGCAATGTCGTCGGCGACCGCCGCGATCTGCGCTTCGAGGCTAGCATGACTTCCAAGGTCGAGTCCGAAATCGCCATCGATGTCGGCGAGCGCCCAGCCGGGGTTGGTCACCGGTCCATTATGCTTCGCCAGCCCTTCCAGCGTTTCCCACGTCAGGTTGAGCCCGTCGAAGAGCGGATAGGGGCATTCCAGCGCCGCCAGCGTGCGCAGTGTATGGCCATTATGGTCGAAACCGCCATGGCCCGCCATCGCCGCCTTAAGTGCATCTTCCCCAGCATGGCCGAAGGGCGGATGGCCGATGTCGTGCGCAAGGCACAAAGCCTCGGTCAGATCCTCGTTCAGCCCCAGCGCGCGCGCGATGCCGCGCCCGATCTGCGCGACCTCGATGCTATGGGTCAGGCGGACGCGGTAATGATCGCCATCGGGCGCCACGAACACCTGCGTCTTGTGGCGCAGGCGACGAAAGGCGATCGAATGGATGATGCGGTCGCGATCGCGCTGAAAATCATCACGCGGCCCGCGGACGACGCGGCCCAGCTCGGCGTAACGGCGCCCGCGGCTTTGCGCCGGGTCGCTGGCGCAATCGGCAACGCTCACTTGAACGGATCGACGGTGTCGCCCGCCTCGCTGTTGAACAGGAAGCCGTCGCCGCCAGCTTTCTTATAGCTGGTCAGCCAGTCCTGCGCGGCCTTGCGGTCCTTGAACGGCCCGACCAGCAAACGGCGGGTCTTGCCCCATTCGGCGGTCGCGCCCGATTTGCCCTTGAACAGATCGGGGCTCTTCTTGGCAAATTTGCCAAAGTCGGTCGCGAGCGCGCGGGCATTGGCGCCGGTTGCCACCTGCACCCAGATGCGCGCGGGGCTGGCCTTTTTCTCCGCTGCCTCAGCCTTGGCCTTGGCGTCGACTTCGGCCTTGGCTTTTGCCGCGACGGCGTCCTTTTCGCGCTTCGCATCTTCGGCGGCGTCGGTGCGGCGCTTGTCTTCGAGCAATTTGGCGAGCGTGTCGGCGCCGATCGCATTGTCGGGCTGGGTCAGTTCCTCGGGCGGAATCTCGATCGACCCGACGATGTCGGCGAGCGTAGCAAGCGGTGCGGGCGAAGCCGCGGGCGGCACAGCGGCAACGGACGCCTGCGTTTGCGGCGTGGCCGCAGGCGCGCTCACCGTACCACGCCCGATGTCGGCAATCGAAAAGCCGGGTCCGACAGGGGCCGTCGATTGGGCCGGATTCGTCCTGACCGGCGCCGCTTCAGATGCTGCCGCGCTCGCCGCAGTTGCGGTCCTGGAAGGAAGCTCAACAATAGTCGGCGCTGGCCCCGACGCTGCGGGGAACGGATTGTCCGGCGTCGGTCCGACCCGCACGATCGTCGGCGCCGGACTGCCTGCGGCGGGGAAAGGGTTTTCGGCGGTCGGGCGCGGAGCGGCAGGCTGCGGCGTCAGCACCGGTGTCGACGGTGCAACAGTCGCCGGGCGCGGCGTGGCCGCTGAAGTCGTCGGCGGCGCGGCGGGCTGACGCGACTGGGCGTAGGCCGGTCCGACTTGCCGGGTGCTTGGCGTCGGGGTCGGTGCAGCCGCAACCGACGCGGCGGCGGGGCGCTTGGTGCTGGCCGTCGTGCGCTTGCCCGATGCGGCAGGAGCAGTCGGCGGCGTCGCGACCGCCACCTGCACGGGTTTACGCTTTGCCGCGAGCTGGCCATTGGGGAAGCGCCCGAAATGCGCCGCCGCGGCCTGCTGGGCGGGATTGAGCCGGTCCATCTGGGTCAGATAGGGCAGGATATTCTGCGCCATGGCGGGCGGCATCGTTGCGTTGACGATCTCGCTTGCCTCGCCGTCACGGCCGTTCATCGCCAGGATCATCGCGCGCAATCGCCAGGCGCCGCGATCCTGCGCGCGCAGCTGCGGTGTCAGCATCTGGATCGCGCGATCGGCCTCGCCGGTGATCCCAAGCGACAATGCATAGCGCCGAGTTAATTCGTCATTCGGAGCGATCGACAGCGCCAGCTGGTAATCGCGCTGCGCCGCCTCCTGTTGGCCGAGCAGGTCGCGCGCCAACGCGCGGTCGGACAGGAACAGCCGTTCGGGCGCACCGAGCAGCTGCGCCTCGCCGAAATAGTCGAGTGCGCGGGTCGGATTTTCCATATGGACCATGGCCGATCCGAGCGCCGCCTTGATCGCGCCATCGCGCGGGCTTGCCTGTTCCGCGCGGACCAGGAATCCCAATGCCGCGCGATGATCGTCGAGTTCGATCGAAGCCCGCCCCGCGTCGAGCAGCGCGCGGGGATCGCTATTGTTTGAGGCGATGCGCGCGAGCGCCGACGACAGCAATGTCCGCGCCGCTGTGCGCTTTTCCATCGCCGCTTTGGTCGCGGCATCGGGCGGCGTCACCTGCGCGGCCGCAGGTGCCGCCGCGAGCCCCAGCAGCAGCGCGCCGAACGCACCGGCGCAGAGCCGCGCACGTGTCGGCTTCGCCGTCATTTTCGCTTGCCGCATGGGCAAATCATCCCGATCTTCGGTCTGCCGTGCCCTGCGGGCAGCCGTTTACAGCCCCGTTACTGGTTGTTCTGGCGCCCCAGGAAGCGGGGGATGTCGACCCCGTCGTCCTTGTCACTACCCTCGCCCTCGGATGGGGTGGCGCCGCGCGACAGGCGCGACATGCGTTCGAACAAAGTGCCGCCGCCCATCGAGCGCGCGGGCGCTTCTTCGCCCCCGCCCGCGTCGCCGCCGGATGCCGATGCCGCGCGATAGTCGGTCGCGGGCGCCTCAGGGGCGTCGAGGACCAGTTCTTCCGCCGTGTCGTCGTAGCTCGCGGCGACCTGCGACAATTCCATCGGCTCTTCTTCAGCCGCTGCCGCTTCGACTTCGACCGCATCGCTCAGCGAAAAGCCGGGCGCCGGGTCATTGGCTTCGTCCGCCAACACGTCGGCAACCGGCTCTTCTTCGACGACGGGTTCAAAAGCTTCTTCAGCCACCGGCGCCGGCGCTGCCGAGCGTGCGGGGGCAAAGGAGAAGCTGCGCGTCGCAGGCGCGGCCTGCGCCGCCATTTCGCCCGTGCTGTCGATACCGGTGGCGACCACCGACACGCGGATCTTGCCATCGAGGCTGTCGTTGAACGCGCTGCCCCAGATGATGTTCGCATCGGGATCAACCAGCTCGCGAATGTGGTTCGCGGCCTCGTCCACTTCCATCAGGCGCATATCTTCGCCGCCGGTGATCGAGATGATGACGCCCTTGGCGCCTGCCATCGACACGCCGTCGAGCAACGGGTTCGCGATCGCCTTTTGCGCCGCTTCGAGCGCGCGGCCGTCGCCTTCGGCTTCGCCGGTGCCCATCATCGCCTTGCCCATTTCGCGCATCACGCTGCGCACGTCGGCAAAGTCGAGGTTGATCAGGCCGGGCATGACCATCAGGTCGGTGATGCCGCGCACGCCCTGCTGCAACACTTCATCGGCCATGGTGAAGGCTTCTTTGAAGGTCGTGTTCGGATTGGCGACCAGGAACAGATTCTGGTTCGGAATGACGATCAGCGTGTCGACATGGTCCTGCAACTCGGCAATGCCCGAGTCCGCCGAACGCATGCGACGCTGGCCTTCAAAGGTGAAGGGCTTGGTCACGACGCCGACGGTCAGGATGCCGCGGTCGCGCGCTGCCTTAGCGATAACCGGCGCTGCGCCGGTACCGGTGCCGCCGCCCATGCCCGCTGCGATGAAGCACATATGCGCGCCGTTCAGCGCTTCTTCGACCTGTGCGATGCTTTCCTCGGCGGCCGCGCGGCCAACCTCGGGCCGCGAACCTGCGCCCAGTCCCTGGGTGATCTGCGTCCCCAGCTGGATGCGCCGCTCCGCGGGCGATGCGTTCAGCGCCTGCGCGTCGGTGTTCGCAACGATGAAGTCGACCCCCTCGACCCGCGCCGCAATCATGTTCGCGATGGCATTGCCGCCAGCACCGCCGACGCCGATCACCGCAATCCGCGGTTTCAGCTCATCGACCTGTGGCGGGCCAATATTGATGCTCATCAAAAAGTCTCCCTGCAGCGGCGGACAGGTGCCGCTTCCCCAACTTTGCGACCCAAACGAGCGGGTGTCCCGCCGCCCGGTTTTCTTACCCCGCATTGCACTATTGTGACCGGGGAATCACCCAAAAAATTAACCTTTTTTCGCGTTTCACCGCTAAAAACTGCTTTTTAACGCCGCCATCAACCGATGCAGGATCGAACTGCTCGCTGGACGATAGACATCCTGCGACATCATGGGGAGATCGCGCAGGTCAACTGGGTCCGAAGCGGCATACAGAACCAGACCGGCAAGTGTCGCGAAAGCGGGGCCGCTGTGCGCATCGGGCAGTCCGTGCAGCCCGCGCGGCCGTCCGACCCGCGCCGCGCGGCCGAGTGCGCTCTGGGTGTAATCGGCGATGCCTTTGAGGTCGGCGCCGCCGCCGACAAGCACGACCTGGCGTCCGATCGGCCCGACGAAATGCAGGTCTTTCAGCGTCCTGCCAATCTCACCCATCATCGCGTCGAGGCGTTGGCGGATCACCGTCACCAATTGCGCGCGGGTGATACGCGGGGCATCGCCGTTCGTCGGCGCGCCGGGTTCGAGCTCGATAATCTCGTTGTTGTCGCGCGGACTGGCTGATGCCGAGCCGTAAAAGCTCTGAAGCCGCTGCGCCTGACTGCGCCGGATGCCAAAGGCCGAGGCGATGTCGTCGGTGATGTCGCTGGCGCCAAAAGGCAGCGACGCCATTTCGACCAGCATCCCTCCGGCATAAAGCGAGACGGTGGTAACCGCCGCGCCAAGCTCGACAAGCGCAACGCCCAGATCGCGCTCTTCGTCCGACAGGCACGCGAGCCCCGCCGCGATCGGCGAGGCGACCACGGCGTTGACGTCAAGATGCGCCTGCCGCACCGCCGCCTCCAGGTTCCGTACCGGGGCGCCGTCGGCCATGATGATATGGATGTCGACGCCAAGCCGGTCAGCGTGAAGGCCGATGGGATTCTTCACCCCGGTTAGCCCGTCGAGCGTGTAGAGCGCGGGCTGCGCGTGGAGGATCATGCGGCCTTCCGGATCGATCCCGGCGCGCCCTGCGGCCAGCAGGTCGTCGATGTCTTCTTTCTCGATCCGGTGGCCGCCGAGTTCGCTTTCGATCGGCGCCACGTCGCTGAGCAACCCTCCGGCCGAGAAGCTGACCCAAACGTCGTCGATATTGAGCCCCGCGATCCGCTCGGCCTGTTCAATCGCCTCGCGCACGATATGCTCGGTCTGTTCCATGTCGGCGACATAGCCGCGCTGGACGCCGCGGCTTTCGCGCTGACCGGTGCCAAGCACATGGAGCTGACCATCGGCAGTCTGCCCCGCGATCAGCGCGCACACCTTCCACGACCCGACATCGAGCGCGGTGATGATCTTTTCGATGCGCGGCGGGGCCATGCTCTATCCTTCGTTCGACGCGGCAGTCGCGACCGCATCGACCGCGGCGCGTGCGTCGTCGAGCTTCGCGGGCGCCACCTGCCCCTCTTGCGGCAGGCGTAGCACGAACCGCGCCGGATCGCGCATGTCGAAACGCAAGATGCCGCGCCCGAGCAGCCGGTTGGCGCCGTCCATATGCGCAAATTTGGCCAGCGCCGCCTTTGCCTCCGTCGCGCCTTCGGGCAGCGACAGCGTCTCGCCACTGCGGAAGCGCAGGTCCCAGCGGCGGTTGCCGACCCAGGTCGCCCCTGCGAGCAATTCCTTGAGGCTGCTCGCCTCGGACAGCAACCGGTCGAGATCCTGCGAGCGCTGGTTCGCCTTCGGTCCGATCACGAGCGGCAGGTCTGGCATCGTCGCGACCGTCACGGGTTCGAGCACCACGCCCTTTTCGTCGATCAGCGACAGGCGATTGTTATGCTGCCAGATCGCCGCCGGGGTGCGCTCCACAATGTCGACGACCAACGTATCGGGCAGGCGCCGCGACACGCGCGCATCCTTGATCCAGCCATAGCGCATCAGGTCGCCCCGCACCCCGTCGAGGTCGACCGCCGCCATCGAACGGTCCTTTTGCGCGAGCGCGATGTCATACACTTTCAGCCGGTCGATGCGATCGGCACCGACGACCTCGACCTTCTTGACCTGGAACCCGGCGCGGCCGACCGCCTGCGCATATTCCTCGTGGATCTTGGCGGTGACACCCGTCGCGTGCGCAGCAAGGCCCGCCACCGCAAACAGGCTGAGCCCGATTGTCCAGTTTGCAACCTTCTGCAACCGCTGCGGGCTGATCGGCAGCGCGTTGATGATCGCGTTCAGCCGCGAGGTTTGCACCTTGCGCCGTTTCTTCGGCGTCCGCGCCGGACGGCGTGGCGGCGAGCTGCCGCGTTTGATCCGCGTGTTACTCATAACGCTTCCCCCACGATGCGTTCGACCAGTTCGGCATAATCCATGCCCACCGCCCGCCCCTGTTCGGGCACCAGACTTAACGGCGTCATTCCCGGCTGGGTATTGACTTCGAGCAGATAAATCCCCGCCAACCCATGCTCGTCGTCCCAGCGAAAGTCCGAGCGCGAGGCGCCCTTGCAGCCAAGCAGGCGGTGCGATTGCAACGCCAGATCCATCATCCGTTGCGCAACGTCGGCGGGGACATCGGCGGGGCAGACATGTTCGGTCAGCCCGTCGGTATATTTGGCATCATAGTCGTAGAAACCCGACTTTACGCGCAGTTCGGTGACGGCGAGCGCCTGATCGCCGAGCACGGCGACGGTCAGCTCGCGTCCCTTGATAAAGGGCTCGGCGAGCAGGCGGTCAAATTCCTGCCATGGACCGACAGCTTCGCGCGCGATCGGGTTGCCGTAATTGCTGTCGTCCCTGACGATCGCAACGCCTACCGATGAACCCTCGTTGACGGGCTTCAGCACATAGGGGCGCGGCAAAGGGTCGATGGAATAGAGGCTTTCGCTGTCGACCATGGTCCCCGTCGGCATCGGAATACCATGCGGCACCAGCGCCTGCTTCGTCAATTCCTTGTCGATCGCGATCACCGAGGTGACGAGGCCGCTGTGGGTGTATCTCAGGCCCATCAGGTCGAGCATCCCCTGCACCGTGCCATCCTCGCCGGGAACGCCGTGCAGCGCGTTGAACACGACATCGGGCTTCGCCTCGGCGAGTTTCTGAGCGACGTTCCGGTCCATGTCGATGCGCGTGACCTTATGGCCGCGGCTTTCCAGCGCGTCGGCGACGCCATTGCCGCTCATCAGCGACACTTCGCGCTCGGCCGACCATCCGCCCATCAGGACGGCAACATGCCACGGACCTCGGCTCACTTCATCACTCCCACGCGCTGTATTTCCCATTGCAGTTCGACGCCGCTCTTGTCTTTCACCCGGCGGCGAACTTCCTCGCCCAGCGCCTCGATGTCGGCGCTCGTCGCATCGCCGGTGTTGATCAGGAAGTTGGTGTGCTTTTCGCTGACCTGCGCGCCACCGACCGCAAAGCCGCGGCACCCGGCTTCGTCGACGAGCTGCCACGCCTTGTATCCACCCGGGTTCTTGAAGGTCGAGCCGCCGGTCTTTGAACGCAGCGGCTGCGACGCTTCACGGCTCGCCGAGATGCGGTCCATTTCGGCCTGGATTGCAGCGGGTTCGCCGGGGCGACCGCGGAAGGTAGCGCCTATCACGACCGCGCCCTCGGGCAATTCGCTATGGCGATAGGTGTAGCCAAGGTCGGCGAGTGGCAGCGTCTTGCGTTCGCCCGAACGGAGGACGACGTCGCAATCGACCAATATGTCCTTGACCTCACCGCCATAGGCGCCGCCGTTCATGCGCACGAAACCGCCGACGGTGCCGGGGATCGAGCGTAGGAATTCCATCCCCGCAATCCCCGCGTCGCGCGCAGTCGAGGAGACGAGGATGCCCGACGCGCCGCCGCCGCAACGCAGCGTCGTCGGGTCGATCGCATCGACTTTGGCGAAGGCTTTGCCGAGCCGGAAAACGACCCCGGGAAAGCCGCCATCGCGGACAATCAGGTTCGATCCGAGACCCAGCGCCATCACGGGGACGGCGGGGTCGAGATCGCGGAGGAAGTCGGCGAGGTCGTCGGCGTCCTTTGGCTCGAACAGCCAGTCGGCGGGACCGCCCGACTTGAACCAGACGAGCGGCGCCAGCGGAGCCTCCGCAGTCAGCTTGCCGCGTACCGCGGGAAGGGTCGCGGTATTACTCAATGCCCTACCCCTTCCCCGTTCGTGTCGAGCGAAGTCGAGACACCCAGAAGGCGTGCACGACCGATGGGCATCTCGACTTCGCTCGATGCGAACGGAAACTGATGGCTTGCCAAGAAAGGGGTGAAGCTCACTTCACCGCCTCCACCGCCGCAGCAAGACCAGCCGCCATCTTGGTAATATCACCCGCGCCAAGGCAAATGACCATATCGCCCGCGCCAAGGTCGCCCGCCGCAATGCTCGCGGCGATGGCCGAAGCCAGCGCACCGGCGTCGGCAACGACATTCGCCTGACGGTGGCCGCGATCGCGCAACCCTGCGACCAGCGTATCCGACGACACGCCCTCGATTGGGCTTTCGCCCGCGGCATAGACGGGCAGCGCCAGCACCATGTCGGCGTCGTTAAACGCCTGCTGGAAATCGTCCATATGATCGCGCAGCCGCGTGAAGCGGTGCGGCTGGACGACGCCGACGACGCGCCCTGCCCCGACACCCTCGCGCGCCGCCGAAAGCACGGCGCGGATTTCGACCGGGTGGTGGGCGTAATCGTCGATCACGGTGACAACGCCCTCACCCACGGCAATCTCACCGACCTTGGTGAAGCGGCGCTTGACCCCGGCGAACCCGTTGAAACCCGACACGATCTTGTCGTCCGGCACGCCCATGTGCAGCGCCACCGCAATCGCGGCGAGCGAGTTCTGGACATTGTGCCGCCCCGACATCGGCAAATGAATGCCCTCGATCGTCCGGCTATTGCCGTCGCGGTCGCGGACCACGACGTCGAAGCGGTTGCCGTCGGGGCCGGGCGTCACATTGGTGCCGCGCACATCGGCTTGGGCCGAGAAACCATAGGTAACGATACGGCGGTCGCGGATGCGAGGGATGATAGCCTGCACCTCAGGATGGTCGAGGCAGAGCATCGCGGCGCCATAGAAAGGCACATTCTCGATGAACTCGACGAACGCGTCCTTGATCGCGTCGAAGCTGCCATAATGGTCGAGATGTTCGGGATCGATGTTGGTGACGACCGCGATCGTCCCGTCAAGGCGCAGGAAACTGCCGTCGCTCTCGTCGGCCTCGACCACCATCCAGTCGCTGGCGCCGAGGCGCGCGTTCGACCCATAATTGTTGATGATGCCGCCGTTGATCACCGTTGGGTCGATCCCGCCCGCGTCGAGCAGCGCCGCGACCAGGCTGGTCGTCGTCGTCTTGCCGTGGGTGCCCGCGATCGCGACGGTCGATTTCAGCCGCATCAGCTCGGCGAGCATTTCGGCGCGGCGGACGAGCGGGATGCGGTGCGCCAGCGCGGCCTCGACCTCGGGATTGCCGCGCTTGACGGCGGTCGAGGTGACGACCACCGAAACGCCCTCGACGTTCGCCGCGTCATGGCCGATCGCAACCTTGATCCCGCGTTTGCGCAGACCGTCGATGACATAGCCGTCGGCGATGTCGCTGCCCTGCACCTGGTAGCCGAGGTTGTGCATGACCTCTGCAATCCCCGACATGCCGATGCCGCCGATGCCGATGAAGTGGATGGTGCCGATGTCGGTCGCAACGCCGCGCATCATTCGCCTCCCGTGCGGGCGGACGCCATGCCGGTTGCGGCGGCGCGCTGGCCCGACGGCGCACCGACGCGGATGACATCCATCATCGGCGGCGCGGCGAGCGATTCGACCAGATCGGCCAGGTCGCGGGTCGCATCAGGCAGGCCGCAACTCGCGGCGCGCGCGGCGGCATTTTCCAGCGCGCCGGGTTCGAGCGCCATGCGCTGGATCTGCTTGGCGAGTTCGCTGGCGGTGAATTGCGGCTGCGGGATCGAGCGCGCGCCGCCCGCCTGCACCATATCGACGACATTATAGGTCTGGTGATTGTCCATCGCGTGCGGATAGGGAACGAAGATCGCCGGCCGCCCGGCGCAGGCCAGTTCGGCCACCGTTGAGGCGCCAGCGCGCGCGATCACCAGATGCGCCCAGCGCAGCCGGTCAGGAAAATCGGCGATATAGGTCGCGCATTCGGCGGCGACCCCCATGTCGGCATATTTCCGGCGCACTTCTTCCAGATCGGCATCGCGGCATTGCTGGACGACCTGCAACCGGTCGAGCAATGCGCGCGGCAGCATCGCGATTGCGGCGGGAACAACATCGCTGAGCACCGTCGCCCCCAGGCTGCCGCCAACCACGAGCAGGCGGAAAATGCCGTCCTCGGTCAGCGGCGGAAAGCCTTCCTCGCGGATCGCGATAATCTCGTCGCGCACCGGATTGCCGGTGATGTGCTTCTTCAGCTCATGCCCCGCCGGGTAACGCTGGATATTGTGATAGGCGACCGCCACCGCATCGACGCGCGGCGCCATCATGCGGTTGACGCGCCCGAGCACAGCATTTTGTTCGTGCAGCACGCGCGGCCGTTTCGTCGCGCCCGCGGCGAGCAGGCTGGGCAGCGACGGATAACCGCCGAAGCCAACGACAACCGCCGGGTCAAAGTCGCGGATCAGGTCGATCGCCATCCGGCGCCCCTTGAAGATCGCCAGCGCCGCCTTCACCCAGCCGACCGGCCCGCCCGAGACCCGGCCCGCGGGCAGCACATGCGTTTCCAGTTCGTGCGGCGCGCCGGGAATTTTCAGACCGCGGTCATCGCTAACCAGCGCGACACGGTGGCCCCGCGAAATCAGTTCGCTCGCGAGGGCATAGGCGGGCAGCATATGTCCCCCCGTCCCACCGGCGGCGAGAAGGAAGTGGCGCGTTGCGGTCATGGTCGGGCAGTCATTTCTTGTTCCAGTTGCGGGTCATCGACACCCGCGCCGCATAAGGGTTTCGCCGGGTCAACGACAAGAGCAAACCCATGCCGATCGACAGCGCAAGAAAAGACGAGCCGCCATAGCTGATGAACGGCAGTGTCATCCCCTTCGACGGGAAGATCTGGGTATTCACCGCCATGTTGATCACTGCCTGGCCGCCGAACTGCGCGATAAGCGCCGCGACCGCGAGGATCAGGAAGCTGTCTTCTTCATCAAGCAGGCGCACCAGCACCCGCACAATGATCGCCAGATACAGGACCGCGATCGCGATGCAGGCGATCATCCCGAATTCTTCACCGATAACCGAAAAAATATAGTCGGTGTGCGCTTCGGGCAGCTGGAACTTCGCCAGCCCCGCGCCCGGTCCGGTGCCGATCAGCCCGCCCGCGGTCAGCGTTGCATGCGCCTTGTCGACCTGAAAGCTGTCGCCCTCGGCAAACAGCCAGATATTGATACGCTGCTGCGCCACCGGATAAAAGAAATAGGCGAGGACGATGCCGACGACCCCGGTCGCCGCGAGCATCCCCATGATCCGCATCGACAGCCCGGCGACGAGCACCAGCACCAGCCAAGTCGCGGCAAAGATGACCGTCTGGCCCAGATCGGGCTGGCCCATCAGCAGCATCGCGATCACCCCGGTCAGCACAAAACTGAGCGGGACGACGGGCAGGCTCTGATCGTGCAGGCGCAGCGACAATATCCATGCGAGCGACACGGCAAAGAAGGGCTTGAGAAACTCCGACGGTTGCAGCCGGAAAACGCCGCCGCCAATCCAGCGCTGCGCGCCATTGACGGTGGTACCGAGCAACGGGACGAGGAACAGCAGGACCAAAAAGGTGATGGTGCCGTAAATGGCAAAGCGCCGCGCCTGCGCCTTGGGGAGCATCGATACACCCAGCATCACCGGAACCCCGACGATCACCCACATCAATTGGCGGTAGAAATAATAAAGCGGATCAAGCGACGCGGTGCTTGTCGACAATTTCTGTGCCGCCACCGGCGACGCCGCGGCAACCGCGACCAGTCCGATCGCAACCAGCATCGATACGAGGAGCAACAGGACGCGATCGATTTCCCAGAACCATAGGCCGAGCGGGGTACGGTCCGCGCGGCTGAGGCGCGGGCCGCGGCGCTTGACCGTCCGCGTCGCCGCGATCACCGGCCGTTCGGTCGTGGCGTCCATATTGTCCATCCCCTCGCTCATGCCCCAAGCATCCGGACTAGCCCACGAAAAACATCGCCGCGCTGCTCATAATCCTTGAACTGGTCGAACGAGGCGCAGGCGGGCGACAGCAGCACAATGTCACCGGGCCGCGCCGCCGCCGCCGCATGCGCAACCGCCGTGGCCATGTCGCCGGAGCGATCGACGGGAAGCGCGTCGCCGATCTCGGTCGCAAAGGATTCCATTGCATCGCCGATCAGATACGCCTGCTTCACATGCCCGAACCACGGACGGCATGCCGCCAGCCCGTCGCCCTTGGCCTGCCCGCCGGCAATCCAGTGCAAACGCTGGTCCGGCGCCGGCGGAAACGCCGCCAGCGCCGGTGCAGCGGAAGCCGCGTTGGTGGCCTTGCTGTCATTGAACCAGCGGACCCCCCCGACTTCGCCGACCAATTCCATCCGGTGCGGCAGCGACGTGTAGGTCGCGAGGCCGCGCTCGATCTGTTCGTCGTTCAGCCCCAACACGCGGCACACCGCGATCGCGCAGACGGCGTTTTGCGCATTGTGCGGGCCTTGCAGCGCGGGCCAGCGGTGCTGGTCGACCGGGTCGATGTCCTTGCCCGATACGCGGTGGAGCCGATGGTTGATCCGGCTCGCGATCATCTTCGACGGATCGTCGTCGATCGCAACGATCGCGACCTGATCCTGATGCTGTAGCGAAAAGAGCCGTGCTTTTGACGCGGCATAGCCGGTGAAGCCGTCGTAACGGTCGAGATGGTCGGGGCTGAGATTGGTCAGCACCGCCACGTCACACGTCAGGCTGTGCGACAGGTCAATCTGGTAGCTGGACAGTTCGAGCACATAGACCCCGCCTTCCGCCAACGGATCGCGCGACAGGATCGGCAGCCCGATATTGCCGCCCATCAGCGACGGCACCCCGGCGCTCTCCAGCATATGATGGATCAGCGCGGTGACGGTCGATTTGCCGTTGGTGCCGGTAATCCCGACAATCTTGTGCGGCGGCAGGTCGCCCCGCGCCTCGGCAAACAGTTCGACGTCGCCGATGACCGGCACATGCGCCTCACGCGCGTGCGCTGCGATCGGGTGACGGTTGAGCGGGACGCCGGGCGAGACGACGACCCCGGCGAAACCGATCAGGTCGATGTCGAGCGGATTGCCGATGTCGGCGCCCAGCGCCATCGCATCGTCGCGCGCTTCCTCGCGGTCGTCCCACGCGGTCACCCCGGCACCGCTGGCGACGAGCGCTTCGACCGTCGCGAGCCCCGAGCGCGCCAGCCCCAGCACCGCATAGCGGCGACCGGCAAAGGCGCGCGAGGTGATCAACGGAGTTTCAAGGTCGCGAGTCCCGCGAGCGCAAGGACGATCGACACGATCCAGAAACGGATGACGACGGTCGATTCAGGCCAGCCCAATTGTTCGAAATGATGGTGGATCGGCGCCATGCGGAACACGCGTTTGCCGGTGCGCTTGTACCAGAACACCTGGATGATAACCGACAAGGCTTCGACCACGAACAGCCCGCCGATGATGACGAGCACCAGTTCATGCTGCGCCGTGACCGCGATCGTCGCGAGCGCGCCGCCAAGCGCGAGGCTGCCGGTATCGCCCATGAACACCGCCGCCGGCGGCGCGTTGAACCACAGGAAAGCGAGACAGGCGCCGATGATCGCGGCACCGAAGATCGCGAGCTCGCCCGCGCCTGGCACATGCGGTATGCCAAGATATTCAGCGAACTTCACGTTACCCGACAAATACACGATAATGAGCATCGCCATGCTGGCGATGATTACCGGGAAAGTGGCAAGCCCATCGAGCCCGTCGGTCAGGTTCACCGCATTGCCAAAGCCGACGATCAGCACCATCGCAAAGACATAATAAAGCGGCCCGAGTTCGAGCACGACGCCGCTGAAAAAGGGCAGATACAGGTCGGTGCCGGTACGCGACACAATCAGGAACACCGCAACCCCGGCGATCAGAAATTCGATCAGCAGCCGCACTCGGCCCGGAATCCCACGGTGACTGGCCTTGGTCACTTTGTCGAGGTCGTCCAGAAAACCAACCGCAGCGAACCCGCCAGTCACAAAAATACACGCCCACACGAAACGGTTCGACAGGTCCATCCACAGCAGCGCAGAGATCATCAGCGAGATGAGGATCATCAGCCCGCCCATCGTCGGCGTGCCCTTTTTGGCGAGATGGCTTTGCGGGCCGTCTTCGCGGATCGGCTGCCCCTTCCCCTGCCGCATCCGCAGCATCAGGATGAAGCGCGGCCCGATCCACAGCCCGATGATCAGCGCGGTCGCAACCGCGGCGCCCGATCGGAAACTCAGATAGCGAATGAGGTTGAGAACCCCCGGAAAGCCCAGCCATTCCGCCAGCCAATATAACATCAATAGTCCCCGTTGGTCAGCGCTGTCACCAGCTGCGACAGGCCGACGCTGTTCGACCCCTTGATCAGCACCGTGTCCCCGGGACCGATCAAGTCGCCTAGCCGCGCCTTGGCGGCCGAATGGTCGGCGACATGCGCGAAATCGATGCGGCCCTCAAGCGCCTTTGCCAGCGGCGCCATCTCGTCGCCGACGAGCAGGGCGAATTGCACCCCGGCTGCGACGAGCGGAGCCGCGAGGTCGGCATGATATGCCGCGCCGTCGGGGCCGAGCTCCTTCATAGCCCCCAGAATCGCGATCCGGCGCTCGCCCGATTCGCTGCCGAGCTGGCCGATCGTCGCCGCCATCGAAGCGGGGTTGGCGTTGTAGCTTTCGTCGATCAGCAGGATATGCCCGCCGCCGAACGGCACGCGGTGGCGCGCGCCGCGCCCGGCGAGCCCCGCCATTTCGGCAAAGGCCAGCCCCGCTGCAGGCAGGTCGCCGCCGACCGCCTTGACCGCCGCCAGCACCGCCAGCGCATTGGACACCCAGTGCGCCCCCGCCTGCGCGATCGTGAAGCAGAGCAGTGACTCCTGCACCTGAGCGGTCACAAGCGAACCGCCCTTGCCGTCCGAAAGCCAGTCGACCGCGCGAACATCGGCGTCGGCACCAAGGCCAAAGCTGATGACATGCGCGGCGTGCTGCTCGGCCTTAGCGCGCAGGCGTCCATAATGCGGGCTGTCAAAGGGGACGATCGCGGTGCCGCCGGGTTCGAGTCCTTCGAAAATCTCACCCTTCGCGTCGGCAATCGCTTCTTCGCTGCCGAAAAATTCCATGTGCGCCGGCGCAATGGTGGTGACGATGGCGACATGCGGGCGGACCATGCGCGTCAGCCCGGCCAGCTCGCCGGCATGGTTCATCCCCATTTCGAACACGCCGAAATCGGCGGTCGACGGCATACGCGCCAGGCTCAGCGGTACGCCGACATGGTTGTTGTAGCTTTTGACCGAGCGGTGGGCCTTTCCCGGGCGGAAGCGGTCGAGCGCCGCGAACAGTGCCTCCTTCGTCCCCGTCTTGCCCGCCGAACCGGTCACCCCGATGATGCGGCCGTGGCTGCGCGCACGCGATGCAGTGCCGAGCACGTTCAGCGCCGCGGCGCTGTCAGGGACGCGGACGTGCGGATGGTCGATCGCGGTTTCGCAGACGATGCCTGCGGCGCCCGCGGCAACGGCCTTGTCGATGAACTTGTGCCCGTCCGTCGCCTCGCCGCCCATCGCGACAAACAGGTCGCCGGTGGTCACCTCGCGCGAATCAAACGCGACGCCATGCACGGTGAAATCGCTGCTCGCTTCCCCGCCGGTCGCCGCGGCGATGGCGCGTGCGGTCCACAGCGGGTTCATGCAGCACACTCGCGCGCGACGGCAACATCGTCGAAGGGAATGACGCGCATATTGGCGCCCGCGCCAACAATCTGGCCTTGCTCATGCCCCTTGCCCGCGATGCAGACGATGTCGTCGGCGCGCGCCTCGGCAATCGCGGCAGCGATCGCGGCGCGGCGGTCGCCGATGACCTGCGCGGTCGGCGCGCCCGCAGCAATCGCGGCACGGATCAAGGCCGGATCTTCGCCGCGCGGATTGTCGTCGGTGATGATCAGCACATCGGCCTTGGCCGCGGCAACCTTCCCCATTTCGGGGCGCTTAGCTTGATCGCGGTCGCCCCCGGCGCCGAACACCAGGATCAGCCGCCCGCTCGCATGCGGACGCAGCGCATCAAGCGCCGCCTCGATCGCATCGGGGGTGTGCGCATAATCGACATAGACTGGCGCGCCCGCCCGGGTGATCGCCGCGCGTTCGAGCCGCCCGCGCACCGGCTGGAGCCGCGCCAGATTGGCGAGCGTTTGGGCCACATCGCCACCCGTCGCGATGACCAGACCCGCCGAAACCAGCGCATTGGCGACCTGATAGGCGCCGATCAGGGGCAAATCGACCTTTTGGGTCACATCGCCCGCTGCGATGACGAGCGACTGGCCTAGCTGGGTCGGTTCACGCGAGACGAGGCGCAGATCCTCGCCAGTCGCTCCGACGGTGATCAGCCGGATACCCCGCGCGCGCACCGCATCGACCACGGCCGCCGAATAAGCATCGTCGTTCCACACCACCGCCGCTCCGCCCTGCGCGACAACTTCGGTGAACAGCCGCAGCTTGGCGGCGAGATAGGCCTCCATCGTCCCATGATAGTCCAGATGATCGTGGCTAAGGTTGGTGAACGCCGCCGCTTTTACCGGCAAACCCTCGGCACGATATTGGTCGAGGCCGTGGCTCGACGCCTCAAACGCTGCATGGGTGACGCCTTCGGTTGCCAAGCCCGACATATTGCTGAGAAACGTCACGATGTCGGGCGTCGTCAGTCCGGTTGAGGCGCTGTCGCTCGACGTCGTAATGCCGAGCGTGCCGATTGAGGCGGCGTGAAAGCCCGCCATCCGCCACAGCTGGCGTGTCATTTCGACGGTTGAAGTTTTGCCATTGGTGCCGGTCACCGCGACGCAGGTGGCAGGAAAGCGGTGGAAGAAGCGCGCCGCAATGTGCGCGAAGGCGCGGCGCGGATTGGCATCGGCGACGTGCACGGCACCCGCGACCTTCGCCTCGGGCCGCGCGACGACCGCAATCGCCCCCGCGTCGACGGCCGCCGGAATGAAATCCTCGCCGTTGAACTTTTCGCCGACAAAGGCGCCAAAGATCGTACCCGGCGCAATTTTGCGATGGTCGATGGCAAGGCCGGTGACGACCGGGTCGGTGCCCGCACCCCCTTGATCATCGAGCAGCGCGGACAGACGCATTATTCGTCTTCCCCGTTTCTCCACAACAGCGGGGTGAGTTCGGACACATCGACATCACGGCTTTCGTCGGGGAATACGCCGAGCATCGGACCGGCGCGCATCACGACCTTGCTGACCACCGGCGCCGCGGTCCAGCCCGCGGTGCGCTGGCCCGAGCTATAGGCATTGCCTTTCGGCTCGTCGATCATCACCAGCACGACGTAACGCGGATTATCCATCGGGAAGGCGGCGGCAAAGGTCGCGACGACCGAGCTGCGGCGATAACCGCCCGCACCGGGCTTTTCGGCGCTGCCGGTCTTGCCGCCGACGCGGAACCCCGGGGCTTCGGCCTTTTTGCCAGTACCGTCGGACACGATCAGACGGAGCAGCTGGCGCATCCGGGCGCTGGTCGCGGCCTTGAACACGCGGCGGCCCTTTGGCGGCGCCTGATCGCCGAGCTTGGTGATCGTCGCGGGGCGATAGATGCCGCCATTGACCAGCGCGGCGTAGGCGCTGGCGAGATGCAGCGGGGTCACCGCAATGCCATGGCCATAACCGGTGGTCATCGTGGTCAGCCGCCCCCAATCCTTGGGCCACAGCGGAAAGGCGCGCTCTTTCAGGTCGATTTGCGGCCGACCGTCGAATTCCAGACTGCGGAACATCGCCTCCATCTTGTCGCGGCCAAGCTCGTCGGCAATGCGCGCGGTGACGATGTTCGAGCTGTGGATCAGCGTTTCGGGGACGTTCAGCCAGCGCCGCGACGGGTGACTGTCGCGGATGCGGAACCCCGCGATCGCCAGCGGCTGGGTCGCGTCATAGCGGCGCGCCATGCTCGTGACAGTCCCCGCGTCGATCGCCGCGGCGACGGTCAGCGGCTTGAAGGTCGACCCGAGTTCGTAAAGATTATGCGTCACCGCATTGCGCCGCGCCGCCATATTCTCGGGCACCAGTTTGTTGGGATTATAGGTCGGCAGCGACGTCATTGCGGCGATCTCACCGGTGTGGACGTCGAGGATGATCCCCGCGCCGCCAAGCGCCTCCAGATTGGCGACCGCCGAACCCAGTTCGCTTTCGAGCACGCCCTGCACCCGCGCATCAATCGACAGCGCCAGCGGTTCGCCGCGCGTCGCCTTGTCGATCAGGCGGCTGTCGAACGCGCCCTCGGCGCCGGTGACGCCATGCCCCGCCGCGTCGGTGAACCCCAGCACATGCGCGGCGAGGCTGAGCTGCGGATACAGGCGTTCCTTTTCGCGCGGGAAGTCGAAACCGACATCGCCGATCGCATTCACTGCCGCGACCTGATCGGGCAGCGCGCGGCGACGGATATAGGTCGGGCGCGGCCCGCTAACCTTGGCCAGCAGCTCGGCGCGCGACATGTCTGGGAAAATCTTGTGCAATTCGTCGGCCAGATATTGACGGTTGTTCAGTAACTTAGCTGGAACGACGCGGATCGAATAGCCGTCGATCGTTCGCGCCAGCGGAATGCCGTTGCGGTCGACGATGTCGGCGCGCGCCGGCAGGAAGGCGGTCGACGCCGATCCATTGCGCGACGCGGTGTCGAACATCGCAAAATAGAGCAGCCGCATCGACACCAGAAAAAATGCCGCCATGAACAGCAGCATCAGGATCATCAGACGCTGTTGCGCGGTCAGCAAGATCTGCTGCCGTACCCCAGCGGTACGCACTCGGGTCGGACGGACGACCAGCGTGTTCATCGGGCGGGCTTCCCTCCCACGGCTTCGGCGGCGGCGGCGCGTTTCAAATCGGCGAGCGTCGATTCCGCCAGCAACTGGTCTTCGATCATCTTGAGCTGTTCGCGGCGACGGGTCGGCGCCATGCGCGGCGCGGCATCGCTGCGGATGCCGGTTTCAGCCTGCGCCAGCACGACCGGCTTCGCTGCCGCGGGCTTCGCGGCCACCGGGCTTTCCTTGGGGGCGGCAGGGACCGCAACCGGCGACACCATCGCCATCAACACTGGCGCAACTTCGTTGGCGCCGCGGGCGCGCGGCAGGCGGTCGAGCGAGGCCAGCTGGCGTTCGCTTTCCAGATACTGACCGGCACCCGGCGCCGAATAACCAAAGGTGTCGGCGTTCCACTGCTCGAGCTGGCGCATCGACGCGCGCACTGCGAGTTCGGATTCGAGATAGCGGATATTGTCGCGGCTGCGCTCAATCTGCTTTTCGATGCGCGTCAATTCGCTGCGCGTCGCCGCGACCTTGAGCGACACCGGATAAAGCATCATCGCACAGATCAGCACGAGCAGCACCAGTCCAATGCCCTGAAGTTTGCGCGCCGCCATCAGCATGAGATCGCCTCCGTCGTATGGGGTTGACCCGGCCACGCCGGGGCTGCCGTCCGCACCGCACTGCGCAGCGTTGCCGATCGGGCGCGCGGGTTGCGTGCCTCTTCGGCCTTGCCCGGTCGCACTTTGCGCGCCGGAGTCTGGAATGAGGGCGCGTGTGCGGCGGCGGCGGCCGCCGGACGATGCCGCGACCCGCCCGCATCCCCGCCGCTGCGCTCGCGCAGGAAATTCTTCACGATCCGGTCCTCGGTGCTGTGAAAGCTGACCACCGCCAACCGGCCGCCGGGACGCAGAATGCGTTCCGCAGCGGCCAAGCCTGCGGCCAGCTCGTCGAGTTCGGAATTGATGTGGATCCGGATCGCCTGAAAGCTTTTGGTCGACGGGTCTTTCGGCGCGCCGGGCGGGTGGCGCAGCGCCTTGCGGATCACCGTCGCCAACTCGGCGGTACGGCTGAGCGGACGCGCTGCGACGATCGCGCGCGCAACGCGGCGCGACTGACGCTCGTCGCCATAATGGAACAGCACGTCGGCGATCTCGGTCTCGTCGGCGCGATTCAGCCATTCGGCAGCGCTTTCGCCGTCTTGCGCCATGCGCATGTCGAGCGGGCCGTCCTTCTGGAACGAAAAGCCACGCTCGCCCTGGTCAAGCTGCATCGACGAAACGCCGATGTCGAACGTGATGCCGTCGACCGCATCAATCCCGCGCTCGGCCAGCAATCGGTCGATTTCGCCAAAGCGGCCATGGAGCAGCGTCAGCCGACCATCGGCTTCCTCAACCAGCGCCTGCCCTTCGGCAATTGCATCGGGATCGCGGTCGCAGGCGACGACCTCGGCGCCCGCGGCGAGCATTGCGCGGGTGTAGCCGCCAGCACCAAAGGTCGCATCGACATGACGCTCACCCGGGGCGATGGCGAGCGCGGCGATGACTTCGTCGCGCAGAACAGGATCGTGGCGCGGGTCCCTAAACACTTGGGGGGCGAGGTCGCTCATTTGCGGCCCTTCCCTTTGGCCGCATCCCAAGCCGCGGCGAGCCGCTGCAACACCGGATCGGCCTCCGCACATTCGGCGAGCGTCGGCAGCCACCAGATTTCGAAACGGCGACCCGACCCGACAAAGGCGGTCGCTCCGGCGTCGCCAACACGGTCGCGATGGGTGAAGCCGGGGAGGAAGCGCCCGCTTTCGTCGAGCGCATAGGCGTCGGTGTAGCTGAAGCGCTTTTTGAACTCGATATCCTCGTCGAAATCGAGGTTGCGCGACCGCGCGGTATCGCGGTCGCGTTCGATCTCGCCGTTCAACCGGTCGTATTGATCGTGACCATAAGCGACAAGGCAGGGCAGTTTTTCGTGGAACCCAACCCAAAGCACACGCTGGCCGTCCGCAGTAAGGGGCACATTGTTGCGGAACTGAGAGGGGACGGCGATGCGTCCCTTGCCATCGATCGCGGCGAAGCTGGTTCCCGCATACTGGCCGGGCGTCACAATCGCCATCGCTCTGCCCCCCGTATGCGCCACCGGGCAATACTTTCCTGACCCCGGAATCGCGTGATTCCAGCTGGTTCGGTGTCGGTGGAGATTGCCCCTCTCCGATTCCTGACTATCAACTATAGAGTGGGGTGAAAAGGGGTAATTTAGGGTGAAATAGGGAATCTACCCCCTAATCGTCGCAAAAGACGCAAATAGGCGGCCCAAATATGGTCAGCAAGGTTCCAAGGCTTCCCAAAACGCAGCTTCATCGGGGCAAAATGGGGTAGAAAAGCCACCTCAATCGGCGCGGGCGCGAATCCACAGCGGTTGCAGCACCGCGACTCCGGCGCCGGGCCACAGCCGCGCCACCAGCCATTCGATCGTATCGGCCTGCCGCAGATGGTCGGCGCCCGGCACCAGCGGCGACCACAGGGGCGCGAACAGCAGATCGGCATCCCCCACCAGCCACGCCTCGCCCGCCCCAATCGGGCAATGCGCAATGCGGCGATCGGCGAAGCTGCGGCACGTCGGCGGCAGGCGCTCGAACGCCCCAGCGCTCGACAGGCGCAGCCGCGCGCCATCGACATCGGCTACCAATGCATCATTGCCTTCGGGGGGCGCGGCACCGAGCGTCACGCCCCAATGATCGAGCAGCGGGGTGAGCAGGCTGGTGACCGGCGGATTGCGCGGGTCGCCGAGCGGGTGGCGCGTCGGCCAGCCCGACAACGCATCGGCGAGAACCACCGCCTTGCCGCCGCCGCGGACAAAGGCGTCGATCGCCACCAGTTCCTGCGGCGCCAATGCGCGCGGGTGCGCGATCAGCAGCGCGCCTCCTGGCGGCGGCACAGTATCGACCAGACTGTCGACCATCGACACCGGCCCCATCGCCTCGAGCCGGACCAGCGCGGGATCGTCCCCTGCCCCGTCGGCGATGATCGCCGCGATATCGCCGCTGCCCGACCAGCGCAGCGGCAGCCCGGTCAGCATCGTCGCCGTAGGGGCGTCGGCGGCAGCAGTGGCGGGCCGATACAGCGACGCGAGCGCCACATGCCCTGCGGCGAACCAGCCGATCGTCAGCGTCAATCCGGCGAACCACGACAGCCACCGCGCACGCAAGCGCCATTGCACCAGCCGGTCAGCAAGCCACCCCACCGCTGCGCCCGCTACAAAGACCAGCGCCAGTTGCAGCCAACCCGCCGAACCCGCCAGCACGAACGCAAGCAACGCTTGCGCGGTCGCCAGAATTGCGAGCGCCGCAAATAGGGTGGGCCACCGCAATGCGGCCCTTTGGCCGCGATGCCAGACCGCGAGCAGGATCATAGGCGGCGCAAGGATCGGCAACGCGAGCGCGGGGTCGACCCGGCTCAGCAGCGCCTGCCCGCCGCCGATCCACGCGAGCAAGCCGACAAGCGCGGCAATCGAGACTGCGCGCACCATCGGGCGGCGCGACAATCGCGTCACGGGTTAGATTTGCGCGCGCGCTGCAGCGTAGGATCGGGTTCGAGGTCGGGAACGGTCGCGGCCGACGGCGCCGCTTGCGGTACCTTCACCTTCGTCTCGGCATTTTCGTCCTTCGCCGACGGCGACACCGGCTGCACCCCAAGCTCTTCCAACGGGGCGCCGCTCGACTTGGTTTCGTCGCCGGGCATTTTGAACTCGGCACTGGCCGCCGCATCGCTCTCCACATTTTCGCGGGCACGATCGCCGATCAGGCCCGCCATACCGACGAGCAGCAGCACTGTCAGTACCCCGGCAATCCCAATCTGGAGCCGCCGCATCGTGTCATTGACCGGGGCCGGCACCACCACCTTCGGCGGCGCATTTTTGTCGATCCGCATATCGGTCATGCCGCGACCTCTGCCAGACCTTTGCTCGCCAGCCATTCAGGGTTGTAGAGCGTCGAGAGATAGCGAAACCCGCTGTCGCACAGGATCGTTGCGATGCGCTTGCCCGGACCGAGCTGCCGCGCCAGCGCCATCGCCCCCGCGACGTTGATCCCCGATGACAGCCCCAGGCACAGTCCTTCCTCGTCAAGTAGCTGACGCACCACCTGCAACCCCTCGGCATCCGAGATGCGAAACTGGGTGTCGATCGGCGCGCCATCGAGATTGGCGGTAATGCGGTTCTGGCCGATCCCCTCAGCGACACTATTGCCCTCGGCGCGCAATTCGCCGCACTGGTAATAGTTATAGAGTCCGGCGCCATGCGGGTCGGTCAGCGCAATGACGATGTCGGGATTATGCGCTTTCAGCCCCAGCCCGGTTCCCGCGATCGTCCCTCCCGTTCCGGCGGCGCAAGTGAAGCCGTCGATGCGCCCGCCCATCTGTTCCCAGATTTCTTCGGCGGTCCCCATCACATGCGATTTTCGGTTGGCGATATTGTCGAACTGGTTGGCCCAGACCGCATTGTCGGTTTCCTCAGCAATGCGGCGCGAGGTGTGGACGAAATGGCCGGGGTTCGCGAACGGCGCCGGCGGCACCAGCACCAGCTCGGCGCCCAGCGCACGGATCGTCGCCATCTTTTCGGCGCTCTGGTTGTCTGGCATGACGATGATCGTCTTGTACCCCAGCGCATTGCCGACCAGCGCGAGACCGATGCCAGTGTTGCCCGCGGTCCCTTCGACGATCGTGCCGCCGGGACGCAGGGTGCCGTTTGCCTCCGCATCGCGGACGATATAAAGCGCGGCGCGATCTTTCACCGACCCGCCGGGATTGGCATATTCGCATTTGCCCCAGATTTCGCAGCCAGTGGCTTCGCTCGGCCCCTTCAGCAGCACCAGCGGGGTGTTGCCAATCAAGTCGAGGCTGTTTGCAGCAATAGTCATGCCCCTGATCTAGGGCCGCGCCCCCGCCGTCGCAAGACAGCTTCGCTTGCGGCCGCCAAGATCGGCCTTTGTCGACGAACGGGCGTCCCCTTCCGACAAACGGCGATCCGAGTTCTGCGCAGGGGTTGTTATTGTAACAGTATATCATTACTGGAGCCCGCACAGGTCGCCACAAAACAGGACTCTCTCCTTATGCGTTTGCTTTGCTCCGCCGGTTTCTCCCTTGCCATCTTCCTCGCCGCCCCCGCCTTTGCGCAGGACACGGCGCCGCAAACCGGGGACGACGATTATCACACCGACCAGCCTATTGTGGTGACTGCCCCCTTTGTCCGAAGCCTCGACATCCTCGGCAATGTGTCGGTGATGGAAGGCGAAAAGCTGGCGCAGGATATTCGCGGGCAGATCGGCGACAGCCTGACCCGCCTGCCCGGCGTATCGACGAGCAGCTTTTCCCCCGGCGCCTCGCGCCCGATCCTGCGGGGTTTTTCGGGTGAACGGGTGAGCGTGCTCGTCGACGGGCTTGGCGCGATCGACGCCTCGTCGACCTCGGCCGACCACGGTGTCAGCATCGATCCGTTGACCGCCGAACGCATCGAAGTGCTGCGCGGCCCGTCGGTTTTGCTGTTCAGTAGCCAGGCCATCGGCGGTGCGGTCAACGTCTTCGACCGCCGCATCCCGCGCAGCATTCCCGAAGAGCCCCTCCATGTCGACGCGCTAGCCAGCTATGGCAGCGCCGCCAACGACAAGAGCGTGGGCGCCTCGATCGACGTTCCCTTGGGCCAACAGTTCGTCGTCCATGTCGATGGCAATTATCGCGATTCCAATGATGTCCGCGCGGGCGGGCTGATCTACGCCGAACCGCTGCGCCAGCGCCTGCTCGGGCTCGCCGCCGATGCGACAGCGGACGGCGATGCCGACGAAGCCGCCCGCCTGACCGGCGCCGCGAACAGCCGCGACCGCATCCCGAACAGTGCGAGCACCAGCACCAGCGCCGGCGTCGGTGCCGCATATATCAACGACGGCGGCATGCTGGGCGTATCGTTCGGCTATCTCGAGACCGATTACGGCATCCCGCCGCGCGCCGACCTTGGCGAGGAACCGACGATTTCGTCGCGCCAGTACCGCGTCGATTTGCGCGGCGAGGTCGAACTGGGTGACGGCCTGTTCGAAAAACTGCGTATCCGCGGCGCTTATGGAGACTATGCGCATACCGAATTCGACGACGGCGTCCCCGGTACGACCTTCCTCAACAAGGGCATCGAGTTCCGCACCGAACTGGCGCAGAATGACCGTGGCGGTTGGCGCGGCGCCAGCGGCCTGCAGTACAGCTTCCGCGATTTCGCCGCGATCGGCGACGAAGCCTTTCTGCCGCCCAACGAAACCACCCGCCTTGCCGCTTTCACCCTGCAAGAAAAAGAAATGGGGCCGGTCACCCTCGAAGGCGCGCTGCGGTTCGAAAAGTCGAACGTCAAGGCGAGCAGCACCGGTTTCGACCGGACGTTCAACGCCTTTTCAGGCGCCGGCGGATTCAGCTATGCGCTGGCCGACGGCGTCAAAGCTGCCGTCTCGGTTTCGCACAGTGAACGCGCACCCTCAGCAGAGGAATTGCTCTCAGACGGACCGCATGCCGCGACGCAGACCTTCGAACGCGGCAACCCCGATTTCGGCAAGGAAACGAGCTGGGGCACAGAAGCGTCGCTCAAGTTCAAGCGCGACGGGTACTCGCTGGCGCTGACCGGCTATGCGAGCTGGTTCGATGGCTTCATCTATGAAAGCGACACGGGGCTGATCGAGGATGATCTGCCACTGTTCCAGTTCCTGCAGAACAAGGCGCGCACCTGGGGCTTCGAATTCGAAGCCGCCGCACCGCTTGCCCAGATCGGCGGCTTCAACGTCGTCGGGGACGTCACCGCCGACATGACGCGCGCAAAAATCAAGGGCAGCGGCATCGATCAGAATGTCCCGCGTATCCCGCCGCTGCGCGTGCTGGGCGGGCTTGAGGCGCAGGGTGAACGGATCGACGCGCGCGCCGAAGTCGAATGGACCGACGGTCAGGACCGAGTCGCGACGTTCGAGACGCCGACCAAGGGCTTCACCTTGGTCAACGCTTCGCTGACCTGGCGCCCGCTGCCCGATACCAAAAACCTGTCGTTGTCGCTGGCCACGAACAACATCTTCGACGTCGATGCGCGGCGCCACGCGAGCTTTACCAAGGATTATGTGCCGCTGGTCGGCCGCGACATCCGCCTGACCGCGCGGGCGAGTTTTTAAGGCCAACCGCCGCCCCCGCGAAGGCGGGGGCGGCGGCTTTATCAGAACGGCAATAGTTTGCGCTTGTTCCAGTAAATCGAGGTCGCCGCGGCATAGGCGCCGACCTTTTCCCACGCCGCATCGTCGACCTTTTCGATGTCGACGCCGCTGGCGATATAGGCCTGGACGATCGCCATGATCTGATCTTCGGACATGTCGCTCGACAGGTCAGGGTTGGCGCCGGCAGGGCCGAAATCGAGCGCCTTGTCGACGATCGCCGACGACAGGTTGAGCTTGGCGATGTCACCGACCAGCCATTCGCGCGAAATACGTGCAAGGCTGTAATCAAAATAGGCGGCCTTTTGGGCTTCGGCTATGCCGTGTTTCGCAACGCAGCCTTCGGTTACGGTTGAGAGTTGCTTGAACAGCGCGTCGCGCGACGCATCGTCGCCCGCACCCGCCATTGCGGCGCCAATCGACGCCTTGGTGTCGGCAGGTACGGACCCCACGACACAATCGAATTTCGCGCCCTCCTGCGCTGCGGCCACGCCCGGCAGCGCCGCCAGTGCGAGCACAGCGCCTGCCATCAATCCCTTCAGCATTCCGTATTCCCTTCAACGTCACCGCGCGATCCCTCAGGACAGCATGGCCATACCGCCATTAACATGCAACGTCTGACCGGTGACATATCCGGCCTCTTTCGACGCCAGATAAACGACCGCTGCGGCAATGTCGCTGCCCTCCCCCATCCGCCCCGCGGGAATACGCTGGTTGAGCGCCTCCTTTTGCGCGTCGGGCAGATCGTCGGTCATCGCGGTCGCGATAAAGCCCGGCGCGACGCAGTTCGCGGTCACCCCGCGGCTCGCCAGTTCCTGCGCCAACGCTTTGGTCATGCCGGTGACCCCCGCCTTCGACGCCGCATAATTGGCCTGTCCCGGATTACCCGTCGCGCCGACGACGCTGGTGATTGAGATGATACGCCCGAACCGCGCCTTCATCATTGGCTTGGCAGCGGCGCGGGCAAGGCGGAAATTGGCCTCGAGGTTGATGCGGATGACATCCATCCACTCCTCATCCTTCATCCGCATGATCAGATTGTCGCGCGTCACCCCGGCGTTGTTGACCAGGATGTCGAGCTTGCCGCCGAGCTCTTCGACCGCCGAAGGCACCAGCGCGTCGACAGCGGCGGCATCGCCAAGGTTGCACGGCAGCGCGACATGGTCGCCGCCGAGCGTGTCGCGGAAAGCATTCAGTTTGTCGGCATTGGACCCCGACACCGCCAGCCGCGCGCCCTGCGCTGCCAGCGCCTGTGCAATGGCCGAACCGATACCGCCCGAGGCGCCGGTAACGAGGGCGGTCATACCGGTAAGATCGAACATATTTGGTCTCCTGAAATCTAAATCTTAGAGCGTCTTGAGCAGCGCCTCGATGTCGTCCATCGAAATCACACTGGCCGTCTCGACCTCACCCGATGCGCTGCGCTTGATCATCGGCGACAGCACTTTCCCGCCAAATTCGACAAACTGATGAACCCCGGCACCTTCCATAGCGCCGACGCTCTCGCGCCAGCGAACGCGGCCGGTGACTTGCTGAACGAGCAGATCGCGGATCGTGTCGGGGTCGCTGACCGGACTGGCGGTGACGTTGGCCACCACAGGGACCAGCGGCGCGCGCGGCGGGTTGGCGCCGAGCGCTTCGGCCATCGCGTCGGCGGCGGGCTGCATCAGCGGGCAGTGAAAGGGCGCCGACACCGGCAGCAGGACGCCGCGCTTGATGCCATAATCCTTGACCAGCGCGACAGCGCGCTCGACCGCCCCCTTGTGGCCCGAGATTACGACCTGCGACGGATCATTGTCGTTGGCGACGGTGCAGATTTCGCCCTCGGCGGCCGCATCGGCGAGCTTCTGTGCCGTTTCTATGTCAGCGCCGAGCAGCGCCGCCATCGCGCCGATGCCGACCGGCACCGCCGCCTGCATCGCCCGCCCGCGCGTCTTGAGCAGCCGCGCGGTGGTCGCCAGGTCGAACGCGTCCGCGGCGCAGAGCGCGCTATATTCACCAAGGCTGTGGCCCGCGACATAATCGGCCTTCGCCGCCAGCGTCACGCCGCCTTCCTTCTCCAGCACCCGCAGCGTCGCGATCGCGTTCGCCATGATCGCGGGCTGCGCATTTTCAGTGAGGACCAGCTGGTCCTCCGGCCCTTCGGTCATCAGCCGAAACAGCTTTTGCCCCAGCGCGTCATCGACCTCCTGAAACACCTCGCGCGCGACCGGCGAGGCGTCGGACAGCGCCTTGCCCATGCCGACCGCCTGACTGCCCTGACCCGGAAAGATGAATGCGCGCATGATTGTGACCTTTATCGTCGCCCCCGCGAAGGCGGGGGCCGTTGGAGTTCAATATCTTGCCGTCGGCGTATGACCGACAGCGGCCCCTACCTTCGCAGGGGCGACGGAAAGGGCTTTCGCCTATTCCCTCACCCGGCGCGATGCAAGCCGAAGGGGACGACCTTGTTGTCCGTATCATGGCCGATGTCGGCGCGGCCCAGCCACGGGATGTCGCACCGCGCGCACCAGTCCTGCGCGATCTCCTCAGCCTCCATCCCGAACGGCCGGTCGTTTTCGCGAATATCGCCGACCCGGCCGAGCCGCAGACCAGCGAGACCGCGTGGACCAAGGTAGCTCGCGACATGAAAGAGCGCGCGATCGAAGGCATAGAGATATTCGCTCACCTCCTCGACCAGCAACACATGCCCCGCCAGGTCGGGTTCGAGCGGGGTGCCGAGCAGCATCGACAGCGTCATCAGGTTGAACGCCGCATGCCGCGCGCCATGCTGCAAACCCGCCTCGCAGGCGCCGGGATCGCGCGCGACCAGCCAGTCGAGCGCGCGCAACACCGCCGCATCGCCATCATCGCGGCGGATGTCGGCGACCATCGGCCCGTGCGCGACATGGTCAAAACCGTCGCGATAGAGCGCGCCGAGCAGATTGCCCTGATCCGAATAGCCAAGGAACGCCTTGCGCCGCGCGACGTCCGTCATCGCCGCGACCGCATCCTGGGCGATCCGGCATGCGCCATAGCCGCCGCGCGCAAACCAGATCGCGTCGATGTCGGGACGGTTCGCCATCTCCACCAACGCCGCGAAACGATGCCCGTCCTCGCCCGCGAAATGGCCATGCCTTGCGAAGCATTGCGGGTCGAAGATCAGTTCGACGTCGGGATAGCCGAGGCTTGCAAGCGCGCGGACGGCTTCGGCGTCGTCTGGCAGGATTGCGGTGGAGGGGGCGACGATTCCGATACGCATAAACTGGTTTATCCCTCGACCCGTTCTCGCCTCGACACGAACGGCAATTGCGGTGGGCGCCGGTTGCAAACCCTTCGTCAAAGCCATATCGCGCCGCCATGTCGGAAAACAAATCCTATTTCTTCTGCGGCATCGGCGGGTCGGGCATGTTGCCGCTGGCGATGATCGTCGCGGCGCGCGGGGCAAGTGTTTCAGGGTCGGACCGTAGCCGCGATCAGGGGCGCTCACCCGACAAATTTGCCTGGCTCGAACGGCAGGGCATCGAATTCTTTCCGCAAGACGGCAGCGGCCCCAAAGCTGGCCAGATCCTCGTTGCCTCGGCCGCGGTCGAGGATAGCGTGCCCGACGTCGCGGCGGCCAACGCGCTCAGCCTCGCCCGGATGACTCGCGCCGATCTCAACGCCGCGCTGTTCAACGCCGCGACCCAGCCACTCGGCGTTGGCGGCACCAGCGGGAAATCCACCGTCGCCGGCATGATCGGCTGGATCCTTGAAAGCGCGGGCCGCAAGCCGACGGTGATGAACGGCGCGGTGATGCGCAATTTCGCTGGGGACGACATGCCCTTCGCCAGCGCGCTGGTCGGCGACGATGCCGTCTACGTCAGCGAGGTCGACGAAAGCGACGGGTCGATCGCGCTCTATCGTCCCGCTGTTGCGGTCGTCACCAATATCAGCCTCGATCACAAAAGCCTCGACGAGCTGCATCAATTGTTTGGCGATTTCACCGGCAAGGCGCGGATCGCGGTGATCAACGTCGATGATCCCGAATCGGCACCGCTACTCGCAGGCGACAATGTCACGCCCTTTGGCTTCAGCGAGGCCGCGGCGATCCGCGGCCGCGATTTCAAAGCCTTGCCCGATGGTTGCCGTTTCACCGTCAGCGTCGCTGGCGACGAGCACCCGGCCCGCCTGCGGATGCCCGGACGCCACAATGCAATGAACGCCCTCGCCGCGATCACTGCCGCCCATGCAGCCGGCATTCCCGTCGCCCAATCGGTCGCCGCGCTCGCCGATTTCGCCGGACTGGCGCGCCGTTACGAGGTGCTTGGTCAGGCAAGCGGCGTCACCGTCATCGACGATTTCGCCCATAATCCCGACAAGGTCGCCGCGACGCTGGCCGCGGTCGCTGAACTCCCCGGCCGCGCCTTGCTCTTCTTCCAACCGCATGGCTACGGCCCGCTACGCCAGATGGGCAAGGAGCTTGCCGCGAGCTTTGCCGCTGGAATGCGCCCCGACGACAAGCTCTATGTCTGCGATCCCGTCTATTTTGGTGGCACCGTCGATCGCAGCGTCGGCAGCGAGGCGCTGGTCGCCGCGATCGTCGTGGGCGGCGGCGATGCGGGACATCTGACCACCCGCGCCAATTGCGGCGCAGCGATACTAGATGAAGCCAGACCCGGCGACCGCATCCTGATCCTCGGCGCGCGCGACGACACGCTTACCGAATTCGGGCGCGAACTGCTGGAAAAGCTGGCCGCGCGCGCTTGATTTCCGCCCGCGACTCTGTATAGGCCGCCGCATCGGGGCGAGGCCGTGTGCCATCGCCCCGTTTGCTTTGCATCGATTCGCAAGGCGAGACGACAGCCGGAGGGGGTTCGCGATTGGCGCGAAACCAGCGATCGGCCAAATCGAAGGAAGCGCACCATGCCGTTCTACGAGCATGTTTTTATCGCGCGTCAGGACCTGAGCCAAGCTCAGGTCGACGCGCTGGCGGAAACCGTCACCAACGTCATCACCGAATATAAGGGCGAGGTCCACAAGACCGAAACCTGGGGCCTGAAGCAGCTCGCCTACAAGATCCAGAAGAACCGCAAGGGTCATTATGTGATGTTGTCGGCTGAAGTGTCGGGCGAAGCGATCGCCGAGATCGAGCGTCAGGCCGCGATCAGCGAAGACATCATCCGCTGGATGACGATCAAGGTCGACGAACTCGAAAAAGGTCCGTCGGTCATGATGCGCAAACAAGAACGTCGGGGCGGCCGCGGCGAACGTGGCGGTCGTGACCGCGACGGCGAAGAATAAGGATAACGAACATGGCACGACCCTTTTTCCGCCGCCGCAAGACCTGCCCCTTCACCGCGAAGGACGCACCGGTCATCGATTACAAGGACGTTCGCCTCCTCCAGGGTTACCTGTCGGAGCGTGGCAAGATCGTCCCGTCGCGGATTACCGCGGTGTCCGCCAAAAAGCAGCGTGAGCTGGCAAAAGCGATCAAACGCTCGCGCCACATCGGCCTGCTCCCCTACATTGTGAAGTAAGGAGGGCTGGTCTGATGGAAATCATTCTGCTCGAACGCATCGAGAAACTCGGCGGCATCGGCGATGTCGTCAACGTTAAGAACGGCTTTGCCCGCAACTACCTGTTGCCCAACAACAAGGCGCTGCGCGCGAACGACACCAACCGCAAGCTGTTCGAAGCGAACCGCGGCAAGATCGAGGCTGACAACGCCGAACGTCGCACCGAGGCCGAAGGCCGCGCCAGCGGCATCGACGGCAAGCAGATCGTCCTGATCCGCCAGGCGTCGAACACCGGCCAGCTTTATGGTTCGGTTTCGGTCCGCGACATCGTCGATGCGCTGGCCGAGGACGGCATCACCGACATCGGCAAGTCGATGGTCGCGCTCGAACGCCCGATCAAGGCGCTCGGCCTGGTCGACGTCAAGGTCAAGCTGCACCCCGAAGTCATCGTGTCGATCGCCGTCAACGTCGCGCGCTCGCCCGATGAAGCCGAGATGCAGAAGCAAGGCATCGACGTCATTGCCGCGATGTTCGAGGAAGAACAGGCCGAGGCGGTTGCCACGGCACTGGAACCCGACAGCGAAGACGAATTCGAAGACGCGACGCCGCCGTCGGAACGCGCTGGCGAAACCAGCGACGACGCTGCGGACGAAGACGGCGACAAGGACTAATCTCCTTCCGCTTCGTTGCAAGAAACAGAAAAAAGGCTCCGGAACCCAGCGTTCCGGAGCCTTTTTCTTCATCTTGTGGCCGCGTCCTCAGGTCATCTTTTCGGCCAGAATCCATACCCATATCGCCAGTGTTGCCGCGCCGCCGACAATCGTCCACCGGACCGCCGCTGACAGCAACTTTGCTTGCGCGTCGATCGAATGGGTGAAAGCGGCGAACAGCCGCTGGCGCAGCCCGTCGGCCTTTTCGAGGCCATCGCTGTCGAACTCTTCGCCTAGTAGCAACGCGCGCAGGCACAGGAAGCTGGACAGGATCAGCGGCGCGATGCCGATTAAGCTCGAGATCGTCAGCCATGGCTGCGCGGCTGCATCGAGGCTGAGCGGTGCACCGGGGCTGGCCGAGATTGGATGCGTGCCAATGGTGATCGCCAGCGCATTGAAAGCCAACAAGCCGCCGATCCGCACCGACAGATCGAGATCGCGATTCTCGAGAAACTCGAGGTCGGCGATAAAGCCCGCGTCGGGCGCCTCGCCGCGCATCTCCTGAAAAGCGCGCAGCCGGGCGCGGAACGAATGGTTCCGCCGCCCCCGCCAGCGCATCGTCAATACCCCATCAAACTCAGCACTTCCTTCCGGCTGCGCTGATCGTCCAAGAAACAGCCAAGCAGGCGGCTGGTCACCATCCCGACCCCCGGAGTGCGCACGCCGCGCCCGGTCATACAACCGTGTTGCGCGTCGATCACCACGGCAACACCATGTGGATGCAGATTGTCCCAGATGCAGCGCGCGACCTCCGCGGTCAGCCGTTCCTGCACCTGCAACCGCCGCGCATAGCCGTTGAGCACACGCGCCAGCTTGGAAATGCCGACGACGCGGTCGCGCGGCATATAGGCGATCGACGCCTTGCCGGTGATCGGCGCCATATGATGTTCGCAGTGCGACTGGAACGGGATGTCTTTCAGCAGCACCAGCTCGTCATAGCCGCCAACCTCCTCAAAGGTGCGCGCCAAGTGGATCGCCGGATCGTCGGCATAGCCGCTGCAATATTCCTTCCACGCCCGCGCGACGCGCTTTGGCGTATCGAGCAAACCTTCGCGCGCCGGGTCGTCGCCGGTCCACTCGATCAGCGTCCGTACCGCGTCAGCGACGTGGTCGGGCACGACCACCTTGCCGTCGACTCCCAGTTCAACCTTGCTGTCGCTCATCGCCCCACTTTCACTGTTGCATTCTTGCCGCACATTTCGGTGTCCATGCCTAGATAAACAAGGGTTGGACGACAACAATATTGCTTGGCGCGCAAGTTTACGTTGCGGAAACTTGGCATTTTGCATTTTTGCAACTGCCCCATTTCATGTCGCTTTCCAGATCGAACAAGTGGCTTGACGCTCGCGTCAACTAAGCGCACCTTTGGGTTGCATTACAGAACCCGTCTAAGCGGGTCGTGATCCGGAGAGGCCGGCGTTTTTCCCCGACGCCGGTGGGAGAGGACGATGACCAGCACAGCTGGCAAAAGGGATACCTATAGGCATCGGACCGCGTTGGTTCGGCAGCCTTTGCCATGTCTGGTCTTATCCCCTCCCCTTACCACAAATTAAGTTTGGGCGGCCCCGCAGCGCGCGGGATCGAAAAAGGGAGGCTATAAATGAAGTTCAAGGCACTGATCGGAACGTCGATTCTTGCGATGGCGGTGGCGACACCGGCTTGGGCGCAGGACCCGGCTGAAGAAGTGGAACGCGACGCGTTCGGCGGCGAAATCGTCGTCACGGCGCAGCGCCAGTCGGAACGTCTGCAGGACGTGCCGATCGCGGTCAGCGCCTTTTCGACCGAAGCGCTCGAAGCCCAGCAGATCAAGACTCCGTCGGATCTGCAGCTGACGCTGCCCAACGTCACTTTTACAAAAACCAACTTTACCGGCGCCAGCTTTACCATTCGCGGCATCGGCGATCTTTGCGTCGGAACCACCTGCGACAGCGCGACCGCGATCCACCTGAACGGCGATCCGCTGTTTTCGACCCGCCTGTTCGAAACCGAATTCTACGACCTCGAACGCATCGAAGTGCTGCGCGGGCCGCAGGGCACCTTGTTCGGCCGCAACGCGACCTCGGGCGTGGTCAACGTCATCACCGCCAAGCCCAAGCTTGGTGCTTTCGAAGCTGCAGCCGAGGCCGAATATGGAAATTATAATTCCATGAAGGGCAAGGCGATGATCAACATCCCGCTCGGCGATACCATGGCTTTCCGCGTCGCGGGCATCTACCTGAACCGCGACGGCTATACGAAGAACAGCTTCCTCAACACCCGCATCGACGACCGCGATCTTTACTCGGTCCGCGGTTCGCTGCGCTGGGAACCCAGCGACAACACGACGATCGACCTGCTGGCCTCCTATTTCCACGAAAAGGATAAGCGTACCCGCATCCAGAAACAGCTGTGCCAGCGGGACCCGACCGGCATCCTCGGCTGCTTGAACACCCGCCTCGACAATTCGCCGTTCAACGGCAATGCGACCTTCACAGCGGCGCTGACATCGCGCGAGTTCCTCGCGATCCGCGGCATTCCGCAGGCGTTTGCGCTTGGCAGCCTCTATGGTCCGGACGTCTATGCCAACACCACCATCCCCGAAGATCCCCGGACGGTGAACACCGCTTATACCCCCAGCTATTTCACCAGCGAACTGACGCTGCAGGGGCAGATCGAGCATAATTTCGGCCCGGTCTCGCTGCAGGTTTCGGGTCAGTATCAAAAGGTCAAACTCGACGCGTCGCAGGACTATAACAGCAATGTCGGCAACCGCGCGCTCTATGCCACTGGTTTGGCGACGTTGCAGGCTGCGGCAAACGGCGGGCTCGGTGCCGGGTTCACCCCCTATTTCCGCCCCGTCGCCGCGGCGATTATTCCCAACGGCCCGACCGGGCAGCTCTGTACTTCGCTCGCGGAGGAAACTGGGTATGGCTCTTATGGCGGCCAGAAGATTTGTAGCGACCAGTCGCTGCAGTTTGACCGGTCGAACCAGTATAACAGCAGCTGGTCGGTCGAAGGCATTTTGTCGAGCGACCTCGACGGGCCGTTCAACTTCCTGGTCGGGGGCATCTATGCCGATTACCACCTGACCGAGAACAGCTATTATGTGAATGCCTTCCCGATCGATTATCTGACCGGGGTCTTGGGCGCGTTCACGGCAGCGACCAACCCCGCGTCTGCCGGCGGCCCGCTGCCACCATCGTTCCTCGCAACGCCGTTTTTCCGTAACAACACCGACGACCTCAAGATCACCTCTTACGGTCTGTTCGGCGAAGCCTATTTCGAGTTCAGCGACCGGCTAAAACTCACCGCCGGCTTGCGCTATAACAACGACAAAAAGGCGGTGACGGCACGCTCGACGCTGGCGAGCTTCCTTGCACCGCATGGCGGCACCACAGACACGGTCTTCGGTTCACCATTCGTCGGCTCATTCGACGCCGACCCTGGCACACCCGGCAACCAGATCATCCAGGCGCGCAACGTGAGTTTCAACAAGCTAACCGGGCGTGCGGTGCTCGACTTCAAGGTCACCGACGACAATCTGATCTACGCGTCCTATTCGCGCGGTTACAAATCGGGTGGTATCAACCCGCCGCTGCAACCGATCTTTGCCGTGGCGGAATCGTTCAAACCCGAACAGGTCGATGCCTTTGAAATCGGGTCGAAAAATAGCTTCGGCAATGGCGCGTTGCAACTCAACCTGACGGCCTTCTACTACAAATATAAGGATCTGCAGCTCAGCAAGATCGTCGCCCGCACCGCGGTCAACGACAACGTCAGTGCCAACATCTATGGGTTCGAAGCCGAAGCGATTGTGCGGCCCGATCCCGACGTCGTGGTCAATCTGGGCTTCAGCTATCTGCACAGCAAGGTCTCTGAAGACAAATTCACCAGCAACCCGCGCGACTTTGGTGGCGGCCGCTCCGACGCGGTGATTATTAAGGACATCACCAATGCCGCCAACTGCGCGATCGCATCGACGTCCGGAAACACGGCAGGCATCAACGCCTTTGTGAACGGCGTCCAGTCGGTCATCAACGGCGGCTTTGTCCCTGGGGTTGCTGCGGGCGCTGGCCTGCAACCGACCACCGCTTTTCCGGCGGATGGCGGCATTGCATCACGGGGCGCGTTTAGCATTTGCTCTGTGATGGAAGCGGCGGCAGCAGGCGCCTTTGCCGGTGCGGGACTTGCTCCAGCTGCTTTCGGCGGCGTCCAGTATTTCTCCGCTGGCGTCCCGGTCAACATCAAGGGCAACGAACTGCCGCAGGCGCCGAACTATAAGTTCAGTGCCGGCGCGCAATACACCGCGCGGCTCGGCAACGGCGATATGACGCTCGTTCCGCGCGTTGATCTTGCCTACACCGGTGAAAGCTATGGCAGCATCTTCAACGGCAGCGTCAACCGGATCAAAGGCTATGCTCAAGTCAATGCCCAGCTGCAGCTGAACGGCCCCGACGACAAATGGTATGTCAAAGGCTTCATCCAGAACGTCTTTGACGCCAACAGCGTCACCGGCCTGTACATCACCGACCAGTCGTCGGGTAACTACACCAACATCTTCACCCTCGAACCGCGCCGCTATGGCATCGCGGCGGGCGTGAAGTTCTAAAGCCAAGGCGGCAACGCCAACAAAAAAGCCCCGGCCTCTCAACCGAGAGGCCGGGGTTTCTTTTGTCCGCCAATCGGGAGGCCGGGGCGTCGCCGCCCCGACCCTTCCCAATCAGAATTTGAAGCGAACGGTGCCGCCATAGGTACGCGGCTGGCTGGGATAGCCCGACACGCTGCCGGACTGCGCCACCGCCGGGAAGATCGTCGTGAGGTACTCGCGTCGGTCAGGTTACGACCCCACACACCGACGTCGAGCCCATTGGTCAGGCGGATCGTGAACGACGCGTTGAGCGAGTTCACCTCGCGCTGCAGACCCTGGACGACCCCGGGTGCAAAGCCGCTCAGGCCTTCGACGATCTGGACCGGGCTTTCATACGCATAATCGACGTGGGCGATCGCCTTGGTGCCGCCGCCGAATTCATACGTATACGTCGCGCCCATCGACATCGACAGCGCCGGGATGCCCGCGGGCGTGGTGCCCGAGATGTCACCGAACGCCGAATTGACGAAGCTGTCATATTTGGCATCGAGATACGTCGCCGCCAGCGTCAGGTTGAGCCCGTCGACCGGCCGCACCGAACCGTCGAACTCGATACCAAAGGTCGACTGCTTGCCAGCGTTGGCCAGCGCAAAGCCAGTGCCGGTAAAGACGTTCGACTGGAAGCCCTTGATCGACTGTTTGAACACCGCGATGTTCACCGCCGCGACATCCCATTGGCCCTTCAGACCGAACTCGTAGACGGTCGATTCTTCGGGTGCCGCAAAGCGCGAGCCCGAAGCGAGGTTCGGTGTGCGCAAACCAGCCGCGGTGATCGCAGGAAGGTCCGACGCCAACGGGCGGCTGTCGCGCGACAGATTGACCGAGCTCGCTTTGAAGCCGGTTGCATAGGTCGCATAGACATTGACCGTGTCGGTCAGCTCATAAGCCGCGCGAACGCTGTACGAGAAGTCGCCGTCATTGGTCTTGCCATTCTCAACCGAGTTGGGGACATTGAGGAAAGGCGGCAGGAACTGGAACGCCTTCAACCCGTTGAGCGGGTTCGCCGCTGGGTTGTTCTGATTGGCGTTGGCATTGGCCTGCGCACCAGCGGAAATTGCGGCAAAGGCCGCCGCATTCGCGCCTGCAAAGCCACCAATCTCTGCTGCCGTCGCGGAGCGCCCAAGACCAAGCTGCTGACCGACCAGCTGCGCCACTCCGCCCTGGAAAAGCAGCTGGTTACGGAACGGCGCATATTGTGGTGCATCGAGATTGATACCCGAGAACACGTCAGTGCTGATCACATTGGTCGAAAAATTCTTGCGATCTTTGGTGTAGTTGCCGCCCAGCGACAGCGTCAGTCGGTCGGTCACTTCAAAATCGAGCGTACCAAAGATCGAGAAAGCTTCGTCCTTCAGGCGATATGATTCGTCGAGCCCGTTACCCGCACGGAAGAAGCTGCCGACATAGCGCGTCGGGGCGCCTTCCAGAGCGCCAAAGGTGCCTTCGAGCAGCGCCACATTCAGCGCATTGCCGCTGGCGGCGCGGATCAGCTGGTCGCCATAAGGGCGGAACTGGGTACCAAAACGAATGTCGTTCTTCTGCCGGATCTTCTCGTTGAAATAATAACCGCCGAGCAGGAAGTTGATCGGGCCGTCGAAATCCGACGTGATGCGCAGTTCCTGGGTGAAAGTATTGATCCCCAGGTCCTGGCTGTTCTCACCGATCAGGTCGGCACCGGTGAAATCCGAATCCTGGTTGGTCAGCGCCTTGACCTTGCGGTACGCGGTGATCGACGTCAGCGCGAGGTTGCCCAGATCATAGTCGATCTGCCCCGAACCACCATAGTTTTCGATCTCGTTCGTCGACAGGAAATTATTGTAAACATTGAACGAGAAGGGATTGTTGGCGTCGACGCTGGGGCCGCCTGCCAGTGCATTGGTGATCGCGATCGTCGGACCCGCAATGACGTTGCCCGCGATGCAGCAATTTTCGTCGATCTTGTCATAATCGCCAATCAGGCGGATCGACAGCGCATCACTCGGTTCGAACAGCAGCTGGCCGCGGACCCCATAACGGTTGCGGTCGTTGACGTCGGTGTCGAGCTTCAGATCCTGCGCATAACCGTCGCGGCGGTTGTAGCTGCCGCCGATCGAGAAGGCGACGGTCTCGCTGATCGGGCCGGTCACGTCACCCTTGATAGTGACCGCGTTGAAATTGCCATAGGTCGCCTCGACCGAACCGCCGAAATCAAACTGCGGCTTTTGCGTGACGATGCTGATGACGCCTGCCGATGCGTTCTTGCCAAACAAAGTCGATTGCGGACCGCGCAGGACTTCGATGCGCTCGACGTTCGGAAGATCGCCGATCTGGGCGGCTGAGCGCGAGCGATAGACGCCGTCGATGAACACGCCGACCGACGGCTCGATCCCGGCATTGTTGGCGCCGTTGCCGAAACCGCGGATGATGAAGTTGGTGTTGGCGCTCGACTGCAGCTGCGACACGCGCAGGCTGGGGACCGACGATTGCAGATCGATGAGGTCGCGGATCTGCGATTCCTCAAGCTGCGCCGCCGACGTCACCGAAACGGCGACTGGCGTGTCTTGCAACGTCTGCGACCGCTTGGACGCGGTGACGATGATGTCGTTGCCATAGTCGGTGTCGTCGACCGCAACCGCGCTATCGTCCGCAGGAGCGGCGTCTTGGGCAAAAGCGAAAACAGGGGTGGCGCTGGCACACAGCATCGTGGCGCCCAGCAAAAGGTTGCGCAAAGTCATGGTGTCTCTCTCTCCAAACCGGTGCAAGCGCGGCCCTACGGCCAAAGAGGGAGATGCCCCACCGGAACGGATCGCTGTAGTAAACCAGCGCGCTGCGTCAACGCGGCGGCGCCGCACTAGGCCGATTTTCCCACGATTTGTGTCCGAAAAGCAACAGTTTGCACTGCAACATAAATCGCGCGCGTTGGCCGCAATAGCAGCGTCGACGCCCTACTCCACCTCGCGCCACGCGCCCGTCGCAAGGTCGCCCAGCTCCCAAGCGCCGATCCGCACCCGCACAAGCCGTAACGTCGGATAGCCGACCGCGGCGGTCATCCGCCGCACCTGACGGTTGCGACCTTCGGTGATAATGATCTCCAGCCAGCTGTCGGCAACGCTCTTGCGAAAGCGCACCGGCGGGTCACGCGGCCACAGCGATGGCGGCGCAATTCGGTCGACCAGTGCCGGCCGCGTCGGCCCGTCGTTCAGCACCACACCGCTGCGCAACCGGTCGAGGCTGGCGGAGTCGGGCTCCCCCTCCACCTGCACCCGATAGGTCTTGGGCGTTTTGTGCCGCGGCGACGCGATGCGGGCTTGTAGCGCGCCGTCGTCGGTCAGGATCAGCAGGCCTTCGCTATCGCGGTCGAGCCGTCCGGCGGGATAGACATGCGGGACGTCGATATAGTCGGACAATGTCGCGCGTGCCCCGGGCGTACCGCGATCGGTGAACTGAGAAAGCACCCCATAGGGCTTGTTGAACAGGATGATGCGACCCAAAGTTGTCCTTCCCGCCATGCCGGGCCAAAAGCTCGACCACTCGTCTATAGGCGTAGCAGAAAAAGTGGTGCCCGGGGACGGGTTCGAACCGCCGACACTGCGATTTTCAATCGCATGCTCTACCAACTGAGCTACCCGGGCAGGGCCGCTGCGACCCGATGGCCGCGCTGGCGAGCGGCGGCTATAGGCAGGGCTTTGGGTCCTGTCCAGTGGCTTTGTGATGCCCGATTTCCTGACTCAACCGTCGTCGAAACGGTCATCGTCGGCGGTGCCGTCGGGCGCCTGCGCGGCGGGCACGGCATAGCCTTCGCCGAACCAGTTGAGCAGGTCACGGTCGCGGCAGCCGCGGCTGCAAAAGGGCTTGAATTCGGGCTCGCGCGGCTTGCCGCACAGCGGGCAGCACGGCGGTTTACTGGGCATGTCCGGTTCCTTTGCTGGCGGCGTCGGGGGCCAGCTGGACCGGCCTCCCGGTGCGGCTTTGCAGCAGCGCGATCCACCCCGGATGCGCAGCGATACGATCGATCACGGCGGGCCGCGCGGTCAAGGTCAGCGGCCCCGTTCCGACCGCGCGCTCGGCCTGTCGCATCAGCAGCGCAGTATCAGTCGCGATGGGGTCGAGCACGACCTGCTCGATCAGCGACGGGCGGTCGCGGCGGCGGATAATCTGCATTAGCCCGAAGCCATTGACCGCAGTGCGTTCATAGGGCTGCGGCAACGCCGCATCGACCGCCGCGTCGATCGCATGGCGACCCGCGCGATCGGGCAGCGAAGGAAAGTCGATGCCGATCGACCCGCCGATGTCGCAGCAGCGGATCACCCCCGCCGCAGCGCGCGCGCCCGCCTTGGCCAGCGTCAGCGCATCACCCTCGCCATCAATGTCGATCAGCACCATCGCGGGGGTCGCATCGACCCACAAAGCGCCGCCAGCGAAAGGCCAGTGACCGGTGCGGACATAGTCGATCAGTTCGGACCAGCCCGCCTGTTCCAATCGGTCGGGATCCGTTGCGCGCAGCTCTGTCACGGGTAAGTCGCTCGCCGCGATGCGGGCGCGCAGATCTGGGCCATCGTCAATCACTGCTCCCGCGTCCGCCATCCGCGCCCGCGCTGGCTTGTCGCGGCCGCGTTCGCGCAGCGCCATGCGGGTGATTTCAACGGTCAGCGCCGCGCCGACTGACCTCGCAGGCGGCAGCCCGGTCAATGACGCGGTCGGCGCGCCGGGCCAATCGAGCGCCACCAGCGGCGATTTGCCAGCCTCGACCAGCCGCGCCGCAACAATCGCACCGACTCGCGGCCCCGCGCCCTTGCGCTCGATCCGCGCCTCCAGAATTTCGTCGCCATCAACCAGCGCCGCACGCGCCTCGCCAATCCCGGCTTCGTAAAGCCATTCAGCCAAGGGGGATGCCCGCACTGGTCAGCAAGGTGCGCGTTTCAAAGAGTGGCAGGCCGACGACATTCGAATGGCTGCCCGACAGGAAGCGGACGAAGGTTTCGGCGCGCCCCTGGATCGCATAGCCGCCCGCCTTGCCCATGCCCTCACCGCTTTCGACATACCAGTCGATCTCGGCGGCGCTCAACACCTTGAACGCGACGACGGTATCCGCCACGCGTACCCGCGGCTTGCCGTCGGTGCCGACGACGCACAGCCCCGAATAGACATGGTGCCGACGCCCCGATAGCAAGCCGAGCATGCGGCGGAGGTCAGCCTCGTCGGCGGGCTTTTCGAGGATGCGGCGCCCGATCGCGACCGTGGTGTCGCCGGCCAGCACCACCTCGTCCGCGCCGCGTTCGACCGCCAGCGCCTTGCCCTTGGCGAGCCGCGCCACATAGTCACGCGGCAGTTCGGCCTTCAGCGGCGTTTCGTCGATGTCCGGGGACGCGATGCGCGCCGGGATCACGCCGATCCGCGCCAGCAGCTCACGCCGCCGCGGCGAAGTCGAGGCCAGAACGAGCGCGGGAATGTTCGCCGCGCTGCTCACTTGAAGCGATAGGTGATCCGACCCTTGGTCAGGTCATAGGGGGTGAGTTCGGCGAGCACTTCGTCGCCGACCAGCACGCGAATGCGGTTCTTGCGCATCTTGCCCGCGGTGTGACCCAGAATCTCGTGGCCATTTTCCAGTTTGACGCGAAACATCGCGTTGGGCAGCAGTTCGACCACTTGGCCGCGCATTTCCAGAAGTTCTTCTTTCGCCATCAGTCCTCTAGGATCTCACAAAATAAGGATGCGCGCCCATAGCCGCAAATCGCGGCAATGAAAAGCGGTCTGTCATTCGACCAGCCGCAGCTTTCGCGCGATCCGCCACCCCACTGTCCTCGCCCACGCATAGCTCGGCCAGCGTGGCGGCATAGCCAGGTCAAGCCCCATACGGCGCAGCGCGGCGTTGGCGGCGTGCGCTTCGGACTCGCGATAACTCCACTCGCTGCGCCAGGTGATCGACAGCGAGATCGACGGCGCATCGCCATTGGTAACAAAATGCGGTGCCATCACCGGCATCAGCACTGCGTCGCCGGGGCCGAGCGGCACCTGCTGCGCGCCCTCGCGATATTCCTCGGCCCACGGCAGGTTGCGATGACCGCCGGTGTGATAACGCTCATGCTCACGCCGGTGCGCGAAACGCTCGTCCCCCGACGGCCACACATTCATCACCTTGGTGCCGCGCAGTTGCAGCAGGATATTATGCTCGGGATCGAAGTGGAATGGCGTGATCGATCCCGGCGATGAAATGAAGACGAAGCCCTGCGGGGTCAACATCGCACCCGTCTGCGGTTCTACGACCGATTGCAGTTCGCTGAGCAGGTCCATGAGCAGCGTCCGATACGCCGGAACATTCTCGATATTCTTGAGCACCGCCCAGCTACCGTTGCTGTCGATCGTGCGGATCGTCTCACCGATCGACAGCCCGTTCGACGGAATGTCTTCGGGACGGATCCCGATCGGCACATTGCCGGGATTATATTCGACCTCGCTCGCGGGCAGGCTTTCGCCAAGCTGCGCCAATGCTTCGATCGACAACAAGGGATGGTCGGGCAGATGATGGTGCAGCAATCCCGCCTGGAGCGGATAAAGCGCCGCCATCGTCGCCAGCGTTTCGGGCGGGAAAACGGGTCGAGTGATCGGTTGATGCGCAGTCATGACGGGCTTTCTACTTCATTTTCGGTCGCGGCGGGAGCCTTCCAGCGCCGCCAAAGCAGTTCGATCCTGGTCAGCATCGCAAAGCGCAGCCGGTCTGCGGGCGCCGACAGGGCGGCATTCACCCAAACCAAAGCGCGGCGCTCGCGCCACACGCTGTCGATCATCGGATGCCCGGGCGCGGCGCAGCTGTCGACCCACGCGATCGCCGGGTCAGCGAGTAGATCGAGGTTTTCCTGTTGCAGCAGCACCCCGGGCGAGAAGCGCGCAAAATCCTCGTCGAATGCGGTCTTGAACGAAAAACCCCCCGGCGGCGCCAGGAAGTTGATCAGCATCGCGAGCGGCCGGTCATCCAGATCGAGCGCGCGCATATCGAGCCGTCCCGCCTCGGCCGCGCCGGTCAGGATCGCACGAAACCAAGCCTGCGTGTCGCTGTGGCTGGCGAGCGCCGATCCGGCGCGCCCTTTCCAGCCGCGTGCTTCTAATTCAAGGAAGGCGGTGATCCACGGCTCGACCGTCTCGCCCGCCTGCCAGCGCCGAAAGCGCACCGCGCCCTCCTCAGCGAGCCGGTTCGCCTGCCGCCGCAATTCCTTGCGCTTCTTGGCGCGCACCGCGGCGTCCCAATATTCTGCGGGCGACAGGTCGCTGTCGAGCAGCGCGCGTTCCTCGCGGTGCACCACCTCGGCCTCACCCCCGCGCACCCGCGCGACGTCGATCAGCGCGCGGTGCAGCGGCCCGGCTTCGGTCAGCCGAGGCACATGCAGCAGCGTGCGGGCCCACGGCGCCGCGTCGCACCAGCCAAGCAGGATCGACCAGAACAGGCTTTCGAATCCCGCGCGCACCAAGGGCGCGCCATGAAAGTGGTTGGGGTGCGCCCAGCCGCCGACATGCCGCAACGGCAGGCGGCCATACTGCGTGGCCAGCGCCAGCGGCATGATCCCGATCACCGGCCCGTCGCTGCCATCGCGCACCATCACCAGCCGCGCCTTGCGCTCGGGATCGAGCAGATGCAGCGCCGATTGCAGGCACCAGCGTTCGGCAAACGGATTGGGCTCGCTCGCCTCCGCCGCCAGCCGGTCCCAAGCTGCCGCCATCTCGTCCGACAGCGCCAATGGATCGACGACGCGCACCGTCAGCGGGTCGGCGGGCGCGGCGTTGGCAGGAAAGGCGGGATGCACCGTCATCGGGTGGAGGTTAGCAGGGAAGCGTTAAAATGGGGTGGCGATTCTGCTGTTCCCCTCCCGTTTGCGGGAGGGGTTAGGGGTGGGCTGCAACGGCGCATGGCCGGCCCCGCTGCGAGTAGCGAACAAGTTCGCAACTCTCGCTGCCCCTCCCGCAAGCGGGAAGGGAGCTAAATCCCGAACAATTTCGCCAGTGACTTCTCCAGCATGAAAAACTGCCAGATCAGCCGCCCATGGTCGCGCCGCCCGGACTGATGCGCCGCAACAATTCGTTCGATCTCCGCCATGTCGAACCACCCCGACCGCGCTAGCGTCGACGACGTCGCCAGCCCCTTTGCAGCATCGACTAGCGGGCCGCGAAACCATTGCGATACCGGGGTCACGAACCCCATCTTCTGGCGATAGAGGATTTCGTGCGGCAGATAGCTTTCCATCGCCTGCTTCATGATCGCCTTGCCCGTCCCGCGCTTGACGCGCATCGATGCGGGCAGGCTCGCGGCAAATTCGATCAGGCGATAGTCCAGCAACGGCTCGCGCGCCTCCAGGCTGACCGCCATGCTCATCCGGTCGGTCTTGGTCAGGATGTCGCCGGGCAGCCAGATCATCAGATCGGCATATTGGGCGCGGTCCAGCGGCTCGCGCGCCGGTGCCTCGGCCATCGCCTTCCAATAGCGCGTTTCGGCGACATGATCGCCCAGCGCATGATGCGCCGCATCGTTGAACAGCCGCGAGCGCTGTGACACGCCGGTCACCCCGACCGCTTCGGCATAGCCCTCGGCCCCGCTTTTCGACAGGCTGGCGAGCGTTGCGCGGGCGCGCAGCGGGCGCGGCGCCCAGTCCATTTGCGGCCATATCTTCGCCAGCGGCCCCAGCACCCCGCGGCGCATAAATCCGGGGATCAGCCCGCGCAGCTTTTCTTCCTGATGCTGGAACACCAACCGGCGATACCCCGCAAACGCCTCGTCGGCACCGTCTCCCGACAGCGCCACTGTCACCTCTTCGCGCGCGAGCTCGCACACGCGGTACGTCGGCAGCGCGCTGGCGTCGGCAAAGGGTTCGTCGAAATGATCGGCGATCGTGTCGACCAGCCCGAAGTCGCCCGCCGACACGGTGCGCGTCCGGTGATCGGTCGCGAAACGCTCGGCGATTTGCTGCGCATATTCAGTCTCGTCGAGCGCCGCCTGATCAAAGCCGATCGTGCAGGTCTTGACCGCCTTCGCGCTTGCCTCGGCCATCAAGGCGACCACCGCGCTGCTATCGACCCCGCCCGACAGGAAGGCGCCGAGCGGTACATCGGCGACCATGCGGTCGGTGACGGCGGCGCGCATCAGATGGACCAGATGCTCGGCCGCCTCGCCCTCACTCGCGCGGATGCGCTTCGAAAAATCGGGTGCCCACCAGCGCGTCGGCGCGGGCACCGGCTTGCCGCGTTCGAGCAACAGGAAATGGCCAGCGGCCAGCTTCTCGACGCCCGCGACGATGCAATTGTCGTCGGGGACATAACCAAAGGCGAGGAAATCCTCGATCGCGGTCAGATTGGCTTCCTGCCGCAGCAACGGATTGCGCAGCAGCCCTTTCAGCTCCGACGCGAACGCCACCGATCCGTCCGACAGCCGCGCGTAGTGCAGCGGCTTCACCCCCAGCCGGTCGCGCGCCAGGAACAGGCAGCCGCGCTGATGATCGTGGATCGCAAAAGCGAACATCCCGTTCAGCCGCGACAGGCAATCCGGCCCCCATTGCCGCCACGCCGCGATGATGACCTCGGTATCGCCGCTGGTACGGAACCGGTGGCCGCGATCCTCCAACTCGGTCCGTAACTCGCGAAAATTATAGATTTCCCCATTGTAGGTAAGCGTCACCGCCTCGTCGTCGCTCGCCATCGGTTGCGGGCTGCCCTCGATGTCGATGATCGACAGGCGCAAATGGCCCAGCCCGACCCCGGCCGCGGTCCACTCGCCCGACCCATCAGGACCACGATGCTGCATCGGCGACAGCATCGCGCGCAGCCGCGCCGGATCGACCGGCTTCGCCGTCTCGAGATGATAGATGCCCGCGATCCCACACATGGCGCGGTCCCTAGCGGGTTTTCAAGGCGCGGTCAGCCATTGCCTTGGCTCCGCCCGACGCGGAAACGAAATCCTCTATCGCATCGCGCCCGCCCTGCCGCTCCTCACTCGACGCGATCAGCGACAGCGCGCGCGGGTCTCCGCCGAGCAATCGCGCCCTCAGCCCCGACAGCTTCGCCCGCCGCGGATCGCCGGTCAAAGCGCCATCGACGACAAACCACGTCGCCGCATCGCGCAGCAAGGGGCCGGGATGAAACAGCCGTTCGGTCCGCGCGCCGTCGATCGCGGGCAGCGCCGCGCTCCACGCCCATTGGCTGTCGGGATCGATCGCGCCTTGCCCGAACGCAACGACCTCTCGCCCCTCGGCCTGACGTTCATAGCCGCCGATCGCTACCGTCACGCGCCGCCCATCGGCATCGACAAAGTGCCGCAGCAGACGCTGATCGGCGCCGTCGAAGCGTGGCGTCCACGCCATACCCTCGCCGCGCGCTTCGCTCCAGCCGCGCGGCGCCTCGACCGTCATCGTCTCGGGCAACGGGGCGCTGCGTCCGCCGACCAGCATCGCCCACCCCGCGAAAAGCAACGGGATCGCCAGCGCCGCAGGCAGCACCGCCTTCGCCGGTCCGGCAAAGCGCGGCAGACGATCGAGCCCGCTCACATCGACCGCGACATCATTCGCAGGCCGGTCAAACCAGCGCCGCGCCACCAGCATTACGACCACGATCACCAGCCCGAAGAATATCCAGCCATAGAAAATATGGTCGATCCCGCCCGCCGCCTCGATTCCCCAGATTTCGGCGGCGACCATCGTGCCATAGGCGCGCAGCGCATTGGCGAGGATCGTCGTCGCCAGTGCGAGCACGACAAAGACGATCCGCCGCGTCCAGCTGCGGAAACACAGATGCGCCGCGAACACCGCATAGGCGAGCATCGCGACCAGGAAATTGACCCCCGAACAAGCCTCGGCGACCTCGAAGAACCCCGCGGGCGTCGTGATGAACACGCCCTCCATCTCCGCCGGGATTCCCGACAGGTGCAGCAGGGCCATGCTGATATGCGCGGTCAGCGTCTGGAGCAGCGGTACCAGCTCCTCGCCGAACGGCACTAGCAACAGCGCATAAGCGAGAGGGAACAACAGCCCGCGCACCAGCTTCGCGCCCAGCGTAGCAGCGACCGCGCCTTGCAGCATCAGCACCAGCCCGAGCTGTCGGAACAGCCCGACCCCCGCCGCCTCGCCGACCAGCCACACCAGCCCCGCCCCCGCCATCCAGACGAGCGCGGGCCACCAAAAGGCGGGCGTCAGCGGGCGCAGCAGGTCGACCCGCTGCGACACGAGCCAGCCGATCATCGGCACCATCAACAGGCAATGGGTAAAGGTCGAGCTATGCCACCAGATGCCCGCCATATCGGCGGCATCGCGCCAGAAGATCGCGAGGATCGCCGTCGTGAGCAGCGCGAGGGCGCCGAGATGGCGTTGCCACAGCGTCACGCGGACAGCCCCAGCAGGTCGCCAAGCGGCGCCAGCCGCGCGTCCCAGCCATAGCGCGCGATCATCCGCGCGCGCGCCGCCCGTCCCATCGCCGCGGCGGCGGTGCGGTCATCGAACAGCGCGACGATCGCATCGGCCATACCTGCGGCATCGTCGGCGACCAAAAGATGCTCACCTGGCGTCGCGTCGATTCCTTCGGCAGCCGCCGCACTTGCCACCACCGGCCGCGCCATCGCCATCGCCTCGAGCAATTTATTCTGCACCCCGCGCGCCAGCAGCAGCGGCGCGACCACGGCATCGGCGGCGGCAAGCCAGGGACGCACATCGGCCACCTCGCCCGTCACCGCTACCCCCGGCAGCTTCGCGAGCGCGCGTACCTCATCGCTCGGCGCCCGCCCGACGATCGCAAAACGCGCCGCCGGGTGTCGCTGGCGGATCAGTGGCAGGATGTCGGCAGCGAACCAGCGCACCGCGTCAATATTGGGGCGATAGTCCATCTGGCCGGTGAACACCGCCAGCGGCCCTTCGCCACCATCAACCGCGTCGAACGTCAGCGCGGGATCGAACCGGTCGGTGTCGATGCCATTCTCGACCGCACGAACTTTGTCGGATCCCAGCCCGCTGCGCGCGCGAAACAGCGCCGCCTCGGCCTCGCTAACGAACAGGCTCGCATCGACGCGCCGCGCCACCTCGGCTTCATAAGCACCCAGCACCCGCGCCTCGCGCGCATGCACCCAGTGCAGTGGCTGGCGCTTGTCCTGCTCGGCATAGGTCGCGAATTTGGCCGAATCGACATCGACAAAATCCATCAGCACCGGGCCGGAAAAATGGCTGGGCGGCGGCAGATACTGCGCCATCTGCCCCGAGAAGGCGACGATGTGGCTGACGTCACCGTGGCGAAGCAGCCCGCCGACATGGCGCGCCAGCGGCGCGTTGCGAAACAGCCGGTTCGACACCGGGTCGCCGGTCAGCACCGCCTGCACCAGCGCTTGCGCCCGCGATGCCTTGCGCACTTCGATCACCAAACTCTTGCAAAGCGGCGCCATTTTTGCACGCGCGATGGCGGCATCCTGTTCATTGTCGGCCAGCGCCGCGACATGCACCGGCGCCAGCTTCGCCAGCGCCTCGAACATATGCCAGCTGCGGATGCGGTCGCCGCGGTCGGGGGGCCAGGGCGCTCGGTGCATGAGGAACAGGATTTCGGGCACCATCGCTTCCCGTCATTGCGAGCGAAGCGAAGCAATCCAGAGCGGTTTACGCCACTCTGGATTGCTTCGCTTCGCTCGCAATGACGATGTGTCTGAAAGCACCCGGATCATCCCAATCCGCGCGCGATCAGCGGCCCGATCCGGTTCGCCGCCCACAGCGGCAGTTTCTTCCACAGATCGACCTGCAACCGATATTTGGCGCTGGTCGGATTGGTGTCGCGCGGTGTCTCGCCCGGCGCCAGCCAGCGCGCATATTCCAGCGGCTGCGGCTCGAAACCCCAATTCTTCTTGTAGCTATACGGCCCGGTCCCGACCTTCGATCGCCCAAAGTCGAACCTTGTGCAGCCCTTCGCCCGCGCGTGGCGCATGAGCGCAAAATACATCAGCTCATTGGCGCGCAGCCGCCGCGCATCGGCGATCCCGCCGCCCCAATAGGGCATCACCGTGCCGCGCCAGTACAGGCTGAGCACACTTGCGACCGGACGCCCGTCCTGCCGCACGGTCAATATGTCGGCATCGTCACCGAACGCATCGAGCACCGCATCGAACAGCGCTTTTGGGAACACCGGCGTCCCAAGGTTGCGAACGCTGGTCGCATAGACATGGTAATGGTCTCGCCGTTCCGCGGCATCGCGGCCGCTGGTCACAGTCAATCCGCTCTCCAGCACCTTACGCACCTCGGCGCGCTGCTTGCGCAGAATGGCTAGCAGTTCGGCATCGTCGTCGCTGCAAAGCTCGCGCGAAAAGCCCGCGTAAACCCCGTCTTCGCGGTGCCACCCTTCGCCTTCGGGCTGCGGCCCGCCGCGCAGTTCGACCGAGGGAACGCCCAGCGATTTCGCCATCGCCGCCGCGCCTTCGGCCAGCGTCGCCCCGATCGTCGGATCATCCGCCAATATGCCACCATCCACCGCAAACCCGCTGCCGACCAACGCCTGTCCGAACAGCGGCGAGCGGACATGGTGCAGCGGCAACAGTCCGGTCAGCGCCCCTCCCGCATCACGCGCGGTGACCAGATGGCAAAGATGCCCCGTCGCCTTGGTGATCGCCTCGCACCACGCCCTACTGTGGAAGGGTGTCGCCTGCGGATGCGCGGTAACATAGGCATCCCATGCCGCCGCGTCGGACAGCGGCGCGCCGGAAAAACGATCTTTCATGGGAAGCATCGGCGCGTTCACGCCGCCTCGCGCCAAGGCTGCGCGCGCTGCTGTTGCGCGGGGAGCAGGGCATCGGCGCGCGTCCATTCGAAATCGGCGAGCAGCCTCTTCAGCTTGCCAGCCATGGCCGACAAGCCGCTGTAATGACGGATCTTCGATTTGATCGGCGCGTCGGCGACGCGCGGCTGGCCCGGATCAATTTCCCACGGGTGGAAATAGAGGATCGCCGGGTGGCCTTCTTCATTCATCCGCGCGATCGCCCAGCGCGTGAAGCCATAGGGCAGCATCCGCATGAAGCCGCCACCGCCAGCCGCCAAGGTGCGACCGGCAAAACGCGCCGTCGTGACCGGCCATTCGACCAGATCGCTGCCTGCGACCGGGCGCCACGCATGGCGGGGACTTTGCGGCCAGCCATAATGATCGTGAACAACCGGCGCGACGCTGCTCGAATAGGCATAGCCCTGTTCGGCGAGCACCGGATGCGCCCATGGGGTGCGCTGGTCGACCGAGAAGCTGGGCGCCCGATAGCCGCGCACGGCGACCCCGCCCCGATCCTCGAGTATCTTGCGCGTCTTGATGAGGTCCGCAGCAAATTCGTCGGCGGTCATGTTGAACACGCGCTTATGGTCATAACCATGGCTCGCCAGTTCATGCCCCGCCGCGACGATCCGCTTGATCAGTGCCGGATAGCGTTCGGCGACCCAGCCCAGCGTGAAGAACGTCCCCTTCGCCCCCGCCTCGGCAAAAATCTGCAGCACCGCTTCGCAATTCGCCTCGACCCGGCATTCGAGCGTCGGCCAGTCGGCGCGGTCGATCGTGCGCTCAAAGGCGCCGACCTGGAACCAGTCCTCGACATCGACCGACAGGCCGTTCTGCATCATTTCTCACCTTCATCGACCGGATAGCCGATTTCGTGGCTGCTGTCAGGCTGCCCAGGTCCGCGACGTCGCCGGGTTGGGTGCATTTTCGGGATCGCGCTCGACCCATTCGATCAGCAGGTCGAGCACGCGGCGCAGCGCCGCATCCTGTTCGACCAGCCGCGCCTCCAGCGAAGCGATCTGTGCTTCGAGCGCCGCGAGTTGTTCGGGGTCGATCGCTGGGGCGGACGGGACCGCTTCGGGCGTCAGTTCCAGTACATCGGCTTCGGACTCGGATTGCGAAACGACGCGCGCCGACTCGGCAAACGGCGGGCGCCCGTCGGCAGCGCGCTGCGGCCATTCGAGCGCGGTTTCGTTCGCAGCGGTCGGCGCGGCAAAGGGCGCCGGGGTCGGCGCCACCGCAGCGGCAGCGGCCGCCACAACCTCCTCAACCGGCAGCGGTGCCAGCGTCGATGCGTCGATGCCGCGATCGGCCTCGATCTCGGCGACCACCGAGCGGACATTCTGCGCGGTGATCCGCGTCATCTGCTCGACCGCGCCGTACAGCAGCAGGCGGCTGACGAGCACGTTGAGCTTGCGCGGCACGCCCTCGCTATAGTCAAAGATTTCCTCGAACGCGTCAGGGCTGAAGCTCGGATTACCGGTCCAGCCGACCTTGCCCAGCCGGTGCAGGATATAGGGTTCGACCTCCTCGGGCTCCATCGGATCGAGGTGATGCGTCGCGATCACCCGCTGGCGCAATTGCTCCAGCGCCGGTGAGTGGAACAAAGTCTGGCGAAACTCGGGTTGACCAAGCAGGAAGATCTGGAGCAGCGAATGGCCGCCGAGCTGGAAGTTCGACAGCATCCGCAACTCTTCGAGCGCCGAGATGGCCAGGTTCTGCCCCTCGTCGACGATCAGCAGCGTGCGCTTTCCGGCGCGCGCCTGTTCGCGCAGATATTGCTCCATCGCGCGCAGCAACTCGGCCTTGCTCTGCCCTTCCCACTCGATGCCGAACTGTTCGGCAACCAGGCGGAGCAGATCGTCGCCCTCGACCTGCGTCGACACCAGCTTGACCGCGGTCAGGCGATTGGGGTCGATCGTGTTCATCAGATGGCCGACCAGCGTCGTCTTGCCCGCGCCGACATCGCCGGTGATGACGATGAAGCCCTCACCCTGCGCCAGCCCATATCCCAGATAGGACATCGCTTTACGGTGCGTGCCGCTTTCGAAATAGAAATGCGGGTCTGGCGTCAGCTGGAACGGACGCCCGGTGAAACCATAGAATTGATCGTACATCGCTAATATTCCCGTTGCCCAAAGGGTCCCACACGTCAGAAGTTGTAACGCAGTCCCACCAAAGCTGAACCAATAAGCTGGCTGTTGAAGCCATCCTGATCGAAGGCGTTGAGGCTGGCCGCCGCGGTGCCGGTCAGCCCGCGCCAGAAGCGCCGCGAATAGGCCGCCGACAGCCCCGCCGACTGAACATCGCTCGCCCCCGGCGCACCATTGTCGAAATAATTGACATAGCCCGACAGGCTGAGGTCCGAATCGACGTCGAGCTGGCGCCCCGCCGACAGAAAGAGATAATAGCTCTCATCCTTGATGCCGTTAAGGTTTGCGATCGGCGACAGCTGCGGCGCCAGCAGTTTGCGCTGGTCGTATCCGATCCCGACGCCGTAATTCCACCCGGCATAGCGCGAGGCGATCGTCGCCTGTACGCCGCGGCTGCGATATTGGGCCGATGTCGCATTGCCGAGCTGATTGTTCAGACACCCGCCGCCCTGCTGCCCGAACACGCACGGGTTGATCGCCCCGCCGATCGGGTTGCGCGTCGGATCGAACTGCGTCGGCAGCGCGGCGAGCCCACCCGACAAACCGCGGCCCAGGCTCGACAGCCCGTCATAAACGCCGACCTGAAGCGTCGTCGCATGGTCGGCGCGATAGGAAAAGCTGCCCGTATAGATGGTGTCGCCATAACGGCGCCCGACGCGCGCGGTCATCGAAGTGCGGCGGCTCGGCTGCCACATCACCCCGGCGTCCCAGATCAGCCCGTCGGTATCGAACGACAGCTGGCGCGGGGTCGATTTGTCGGTGACGAAACGCCCGTTCGCATCGCGTACCGGAACGCCGCCCGCGTCAACGACCGGATTGCGCTGGCCGATTTCGATGTCCTCATACCCAACCCCGCCCAGCAGCGCGACGGTCGGACCGATCGGCATCGTCACATCGGCGCGGGCATATTTGCCCTCGAACCGCTGGTCCAGCTGGCTCGCGTCTTCGCGTTCATAGCCGCCCGACAGCTGCCAGCCGAACGGCAGGTCACCGGGACGTGCACCGACGCTGGCCCATGCGACATGGTTGGTCGAGCTGTCGAAAATATCCTGCGGCTGCGACCCCGGCGACAGGATCGCGGGCTCGTCAACATCGATCTTCGTATAGCCGAAACGATAGCCGGCACCGACGTCGAGCCCGCCGATGCGGCGCGCAAAGGTCGGTCCGGCATAGACCGAATAGAGGTTTGCGACATTACTGGCGTTACCGATAAACAGACCGCTATCGGCGCCCTGCCCGTCGGCGCGGGTGCGCGTAGCAAGCGCGCCGCCCTCGAGATTAAGGCCGCGCGCGACCTCGATCCGGCCGCGAGCCAGGCCGCTGATTGTATCGGCATCACCGAGGTTTCCGCCCCAGCCAAAGCGATGCTCATAGCGTAGCGTTGCCGCCAGCTCGGCGCGCGTGGTCACGATCGCTGCATCGATCCCGACTGCGACATTGGTATAGGTCAGGACGTCGCCGCCATTTTTCAGGTCGGCGGTCAGGACTTGGCCGACTTCCAGATATGGGCTGACATCGACCTGTCGCTGATTACGGCGCCCCTCGGCGCGCTTCGCAGCGCGGCCCGGTTCGGGCTTGGACGCGCCGGTCGGCGCCGCGTCGCCGCTGCCCGATCCGGGATCGCCCGAAAACTGGGCGTGCGCGCCCGTCGCGGTTCCGGCGAGCAGCAGGGCCGCCAGCGTCCCCATGCAACGTGTTGTGGTGGTGCGCATCACGCGCCTCCTTGTCCATAATAGGTGCCGAAACGGCGGCCGCCCGGCGAGAATTTCACCCCGTTGAGCAGCAGTTGGATATGCGGACACGCGCCCATCAGGCCGATCGCGTCGCGCAGCGCGGATTCGAGTGTTTCATCGGCGCGCACGACCATGATCGTCTGTCCAACATGGCCCGCGAGCACCGCGGCGGGAGATGCCGCCAGCACCGGCGGCGAATCGATAATCAGGATGCGACCCGGGACGCCCTGTTCAAGCTGCGCCAGCAACGCATCGGTGCGCGCCGAGGCGAGCAATTCGGTGTCGTGCATATGACCCGTCCCCGCGGGCATGACTTTCAGCCCCGGAATGTCGGTCTGGATCAGGCAATCGCCCAGCGGCAAATGCGCATCGGCGAGCGCGTCCATTAGCCCCGGACCATCCTCCAGCCCCAGCGCTTCAAGCACGCTCGGCTTGGCGATGTCGGCGTCGATCAACAGCACGTCATGGTCTGCCTCGACCGCCAGGCTGAGCGCGAGGTTGACCGCGGAAAAGGTCTTGCCCTCACCCGGGTTCGCCGATGCGATCAGCACGCGGTGACCGCGCGGCAGGATCGGGCGATTGCCGACGCCGCCGAAATTGCGGATCAGCTCGCGCTTCACGATACGATATTCTTCGGAAATTCCGGTGACCGGGGTGCCTGGTACGATCATCCCGCGCGACGCAAGCCGGTCGCGATCGATCGTTCCCTGCCGCGCCGGCACGATCGCCGGGGCCGCTTTGGCAATCTCTTTGCGCGGCGAAGGCTTGGGCGTCGGCGCCGTTTCAACTGCGGGAGCAGCCTCGAAGACGGGCTCGACGCTTTCGGGCGGCAGCACTTCGGCGGCGGGTTCCGCCTTGACTGTCTTCGCCTTTTTGGGCGCTTCGGGCGGCAGGCTCGATACGTCGATCGTCGGCGCATTGGCAGCGGGATCGAGCCCGAACATATCGGCGGCGCGTTCGAGGAGCGAGGGCGGGCGCTTGACTTTGCGTTGGTCGTTCATGTCATCGTCCCCCGTCACGCAACCATGCCGCGCTGGATGAATTCGGCGACCAGCAACAGGGCATAGAGCCCGACGAGCGCGCCCCCTCCACTTGCCAGCCACACCAGTTTCTTGCGCCGTTCGACATGACGTTCGGGGGTCACCACTTCGGTGATCGATCCGATCACCGGCAATCCGCTGGCACGCTCCAGCTTCGCCGCGGTGGCATAGCTGGCGCGGACTTGGCCAAGACCAAACGCCGCCCCAACGCCGCCACCGATGCCGGCAAGCAAGACCAACGTCAGGAAAAGCGGCCGATTGGGCGCCGCGGGGCTGGTCGGTTTCGTCGGCGGATCGAGCAGTTCGATCTTGATCGCGTCGGTTTCGGTCTGCACGTCGCCGCGCATCCGTACCTGCTCGCGCTGGCCGAGCAGCTTGTCATATTGCGCCTTGAACGCGGTATATTCGCCGTTGATTCGGTCATATTCGGCGGCGATGCCGGGGTTCTGGATTTGCTGGCTGGTGATGCGCGCGATGTCGCCGGTCAACTGCGCCTTGCGCGCATTGAGCGCGCTGACCGTCGCCTGCCGCTCAGCGCGCATCGCGGCGAGCGAGGCATAGGCGGGGTTCTGCGAATTGCCGCCGCCACCGCCGCCCGCGCCTTCGCGATCAGCCATCGCTTTCAGCGAGCCGATCTGGCTTTTCAGCGCGATGACGTCGGGATGCGCGTCGGTCAGCCCGCGGGCGCGCATCGACGAAAGTTCATTCTGCGCGCCAGCCAGCTGCTGCCGCGCAACGCCGCCGCCGACGCTGCCCATGCCGGGGACATTGATCGTCGCGGGGGTCGAGGCAAGCTGGCCGTTCGCCGCTGCCAGCTGCGCCTGCGCCGCCACCAGCTGCGAATCGATCTGGCCGAGTTCGGCGCGGGCAGCCTCAACGCGCTGCGCCGGCGATCCGGCACCGCCGGGGATCAGCCCGATATTCTGCGCCTCGAACGCCGCGCGGCGCGCTTCGACTTCGCGCAGCGCCTTTTCACGATCGGCGATCTGCGCATCGAGAAACTTCAGCCCCTCGCGCGCATTCATCCGTCCGCCGCGCAACTGGTCGTCGCGGAACACGGTGATCAGGCTGTCGAGCACGCCCGACGCCAGCTTGGCATTGTCGGCATCGGACAGGCTGCCGACCCCGACGCTTGAGGTGATTTCAAAGATGTTGTCCTGCTGCGGGATCACCTTGATGCTCTTTTGCAGCATCGCGACCGCACCCGCCTTTTCGCGCTCCCCCGCCCCCGCCGGAAGCAGGCCGGTCGTCGCCGCGACCTTTTCCAGGTTGCGCGCGCTGGTCAGCGTTTCGCGGATCTGGTCGATCCGCTGGCGCCCGCCAAACGTACCGCCCTGCGGATCGTCGGGCAGGATTTCGTTGATGTCGACAAGCAAACGGGCGCGCGAATCATAGCGGTTAGGGATCGACGCGATCGCCAGCCAGCCGAGGATGCAGATTCCCCACGCCACCGCCAGCACGAGCCACCGGCGCGTCCAGACGCTGTGGAGCGCCACCCGGAATTCGTCGTAGAGGCTGGTCATCGGTTGCAGTCAATCCTTGGGAGATGGGTTTACGGGCTGCCGGTCGGGGTCAGAACATGCTTTCGGGGATGATGATAACATCGCCGGGCTGCAACCGCACATTGGCCTTGATATCGCCGCGCTTGATCAGGTCATTGAGCCGCAGGCCAAATTCCTGCTGCTTGCCGCTACCCTTGTCGAACCGGACGAGTCGCGCCTTGTTGCCAGCCGCATATTCCCCCAACCCGCCGACTGCAATCATTGCGTCGAGCACGGTCATGTTGGCGCGGAAGGGAATCGACGCCGGTTTTTCGGTCGCACCGACGACGCGCACCTGCTGCGAAAAGGTGCTGTTAAAGGTCGTCACGATCACGCTGACGATCGGGTCGGTGATATATTGGCTCAGCTGGAGCTTGATGTCCTGCTGCAACATCGTCGGCGTCTTGCCGACCGCGGGCATGTCGGTGATCAACGGGGTGGTGATGCGGCCATCGGGGCGCACCTGCACTTTGCCGCCCAGTTCGGGGTTGCGCCACACGAAGATCTGAAGCTCGTCGAGCGGGCCGATGATATATTCTTCGCCCGGCCCTTCCTGGTTCTGGACAAAGTTCGCGCTGGGCAGCTGCGGCGCACTGCTGCCACCGCTGGCGCAGCCCGAGAGCGCGGTCGCCGCGATACCGGAAACGAGCGCGGCGCGGGCGACGCGGAGCGAGGGGAACGAAGCCATAATCAATCAACCTTTCGTGCCGCGGGCGGCCGCCGCGGTCCAAATCCCCGCGACAACCGTCATTGCGTCAGCGTCCGCTCTTGCGCGAAAAGGGTGAACATAGGGTTAGTATTGAGATAGGTTTGACTAGCACATCGGCAGAACTGTCCCGTTAAGGAACAAGTTTTGCCGGGTCAGATCAGCATTTCGCGCGCCGGTCCCTGCCCCAGGAAGCTGGCGGGGCTTGCGCTGGCGCCATAGGCCCCCGCCTGAAAGATCGCGATTAGATCGCCGACATCGGCGCGCGGCAGCGCCACCTGATCGCCCAACCGGTCGAGCGGCGTGCAGAGGCAGCCGACGACCGAGACCGTCTCGACGGGCTCGCCGCCAAAGTCGCTCGCAACCGCGATCGGATAATTGCGGCGGATCACCGTCCCGAAATTTCCGCTCGCGGCCAGTTGGTGGTGCAACCCGCCGTCGGTGACCAGAAATGTCTCGCCATGGCTCGTCTTGCGGTCGACGACACGGGTCAGATAGACCCCCGCTTCGGCCACCAGCCAGCGCCCCAGTTCCATCGCAAAGCGGCTGCCTGCAAGCACCGCGGGCCGCGCCGCCAGCGTCTTCTCAAGCGCCGCCCCGACCGCCGCCGCATCGACCGCGGAGTCGCCCGGGAAATAGGGTACCCCCATACCCCCGCCTAGATTGACGAGCGGCGGCGTCGCGCCAATCTCATCCGCCAACCTTGCCGCCAGCGCGACCGTCTGCGCCTGCGTATCGGCGATCGCCGCGGCATCAAGTGCCTGCGATCCCGCGAAAATATGGAAACCCCGCCAGTCGGCGCCGGTATCGATCAGGCGGCGCACCAGCGCCGGAACCTCGGCGGCGTCGACCCCGAACGGCTTGGCGCCGCCGCCCATCTTCATTCCCGATCCCTTGAGGTCAAAGTCGGGATTGACCCGCACCGCCAGCCGCGGCGTCACCCCGATCCGCGCCGCGATCGACAGCGCCCGCGCCGCCTCGCCCGCCGATTCCAGGTTGAGCGTCGCCCCCGCAACGATCGCCGCTTCCAGCTCGCGGTCGCGCTTGCCGGGGCCGGCGAAGCTGATGTGCGCCGCCGCCATGCCGCTGTCGATCGCGGTCTTCAGCTCGCCGCCCGATGCGACGTCGAACCCGTCGACCAGCCGCGCCATATACGCGAGCAGCGGCGGATAGGGATTTGCCTTCATCGCAAAATGGAGCTGCACCGCGGCGGGCATCGCCGCGCGCCATTGCGCCACGCGCGCGGTCATCATTGCGCTGTCGTAAACGAACAGCGGCGTATCGCCCGCCATATCGGCCAACGTATCGGCGCGGTCGCCGCCGATCAGCAGCATGCCGTCTTCGTCGGCAGCATAACCGGGCGGGATGGGACCATGCGGCTTCATGCCGCCACCTTCTGCGCCCAATCGGCGGCGATCGCCACCCGGTCGAGCTTGCCGTTGGGATTGCGCAGCAGTTCGCCCCGCCATTCAATCACCTGCGGCTGCATGAAGTTGGGCAGGTTCTGGCGCAAATAGGCGCTGAGCCCCGCTTCGTCGGCAACGCCGCCCTTGCCGCGCACGATCAGTATGATCGCCGCGCCCAACCGCGCATCGGACACCCCGAACGCGACCGCTTCGTAAATCAGCCCCGACGCCACCGCGACATCCTCGACCTCGGTCGGGCTCACCCGGTTGCCCGCAGTCTTGATCATCGCATCGTCGCGCCCGACAAAATAAAGCAGGCCATTGGCGTCGCGGCGCACCGTATCGCCCGACCACACTGCCATCCCGCCAAAGCGCGACACGCGCGGCGCCGGTTTGAACCGCTCGGCGGTGCGCTCCGCATCCTGCCAATAGCCCTGCGCCACCAGCGGCCCGCAATGCACCAGCTCGCCCGGCTCCTCGTCGGCGGTGATCGTCCCGTCGGGGCGGCACACCAAAATCTCGGCATGCGGGATCGCGCGGCCCATCGAGGTCGGATGATCGGCAACGAACTTCGGTTCCAGATAAGTCGAGCGAAACGCCTCGGTCAGCCCGTACATCGGATAGATGTCGGCGTTTGGGAACGTCGCCCGCATCGCCTCGATCAGCGATGGCGTCAGCGCCCCGCCGCTGTTGGTCAGTCGCTGCAAATGCGTCGCCGCCTCGGCGGGCCACTCGCTCTCGACCAATTGCACCCAGAGCGGCGGCACCCCCGCCAGCGTTGTCGCGCGGTGCCGCGCCACCGCCTTCACGACGTCGCGCGGGGTCAGATAATCGAGCGGCGCGACCGCCGCGCCCGCATACCAGCTCGAAAGCAGCTGGTTCTGCCCATAGTCGAAACTCAGCGGCAGCACCGCCAGCACCCGATCTTCCGGCGTCAACTTCAGATAAGACGCAACACTCTCCGCACCTAGCCACAAATTGGCATGGCTCAGCATCACGCCCTTCGGCCGCCCGGTCGATCCGCTGGTATAAAGGATCGCCCCCAGATCGTCGGGCGAGGCGGCCGACGGCGGCAACTCTTCCCGGTCAGAATCAAGCACCGCCTCGGCGACCGTCAAATACTGCACGACACAATCATCGGGCCGCGCATCGCCCAGCATCTCCGCCCGCGCCGCATTGGTGATCAACAGCTTCGCGCCGCCATCGGCTAGAATATGCGCGACCTGCGGCCCTTTCAGCAGCGGATTAACCGGCACATGGATCAGCCCCGCGCGCGCCGCCGCCAGCGGCATCAGGCACGCCAGCCGAGACTTGGCGCTCCAGCTCGCGACCCGTTCACCCGGCCCACCCGTCTGCTCCCGCAGCCAAGCCGCCAGCCGCCCGACGCTGGCATCGAGCTGCGCAAACGTCATGACCGCGTCACCGATCAACAGCGCAGCCGCCTCCGGCGCGCCGCGCAGGGCGAGATGGTCGATCGGCCTGGAAGATGGGTTTTCGGCTTTGGTCATCGGCTGTTAGGAGTGAAGTGATAGAGGGCGACACCATGCAAGGGAACGGTGAACATCACGCTAATGATGAGCGGTTGCCCGCGACGGTGCGCGCGGACGGCTTTGCGTCACCCTTCGATCGCGCAGTGTGGTTCGACCTGCTCGAAGCCTATGGCTTTGCCGGTCAAGGCCGGATCGACGCGCAGGGCCGCGCGGGCGCCGTCACCGCATGGCTGCCGCTAAGCATCGAAAAGCCGGGCGATGTCGCGGGCCTCACCAACTGGTACAGCTTTGCGATCCGCCCGCTGTACACCGGCGACGGCGACGGCGACCGCGGCGCCGCCCTGCGCGCGCTGTTCCACAATCTCCGCCGCTCCGCCGCGCACCTGACGCTATACCCTGTCAGCGACCCCGACGCCCTCACCGCCGCACTCCGCGCCGCGGGCTGGTGGGTCAAAGCCACCCCCGCTGGCGACCGCCACTGGCTCGACCTCGGCGATATGGACCATGACGCCTGGTGGGCCAGCCGCCCCGGCGCACTGCGCAGCACCGTCCAGCGCAAGGCGAAAAAGGGCATCGTCGACATCCAGCTACTCACCGAATTCGACGACGGCAGCTGGGCCGCCTACGAACAAATTTATGCCGCCAGCTGGAAACCTGAAGAAGGCCACCCCGCGCTGCTCCGCGCCTTTGCCGATACAGAGGGCGCCCGCGGCACTTTGCGCATGGGGATCGCCCGCATCGGCGGCATCCCCGTCGCCGCGCAGTTCTGGACCGTCGAGGACGGCACCGCCTTCATCCACAAGCTCGCGCATGTCGAGGACAGCCTGAAAGCCTCCCCCGGCACCCTGCTCTCGGCGGCGTTGTTCCGCCACGTCATCGAAATCGACAAGGTGAAGCGCGTCGATTTCGGCACCGGCAACGACGGCTACAAGCGCGACTGGATGAACCGCCACGACCCGCTGTGGCGGATCGAGGCTTTCAATCCGTCGCGCGTCGCGGCATGGGGACCGGCGCTGAAGGCTTTTGTCCGCGCCCTGCTGAGGAAAGAATCGTGACCGAACCCGATACCGTCGACGCCACCCTCCGTGCTCTCCTCGCCGACGTCCTCGGCCTCGGCGAAGACCGCGCCGCGGCGCTGACCGGCGACAGCGGCCTGTTCGGCGCGCTGCCCGAATTTGATTCGATGGCAGTCGCGACGGTGTTGACCGAGATGGAAGACCGCCTCGGCATCCTCATTGACGATGATGAGATCGACGGCGAGATCTTTGAAACCTACGGCAATTTGCTGACGTTTTCGCTGCGCAAAGTGACTGATTGATTTGACCCAAGTCGCAATACCCCCTCTGCATCGTCATCCCGGCGAAGGCCGGGATCTCACCGCGGCGTTTTTCGTGACGGCGAGATCCCGGCCTTCGCCGGGATGACGAAAGGGCGCATGCGAATGGCGACCCCCACCCCCGAACACACCCTCCGCATCACCCCCACCGGCACCCCGCGCGCCACGATCCTGTTCGTCCCGCCACTGTTCGACGAAGCCAACCGCACCCGCCGAACCCTCGTCCTCGCGATGCGCGCGCTGGCCGCCGACGGTTTCGCCACATTGCTCCCCGACCTCCCCGGCCAGAACGAAAGCCTCGTGCCGCTCGAACAGGTCGATCTCGGCATCTGGCAAAACGCGCTCGCCGATGCAGCTGGCACCATCGACGGCCCGCTGATCATCGCCTCGCTCCGCGGCGGCGCGCTGATCGACCACCACCCAAAAGCCGCCGCCTGGTGGCGCCTCGCTCCCGTCAGCGGTGCCTCCCTCCTCCGCACCCTGATGCGCGCGCGCGTCGCCGCGGATCGCGAAGCCGGAGTGACCTCGTCGCTCGAAAGCCTGCAAGCCGACGCTGCGACTGCACCACTGCTCCTTGCGGGCAACCGCCTCTCCCCCGCCATGATCGCCCAGCTAGGTGCCGCCGAAGTCCAACCCGTCACCCCGGTCCGCACCGTCACCCTCGGCAACGGCGCCGACGCCATCCCCGGCACCCCGCTATGGCTGCGCGCCGAACCCGGCGAGGACGCCGCCATGGCCACCGCGATCGCCACCGACATCGCCGCATGGAGCCACACATGCGGCATCAGCTGAGCTTTCCCTGCGAAGGCGTCACCCTCGCCGCAACGCTCGACGACGCACCGGGCACCACCGGCCTGCTCATCGTCTCGGGCGGCAATGAAATCCGCAGCGGCGCGCATCGCGGCATGGCGACGCTGGCGAAGCGCATCGCCGCAGCCGGTCACCCCGTCTTCCGCTTCGACCGCCGTGGCATCGGTGACAGTGAAGGCGAAAATGGTGGCTACACCAGCAGCGCCTCCGACATCGCCGCTGCAATCGCCGCCTTCCGCCACGCCGCGCCGCAGCTCACCGGCATCATCGCCTTCGGCAATTGCGACGCCGCCAGCGCACTGCTGCTCCACCAGCCGCTCGCGCTCGACGGCCTGATCCTCGCAAATCCATGGACTTATGAAAACGACAGCGAAGAAACCGACGAACCCGCGCTGCCCCCCGCCGCCGCCATCCGCGCGCGCTACCTGGCGCGGCTGACCGACCCCAAAAGCCTGCTCCGGCTGCTCAAGGGCGAGATCGACGTCAAAAAGCTGGCGCGCGGCCTGTCCGCACTAGGGCGCCGCGCCGCGCCCGCCGCACCCGACAGCCTGCCCGCCCGCCTCAATGCAGCACTGGCCACCCTGCCCTGCCCCGCCACGATCCTGGTCGCGACCGGCGACCGCACGGCGCAGTCGTTTGTCGAACATTGCGATCCGGGCGCGGTACCGGTCGAACGGCTGGACAGCGCGTCGCACAGCTTTGCCGGCGATGACGGGGAATGGCTGACCGCGCGGATACTCGCCGCACTTAAATAGTCGTCATTGCGAGCGAAGCGAAGCAATCCAGAGTAGGCGTAAACCGCTCTGGATTGCTTCGCTTCGCTCGCAATGACGAGGTTGAACTAAGCCTCCACCAACGCCTTATACTCCGCCTCGGCCAAGAACCGCTCGGCATCCAAGGCCGCCATGCAGCCCATTCCCGCCGCGGTCACCGCCTGACGATAGACCTTGTCGGTCACATCGCCCGCCGCGAACACGCCCGGGATCGACGTCAGCGACGTTCCCGGCGTCACCGCCAGATAGCCATCACTATCCAGCGGCAGCTTGCCCCTGAACAGCTCGGTCGACGGGCTGTGTCCGATCGCGACGAAACCGCCATCGGTCGGCTCGTGGCTCGCCTCACCCGTGACGGTGTCGATCAAATCAACCCCGACCAGCCCCGAAACGCCCTCACCCGCGACAAACCGATCGACCTTCTTGTTCCACAAAACCTTGATCTTCGGATTGACTAGCAGCCGATCCTGCAAGATTTTTTCGGCGCGCAGATGGTCGCGGCGGTGGATCAGCGTCACATCGTCGCTGTGGTTGGTCAGGTACAGCGCCTCCTCGACCGCTGTGTTGCCGCCGCCGATCACCACGACCTTCTTGCCGCGATAGAAGAAACCGTCGCACGTCGCACAGGCCGACACGCCCTTGCCGCCCAGTTCCTGCTCGCCCGGAACACCCAGCCATTTCGCCTGCGCTCCCGTCGCGATGACGAGAGTTTCCGCCATATAGACGTCGCCGCCGTCGCCGGTGATCTTGAACGGGCGGCGCGACAGGTCGACGTCGACGATCGTGTCCCAGATCATGCTGGTCCCGACATGCATCGCCTGCGCCGTCATCTGTTCCATTAGCCACGGGCCTTGAACGACTTCGGCAAAGCCGGGGTAATTTTCGACGTCGGTGGTGATGGTCAGCTGGCCGCCAGGTTGCAGCCCCTGCACGACGATCGGCATCATGCCGGCGCGCGCCGCGTAAATGGCGGCCGACAGGCCCGCGGGGCCGGAACCGAGGATGAGCATCTTGGTGTGGTGAACGCTGGGCATGACGATCTTTCAAAGGGCTGTGCGGACAGGCACAGATGGGTGTTGCCAACCGCGCTAGCAAGGGTCACCTTCCGCGCCAAGGGGAGTCCGATAAATGGCAAGCTGGTGGGAACGTCATGGGGTGCCGCGGCTGATCAAATGCGCCTGTTCGCAGGGGCAGATCATGAAGGTGCGCAGCAAGGTCGTGCCGCATGCCTCGGGCGACGTGCTCGAACTCGGCTGCGGCGGCGGCATTAACATGGAGTTTTACGATCCCGCCCGCGTGACCAGCTTCACCGGCCTCGACCCCTCGCCCGAATTGCTGGCGATGAGCCGCGCCGCGGCGCAGGCGCGCGGGATGACGGCCGATATTCAGGGCGGCGTCGGCGAGGCGATGCCGTTTGCTGACGCGCGCTTCGACACTGTCGTCACCACCTTCACCCTTTGCTCGGTCGCCGATCAGGCCGCGGTGCTCGCCGAAATCCGCCGCGTGCTGAGGCCCGGCGGCACCGCGCTGTTCCTCGAACATGGCGCCGCCCCCGATGCCGGCGTCGCGAAATGGCAGCGGCGGATCGAACCGGTGTGGAAACGCATCGGCGGCAATTGCCACCTGACCCGCCCGATTTCGGAAGCTTATGAGTCGGCGGGATTTGCCGTCGACCGGCAGGCCGCCGCCTATATCCCCAAAACCCCGCGCCCGTTCGGCTGGTACGAATATGGCGCGGCGCGGGTGGCTTGACACTGAAAGGTTTGCGAGATGATGCGATTCAGGCTGATCACCCTCACTGCGCTGGTCCTGTTCGCGCCGACCGCGGCCGAAGCGCGCAAGGTCGCGCTGGTGATCGGCAACAGCGACTACGCCAACACCAGCCGCCTCGCCAACCCGGTCAACGACATCAAGATCATCGCCGCCTCGGCAAAGCAGGCGGGGTTCGATGACGTGACGATTGCGGCCGACCTGTCGGTCAATGATTTCCAGAAAGCGATGCGCGATTTTCGCGCCAAGGCGGATGGGGCCGACGTCGCGATGGTCTACTACGCGGGGCACGGCATTGAGGCACAGGGCAAGAACTGGCTGATCCCGACCGACGCACAGCTGAAATCGGACCTCGATCTGCCCTATGAAGCGATCAATCTCGATCGGTTGATGGAATCGGTGTCGGGGGCGCAGGTTCGCATGGTGGTGCTCGATTCGTGCCGCAACAATCCGTTCGGCCGCTCGTGGCGGTCGGGAACGCGCGCGGTGGTCAACGGCCTGGCAGGGGTCGAGGCCGACGATGTGCTCGTCATCTTTGCCGCAGCGCCGGGGCAGACTGCCGCCGACGGGACGGCAGGCAATTCGCCTTTTGCAACTTCGCTCGCCAAACGCCTGCCACAGCCCGACGTGCCGGTGCAGCTGCTCGGCGGCCTGATCCGCGACGATGTGCTGGCGGCGACCGGCGGCAGCCAGCGCCCGTTCGTCAGCGCCAGCATCACCGGCACCCCGGTCTATCTCGTCCCCCGCGCTGTGCCGACCGCGCCCAAGCCATCGGGCGACCGCAGCGGGCTGGAGGAGCTGCTGTGGAAAGGCGCGCTCGCCGAAAACAACGTCCGCGGCTTCAGCGCCTATCTCGCCGAGTTTCCCGCGGGCAAATATGCGGGCGACGCAGGCGACAATATCAACCGGCTGCTGAAAAACCCGGGTACGGCGGCTCTAGCCTCCTCAGTCGCCACGACAGCGCCATCTTCTGCTGCATCGACGCCGAAATTCACCCTGTCGAACATCCGCGTCGAGGCGGTCAAACTGACCGGGCGCCTCGGCCTCGGCCTGCCCGACCAATTGTTCCTGCGCTTCAACACCGGTGAGCGCTTTCCCGAAGGAAAAAGCGAGATTTTCTCGATCAAGCGCGGCGAAAGCTGGGCGGTCGACAGGATATTCGCGTTCGACCAGCCGGTGAGTTTCCAGCTGCGCGAATTCGACGACATCGGCGGCAGCGACAATATCGGGACGATCGACCTTGGGGATACGCCGGGGACGTTCACCAAAACGCTCGACGGCGATGCGAGCGATTATCGGGTGACCTATACGCTGACGGTCGCATCGGAAAACCCGTCATTGCGAGCGAAGCGAAGCAATCCAGAGCGGCTTGTCACGCCCTGGATTGCTTCGCTACGCTCGCAATGACGAAATGAAGAAGGTCTGTCACTCCTTCTCCCCCACCTCGACCAACCCATGCCCTACGCTCACCCGCTCATCGAACACAAAACAGCTCCCCTGCCAGCGGCTCTCGCTCTCGGGAACCTGCTCCAGATACGCCAATATGCCGCCCTTCAGGTGGACAACGTCCTCAACCCCCTCATGCCGGAGAAACGCGGTCGATTTTTCGCAGCGAATGCCGCCGGTACAGAACATCGCGACGCGCTTGCCCGCAAACTTCTCTGCATTGGCGCGCCACCAGTCGGGGAATTCGCCAAAGCTTTTCGTCGCAGGATCGACCGCGCCCGCAAAGCTTCCATAACCGACCTCGAACTCGTTGCGCGTGTCGATCAGCACCGTGTCCGGATCGTCGACCAGCGCGTTCCAATCTGCCGGATCGACATAAGGCGCAGCGTCGCGCGCCGGGTCGAGCCCTACGACCTTCAGCGTCACGATTTCCTTCTTCAGCCGCACCTTCAGCCGCTGGAACGGCATGTCGGCGGCGGTCGAATATTTGACGTCGAGCGCGGCGCAACCGGGCAGCGCGCGGATATGCGCGATCACCGCCGCAACGCCATCATCGCTCCCCGCGATCGTCCCGTTGATGCCCTCGCGCGCCAACAGCAGCGTCCCCTTCACCCCCTGCGCGGCGCACAGGTCGATCAGCGGCTGGCGCAGCGCGGCGGGATCCTCGAACGGCGCAAAGCGATAAAGGGCAGCAACGGTGAAGGTCATGGCGGCGCCTGCCTTAGACAATAGCAATCACGATTGCGAGGCTACGGTCCTCCCCGTGGCGCAGCCATGGGGAGGTGGCAGCGCGAAGCGCTGACGGAGGGGCTTTAGCGCTACCGTTGTAACGCCCCTCCACCCCTTGCTTCGCAAGCGGTCCCCCTCCCCATCGCTGCGCGACAGGGAGGATTCAATTGAAACGCCTCAATGAAACGGATCCCCCCGCCCCGTCGCATAATGCGCCATCGCCATCGTCGTCCATTGCGCGTTCACCCGGATACAACTCGGGAAAACGCTGGCGTCGGTGACCAACACATTGGTCGTCCCATGCACCCGGCAGTCGAGGTCGACGATGCCGTGCTGCGGATCCTCGTTGATCGCATTGCCGCCATGCGGGTGGCTGCTCGACAGCGTCACATCATCCTGTTCGCGGATTGCGTCGCGGAAAAACGCATCTACATCCATGCCGCGCGTCACCACCTGCCCCCGCGCCAGCGCCGGATAACATTCGATCGCCCCCGCGGCGAAATGCACCTTGGTCAACGTCGCCATCGCGTCGCGCAGCACCGGTAGGTCGTCGGTGGCGTCGAGTTGGAACTGCAATTTGTCGTTCACCACTCGCCCGCGCCGGTCGGCGGGGAACAATATGCCCGCCGAATGCACCCGCCCGAAATTCTTCATCCGGTTCGCATGGTCGGCGAACCAGCCGGGCATCAGCGACGCCATCGACATCGGCGGCTGGAAATGGCTTTCGAGCAGGAAATCGCCGACATCGACATAGCTCGACATCTGATCCTCGTCCCACGCATTGCCGCCGACGCCATCGGGCATCAGCGCGACGACGGGCGAGGCGACGTTGAGCGACACCTGATAGCCGGTCCCCGATATGTCGCTGCGGTCGAGCAGTTTCGACGAGGCGATCGTGCCGGCCGCAACGACGACGCCGACCTTGGCCCGCACCAGCCTGTTCGATCCATCGGGGAGGATCAGCACCACCGCCTCGGCCTCGCGCCGCCCGTCATAGGCGGTTTGCCAGACGATCTGTTCGGCCTTGGTATCGGGCAGGATACGCGCGCCAAAATCGCGGCAAGCCGCAGGTAAATAGGTCTGCGCCACCCCCATGCGGCGGCCATAGGGACAGCCCGAATTGCAGTAACCACAGTAAGCACAGGCATTGGGCGTGTTCGGCGGGCCGAAATTCTTGGCGAACCAGTCGGTGATCGCGCGCGCGTCGCGCGGTTTGCCCGACGCCGCCGCAAAAGCGCGCCACCCTTCGATCAGATGCGGCCCGTTGTGCCGCCCGCTGCGTGGCTCGATCGGCGCAATGCCCAGCTTCGCCTGCACCGCATCGTAACTCGCATGAAACGCCGCGGCGTCGATCGGCGCCCCGATGCTGGCCCATTTCGCCAGCACATCCCGCGCGTCAGGGTGCGTCCGCCCCGCCTCGTTGACGCGCAAACATATCCCGTTGTTGATCGTCGACGAACCCCCGACGCAGCGCCCCTGAAACACCACGAAGTCGCGGTTGGTCGATGTCTGGAGCGCGCCATGCTTGTACAGGCTGGCGATCATGTCGAGTTCGTGATGATGGATCTTGTGCGAGGGATAAAACGGTCCCGCCTCGACGATCAGCACCTTATAGCCCTGCGCCGCGATATTATGCGCCGCGACCCCGCCGCCCGCGCCCGACCCGATCACTATGACGTCATATTCATCGTCCAGCGTGGAGGCGTCGAGGATATGCGCGTCGTCGATCTCGCGTCCCGTTACCGGCTTGATCGGCACCTCATCATCGCCGCGCGTGCGGTGCTTGGGCAGCGTGAACCCGATCTGGCGATGCACCGGATTGGCGATATTGGCGTCCTGATCGCCCGGCACCAGGCCCGGCTGCCAATGGCCGTAATAGCACGCGTAAACGATGCCGCGCAGCCGTGCCATGTCCTGAAACAGGTCGATCTGGCTGTCCTGCAACCGGTTCTTCAGCTCGGCGGCGCGCGCCGCAACATCATCCTCGGTGAAAAACGGCCCGCCCAGCACGACCTCAGTGGCGGTCAGCGACAGGCGGATCTCGTCAAGCTTGGTGCCGCCGACCTTGGCGAACAGCTGACAGATATTGTCGACGACCTGATCGGCGGTGATCGCCATGGTCGCGCCATGAAACAGCGCCTCGGTCAGCGCCTTCAAAAATTTAAGCTGCCCGAAATTAAACGGTGCCGTCATCGCCCTGCCCCCTGCATTCCCCGCGTTGAAGATGGCGCGTTATAGCGGGTGGAGGCAAGGCGTATTGTATGGAAACGGCGGTGATGGGGGGATCAAAAATCCCATCCTAACGACGCCAGCCAAAAATAGCCAAGATCGGCATAACGCCCGCCCGCCGGATCGCCCGCCGCGGCGCGAAACGCCGCTTCCGCTCCGTCGCGCTGCCCGGCATTCAGACGCGCCACGCCCAGCCGCACCTCCGCGTCCGCCCCGTTCGGCAGGTCCGGTTTCGCCACCGGTCCATTCCGCCCCTTGGCAATCGCGCGATCGACCTCGGCGGCGATCTCGCGCGTCGGCGACACAGCGGCGTCGAGCAGCCCGCGCGCTACCCCTTCGCCCAGCACAGCCTTCGCTTCGCGCGGCTCGTCCGACTGGTTCAGCAACTGCGCCATCCGCTGATATTCGGCCGCCTGCGTCAGCGCGCCAACGTGACGCGTCAGGCGAAACAGGTCGATTTCCAATGCCCCCTCCGCCGCCGCCAACTGCCGGTACACGACCAAAGCGATGCGCCAGTTTTCGGGCGTCGGAAATGCGCCGACCAACGCGCGCGCGGCGTCGATGCCGGGTGCGACCAGATTGCCCTGCTGGGCAATACTTAACCGTTGCCGATACCATCCCTCCGAAACCGGCTGGCCCAGCGCGGCGCGCGCCGCGATGGCGTGCGTCAGCAGATCCATCGCACCCGGGGCATTCTTTTGCGCCAACCGCACCTGCGCCAGATTGGCCAAGGCGTCGGGGTCGGACGGCATCAGTTCAACCAATCGCGCCCACAGCTTGCCCGCGATGTCGAAATCGCCCGCGCGAAAGGCAATCTGCCCGCGCGTCGCCAAATGGCCCGCCAGTCGGTCCCCTCGTGTCAACGGGCTGACGATCAGCACGTCCAGCGCGCCCGCGCGCATCACATCGTCGCCGCGCCGATTGCCAATCTCCAGTTCGTACAGCGCCAACGCGAAGCGCGCATCGCGGCTGTTAACGGCGCGCCGCTCTTCGGCCAATGCGCGATCCTGACTACCGGTCTGCGCGCTGCGGGCCAGATTGCCGAGGTTCGACAGCGCCCGCATTTCCTGCGGCGACACTGCCAGCTTGCTGCCTCCAATTTCCATGACGGTGCTAACCTTGTCCTGAGCATTGGCCGCGGACAAATTGGCGATGCTGGTGCCGGCAAGGAGGATCGCAGCGGTAACCACGCGAGCGAGACCCGCCCGCCGCGCCGCCTTCGACAGCGGATCAAACCCGTTCAGGAAAGTTTTACAAGGTATCTGGATAGCGACCATAGCTGCTCACCCACTAGATCGACCCGGGCTCTACAGACGAACTACGCTTGTCGGGCAATGGTTACAATGGGTTGTCCCCTTCGGGGTGACAAGCGGAGGTTGCTTCATCCTATGTCGTCACCCCGGACTTGATCCGGTATCCACCGCAGCGCCGAAGTCATAGACCCCGGATCAAGTCCGGGATGACGAGAATTTAGAAACGGCGGCAACTGCTCGAAAGCAGACTGCTCCTACCCCGCAGCCTTCTTGGCCTGCCGGAACTTGTGCAGCAGCGGCTCGGTGTAACCCGATGGCTGCGTGACGCCGTCAAAGATCAGCGCCCGCGCTGCCTGCCAGGCGATCCCGTCGGGCGTCAATTTTTCGTACAGCGGATCGCCCGCGTTCTGCCCGTCGACCTTCGCCGCCATCCGCGCCAGCGCCGCATCGACCTGCTCCGCCGAACACACGCCGTGCAGCAACCAGTTCGCCAGCGCCTGGCTCGCAATCCGCAGCGTCGCGCGGTCTTCCATCAGGCCGACGTCGTCGATGTCGGGAACCTTCGAACAGCCGACGCCTTGATCGATCCAGCGCACGACATATCCCAGGATACCCTGACAATTATTATCGAGTTCACGGGTGATTTCGGCCTCGCTCCAGTTGCGCCCGGTGGCAACGGGAATGTTCAGCAGGCGGTCGAGCGACGACACCGCCTCGCCCGCGATTTCCTTCTGCCGCGCGAACACATCGACCGCATGATAGTGCAGCGCATGCAGCGTCGCGGCGGTTGGCGATGGCACCCATGCGGTGTTGGCGCCCGATTTCGGATGGCCGATCTTGGCATCGAGCATGCCGCGCATCAGGTCGGGCATCGCCCACATCCCCTTGCCGATCTGCGCCTTGCCCGACAGGCCGCAGGCCAGCCCGATGCGGACGTTGCGATCCTCGTAGCTGGCGATCCAGTCGCTCGCCTTCATCTCGCCCTTCGGAATCATTGGCCCGGCGCGCATTGAGGTATGGATTTCGTCGCCGGTGCGGTCGAGGAAGCCGGTGTTGATGAAGACAATGCGGTTCTTCACGGCGTGGATACACGCAGCCAGATTGGCGCTGGTGCGGCGCTCCTCGTCCATCACGCCGACTTTCATCGTGTGACGCGCGAGGCCCAGCATATCTTCAACGGCGTCGAACAGGCGGTCGGTAAAGCCGCACTCTTCCGGCCCATGCTGCTTGGGCTTGACGATATAGATGCTGCCCGCGCGGCTGTTGGTGAGGGTGCCAAGGCCTTTGAGGTCGTGGAGCGCGCACAGCGCGGTGATCACCGCATCGCACAGCCCCTCGGGCGCCTCATTGCCGCCGGGCAGCCGGATCATCGGCGTCGTCATCAGATGGCCGACGTTGCGGACGAACATCACGCTGCGCCCGTGGAGGAGGAAGGGATCGCCAGACGGCGAGGTCCATTCGCGGTCGGCCTCCATCGCGCGCGTCACCGTCTGCCCGCCCTTGGCAAAGTTTTCGGTCAGATCGCCGCGCATCAGGCCGAGCCAGTTGGTGTAGCCGAGCGTCTTGTCCTCGCCATCGACCGCGGCGACGCTGTCTTCGAGATCGATGATCGTGGTCAGCGCGGCTTCGAGCACGACGTCGGCAATCCCCGCCGGATCGGTCTTGCCGATCGCGCTCGTCGAATCGATCACCAGTTCGATGTGCAGGCCATTGTGGCGAAGCAAAATTCCGCCGGGCTTGCTGCCAACCCATTGCGCCGGATCGGCGAGCACTAGCTGCCCGCCCTGCCAGTCGGCCCAGCTGCCCGATGCCAGCGGCACCGCGTCGTCCAGAAACGCCTTGGCACGCGCGATCACCGCTGCGCCGCGTTCCGCGTCATAGCCGCCGGGCTGCGCGGGCGGCGCGTCGAGCGCGTCGGTGCCATAGAGCGCATCATACAGGCTGCCCCAGCGCGCGTTGGCGGCGTTGAGGGCAAAGCGCGCGTTGAGCGCGGGGACGACAAGCTGCGGCCCGGCCATCGTCGCGATCTCGGGATCGACATTCTGCGTGCCGACCGCAAATGGCGCGGGTTCGGGGACCAGATAGCCGATCTCGCGCAGAAACGCCTGATAGGCGGCGGCGTCATGCGCCTGTCCCGCTCGCGCGGTATGCCAAGCATCGATCTTGGCTTGCAAATTCTCACGCTTCGCGAGCAAGGCCGCATTTTCGGGGGCAAATTTGCCCAACAACGCAGCAAAATCGGCCCAGAACTTACCGGCGTCGAGCCCGGTACCGGGCAACGCGCGCACCTCGATGAAATCGGCCAAACGCGAATCGACGGACAAGCCGCTGCGGTCGAGGAAATCAGTCATTCAAGCACCCTTTGATCAGCGCAATGGCGCAATGGAATCCGGGGAGGAAAGGGCCGCCGCCCTATGCCGCGATTGTCCCGCAATGGCAATGGCGGCGATTTCACGTAGTGGATTTCAGTGCTCAGATACCCGTTTGGCACTTGCCGGACAGGTTTGCATGTGCATTATGGTGCAATGCACAATGAAAACGACCTCCTTCTCCCCAAGGCTGGATCATGAACGAAACACGGTTGACGCTGATGGAAGCGATCGCGCGCAAGCGCGTCGTGACCGCGCAATATAACGGCCAGCAAATGAAGCTCGCGCCGCACCAGATGTTCGAGCGTCGCGGCGACCTGTTCGTCAGCGCGCTCAACCTCGACAAAAGCTGGCGCTCCGACGACGAACGGCGGCTCGGCCATTTCAAGCTCGACGGGCTGGTCGAACCGGCGCTGATCGACGCCAGTTTCGAACCGCTGCCCTCGTTCGCTGCCGCCCCGCCGCAAAGCGACGACACTTTGCTCCTCGCGGTCTGATCGCTCCACCATAACCGCGGGTGATAGTCGGCGGATGATTCCGCCCCGGCGGGGGTGGCAAGCGCCGCGTCGCTCGCTATAGCCATGCGATGACATCGCTTACGGCCACCGAAACCGCCACGCTCGAACGCGCCGCCGATGCGCCGATGCTGGCGCAGGTCGAACGCTGGGCGGCGGTGAACAGCGGCACCGGCAACCTCGCGGGTCTCAAAAATATCGCGGGGCAGCTCGCCGACAGCTTTGCCGCGCTGCCCGGCGATCTCCGCCTCGTCGCCGCCGATCCGGTCGAAAGCGTCGATACCGCGGGCCGGGTCAGCACGATCCAGCGCGGCGATCACCTGCATCTGCGGGTGCGCCCCGATGCGCCGGTGCAGCTATTGCTCACCGGCCATATGGACACGGTGTTCGCCGCCGATCATCCGTTCCAGACCCTGAAATGGCTCGAACCCGGGGTGCTCAACGGCCCCGGCACCGCCGACATGAAGGCGGGCATTTCGGTGATCCTCGCCGCGCTGACCGCGCTCGAAGCCTCGCCGTTCGCGGCGCGTGTCGGCTATGACGTGATGATCAACAGCGACGAGGAAACCGGCAGCCACGCCTCGGCGCGGCTGATCGCCGAACTTGCCGCCAGGAAAACCGCCGCTTTGACCTATGAACCCGCGCTGCCCGACGGCACGCTGGCGGGGGCAAGGCCGGGAAGTGGCAACTTCAGCGTCATCATCCACGGCCGCGCGGCGCATGCGGGCCGCAACCCCGAGGAGGGTCGCAACGCCCTTGTTGCCGCGGCGGATCTTGCGGTGCGCCTGAACGCGCTTAAATCCCTGGAATTGAAGGTCAATCCGGCAAGAATTGACGGCGGCGGCCCCAACAATGTCGTCCCCGATCAGGCCATCCTGCGCGTCAACCTGCGCCCCGCGACCCCGGAAGCGATGATCGCCGCCGAAACCGCGCTACGTGACACCATCGCCAACATACAACGCGACCACGACCTCCACTGCCACCTTCACGGCGGCTTCAACCGCCCGCCCAAACCGCTCGACGCGGCGGCAACGCGCCTGTTCGAACTGGTGCGCGACTGCGGCGCCGCGCTCGGCCTGCCGCCGATCAGCTGGAACGCCACCGGCGGCGTGTGCGACGGCAACAATATCGCCGCCTGCGGCATCCCGGTGGTCGACACCATGGGGCCGCGCGGCGGCGCGATCCACTCATCGGACGAATTTCTGATCGTCGACAGCCTCGCCGAACGCGCGCAGCTGTCGGCGCTCACCATGATACGCATAGCGGAACGGGGGACAGTGTGAATTACGTGATCCGGGCAGCCAAGCCGGGCGATTTGCAGAGCATTTACGAAATGGCGAAGCTGACCGGCGGCGGCTTCACCAACCTGCCCCCCGACAAAAAGGCGTTGCGTACCAAGCTCGAGCGCACCGAAGCGTCGTTCGCGAGCGACAAGGAATATCCGTCGGACGAGCTCTACCTGCTCGTGCTCGAGGATCTCGACAGCGGCGAAGTGCGGGGCACCTGCCAGGTGTTTGGGCAGGTCGGCCAGCGCTGGCCTTTTTATTCCTATCGCATCGGCACCGACAGCAAGCATAGCGAGCAGCTTGGCCGCACCTTTCAGGCGCAAATCCTGATGCTGAGCAACGACCTGAACGGATCGAGCGAGGTCGGCGGCTTGTTCCTGCACCCGGCGGCGCGCGCTGGCGGGCTGGGCCTGCTCCTCGCGCGGTCGCGTTACCTGTTCATCGCGCGCCACCGTGCGCGCTTTGGCGATCGCATCCTCGCTGAGCTGCGCGGGGTGATCGACGAGGCGGGCGGCTCGCCCTTCTGGGATGGGGTCGCGGGTAAATTCTTTGGCATGAGCTTTCAGGAGGCCGACCAGTTCAACGCCGTCCACGGCAACCAATTCATCGCCGACCTGATGCCCAAGCACCCGGTCTATATCGCGATGCTCAGCGAGCATGCGCGCAGCGTCATCGGGGTTCCGCATCCGAGCGGCCGCGCCGCGATGCGGATGCTGGAGAACGAGAATTTCGCATTCGAAAATTATGTCGACATCTTCGACGGCGGCCCGACGATGACCGCGCGCACCGATCAGGTGGCAAGCGTTGCGGGGGCAAAACATATCGAAGTGTCGAGTATAGCCGACGGGGGCGACGACGCGCTGGTCGCCACGGGCCGCCTCGCCGATTTCCGCTGCTGTTTCGGCAAGGTTGGCGATGGATCGACGCTTGACGGCACGTCCGCAAAGCTGCTCGGCGTCGAGACGGGCGCCGAGATCAGCTGGATCGGGCGCTAACCCATGCTCACCGAAATCAACTTCGACGGCATCATCGGCCCCAGCCATAATTATGCGGGGCTCAGCCGCGGCAATATCGCGTCGGCGTCGAACGCGGGCGATGTGTCGCAACCGCGTGCGGCGGCGCTGCAGGGCATCGACAAGATGCGCCACAATCTGGCGCTCGGGCTGGCGCAAGGCTTCTTCATGCCGCTAGACCGGCCCGACGCGCCGTGGCTTGCAACGCTTGGTACGACGCTGGGCGATGCCGAGAGTCATTTGCGCGCGCAGGCTTGGTCGGCTTCGTCGATGTGGGCCGCCAATGCCGCGACAGTGTCGCCGGCCCCCGACAGCGGCGACGGGAAATGCCATCTGACCGTCGCCAACCTCGTCACCATGCCCCACCGCAGTCACGAATGGCCGGGTACGCTGGCGCAGCTCCGTCTGGCCTTTGCCGATCCCGCATTTGCCGTCCACGCGCCGATCCCGGCGCCGTTCGGCGATGAGGGCGCGGCGAACCATATGCGGCTGAGCAACGGGCATGATGGGCAAGGAGTCGAAATCTTCGTTTATGGCGTCGGCGGCGGCCGCTTCCCGGCGCGCCAGCACCTCGACGCGTCGAAGGCGATCGCGCGTCACCATCGGCTCGATCCGAAGCGCACGCTGTTCATTCGCCAGTCGGACACTGCGATTCAGGGCGGCGCCTTTCACAACGACGTGGTTGCGGTGGCGAACGAACATGTCCTGTTCACCCACGAAACCGCGTTCGAGGACCGCGAGGCGGCGCACGCCGAAATCCGTGCCGCCTTTCCCGCGGTCGAGATCGTGGAAGTACCCGCAAGCGCGGTCACCCTGCCCGACGCAATCAAATCCTATCTCTTCAACGCTCAGCTCGTCAGCCTGCCCGAAGGCGGCGGCATGGGGCTGGTGCTGCCGACCGAAGCGCAGGCGATCCCCGCGGTGTGGAACTGGCTGGAAGCGCATGTCGCGGGCAACGGCCCGATCCGCCGCCTGCTGCCGGTCAACGTCCGCCAGTCGATGGCGAACGGCGGCGGTCCGGCGTGCCTGCGCCTCCGCGTGGTGGCCGACCCGGGCACGGTCGATCCGCGGTTCATGGCGGACGATGCAAAACTCGACCGGATTGCCGAAGTGGTGACGAGCCACTGGCCCGAGGAGATCGCGCCGGGAGATCTTGCTTCGGCGACGCTGGCGTCCGATGTGCGCAGCGCGCGCGCGGCGCTGCTCGAAGCACTCGACCTCAGCGAACTGACCTGAGCCATGAAAATGCGCGAATTGCTCGGCACGGCGCAGGTACCCGGCGGCGACGAGCTGCGGCTGTACCGGCGCGGCGATGATTTTATCATCGCGATCGACCGCAACGAATTGATGAGCAGCCGGATGAGCGGCTCTGAAGAAGCGCTGGCGACGTTGACGTGCGAGCGGCTCCGCAGCCCGAAAGCGGCAAGCCTGCTGATCGGCGGTTACGGCATGGGGTTTACGCTGCGCGCCGCGCTGGCGGTGCTCGGCCCCGAGGCGAAGATTGCTGTGGCGGAGCTGGTGCCGGGCATCATCGAGTGGGCGCGCGGTCCAATGGCGGAACTGGCGGCGGGCTGTCTTGACGATCCGCGGGTCGAACTTGTCCTCGGCGACGTGTCGAAAGCCATCGGCGCAGCAACGCGCCGCTATGACGCGATCCTGCTCGACGTCGACAATGGCCCCGATGGCCTGACGCGCGAGGCGAACGAGGGCCTCTATTCGGCGGCGGGCCTTGCCACCGCCAAGGCGGCGCTGCGGCCCGGCGGAATATTGGCGATATGGTCCGCCGCCCCCGACGCCCGCTTCACCCGCCGGTTAAGCGCAGCGGGATTTCAGGTCGAAGAGGTCGGCGTGCGCGCGCGCAGCAATGGCAAAGGTCCGCGCCATGTGATCTGGTTCGCGCGGGCGGCCTGAGCCGAGCGTCGAATCCATGCCGAAACATCTCATCATAGGCGCGGCAGCGTTGGCGTTGGCGTTGTCGCTCTCGGCCTGCGCCGGGGGCAATTTCCGGCCGGTGTCCGATACGCCGGTGCGGATCGGTGCTGCCTATGCGATCCGCGGCACGACCTATGTTCCCGCCGCCGCCCCGACCTACGACGCGCTCGGCTATGCCAGCTGGTACGGCAGCGAGTCGGGGAATCGCACCGCCAATGGCGAAGAGTTTCGTCCCGGCTGGATCACCGCCGCGCACACCACCCTGCCCCTGCCCACCTATGTCGAGGTAACCGCGCTCGACACCGGGCGGCGGATCATCGTGCGGGTCAACGACCGCGGCCCGTTCGCGCTCGGCCGGATCATCGACCTGTCGCGCGGCGCCGCGGAACAATTGGGGATTAAAGCGCAGGGCCATGCCGCAGTGCGCGTGCGGCGGATCGAACCGTCGGAGAAGGAGCGCGAGCGGCTGCGCAAGGGCAAGCCCGCCGCGTCGCTCGATCGCGTATCGGAGCGCGAGTTGCAGAGACTGCGGACGCGAATGCCTGCCGCGCCGCGCTAAGTCCCGATCGGTGCCACCCAAGACGCCCCTTCCCCATTCTGTCGGATTAACTTACAGTTTACCATAAGCCCGGCGCAGCAAATCCCGCTTTTGCGCCAGTGGCATGGCTCTTGCTGGGTAAATGTTGATGTGGAAAAAAATCGGACGCCTGTTCGTCATCAAGACCCGCTTTGAAGCGTGCCTGATCATCTATGCGCTGGGCGTCGGCGCGATGGCGCGCGGTGCGGCCTATCTGCACGAATATCCAGGGGTCGGCGGCAAGCTGTTGCTGGTGGCGTGCAGCGGTTCGGTGTTCTTGGCTGGTGCCAAGATTTTCGACTGCCTGCGGTATGAGCAGGCGGAAGCGTCCGCGAAGCAGCCAAGCTAGACCCCGCGAGCCTTTCGCCTGTCACCGAAACATGCGACAGCGGAGCCCATGAGCAGGATCAGCGGCCGACCGGCCATCAGCACCGAACATGTCTATGGCCTGACGCTGCGCGTCGCGCGCTGGCGGACGGGCGCGGGCGGCACGCCGCTGTTGTTCCTGAATGGCATCGGCGCCGACATCGCCGCCGCCGCGCCGCTGCTTGCGCAAATTCACGACCGCGAGGTGTGGACGCTCGACATGCCCGGGGTCGGTGGATCGCCCGATGCGCTGATCCCCTATGGCGCCCCGACGATTGCTGCCGTGGTGATGGAAATCGCGGACCGGCTTGGCCACAAAATCATGGACGTCGCCGGGTTCAGCTGGGGCGGCGCGCTCGCGCAGCAGATCGCGGTTCAGTTTCCCGGCCGTGTTCGCAGCATGGTGCTGATGGCGACGACGCCGGTCATGGGGGCACCCGGGATCGGCTGGGCCGCACTGTTCGACGACGACATGCAGGCAAGCGGGCTGAAAATCCAGACCGCGACCCCGCTGGGCATCGCTTACCAGACCGCGGCGATGGCGGGATGGACCAGCGCAGCGTATCTGCCTGGACTGAAAAACATGCCGACGCTGGTGCTGACGGGCGAACAGGATGGCGTCATGCCCGCCTGCTATGGTCAGATGCTCGCTAGCCTTATCGACGGCGCGGTGCTGGAGGTGGTGCCGGGATCGCACCTGTTCCCCTTCACCCATGCCGCCGCCATTGCGGCTCGGATCAGCGCGTTTCTGGATCCGTCGGCGCCAGGACAACAAGCCGCCGCATGAGGAAATCGGCGATCGCAGCAGCGGTCGCGTCCGGATCTTCGTCCATCGGCAAATGACCGATATTCTTAAGCAGCACGACTTCGGATCCCGCGATCCGTTCGTGAAACGTCTGCGCGGCGCTGGGGTTGATCAACCGGTCCTGGTCGCCGAACAGGATCAGCGTCGGCACCTTGATGTCGCCGACCTTCGCTGCCATCGCGGGTTCGCGGTCCAGCTGCGCGCGTAGCACCGTCGCTTCGCGATTGCCGGGAAAGCGCAGCAGTTCCCAATAGCGATCGATCATCGCCTCATCGACGATCGCCTGCTTTTCGACCGATCCGCGCAGCGACTGTTCGACCAGCGCGCGCGGGGTGATCTGCGTCGCCAGCCAGCGCCCGGCGGGATATTTCAGGATGCGAAAGCCGACGTTCGATTCAGGCGCTTTCTCGCCCTGGCGGAGCGGCATCCCTGCGGCGTCGAGGAGCAGCAGCGCGTCGACACGGGTTGGCTGCGCGAGCGCGTAACGCCAGCTGACCCAGCCGCCCATCGAATTGCCGCCAAGGATGAAATGGTCGAGCCCGAGCTTCGCCGCGACGACATCGATCGCGGCGGCCATGCCTTCGGCGCTGTAATCCTTGTCGGGGGTACCGCCGGTCAGCCCGTGTCCGGGCAGGTCGAGTGTGACGATCCGATATGTGCGGCCGAGGCGCTCGACCAGCGGCTCCCAAGTGTGGAGGCTGCTGTTCGAGCCGTGGAGCAGGATGATCGCTGTCCCGCCGCGCAGGCCTTGGTCGCGATAATGAATGCGCTGTCCCGCCGGACCGGCGATAAAGGCGCCAGCGGGTCCGCTATATTTGGCGATCATCGCGTCGCGGTCGGTGTCGGAGGTGCGCAGCGCGAGGAACGCGAAGACAATCGCGACCAGTATCGCAATCGGGATCAGGACGCGCTTGCGCCGCAACAACGCGCGCCGCGCGGGCGCTGGTTCGAAATCGTCGTCGTCGATCGTCTTGGTCATAGCGCCCCCCTCAAGGCTGGCGCGACCCTAACGTGCGAGCGCCGTCCGTCAATGTGAACCATCCTCCCTGTCGTGCAGCGATGGGGAGGTGGCAGCGCGAAGCGCTGACGGAAAGGCTTTGACGCACCCGTCGCGAACGGTACCCCCTTCCCATGGCTTCGCCTCAGGGAGGATCAACGCGCTATTGATCGATCGAGCGGCGGAAGGTTTCGGGGAGGAAGAATAGCCCGATCACCAGCGTGATCACCGCCACCACGACCGGATACCACAGGCCGTAGTAGATGTTGCCCGTCGCCGCGACCATCGCGAACGCGGTCGTCGGCAGGAAACCGCCGAACCAGCCGTTGCCGATATGATAGGGCAGCGACATCGCGGTGTAACGGATGCGGCTGGGAAACAGCTCGACGAGCAGCGCGGCAATCGGGCCGTAAACCATCGTCACCAGCAGCACGAGGTAGAAGAGGATGGCAACGACGAGCGGCTTGTTGATCCGCGCCGGATCGGCCTTGGCCGGGTAGCCGGCCTCTGCCGTCGCTGCCGCCAGCTGCTTGCGGAACGCCTCGGCTTCGGCGGCGCGCTCGTTCTCAGCCAGGCGCCAGGGTTCGGGCGCGATGAGGACGCGGTCGCCGATCCGGATATGCGCGGGCAATCCGGTGATGCGGTCACGTTCATGGTTGGTGTATGTGACCCCTGCCTTCGCCAGCGCCGATTTGGCGATGTCGCAGCCGGTGTTTTCGAACTTGTTTTTGCCCACCGGATCGAACTGGAAAGCGCAAGCGCCGGGGTCGGCGGTAACCGAGACCGCGGCGCGCAGCTGCGCCGACGCCATCGCCGGATTGGCGGCGCTCGTTAGCATCTGGAATGTCGGGAAATAGGTCAGCGCCGCCAGCGCGCAGCCGGTCAGGATGATCGGTTTGCGCCCGATCTTGTCGCTGAGCCAGCCGAAGAGGATGAAAAAGGGGGTGCCGAGCGCCAGCGCGATGGCGATCAATATGTTCGCGGTTGCGCCGTCGACCTTCAGCGTCTTTTCGAGGAAGAACAGCGCGTAGAATTGACCGGTGTACCAGACGACCGCCTGCCCCGCGACCGCGCCGAACAGCGCGATGATCACCCATTTCAGGTTGGCCCAGCGCCCGAACGCCTCGGTCAGCGGCGCCTTTGAGGTCGTGCCTTCGTCCTTCATCTTTTGAAAGACCGGGCTTTCGTTCAGCTGCATGCGGATCCACAGCGACACGCCGAGCAGGATGATCGAGATCAGGAACGGCAGGCGCCAGCCCCAATCGGCAAACGCTTCCTCGCCGATCAGCGAGCGGATCGTGATGACGACGCCGAGCGCCGCGAACAGGCCGAGGGTCGCGGTGGTCTGGATAAAGCTGGTGAAGAGGCCGCGTTTTCCTTCGGGGGCATGTTCGGCCACATAGGTCGCCGCGCCGCCATATTCGCCGCCCAGCGCCAAACCCTGGAGCAAGCGCAGCACGACGAGCAGCACCGGCGCCGCGACGCCGATCGATGCATAGCTGGGCAGGACGCCGACGAGGAAGGTCGACGCGCCCATGATCCCCATGGTGACGAGAAAGGTGTTCTTGCGCCCGACGAGGTCGCCGATGCGGCCGAACACCAGCGCCCCGAACGGCCTTACCGCGAAGCCCGCGGCAAAGGCGCCGAGCGCGAAGATGAAGCCGGTGGTTTCATTGACGCCCGAAAAAAACTGCGCCGAAATGACCGTCGCGAGCAGGCCGTAGAGGTAGAAATCATACCATTCGAACACGGTGCCGAGCGACGACGCCAGAATGACCTTCCGTTCGCTTTGGCGGGTATCGATGGGTGATATTGCCCCTGCGTCCGTCATCCGGCTGCCCCTTTGCCCTTGTGTTAGGCGAAGGGTCTAGCGGGTGTCAGCTTGGCGTCAACGGCATCCATCCGTCATTGCGAGCGAAGCGAAGCAATCTCCAGTCATCGTACAATATTGCCGATAGCTGGGGATTGCCGCGTCGCTTCGCTCCTCGCAATGACGAGGGTTTAGAGCGTCAACCGACGCGCGTTACCGCGCTCTTGTGGGCGCCAACGCTTTTGTTGCGCGGGCGGAAGTGGCGCTTGCGCTGGCCTTCCGCGCCTTCGCCGGCGGCGCCGTCGCGGCGCGGACCGCGCTCGCCTTGCGGCTTGCTGCCATTGCGGCCGCGATTGGCGTCCTGACGCTGGCGGTTCGGGTCACGACCCTGGCTGCCGGTGTCGCGCGGACCCGCCACGGGCTTGGGCAGGTTGCGCACCAGCTCGTTGAAATTCTCGGGCAGCGGCATCGGTTCGGACTTCGACCGCGTGACGCGTTCGATGTCCTTCATATACGGACGCTCATCGGGGGCGATGAAGCTGATCGCCATGCCCTCTGCACCCGCGCGCGCGGTGCGGCCGATGCGGTGGACATATTGTTCGGGCACGTTCGGGATTTCGAAGTTGATGACGTGCGACACGCCCGACACGTCGATACCGCGCGCGGCGATGTCGGTCGCGACGAGCAGCTTGATGTCGCCCGAGCGGAACGCCTGCAACGCGTGGGTGCGCTGCGACTGGCTCTTGTTGCCATGGATCGCCATCGCCTTGATCCCAGCGCCCGCCAGATGACGCACGACGCGGTCGGCGCCATGCTTGGTGCGGGTGAAGATCAGCGCGCGGTCGATGTCCTGGGTCGCGACGACCGAGTGCAGCAGCGCCTGCTTTTCCTTTTGTTCGACGAAGGTCGCGAACTGGCGGATTTTCTCGACCGTGGTCGCCTGCGGGGTGACCGACACGGTGACGGGATCATTGAGGAACTGCTCGGCCAGGCCAGCGATTTCCTTGGGCATCGTCGCCGAGAAGAACAGGTTCTGGCGGCGCGACGGCAGCAGCTTGGCAACGCGGCGCAGCGAATGGATGAAGCCCATGTCCATCATCTGGTCGGCTTCGTCCAAAACGAAAATTTCAACATCGTCGAGGCGCAGCGCACGCTGGTCAATCAGGTCAAGCAGACGGCCCGGGGTCGCGACGAGGATGTCGACGCCGCCCGACAGGTCGCGGATCTGCTTGTTGATCGGCACGCCGCCGAACACGGTCGACACCGACAGCTTGGTGAAACGGCCATAGTCGCGGCAGCTCTGCGCGATCTGCGCCGCAAGCTCGCGCGTCGGCGCGAGGACGAGCATGCGGCAGCCGCGCGGGGTCGGGCGGTGCGGATAGGTCAAAAGATGGTGGATCGAGGGCAGCGAGAAACCGGCGGTCTTGCCGGTGCCGGTCTGCGCGATGCCGCACAGGTCGCGGCCCTTCATCAGCGGCGGAATCGCCTGCATCTGGATCGGGGTCGGGACGGTATAATCCTTGGCGGCAAGCGCGCGATTGATGTCGGCGTGCAGGCCAAAGTCGTTAAAAGTTGTCATAAATACTCACTATGAGCGACGCGCAGGCGCATCCGTTCGGATCGAACGGACGGCGCACGGGCCGCGGGTTCGAAACGACCCGCGTGAAAGGGTGCCTCTGGGGACAATAGCGCTGGTCCGGCTCGTCCCGCGCCTGAGATTGGGCGGGAAAATCACGCTGCCGGTGGTTACGGCGGGTCATCCCGCCATGCTGCGCTGCAACAGCATATGGCACGGGTTGCGCGGTTTTGCAAGATAATTGCGTGGAGTTCGTTAACGAGCTGCTCATTCCGTTCGCTCCCGGCCTTTGCGGGGCAGGCTCCGAGCTTGTCGAACGGCTGTTCTTTCTTCATCAAGGCAGAAAGAAGAGCAGAGCTTCAACAAGCTCAGCCCGAACGGACGAGAGGTGCATAGTGACCGAAAAGATCATCGTCATCGACGAAGGCACCACGTCGACGCGAACGATGCTCTTTGCCGCGGACGGCACTCCGCTGGGCAGCGCCCAGCGCGAGTTTCAGCAGCATTATCCCGGTGCCGGGCTGGTCGAACATGATGCCGCGGAAATCTGGGAGGCCACCCTCGCCTGCACCCGTGCGATGATCAAGAAGGCCGGGGGTGCCGAACATGTCGCCGCGATCGGGATCACCAATCAGCGCGAGACCGTCGTGTTCTGGGACCGCACCACCGGCGAACCGCTCGCGCCCGCGATCGTGTGGCAGGACCGGCGTACCGCCGCCGACTGCGCGGCACTGAAGGATGCGGGACATGAGGCGGCGGTGCAGGCGACCACCGGCTTGCTGCTCGACCCCTATTTTTCGGGGAGCAAGATCGGCTGGGCGCTGAAGCATTGGCCGCAGCTGCGCGACGCGGGCGAGCGGCTCGCGGTCGGGACGATCGAATCCTATCTGATCTTTCGCCTGACCGGCGGCGTCCATGTCAGCGATGCGACCAATGCGTCGCGGACCTTGTTGATGGACATCGAAGGGGGAGGCTGGGACGCCGGGCTGTGCGACCTGCTCGGCGTGCCGATGAGCCTGCTCCCCGAAATCACCGGCTGCACCGCGACCGTCGGCACGACCGATCCCGAGCTGTTCGGCGGCGCAATCCCGATCTGCGGCATGGCGGGCGACCAGCAAGCGGCGACGATCGGGCAGGCGTGCCTGGCGCCGGGGCAGACCAAGGCAACCTTTGGCACCGGCGCCTTCATCCTGTCGGCGAGTGGCACCGCGCGCCCATACTCAACCAATCGCCTGCTCGCGACGGTGCTGGCGCAGGAAGGTGATGTGCGGTCTTATGCGCTCGAAGGATCGGTGTTCGTCGCGGGAAGCCTGATCAAATGGCTGCGCGACGGGCTCGGCCTGCTCGCCAATGCGGGCGAGAGTGAGGGGCTGGCGCGCTCGGTCGCGGACAATGGCGGGGTTTATCTCGTCCCTGCCCTCACCGGGCTTGGCGCGCCGCACTGGCGGCCTGATGCCCTCGCCGCGATCTCTGGCCTCAGCTTTGCGAGCACCAAGGCGCATGTCGCGCGCGCGGCATTGGAGGCGCAGGCCTATCAGGCGCACGACCTGAAATCGGCCTTTGCCGCCGATGGGGTGGATTGGGCCGACCTGCGCATCGACGGCGGCATGGCGGCGAACGACTGGATGGCGCAGGATCTGGCCGACATGCTGAACCTGACCGTCGAGCGCCCCGATTTAGTCGAGAGTACGGCGCTGGGCGCCGCGATGCTGGCGGCCACCGGCGCGGGGCTGTATCCCGACCTCGCCAGTGCGGCAAAGGCGATGCGCGGCACCACGACGCGCTTCACCCCGGCGTTGGACGCCGAAAAACGCAAAACGCGCCTTGCCGGGTGGCAAAGCGCGCTTGCAAAGGTTCTAAGCTGATCCCTGCCAAAGCAGGGATGGCGCTTAGCGCTTGAGGGTGAGACCACCGAAGCGCTTGTTGAACTTGGCAACCTGGCCCGCAGCGTCGAGCATGCGGCCATTGCCGCCGGTCCATGCCGGGTGCGCGGTGGGGTCGATTTCGAGCGTCATCGTGTCGCCCTCTTTGCCCCAGGTCGAGCGCGTCTGATATTCGGTGCCATCGGTCATCTTGACGGTGATCATGTGGTACGCGGGGTGAATGTCTTGTTTCATGTCTTGGCTCCTGTGCCGCTGGTTACCGACCAGCGTGCGCGAGTCTGTGCGTCCGGGGACGCGAAGGTGCGGCCTTTAGTGGCGAAATCGCGAGTCCGCAAGTGCGCTTGCGGCTCCCCCTTCCGTCATCCCGGCGAAGGCCGGGATCTCATCGCCGCGTCAGGGCGAGACGGCGAGATCCCGGCCTTCGCCGGGATGACGGATTGAGGTGGGAGAGTTGTATTAGTCGCCCGGCGGGTCAGCAATCATTGCCGTGAACTGGCATTCCGCTGCCAGCACGCCATTCAGCATCGCCTTGCCTTCGAAACGGCAGACACTGCGTTTGGCTTGGATGATCGTCGCGTGCAGGTCGAGCAGGCAACCGGGTTCGACCGGCTTGCGGAACTTCGCCCCGTCAATCGCCATGAAATAGACGAGCTTGCCGGTGCCGGCGAGGCCCATCGATTCGATCGCGAGGATGCCGGCGGCCTGCGCCAGCGCCTCGACGATGAGGACGCCGGGCATGATCGGCCGACCGGGAAAATGCCCCTGAAAAAAGGGCTCGTTCATCGTCACCGCCTTGACCGCGTGGATCGAGGTGTCCTTCACCATCGATTCCACCCGGTCGACAAGCAGCATCGGATAACGGTGCGGCAGCAGCGTCAGGATCCGGCGGATGTCCACCGGTCCCAATGCCCCTGCCGCTTTGTCCCCGTCGGTCACGATATTAGCGGGTCGTCGGTGCGGTGCCGGTCGGCGCCGGTGCGGCGGGCGTAGCGCCCGGCTGCGCCGCGCGGGCGGCGTCCATAAGCTGCTGGTTGCGCTGCTGAACCAGCTGACCCGGCTGATAACCGGCCGGAACCGCAGTCGACACCGTCGGCAGGATGCGGTTGAGTTCGGTCACAACGGCATCGGTGATGTCGACGTTGTTCTCGCGCGCCAGCACGGCATCGGGATTGAGCAGCACGTCGACCTTTTTCGCGGTCATCGCGGCGCGGATCGCCTCGTTCATGCGAACGCTGATCTGATCTTCGACATAAGCGATGGCGAGCTCGATCGGCGCACCGATCTGACCGAGTTCGGCCTGCGCGGCTTGACGCTTGTTCTGAACGGCCTGGCCAGCAGCCTGCAACGCCGCCTGGTTCTGCGGGGTCTTTTTCGACTCTTCGTTATATTTGGCAATCAGAACGTTGATTTCGGCCTGCAGCGTCTGCCCGCGCGACTGCTGCTGATCGATCTGCGCCTTGTACGTGGTTTCGATCTGCTGCGATGCAACGGTGAAAGCGTTCGAGCGCGCGGCGGCGACACGGACGTCGGCAACCGCAACGGCCTTGGCCTGAGCGGCGGCGGGGACGGCCATGATCGGCGAAACCGACAGCGTGGCAACGGCAAGCGCCGACGCGATAAGAATGTTCTTCATCAGAATTGAGTTCCTACGTTGAATGAGAAGCGTTTGGTATCATCACCCTCTTCTTTGCGAAGGGCGTAAGCGAAGTCGATCCGGAAGGGACCGAAAGGCGAATTCCAGTTGACCCCGGCGCCGATCGAAACGCGGGGCATCCAGCTGTCGCCAAAGAAGCGTTCTTCGAACGGCGGCAGCGGCGAGAAGCCGGTGGCGCAAGTGGTGTACTGCCCGCTCGGCGCGCCGGCGCTGTCTGGCGTGTTGGTTGCGAAATTCGTCGCCCCCGTCGTGGCATTGCGGCACAGATATTTGGTCAGCCCGTCGGCCGGGTCACGGAAATCAGCGAGCGTCGTCAACGTCGGGCGCTTCACGCTGAACACCGATCCGACGTCGAGGAAGATCGACGGCCGCAGCCCCAATTCCTTGGCACCGGTGCCAAGCGGAATATCGATCTCGACGCGGCCCTGATAATAGGCGCGACCGCCGAGTGCGTCGTCGATCTGGGCATCGCTGCTGGTGTCCAGAATCGGCGCGGCCGGATTGGTCAGATCGACGTTGGCGTAGCGCACCACGCGTGGGCCGATGCCGCGAATGTCGAAGCCGCGCATCTGCGGTTCGCCCAGGAAGAAGCGATCGGTCAGGCGGACCTTGTCACTGCCCGGGCTCGGCGCGCTGCCGAACGGGTAGATGTAGCCGCCCTCGGCCGAGATGTTGAGAATGAACCGGCTACCCAGGTTGAAGTGCTTCGAACCGTTCGCGCGGGTGCGAACATATTTAACGCTACCGCCTAGTCCCGCGAAATCCTGACTGAGCGACAGCGACTGGCCGCGCGTCGGGCGCAGTCGGTTGTCACGGTCGTCATAAGCGAGCGTGTAGCCAAGGAGCGAGGTCGTCCGTTTGCCGATCGCATCGCACAGATAACGGCCGGCGACGAGCGGATCGCACTGGTTGCCGAAGAAATAGATGCCCCGATCGAGCGTCACATCGTCATAATTCAGGCTGTAACGCCCAAAGAAGGACATGAATTCGGTCAGCGGCACACCGGCGTTGAGCTGGAAGCCGGTGGTAACTTGCTGGAACGTCGTCTGGCGATCATTGTTGATGAAGTTGAACGAGTTCAAATCGCGGCGATAGATGCTGCCGCCGACAGAGATATTGCGGTCGAACAGGTAGGGTTCGGTAAAGCCGAGCTCGATCGATTTCGAATAGCTCGAATAATTGACTGACGCCTGAAGCTGCTGGCCAAGGCCGCGGAAATTGCGCTGGCGGATCGACGCCTGCAGCAGGAAATTCTCGATCGACGAGAAGCCCGCCGACAGCGAGAGTTCACCGGTCGGCTTTTCCTCGACATTGGTTTCCAGAATGATGCGGTCAGGGGCGCTGCCCTCCTTACGCTCAATCTCCAGATTTTCCTGGAAATAACCCAGACTATTGAGGCGCGCCTCGGTGCGCTTGATGCCAAAGCTGTTGAACGCATCGCCTTCGTTCAGGCGGAATTCGCGGCGCACCACCTTGTCGTGGGTCAGCGTGTTGCCGTTGACGTCGATGCGCTCGACGTAGGTACGCGGGCTTTCCGCGACGTTGAAGGTGATCTGCATCGTCCGCGTTTCGGGATCGCGGCGGAATTCGGGATTGATGTCGGCAAACGCATAGCCGAACAGGCCGGCGGTCTCGCTCAGGCTTTCGACCGTGTCTTCGACGAGCTTGGCGTCGTACCAATCGTCCTTCTTCATCGGCAGAAGCGTCTTCAGCATTTCGGGCTGGAAGTCGCGCAGCTCGCTCTTCACGTCGATGTCGCCGAACTTGTAGCGTTCGCCTTCTTCGACGACATAGGTGATGATGAAGTCCTGCTTGTTGCTGGTCAACTCGGCGACCGCCGAAATGACGCGGAAATCGGCATAGCCGTTCTGCAGGTAAAAGAGGCGGAGCTTCTGCTGGTCATAGGCCAGACGATCGGGGTCGTAGCTGGTGTTCGACGACAGGATCGTCAGCAGGCCCGACTCCTTCGTTGCCATTTCATCCTTCAGGTCGCCGTCGCTGAACTTCTCGTTGCCGAGAATGCTGATCTGGCGGACCTTCGACTTCGGCCCTTCGTTGATTTCGAACACGACATCGACGCGGTTCTGGTCGAGCGAGACCATCTTGGGCTCGACGGTCGCGGCGAAACGGCCCTGACGCTTGTACAGCTCGATGATGCGCGCGACGTCGGCGCGGACTTTCGAGCGGGTGAAGATCTGGCGCGGCGCAAGTTTGATCTCGGGCCGGATCTTGTCTTCCTTCAGGCGCTTGTTGCCCTCCAGGATGACGCGGTTGATGACCGGGTTCTCGGTGACCTCGATCGTCAGCGCACCATTGTTGTCGGTGATCTGGAAATCCTTGAACAGCTCGGTCGCGGCGAGGTCTTTCAAGGCTTGGTCAAGGATCGAGCGGTCATAGCGCTGACCGACGCGCAGGCGCAGGTACGACAGGATCGTTTGCGCTTCGAGCCGTTGGTTGCCGACGATGGTAATCGTCTGGACCGTCGTCGCGGCCGGGGTCGCTTCAGTAGCAGGCGCCGGGACGGTCGGCGGTGCAACTTGCTGCGCCATCACTGGCGCCCCGAGCATCGTGCCTGCCAGAAGGAGGGCCGACAGCTGTGTCCGCGCCGAGAATTTGTGTGAAGCCACGCTGTTCATCCCGAAAAAATAACTCAAAAGCGACCAACCCGATTGACCGCGGGCTCGCGCGCACTCCCTGCCCCAGACTCGCTAGCCAATCAAGCGCGCGATCCCGTCCCACAGGCCCAATGAGCCCAAATCGTTGAAAGTCACGACCAGCATCAGGGTGACGACCGCCGCAAAGCCGAATCGGAACGCCCATTCCTGCACCTGCGGCGGCGCGGGGCGGCGCCGGATCGCTTCATAGGCGTAGAAAAGCAAGTGACCACCATCAAGCATGGGCAATGGCAAGAGGTTGATGAACCCCAGATTGATGGAAATCAGCGCGATGAAGAATATCAGCGAGGCGATCCCCAGCGTCGCCGCCTGCCCCGAAATTTCGGCAATCTTGACGGGCCCGTTCATATCCTTGATCGACCGGCGCCCGGTCAGGAACTGCCCCAGCACCTCGCCCGTCTGGCGGACGATCTGCCACGTCTGGTGAAGGCCGACCGCTGGCGCTTCGAGCAGCGTCACCGGCTGCAACTGCATCGGCGGCGGCGCAAGTCCAATGATCGCGCGTTCATATTCCTTGCCGAACGGGTCTTTGTCTTTGACCAGCCGCGGCGTCAGCTCGACCATCCGTTCGCTGCCGCCGCTGACGACGCGCACCTGCATCGCTTCGCCCGGACGGTGGGCGACCGCCATCGGAATGTCCCCGAACACCGCGATCGGGCGTCCGTCGATTTCGACAATGCGATCGCCGGTGCGCAGGCCAGCGGTTGCCGCCGCCGAACCCGCCTCGATGCCGCCCGCAACCGGCGGAGTCACCGGCGTGCCACCCACCCAAGCAAAGCCAGCGAGAATGAGGATCGCAAACAGGAAATTGGTGACCGGCCCTGCGGCAACGATCAGCGACCGCTTCCACACCGGCTGGGCCGGAAAGGTGTGCGATTTCTGTTCGGCGGGCAGCTGCTGCCATTCAGCATTGGGCTGACTCACCGCGTCGCGGTCGCCCGCGAACTGGACATAGCCGCCCAGTGGCAGCCAACCGATCTTCCATTCTGTGCCGCGCTTGTCGGTCCAGCCGACGATCTTGCGTCCAAAACCGATCGAAAAGGTGTCGGACTTCACCCCGCACCAGCGGCCGACGATATAATGTCCATATTCATGGACGAAGACGAGCGGGCCAAGCACAGCCAAGAAAGCCAAGATGGTAAAGGCGAAACCGGGGGTCTCAAGCATGTTCAAACTGTTCCACAAAGCGCAGCGCGGCCGCACGGGATGCGGCATCGACGCTGAATATATCTTGAAGCGATGACGGAGCAGCCGGTTCCGCGGCATCGATCACCCGGCGCACGGTATCGACAATCGCGGGAAAGGATATGCGTCCCGCCAGAAAGGCGGCGACCGCGACCTCGTTCGCCGCGTTGAGCTGCGCCGGGCGCGCGCCGCCCGCGGCGATCGCGGCGCGGCACAGCGCGGTTGCGGGGAAACGGACCTCGTCGGGTGCCTCGAAATCGAGCCGCGCGATCGTCGCCAAGTCGAGCGGCGCGCACGGCGTCGCCATGCGCTGCGGCCAGGCGAGCGCACTGGCGATCGGGATCCGCATGTCGGGCGAGCCGAGCTGCGCCAAGGTCGAGCAGTCGATATATTCGACGAGGCTGTGGATCACCGATTGCGGGTGGACGAGGATTTCGATGCGGTCGAGCCCGACGGGAAAAAGATGATGCGCCTCAATCAGTTCGAGGCCTTTGTTCATCATTGTCGCCGAATCGACGCTGATCTTGGCGCCCATCGACCAGTTCGGATGCGCAACCGCCTGCGCCGGGGTGACGCGCGCCATGTCGGCGGCGCTCATCGTGCGGAACGGCCCGCCACTGGCGGTCAGGATGATGCGGCGCACCTGATCGATGCGGCCTCCCGCGAGACACTGAAAGATCGCATTATGCTCGCTGTCGACCGGCAGGATCGTCGCGCCGGAGGTGCGGGCAACCGCCGTCATCAACTCGCCCGCCGAGACCAGCGCTTCCTTGTTCGCGAGCGCCACATCATATCCCGCCGCCAGCGCCGCCATCGTCGGTGCCAGTCCGGCGGTGCCGACAATCGCCGCCATGACGAGGTCGGTCGGACGCTGGGCGGCTTCGACTAGCGCCGCCGCGCCCGCAGCGGCTTCGATGCCGGTGTCGGCCAGCGCGGCTGTCAGGTCGCCAAGCCGCGCGGCGTCGGCGATCACCGCCACGTCGGGGCGAAACTCTCTCGCCAGCTTTGCCAGTTCGACCACGTCGCTGTTGGCGGTCAACACCGTGACGCGCCACGCCTCGCCGTCGCGTCGCACGAGGTCGAGGGTCGATTGCCCCACCGAGCCCGTGGCGCCGAACAGCGAAAGGCGGCGCTGCGTCATATCAGCCCGCCGCAGCCACGCTCAGCTGCCCGGCATAAGCCAGCGCGCCCAGCAACAATGCCACCGGCAAGATGCCGTCGACGCGGTCGAACAACCCGCCGTGACCGGGAATAAGCTTGCCCGAATCCTTGACGCCGGCGCGGCGCTTCATCCAGCTTTGCGCGAGGTCGCCCAGCTGTGCGAGCAGCCCCATGAACAGGCCGATCCATAGCGGCACGCCAATGATGCCCGCGCGGTCGCCAATCGTGGCGCTGGCGATCAGCGCCGCGATCATGCCGCCAATCAGGCCCGACCAGGTTTTCGACGGGCTGATTCTGGGCGCAAGGCGCGCGCCGCCAAAGGCGCGGCCCGCGAAATAAGCGCCGATGTCGGTCGCCCAGACCATGCCGAACACCCAGAGCGCAGCGGTCATGCCCAGATGGTCGCGAATGAACCACAGTCCCGCCATCGCGCCGAGGGTCAGCACCGGTCCAAGAATGTTCAGCATCGCCTTGACGCCGCTGCTCAACGTCATGGCGCGCACCAGCGCAAACCATTCGACCAGCATTAACGCGCCGCCGACGAGCAGCAACAACCCGAACGCCAGCCCGCCGAACCACAGGGCGGTGCCCGCGATCGCGAACAGGATGATCGCCGATCCCGCACGCACCATGAAGTCCGATTTCGTCCCGGCGGTTGTCGTCGTCATATCCTATAGTCCCCCGTAACGACGATCGCGGCGCGCAAAATGGTCGAGCGCCGCCTGCAAGTCGGCCGGTTTGAAATCCGGCCACAAAATATCGGTGAAATACAGTTCGGCATAGGCCGATTGCCACAGCAGGAAATTCGACAGCCGCACCTCGCCCGACGTGCGGATGAGCAGGTCGAGCGGCGGCATATCGGCGGTGTCGAGATGCGCCGCGATCGCCGCTTCGCTGATTTCGCCCGCCGCTGCGGCGGCTTGGGCGGCACGGACCAGCTCGTCCTGCGCGCCATAGTTGAGCGCGACCGCCAGCGTCGTGCGTTTGTTGCCCGCGGTGCGATCGAGCGCATTTTCGATCAGTTTGACGACGTCGGGCGCCAGCGCGCGCCAATTGCCGATGACCTTCAGCTTGACGTCATTGGCGGCAAATTCGTCGAGGTCGGAGAGGATGAAGCGCTTCATCAGCCCCATCAGGTCGTTGACTTCATCCTCGGGCCGTTTCCAGTTTTCGGACGAAAAGGCATAGAGCGTCATCGCCTCGATGCCGAGGTCGCCCGCCGCGCGGACGATCGTGCGCACCGCCTCGACCCCGGCCTTGTGACCGGCGACGCGGGGGAGCAGTCGCTTCTTCGCCCAACGGCCATTGCCGTCCATGATGATGGCGACATGGCGCGCGCCGTGGTCTGGAATCGTCACAACAGCCTCAGAACCCGTTCGTGTCGAGCGAAGTCGAGACACGTGAGGTCGAGCGCGAACTCGGCGTGTCTCGACTTCGCTCGACACGAACGGAAGAGAGGACGGCGCAAAAACGCACTAGCCCAGGATTTCCTTTTCCTTCGCGGTCGCCGCGGCGTCGAGTTCGGCGATCGTCGCGTCGGTCAGCTTTTGCACCTCGGTTTCGTGGCGCTTGCGCTCGTCCTCGCTGATTTCTTTCTTGTTCTCATCGGCCTTCAGATTGTCCATGCCATCGCGGCGGACGTTGCGCACCGCGATGCGCGCCGCCTCGGCATATTTGCCCGCCAGCTTCGACAGCTCCTTGCGGCGTTCCTGTGTCATTTCGGGGATCGGCAGGCGCAGCATCTGGCCGTCGACGATCGGGTTGAGGCCAAGGCCCGCCGAACGGATTGCCTTGTCGACCGGGCCGACGTTCGATTTGTCCCACACCTGCACGGTCAGCATCCGCGCTTCGGGCGCGCTGACCGAGGCCACCTGATTCAGCGGCATATGCGCGCCATAGACCTCGACCGTCACCGGATCGAGCAGCGCGGTGTGCGCGCGGCCGGTCCGCAAACCCGACAGGTCGCTTTTCAGCGCCTCGACCGCGCCGTGCATGCGGCGCTCCAGGTCGGCCTTGTCATATTTCGCCATCGTCTCTTCCTCTTCTATGCTTTGCGCGTTCAGGCGTTGCCGGGAGCGTCGGCCACGACGGTCGAAACCCCCTCGCCCGCGAGCACCCGGGCCAGATTGCCCGCTTCGCGAATGTTGAACACGACGATCGGGATATGGTTGTCGCGGCACAGCGCCACCGCGCTCGCGTCCATCACCTTCAGATTGTCGGCGAGCACGCGATCATAGCTCAGCGTATCGTAACGGACCGCCGACTTATCCTTTTTGGGATCGGCGTTATACACGCCATCGACACTGGTACCCTTGAGCAGCGCGTCGCACTTCATTTCGGCAGCGCGCAGCGCGGCGCCGCTGTCGGTGGTGAAATACGGCGCGCCGACGCCGGCGGCAAAGATCACGACGCGGCCTTTTTCCAGATGGCGTTCGGCGCGGCGGCGGATCACCGGTTCGCACACCTTGTCCATCTCGATCGCCGACTGGACGCGCGTTTCGACACCCAACTGCTCCAGCGCGTTCTGCATCGCGAGTGCGTTCATGACGGTGGCGAGCATGCCCATATAGTCGGCCTGCGCGCGATCCATGCCCTTGGCTGCGCCCGCCATGCCGCGAAAGATATTGCCGCCGCCGATGACGAGGCAGATTTCAAGCCCGCGTTCCTTGGCCTCCTTGACCTCAGCGGCCATGCTGGCGACGGTGTCAGGGTCGATGCCGAAGGGGGTCGAGCCCATCAATGCTTCGCCCGACAGTTTCAGCAAGATGCGTTTCATGCCGGCCAGTGCCATGATCGGGGGAACCTCTTTGGGGGATTAGATAAACGAATGGCGCGCACCCTAGTGAAGGTGCGCGCCATTGCCAAGCGGACTGCCGCGCCTTGCGCGCAGCAACTCCGCGTTTTGTTTTAGACGCCAGCGACCGCTGCGACTTCCGCCGCAAAATCGCTTTCTTCCTTCTCGATGCCTTCGCCGAGCTGGAAGCGGGTGAAGCCCTTGAGCGTGATCGTCGCGCCGACATCCTTGCCGGCGGCGGCAACGACTTCGGCGACCGGGGTCTTGCCGTCCATCACGAACAGCTGCGACAACAGCGCGTTTTCCTTGCGGAACTTCGCGATGCCGCCATCGACCATCTTGGCGGCGATGTCGGCGGGCTTGCCCGACTGAGCAGCCTTTTCCTCGGCGATCGCGCGTTCGCGGGCGACCAGCTCGGGATCGAGATCGTCGCCGTTCAGCGCCAGCGGGTTCGCGGCGGCGACGTGCATCGCCAGCTGCTTGCCCAGCGGTTCGAGGACATCGGCACCGGCGGTCGATTCGAGCGCGACGAGCACGCCGATCTTGCCCATGCCCGGCGCAGCAGCGTTGTGGACATAAGCGGTGACGACGCCCGAGTTCACCGACATGATGGCCGAACGGCGCAGCGACTGGTTTTCACCGATCGTCGAGATATTCTGGGTCAGCGCTTCGGTGACGGTGCCGCCAGCCGGATAGGCGGCAGCACCCAGCGCGTCGGCGTCGGTGATGTTACCGGCGAGCGCCACGTTGGTGACGTCACGGACGAAGCCCTGGAACTGTTCGTTCTTGGCGACGAAGTCGGTTTCACTGTTCACTTCGACCATCGCGCCGCGGGTGCCGTCGGTGGCGACGCCAACCAGGCCTTCAGCGGCAATGCGGCCCGCCTTTTTGGCGGCGGCGGCGAGACCCTTGGTCCGCAGCCAGTCGATCGATGCTTCGATGTCGCCGCCATTATCGGCGAGCGCCCGCTTGCAATCCATCATGCCGGCGCCGGTGCGGTCGCGCAGTTCCTTGACGAGAGCGGCCGTAATTTCAGCCATGATTGATCCTTTCAAATGAGAAGCGGTCCCGAGAGGGAACCGCTGCGCCGCACGCGTGGCGGCGCGACAAGTCAAAACAATGACCGAGGGCGGCGGCTGCCGTTTCGCAGCGCGCCGCCCCCGTCATTCAAGCGCGCTTAGGCGTCGCTCTGACGTTCGGTTTCGGCAGCGGCTTCGGCGGGAACCTGTTCGTCTTCGGTCACCGGAGCAGCTTCGACTGCCGGAGCAGCTTCGACGACCGGGGCTTCTTCAGCAACCGGGGCAGCAGCTTCTTCGACCAGCGCCGGTTCGGCGACGGGGTTGACTGCAGCGCCCAGATCTTCGCCGCGATCGGCGCGAGCCTGCTGGCCGCCGCGGGTCGCGGCCTGAGCGATCGCATCGCAGTACAGGCGGATGGCGCGCGCGGCGTCATCATTGGCCGGAACCGGGAAAGCGATGCCGTCGGGCGAGACGTTCGAATCGAGGATCGCGACGACGGGAATGCCAAGGACGTTGGCTTCCTTGATCGCCAACTCTTCCTTGTTCGCGTCGATCACGAACATCACGTCGGGAATACCGCCCATGTCGCGGATGCCGCCGAGCGACATTTCAAGCTTGTCGCGTTCGCGGGTGCGGTTGAGCACTTCCTTCTTGGTCAGGCCCGAGGTGTCGCCCGAAAGCTGTTCCTCAAGGGTCTTGAGACGCTTGATCGAACCCGAGATCGTCTTCCAGTTGGTGAGCATGCCGCCCAGCCAGCGATGGTTGACGAAGTGCTGACCCGAAGCGCGGGCCGCATCGGCGATCGGACCCTGCGCCTGGCGCTTGGTGCCGACGAACAGAACCTTGCCACCCGACGCCGCCGACGAGGCGACGAATTCGAGGGCGCGCGCGAAAAGCGGCACGGTCTGCGACAGGTCGAGAATGTGGATGCCGTTACGCGCACCGAAAATATACGGCTTCATGCGCGGGTTCCAGCGGTGGGTCTGGTGGCCGAAGTGGGCGCCAGCCTCGATAAGATTCTGCATCGTGACGACAGGTGCCGCCATAGTCTTTCTCCTTCCGGTTGGTCCTCTGGAAAGCAAGAACCGGGTTCCGCAAGCGGATGATCCCGGCACCGGTTTATGTGCGCCTTCCATGTGGAATGCGCGGGCCGTTAGCTGCGTTGGTCGCCAAAAGCAAGCGTCGACGGCGCTTTTCGGATGAACCGTGCCGACGCGCTTTCATTCGATCCGGCGACAATCTGACTCCGTTCGTCGCAAAACTATTGAGAACAAATCACGAACATGCAACCAAAAGCCAAGCGAAACCGTCATTCCGGTTGGAAAGGTTTCGTTAACGAAAACCCGGAAGGACAGATCATGCTTCAGGTCGCAGCCGCACTCCTCTTCGCCCTCGCCGCCGGACTCGGCATCACGGTGATTCTGGCGATGCTGAAATCGAACGAGACGGCGATTCTTTCGGCGCTGCTCGGCGAAGGCGCGTTCACCGCCGATACCGCACCGCAGCCCGGGCCTGTGACGGTCATCAAGCTCCGCCCGTCCGCGCCGCGTCGCCACATCGCGCGCGCTATCGTCGCCCGGCCCCAGCTCAGCCAGCCGCAGTTCAGCTGCGCCGCCTGACCTTCGCATAGCTGGCAAGGCCGAACGGCAGCGTCGCCGCATAAAGCGCGCAAACGGCGAGCAGCGTGAGCCACGGCGCGGTCACCAGCGCAGCGCCGAGCAACCCCACCCCCGCCAGAGCGAACAAACGCCACGACCGACGCAGGCGGATCGACGCCCAGCTGTAGGTCGGGATTGCCGAGATCATCAGCATCGCAACGCCGAGCGACCAGGGCATCACGAGATACCATTCGCGGAACAGTTCATTGCCCGTCGTCAGCCACAGATAGACCGGCACGAATGCCAGGCCTGCCCCGGCGGGCGCGGGAATACCGGTGTTGAATCCGGCCGACTTATGCGGCTGAAAATCGGCATCCATCCGCGAGTTGAAGCGCGCGAGGCGCAGCGCACAACATACCGCCAGCGCGAGCGCCGCGGTCCAGCCGAATTTCGGGGCATCCTGGAGCGACCACAGGAACAGGATCATCGCCGGAGCGACACCAAAAGCAATCACGTCCGACAGCGAATCGAGCTCGGCGCCGAATTTGCTCTGGGCGCGCAGCAGGCGGGCGATGCGGCCGTCCATGCCGTCGAGCACGCCGGCAAAAATCACCGCGGCGATCGCAAGTTCGAATTGTCCGCCGATTGCAAAGCGCACCCCGGTCAGGCCGAAACACAGCGCCAGCACGGTAATCGCATTGGGTGCAAAGGCGCGCAGGCCGATGCCGCCGATCCGGCGGCCCGCGGCGTCGGCCGGAAGCTGGTTGTCGTCGGTCACCCTATTGCCCGATGCCGTCGATCATGTCGGCCTTCCCGATCCGCGCGACCACGGTCTCACCCGCGAGCGTGCGCTGACCGAGCAAGACTTGCGGCGTGGTCCCCGCGGGCAGATAGACATCAACGCGGCTGCCGAAGCGGATCAACCCGACACGTTGGCCGGTAGTCAGCTCGTTGCCCATCGTCACGAACGGCATGATCCGCCGCGCGACCAGGCCGGCGATCTGGGTGAAGCCGATGCGTACCCCGTCGGCGCGCTCGACGACGAAATGCTGACGCTCATTCTCTTCGCTCGCCTTGTCGAGGTCGGCGTTGAGGAATTTGCCCGGGATATAGACGAGTTTGCGCAGCGTCCCTGCGACCGGGGTGCGGTTGATGTGGACATCGAAGACGCTCATGAAAATCGATACGCGCAGCATCGGCGCATCACCCAGCCCGTCAGCGCCCGCGATCTCCGGCGGCGGCGCCACTTCGGCAATCTGGGTCACCAGCCCGTCAGCGGGCGCGATGACGACATCGCTGCCGGTGGGAGTGATGCGGACCGGGTCGCGGAAAAAAGTACCGACCCACAAAGTCACACCGAACATCAGCCAGCCGACAATCTCCCAGCCGAGCAGCCAGAAGCACAGGGTGATGATCGCGGCGATCAGAAGGAACTTGCGTCCCTCGGGATGGATCGATGGCCATTGCCATTTGATACCGCCACCGGGGCGGTTGGAAGAGATGATGTTGGACATGGCCGTTCTTCTAGGGTGCGCGCCTGACACTGACAATGGATAAGGGAGGGTCCGGGTTCCACCACGCCCATTGATCAATCGCGCCGCTTTGCCTAAGGCCCGCTGCAACTCCGACTCCCCAAGGATAAAGGCAGCAGCATGGGCAAGATCAAGGTAGCCAACCCGGTCGTCGAACTCGACGGCGACGAAATGACCCGGATCATCTGGCAGTGGATCCGCGAGCGGCTGATCCTTCCCTATCTCGACATCGACCTGCATTATTACGATCTCAGCATCGAAATGCGCGACCAGACCGACGACAAGATTACGGTCGACGCCGCGAACGCGATCGCCAAATATGGCGTCGGCGTGAAATGCGCGACAATCACCCCCGACGAAGAGCGCGTCGTGGAATTCGGCCTCAAGAAAATGTGGAAGTCGCCGAACGGCACGATCCGCAACATCCTGGGCGGCGTGGTGTTCCGCGAACCGATCGTGATGAAGAATGTCCCGCGCCTCGTCCCCGGCTGGACCGACCCGATCGTCGTCGGTCGCCATGCGTTCGGCGACCAATATAAGGCGACCGACTTCCGCGTCCCCGGTCCCGGCAAGCTGCGCCTGGTGTTCGAGGGCGAAGACGGCAAGGTCATCGACGAAGAAGTGTTCCTGTTCCCCTCGTCGGGCGTCGCGATGGCGATGTACAACCTCGACGATTCGATCCGCGACTTTGCGCGCGCCAGCCTGAACTATGGCCTCGCGCGCAAATGGCCGGTGTATCTGTCGACCAAGAACACGATCCTGAAAGCCTATGACGGCCGCTTCAAGGACATCTTCGAGGAAGTGTTCAACGCCGAATTCAAGGCCGATTTCGACGCCGCCGGCATCGTTTACGAACATCGCCTGATCGACGACATGGTCGCATCAGCGCTCAAATGGTCGGGCAAGTTCGTCTGGGCCTGCAAAAATTACGACGGCGACGTCCAGTCGGACACCGTCGCGCAGGGCTTTGGCTCGCTCGGCCTGATGACCAGCGTGCTGATGACCCCCGACGGCCAGACCGTCGAATCCGAAGCCGCGCACGGCACCGTCACCCGCCACTATCGCATGCACCAGCAGGGCAAGGCGACCTCGACCAACCCGATCGCGTCGATCTTTGCCTGGACCGGCGGCCTCAAGCACCGCGGCAAGCTCGACGATAACGCTGCGCTGATCAAATTCGCCGACGACCTGGAAAAGGTGTGCGTTGCGACGGTCGAAAGCGGCAAGATGACCAAGGATCTGGCGCTGCTGATCGGCCCCGATCAGAACTGGCTGACCACCGAAGGCTTCTTTGAAGCGATTGTCGAAAATCTCGAAAAGAAGATGGGCGCCTAACGCCACGCCTCCCCTTCGTCATTGCGAGCGCAGCGAAGCAATCCAGGGCGGTTTACGTCACTCTGGATTGCCGCGTCGCTTCGCTCCTCGCAATGACGCGGGATATAAGCGATTTGCTTGAGATAACCACCTAGCCAATCGGGGCCGGCCTGCATAAGGTCGGCCCTTATGGTATCGGAAACAGAAACATCGGCTATCGGCAATGCGCTGGTGGTGCTGGGCGCCGCGGGCATCGTCATCCCGGCGTTTGCCCGCTTTCGCCTTCCCCCTGTCATCGGGTTTATCCTCGTCGGTTTGCTCGTCGGGCCATCGGGGCTCGGCGCGCTCGCCGGCGATTACCCCTGGCTGAAACATGTCACGATCGGATCGACCGAGGACATCGCGCTATTCGCCGAATTCGGCATCATCCTGTTGCTGTTTTCGATCGGGCTCGAACTGTCGTTCCGCCGCCTGTGGTCGCTGAGAAAACTGGTGTTCGGGGTCGGCGCCGCCGAATTGCTGCTGAGCGGCGCGATCCTTGGCGGCGGGCTGTGGCTGCTCGGCGGTCTGTCGACCCCTGCCGCGTTCGGGCTCGGCATCGCGCTGGCGCTGTCCTCCACCGCGCTGGTGCTGCCGATGGTCGGCACCAAGTCCGCGGTCGGCCGCGCGTCGTTTTCGATGTTGCTGTTCGAGGATCTGGCGATCGTCCCGATCATCTTCATCCTCGGCGCCTTTGCGCCCAACGTCGCGGGCGACAACACCGAATTGCTGCTGACAACCCTGTGGCAGGGGGTGCTGGTCGTCGCGGTGCTCGCGGTCGCCGGCTGGTTCCTGCTGCCGCGCATTTTCGCGCAGGCCGCGCGCGCCAAGGATCCCGAGCTGTTCCTTGCCGCCAGCCTGCTGGTGGTCATCGTCGCCGCGCTGGCCACCGCCACCGTCGGCCTGTCGCCGATCGTCGGCGCGCTGCTCGCGGGCCTGATGATCGCCGAGACCGAATATCATGGCGAGGTCGAGGCGATCACCGCGCCGTTCAAGGGGCTCGCGCTCGGGGTGTTCCTGATCAGCGTCGGCATGGGTCTAAACCTCAAGACGATCGCCGAACAATGGCCGATGCTCGTGGCCGCAGTGGTCGGCGTCGTCGCGGTCAAAGCGGTCGTCACCGCGCTGCTGCTACGCTTTTCGGGCGCGCGCCGCGGCACCGCCGCCGAAGTCGGACTATTGATGGCGAGCCCGTCGGAAACGACGTTGATCGTGCTGACCGCCGCGCTGACCGCGGGGTTGATCGATCCCGAAACGGCCAGTTTCTGGCAGCTCGTCACCGCCATCGGCCTGACCATCACGCCGCTGCTAGCCCGCGTCGGCCATGACATTTCGCGGCGGATCGAGATGCGCAGCGGCGACACCCCGGCCGAAGAACCCGCGACCGCGCGCACCGTGATTGTCGGCTTTGGCCGCGTTGGGCGTACCGTCGCCGAGCTGCTGCGCGAGCATGGCCGGTCGTACATCGCGGTCGATGCCGACATCGACACCGTCGCCGCGGCGCGGCGCGACGGTTTCAAGGTGCGGTTCGCCGACGTCGCGCGGCAGGGCAGCCTCGATAAACTCGGGATCGAAAGTGCCGACGCGATCGTGCTGACGATGGACGATCCGGTGCAGCAACTGCGGATGACGAAGCAATTGCGGCTCAAATTTCCCGAATTGCCGATCATCAGCCGCGCCCGCGATGCCGACCATGCCGCCGCGCTCTATCAGTCTGGCGCGAGCGATGCGGTCCCCGAAACGCTCGAAAGCTCGCTGCAACTCGCCGAAGCGGTGCTGATCGACCTCGGCGTCGCGATGGGGCCGGTGATCGCGTCGATCCACGACGTGCGCGCCAAAATGCGGCGCGACATCATGACCAAAGGCGATCTGGACCGCGAACCGCGCATCCGCAAAGTGCGCCGCCCGGCATCGAACGGCGAACCCGTCTAGCGACCGCCAGCGGTCGGTGCCGCCGGTGCGGTCGCCGCGCCGAGCGCGGACGCATCGGCCAGCGTCATCCCCTTGGGCAGGATCGCGAGCGACCATTGGCGCTGCGGCGTCAGATATTGCTGCGCCAGTCGCTGGACATCGGCCGCGGTGACCGCGGCAATATCGTCCTGCATCGACAGCGCGGCGGTGGTAACGCGCGGATCGCGCGTCGCGCCTTCGAGCAGGAACATCCAATAGACATTGCCGGTCGAGGCGCGCGCGACCTGTTCGCGGATCGGGACCGCGTTGCGCGTCAGTTCGTCGGCGCTGACCGGCTTTGCCACCAGATCGGCGGCGATGTCGCGTGCGATGCCATAGAAACGATCGAGGTCCTTCGGCGCCAGCAAGCTGCCGACGAGCAGATAGCCGCCGGTGTCGAACCCGGTCGGCCAATGGCTGTCGACCACCGGGCCGTAGCTGGCCCCCTGTTCGGCGCGGAGGCGGTCGAACAGGCGGTCGTTGAACACCGCGGCCAGCACCTCGAGCCCGCGCGCATCGCGCGGATTGGTCAGGCCGCCGCCGGTTGGCCAAGCGGTCATCGCCGCCGCCTGTCCCTGTTCGCCGCGATGATAGGCAATGTCGGGCACCAGGGCAGCTTTGGCGAAATCGACGCGCTGGCCTCCGGCAGGCGCCAAGACGTTGCGCGGCGGCAGTGCGCCAAGCGTGTTCGCCAGGATCTGGCGATAATCGACCGATTCAAGGTCACCGAAAATCTGCACCTCGATCGGACCGCTGGAGAGCCGCGGTTCCCAGAAGGCGCGGAAAGCGGCGGGAGTCAGCGCCTCGATCTGCGCCTTGTCGGGCGCCGCCCAACGCGCGTCGTTATTGGTCAGCCAGCCGCGCAGGTTGCGGTCGAGCACCGCATTGGGGGTGGCGTCGTTGAGGTCATAGCCGGTGAGATACCCGACGCGCAGGCGCTCAATCGGCGCCGCATCCCAGCGCGGCTGCGCCAGCTTGCCCGCGATCAGTCGCATCTGATCGGCGAGATCGGCGGGCTTGCTTTCCGCCGACAATTCGAAGGCATCGTCGTCGATCGCAAAATTGAGCTGGATCTGCCGCCCATTGGTCAGCTGGTCGATCTCGTTCTGCCCCCACGGCCCGATTCCGCTCGCGATCAACGCATAGTCGCCGGTCCACAGCAGGTTCGGCGCGTCGGCGGCGACGCTTCGGTTGCCGGTGCCGAAGCGCACATTGACGCGGACCTTGCCCGGTTCGACCTTGTTGTTCGACACCAGCGCCGTCACGCCATTGGCAAATTCAATCCGTTCGGCCCGCAGCCCGAGCAGGCTGTTGGTCGATGTGATCGTCCCCGGCGTTCCGACGGCGGGGAGCTGCTTGAAATCGGCCTGCACGGTCGCCAGCCGATCATCGCGCGCGGTCACCGGCGCCTTCAGCGCCGCCAGCACCGCGGCGTTGCCTCCCGCCGCGGTCGGCGTCGTCAGTACCGCGCGCGTCACCGGGGCGGCAAAGATCGCCTTGCTGATCTCCAGCATCACCTTGGGGGTCGCCGAGGCACGGATCGCCTTGAACATATCGACCTGGCCCTGCGGGCTGGTCACCGTCTCGGCAATGTCGACCGCGCGGACCATGTCGTCGGCCAGCCGCGCGCCGGGTTCGTTGCGGGCATTTTCCCATTCCTTGCGCAGGAACGCTTCGATCTCATTCGCTTCGCGGTCGATGTCGGCCTGTGAGGGCGGGTTGGTGACCGCGTCGGCGATCACTCCGCGCACGTCGGCGAGCGCGGCTTTCCAGTCGCTCAGCGGGACGATCGACGCCATCGTCACGTCGGCGCTGCGGCTGACATATTGCTGTTCGACTGTCGCCACCAGATAGCTGCCACCGCTGCGCGCGCGGTTTTCCAGCCGCCGGTTGACGAGCGCTTGGGCAATGAATTCCAGATAGAGCCGCCGCGTGTTTTCGACCGTGTCGATACGCTTCTTCCACGGGCGCACCATCGCCAGCGTCAGCGCGAGCGGCTGGTTCGCCTCGACGATCTCGCGTGCAACCGGCGCCTTGGGGTTCGGCTTGCCAAAATCAGGATCGGCAGGATTCGGCCCATCCGCGCGCCAGTCACCATAATATTTCGCCACCAGTCGTGCCAGTTCGGCGGGGTCGGCGTCGCCGACGATAACCACCACCGCGCGCTCGGGACGATACCAGCGCTTGTGAAACGCGGCGACGGTCGGTGCACTCGCCTTGCCCAGCGAGGCCGTCGTGCCGATCGGCGAGCGATCGCCGAGCAGCTGACCAGCGAACAGATGCGCGTTGGTCGCATCGCCGATCCGCTTTTGCGGACCGTCCGATTCGCGCAGTTCGGACATCACGACACCGCGTTCGGCGGCAACCGCAAGCTCTGAGATCCTGGGTTCGCGGATCATGCCCGACAGCAATTTCATGCTCTCGTCGAGGTTGACCGGCGTCACGCTTGGCAAGTCGAGTTGATATACGGTCTGCGTCGGCGTGGTCTGCGCGTTCGAATCGCTGCCAAAGGTCACGCCGAACCGCTGCCAGATGCGCTTGGCTTCGCCGTCGGGGATATGCTCCGACCCGCGAAAGGTCAGATGCTCGAGCAAATGCGCATAGCCCCGTTCCTGCTCGGTCTCGAACATCGATCCAACGTCCATGCGGACGCGGATCGACACCTGCCCCGGGGGTACGCCATTGTTGCGCACCGCGTAGCGGACGCCGTTGGGCAGCACGCCAAATTGCCATGCGGTGTCGCGCGGAATGTCGCTGCCGGCATAGAGCCAATCGCCGCTGGTCGTCTGACTGGCGGTGGTCGGTGCAGCTCCGCTTTGCGCGTGGACCGCGAAAGGAAGCAGCAACAGCGCCGCGCCGGCACTGGCGCACAGGAGCGATCGGGGGAAACGAAGCGACATACGCGCAGGAGAATTGGCCATTGGGCCATCTTATCGCGTTCAAACCTTGCTGGCCACTGAACTGTCGTGGCGCTTGTCCTGCAAACCGCATCGGCTTAGCGATAGGGGATGAGCACCACGAGCAATCCGCCAGCGGCCGCGCCGATCGCCGCGCTTATCCAGATGACGAGCGGGATCGATCCTGCCGCAAACCTGGCGACGATCGATCGCGCAATGGCCGACGCTGCGGCGGACGGCGCCGCGATGGCGTTCCTGCCCGAAATGTCGCTGCTGCTCGATCGCGATCGCGCGCGATCTGCAAAGCACATCGTTCGCGAGGCCGACAGCCCTTGGCCGACTGCGTTGCAGGAAATGGCGCAAAAACACGCACTGTGGCTTCATTCGGGGTCGATGCCGTTGCTGTCGGACGATGGCGAACGGCGCGTCAACCGCAGCCATGTGATCGCCGCCGATGGCAGCATCCACGCGCGCTATGACAAGATCCACATGTTCGATGTCACCCTGCCCACCGGCGAGAAATGGACCGAATCGGCGGCCTATGCCGGGGGCAACGCGCTGGCCGTCGTCGATACCCCGCTTGGCCGATTGGGACTGAGCGTCTGTTATGATTTGCGGTTTCCCGAACTTTACCGGGCACTGGTCGATCAAGGGGCCGCGCTGATCGCGATTCCCGCGGCATTCACGGTGCCGACCGGCGAGGCGCATTGGCATGTGCTGATGCGCGCGCGCGCAATTGAAACCGGTTGCCATATCTTGGCGGCGGCGCAATGCGGCGACCATGACGATGGCCGGTCAACCTATGGCCACAGCCTGATCGCCGATCCGTGGGGCGCGGTGCTGGGCGATGCCGGAACGGCCTGCGACGATACAGGATACCGATTGATATTTGCGCCCATTGACGCCGCTAGAGTGGATCGTGCGCGGCATGCTATTCCGTTGGAAAGATCAAGAAAGAACCGGAATATCGCGCTTTAGATCCGCTCAAGTCCAACACGATCGACATCGGTCCCTAGTGGCGATCGCGTCCATCGCAGACGCGCAAAAGGCCCCGAGCGAACTCGGAGCCTTTTGGTAACTTTAGCGATCAGCCGAAATTACGGGCTGGTCGGCGAATCGTCGTTGTTGTCCGACGCGATGATGATACCACCGATGATGGCAGCAAGCGCGGCAATCGCGATGATCCAGCTGGTGCTGCCTTCGAGCTCGCTCTGGCCGTCAACGGCCGAAGCAGCACGGGCTGCGGGAGCGGCCGACGCGGCAACCGGGGCTGCAATCATCGAGGTCGCTGCGAGAGAGATCGCAGCCTTTTTGAGCAGGTTCATTATATTCTCCGTCCACTGGATTAGTCTTGTCGAATCACACCAGAGAAAATCCTCCGGTCTGCTTCTGCACGGCCCTATTAGGCACAGCGTTCAGCAAATGCAACGACGATTTGCCCTAGCCTGCCGAATCTTACCAAATTGCTAAATAGAGGAAAAACTGCGTTCCCGCGCCGCTAACTTCGCCGAACCCGGTCAAAGCTTTCTTGAGTCACCGGATAGCCCAGATGCGCCGGAATGCACAAATAGGCCTGCCCCTCGCGATCTTCGATCCATGGCGTGACCAGTTCGATCGGAAAATCGCGCGAATGCGCCGAAAACTGCTCGAAATCAGCAGCCTGCGCCAGACGCTCGAGATTGCGGCGGGTCGGGAAAATCACCGACACCTCGGCGCGATCGGCCATTGCCAGCGTTTCACGTGCGCTGGCCCAGAAAATATGGCTGTGCTCAGCTTCCTCGACGGTCAGTTCATGGCTGTGCGGCGGCGCCGCGACCGCATAGAATCGGGTATCGAACGTCCGCGCCTCTTTGAAATTCGGACACCAGCGCGCGAAAGGTACCAGCGAATCCAATGCGATTCGGTGGCCCCGCGCCGCCAGCATGTCGGAGAGCAAAGTTCCCGCAAGCAACGCCTGCCGGACCACCGCAACGTCGCTGTCCGCCAGATCCGGCCAGCCGACGGCAAGGCCGGTTTCCTCCAGCGTTTCGCGCAGCGCCGCCACTCGTGCCGCGCCGTCGGCTTCATCGAGATCGGGTGCGTGCTGGCGCGCCACCAGATAATCGTCTGGATCGACCCGCCCACCGGGGAAAACAACAGCGCCCGCGGCAAATGCCATCGTCGTCGAGCGCTTGACCATCAGGATTTCGTCCGGCCTGCCGTCCTCAGACGGGCGCATGATGACCAGCGTAGCCGCTGGAATCGCGCCTTCGGGCAAATTTTCCGAAGCGGACGACGGGGGAACAAAGCTGCTCATTATCCATGCGATAACCGGGCCATGACCCCTTGTCATCCCGGCATTGCGACACAGCCAGCGGAGGTGCAAGAAGGACGCGAACGGAACGGGGAGCAGGACATTGGGAATCGTCGAGATTTTGGGCGTCGCCGGCAGCCTCAGCCTGCTTGCAGGGTGGCGTCTTTACCTCACCATATTGGCCACCGGCACCGCAATGCACTTTGGCTGGTTGCCCCTCCCCGAACATCTTGCCGCCTTGCAGGTGCTGGCGAACCCGTGGGTGCTGGGGGTCGCGGCGGTCGGCACTCTTGCAGAATTTCTTGCCGACAAAATCGCCTGGGTCGATTCGATCTGGGACATGATCCACAGCGTCATTCGCCCGCTCGGCGGCGCGCTGCTCGCGCTCGCTCTGGTCGATGCGTCCGATCCAACCTGGCAGGTGATCGCCTTCCTGCTCGGCGGCGGCGGCGCATTGCTAAGCCACGGCGCCAAGGCGACGACGCGCGCGGTCGTCAACGCCAGCCCCGAACCGTTCAGCAATGCGGTGGTTTCGACCGGCGAAGATGTGGCGACCGGCGGGCTGCTGGCGCTCGCCATCGCGTTTCCGCCGCTCGCGATCGTCATCGCCATATTTATGGTGATCGCCGCAGTTGTCGTAATCATCGCGCTGCGCCGCCTGCTCCGCAATATCAAGACGACCCTGAAACGCGCGCTGGGCGATGAACCGCCTGGCGCCGACGCACTCCCGCCCGCTTAGGATCAGGCGGGCAGCAGCGCCTTCAGCGGCGTTTCGGTGTCGGCGAGCTGCTCGGCAGTAGCCGCCAGTCCGGCGGTGACGATCATCCGGCCTTGGACATAATCCTTCGTCGCGTTGACGCAGTCGATCGCGATTACGCGGCCGGCCTTGAGATAAACGACCGAGAAGCTGCGCGTCGCCGGATCGCCGCGCATCACCGCGCGGTCGTGACCGGTCGAGAGCCCTGCGGTCTGGAGCTTGAGGTCATATTGGTTCGACCAGAACCACGGGATCGCATGATAGGGTGCCTCGTCTCCGACGATGCCCTTGGCGACGACATTCGCCTGGTCATTGGCGTTCTGCACCGATTCCAGGCGGATGACGACGCCTTCGGCATAATCATTTTCGTGCGCGGCGCAGTCGCCGATCGCATAAATGTCGGGCAGGCTGGTCTTGCACAGCCGGTCGACGAGCACGCCGTTGCCGCCCTCGGCACCCGCTGCGATCAGCGGCTCGACCGCGGGAACGATGCCGATGCCGACGATGACAAGGTCTGCGGCGATGACCTCACCGTCGGCAAGCCGCACGCCGGTAACATGGGTATCGCCCTCGATGGCCTCGACCGCGACGCCGAGCCGCAGGTCGACGCCATGCTCGCGATGTTCGCGTTCATAGAAGCGCGACAATTCGGTACCGGCAACTCGCGCGAGGACGCGGTCCTGCGCCTCCAGTAACACGACTTTCTTGTCCGCCTTGCGCAGCACCGCCGCGGCCTCGAGCCCGATGTAGCCGCCGCCGATGACGACGATCTGGCCCGCGGTCTCGGACGCCGCCTTCATCGCATCAGCATCGGCGCGGGTGCGGACACCCTGCACGCCGGGCAGGTCGCCGCCGGGAATCGGCAGCATGCGCGGACTGCCACCAGTCGCCCAGACAAGCTTGCCATAGCCGATCGTCTCGCCGCCATCGGTGGTGACATTGTGCGCCGCAGGATCGACCGATACGACGCGCGTGCCGAGCAGCATTGTTACCTCGCGCTCGTCCCAATATTTGGCGGGGCGCAGCTGGATGCGCTCAAACTCCTTTTCGCCCGCGAAATATTCCTTCGACAGCGGCGGGCGCTCATAGGGAAGTTCGGGCTCGTCGCCGATGATCGCGATGCTGCCGGTGAATTTCTGGGTGCGCAGCATGATCGCGACCTGCGCGCCGCCATGGCCGGCGCCTACAATCACCACGTCGAACTTCATCGCTTTGTCTCCCGCAACCCGTGGCGCGTCCCTTGCATGAGACGCCGGGTGAGACAAGCTACGCCGACCTGCCTGCGGCGAAAGAAAAACTTGAACCGCGCGCGGCACCGGATCGTTCGCCGGAACGGTTAATCGCGATGTGCCAGACGGGCGCGAATGGCCGCGGTATAGGTGCGGCCGACCCTGAGTTCGGTGCCATCTGTCAGCACCGCAATCAGCGAATGAAACTGCCCGCTCTTCACGCGTTCAACCGCATCAATCCGCACCACCGTGCTGCGATGGATCCGCAGAAATTGCTGCGCCGGCAACAGCCGTTCCAGCGTCGCCAGATTCTCGTTGTACAAATAGCTCTGGCCGTCCGCGTGGATGCGGACATAGTCGCGCTCGGCGCCAACGTGACTGATACTCTCGGGCTTGATCCGGATATATTCCCCGCTCGCTCGCACCCAAAGCTCGGCCATATGCGGTCGCACGCTGTCGCCACTGGCCCGCAGATTGGCGACGACTTCTTCGAGCTCACGGATCCGGTCGGCACTGTTCGACTGCTCGACCATGGCGCGCGCGCGCTCCATCGCTTTTTGGAACCGCCCGGTTTCGATAGGCTTGGTGATATAGTCCACGGCATTGGCGTCAAAGGCCCGCAAAGCCTGATCATCGAACGCGGTCACAAAAACCACCGCGGGCGCGGGGTCGGGCAGGTGTCGAAGCAGGTCGAACCCGCTGCCCCCCGGCATCCGGATGTCGAGCAGGATGATATGGCAGGGAGTCGCCGCAAGGCTTGCCGCCGCCTGCGCGACATTGCCCGCCTGGCTTATTTCGCCAACCCACGGCAGCTGCTGCGCCAGCCGGACGGCGCGGCGGCGCGCCAGCGGTTCGTCGTCGACAACCAGGACCGCGAGTCCCTGCATCAAACCGCCCAAGGCAGTCTGATTTCGGCGCGAAACAACGCCGGGGTCAATTTGGTTTCGAACGAGCTTTGCGGACCGAAGCGCGCCGCAAGCCGTTCGGCGACATTGCGCAGGCCGATCCGGCTGCCCGGGCGCACGGGTGCCTCGTCGACCGAGCAAAGATCATTCTCGACCCGGATGCCCAATTGCGCACCGTCACGCCATGCGGTGATCCGGATGCCCACTTCACCGGTGCAGGGTTCGACGCCGTGCTTGACCGCATTTTCGACAAGCGGCTGCAAGATCAGGTTCGGAACGAGGGCGTGCAAAGCAGCTTCCTCGGCATCGATCGTGAACCGCATGCGATCGGGAAAACGCTCACGCTCGATCTCGAGATAATCCTCCTGCAATTCGAGTTCGGTCGCGAGCGTCACATCCTTCATCGGATCGAGCTCAAGCGTCTGGCGAAGAAAGGTCGACAATGAAAACATCATCCGCTGAGCGCGCGCGGTCGCTCCCTCCTCGACCAGTCCCATCGCCGAATTGAGCGTGTTGAACAGGAAGTGCGGATTGATCTGATAGCGCAGCGCGCGCATCTGCGCCGACAGCGCCTCCTCGCGCGCCAGCGCCAGACTGCGCTCGCGATCGCGGACGTCGAAGCTGTAGATCATCGCGATATACAGGCACGACCAGCCGAAAAACATCGAGGTGCTGGAAATCATGGTGTGCCCGAACTGGACATTGTCGAACACCCAGGCAATCGGCCGCGCCATGAACAAATAGATGAAGAAGTCGAAGACGCTGTAGATCGCTGCCGCCAGAATCGAGAAGGTAAAAGCCACCACGACCTTGGTGAAAATCGACACTGCGCGCAGCCGGAACAGGAGCGTGGTGACGACAAGCGTCAGCGCGGCCCCGAAGCTGTTCAGGACCACCTTTCCGAACGCCGAAGCGATCGGATCGGTGCCGACGATGCCCCACAACAGGCTGTCCGAAACAAGTACGCACAGCCAGAACAGAGCCGCCAGCTTCACTGTCGTTGCGGTAATCGCCTTGCGTTCCTGCACGGCGGCCAGCGGTGGCGACGCGAGCGGACGCGCGTCATCCTGCGGCGCTACAGAGAATTCCGCCTTTTGTCCGTCAACGCTGGTCATCGTCGGCAAGCCATTGGTAGAAAACTCCACCCGTTCATTGTTCCCCAAAAGCCAATCGCCGGTTTCCCCCTCATCCTTCGTTGGCAGTGCGATAGCATTGCCGCGCCATGAAACATATTGACCCGTCATTCTATCCGGCGCCGCATTCGGCGATGGATTGCCTCGCCCCCGACGACCGTACCATCGTTCTGGTCACCATATCGCGGTATCGCGACGAAGACGTCATTTCGAGGATAAAATCCGCCCTTCCCGGCGCTGAAATCATCAACCTGTCGCAGCTCTACATCGAGCGCAACCTGGGGGACGCTTTGGCCATTTCCCATTCGCCGCCCTCGCCGCTTACCGACCGGCAGCGGGAAATTATGGACTATCTGCTCCACGGTCTGTCGAACAAGGAAATTGGCCGCAAGCTTGGCCTGTCGCATTTCACGGTGCGCAATCATGTCTCGAACATCCTGCGCATTCTGGGCTATCCCTGCCGCCGGACCATGCGGCGGTCGCTGACGCCCGACCGAGCCACGCCGATCTACCCAACCACGCTGGCCGCTTAGCCACGGGCCGAGTGCCGCACGGCAGTGACCGTCAGTGCATCCACGGCGCGCGTCACGTCGCCTTACGCATCGACCATGGTCGATCGAGCCCGGCGCCCGACCGGACGCAAGATTTGAAAATGCCAGCCCCTGCATCGATGCAATCCCAAGGAAATTTATCGATAGCGCAACCCTAGCCGAGCTTTCAGGCGAACCCAATCGACCGCGCGCACCGGTACATGGCCGGGTCCGCAGCCGCTGTCGGCATCCCTGCTTAGCGCGGTGACGCCCCACATCGCGGATCGTTTTCCCCGACAAATTCCAGTCGTTCGATCAGCGCAAATCCCAAGCGCCCCTTGTTACCGGCGGGAAAGCGCATTTCCAATCGGCTGTTTCGTTCCTTGCCGAGCTCCACCAGCCAGCTGCCGTCTTCGCGAACACCCGGTGCCGCATAAGGTGGTCCGACACCGCGGCTGGGATAAAAGGTGACCGCACTGCCGTGCAAAAGCCCCGCCGGATGTTCATTTGAGTTCTCCGGATCGGTACGCCGCATCGGTTCAACCGGCCCCGATATGGTCACCGTAACGCCGTCTCGGATCAGATAAGATTGTCCGCCGGGCAGCGACTTCCAGGGTCGGCGCAGTTGCTCCCCGGCTTCGAACGCAAAACCGATCCCACCCTGGCAATGATAGCCCGGCCCGTCGTCGGGGCGCGCCGGATAGAGACCGGCGTAATAGGGATTGTCGAAAGACCGCATAAAACCCGCCGCATCATAGTCCGCCTTGCCCAAGCTCAGATCAGCGGGTCGGACACAACTGGACATGTCGGCGGCGTGCAGCTGAAACCGCTCCAATATGGCCTTGTCGGCGTCGGTGCCGTCGAACGACGGCGAGGCGATGACCAGCGTTGAAACCATGCCCTCCGAACGCGAGGCGCCTGACCGCGTCTCAATGGCGTAGCGCACATCGTCTTTGCCAAAACCATCGCGCGCAAATGCAACGTAGGGCGCGGCGGTCGGCGGCAGTTCGCCCGAATAGCGAAAAGCGATCGCCAGATTGGTCGGCGCACCGCCGATCGTAAAGACGCCATGCTTGACCGGCCCATCGAACAGCATGAATGCAGAGGTCGGCAGAACCATCGGCGTTGCCGCAATCAAGTGATCCTCGTTGATGATCCTAAAAATCGGGCCGATGAGATGCACCGCCTCGTTCGACCGCACCTTGATCGAAAGGTCGCCTTCGCAGATGTTGAGCGGGCCGTAGGCGCCATATTCGGGTGGCGTCGGCGGCGGCAACGTCGCGTGCGCCAGTCCGCCGAGCAGCAGACCGAGCATGGCGAAACACGGCAGACTCATTTTCCCGATCATGGCGTGTCCGTCTCCAAAGCGATACCGTGTTGCAACAGCCATGTTGTGACCGCGCGCCGCGACCGCCATGTTTCTTCATTCAGCAAGTGGACGGGCGTCATGAACAGATAGCGTTGGAAGCTTTGCCCCTGCGCATTCCGTGCGGCGGGGGGTGCACCGGCTTTCAGCAGCGCCAGCACATGGCGAGGTTCGTTAATCTGCGCCGCGACATGCAGCGGCGTGTTGCCCGTCGTATCGGCCCGGGCAACATTTGCGCCTGCTGCCAGCAGCATGTCGAATTGACGATGGCGCTCCGCCAGCATCGCCGACATGATCGGGGTCCGGCCACTGATGCGATTGGGGACGTCGGGGCTCAGTCCGCGGGCAAGCAGCAACTCCAGATAGGCGGGGTCGCGCGCCATTGCGGCGGCATGCACCGCGGTATCGCCGTCGCGATCGGGCGCCAGCGGATCGCACCCCGCATCGAGCAAATTTTGCAGTTCCTCGGGGCTGTATCCAGCGGGAATCCGCTGCGCAATGTTCGAAACTCCGCACTCGCTCGCGGCGGATAAGCTGGGCGGATCGGCCTGCGCGTGATCGGTCGCGCCGATACCCGTCAGGCAAGCGCAGCTCCAGAGCATCGCGCGACCCAGCGGGCCGCCTTTCCGGTTCGAAATCGCCATTGCGCCGACAAGCGCGCTCCATCGATCAAAAACAACATCCACCGATGCACTGGTACGCCGTTCGCCCTGCCGTCAGAGCCCCGCGCGCCCTATCCCCAACAAACACAGCGGGGCCGCCCGACCATGCAGACGGGAGAAGCCGAGTGGCAAGGTGTCAGCGAAAATATCCGCCATTTCTTCAATCAGTGCTTGTCGCCATTGGACTCTGGACAACGAGCAGCCTGTCCGCAGCCGAGCCTCCCACCGCCGATCGATCGCCAGAGTTTCGCCAATGTGTCCGCGACAGTGGCGGGGTCACCGCGGCGATGCAGAACTGCATGGCGGGCGAGTATCGGCGGCTCGATCGGGCGCTGAACATAGCGTATCGCGACGCGCTGCGCCGCTTGCCAAGTGACGCCGCGCGATCGCGGCTGCGGGCCTTTCAAAGGACGTGGCTGAAAACTCGCTGGGATATTTGCACCGACGAGGTTGCCCGGTCGGGAATGGCAGGCGGATCCGGCGGCCAGCTCGTCGAGGCCAGCTGCCGATTGCGCGTCCTGTCAGAGCGCACGCAGTGGCTGCGCGAATATCCACAGCCCATCCCTTACGGAAGATAGCCCAAACCGATGGACATGACCGACGCCGCCAAACTCCTGCTCTTTTCGGGCGCCGCCTCGATGCTGTTTTCGACCTTGCTCGGTTTCCTGATGCTGGTGCCGATGCAGCCATGGGGGCGCCAGCTGCTGAAAGGCATGAATTTGAAACAGGTTGGCGCCGCGCATCTCGACTGGCTGATGCTCGGCCTGATGCAGGGGCTGGCGGGGGGTCTGGCCGTCGTTTTCGCCGTCGATCCTGCGCCATCGGCCGTATGGGCCATGGTCCTGGGCGGTTGGCTCAACCCGCTGGCGTATGTCTTTCGCGCTTTTGGCGTGAACGCCTTCGCATTCGACGGCAGCGCGACGCAGCGACTGGCTGCGGCGCTCGGTCTGGGTTCGAGCGTGGCGATTGCTTATGCCTGGGTGTCGATTCTTTCCGCCTGCTGGACCGGCTGGTGATATTCCAGAACAAACCTGCGACGATGCACCGGTGCCTCGCGGCTGTTGCCGCCACGCCGCCGGCATGGTGTTCAACGCCATGCAGATGAAAATTCCCAGCTTCCAATCATCCGGCGGCCTGACGCGACCGACCCTGTTATTCGCGCGTGTCGCCACGGCTGGCTTGTTCATGGCGCACGCTGTGGTGCGCATCGCCAACAACACAATCCCCCAGTTCGCCAAATTCATGGACGCAAAGGGATTCCCAGCCGCAGAAGCGCTCGTTTGGGCCATTACCCTAACCGAACTGGTGGCCGGCGTCCTGATCATCATGGGCCGATTTGTCCGCCCCGCGGCTGCGGCGCTGCTCGCGATTGCCACCGGGGGCATCGTCCTGATCCATCGCCATTTCGGCTGGTTCGTCGGCGAACACGGCACCGGCGGCAGCGAATATAGCGTTGCGCTCATCATCCTTTTGCTGCTGATCATGGCAGACGATCAGGACCGGCAGCGGCGATAATCCGGCCAGCGACGGCCGTCGCCACTGGCGGCCATGACGTGCTAGCCCATCACGATGGTTGCAGCGGACGACCGACAGCGTCAATTTGAGCCAATGATTTTTCGGTTCAGGCCCGCGGGGGCTCTTCCCTGACATCCGTCGCGGGCGCAGTGACTTCGGAACTTCAAGTCCGCCAAAGGGTCGCTTGGTGGCGAAGGGGCTCGCAGCGATGCGAGCCCCTTCCTATGTCATCCGAAAAAGGCGAACCGGTACGTCATGCTACTGGTATCGACGGCCCCATTGCGCGACCAAGCGACTATGGCCGCCACAATCGTCGGCGGCAGCGGAGTTTCAGCGCCCATGCAGACACCCCCGGCCGAACGAATATTGGTTGCCGACGATCACCCCGTTTTCCGCGACGGCATGTCCCGTCTGGTCGGCGGCGCATTTCCGCACGCGGACGTTGTCGAAGCGGGCAACGTCGATGAGGTCATGGCACTGGCCAGCGACGGCTCCCCGCCCGTCCTCTTCATTCTCGACCTGATGTTTCCCGGCATGGATCCGTTGGCCACCATCCCTGCCCTTCGCAGCCAGTTTCCGACATCGTCCATAATCATCATTTCGATGTCGGACGACACCGAAACGGTCCAGCGCGTGATGCGGCAGGGCGCCGACAGTTTCATTGGCAAGGCTATGCCGTCCGATACGATAGTGTCGGCGATCAAAGCGGTGCGAAACGGCGATACGATGGTCCTGGTTCCCGAGACTGCATCGATCGTTCCGTCGCCATCGCCGCAACCACGAAGTCAGGAACTCACGCCGCGTCAGCGCGATGTATTGTCACAATTGGCAACAGGCAAAACCAACAAGGAAATCGGTCGTCAACTCGACATATCGCCGTTTACCGTCCGCATTCACGTGTCGGCACTGCTGCGGATATTGGGCGCGCATACGCGGTCGGAGGCCGCGACCAAGGCCAACGCGATGGGTCTCCAATAGCCGCGGTCAACCGTTCCGGTCGACGATCTGGCGACCGCGCAACGCCGCAATCGCCGACCGCAGTTCCGCTGGCCGCACCGGTTTTTTGAGCACGAGAATGCTCGCGTCCGCGACGGTTTCCTCAATCGCCAATGCGTCATGCCCGGTCATCACAATCGTCATCGGCGGTGGGTTTTGGTGCCGATACAGTGCAATGCAATCGGCGCCCGTCATCCCCCCACCAATATCGAAATCGGTGACGATCACATCGCACGGCTGCGCGTGCGGCGGCACGGTGGACCAGGCGGCGACATCGGCGCCCCATGTCCGCAGCAGGTCCGCGGTCGCATCGAGCACATCGATGTCATCTTCGACAAGCAAGATGCGCAAGCCGTGCAGCGGGACGGCATAGCTGCCATCGCCACCGATCTCGCGCACCGACGACGCAGACACCGCGACCAATCCGTGAATCGCGACCCCGGTACCATGGCCCAGGATGGAGCGAATTTCCGCGTCCAGTCCCATCAGCGCGCCCAGCCGTTTGACGATCGAGAGCCCCAAACCGACGCCCTGCATATCAGCGCTGCCCAATTTGCGGATCTGATAAAATTCCTCGTACAGTCGTGGCAGATGCTCGGCCGCAATGCCCGGGCCGCGATCCACCACCCAGATCGAAAGATGGTCGCCGCGTCGGCGGCAGCCAACCAGAACGGGGCCACGCGGCGCATATTTGATCGCGTTCGACACCAGATTTTGCAGCATCGTCAACAACAGCGCCTTGTCGGCCCGAACGATCCGGTCGGATGCCACGAAGCGCAGATCGACGCCTGCCCACTGGGCGCTGACCTGGTTCTGCTGGTCAAGCATGCGGAACAGCTGGCCGACCTCCACCGGCTCAAGCTTCGGCGTCACCGCGCCGCTGTCGAGCGTCGAGATATCGAGCAGCGAGCGGAACAGGTCGGCGACGCCTTGCAGCGATCGATCGATGCGATCGACGATGGTGCGCTGCTCGGGAGCGAGCCCGGTCTGCGTCAGGCTGTTGAGGAACAGCCCGATTGCGTGCACCGGTTGCCGCAGGTCGTGGCTGGCCTGCGCGAGGAAGCGCGACTTGGCGGTGTTGGCCTCCTCCGCATCACGGCGGGCTTGCTCGATGCTACGCAACAACGTCCGGATATACAGCGGGACGATCAGGGCAGTGAGCGAAAGCGTCACGGCGAGGGAGGGATTGGCCTGCCAATAGGGTGTCAGCGCCGCTATCGTGCCCAGCGTAACCTGCGCCATAATTGCGGCGACAATCATATAGCGCGACCCAAAGCGCAGGCCGTTGCCGACCGTGACCCACATGATCATGGCATAAACCGGCAGCATCACCTGGCACCCGACGATGATCGCGAACGCGAGGCCGGCATAATCATTGGCCATCGAAAACAGCCGTCGCGCCGGATAATGCCCCGGATAGCGCCGGATGACATGTAGCAACCCGGCAGCGATCGGCGTGTAGCAGGCAAAGTAGCCGAGCACGGCGATCGCCCAAGGCTCGATGCGATGGTCAGGCGAAACAATGATGCTGGCCACGGTGGCATAGGTTGAAATCAGTACCAGCAGCGCGAGGCGGATCCACGCCTGTTTGCGCTCCGACGCATCTTCCGCCGGTGTGCTGGCCACGCGTTGGAACAAGCGCGCTACGCCATCACCGATGTCGGCGGCGAATTGCACGTACCGCATAATATCACCCGTCTTTGGATTTCTCCGCCAAGCGATGCCCGGCCGCGACGCGCGAACTTGGCGGTCGAGCAGCAAGGGGTGCAAGCTTTCCGATGCACCATGACATTTTACCGTGCGACGCCGTGGATGCAGCGTGATGGCGGTGGGCTAGTGCAACGCGCGACGCTGTTTTCATCACGAGGCAGCGGCAAATGGGCCGCGCGATGGACCTTGGCCCTCCCCCCGCCTTTGGAACCATCGCAAACGCAGGAAGCGGCGTCGTTCATACCCCCGAACGGCGCCGCTTCTTTTTTCCGTCGCTCTCCCGTTCCACACGCTCGATGCGACGCGATGATTGCTGACCCAATCAGAACGCCTGTTTGACGTTGATCAACACGCCCTGATCGACCCCCGCCCCGCTGTTGTCGCGACGCGAATATTCGATGTCGACGGCAGTCCGGTCACCGATCATCATCTCGACCCCCAGCCCCATCAGCAAGCGGCTGCGCGCATAGCCGGTCAGCGGGACAGCATTGAACGGGCCAGATATCTGATCGAAATAGGCGACCAGTGCTTGGCCGTCGCGTTCGATATCGCGCTGATACTCCAGTCGCAGGCGCGGCAGGAAAAAGCCGTTTTCGACCGCAATGCGGTAATCGATCTTGGCGCCCGCCCCGATCGACGTGAAAGCCACATCCTGATCGAGATAGGTCAGGTCGAAAACCGAACCGCTGTTTTCGGTATAGCCATTGAGCGTGCCGCGCTGCGCATCGATCCGTGCATAGGGGGTGAAGCGCCAGTCGCCGCTTTCGATGTCGGCACCCGCGGACACCGAACCGAACCATTGGCGCCCACTGCGCGACGAATTGACCAGCGCGCCCGACAAGGTGACGTAGCGGCGCAGGTCGAAGTCGAGCCACTGATAGCCCGCTAGCCAATCGATGTAGAGGCCGCCGCCGAGTAGATGGCTGCCATAGACTGCAACCGTTTTCGCTTCACCTTCGCTCTGCGACCCACTGCGACCGACGTCGGTGGTCTCGCGGCCGAGGCCGATCCCGATACCCGCTGCGAACGAGGGGCTGAACCGATAATCGGCGCCAAAGGTTACCCCTTCGGATTCAAAGCGTTCGGACGGTCGTCCGGTCTTTTCATCGCGATCGCCCCAGCGGATCGTGCCGCCCGCCCAGACGGTCAGCGGCGACGCGGTGCTACCACCCGTACCATCGGCGTTTGCAGCCGCATTCGCACCGTCACCAGCCTCCGCCGATCCGATCGCACCGCCGCCGAGCAGGCCGCCGCCCATCGCACCGCCGGTCAGCGGACCGCCATGCGGGTTGGTACCAAAGCCGCCCGGCTGACCGTTCGCCCCGCCCGCGGCATTGCCGCCCGCATTGGCGCAGACCGGATTGGTCCAAGCGGTCATCGTGTCGATGCAATGGTCCGACGCGCTGATCCGCAGCGAATTGCTGAACCCGCCGCTGCCACCGCCGCGGCGCAGCCCTTCAAGCCGGCGGTTGAAATTGCCGACCTGCGTATCGACGAAACGGCGGGCCGAATTGACCTGCGCCTGGACCAGTCCGCGCACTTCGGGATCGTTGGCGGGATTGGGCCGCGCGACGATGCGCAGCGTATAGGAAATCGTCGCGGTCGATGGGGTACCGCCGGTGCTGTCGCTGACGGTGATCGCAAAGGTCGCGTCGCCCGATCCGGTCGGCGTGCCGGCAATCACCCCGGTGGTCGCATTGATCGTCAGGCCCGCAGGCAGCGCGCCCGAACTGACCGCAAAACTGTAAGGGGCAATGCCCCCCGTCGCCGTAAGCCGTTGACTATAGGCGACCCCTTGCGTGCCCGCTGGCAACGTCGCCGGGGTGACCGTGATCGCCGAATTGCCGACGGTCAGCGTCAGGCTGGCGGTACCAGCCTGACCATTGGCGTCGGTGATATTGACGGTGAAAGCAAAGGCGCCCGCTGCGGTCGGTGTCCCCGACACGACGCCGCCCGGCGACAGCGCGAGCCCGGCAGGCAACGCGCCGCCGCTCAACACGAAGCGATACGGCCCCACGCCGCCTGCTGCTGTCAGCGTGGCGGTGTATGCAGCACCCGCGGTTGCCAGAGGCAGCGCGGCCGGCGTCACGGTGACCAGCGGCGCCACGACGGTCAGGCTGTAACTGCCCTGGACCGTGAACGGTGCGCCCGCACCGGTCGATCCGGTGTCGGTGGCGGTTACCGCAAAGCTGAAATTCCCCGACGCCGTCGGCGACCCGGAAAGCAGTCCGGTCGACGGGTTGAGGGTGACGCCCGTCGGCAGATTGCCGGTCAGGCTGTAACTGTAGGGGCCGACCCCGCCGGTTGCGGTGATCGCCTGACTGTACGCCGCCGCATAATTGGCGGTGAAGTTGCCCGTCGCGGGCGTCAGCGCCAGCACCGGCGCGTTGACGACCAGCGTGAAGGTCTGGCTGGCGCCAAACGGTCCGGCACCGGTCGAAGCGTCGGTCGCGGACACGGTGAGCGCAAAGCTGCCCGCGCTCGTCGGGACACCCGACACCGTGACGCTGTTCGCGCTGCTACCGCTGATCGCCAGCCCCGTCGGCAGGTTGGTCACCTGATAGCCCGCGAAGGGCTGCGCACCGCCGCTGAAGGTGAAGGTCTGGCTGTACACCGTCCCGGCGGTTGCGGTCAGCGGGCCGCCCGCCGCGATCGTGATCACCGGATTGGCGACGGTGATCGTCACCGTGGCGGGAGCCGACGTCCCACCCGCATTGGTCGCGGTGTAGAAGAAGCTGTCGCTGCCCGCAAAGCCTGCGCTCGGCGTGTAGGTCACGCCGGTGCCGCTGGCGACCGCCGTGCCGTTTGCAGGCGGTGCGGCAATCGCAACGCTCGTCGCCGCGCCGCCTGCAATGCTCAACGCGATCGGGTTCGCCGCGCTGCCATAAGCGACCGCTGCCGACACCGGATTGGCGATCGGCGCCGGTTGTTCGATCTGGACCGCGTAATTTTGCGTTGCCGCATAAGGGCCGCTGCCGGTACTGCTGTCGGTGGCGGTTACCGCGAAATTGAAGGTACCAAAGATCGTCGGCGTACCCGACAGCGTTCCGCCCGCGGACAGTGTCAGCCCGCCGGGCAATGCGCCCGTCGTCACGGCATAGCTGTATGGCGCGGTGCCGCCGGTCGCGGGGTTCAGCGTCGCATTATAGGCAAAGCCGACCTGCCCGCCCGCCAGCGTCGTCGGGGGCAGCGTCACCACTGCCGCGCCGATCGTCAGGCCATAGGCTCGGCTGCCGGTCTGCGCATTCGCGTCGGTCGCGGTCAGCGAGAAACTATAGGTGCCACCGGCGGTTGGCGTACCCGTGATGCTCCCCCCGCCCGACAAGGCGAGTCCCGGCGGCAGAACGCCAGCCGTGACGGCATAGCCATAGGCCGCAACCCCGCCCGACGCGGTCGCCGTCTGGCTGTAGCTCGTCCCGACGGTCCCGTTCGGTAGCGTTTCGGGCGTAATCGTGATCGTCGGCGCCGGAACGTTGATCGTGTAATTCTGGGCTATGATGAACGGCGATCCAGCGCCGGTTGAACCAGTGTCGGTCGCGGTAATCGTCACCGGATAGCTGCCCGGCGCGGTCGCAGTGCCGCTGATCTGGTTGCCGGTGAACGACAACCCCGTGGGCAACGCCCCGGTGAGCGCATAGGTGAAGGGTCCGACCCCGCCGCTCGCGGTAAAGGCCTGCGCAAAGGGCGCATTGTAAGCGGCGGTCAAAGTACCCGCCCCTGGCGTCATAACGAGCGTCGGCCCGGCAACGGTCAGCGTGAAGGTCTGGCTGGCGCCAAACGGCCCGGCGCCAGTCGAAGCGTCGGTCGCCGAGACGGTGAGCGTGAAGCTGCCCGCGCTGGTCGGGGTCCCGATGATCGCCATCGTGTTCGCGCCGCTGCTCCCCGCCCGCATCCCGGCGGGCAGGCCGGTGACCTGATAATTGGTGAACGGCTGGGTTCCGCCGGTGAAGGTGAAGGTCTGGTTGTAAGCAGCGCCAACCGTCGCGGTGAGCGCCCCCCCCGCGGTGACCGTGATCGCCGGGTTGGCGACACTGATCGTCACCGTCGCCGGGGCCGAATTGGCGCCATTGTTGCTGGCAAGATAGGTGAAGCTGTCCGACCCGGCAAAACCGGTATCGGGGATATAGCTGATCGTCATCCGGTCGACGATGGCACGGCCGTTCGTCGGCGGCGTGACCACCGCGACCGAATTGGCGGTGCCGGTAATGCTGAGCGGGATCGGGGTCAGGCCCGCGCCATAAGCGACGCTTGCGGTGACCGGACCCACCACCGGCGGGGTGTTGACGATGTTGATCGAATAGCTCCGCTGCACGACCCCCGCGCCGCCGGGGTTGCTGTCGGTCGCGGTGACGACAAAGCCGAACAGGTTCGCCGTCGTCGGCGTCCCGGCAATCGCACCCGAGGGCGACATCGTCAGTCCGTAAGGCAGCTCGCCCGAGGTCACGGCATAGGTGTAGGGCGCGACGCCGCCGGTCGCGAAATTGATCTGCGCCGAATAGGCGGTGTCGGTTGCGCCGTCAGGCAAGGTCGTTGCGGGCAGGACGAGCGCCGGAACATCGACGGTGAGCGTATAGGCTCGCGCGCCTGTGTAAGGACCGGGCGCACCGGTCGCATCAGAGGCGGTGATCGTGAAGGTCCGCGGGCCGCCCAGCGTCGGGGTCCCCGACAGCGTCCCACCGGACGCCAGCGTCAGTCCAGGAGGCAAGCTGCCCGAAGTCACTGCAAAACTGTACGGCGCAATCGACCCGTCGGCGGTGATTGTCTCGCTGTACGGTACCCCAAAAGTTGCGTTGGGCAGCGTGGTCGGCGTCAGTTCGATGAATGGCGCGGCGATGGTCACCGTATAGGCGCGGCTGGCCGAATAGGGCCCCGGCGCGCCACTGCTGTCGGTGGCAGTGATTGTGAAGCTGACATTGCCTGCGGCAACCGGCGTCCCCGACAAGGTGCCGTCGGCGGCCAGCGTCAGCCCGGCGGGAAGGGTTCCGGCCGTCACCGTGTAACGATAGGGTGCGACACCGCCGTCGGTAGTCAGGATCGCGCTGTAAAAGATGCCAACGGCTCCGTCAGGCAGATTGACCGGCAGGATATCGAGCGGCACATCGTCGTTGACGATCGTCCCGGTGCCGGTGCCGGTGCCAATGGTGGCATTCAAAGCGCCCGACAAGACGGCGGTGATGCTCTCGTCGCTTTCCGGAGTCGTGTCGCCAAGGATTGTTACCGGGAAACTCTTGGTCGTTTCGCCGGGCTGGAAAGCGAAGGATGCCGTGGTCGCATTATAGTCGGTGCCCGCGCTCGCCGATCCGTTGGCGGTCGCAACATCGATCGACACCGGCTGGCCGCTGGGCGCGTCGAGCGTGATCACGAAGTTCCGGACGGTGGCCCCGCTATTGCCTTCGACCACCGAAAAGCCGTTGATCGAAAGCGACGGCAACGGATCGTCATTGGTGATCACTCCGATGCCCTGTGACCCGTTGACAAAGGCACCGGTCACATTGGCGATCCGGACAAAGAAATCTTCGTCGGGCTCGTTCAGCGCATCGCCGTTCACGACGACGGTGAAAGTCGCCGATGTTGCGCCCACCGGAATAACAAACCCGGTCTGGCTGTTGGCGACGTAATCCTGACCCGCAAGCGCGAACCGGTTGAAAGTGGCAATATCGAAGGTCACGCCCCCCGTCGCGGCGGGCGCTGATAGCGTCACGGTAAAGACCATGTTGGTCGTCCCGCTATTGCCTTCGGTTACCGTGGCATTGCCGATTGCTATGCTGGGGAAATCGTCGTTGAGAATCGTGCCGGTCGCGCTGCCCGGCGTCCCGACGATATAGCCCGCGCCGACAGCAAGAGTGATAATGACCGTTTCGTCAGGTTCGATCGTACCGTCCGAGTTGGGGTTGATGACAATCGTCTGGCTGGTCGATCCGGCCGGAATGACAACCGACGTTCCCGTCGACGCATAGTCGTTGCCGTTGATCGCCGTTCCGCCCAGCGTGAAGTTCACGGTCAGAGCCGACGTCGGCGCCGCATCGAGCGCGACCGTATAGACCAGATTGGGAGCGCCATTCTCCTGCGTACTGGCCGGTGCGACGGTGATCGTCGCCGTCGGCACATCGTCGTTGAGGATCGTTCCGGTCGCCGAAGCGGGCGCACCAACCAGATAGCCTGCGCCCGCCGCAACGGTAAGGATGACCGTCTCATTGGCTTCGACAGCGCTGTCGGCGGTGGGGTTGATCGTTATCGTGGCGGCGGTGGCATTGGCGGCAATCGTGACCGACGCCACGCCGCCGGTATAGTCGGTTCCCGCCGTTGCGGTGCCCGATGCCGTCAGGTTGACCGTCAGCGGGCTGGAGCTCGCGGCGCTGCGCGAGACGGTATAGACCATATTGGTCGCGCCATCTTCGGGCACTGACGCGGGCGCCACCGCGATGGAAACGGTCGGCAGCGCTGCCACAGTCACCGTCAATGTCTCGAGTTCAAAATAGGGCGCGTTTGACGGTGTACTGGCGTCGGTGACCCGCAATTGCACCGTTGCGCTGCCAGTGGTGACCGGAGTTCCAGTTATCAGGCCACTGGACGACAAGGTCAAACCGAACGGCATCGGCGCGCCGGGTGGTTCCGTCGCATAGATATGCGGCGACAGACCGCCGCTAGTCGCCAGCTGTACCGACGCCGGGACGCCGACGGCTAAAGTAACGTTCGATGTTGTCAGCGACAGCGAGGGATTCTGGACCGAGCCCGAGTAGCTCTTAACCGAAAAAGCGCCCGTAGAATCCTCGGATCGAACGCTGAAAGAATACAGCCCGCGGTGTGTCGGGGTGCCCGACAGCACACCCGACGGACTTAGCGTCAATCCGGACGGAAATGAGCCGCTCGCAAGCGAGTAGGTGTACGGCCCCGCTCCCCCGGTCGACGACAAGGTCTGGCTGAACGGCGTACCGGCGGTTAGCGTCGGCAGGCTAGTAGGCGCCACAACAATCGCCGACGACGGCGGCGTAATCGTAATCGTAAACCGGATCCACCGCAGATCCAGGTCCTCCATCTCGAAAGTGTCCTGCGTCGCGGAATCGCCGTTGTGGTTATAGATCAGCACTGACTTTGCGGTGCTTGGCGGCACAAAATCTTGACGGACCGTCGCTTGACCATGCGAAGGCCCGTTGCGGGTCTGCGCGGGGCCATTGCCGTAGCCAAAGTTGTAGTCGTCGCATTCGGTTATATCGATTTCGATCGAGCCGCCATTGGCGACGGTCGCAGTTTGCGGCGAGCAAGCCAGCGACGTATGCTGGGCGCTGGCTGTTCCAGACAGCAACGTGCCAAAAGCGACCAGCACCGCAATTGCCATCCAGCGCGCAACAGCCCTGCGCAAAACCGCCAGTTTCATGATATTCCGTTCCCCGCGCTGCCCGTCAGAAGACAAGGCCGCCCGCGGCAAACCCTAGAAGCGAGGGTGTCGCGTCACTAGAAAGGGAAATGTGCTAGCCCATATAAAGCGAAGGCTCGAAGCGCATTGAATCATGTCGGGTTTGCGGATCAGCAACCAGCTTGCGGATGTTGCCAGCTGGCTTTCGCTGCGCCGCGAACACGGCAGTCGCCGGTGCCGATTTGCGAGCATGGTTTACGCGCCCCAAAGGCTGCATTGCACCTAAACCGGAACGGTGACTTGTTTGCTGCCGAAGACCGCCTGCCAATTTTCGATTTCAGCGAACACGACGTCGTCGGCGGCATGCGCTAGATCCGCCACGCTGCCGTAATCGAGCGCGGCATCGGGCGCGCCCGACAGACGCTCGATCCGCGCATGAATGGTCGCCAGCTTTTCGGCGGTTACCTCGGAAATCGACGCGAAGCGTTCGAAATCGCCAAAATAGCGGATGCCCGCAATACCCGCGCCGAAGGTCGGGAACAGAACGCCCAACACCGTGAAGAGCTTGGCGAGATGCGTCACGGGTTCGATCGGGATCAGCCCGAATTCGCCCGCGCCCACCAGCAGCAGGTACAGGGCCACCGACGCCACCGCGCACTGAAACAGCCGTTCAGACAGCTGGTCCAGACTATGGTGGACATTGGTCAGTCGCCGGGCTTTGTCGAAATGATAGTCGCGCTGCGCGACGACGTGCCGATCGAGCAGCCCGACGAGCACGCCGCGCAAATAGGTCGGCGTGATTGCAAGCTGCGGCAAGCCGACCCCGCGCAGCGTGTGCCGGGCATAGAATTCGGGCCAGTCGGTCTCGGTGCCCTTCGGCCATCGTCCCGTCGCCCGCGCGCCGCCAAGCGCCAGCAGAATCGCACCGTGGCGAAGATATTCCGCGGCGCGGCGTGTCTCGAACCAGCGGCCGTGCCAGCGTCGACGCTGACCGAAAAAGGTGATCGCCACGATGATACAGAGCAGGGCCAGCTCGAACAGCGCAAAGCCCCATTTTCCGGTTGCCGGGACCAGAGGCAGATAAGCGGTACCGCCAACGATCGCCAGGCTGGAGAGGATAAAGCTGACGATCATCCCGCCGCGATAGCTGTCCGATAAACGCGCAGAAATGCCGTCGAGCCAGCGGAAACGCCGGGCAACCTGCTCTGCGATCGCGGTCGCCAGCGGCGCCCCGACGTCGGGCAGATCGCGCACCGCCGTCAGCATCGGGTCGTCGGCCATGGCCTCGATATCGTCGGGCGCGGGATAATATTCGGTCAACCGGCGTAGCCGCGATCGGTCCGAACGGCCACCGAACAACGCCTCGATCCGCCGATAGGCGTGGGCGAGCCGGTTGCTGCGCGGGCGCCAACGCTCGCCCGCCAGCGTAGCCAGGCCGGGATGGCCTGCTTTGCTGTCCGCGCCAAGGAACCCCTGGACGATGGCAAAGAGCTGCGCCTCTCGGTCGGCGGAAACACCATCGCCGCCGTGGCCCACTAGCGCTTCGGGGCCGATCAGGATGCGCCACTGTTCCGGCGCACGCGTGTCGATCCAGATCACCGGCGCGCCATGTTGCAACGCCGCCGCGATCGTGTGTCCGGTGCCACCGACATGCGCGGTCGATACGCCGTCCCACACCCCGATCAACAGATCCGATTGCTCGATAACGATCCGCCCCGCCAGCGCCACGCGACGCGACACCTCGGCGGCGAGCAACTGCGCCTTGCCGCCATTGTCGGGATCGTCGAACTTGGCCAGCAACAGGTCCGTGATCGCGGCGTCCTGATCGGCCAGACAGAATAGCTGCGCCCGGTCGCTGATCCTGCGGATTGCGTCGGCATGGCCCTGCGTCGCCTGATCTTCCGCCTCCTGACCCGCCAGCAGGGCGCGAAGGTCGGCAGCGCTCCGCGGCAAGGCGTTGATTGTTTTGTTCAGCCGACGACCAAAGGGTAGCGGCGCGACAAGATCGTAACCCCGCGCCAAGGCCATCTCTGCCGCGATGACGTCGGTGCCATCGGCCAGCAGGCTGTGCAGACGCGCCGCCGCGATCGGCCCTGCCCCCAGCTGCGGCGGCGCCGCGGCCATCGCATTGTCGATCAGGTCGAGGATCGCACTCAGCGCCGCGGCGATCCGATCAGCATGACTTTCGAACCCTGGATGATTGAAGCGATGTCCCGTGACCCCGATGTGCAACCGCCGTTCGGGCGGCGGCGGGGCGCTAGCCGACGGGTCGGCCTTGCTCATCGCCCTATTGCCGCCCTACCGATGTCGGGGCGGAGCGAATTGGCCACCCCAGCTGCTCTGTCGTCATCGCCCACCATAGCAAGGCGGGGTAACGGAGCCGGACGACGGCGTCAAACGCGATGCTGACCGCTTGTTGATTGCCGGGAATTGATGGTAACCTGCTGCCCGTGCGGGATCGGGTGCGTGGGCGCGCCCGGCCACCCCGCCGGGGGCAAAAGCGCATGGCGGCGTCGGGTCAGGGGACAGAAGCAACGGGCGATCAAGGCGCCGCGCCCGCCGTTTTCCTGAGCTATAGCCGAACCGATCAGCCGCGCGCCCGTCCGGTCATCGATGCCTTGATCGCGGCAGGTTTCACGGTGTGGTGGGACGGCATGCTGCGCGGCGGCGAAAATTTTCTGCCCACAACCGAAGCCGCGCTCGAACAGGCGCGGGCGGTCGTCGTGCTGTGGTCGAAGACATCGGTCGATTCGCATTGGGTGCGCGACGAAGCGCAGCGCGGACGCGAGCGCGGCTGCCTGGTGCCGCTGACCATCGACGGCAGCCAGCCACCGCTGGGGTTCCGGCAATTCCAGTTGATCGACATCGGCAAATGGCGTGGCCGCGCCGATGCTTTCGAATTTCAACCCGTCCTCGACGCGGTGGGCGCACTTGTTGGGCGGGCGCCCGACCGCCCGATCACGCAAAAGACCGGGATCGATCGCCGCGCACTGATCGGCGGCGGGGCGATCATACTCGCCGCGGGTGGCGGTTTCGCGGCGTGGCGCGGCGGATGGCTGTCGGCATCGCCGGCAAAGGATGACAGTATCGCGGTGCTGCCTCTTCAGAATCTCAGCGAACAGCGTGACCAAGAGTATTTCAGCGAGGGGCTGACCGACGAGATCCGCCTCGCGCTGTCGCGCAACGGCAGGTTGCGGGTGCTCGCCCCCACCTCGACCAACAGCGTTCGCGACAGCAAGCTGGCGCTACCCGATATCGCCCGAAAATTGGGGGTTGCCTATCTGCTCGGCGGCAGCGTGCGGCGTTCGGGTCAGGCGCTGCGGATCACCGCGGAACTGCTCGACGGACAAACCGCTACGCGGCTGTGGTCCGACGTGTTCGATCGCCAACTGGATGATATTTTCGCGTTGCAGGCTGAAATCGCTGGCAAGGTTGCGGGTGCGATGTCGGCGCAAGCGACCGACAGCGATACTCTGGCGGCGGACGCCGAAGCGGCCACGGTCGGCGGCACACGCAATGGCGCGGCTTATGACGCGTTCCTGCGCGGTCAGGCCTATTATGCGCTGCGCTCTGGCGAAGCCGCGTATCGCGCCGCGATCGCACAATATGAAGCAGCCATCGCCGCCGACCGCCGCTTTGCCCGCGCCCACGCCGCGCGCGCGCTCGTGTTGCTGATCCTGACAAGCAGCTACGCAAAGGCGGGTGAGCTCAAGGCGCAATATGACGATGTGATCGCATCGGCGCAGCGTGCGGTCGAGCTGGCGCCAACCCTCGCCATGGCGCAAGCGATCCTCGGCTATGCGCTGGTGCAGGCGCGGTTCGACCTGCGCGGTGCGCGGCGACCCTATGACCTTGCCAACCGCCTGGGCCAGGGCGATGCTACGGTGTTGACGCTCTATGCGGGCTATCAGACGCAGATGGGCCGCGCGACCGCGGCGTTGGCGGCGATCCAGCGCGCCGCCGCACTCGATCCGCTCAACGCCGGGGTCCACCGCGGCATCGGCTGGGTCCAGTATTTTGCGCGCGATTTCGACGCGGCGGTCGCCGCTTGCCAGCAATCGATCGCGATTACCGCCGATGTCGAGGACGCGCACGGGATTATCGGCGACTCGCTGTACCAACAGGGCAAATTTGCCGAGGCACGCGCCGCCTATCAAAAGGAACCCGGCGCGCTGATCGGCCTGACCGGTCTGGCGATCGCTGCGCACCACATGGGCGACGCGACCGCGGCGCGCGATGCCAAAAGCCGGTTGCAGCAGGCGCTGGGCGCCGCCGCCACCTATCAACAGGCTCAAATCGCAGCACAATGGGGCGATGCCGACGCGGCGATGCGGTTGTTGCAGCAAGCCCGCGCGATCGGCGACAGCGGCATGACCCTGCTCGCGGTCGATCCGATGCTCGACCCGCTGCGCACCCGCGCCGATTTTATTCATTTGCTAAAGAGTCTGGGCTTCGCCTAGCTTTGATGCCTTCGAGTTTTGGAGGGGACCATCATGAAGAAATTTCTGGCTTTGACGGCTTTGACGTCAGCATCGATCCTGCTTGCCGGCTGCAACTCGGCACCCAAGGAAGAAGAAGCCCCCGCCGCGACCGAAGCGGCGGCACCCGAAGCACCCGCGCCGGACGCGGCAGCTGCCGACATGGCGCCGGCCGCCGAGGCCACCGCAGCACCCGCCGACGCGGCGGCAGCGACCGATGGCACCGACGACACTGAAACCGGTGGCGGCGGCATCAAGCCCGTCGATTCGGGTAATTAGCCGCGGCGCGATCACGTCGCGGCTTTTGCTGCGGCCTGAATCGCCGGGGCGTCATTCAGACGTCGATCAAATACCGCCCGCTCGCCGGATCGCTTTCATTCGGCCGTGGGTCCGGTCGCTTTCTTTGCGCGCGCGATCCAGTCGCGATACACTGAAATCCGCGTATAGACGCCGGGACGATCGTCGTTCTTGTCGCCGCAACCTTTCTTGGCCCAGGAAATAATGCCGACGACGATCGGGCGCTTGCCGCGCGGCGCGTAGGCAACGGGGCCGCCGCTATCGCCGGGGCAGGTTTTGACCCCACGCGCGCCCGCACAGAACACGCGCGCGTGGATGCGGGCGACCAACGCGCCGTCGGCAGCCCGGATGGGGCGATAGTCGGGGTCGCTGGCGCAGCGCGCCTGATCCCACAGATTGAGGTCGAACTTGCGCAGGAACGCGACGGGCAATCCGCCGATCCCCATCGTCACGCCCCAGCCGGTCGCGCCGATCGCGCCCGCGGGCGCCGCCTCGGGCAAATCATCGAGTTTCGCCACGCCGATGCGCGCGGGATCGCGGCGCTGGCCGTCGCGCCGCAGCCTCAGCAGCGCAATGTCATAATCATATTTGTTGGCGGGGTCGTAATGCGCATGGCGGACCAGCCGCTCGACCCGCGCCGTCACGCCCTCGTTGCTCGCGATGTCGGCCACCCCGAGCTGCACCACGATTCCGGCGCGGACATGGCTTTGGTTGACGCAATGCGCCGCGGTCAGCACCCAGTCGCGATCGATCAGCGTCCCCCCGCAAATATGGCGCAGCCGCCAGCGCGGGATCGCGGGATTGTCGATGCCGGGCACCGCCGCGTTGGTGACGCTGTCGGCGTAGCGGATCTGCACCTGGAACGGCGCCTGCTGGATCCCGACGCGATAGCCGCCGCCGCCAATGACGCTGGGCACGCCCGGTTCGACCGCCATGGCTTCGTTCACCCCGCGCGAAAATTGTTCGAACTCCTCGCGCCGCGCGCCTTCGCTGCCCGGCCGAAAACGATCGGAGGTCGACACGATGATCGCAACCCGGCTGTCGATTTCGACAATTTCGAGCGCGTCAGGGTTGATGGCGAGCGGCTCGTCCGCGGTTTTGCCGTCCGGCGGCGTCGGCACCTGCATATAGGCGGCGGCTGGCGCGCTCAGGCTCGTCGCCGCAGCGATTGCGCTCGTCATCCGGCTTAGCCGCATCATGGCCACTCCCCCTCGCCGCCGTGTGTCGGCGGCTACTCCGCTGTCACGCCCCGCGCCTTCTTGGCGCGCGTGATCCAGCCGAGATATTGGTCGATGCGCGTATAGACCGCGGGCCGACTGTCGCTGACGACGCCGCAGTCGCGCTTTGCCCATGACACGACGCCGACGACGCGCGGCGGCTTGCCGAATTCGCGGTAAAATACCGGACCGCCGCTGTCGCCGGGACAGGTGCGAACGCCTCGGGCGCCAGCGCAGAATATTCGCGGATGAACGCGCGGCGTCACCAACCCATTGGCCAGCCGTGCGGCGCCAAAATCGGGTAGCGCCGCGCATTGCGCTGAAGGCACCAGCGACATGACGCCATGCCGCAGGAAGGCGACGGGCAGATTGCCGCGCCCGCGCGTCACGCCCCAGCCGGTCGTCTGCAAAACAAGCGGGTTGGCCGACATCGCCCCTAGGCTGGCCGTCGCAATGACCTTGCTGGGGCGCCAGGCCGTCCCGCGCGCGAGACGTAGCAAGGCGATGTCATAGTCATAGATATTCCCCGGGGCATAGCGCGCGTGCCGGACGATGCGCTCAATCGGCACCGCGACCCCGTCGTCGCCCGAAATATCGGCGGCGCCCAATTGCGCGACAATCCCAGCCTTGACGTGCGCCGGCCCGACACAATGTGCCGCAGTCAGCACCCAATCGCGGTCGATCAGCGTGCCGCCGCAGATATGGCGCGTCTGCCAGCGCGGCACTGCAGGATTGTCGATGCCCGGCGCCTGCATATTGGTGACCCGGTCGGCGTAGCGGATTTGCACCTGGAACGGCACCTGATCGATCTTCATCGGTTCGCCGTTGCCCACCGGCACGACCGGGAAGCCGCCGGCGGCGACCAACGCGGCATTCTCTTCGTCGGCGTTGACCTGAAAAGAGAATATCTCGAACTGCGTCCGCTTCTCGGCCGCGCTGGACCGGTCGGTGGTCGGGGGGATCATATCGATGATCTGCGGCGGCAGTCCCAAAGCGTCGTCGTCAGCCAATCCAAAAGTGTGAAGGCCATCCGGGTTGACGGAGAGTTGTTCGCCGTCCCGTTGAGAAACAGCCGCGGCAATCGGTTCGGTTCCCGGCGGCGCAGCAAACGACGGCCCGGCGATCAACGCCAGTCCTGCCATCGACAAGGTCGCCCGATATTTCGAAGCCGGCATATCGCCCCCTTCGCCCCACGACGGAAAGCCTACGCTTTAACGGCTCGATTGGAAAGACGAGGTCTTGCACCCGGCAAAGGAGGCCGATCGCAACGCGCCATGTACCTCATGCTTGCGATGCCAGATGCGTTGACCTCGGGCATTCCGGTTAACGGAACAAAACCCGCCGAAAACGAAATAAAGTCCGGGATTTTGCCGATTTCCCCAAGCGGGGTAATTGGTGCCAGAAGAGGAATCTATAGTTAAGCCTATGATTCTGATATCAAAATGCATTGTCCGCGGCAGGCAAAATGATGGCCCCTTCGATGGCCCATGTCAAATTTTGCTGAAGTGGTTCGAGTGTTGGATGTCTCAACAACGCTCGCGAATTCTTATAGCGTAGCGGGGGGCGCCGAGCAACAGACAGAACGGGCGCGCAACCTTAAATTCCGCATCAGCTGGCCGATTCCGGTCAGGCCGCTTTTGGCGACAAAACAAAAACAGCGGACGTTCTGTGAAACATCAGAGCAATCGCACGCACGGCGTTCAGATTTCGGGTTAGACCTCGATGCCGTCCGCCAACGGTTCGCATCTTCCTCATCAACGACCAGGTATCGCACCTTGATTCCAATTTTGGTGTACCGCCGGGTATCGGGTTTCTGAATGGCTGCCTCAGACGACGTTCAAGCGTGAATCTAAAATACTGAGAGGGTGACGGGCGCTTTCTCGGCGAGGCAGCCTTGGACCGCCTCGAGCGTAGTGTCCGCATACCTCCCGCGCGAAAGACCATCCATGACCGAGATTATCGCGCCGCGAAGCGGCACGGCCTTTCCCCTGCTCCGCGGCGAGACGCTACGCGTTATCGATCCTGAGGGCGGGCAGGTCAGCGACATGCTGGCCTTCATGCACGGCGATGTTCGGGAAGTTGTCTCGAACGGGCGGACGTTCGACTATGAGGAAACGATTCGGCTGACGACCGGCAACCGGCTGTGGTCGAACCGGTCCAATCCCATGCTCGAGATTGTCGAAGACCATGTAGGCACGCATGATTTCCTGCTGACCCCGTGCAGCGAAGCAACGTTTCGCCATTTCTACAAGGACAAGCCCGTGCATCGCGGCTGTTTCGGCAATCTGGCTGAGGCGCTCGCACCTTATGGCATCGCCGAGGACGATATTCCCGTCGCATTCAACATCTTCATGAGCGTTCCGGTCGATGATGCGGGCAAGGTCAAGGTGCTGCCGCCACCGACCGTGCCCGGCGATTTCATACGTTTCCGCGCGCTCAACGACCTAATCATCGGGCTGACTGCTTGTTCGGCCTATGACAGTTGCGGCGGCACGTTCAAACCGATCCACTATGAAATCGAACGCTGACCGACGTTTGCGTTGAGCTGCAAATGTCGCGCATCCTTTAGCCTGTGCAATCGTTGGAGAAGCCTCAACCGAGAGGACCAGCGCTTGAAAATTCCAACCTATCTCGCCGGGGCGCTGCTGCTCGCCGGTTGCAATGCGTCACCCGATAAAAGTACGGACGAAACGCGCCCGGCGGCACAAGCGTCAACCGACGGCGATAGTCTGATATTCGCCGATGCCGAACCGGGCTCGCCCCCGTTCACGGAAACCCCCATCCTGCGGGCGCAGGTCATCCTCGACCATCTCGGTTTCTCGCCGGGCGTCATCGATGGCGAGGAAGGCGCGTCCTATGCGGCGGCGTTGCGCGGTTTTCAGCAGGCCAATGACATTGCCGACACGGGCAAGCTCGACACCGCGACGGAGAAGGCGTTGCAGCGGTGGCGGCAGGTGCCCGCAACGCGGGTGATCATCATTCCGGCAGGCTTTGCCAAAGGGCCATTCGTCCCGGCCTTTCCCAAAGACGCGGCCGAACAGGCCAAATTGCCCGCGCTCGGCTATCGTAACCTGACCGAGGCGCTGGCCGAACGCTTTCACACCACGCCCGAAACTCTCGTCGCGTTGAACAGCGCATCGACGCTGGTGGGAGCGGGCCGCCCGTTCCGCGTCCCCAACATTGCCGACATCGACCGATCGACGCTGGGCGAGGATTCGCGCGGCTGGAATGCGACGCTGGAACGCCTGGGTGTTGCACCCACGCAACCGGCAGCGGCGAAGGTGGTCGTCGACAAATCGGAAGGCGGGGTGAAAATATTCGACGCCAGCGACAAGCTGATTGCGCAATTTCCCGCGACGATGGGAAGCAGCCGCGATCCGCTGCCGATCGGGACATGGAAAATCCAGGGCGTCAGCCGCAATCCCGATTTTCACTATAACCCCAAATTGTTCTGGGATGTGAGCGATAGCAAAGAGGCGGCGCTTCTACAGCCGGGGCCGAACAGCCCCGTCGGGGTGGCGTGGATCGACATCAACAAACCGCATTATGGCATCCATGGCACAAGCGAGCCGCACACCATCGGCCGCGCCGAAAGCCATGGTTGCGTCCGGCTGACCAACTGGGATGCGGCGCGGCTAGCGCAGATGGTAAAGCCCGGCACGCCTGCAATTTTTCAGAACTGACGGTCAGAGGTCCGTCAGCGCCGCGATACCCCTCGCACCTTCGCTGCGGGTCGCTTCGCCGCCAAGCGCTGCACATTGGTCGCGACCTGGCGGTGAACCGGCGCCAGGCTCGCCGCGCCGATCCTGGCGGTCGCCTCGATCGATTGCAGCATCAGCGTGGTGCTGCGCTCGCCAAGATCGCCGATCTCGGCCACCGTCGGTAGTCGGCCACGCATCGCCATCGTGCCAAGGTGCTGGAAATGCTTCATCCAGGCCGTGTGACTGTCCCACCAGATTCCCGCCGCGGCCAATCCCGCGCGCGACAGCGTATCGATCTTTTCGGGGATCATCCGGCCAAGCTCGGCATGGTTCGCCGTCCACGGCGATTGCATCGCCTCGCCAATGATCGCGCCGCGCGCTGCGACGACCTTGTTCGCACCGCCAAAAGTTTCGGCAGCGCGGACGCTCGTGGTGTGCATTGACGCGCCCGCGGCGAGCATACGGTTCCATTTTGAGAAGGCGTCAAACATCGCCCGCGGCCTGCTGACGTTCGGCGGTCGCCGCGGCGTCGATCAGGCTCTGCCCGGTCCCCGCTGCGGCCTCGGGTGTCATCGTCGCTGCCACGCCGTCCGGCCCGTCGAGGAAGACGAGCCCGCCTTCGGCGGTCGCGATGCCCGGCTGGGTTTCGGGTTGGAGCTGGTCGGTCGCGTCTCTCATCATCTTGGCCTTCGCACGGAGGGAAGTTGGCTATCATCGTCGATATACAGATAGGCGGGATTGAACTGCGCGCGCGCGGCGAGCCCTGCCGGGTCGAGGATTTCGACCAGCGACGAACGGAACAGGCAAAGCTGCTCCTCGCGCAGCTGGCGCATCACGCGATTTACATGAACCGTCGTCAGCCCGCAGATTTCCGCAAGGTCCGCCTGCGTCAGCGCGAGCGCGAAGCGGCGGCCGTCACTGAGCCCCGCCGAAAAGAGCCGCGCATTGGTCTCGCACAGAAAATGCGCGACGCGCCCCGTGGCATCGAGGCGGCCGAGACGAAACAGCCACGCGCGGTGGATCGCCGCGTCGAGCAAGGTCGCAAACCACAGCTTGCGGATCAGCTGCGGCATTTCCTCCGCGATCGCTTCGATCTCGGCATGCGGGACGGTCGCGACCGTTGCGGTCGTCAGCGTCGCGACATCATGGTCGAGCACCTTGAGCGGAAAGGCGTGGAGATCGAGAAAGTCGCCGGGAAAGTGAATGGCGACAAGCTGGCGCAGGCCGTTCCGGTCATCGAGGTAGCGCGACATGATGCCTTCGAGCAGCAAGGTACTGTTAGTGAGCGGTTCGCTCGCGCGCGCCACGATCTTGCGGGGGCCAAAGGTCTTGACCTCGGTGATCGCGGCCTCGATCCGCGCGCGTTCGTTCGCGTCGAGGCTTGCACCGCGTTTGTCTCTCAAAAAGCGTTCGGTAAACATGCTGGACGATCCTTGCGACCGGGCTCGCGATCGATCAGCGATCACCCGGTGCCACGGTCCTAACGAGCGACATCGCCTGCTGTTGCATGGCAGGCGCCGTTAAACGCATGATGCAGGTTAGTTTCCGTCGTACCCGACGCACCGCGCCGGACAATTCGGTCGCGATCAGCGGCGAAGCGGCGCCCTTTCGGCCAGATCGTTGCGAATGGTCGTTGCCGCAATTCCGCCGCCGCCCATCGCATGGCTGATCTGGTCGAGCCCAAGCACGACATCGCCCGCAGCGTAGAGGCCCGGGACATTGGTGCGCTGGTGCGTATCGACCTTCAAGCAGCCCGCTTCGGACATCACCGCGCCCAGCGGTGCGGCCAGCTCGGAACAAACATCCGAGCCCAGAGCCGGATAGAGGCTATCGAAGGAAAGCTGGTCGCCGTTCACCTGCACCACGATGGCCTCATCCGCCAACGTGATCGCCCGGCAGCTACCGACCACCTGGATACCCGCGTCGCGCAATCGCCCATAATGGGCATCGTCCAGTTCGTGGCCGCCTTCCGGCGCGACCAGCGTGATGTCGGCGGTATAGCTGCGCAGAAACAGCGCTTCATCGCAGCCCCGATCGCCGGTGCCGAGCACCGCGATCCGGCGGTCGGTGACTTCATATCCGTCGCAGATCGGGCAGTAGCGCAGCCTACCATCGCTGAGCGCCTGTTGATGTGCAGCGTCGTCCATCATCGTGGGACGGCGGTTTATCACTCCGGTGGCGAGCAGGATAGAGAGCGCGGCAATGGCGGCGCCGTCCATCTTCGCAACGAACCCATCGCCGGTCCGCACGATGCTTTTAACCCGACCTTGGCGCAGATCGGCGTGATAAAGGCGCGCCTGCTCGCGCATCCGCGCCAGCAGATCGTTTCCCGATATACCGTCAGGAAAACCGGCGTGGTTGCGGGTCAGTGGGATGAGGCTGGCGCGACTCTGTCCTGCATCGACCACAGCGACCGACAAGTGAAACCGCGCCAGATAGATAGCCGCGGTCAACCCCGCCGGCCCGCCGCCGATGACCAGGCAATCCAGCAAGGATGGCGCGGCGCGCGGCGCTTCTATCGTCCGGCCTCCGCGATACTCGTCGGCGACGGCGATCGCGAACGGGCACCGGCCACACTTTCGGTCACGTCGGCACTGCGCAAATCTGGAAACATCGCTTGCCCCTTCCCTCCCGGCGCAAAGGCACCGCTTCGTCCGGCAAACGGACAGGCCCAATCGGCGCCGACGGCGCGTCCCGAATATTGCCGCGCTTCCGACACGCTGCCATGCCGCGCCAGCATCGGGTTGGCGTCGCCCGCCAGCGCGACGTCGCGCGCAATGATCGTGCTGCGCATCTTGTCATACACCCCGCTCGCCCGCAACTGGACGAACTGGTCGTGCAGGTTGAAGATCAGCGCCGGACGCTCGAAACGCCTCGCCGGACGGCTGGCCTGCGGATGCAGGCCGACGACAAAAAACGCCTCGCCGCCAAAGCTCAACGAAAAATGCGGGTCGCCGGGATCGGCGCTGACGCGCGGGTCGGCGGGCTGACCGTGAAAATCATCCTTGTCGGTCAGAGACTCCAAACGCGCCCACAGACAGCGCTCGAACGCTTCTTCGTCGAGCGCGTTATCGGTTTCGAACAGCACCGCGAGCGAGTGGAACAGCGTCGGCTCGCGCGCATAGCTGGACGCCAGATCGAGCAGATTGGGATAGATGCGCAGATCGTCCCACGCCGAACTCATGTCGCGTCCCACGACAATCCGCATCTGCTCCTTCGCAAGCGCCGACTTGGCACCGACGCACGGAAAAGCCGGATCGCGAATGAACGCCTGAAAGCGCTGGGCCAGTGGGTGGCCGGAGTCATCGACGGGGTAAAGCATGGGCGAGTAACCGTTGGCGGGTCGTCCGGTTGCGCCCGATTAACCTGGGTTGCATCGATTTGTTCGACCCGGCCGGTTGCCCCCTCACCAATCGGTCCAAGTTGATCGAGGTTAACGCGAATAGCGCCGCGACCCAGCAACTTTCGCAACGGCTCCCCGTTGATCGTCCGAAAAGGAACGACCTCATGAGCAACACGACACCCTCAACCGCCACCAAAGGCAAAAGTGGACATTTCGGCAAGTTCGTCGGCGCCGCCGTGCTTGGCGGCCTCTTCTGGTTCACCCGTGGCCGCAAGCCCGGCGCATCGACGCAGGATTCGCATTCGGCCGCTTTCGCCAACGGTGAAACCAACCCGGAGAATTTCGACCAAACGCGCTCGGCCGGTCCCGCGGGAATGCGCGATGCGCCCCGGCGCGACTGGGACCGCGTCGATGAAGCCGCCGACGAATCCTTCCCGGCCAGCGATCCGCCCGCTTATTGACGCCCCGGCGCCCGCAGTCACCGCTCGCGGCGAAGTCGCGCCCCGTGGCAATTGATCGTATGTAGCGTCTGCAACGCTTCAGCGGCAGCCTGCCACAGAGCGGCCTGCGCCGCATCTCCCTCGCCCGCCGCCCGTGCTGCGTTTGCACGCGCGTGGGCCTCGGCCGCCTCACCATGGTCCACATCTGCGGCACGGACTGTCTGCCATATCAGCGCTTTGTCGATCGTCATTTGCAGCCCCTCGCGACGCCGCATTGTATCGCAAACGGGCCTGCCTTCTGCGCGAAATCGTCTTAATCCATGTTAGGTGGCGCAGATCGTGGCTCTCCAACATTACTGGAATATGCTGCGGCTTTACCTCGCCTCGCAACCGCCGCCAGGCAGCGCGCGTTACAATTTTATGACGCGTCCGATGCCATCCCGCCGCATGGCATCCCGTGTCCGCTTCATGCGCTCCATCATCCGGATGAAATAGGTGGAACTGCTCGACCCCGACCTGTTCTGGCCGATCATCGGCGCGATTGTGGCCAGCGCCATTATCGGCGCCGAACGCGAATATCGCGCTAGTCCCGCCGGACTGCGCACGCATATCCTGGTGGGCCTGTCCTGCTGTCTGTTGATGCTGTCAGCGGTGCATCAGATGGAGTGGCTCAACGACGCCCCGGTCGAGGTGGTCCGCATCGATCCGGTACGCATGGCTCATGGTATTTTGACCGGCATCGGTTTTCTGTGCGGCGGGGTGATCTTTCGCGAAGGGTTCAATGTCCGCGGCCTCACGACCGCCGCTTCGCTGTGGATGACCGCAACGCTGGGGATATTATTCGGCATCGGCTTTTACGAGCTGGCAATTTTCGCGGCAACCGCGACGGTCTTGGTACTGGCCGCCGTCACGATCACCGACCGGCGCGCACCGCAACAGCGCATCGTGCATCTGAAGGCCCGCTATCGCCGGTCCAATGCGATCACGCTGAGCGACTTCAGCACGCTGCTTACCGATCACAAGCTCAGATCCATCACCATTGACCAGTCGATGAACGACGATGTTGTGGAATATGGCGCCATTGCGCAGGGCTATAGTGAAGGCGGCGCCGAGCAACTGGCCGCCAGCCTGTCGGGTGACCCCAATGTCACCGGCTTTGAAATCCGCCCCCAACAGGCTTGAATGGACGATCAACCGTTCTTTGCATTGAGCAGTTATCATGTCGGTATGGCGCTGATCGGCGCCGGGATCATCGCGGCCTTTTGGCTGCCGCGCTTCCTGTCGGGGCGCGAACCGGCGGCATCGGCGCTGCTCATCCTGTTCGGCATCGCGATCTATTGGATCTTGCCCGATGTCGCCAAGGGGCTCGATCCCCGCGCGGCGCCGAAATTCTGGGAGCTGGCCAGCGAGCTTGCGGTGATCGTCGCCTTGTTCGGTACGGGCATCCGCATCGACGATCTTTCGAATTATCGCCGCTGGCGCCCAACCATCCGACTGCTGGCGATTGCGATGCCGCTGACGATCGCCGCTGTGGCGTTCATGGGTCTGACCTTTGCCGGCATGACGCTGGCGGGCGCCATCCTGCTCGGCGCAGTGCTGGCGCCGACCGACCCCGTGCTCGCCGGCGAAGTCCAGGTCGGGCCGCCGACCGAGGGCGAGGAGCAGCCGGTACGCTTTGCGCTCACCACCGAAGCGGGGCTCAACGACGGGCTGGCTTTCCCGTTCGTCTATCTTGGCCTGCTCGTCGGCACCACCGGCTTTTCGGTCGCGATGCTGGGCGAGTGGCTGCTGCTCGACGTCATCTATCGCATCCTGGTCGGCTGTATCGGCGGCGCGGTGGTGGGATGGCTGCTCGCGCGCATCCTGTTCGTCATCCCCCGCGGCAATGTCCTTGCCAACACCGCCTCGGGTGTGCTGGCGATCGCGGGGGTGCTGCTCTGCTATGGTGCGACCGAACTTGTCGAAGGCTATGGCTTCATCGCCTGTTTCGTCGCCGGGATCGTACTGCGCCGGTTCGAGGCCAGCCATGAATTCCACGGCAAGCTCCACAGCTTCAACGAAGCGATCGAGCTCGCGCTCACTGCGCTGCTGCTGATCCTGATCGGCGGCACCTTTCCGCTGCTGTTCGGTGAGCTCGACTGGGCGCATGCGGGCATCGCGATCGGCCTGTTGTTCGTCGTGCGGCCGCTCGCCGGGTGGCTCAGCATGGTCGGCACCGACCTGCCGTCGCAGGACCGGCTTGTCGTCGCCTTCTATGGCGTGCGCGGGATCGGGTCGATCTACTATCTCGCCTATGCGACCAGCCATCTCGAGCTGGTCAACGAAGGTCAATTATGGGCAACGATCGCGCTGACGATCCTGTTGTCGACCGTCGTTCATGGGTTCACCGCGGGACCCGTCGTCGATCATATCATTCGGCGCCAACGCCGCGTTAAAGACTAGAACGTCAGCGCCGACGCCCAATCGCCTGCCTTTATTCGCAGGCGCTCAATATGTCGGCAGTGCCTGCGCCGCTATGCCCCACCTCTTCAAATCGGGAGCGACCGCGCGCGCAATCAGCTCGTCAGCATCTTTGATAGACCATGCCCCCGCGCCCTTAACGTCGGCAAGCGCGTCCCAGCCGATCGGCACCGCCACCGGCGCCCCTTCGCGCGCACGCGCCGAATAGGGCAGGATTGCGGTGCTGCCGCGCTGATTGCGCAGCCAGTCGATGAATATCTTGCCCCTGCGCTTCGCCTTGCTCATCGTGGCGACATATCGATCGGGCTCGGCGATGCTGAGCGCCTCGGCAAAGCGCCTCGAGAAATCCTTGTGCGCGTCCCAGCTGTGGCCCGGATCGAGTGGGACGACGACGTGGACCCCCTTGCCGCCCGACAGCATTGCGAAGCTGACCAGCCCCAGGTCGGCAAGCTGGCGGCGGATGTCGAGCGCGGCTTTTTTGACTGCGGCGAAATTGAGCTTCTCATCGGGGTCGAGGTCGAACACCATGCGGTCGGGTTTTTCCAGCGCATCGACATGGCTGCCCCATCCGTGGAATTCGATCGTACCCATCTGCACGCACGCGAGCAGACCGTCGGCGTCGTCGACATAGAGATAGTCTTCGTGGCCGCCGTCCTTCTCGCGGATCGGCACCTGATGGACATGCTCGCCGAATGACCCTGAATCATGTTTCTGAAAGAAGCATTTCTTGCCGCGCCCCTGCGGGCAGCGGACGAGGCTGATCGGGCGGCGCGCACTGTGGGGGAGCATGACGGGCGCGATGGCGGCGTAATAGTCGGCGAGGTCGCCCTTGGTCGCCTTGGCTTCGGGGAAGATGACGCGGTCGCGGCTGGTGATCGTCATGCCGCTCGTCGGTGGCGGGACGGATTGCTTCTTTTCGGGGGTCACGTCTTTGGCCTTCTTGTCGCTGCGCAGCCCTAGGAAGCTGGCGTGGCGCACTGACCCGCTGGCGGTGAATTCGGCAAAGGCGATTTCGGCGACGAGTTCGGGCTTGAGCCAATGCGCCTTGCGCGCGGTGGCCGCTTCGATGTCCAGCGGCGCCGTCTTGCGTGCGAGCCTGGCGAATTTTTTGGCAAGGTCTCCCATGGTGGCGGCGTCGAAACCAGTGCCGACATTGCCCTTATAGACCAGGCTGCCCTGCTCATGCTGGGCCAGCAGCAGCGAGGCAAAAGGTCGCGCCTTTGTCGTGGAGGGATTCCAGCCGATGATAACAAACTCCTGCCGCCTTGTGCATTTGACCTTCAGCCAGTTCTTCGAGCGCCGCCCCGAATAGGCGGCGTCGGCGCGTTTCGAAATGATCCCTTCCTGCCCGGCGCTGCACATCGCTTCATAAAGTGTCTCGCCCGCACCGATGATATGATCGGCAACCGAGATCGGCGGGGCGGCGTTGCGTAACAACGCTTCGAGCCGCTCCTTGCGCTCAAGATTGCCAAGCTTGACGAGCGATTGGCCGGCCTGTTCGAGCAGGTCGAAGGCGAAGAAATGCAGCGGGGTCACCTCATCCTGCGCGCCATGACCGCGTTTGAGCACCGCTTGCAGCGACGAGAAGTCCGGGTTGCCGTCTTGGCCATAAGCGACGATCTCACCATCGATCAAGCACGGCGGCAGGTCGAGCGCGGCTATGTGGCGGACGAGCGGTGCGAACTTGTCGGTCCAGTCGAGCCCGTTGCGCGTGTAAACGCGCACCGCACCGCCCGCCGCCACGATTTCGGCGCGATAGCCGTCATATTTGATCTCGTGAAACCAGTCGTTGCCGACCGGTACCGCATCGACGAGCGTCGCCAGCTGAAGCGGGCGGAATTTGGGCAGCGTGCCCTTGACCGCAGGTTTCGCGACCTTCTTGTTGTGCTGGGCGGCGGCCTGCATCTCTTTCGCGAACGCCGCGCCCTTTGCCCCCTTGAGCGATTGTTCGCCGCCGTCGTCGGCGGCGATCTCGGCCATCGTGCGACCGGTGAGGACGCTCGTCAGTTCGCGCCCGACGAGATCGTCGGTGCCGCCCGAAAAGGCATCGTCGACCTTGCGCAGCAACCAATTCTCGCGCTTTTCGCCGGGGCGCGGCTTCATGCGAACGAGTAGCCATTCCCCCTTCATCCGCGTCCCGTCGAGGGTGAAATGCAGACGGCCGTCGTCCAGATCCTTGGCGCTCTTGCCGGCGATCGGCGCCCAGGTGCCGCGATCCCACAGCATCAAGGTGCCGCCGCCATATTCGCCCTTGGGAATGCCGCCCTCGAAATCGGCATAGCTCATCGGATGATCTTCTGTGCGGACCGCAAGACGCTTGTCGGCGGGATCGGCGCTCGGGCCTTTCGTCACCGCCCAGCTTTTGAGCACGCCGTCGATTTCCAGCCGGAAGTCGTAGTGGAGCCGGGTTGCGTCGTGCTTCTGGACGATAAAGCGATTGCCCGCGCCATTGGCGACCTTGCCCGCGGGTTCGGGGGTGAGCGCGAAGTCGCGCTTGGCATTATACTGCGCGAGTGGATCGGCGCGCTTCGGCATCTTATGCCCGCTTGCGCGCAGGAGCCTTCTTCGCCGGCGCCTTCTTGGCCGCCGCCTCCTTGGCGGGCGGCTTTTTCTTGCCGTCAACCGACGCTTTCAGCGCCGCCATCAAATCGATGACGTTCGATCCGCGGCCGGTGCCTGCGGGTTCCTCGACATCTTCCAGCACGCGCTTGCCTTTGGCTTTCGCCTTCTTCGCAATAACGCGCTTCAACGCGTCGATATAATTATTGTGATAGTCCGACGCATCGAACGCGCCCGATTTCTTGTCGATCAGCGTTTCGGCCAGGTCGAGCAGGTCGGCGTCGGGTTTGGCATTGCCGACGTCGCGGAAATAATTGGCGGCGTTGTTCACCTCGTCGGCGTAGCGCAGCACCTCCAGTACGAGCCCGCGCCCGCACGGCCGCAGCGCGACAAGCTGTTCCTGCCCGCGCAGCGCCAGCTGACCGAGCCCGACTTTCTTGGTCCGCTTCAACGCCTCGCGCAGCACGATATACGCTTCCTCGGCGAGTTCGTCGGCAGGGACGACATAATAGGGCTTGGTGTAATAAAGCACGTCGATCGCGTCGGTATCGACAAACTGGACGAGTTCGAGGGTGCGCTTGCTCTCCAGCTTGACCGCTTCGATCTCTTCCTCGTCGAGCAGGACATAATTGCCCTTCGACAATTCAAACCCTTTGACGATCTCGTCATGGTCGATCGCGCCAATGCCGGGCACGATTTTTTCATATTTGACCGGCTTGCCGCTCGGTTCGTGGATCTGCCTGAATGTCACCGCCGCGCCCGATTTGGTGGCAGCATAGATTTCCACCGGGATCGACACCAAAGCGAGCCGGATCTGACCCTTCCAATATGCACGTGCGGTCATCTGTTGTCGTCTCCGATTGGTTGCCGGTCAAATGCCCACCCCGTTCAGAACGAAAGAATTGATCTAAAGTTTCCGGTATGCCGCACACTTGACTCAGGTCGCACCCCGATCATCGTCAAGGCCGATTTCGGAAAGGCAAGCGCCGGGCCCGTTTCAACCGACCCGAATGCAGATATGCCATGTCACGACGGGGCGCAGCAGTAAATCTTGCCTCGCCCTCCGAAATGCCCCAAATCCTCTGGAGTTGTGCTGCCGCATATCATTACAGAAAGGATGACGCTGTCACAGGATTAAACACATGAATTCCCCCTGCCATTCGAGAATGACCCGCAGATCGCTCCTTGCCGCAAGCGCTGCGATGATGGTCTGGAGCGCAGAAGGCGCTGCTACAGCTCGCAAGCGCCCGATTACCATGGACGGACTGAGTTTCCTGCCCGAAGACCTCACCGAAATCGAGGCGGCAGGCCTCGGCGGAATGATCTGCGATATCTCCGAAATCGAGGAGGTGCGCGACAAGGACAATGTCCCCCGCTACCTGCGGACTTATGCAAAATGCAGCGCGGCGCTCGATGCGGCGGTAACGCGGCTCACGAACCGGCGCGAAGCGTTCGTCGCGTTAAAGGGGTCGGATATCGGGTCGCGACCCGGCTGTGCGACCTTCCTGCAGTTCCAGTCGTGCGAACCTGTCGGCACCGACCTAGCGCGGATCGCCGATTTTCATCGCCGCGGCTTGCGCGTCCTGCAATTCACTCATCACAACGACAATCTGTTCGCCGGCGGCGCGCTCGAACGCGAATGGAGCGGGCTGACCCCGCTCGGCATCGAAGGCCTGGCCGAGATGAACCGCGTAGGCCTTGTGCCCGACGTCTCGCACGGATCGGAGCCTATGATGCTCGAGGCGGCGCGGCGCAGCAAGACGCCGATCCTGCTCTCACATGGCGCGTGCAAGGCGATCGTCGATCATCCCCGCTGCGCGTCAGATGCGGTCATCAAGGCGATCGCGGACAAGGGCGGCATGATCGGCATTTTCATGATGAGCTTCTGGCTCACGCGCGATCCCGTGCCAACCGTCGATCATCTGGTCGCGCAGATTCGCCATGTCGCGAGTATCGCTGGCATCGAAGCTGTCGGGATCTCGAACGATTTCCCGGTCGCCGGCCAGACCAACCTGGTGGCGCTGAACAACGACAATGCTGCGGGGGTGAAGGAATATCTTCCCTGGTGGCAGGCGATGCGCGAGCAGAAGGTCGCGGGTTTCGACTGGACGCCGGGGCATGTCGTCATCCCGGAGCTCAACAATATTGATCGCATGGCGACGATCGCCGCGGTGCTCGACAAGGCTGGATTGCGCGCGCGCGACATCGACAGGGTGATGGGCGGGAACTGGCAGCGCGTGCTGACCGACGTGCTCGGCTGAAGGCAAAGAATAAGGGGCGGCCCCGCAAGGAGCCACCCCTTCTCGTTTCTGAAGGAACCCGGCGAACCGGGATCCAGATCTTCTAGAAGCGGAAGTCCACACCGGCGTAGAACAGACGGCCATAAAGGTCGTACGTCGTCGCCGACGTCTGCGCGCCCGGGAAGGTCACAGGGTTCGTGTCACCGAACACCGGCGGCTTCTTGTCGAACACATTGTCGATACCGAGGTAGAATTCATACTTCTTCTTATCGTCGATACCAAAGCGCAGCTGGGCATCATGATACCAATAGGCGCCGGTGCGCGTTGCATCGGGATCCGTGATATCATCGACGACCGACGACAGATAATTCACGCGCCAGTTGAGTGAGACATTGTCCCAGCCCACCGTCGCCGAAACATTGACCTTGTCACGGAAACCCGTGCCGAGGCGGCCGCAGCTGTAGCAATCAAGCTGACCGACTTCCTTCTGCGTCGGCCCGCCCGGGAACGAGGTCTGCTGCTGTTTCAACAGATGGGTCCAGAACGCCGACAGGTCGAAACGACCGCTTTCGCCGAAGGTCGTGCTATATTTGACCTGCGTATCGATGCCTGAGACGAGGAACGAGCCGGTGTTCAGATTGAACGCGTCAACCTGCGTAACCCGGCCGGTCGCGTCGCGGGTGATGTTGTCGCAGAACAGGTCGTCGCCCGAGCCGGTAAGGCACTCGTCAAGCGAGGTCTGCTGGCCGATGATGCCGATCGCATTCTTCAGCTTGATCCGGTAATAATCGACCGTCAGGCTAAGTCCGCGAGCAAAGCGCGGCTGGAACACCGCACCTAACGTCAGGGTCTTTGCCGTTTCTTCTTCCAGATTGGGGTTGCCGCCGAGGAAGCCGTTGATCGTCTGGATCTGCGCGGTGGAATAGACGAAACCGCCAGCATTTGCAGCCGCCGCGATTGCGGGGATAGCAAGACACGCGGCCGACAGGCTGCCCGCCGGAACCGAGATCGGTGCACCGTCACCCTCGCCGGCACGCTGATCGCAGGGATCAACGATGGCAGGGAAGGTTTCGCTCTGCGCCGAGAAAAGCTCCGAAATGTTAGGCGCGCGGGTCGCTTCCGAATAGATGCCGCGGAACCGGATATCCGGAATCGGTGCCCATTCGCCGCCAGCCTTCCAGCTCCACACGCCGCCGACTGTCGAATAGTCGGAATAGCGAACGGCGCCCTCGAGGCCGAGATAATGGAAGAAGGGCCGGTCCGACAGGATCGGTGCGACGACTTCGAGGAAGCCTTCCTTCACATTATATTTGCCGCGCGTGTCAGTGAGCAGATTGCCAAGCGTCTGGCCGAGGTTGGTTGCGTCGTCGAAATCTTCGCTGCTCTTTTCGCGGCGATATTCAAAGCCCGTGGCGATGCTCAGCGCGCCCCCTGGAAGCTCGAACACCTCACCCGAAACCGACGCCGAGAAGACGTCCTGCTTCACCTTCGCGCGATATTCCGACAGCGTACCCCCGCGCGTCACATAATCAGCGGCAGCGGCCGAAACCGTGTTGAAACCAAAAATGTTGATCGGCGCGCAAGCCGCGTCGTTGTTCGTCGGGTCGGCATCGACGTTGATGCTGCAAACAGGACCATTCGGGCCGGCTACCGCATTGAGGGCGTTGACATATTGCGGCCCGAAGATCGTGCCCGAACGGGTGTAATCCTTGGTTTCGCCATGACCGTAATAGACTTCATAATTGAAGTTCTCAGCCAAGCTGCCGCGCAGGCCGGCGACGGCACGCCAGGTTTCACGGTCGTTCTTGTTGCTGCGATCGAAGATATCGTTGGAGCGGCGACGGAAGGCAAGCGACGTCACGCCTTCTGCGACCATGGCGTCGCGGATTGCCGCAGGAATAAACGGGTTGGTGATCGGAATGCCTTCGTAGCCGGTGCCATCGGCATTGACGAGGTCGGTGTTGGCAACCGCTTGCGGTTCCAGGCTCGAACGCGACTTGCTCTTCGCATAGCTGCCTTCGAAAAACAGCGTGGCATTGTCCGACAATTCATAGCTGCCGAGACCGGTCACGAGATAACGCTCGACCGGAACGCCGAGATAGCGATCCTGATTGCGGTCATAGCCGTCGACGTTGGCGCCTTGATAAGCCTTCAGGCTGTTGTCGAGGCCAAAGGTAAAGGTCGCACCGCCCGGCGCGAACGAACCATCGGGGCTGAAAAGTCCCTGCGCCGAGAACGAGCTGCGGTTCGGGATGTCGTTCGCCGAAAAACCGCGGTTGCGCGAACGCAGGCCGTTGTCGCGGTCGTAGCTGCCGTTGACGACGATATGGCCGCGGCCATCAGCAAACGCCGTGCCCGCAGTGACGCTCGCCAGATAGCGGGCGGAGTCGCCCTCGTCGCTGATCGTGCCCTGGCCGTGGAAACGAAGGCCTTCGAATTTGTCGTCGAGAACGAAGTTGACGACGCCCGCGATCGCTTCCGAGCCGTAGACCGCCGAGGCGCCGCCGGTCACGACCTGGACATCCTTGATCAGGTCGGTCGGGATGGTGTTGAGGTCGACAACCGAGGTACCCGGCAGGCCGGCGACGAAGCGGCGACCGTTGACGAGAACGAGCGTGCGCGCTGAGCCCAGGTTGCGCAGGTTGACGGTCGCGATGCCGTTGCCGGTGGTCGAGAAGTTCGTCGAGTTGCGGCTGATATTCTGGCCGACCGACGGCAGTTCGTTGAGCACGTCCTGAATATTGGCGGCACCGGTCTGCTGAATCTGTTCCTGACTGACGACCGAAACAGGTACCGACGAGCTGAGATCAGGGCGCGCAATACGCGAGCCGGTGACAACGATCGTGTCTTCGCTGGCCTCACCGGCGGGGGCAGCATCCTGCGCATGCGCGGGGACGGCAAGCATCGCTGCGCTGAGCACAAAGGGGGCGGCCGTCAATTTCAGAAGGGAGAGAGTGTCTTTTTTCACAGTGCAGTTTCCTCGCTGCTTGGATGGCAGAATCGACGAGGACGGCACTTAGGAGGGACTGCAACCTAGCGCCGCCCCCGGATGGCAGCGATGCGCGCGCTGCGGCTTTCGGTAAAGAAAATTTGGCCCGCCTGAGCATTTTTTTGCAACTTTGTGACACGTTTGCAACAGCGTGGTCAAAATTCTGCCGCTAGCGAATTCAAGTAGGACTCAGCAAGCCGCGCGTCCGGCGTTTGTGCCGCATCTTATTTCTGAACCTGGCCGGTAGCGGCATCACAGCTTTCGGTCGGAATGGTTTGCAAGCGGACGAAAACCCGTTGGGACGAATTGAAGAAGGCTAATCAGCGCCAATTCGCGGTCCGTGATGACAGAGCAAGCGATCCGCAAGGCCCGGCACGTTCGCCAAGACCCGGAAGCACGATCAAATCTTCGATGTCATCGGTCTGGCCATAGTCGGCGAGACTGCTGCATAGATGATGCCGTACCGCCGTCAGCAGCTGCGGCTGGCCGATCGCGACGCCTCCCCCGATCAAAATACGCTGGGGCAGTGTGGTCAGCACCAGATTGTGGCACAGCATCGCGATGGCGTGCGCGGCGTGGTTCCACGCGTCGTCATCGGGGGCGATGTCGCGGCCGTCCTTGCCCGCCCGGGCGGCAATCGCGGGACCGCTCGCTAGACCCTCGACACAATCGCCGTGATACATGCAACATCCTGCGAACAAATCGCCCGCCAGCTTGGGTACGCGTTGATGCCCCGCCTCGCTATGCCCCGCCCCGCGCAATATCTGGCCCGCCGAAACCGATCCGACGCCGACCCCGGTCCCAATCGTGATATAGGCCCAGCTGTCCAACCCCTGCGCCGCGCCCCAGAGGCCCTCAGCCAGCGCCGCGCCATTCACGTCGGTGTCGATGGCAAAAGGAAGGCCGCGCGCAAGCGACGTCAGGTCAGTCCCGCTCCACCCCGGCTTCGGCGTCGACAATATACTCCCGAATTTCGCCGACGTGCGATCCAGCTCCAGAGGCCCGAAACTGGAAATACCAAGCCAATGGAATTCCCATCCATCCAGGACGTCCGCGATCGCCGTCAATGTCACGGCTGGACTTGTCGTCGGAATCTCCACGTGCGCCCGCACATCGTCCGGCCCCGTGCCTAACGTGCAGATGCACTTGGTGCCGCCCAGTTCAACCCCCGCCAACATCGGCTCAGAACTGGTCCTTGAGCATTTCGCCGATCGAATTGTTGAAATGGCTGTCCATCGCCGCGCGCGCGCGCGCCGGGTCGCGCGCCGCGATCGCCTCGGCAACCTCGCGGTGCAGCGCCAGCGTCTCGTCACGCTCTTCGCGCGTGGTGCGGCCGGCCCAGGCGCGCGGGATCGCGACCGCCATCAGCTGTTCGAACGAGCGAACGATCTGAAGGAACAGCTGATTGCCGCTGGCCGCAGCGATCGTTTGATGAAAACGCGTGTCCGCCGCCGTCCGCGCCGCCTCGTCATGCTCGACCGACAGCCCGTGCGCGGCGGTCAGGATCGCGCCCGCCTGTTCCTCGCTGCGGTGGATCGCAGCCAGTTCGGCGGTGCGCAGTTCGAGCGTGCGGCGAACCTCCCACACATCGGCGAGCGACACCTGCGCGGTGTTGACCGCATGGCCCATCGACGCCGCCATCACCGAGCCGTCGATCGCCGCGACGCGCGGCTTGCGGCCGTTGCCAACGTCGACGAGGCGCAGCGCGGTCAGCGCCCCGAACGCCTCGCGCATCACCGGACGACTGACGCCGAGCTGCGTCGCAAAGCTGCCCTCGCCCGGCAGCGTGTCGCCGACCTTCAGGTCATGGGTGCGGATATAGTCGCGCACCGCGTCGACCGCACGATCGACGAGCGAGCCGCGGCCAAGGTCGATCATCCCGCTCACGCCGCGACCCCCATCCGCCGCATCGCCGTCGGCGCCATGCCAAAGCGCCGCGAAAAGGCGCGCGTGAAGCTGGCGTTGTTGAGGTAACCGCAGCGATAGCCGATGCTCGCCACCGGCAAGTCGCTTGCCGCGAGCAAGGTCCGCGCCTGCCGCAACCGCCGCTCGCTCAGAGCTTCGCCGACGCTGCAATGATAAAGTTCGCGAAAACCGCGGGTCAGCTTGTCGCGATTGATCCCGCAACTGCGCGCAATATTGTCGATCGTCAGCTTCTCGTGCCAACGCTCATCGACGATCCGCCGCGCCGCCGCGATCCGCGAGATATCGCTCTCGCTCAAACTCGGCTGGCCATCAACCGGCACCAGGCTGCCCGCGCTTAGCGCGGCAAAAAACTGGCAGAGCATCTCGATGCTCCGCGCCAGCCGCAGCGTATCCGCCGCAGCGGGTTCACATTCGGGCGCGATGATCGACTGACCAAGCGCGCGCAGGTCCGACGGCAGGTACCAGCGCCTACCGGAATCGGGCAGCTCGCCAAACAAACGGCGGCACGCCCCACGCGACACCGCGAAAACCAGCAAATGCGCTTCGCTTTCGAGTTCGCGAAACGCCAGCGTACGGACAACCGGCTCGCCGACATCGCCAAAGCCGATCAGCAACGCGTCGGGCGGCAGCAACAGGCGGTCACACGAACCGGGACCAATGAAGGTCGTCATTTCGGACGAGACGATGACGCTGTGCTTGCTCGGCATGGAACGAAACTCCCTCACCGATTGATCTATACCTATCTTACAGCTTTGGCAATAGCTGTATGATAGGTTCTGGCGCCCGCCGCATCGCGAGCATGAACGCGATGAACGAAAACGCGCTGACAATCACGCCAACCAGCGCCAGCGCCTCGGCCAACATCGTCTCGCCGCCCATCAGCGCGCTTACCTGCGTCACAATCCAAGGCGCCAGCCCAAAGCCGATCAATCCTGCGATTGCAATAAACGCGCCGATGCACAGGCCCCGCAGTTCGTTGGGCAGCAGCACGGTGAGCGCGACCGACACGACCAGCCCGGTCACGGCGCCGCACATCGACATCAACCCCAGCACAATCGCAAGCCCCGCCACGCTCGGCATCAGCGGGAACAAGGCTGCCGGCACCCCGATCCCGGCTGCGATAACCGCGCCGAATAATATACCGCCGCGCCGCTGGCTTTTCTGACCTATATCGGCCGACATTCCGCCAAGCACCGCGCCTGCAACCCCGGTGCCAAACAACAGCGCGCCGACCCAGCCGGCAAATTGCTGCGGCTGAAGCCCGAAATCGCGCGAGAGCACCGGCGCGACCCACACCGACGCCGCGACATCGGCCATCACGACCGCAACCTGCCCGGCGAACAGCGGCCCTAGAAAAGACCGGCGCGACCACAGTTCGGCGGCAACGATGCGGAACGGCGCATTAGGGCTCGCCTCGACCTCCTGACGCGCGGGCTCACGCAACAGCAGCAAGGGCAACAGGCACAGCGCGCTGATCGCGGCGAGCAGCACATGCGTGCTCCGCCACGGCGCGAGATCAGCGAGCCACCCCGGCGCGCTAAAATCGGTCAGCAGTCCGAACAGCCAGCCGGTGAGCGCAAAGCCGAGCGCGACGCCCAGCGCCTTACCCAGATTGACGATCAACATAGCGCGGCCGCGCTGCGCGGGGGCGCAAAAATCGGCGCACAGCGACAATGCCGCAGTCAGCGAACCCGTCGAACCAATCCCAACCAGCATCCGTGCCGCGGTCAGCAACTCGGCGCTCGGCGCAAAAGCAGTGAGCAAAGTCCCTAGCGTCCACAGCAGCGCCAAGCCGATCGTCAGTCGCACCCGGTTGCGGCGATCGACCAATATTCCGATCGGGATGGAAAACAGCACCATCGGCACCGCAGCGCCGAGCCCCTGAATCAGCGCGAGACTGTCGTCGGTGAGTCCCAGCTCGGCCTTGGCGCTTTCCTGAATCGTGCCGAAACTGCCGAGCGCGGTGAAACCCATCGTCGCCACCAGCGCGAGCAGCAACAGCGGAACAAGCGTCGCGGGCGCGGTCAGCCGCGCGTTGGGCGACGTGAGTGGTTCAGCCTGCGTCGCCATCACAGCGCAAAAATCTTGCCGGGGTTGAGCAAATTCTGCGGATCGAGCGCGCGCTTGATCATCCGCATCTGCTCGACCGCGTCGCCCAGTTCGGCGACCAGCCATTCCTGTTTGCCGATGCCGATGCCATGTTCGCCGGTGCAGGTGCCGTCCATCGCCAGGGCCCGCTCGACGAGCCGCGCGTTGATCGCCTCGACTTCCGCCATCTCTTCGGGCGCATTCGGGTCGATCGAGAAAATGACATGAAAATTGCCGTCGCCGACATGGCCCAAGATCGTCGCCGGGACCGATGACGTCTCCAGATCGACATGCGTTTCGGCGATGCATTCGGCGAGGCGGCTGATCGGCACGCACACGTCGGTCGCCCAGCCGATCGCGCCGGCGCGCATGTTGACCGCGGCATAATATGCCTCGTGCCGCGCCCGCCACAGCTTCGACCGTTCTTCGGGCAGGTTCGACCAGGTGAACGCGCTGCCGCCATTGGCTTCGGTGAGTGCCTTCACCGTCTCCACCTGTTCGGCGACATTCATCGCGCTGCCGTGAAATTCGAAGAACAGCGTCGGCGCTTCGGGATAATCGAGCTTTGACCAGCGGTTGACCGCGATCATCTGTTTGGTGTCGAGGATTTCGACCCGCGCCAGCGGCACCGCGCACTGGATTGACTGCACCACGGTATCGACCGCGCCGCCCAACGTATCGAAACTGCACACCGCCGCCGAAATCGTGTCGGGAACGGGGTGCAGGCGCAGCGTCACCTCGGTGATAATGCCCAGCGTGCCTTCGGAGCCGACATAGAGCCGGGTCAGGTCATAACCCGCCGCCGACTTGCGCGCGCGGCGCGCGGTGCGGATCACCTTCCCCTGTGGCGTCACGATTTGAAGGCTCAGCACCGCGTCCTTCATCGTGCCATAACGCACCGCATTGGTGCCCGATGCCCGCGTCGATGCCATGCCGCCGATCGTCGCATTGGCGCCGGGATCGATCGGGAAAAACAGCCCTTGGTCGCGCAAATGGAGGTTGAGCTCCTCGCGGCGCACCCCAGGCTGGACGACGCAGTCGAAATCCTCGGCATTCACCGCGACCACCTTGTCCATCTGGCTCATGTCGAGCGAGATGCCGCCGTTGATCGCCAGCGCATTGCCCTCGATCGACGTCCCGGCGCCGAACGGCACGATCGGGATATCGGCGGCCGAACACAGCGTCACCAGCGCGACGACGTCATCGGTCGAATGCGCAAAGACGACGGCGTCGGGCAGCACGGGAGCGAAGTGGGACTCGCTCGATCCATGCTGCCCGAGCACCGCCTCGCCTCGCTGGAACCGGTCCCCAAACCGCTCCTCCAGCCCCCCCACCAGGCGGGCGGGGAGCGGCCTGCGTTCCCCCGAATGCGCCGTGCCCGCCACGGTCAGAACTTCAGGCTGGCGCGCACGCCGTAACGGCGGCGGTCGCCGGTGATGCCAAGGTCGGAGGCGGGCAGCCCGGCCAGCGCCAGCGTCGTCTTTTCGATATAGCTTTCAAAATATTCGGTATTGAACAGATTGTTCGCGAACAGCGCGATCTCGACCGGGCCGGTGCGATAGGCGATCGACGCATTGGTCAGCCAATAGCTGTCGAGGAACGTCGGCGTCGTCTCATTCAGCGTCGCCGCCAGCCGCTTGCCCTTGCCGAACAATCCAGCGCTCAGCACGACTTCATCGTCGCCGCCCATCTCGATCCGGTAATCGGTCGAGATGTTGGCCATCCAGTCGGGCTGGAAGGTCAGCCGGTCGGACGACAGCTGGCGCCCGGTCGTGGCGACATAGGCGCTGTCGTCGGTGATCCGCGCATGCATATAGGTAAAGCCGCCGCGGATCGTCCACGCCGATACCGGCCGCACCATCGCTTCGAGTTCGATGCCATAGCTTTCGACGTCGCCGCTATTGAGATCGACGGTGACCAGCCCGCCGCCCGCTGCCGGGGCGATCGAGTTGAGCCCGATATAGTCTTTATAGTCGTTGTAGAAGACCGCGCCCGACAGCATCAGCCTGCGCGTCGCATATTTCGCACCCGCTTCATACGTCCACGCCGAATCACCGTTATAGGTGCGCGTCGGCGCCGTCGGCGCGTTGAACCCGCCGCCGCGATAGCCGCGCGCGACCGACACATAGGTCATCAGGTCGGGAGTCCATTTGCGCGACACGGTCAGCTTGGGCTGCCACTCGCTCGATTTGAGTTTCGCGATCGGCAGGCTGGCGCCCGAAATCGCGCTACGCGAAACGCGGTTTTCCCGGTCGTAGCGCAGCCCCAGCGCGACTTCCCAATCGGAATTGGGCTTCCAGAACATGGTACCAAACGCCGCATAGGTGTCGGCGACATTCTTCGACACCGTGTTGCGCACGATGCTGATCGGGCCAAGGATCGGATGGACGAGCGAGATCGTGTCGGTGACGTTCGCGCGCGTCGCCTCATTGCTATAGAATAGCCCGCCGAGCGTTGAAATCTGATCGGTCCATTCGCTGTCGAGCCGCGTTTCCAGCGTCATCGTGCGCAGGCTGTCACGGCCGACGGTGCGCACCGTATTGGTCGGGCCGAAATCGCCGTCGTTATCGGGCGCGAAGCTGTTGCGCATGTCGTAGGCGCCGATGACGCTCAGCTTCGACCCGCCGCCCAGATCGGCTTCGGCGCGTGCGTTGATGCCGCGATATTTGTACGAAATTTCGTTCAGGGCATTGAACTGGACGTCGCGGCGATAATCCTTCGGCCCGCTGACGCGCGAATAGGGCGTGTTCACCCCGTCGACCCAGTCATAATAGCCCTTGATCGTCAGCGAAAAGCCGTCCGACGGTGCGAGGCGCAGTGTCGCGTTGATCGAATCGGTGTTGAAGCGATTGGCATCTTGGTTGAGCAGCGTGTTGGTCAGGAAACCGTCCTGCTGGCGGTGCGATGCCGCGATGCGGAACCCCAGCACGTCGCCCGCGATCGGCCCGCTCACCGCGCCCGACACCAGCCAGCTGTTGTCGGGACCGGCATAGCTGCCATTGGCGCGCGCCTCGAACACATCGCTCGGCGCGCGCGTGATGACGTTGATCGCGCCGCCCAGCGTGTTCTTGCCATACAGCGTGCCTTGCGGCCCGCGCAGCACTTCGATGCGCTCGACATCGAGCAGCGGGTTGTTGAGATAGGCGGTGTTCGGCTGGTAAATCCCGTCGATGAACAGGCCGACGCCGGGTTGCACCGACTGCACCAGCGTCACCCCGACGCCGCGGATCGCGACAAAGGCCCGGCCGCTGCCGTCGCTGTTGATGTTGAGCCCCGGCGACAGCACCGCCGCCTCACGCACCGAATTGATCCCGCGCGCGGTGAGCGTGTCGCCATCGATTGCGGTCACCGCGATCGGCACATCGGATAAGGTTTCGTCGCGCTTACGTGCGGTCACGACAATGATGCCTTGGTCATCGGCGTCGGTCGCCGCAGGTCCAGTCACACCCTGCGCATAAGCAGGCGCCGCGGCGAGCATCGTCGCCATCACGGCAGTGGAAACGGCAAAATTCAGCTTGGTCATCAGACATCCCCAAAAACAGCGGTCTGAGCCGCCCGTCGGAACCTATCTGACAGCTTTTGTACCTATATGAAAGGTCGCCGATTGTGCCGATCCGCAGACGGGGTTTGCAGAGCGTGGGTGTCCCGTCCCGTCATTGCGAGCGAAGCGAAGAAATCCAGAGTGGCGGCAACCGCCCTGAATTGCTTCGCTTCGCTCGCAATGACGATAATTTCTGGCGCTGTTACCAGCAACTATACCCACCATCAGCCAGCACCACGCTCCCGGTCATCAAACTCGCCATGTCCGACGCGAGGAACAGGATGACCGCCGCCACCTCCTCCGGCTCGCCCAGCCGGGCCATCGGCGTGCCGTCGATCCAGCGGCGAACCATCTCGCCCTGCTTGTCGGCAAAGGCGTTCAGCGGCGTTGCGATATAGGTCGGCGCCACCGCATTCACCCGCACGCCGCGCCCCGCCCATTCGGCGGCCAGGCTTTTGGTCAGCTGATGCACCGCCGCCTTAGACGCATTGTAATAGCTTTGCGGCTGCGGCCGGTTGACGATGAAGCCCGACATCGACCCGACATTGACGATGCTCCCCCGCCCCGACGCCAGCATGTGGCGCCCGAAGGCCCGCGCGCACCAGAAGCTGCCGTTGAGGTTCACATCGAGCACGTTCAGCCAATGTTCGTCGGCCACATCCTCGGCGGCGGTCTCGCTGCGCGCGATCCCGGCATTGTTGATCAGGATGTCGATCCGCCCGTCGCGCGAGAGCATTGCCGCCGCGGCGGCATCGACCGCGACGCTGTCGGTCACGTCGAGCGTCTCGGCAAAGACGGCATAACCCTTGGAAGCAAGGGCAGCGACTGCACGATCGAGCGCCGTGGCGTCGCGATCGGCAATCGTCACCGTCGCGCCAGCCTCAGCCAGCGCTTCTGCGACTGCCAGCCCGATCCCCTGCGCGCCGCCCGTCACAAAGGCGATGCGCCCGTCAAGACGCAACTTGTCCAGATACACGGGCCTATTCCGGCACGAAGGCTGCGGCGGGCATCACCGGTTCGGCGACCGCTTCGCCGCGCGTCATCTGATACACCATTCGATCGCCGTCGAACTCGGGCCATGGCATCGATCCACTGCGCGCAAAGCCCGCCCACAGATTATGGACATGCTCGGCCAGCGCCTGCGGCGGGTCCATTCCCGCCAGCCCGCGCGGCCCGGTCACGGTCGGCAGCGTCTTGAACACGAATGGCATCTCGATCCCGTGGCACGCGCCCAGCTCGCCGTCGCATGCGGGCGAGCGCCAGTCGAATTCGTACAGCCAGGTCTTGCCCTGATGCGCCGCGGCATATTGCCGCGCCGGCCAGCGGAACACCAGGTCGGTCATCGCGCGCGTCATCGCCTCGCCCGGCCGCACCCCCTTCTGCTTGTAACCATAAGCCATCAGCGCCGCCTTCGCCTGCGGATGCGACCGCCCGAGCAACCAGCGCGCGAGCAGCCCGCCGATTTTTTTGTGTATCCCGGTCGGCACAAAATACAGGTTCATCTCATCGGCATTGCTACCAATGACAACTTCCACATCGCGCCCGGCGCCTTTGCGCAGCGCATCGATCGGTTTCTCGGGCAGCACATCGTCGCCATAAACTGGAATGAACCGGCTGATCCCATACACGGGTTCGCGTCCGTCCTTGTCCCGCAAGTCGATCGCCCACGGCTTCGCCACCTTCTCGACCGCGTCCATCGCCGCAGCGTGGGACACACTGCGAAAACCATCAGCGCCGGGCGCGATACGCAGCACTTTCGCCAACTTCCGCACGAGTTGCTGCGCCACGTCAATCTCGCGCACCATCGCCCCATGCCCGCTCTGGATAATCGCACGCCCGAACAGTCCCTCGGCCAGCGGCGAGGTGACGAGGTCAGCAATCGCCATCGCCCCCGCGCTCTCGCCAAACACCGTCACATTCGCCGGATCACCCCCAAACGCCGCAATATTGCGCTGCACCCACGCTAACGCGAACAAGATATCGCGCAGCCCCAAGTTGGTCGGCGCCCCCGGCACCGGCAGAAAACCGTCGATCCCCATACGATAATTGATCGCGACGCAGAGGACGCCCGAAGCCGCGAACGCGCTGCCATCGTGAACCGACGCATCCTTGCTGCCGGCGACAAAGCCGCCGCCATGGACAAACACCATGACCGGCGCGCTTTTAGTATCGCGCGGCGCCCATATGTTCAGGCGCAGAAAATCGCCGTCGCTGCCGTCACTACCATGCCCAATCAATGGCGACGGATCGATCTCCGGGAATGGTTTGATCCGGTGCGGCGCCGCCGGACCCGGATCGGCCATGTCGCGAACGCCGTCCCATGCGAGCGGCGCCCGCGGCAGCTGGAAGCGCACGGGAGGCGCGGCATAGGGTATACCAAGATAGCGGATAATCGGGCCGTCCAGGCAACCGCGGACAAGTCCGCCGTCGATAGCGATTGCTGCATCAGCTGGGTCCGAAGTCGTCATCAAGACGCCATAGCATCCGCGCCGCAGCGCCACACCGTGTATCGTTGTGCCGATCGTAGGAACTGATATGCCCTGCTACTAGCAGCCAAAAGCCAAGCTATTCCTCAATAATGACGTTCGCCCGGTGCGTCACGGCGCAATCCTTTTCGACTTGGCGGAATGCCTGACGCTGGCGGGTTTCGAGCGAAACCGCGAAATATGATCGACATCGTCGGCGGTAATCTCGGCGATGCGCGTGCGGCCCATTAGACCCATGTCGCGCTCGATCTCGGCGCGGAAAATCGATAGCACACGCGCCACGCCCGCCTCGCCACCCGCCGCCAGACCATAGAGATAGGGCCGACCGATAGAGCAACCGTCGGCGCCCAGCGCAATTGCCTTCAGCACTTCGGTGCCGCGGCGTATTCCCCCGTCGGCAATAAGCTGCGCATCCTCCTGGATGCGATCGCGGATCGCAGGGAGATAGTCGATCGGCGTTGCCGCGGTATCGAGCTGGCGACCGCCATGGTTGGACACCATGATGGCATTGACGCCGCAGGCGACGGCGCTCGCGCAATCGCCGGGCACCATCGCGCCCTTGATCACCAGCTTTCCGGACCATTGTGCGCGCAACCATTCCACGTCTTTCCACGTCGCCGAACGATCGAACTGCGCGTTCACATAGTCGATGACACTGGTGCCCGCGCTGCCGATGTCGCCAACATATTCCACGACATTGGCGAGCTGGAACGAGCGATTCTTCAGCGCGCCAAGTGACCATCGCGGATGCATCGCAAAGCTCGTTAGACTGCCGATAGTGAACCGCGGCGGCATGATCATGCCGCTATGCAGATCGCGCTCGCGATTGCCCGCGATTGCGGTATCGACGGTCAGGCAGAGCGCGCCATAGCCGTTCGCCGCGGCGCGCTCGAGCAGGGCTTTCGTCAATCCGCGGTCGCGAAAGAGATAAAGCTGGAAATAGCGGTTCGCCCCCGTTGCCGCGATCGCTTCGATCGACGTCGTCGCCATCGTCGACAGACCATAGGGCACGCCCGCTGCGGCGGCCGCGCGCGCGACCGCCGTTTCCCCCGCGACATGGAATAACTGCGACATACCAGTCGGCGACAGCATCAGCGGCATCGCGCTTCGATATCCGAGCAGGTCGGTGCCAGCATCCACGGCGCTCACATCGACTAGCGTGTGCTGCGCGAGCACCCATTCCTCGAACACCGAGCGGTTGCGCGCCAGGGTCCACTCATCGTCCGCACCGCCCTCCAGATAGTCACGGATCGGCAGCGGCAAGGCGCGCCCGGCGAGTACAGCCATATCGGCGATGCTAAAGGCTTTTGCGAGCGAGGCCATTCAGTTGCCTCCACTTACATTCGTGGCGATTTGCCGCGCACAGTGTTCAGGGCGAGCCTTGCAAGCGACAGTTCGAACGCCAACCGCCGTGCTCTCGATTTCAATTGTCGCAACATATTGGCCTGAAGCGGTCATCGCGGCAGCTTATCACCTTCCCGGCGCGTGAGGACACGCCCGTGAATGTGCCAATCGAAGATAGCGGTGTGCTGCGACGGAAATCTGCTGACACGACCCGTTTGCGACCACCCGTTGAAGTCGAAATGGCCGGTTGGAGACTGTCCGCTTTGAGATCTGTGTGACATCAAAGGAGACGTACGGTCGGCCAATCGCGAGCCACCTCACCCCGTCATGGCGGCAGCTAGACGATCGCTATGAATTTGCAAAAGGGCCGACCGCCAGCTTTGGCTGGTGCGCGCCGGCGAATATTTCACGCTCGGCGCGAAGCAGCTGCTCCGCCTCTCGCAGGACGAAGTGCTGTTCTTCGAGACAGCAGATCGTGTTCAGGCCCCGATATTTCACAAGCAGGCCGCCTGAGGCTCAACGCCTCCTCAGCGCATTTGGAAAGGAAAAGCTCATGGCAGACGTACAAGTGACGTGCATCAACAAGCAACCGCGCAACGACCCTTATGAAGGGATCACCCACCTCGGCGGCGCGACCTGGCATTGGACGCGCCAACAGGTCATCGATTCGATCGAAGCGAAGACCAATACATTCTACACCTACGTTGGGAACAACCGGGGCAACATCGGTGTCGTGAACGGCGCCAATGGTAAGTATCTCCGCACCTATGCCGACGGGAAGTGGAACGACAATCTGCTCTCGCTTCCGGAATGTCCTCGACGCTAAAATCGAAATGGCCCTATCGCATGGCGCGGTAGGGCCAGGAATTGATGGCTTGGGATGATGGGCGAACAGAAAGAAGATTATGCAGGAGCGATACCTCGGGGATTCGCACGACTTCTTGAAGTACGCGCTGCTCCGGCATCTGAGCAAATCCCTTGAGCTTCGGATTGGGGTCAATTGGTACCTTACCACGCCCGATCAAGTGGATCGCCCGGGCAACAATGATGGCGAGAAGCGTCATCATCTCAAAGGCGGGGTATGGCGTGACGCGGACTCAGAGCTTTTCGAAAAGATCGGAAAATTCGAGACGTCCGCCGATCGCAAGCTATCGAATGTGAGTGCGTGGGAGATTCTTCCGGCCGACACCCGCTATCATGCATCACCCGTTCCAGCGGATGACCGTGAAAGCTGGCATCAAAACGCAATGACCGATTTGAAGCCGGTCGATCTGGTTTTCCTCGATCCAGATAACGGCTTCGAGGTGAGCTCCATGACCGCGCGAACCCGACCCAAATATTCGCTCTTCAGCGAAGCCGCCGATTATGTGGCTGCGGGCAAAGCTGTCGTTGCCATCCAGTTCGCTCGCCAATGCGACCCGATACAGCGGGCGATCGATATTCGAAGCAAGCTCGTTTCACTGGTGGGAAATCCGGCTGACTATCCCGTCGTTCGCGGTCGCGTCGCTCCAAATCTGCTATTCTTCAGTATAGTTCCGGGTGCCGAACGCGAACAGTGGCTGCGCGCCCTGCTCGATTTTGAACTGAAGTGCGCTAAGGCAGAAATCATCGAGTAGGCGGCATTCAAAGTTTCTTTATCGCCGTCTGGCATGGTCGCGCCATGTCAACGATCCTTGATCATCCTGCCAAGCTGGCCGTTCTCATTGATGCCGATGATGACTCGCCGCGGATAGCCGCGGGACTGTTCAAAGAAATTGCCACGATCGGGGAAGCGAGCGTCCGGCGCATTTATGGTGACTTTTCCAACACACGGCTCAAGGGATGGGCCGAGGTGCTGGCAACGCATGCCATCATGCCCCACCAGAACTTCGCCAACACGATCGGGAAAAACGCATCCGACATCGCGCTCGTGATCGATGCTATGGATCTTCTGCATTCGGGAAGGTTCGATGGCTTTTGTCTCGTCTCTTCAGATAGCGACTTCACGCGCCTTGCCGCGCGAATACGCGAACAAGGCGTTGCCGTGTATGGCTTCGGCGAACAGAAAACGCCGCAAAGTTTCCGTCAAGCGTGCAAGCGATTCATCTACACCGAGAATCTGACGCTCGACGAAACCGAAACGACACCGGCGGACGGCGGCAGCCCCGAGCCGCAATCGGAGACAGCCAAACTACAGCCGACGGCGGCGATTCCGCTCATCAAAGCAGCGCTCGGCCAGCTCGAGGACCTCGATGGCTGGTACCCGCTGAGCGCGGTCGGGAGTCGCCTGCTTGCGGAGATGCCCGATTTCGACCCGCGCAGTTACGGTTGCGCCAAGCTCGTCTCGCTGATCGAAAAATCTGGCGCGTTCAATGTTAGGCGCGATCAGCTTCGGGTTCATATCAAGACGAAATAGCGGCGGGGCATTTCCGCTTGGCTAGGCACATGAACCAACATGATCGGCTAAGAACTGGATCAAAGCCCGAAGTCGGACGGACGAAAGTTGAACCGCTCTTCCGACGGAAAAGCGCGAAGGGCGACCAACTCGCCTTGCTCGTAGCGAATATGCCAAGTTTGGGCATTGCGCGGCGCCGGGTCACGGAAAACCGATGGGTCCAGCAGAGCAACGTTCGCGCGATGCTGAGGATCTCGAACTGACGCGTAGCGTATAGCCTGCGCGCCAATTTCTCGCGCTTCGGACGCAAATTGCTGGCAAGCGGAATAGTCATCCGGCGCCATCCACAGCGACGCGCCCGCAACAAATGGTCCTGCGCACAGGTCGAGCATACGATCCATAGCGACCGAGACACTGATTGCCGAGTGTTCCACGGTGGTGCTCGGCGGCTGAAATCCCGGCGATCGAGAGTAGAAGCGAAGCCGCCAATAGGCTGTCTCGGCAATCGCGGCGCCAATTGCCTCGGCGGCATAGAAGATGCCGGGTTTTTCGCCGGCGCGTCGAAATCTCGAACTACTTTTGTGCCCGTAGCGAAACGGCGTTGCGAGCAGATAATGGAGATGCTTGGCCGCAGCAGGCAAGTTCGGCTTCACTTCTTCCACAAGCTGTTCGAGCAATGCTTGATCGCCTGCGTCAGCAACCAAACGATTGGTCGAGATCCGATGTTGCGCCTCGACGATCCGCCAGAGCTTTCCACTATAGGCGCGAAAATGCTCCGCCTTCGGTGTTCGTTCAGACGCGGGCGCGGTAGTCATCGACATAGTCGGCTACGTCGTTCAGGCCGCGGATCGTCCGGATTAGATCGATAGGCCTGCCGCCGAGATCCAAGTTTTCCGACTTCAACCAAGACGTCGACGCCGCATCGTCGCTTCCCATGAGCGCATCGAGGCTGCGAAACAGTCGGATTAGATATTGCCCAAGCTCGAACGCCTTCTCGGCTCGCTGAAGCTGATAGCTGCCAGACCGAAGCCGAGACGCCGTAGCGGCAGAAATACCGACCACCGCGCCCAACTGCTCGTTGGTCAACCTCCAGCAAGTCGCCACCCGGGCGACCGCCTCCGAGAGAACTCGTCCCTGATCCGCTTGAGAGGCTAGTCGCGTCGCCAAAACATTCTCCAGAATGAAAATCTCTATTTCCATTCATAGGAACAATTAGAGAGATTTGCAAGTTTAGGCGCGTCATTTCGCTATCAACGCCGCGATCTGAGCTTCGTCCGATGCCCGGAGGGCATCAAGATAATCGCTCCACCACTGATGCATCTCTACTCGCTCGTCCCAATAGCGCCCCCGATTGTAAGTCCCGCGAACCGCATTGGAGTCGGCATGCGCAAGCGACCGCTCGATCGCGTCGGGGTGCCATTTGCCGCTTTCGTTCAGGAGCGACGAGGCCGTGGTTCGAAGTCCGTGGGCTGTCACCTCTCCAGCCGAATATCCCATGCGGCGAAAAGCCTGATTGAGAGTGTTTTCGCTCATTGGTCGGCGAAATGTGTGGAAGGCGGGAAAGACGAAACCTTCGGGTCCGGTAAGTTCGTGGAGCTCCCTTAAATAGCTCACGATCTGCCGTGACAACGGCACGGTATGAGGTCGGCGCATCTTCATTCGCTCGGCCGGGATGTTCCATACCGCGTTGTCGAGGTCGATCTCCGACCACAGCGCCTTACGCAGTTCTCCGGGCCGGGTCATCACATGAGGCGCGATTTGACACCCGAGCCGAGTGATCGCGTTTCCGGTATACGCATCGATAGACCGCAATAGCGCCCCGACCGCGTCGGGCTCCAGAAGAGCAGCATGGTGGGTCACGCGCGGAGCAATCAGCGCACCCCGCAACACCGCAGTAGGATCGCTCTCCCCCCTTCCCGTGGCAACCGCATAGCGGAAGACTCTGCTGGCAAAGGAGCGGGCGCGACGCGCTGTTTCATATTTGCCTCGCGCCTCGATCCTCTTGAGCGCAGCGAGCACCTCGACAGGCTTAAGATCGGCGACAGGCATGGTGGCGATTGGCTTGAGCTGGTCGAGGAGCCAGTTCGCCTTCACCGTCGTCGCATCGGCTCGCCCTTCGGCGACCGACTTGTCGATATACTCCTTGGCGATGTCGCCGAAGGTGTTTCCAGCATTAAACTGCGCGATCAGCTTCTGACGCTTGCGCTCGGCAAGCGGGTCTACGCCATCGCGCAGCTTGCGTCGGGCATCGTCGCGCAATTGCCTCGCCTCTGCCAAGCGCACTTCGGGGTAAGCCCCCAACGCGATACGGTTATCCTTTCCAACATGCCGATATTTGAAGCGCCAGAGCTTCGCGCCGGTGGGACGCACTTCCAAATAGAGGCCTCCAGCGTCCGCGCGTTTGTAAGGCCGGTCCTCCGGCTTGAGGGAACGGATCATAACATCGGTAAGAGACATCGACTCAACTCCTGCAAGCAGGCCTTGGTCGGCGCGGAGTAATCGACACAACATCATCAGCGAGTGATGGGGCCACCAGAAATCGGCCGTGGGGCCATCGCCCATTCCGGTGGCCCCATTTCGAGTGAGATCGAGTGAAATTTCCTCGGACACCAAGAGACAAGACCAAGGGTAAAATGGCAGATTTCTGCCGTTTTGTCGATGGTTCTGGGGTGTCGTGAGAGGGAAAAATGGTGCCCAGAAGAGGAACTGAACTGGGCATCAAAGCGGCGGAAATCCGATGCAATCAACAACGAGATACCGCTGAAACCATCATAGAAACCATCACAAAATTTGGCAAGGGCTGGACGATATC